>Ga0210404_10000012_pt1 | contig 380614 bp, 365 predicted proteins | sample IncBWH28MmetaG_FD_155455 | JGI IMG/M metagenome (GOLD analysis project Ga0210404, IMG submission 155455) | Forest soil microbial communities from Barre Woods Harvard Forest LTER site, Petersham, Massachusetts, United States - Inc-BW-H-28-M | ecosystem: Environmental > Terrestrial > Soil >... | reverse complement strand
GAACGCGATCTGCAGCTCTCCCCCTGGCTCGAGCATTACAACTTCCACCGTCCGCATGGTAGTCTCGGTTACGCTCCGCCCATCAGCCGCGCGTCTCCGGTGGGTACAACGTCTTGATAGATCACAGGCACCCTCCGTGGGAGTGCTGCACGCAAAGACCATTAAAGGGGGGCAGCCCGCCAATTCCTCCGCGAGCGGATTCGGCAGCTGAAATAAAAATTGGGATAGCTGTCGATTTTCCGTCTCCCCAACGACAATAGGACGAAAGAACGATGAGCTACGGTTCCTGAGTGAACAGGAAACGAGTCATCGGAAACAAGCCAAAGGAACCAAGGAGAAAAAGTCATGCCACAGTATCTGGTTTGTAATTACCTCCCCGACGACTTCGACCCGTCCACCGTAACCGAAGCGATGATGGAGGAGATCCACGCTCTCAACCGCGAAATGATTGCTGCCGGCGTGAGGAAGTTCGCCTGCGGAATTTCCCCGGCCGCCAACGCCAAGACGGTGCGGAAGCGGTCCGACGGCACGGTGCTCGTCACCGACGGGCCGTACCTGGAGACCAAGGAGCACATAGGCGGTTTTTGGATACTGGAAGCCGCCGATATGGACGAGGTACTCGCGTGGGCGCGCAAGGGTTCCATCTCCTGCGATGCGGTGGGCGAGGTGCGCGAGCTTCTTTTCTTCCCGGCTCCGGAACAAGAACCCGGCGAAAGCAAGTAAACAGCCCGGGCCGCCGCGACTTCGGAACACGCGCCGTAGTGACCATGGGATGAACGAGCCAGCGGGAAGCTACGCCGCTGGCTCCCACCCGGAAGGAAGGGGAGAAGAACATGAAATTCTAAGGAGGAAAACAATGCATAAGAAAATTAGCGCAATCGCGATCAAAGGATTCGCACTGCTTCTCGTGCTTGGTACGGCATATCAGGCGGTGGCGCAGGCCGCAACAACACCCTCTACCACCACACCGTATGCGAAGATGGCTCCGGTCGACCAGTACCTCATGGCCGACCGAGCCGCGGAAATAGCTCTGGCGCGAAGTGCAGCGCCGGAGTCCATTTCACGCGATGCGGAGGTTCTGGTTCTTGGACGTCATGGCTTCGAAACGGCGGTGAAAGGCAAGAACGGTTTCGTGTGCATCGTGGCACGGGGGTGGACTTCCGCGCCCGATGCTGACTTTTGGAATCCGAAGGTGCGCGTCCCCATGTGTTTGAATGCGGCAGCCGCACGTTCTTACCTTCTGCGCCTCACCAAAGAGACCGACTGGGGACTGGCGGGGCGTACGCAAGCTCAGGTGAATGAGGCCGTCTCGGCTGCCATCGCCAAAAAAGAACAGCCGCTGATGGAATCCGGAGCTATGTGCTACATGCTGTCAAAGCAAGGCTACGGCGGCGACAGCACCCCCCACTGGCCTCCCCACCTCATGTTTTTCTATTCGGACACCGACCCCGCAATTTGGGGAGCGAATCTGCCGGGTTCCCCCGTCCTTGGTCTGAGCGACCCCGTGGAGCACCTGACGCAGTTCGTGATTCAGGTGCAACGCTGGTCGGACGGAACGGAAGGTCGCTAAGCCGTAAGTGTGCAAAGGGGCATAAGCGCTGGTACATAGAAGAGAACAATCAAATGAGAAATGTAATCTTCGCAATCAACCTTACCCTGGATGGCTGCTGCGACCATACCAAATTCAATCCCGATGAAGGAATGCTTGAACATTACACGCGCCTCTTGCGAGATGATGCTGGCGTGCTCGTCTATGGGCGTAAAACCTATCAATTGATGGTTCCTTATTGGCCTGATATCGCAAAAAGCCAGTCCGAGACTAAAGCGGATATCGAATTTGCTCAAACCTTTGTCTCCAAGAAGAAGATTGTTTTTTCCCGATCGTTGGCCAGCGCTGAAGATGGAAATACGAGAATTGTTCGTACCAACCTTCACGATGAAATACTTAAATTGAAGCAAGAACCAGGCAAAGATATTCTGGTCGGTGGTGTAGATATTCCTTCTCAGCTTATAGAGCTTGGTCTGGTTGACGAATATCGTTTTGTCGTTGCGCCAGTCTTTGCAGGAGCGGGGAGACGGTTGTTGGAAGGCGTTAGCCTGCGGGAGAGATTGCAACTAAAACTCGTTGAGTCAAAGATTTTTAAATCGGGATATGTTGCGCTTCGCTACTTGAAACAGTGACAGAACAATCTGCAGTCGCCCTGCCGCTGGCTCAAATTACACAAAATCAGATAGGTGGGGACACCCGCCCAGGTATCGGCGAGTCATGCTGGGAAAGTTTACCGCCGACGCTTTGTGTCGACGCGCTTGGCGGCCACCTTGCTCGCCGATGGGGCGCCTTGCTTCGCCATCTGCGCCTGCCCCGCCTTGGTCATCGAGCGCGATTGTTCGTACATCTCGATCCACTTCTCGCTCGAAATCGCTGAGATCAGCTTGCCAATCGCTTCGAGCGGCAAATCGTCAGGCGACTCGAAATGAACGCAACACTGCCCCATGTCGAGCTTCTTCCCCGCCGCCTTGAACGCCGCCTTCAGCTGCTCGAGCTGACTCGCACTCCAAAACGCGCCCATCAGGTAGAGCGAGCAGTAGTTCTTCTGCGACGAGAGCGCGACGTAGCAGATCGGCTGCTTGTTGTAAGTGTCTGGATATCGAGACAGGGGGATCGTCCAGCCGATCGTGCCCCAGACGAGGCACTCATCGTAGCCGCGCGGAATGTGCTTGTTCACGAGTGTGCGCACCGTCGCGATCGTCTTCGCACGATCGGCGGGGAGTGAGGCGATGTATTGCGCTGGCGTCTTGACGTTCGATGGTGGTTTCATGGATTCGTCGTCTTCCTGAACGAAGTGTATTACCGAACGTTTGAAAACCAGCCAACGGCAGGGGCTGTGAGTATCGCGTAAGTCCTACTAGCGCTACTAAAGAGGGAGTTTTGAAACGCACTCTTAGCGATCATCAGTTCCGTCCGACCACTGTCGCACCGGAACAAGGAACGTAGTCAGGTGCTCCCAGGTGTCGTTGAAAGCGAAGATCGGCGAACCCTGTTGGCCCGCTCCCCATGTTGCGGGGTCGGTTTGTGAATAGAAAAACATCAGGTGGGGGTGCCAGTGTCCGTCGCGATCGTTCAAATAGCCCTGCTTGGACAGCATGTAGCACATCGCACCGGGCTCCATCACAGGCAATTCCTTCTTGTCGATGGCGGCGACAATGGCCTCCATCATCTGAGCCTTCGTGCGTCCGGCTATTATCAACTCCGTCTTCTTGATCGTGCGCGGAACGTAGGAACGTGCGGCTGCCCCATTAAAGCAGATAGGAGCACGTCCCTTGGGATTCCAAAAGCCCGGATCATCGATCGGGGAGGTCCAGGAACGTTCCACCAGGCACACAAAACCGTTCTTTCCTTGAATCGCAGTTTCGTAACCGTGGGGTCCCAGAACCAAGACCTCAGCATCGCGCGAGATGCTCTCCGGCGCCGCACTCTGCGCCAGCGCGATCTCAGCTCCCCGATCCTCCATCAGGTATCGCTCAAGAGGAGCCATGTTCGGATAAGCTGCTTTTGCATCTTGTGCTGTCGCATGCCACGCGGTGGCAAACATAACAATCAAGGCAATACAGCTCACCCCGATTGCGCCGACCTTCTTGTTTTGCATAGTGTTCTCTCCAGAAATCCATTCTCTTCCTTCACCTGTTAGTCGAATGAGAAGCACGGAAATCGACACTCTGAATGTCTCAAGTTATTGGAAACGGGTCTCAATTAACAATAAATTCGCCATTACGCTGATTGACCTGGTCGCCAGGGTTTCGCCCCGGCGCCTCGCACGCTTGCATCTTGGGTGCCAATTCAGGCGACCGCTATTTGTCCGTATTGAAGATGTCGGCCTCGGCCTTCCAACTCCCGCCTCGCTGCTTCTTCCAGACCACCGCGTACTTCCCGGGGATGGTCATGGGCGCGCCTTGCGCATCGTTCAGGCCGGGTGGCCCGGGCTTTTGATCTTGCGGGCATTACCAACACAGTGGGTATGGTGCACGCAAAGATCGTCAAGAGTGAGCCCACTCGCAGGTCTACTTGGCTGTTGGATTGGACGCCGCGATTACCCTTTCCCGGACAAGGGCCCTGTCGATCTCGGCAAATGTCTCTGCAATCTTTGCTTTCTTGAAGGATATGTAGGTCAACCCATTGATATTCGAGAATTCCTCTGCACCTTTCTCCTTCAAGATGATCGCCCGCTGAAATCCGAGCCTGCCCTGAAAGAGGCCGATTTCATGTACTACGTTTTGTCGGGCTTTGCGCTTTCCACCTCTTTCCCAATCTTCGGCCGTCATAACGAGAATGGCAAAGCACGCGCTCCCAAGCATCTGAGTGAGACGTTCGACAGTGGTAACACCAGCGCTTGGAGACACATTGAACTCATCTACGTAGAGGCCATACGTTTTGGTCAGGTGGTCTCTGACTTTTTGCCAATCCTTACGTCTGCCGTGTCCGATAAAGACGGAGGTTGGAATACTGCGTGGTTTGCGAATGGCGAAGTCACGAACGTAGGAAAGCAAGTGTCCTATTGAGTCCAGAGCTCTGTCGGATACGCCCCATTCGCAAAGCCGAGCCTCACAATCGGCGCACAGATAGCCTGCAATCAAAACGGATAGGAATTTGCGCCGACCGGCAGTGGAATTGAATATGCATCCTCGAAACCAATTGTGGACCATCCGCCGGTCAAGCTGACGAGGTGACAGGTTCGCCATGAACGAAGCGCTTGCATACGCGAGCTGAAACAGAAGGTAAATCTGTAGCGGTGGCGGAGCGAATCGGCTTTCCCAATCAGCGGTCGAAACAACATTTCGTCCCCGGCTCGCGTATTCGAAACAGTTCCCCTTCAGGGGTGGAGAGATCACGGCGACGATCGGTCTGCCAGGGTGATTCTCCTTAATCGTCCTGAGAGCTTGTCCTGGCTTGACTTCGCTGTCTCCCTTTGGAAGCCATTTAACCTGTTCAACGTCGAATTCGAATTCAGGCTGAATCCGGTTGGCGATGGTCGCTGCTTGGTTAACCGCCTCGACATTTCTGGATTTCTTACGGACCAGCACCGTAACTTTCATGGAATGGGATTATAGGCTATATCCGTCTCCGCTAACTTAAATGGATCTCCGGGTTTCTGAGGCAAGCGGTCATGTTTGAATTGCAGAACGGACAAAAGTTGCCTCGTCAGCATCGCTACGCGCGCCCCTTCGACAAGCTCAGGGCAGGCTCTTGCAAAAAACGCAAGGACAGGGCACCCTCGAGCCCAACTTCCGGCCGCCATTCGAATCGCATCAATGCCCACAGATTCTTCTGACGAGGCTAAAAAAATGGAGTAGTTGTCGATTTTCGGTCTCGCGAACGACTATCTGATAACAGAACGATGAGCTACGGCTCTGAGTTACAGGAAACAAGGTGGTGGCTCAGTTTGAATTTCTGATGGCATCTTCGCTCGTCGATGGCGTCATCCTGAGCGTAGCCGTTCTTCAGGCGGAGCGAAGGATCTCCCCTACGAACGCTGTGTGCCACGGGAGATCCCTCGGCCCGCTGGTAAAAACGCGGGCTCTTCGGGATGACGCCTTGTGAGATTCAGAGCCACTACCGGAAACAAGGAGGAATGGATGAAATACATCTGTTTGGGATACATCGAGCCAGGAAAATTCGAAGGGATGACCGAGGGCGAGCGACAGGCAACGTTCGACGAATGCTTTGAGCACAACGACCATCTGCGCGCCAACGGACATCTTGTCGCCGAAGTACCTCTTCAGCCTCCGGAGACCGCGTTGACCCTGTACTGGAAAAACGGCAAGGTCGCGACGACCGATGGCCCCTATGCGGAAACCAAGGAACAACTCGGCGGCATTCAGATCCTTGAGGCGCGAGACCTCAATCATGCCGTTCAGCTTGTCTCACAGCAACCAGGCTTTAAGTATGGACTTGGACCGGTTGAGATACGGCCGGTTGCGGATTTGAACGAAATAATAAAGGAGAGCGAGCGGCGACGGCGAAAGGATGCCTCGCGATGAGGGCGGTTACGAGGGAAAGAATGAGGACGGAAAGAATGATTGAGTAAGTGCAGGGAAGGCCCTTAGGGCTTTGCGGGCAGCGGCTGCCAGAGCTCAATCTTATTCCCATCCGAGTCGTAGATCCAGGCAAAGCGACCGTAGGATTCATCCATCCGTTTGGGCTCAATCTTGACGCCCTCTTGTTTTAAGCGGTCGAGCAAAGCATCCATATCGTCCACGATGTAGTTGATCATGAAAGGTGCGGGGCTGGGATCGAAATACTTAGTGGAGGCGGGAAAAACAGTCCAAACTGTAACGTGTTCCTTTTGCGGGTCGTCGTGTTCGCGCCACGGAAGCATCACGCCTTCGCCTTTGTCAGCGAGTCCAAGATGTTTCGAATACCATTCGCGCATCTGATCACGATTCGCGGATTTGAAGAAGACTCCGCCGATTCCAAGGATGCGCCCGCGCTGCTCCATTTTGACAGGCGGCTTCGACTTTTCAGGTTGCGGAGATTTCACTTCCTGTCCTCCTGTTGAGCCGGCCGAGATGAGCAACAGCGAGCCGAGCGCAATTGTGCTCCACGGTATTCCTTGCATCGGCGGATTATACATAAGTTTCGATTCGAAGGGAGAAATCGGTTCGCTCATCGATCTTCAATCAAGATTCGCCGCGATTTACCCTTTCCAGATCGCGCATGAGATCTCGAACTGGGTGCGCATTGCCCGTAGGGTTCCCTCGGAATGACAGACCAACTATTATTCTTACCGTACAGACAAAATTATTTATTCTTGCTGTTTTGCGCCAGCAGCTTCGCGCAGTTGTAAACCGTGCGCGTGCAAGTCATGGGAAGTCCCACTCGCTCTCCCAACTCAACCACAGCGCCCACGAGCGCTTCCAGTTCCATTGGTCGTCCCGCTTCCAGATCCTGCAACATGGAAGTCTTGTGTTCGCCAACCTTTTCTGCGCCGGCAATTCGCTGGTCGATGGAAACCGGCAATTCCATCCCCAGCTTCTGCGAGACCGCTTCCACTTCCTGCATGATGTTCCGGATCACCGACGACACTCCTGGATCGCGCGCCATTTGCGCCAGCGTAGCGCGCGTGAGCGCGCTCACCGGATTGAACGACGCGTTCCCGAGAACCTTCACCCAAATCTCGTGACGAATGCGAGTTGTGACAGGACAACGCAAACCGGAGGCGATGAGCGCCTCGGCAATCCTACGCACACGATCGGAGCGCGAACCGTCAGGTTCGCCGAGCGAAATGCGGTTACCCTCAATGTGCTGAATCACGCCGGGCGAGGAAATCTCAGTCGCGAAATATACGATCGATCCAACCACACTGCGCGCGGCAATGGCCGACGAGATCACGCCGCCAGGATCGACGCGCTCCAGCCGCAATCCGTCCCACTCTCCACCGAAGCCCTGAAAGTACCACCAGGGAATTCCATTCTGAGTGCTCACCACGGTCGTGTTCGGACCAAGCACTGGCTTCAACTGTGGCGCAAGTTGGGTCAACGCGTGCGCTTTTACGCCGAGAAAAACCACGTCGAACGTACCCGCTTCTGCAAGTGCGCCAATAATGCGCGGCCGCGCGGCGAAATCACCTTTGGCGCTTTTTATCTGAATGCCATTCTCTTGCATGGCGCGAAGATGCGGCCCGCGCGCGAACAGCGTGACCTCGAAGCCGGCTTGCGCGAGACGCGCGCCAATGTATGCTCCAATGGCTCCAGCACCTGCAATCAGGAATTTCATTTCGGATTCTCTTAAGCTTGTGATTTCTTATTTCTGATTATCCAGAAGCGCGCTGGCGACTGCTCGCCGGCGAATTTTTCCCGTGGCCGTGGTCGGAATACTTTTCACCAGATAAATCTTCTTCGGACACTTGTAATCTGCGAGCGCCTCGCGGCAATGCTTGATGAGCGCCGATTCGGTTGCGCCATGCGGTTCGTGCAGCACCACCGCCGCGGCGACCTCCTCGCCCAGCGTGGGATGCGCGCAACCGAACGTGACCGCCGTCGCCACCGCGGGATGCTTCAACAGAATTTCATCCACCTCATGGGGAGCGATGTTCTCACCGCCACGAATAATGATGTCTTTGATGCGGCCGGTCAGGTGCAGGTAGCAGTCTTCATCGAGATAGCCCTGATCGCCGGTGCGGAACCAGCCATTGACGAAGGCGTGAGCGTTGGCGTCGGGATTGTTGTCGTATCCGCGGAATACATTTGCTCCCTGAATGGCGATTTCACCGCACTCATTGTTTTCGAGAGATTTGCCGTCTTTGTCCATGATGCGAACGCGAAGACCGGTACCAACTCCTACCGATCCGGCTTTGCGATGGCGCGGCGGCAGCGGGTTCGAAGTCATCTGATGCGAGGCTTCGGTCATGCCATAAGCTTCAACAAAAGGCACGCCAAATTCGGTTTCAATTTTATGAATCAGTTCCGCGGAAAGTGGCGCGCTGCACGAGCGCAGAAAACGCAAAGATTCCGCTTCCGACGGCTTGTGATGAGTGCGCGCCATCAGCAGTTGATGCATGGTTGGCACGCCGGAGTACCAGGTCACGCGATGTTCCTTCACCGTCCGCCAAAAAGTGAGGGCATTGAATTTGGTAGGAACGACCACTGCACCGCCGGAGAGCAGGGTTGCCATAGTAGAAGCAATCAAGCCATGGATGTGAAACAGCGGCATGATACACAGCGAAACGTCGTCTTCGGAGAGCGAGTAGGTGTTGGCGATGTTCGCTGACGACACGGCAAGATTGAAATGGCGTAGCGGAACTCTTTTGGGCCGACCGGTGCTGCCGCTGGTGTGCAACACGAGCGCAATGTCATCCGCAGAGGGTTCACTGGCGGTTACACCTGTGGGAGCGCCCGTCAGCTTCACGTTGCCGCTTTCGTTCATCTCCACCGACATCACCGGAATCTTGCGGTCGACGGCTGCGGCACGAGCGAATTCAGCGCCCACCGGCGGACAAATCAAGATGCGCGCATCGGTATCGCCGAGAAAGAAATGAAATTCTTCGTAGGGATAAGCGGGATTCAAAGGGGCAGCTTTGCCGGCGATCGATGCGGCAAGAAAGGCCACGATGGCAGGCAATCCATTGGGCAACGCAATCGCCACAGCGTCGCCGCGCTTAATGCCGGCGGATGCCAACGCATTCGCCATTTCCAGAACCTGCCGACGCAGCGAATCGTAGGTGACGTGAAGATTAAGTTCCGGGACGATGATGGCCGTATGACTGTCTGCAAAATGTAAAACGTCCGAAAGAGTTTCTACCGACTTCAGTGTCATTCGTTTGTTGGCCTCTAGCGCGGGTCTTGGATGATGAAGCGATGCAATCTGTTGTTCGCGAACGGCAGTCGAAATTCAGCTCGAATAGCCTGCCGCGCCGAGCGCCTGCTTGAGTTCCTTCAGGAAGAACCGAACGTTGTCTTCGGTGGCCAGTGGTCCCATTACGCCAATGCGGAACACCTTACCCGCCAGCGGGCCAAAGCCTCCGGCGATCTCGATCCCCGGCCCGTCCAGAAGTTGTTTGCGGACTTTGGCTTCATCCACGCCTTGCGGAACGCACACGGTGTTGAGAGTTGCGATGCGATGCTCGGCGGGAACGTGCATGCGCAGGCCCATGGCGTCAATCCCTTTCACGAAGGCTTTATTGCTGCGGCGATGGCGTTCCCATCGGTTCTCAATGCCTTCCTCGTTGATCACGATCAGCGCCTCGCGAAGCGCGTAGAACATGGAGATGGGCGCGGTATGATGGTAGCGGTGCGATACGGTCGAATAGTCGTGAATTAATTTGAGGTCCAGATACCAACTGCGCACGGGCGTAGTGCGAACCCGAAGATATTCCATCGCGCGCTGCGACATTGCCATCGGGGACAATCCCGGCGGACAGCTCAGTCCTTTCTGCGTGCAGCTGTAGGCGACGTCGATTCCGGTCTTGTCGAACTCTACCGGAACTCCGCCGAGCGAAGTGACACAGTCTCCAATCACCAGTGCTCCAGCCTCATGCGCCGCGGCGCAAATCGCCCGCCCGGATTGCAATGCTCCGGTAGAAGTTTCGGCATGCACAAACGCCACGACTGCGGGCTTCTCGCGGGCGATGAACTCACGCGCTTCATTATCCGTATAGGTCTCGCCCCACGCCTTCTCCAAGCGCACGACGTTGGCTGCGTGGCGCTTCGCCATCTCGGTGAGACGGTCGGAGAAATACCCGTTGGCGAAGACCGCGACCTTGGCTCCAGGCTCTACGAAGTTAGAGACGGCAGCTTCCATGCCTGCGCTGCCCGTGCCGGAAATCGTCAGCGTCGCGCCGTCCGTAGTTCCGTAAATAGTCTTTAACAACTGCTGCACGTCGCCCATCACCTGGATGAAGTAAGCGTCGAGATGTCCGACGATGGGCTTGGCCAGCGCTTCATAAACCCGCGGGTGAACCATGCTGGGTCCGGGACCGAATAGGTAGCGGCGCGGCGGCTGCAGAGCAGGGAATTGAAGTGCGGCAGGCTGCGGCTTTGGTTGTTCGACGGCGCTCATAGTCCCTCGATTCCGTTTCCAAACTGTAATTAGATATTACGGTACGAGGTGGAAGGATGTCACCGAAGATGGAGGCAATGGACGCGACTGAGATTTACGGCGGCTGAAAATCCCACTTCTCGCAAAGGCGATGAGAAGTGGGGGCACGCGCAACTCTTCCTTCATCAACCTGCCCATCATTCACTCGGACGAGCACCCTCTCCCGCGGACGGCCCAAATCCCCAACCCTCACGCATTCCTTTCCGAAACTTCTCCCGCTCTTCCGGCGTCATGTGCCCACAGCGCTCTTTCATGCGACGGCGAAAGTTCGAGCGTCCCGGACCATGCAAGCGGAATCCGCCAAACAAGATCCGGCACAGTGCCAGCAGTCCCAGCCCTTGCCAAAAAGTAACCTGCCTCCAGCCAAACAGCCCAGGCAGCAGCCAGTTCCACAGGTGCATCACCACATAGCCGCCGACGGTGACAAACAACACCATCGCCAGAATAGCCAGCGGAGCCATCCAGATCATTTTCTTTCTCATATTCAGTCCCTCAAGCTTTCGTAAATTCGTCGTAAATGTTTCGCAGGCGCTCGCGCAGATGCAGCACCGCGTAGTGTTTGCGGGAGAGCAGTGTGCTCACGCTTACGCCGGTCTCGGCGGACATCTCTTTGAAACTGCGTCCCTCGATTTCGTGGGTCACAAATACATCGCGCTGTTCTTCCGGCAGTTCGTCGAGCGCAAGCTCGAGTTCCTCAAGCAATACGTTGCGAACGTAGAGCGCTTCCGGCCCGGCATTAGGCGATGGCAGCATATCCTCAATGCGCAGCAACTCGCCGTCTTCGTCCTCAATCGCCGCATCGCTGAAGAGCTCCGGCTTCTTTTTGCGGAAAAGGTCGGTGATGCGATTGCGCGCCACGTGAAACAGCCAGCCCGTCACATGCTCAATCGGCATCAGCAGATGGCTGGCTTCGACCAGTTCGTAGAAGACCTCCTGCACAATGTCCTCGGCATCGGCGGGATCGGGCACGCGTCGCCGAATAAAATTGCGCAGCCGGGTTCCTTCTTCCGCGACGATCTCGGAGATTGGTCGCCTCTGTCCGGTCATTCCGATGACGCTCGCCGGCTCATCCATCCATAGGTGTAGACGGATGGGGCCCGGGAATATTGTAGAGATATGCGGATTTCGCTACGTGCCGTTCAGCCCTGCCGGTTCGTTGACTCGCCGGTGCCGCCTCCGTAAGATGAAGCGGTTAACCCGCCATTTTCTGAATGATCGGCCAGACCATCTCGCACTATCGGGTCGTTGAGAAATTGGGCGGCGGTGGTATGGGTGTGGTCTACAAAGCCGAAGATTTGACCCTCCGCCGATTTGTAGCCCTCAAGTTTTTGCCCGATGACGTTGCCAAAGACGCTCAGGTCCTGGCCCGCTTCGAGCGCGAGGCGCAGGCGGCCTCGGCACTGAACCATCCCAATATCTGCACCATCTATGAGATCGGGCAGCATGAGGGGCATCCGTTCCTTGTCATGGAGTTTCTCGACGGGGTAACGCTGAAGCATCGCATCGCCGGCAAACCTGTAGAGATGGATGTTCTGCTCGGTCTGGCGATTGAGATTGCCGACGCGCTTGATGCCGCGCACGCGGAGGGCATCGTCCATCGCGACATCAAGCCTGCCAATCTTTTTGTCACCAAGCGCGGCCATGCCAAAGTGCTTGACTTCGGTTTGGCCAAAGTGACGCCGGTTGGGAGAGAGTCAGAAGTAGGGGCCGCCGCCGAAGAAACGGCGATCAGCGAGGCGCACCTGACCAGCCCCGGCACTACGCTAGGCACCATTGCTTACATGTCACCTGAGCAGGCGCGTGGCAAGGAAGTGGATGCGCGCAGCGATTTGTTCTCGTTTGGAGCCGTGCTTTACGAGATGGCCACGGGCACGTTGCCGTTTCGGGGGGACACGTCCGCGGTCATATTCCTCGCGATTTTGGAGCGCTCCGCAATTCCTCCCACGCGGCTGAATCCCGATCTGCCTCCCAAACTTGAGGAGATTATTCACAAGGCTCTGGAAAAAGACCGGAAGCTGCGCTGCCAAACGGCAGCCGAGCTGAGGGCTGACCTCTTGCGGCTGAAGCGCAATCTGGAGTCCCGGGAAGACAAGCCGCGCGCGCCGCGTTCCCGCAAGGTGTTTGATTCCATCGCGGTCCTGCCATTCGAAAATGCGACTGGCGATCCTAACACTGAATATCTGAGTGACGGAATCACCGAAAGCATTATCAACAGCTTGTCGCACTTGCCTAAACTTCGCGTCATGGCGCGAAGTACTGTGTTTCGGTATAAGGGCCAGAGTCCCGATCCTCAAAAGGTGGGTGGCGATCTCAACGTCCGCACCGTGCTGACCGGAAGAGTGGTTCAACGCGGAGACTTACTGACCATTGGAACCGAGTTGGTGGATGTCGCCAACGGATGGCGGCTGTGGGGTGAACAGTACAACAGGAAATTATCCGACGTTGTGGAAGTGCAGGAAGAAATCGCCAATGAGATTTCCGGGAGATTGCGGCTCAGCCTTACCGGCGAGGAGAAAAAGCGTTTGCGCAAGAAGCCCACACTGGACGCGCAGGCCTATCAAGACTATCTCCGCGGCCGATTCTACTGGAATAAAAGAACCGAAGAGGGAGTGAAGAAGGGCATTGAGTACTTTCAGCGAGCAGTCGAAAAAGATCCGGGCTATCCTTTGCCCTACGTTGGACTCGCGGACTCCTATAACATACTCGGTTATTACGCTTACGCCGCTCCCAGAGACGTGTTTCCAAAGGCCAAAGCAGCCGCTTTGAAAGCCCTCGAAATTGACGGCACGTTGACGGAGGCCCACGCGTCTCTCGGCTACGTCCAGCTTTACTACGAGTGGGATTGGTCGGGAGCCGAACGAGAATTCCAGGGAGTCATTGAACGGAATCCGACGTATTCCACGGGCCACCTGTATTACGGGAACCATTTGATTGTCACGGGACGGTTCACGGAAGCGGCGGAGCAGTTTGAGAAAGCTTGCGAGCTTGATCCACTTTCGCTGATTAACAACACAGGTATCGGGTGGACGTTCTATTTTTCACGGCAGTACGAGCAGGCCGTGGAATCGCTGCGAAAGACTCTGGAGATCGATGCTCACTTTGTGTTCGCGCACAGCATGCTGGGCCAGTCCTATTTGCAACTTGGCCGTTTCCAGGAAGCGATTGCGGAGTTTCAAACCGCATCGCAACTGTCCGGGGCCAGCCCTCCTTATCATGCAATGCTTGGCCAGGCCTTCGCAGTAGCCGGTAATTCCATCGAAGCCCAGAAGATTCTGAACCAGCTGAAAGAACAGTCAGCGCGATCCTATGTGTCGCCCTACTGCATCGCAGAAATCTATTTAGGGTTGAGTGACGCAGATCAGGCCATAGCGTGGCTCGAGAAGGCTTATGACGAGCGTGCACGAAAGCTCGTCATGCTGAAAGTCGAACCCGAGGTGGATATCCTGCGATCCGATAGCCGATTTGAGAATCTACTGCAACGCATGAACCTCCCGCGTTGAAGTTTCGCGGTTAAACCCTGAACGTCAAAGCCTAGATCGGCGAGTGCTGCCCCTGCACAATCATCTGCTCGGCGATCCGTCGAGCTTCCGGCAGCGTCTCGGACGCTTTGCGATCGATCTCTGCCGGCAGGTCTTTCTGGATCTTTACCAGTTCCTCGTCGAACAAACGCGTCACCAACGCGGCGCTGTGTTCGAGGGGCTTGCCGTCGTCCCCGGCAACTTTCACTTTGTGCCGAACGCGCTGCGCGATCATTAGGCGGTAGATGCGGTCGGTGGCCAGGTCTTCCATGTAGCCATCGAGCAGGCTGGCGCCCTTTCCGTTTAGCACGCCGTTGCGGTAGCGAATCACAGTGCGCACCGCCGCGCGCGTACCGGCGAGAGTGACATCGCCGACGCCCTTCGGAATCGGCCGCAGATCAGGATGCACGCTCGGCAGCTTGGGGCGCTTCGCAATCTGATTGGGATAAGGGAACTGCGCAACTGCAATTTCGTTTTGATCGGGATGGCCGGTCCAGGCTCCATCCATCAGGCAGTGCGCTTCGTTCTTTTTATCCTGCTCAAGCACTTTCATGGCGCGCGCGTTCAATTCTTTGTCAGTGCGGCTGGGAAAAAGAGCGGTCATGCCGCCGATGGCATGGGCTCCGTGCTTGTGGCAAATTTCCGGCATCAGAGTGCGGAAGTTCTGGAAGAACGCGACATCGTGCGGGATGGTGTTGCGGTCGGGCAAAATCCAGTTGGGATCTTCGAGCATGAAATCGATCAGCGAAGCCATGTAATCCCAACGGCCAAGGTTCAGGCCTAGACAGTGCTCACGAAGATTGAAAAGAAATTCCTCCATCTGATATGCCAGGGGATGCGCCTCAACCAACGCCATGCACTTGATGTAGTCCTTGGGCAGGCCCTTGTGTTTGGCGAAAGCCTGGAAGAGATCGCGCCACCAGAAGGCTTCTTCAGCCGACTCGCTCTTCGGAATGTAAACCGAGAAGTTGTGGGGCAAAATCGCCGGGTCGAGTTGATGCCAGATCAAAGCAAGATCAAACAGGGAAGCGGAGATGAGTTCGTTCTTGATGACTCCGCCCTGGCTGATGTGCAGGCCGCGTGGGCGCACCCAGGTGACGGTCTTCGAGCGCTGCACGGAAACTTTCTTGTTGCGTTTTTTGTCGTCGTAACTGAGTTCGTATTTGTAGGCGGCGAGAGTGTTCCTTACGCCGAGCAGAGTCTGCTCCCAGGCGTTCGCCATGGAATCTTCGAGATCGATCATCACGGCGGGCGATCCGGAGTTCAGCAGCTTCACGGTTAACTCTGCGTCATCGGCGGGACCGGTCATCTGGTTGCGCTGATCGGCGTACCAGTCGGGCACTTCGATGCGCCAGTCGGAAGTGGTCGCCTGCGAAGGCGGCAAGTAATTCGGCGGCTGGCCGCGATGCGAGGTCTTCAGCACTTCGGCGCGCTTGGCGATTAGCTTTTGCTGCCGCGGAGTGAATTCCTTGTGCAGCGGCACAAAGTAATCAAAGAAGCCTTTGGGAAGATCTTTCCGCGGATCCAAATCAGCTGGCGCGTAATTCATGTACTGCGCAGTGGAATTTTCGGTGGAGAGTGCCATGGAGGGGTCCTTCGCCTGCGATGGTGATTCTAGTTCTTCAGCCTATCGTATCGCAAAAAGGCGATGTGACTTAGGGCCAGCCTTGGTCAGCGGATGTGGGTAAGCGCCTCGTTTACAGCGCCCTCTTCCGGCTTGCACTCGTGCTGCTCAAAATCCGATTGCAGTTGCTGCTTGGCTTTGACGGCGTCAGTGACGAACTCACGCGGCGTGCGAAAGGCCAGCTTGCAGACGTCGCAATAGGCCGTGCTGGGAGTGCTTCCGATGAAGCGCACGATAATGAGTTTGCGGTCCGGCATCGCGACATCATGGCAGGGGTAGTAAGCGGAGTCAAATGCTTCCGGCAAGAATTGGCGGCGGACCGCAGCTTCGTTAGGCACATCCGCGCTCACGTATACTACCCGCACCGGTGTTTCCAAATGGCCATCGCAGCGCGTCACGTTTAGCAATCTTTCTGTTCCTGTTCCTGCCGCATGCTCTCGACGCCGAAGCTCAGTCCGGAAGCCAGGTGGCGGCGCTCGTGCGCAATGGGCAAAGCGCTCTGGACGCGGGCGACTTCTCCCGTGCCGTGCAGAACTTCGAGCAAGCGCTGCAAGTTGCGCCGGAGAATCCTGAGGTCAACCGCGGACTGGTGCTCAGCTATCTTCAGGCGGGGCGGCCGGTGGATGCACAACGCGCCGCGCAAACAGCAGTGGCCCAGTGGCCGCGCGACCCCCAGTTTCAACATTGGCTAGGACTGGCCTACTTCAAGCAGGGGCAACTGGAAAATGCGTTGCCGCCACTGCGGCGTGCGGAAAGTCTGGACGGCAGCCGTTCCGACATTCATTTTGACACCGCGTTGGTGTTGCTTTCCGCCAATCAATTCGCAGCGGCGGCGGATGAACTGGAGAAAGCCATCAAGATCGACCCCAGTGTCGCACTTCCTCATGTGCTGCTGGGCCGCGCGTATCAAAATACGAACCGCAGCGTGCAGGCGGTTGAGCAATTCCAGAAAGCGCTGCGGCTGCAACCTAACATTCCACTCGGTCACTATCATCTCGGCTTCGCCTATGCCAGCCTGGGGCGTAACCAGGAGGCAATCGCCGAGTACAAGACCGAACTCCTGCGATCGCCGGATAATCCACTCGCTCTTTACCAGCTCGGTCACTGCCTGCTGGCGGTTGGGGACTGGAAATCCGCAGTAAACGATCTAAAGCGAACGGTGGAAGTCAATCCGCAGAATGCCGATGCCTACTACGATTTGGGGAAAGCTCTTCTTCTGCAAGGGGATGCCGAAGGCGCAATTTCAGCGCTCCGCCGCGCGGTGGCATTGAAGCCAGCCGATCCCGCAACGCACTACCAGTTGGCGCGGGCGCTAGAAAAGATTGGACGAAAGGAAGAAGCGAAGCAGGAGCTGCAAATGTTTACCGCGCTGAAGAGTGCGCAGCCCGCAACCGGAGGAATGGCCACCGCGCCGATTCCATGACTGTGCCGCTCGCATTTCCGACACGAACCTTCTTCACTCGCTCAATTGTGGTGGCGCTCTTGTTCTCCGCTGGATTCTGCCAGGTCGCGCCTTCGCAGCGAACCAGCCCACATGCTGCGCAAGCATCCGGAAACAAAGGAGCGCGTTCGTCCACCCCCCCGATATCGTTCGCCGCCGTAACGCGCGCCGCCGGAATTGATTTTCACTTAACCTGCGGCGGCGCTGAGAAGCGCTACATCATGGAATCCATGTGCGGGGGCATCGCGGTCTTCGATTACGATAACGATGGCTGGATGGATATTTTCCTGGTCAATGGTTCCACGCTGGAGGATCTTCGTGCGCACAAATGCCATCCCAGCAAGCTCTACCGGAATAATCACGACGGCACCTTCACCGATGTGACAGCGAAGGCGGGACTCAGTCACTGCGGTTGGGGATTTGGCGCGGCCGTCGGAGATTTCGACAACGACGGATGGGAAGATCTCTACATTACTTATCTTGATGGCGCGGTGCTCTACCACAACAATGGCGATGGCACTTTCAGCGACGTTACGGCAAAAGCTGGCGTGGGAAATCCCGGACGCTGGGGCACCAGCGCCGCCTTTGGCGATTACGACAATGATGGCTTCCTCGATCTCTATGTGGCGAATTACGTAGACCTTGATCTCGAACATCTGCCTGAATTCGGGCAGGGACCTTTTTGTAAATATCGCGGCATTCCGGTTTCCTGCGGCCCGCGTGGACTAAAAGGTGGCCGCGACCGTCTGTATCACAACAACGGCGACGGTACGTTCACCGACGTCACAGAAAAACTCAGTATCGACCGCGACTCTTACTATGGTCTCGGCGCGCTCTGGCTGGATTACGACCTCGACGGATGTCTTGATCTCTACGTAGCGAATGATTCTTCGCCCAGCCTGCTCTATCACGGAGACTGCAAGGGCGGCTTCACCGAAGTGGGCGTGGAAGCGGGCGTGGCTTACAGCGCGGATGGCCGCGAACAAGCGGGCATGGGCATCGACTCAGCCGATTACGACAACGATGGCTGGCCGGACATTGCGAAGGCAAATTTTTCCGACGACACCAACAATCTGTTTCACAACGATCACAACGGCGAGTTCACCGACCTTGCGGGCCCTGCGAATTTTGCCGCGGTGAGCACTCCTTTTCTTGGGTTCGGAATGAAATTTCTCGATCTGGATAATGATGGTTGGAAGGACATCTTCGTGGCCAACGGACATGTGAATCCGCAAGTCGATGGGCATTCCTTTGGCGTCACCTACGCCGAGAGGCCGCTGCTTTTTCACAATCTTGGAAACGGAAAATTTGAAGAAATTGGCACGCATGCCGGAGCAGCTCTGTCGCGCCGTTACGTCGCCCGCGGCGCAGCATCGGCTGATTTCTTTAACGATGGACGCGAGAGCTTGCTGGTCAGCGTGCTGGACGGCTCTCCTTTATTATTGCGGAACGAGAGCGCCCATCGCGGTCATTGGTTGCGTATTAAGACCGTGGGGAGCCGGTCGAATCGGGATGGTTTTGCCGCTCGTGTCGAGGTGAAGGCGGGTGCCTTGACTCAGAGTGCGGAGGTTCGCGCCAACTCGAGTTTCGAATCGGCGAGCGATCCCCGGCTGCATTTCGGTTTGGGCGACGCCAGCCAAATCGACGCAATCGTGGTCCGCTGGCCGTCTGGAACCGTAGACCGTATTGGTAGCCAAGGCGTTGACCAGGAGCTGATCATACAAGAAGGGAAGGGCATCGTCCTGAAGCATCCACAAAATAGCCCGAAGCGCCCGCCATCCCGAAGCAAGACTCAAAAGAGGCACTCTAATTCTTAATCTGGCGGATTCGCCAAACCGTTCCCCTGCGGTCCGTCCAACCTTGTGGTTCCACGCCCCACAGCCAAGGCGCGGTAGACGCAAGTGATTGATTCAAAAAGCCAGAACTCCTTCCAGGTGGACTGGGCGTTGACTCGGACACCGGCGCTACGAGCCTGGCAATGGCGATCGGACGCTGAGTCCAATTTGGGGCCTAAACGCCTCTAGTATGAATCGATTAAACATTTCTTGACAGTCGGCATCGATTGAGAGCAAAATGCGGCCCACTTAGCAATGACGTGTGATTTGCGTCACATGTTCGTTTGGTTTCTTGGAGTTGCTGACATTAAGTGCACCAAACATCTCGCGCGAGGGTAGGCCAATGATGAAGTCCTGCATGATTTCGCTGTGTATTTTGTTGTTGACGCTGAGTGCCATGGCTCAGATTCAAAACGGCCAGTTCACCGGTACGGTCACAGACGCTTCCGGCGCCGCTCTTGCAGGCGCGAAGGTCAACGTGACCAACGCGGCAACGAACTTCACTTTGAATGCCACCACAAACGGAACTGGCGTCTATAACGTCAAGGAAGTTCCTGTCGGCGTTTACAAGATTACGGTCGAAGCGCCCGGCTTCAAGACCTACACCGACAATGGCGTGACGATGGATCCCGGAGCTATAACTCGTGTCGACGTTAAGATGCAGTTAGGCCAGGCACGCGAAGTCGTTGAGGTTACCGGCGAATCCGCAGCCGTGCAAACGGAGGATTCCAGGCTGACTTCGACCATCGGCGCGGCGCAGATTAATAACCTGCCGCTGAACGGCCGCAACGTCTTCGATCTGATGCAGCTCACCGCCGGTGCCGTAAACGTGGCGGGCGTCGACTTCGAGAACGGGCACAACACAGTCGTAAACGGAGTGCGCGAAGACTTTAACGGCTTCCTGATCAATGGACTTTCCAACAAGGGTTTGAGCGGCGGTGTCGTCAATGTGCCGATTCAGGATACGGTCGAAGAATTCCAGCAACTGGGGCTCAATATGTCAGCGCAGTATGGCAATAGCGCCGGTAGCACGGTCAACCTGGTCACGAAATCGGGCACCAACCAGTTCCATGGCAGCGCCTGGGAATACTTCCGCAACGATGCCCTCGACGCCAACGACTTCTTCCTGAATCAGCAGAATGTGAAGCGACCTGCCCTTCGGTGGAACCAATTCGGTTTCACCCTCGGCGGGCCGATCATGAAGGACAAGTTGTTCTTCTTCGGGTCGTATCAGGGGAGCCGGTTCACCACGGTAGGCACTCCGTCACCGGTAACTATCGAAGCGCCCGATTTTGCGGCGGCCGTCAAACAGGCGGATATGAACACCGGCACTAGTTCGGTGGCAAACTTACTCTACGGAAACTTCAAACCCAGTGTTGCTGGAACGGTGGCAAACACTGTTGACTCTTATATAACCTCAAGTGGTCTGTCGGGTAGTGGCTTCTCCACGTACGCGGACTACATGTGCCCCGATAGCTACGGGCCCAATGGATTAGCCGGCCCGGGCAACACCACCGTGACCCCGGCACAAATGAACGCACTCGCCACGAGAATGCAGTCCATTCTCGGCGTCGTCCCGGCAATAGACAATGCCACCATACTGAGCAGTACGGGAGCGCTCTGCAGTGTCCCGTTTACGTCGAGTATGTCGGCTGGAACGGTAATGCGTGATCCGGTGACAGGTATTTCCTCGATGGCTTTCCAGAACTCAACGGTGTCGCTGTTTAAGTCGCAAACCGGTAGCGGCATCAATCAAAACCTGTTCAACGGGAATGAGTCTACACTGCGTTTGGATTACAACTGGAATACCAACAACCGATTTTCCTTGAATTACAACGACGCACGTGCCACCGACAATTTTGGTCCGTGTGCTCCTTCATGCACGCGCGGATTTACCAACCCGCAGAAGCTCCGCACGCCAAACGGGCAAATCAGCTTTGTCCATACCTTCAGCCCCGCCATTTTGAATGACTTTCGGGCGGGTTATACGCAGAACGTAAACCTGATTAACACCTCGCAGGGTGGGGTGCCGTCGACCGCCTTTGACGACGGCTCCGTAGGTTTTGGTTCTTACAGTGGGTACCCGCAGTTTTTCAAGGAGAACATTTACTCTTACTCCGATATGGTGTCGATCACGCACGGCAATCACAACATAAAAATAGGGGTGGATTTCCGGCGCAACATCGAGAATAGCGAGTTCAACGTAGCGCGTCCTTCTTATTACTTTCACGACCCGCTTTTTTTCGCGGCCGATGCCCCCTACTCGGTGTCAGCCGGCGTGAATCCGAATATCTGCGCGCCCCCTTGCTCGCCATCGACCATATCGCAACTGGTTACCAGTGGTGCGACTCCTAACGCGAACCTGGAGAGCAACTTTCGGCACTGGCGGAACCTGGAGATGGGAAGCTATTTCCAGGATGACTGGAAGGTTACGAAGCGCTTAACTTTGCAACTGGGTTTGCGCTATGACCTTTACAAGCGTCACAACGAAGAAAACAACAAGGCGACGACATTCATCCTGGGTCCGGGACCCAGCGAGACCTTCGGAGTGATTAACGCGAACGCGCCGGCAGGTAGTCCAGGCTGCTCCAGCCCGTCGCAAATAGCATTAGCGCAATTAGCTGGGGTCTGCGGTCCGGGTGGTTTCGCGGCGGCTTCGACGCTTGGCAAAGGTCGCCACAAGGATTTCGGTCCGCGCGTTGGTTTTGCCTGGGATGTGTTTGGCAACGGCAAGACTTCCTTGCGCGGGGGATTCGGACTGGCCTACGAAGGCACGCTGTACAACCCGCTTTCGAACTCGCGCTGGAATCTTCCCTACTATTCCTTCAACAACGTCACCAACTTCCTCGGGGGTGACGTCAACGGCGTTGTATATGCCCCGACTGTTTGTGGTGCGGGCACGTTCCCGAACAACTGCGCCACGATTGGCGGCGCTCTAGTACCGGGCGGAGCTACCCCAACCTATATCGGAGCGCCATCGGGTACTCAGGGGCAAGGTAATTTCGGAGCACAAGCAGCCGGGAATATTGATGGCTGGAATCCAACAAATCCGAACTTGGCGTTGCTTACCGGAATCATCTTTCCTAAGGGCATAGATGATCCCTATGTTTACAACTATTATTTCGGCATTCAGCGCGAAATCATGTCCAAGACCGTGCTGGAACTGGACTATGTTGGCACAACTGGCCATAAGCTGTTCCGCGCTGAGGACGTGAACCGGCTTCCCGGTGCCATATTACCGGCCGGTTCGTCAATTGTGAACGATAAAGGGGAGTTGCTCACTGGTTACGGTGGTCGCCCCAACCCCAACTATGGACGCTTGCGTGTCTGGGAGAATGTGGTGAATTCCAACTACAATTCTCTACAGGCTTCTTTGAAACGCCAGCTGAGCCATGGCTTCCTGGTCAACGTGAACTACACCTACAGCCACTCCATCGACAACGGCTCCACTTGGCATAGCGGGGCCACCAGCGCCAACGGAGCGGCGGGCGGAGAAGGCTTTACCACCGATCCCACGCATCCTCAGTTCGACCGAGGTAACTCGATCTATGATATCCGCCACCGCTTGGTCATTAATCACGTCTGGCAGGTACCCGGCCAAAACTTGAAGGGCGTGGGCGGATACGTTCTGGGAGGCTGGTCTCTGAACGGGGTCTGGCAATTCCAGAGCGGTGCTCACTGGGAGCCATTCCGTACATCCTCGCCCGATCTGGATGTCTTGGACGCTATGGGCAATCCTACCGGTGCCACGTGTCAGGCTGCCGATGTCAATTCCGGAGTCTGCGGGAACGCGGGCGGCGATTACCTTCTGACTCGTGGCAGGAATGAACGTCCAAGCAGCAGTGTTCCCGGCTTCGCCAGCTTTAGCCACACTACTTGGGCATGCGGCTGGACCGCTGGCAACTGTCCGGGCGTGACGCCTCAGGCCAATCTGCCAGTTCTTTCAGCACCGTGTCTGGGCTGCGTTGGCAACTTGGGACGGAATACGTTTGTCGGTCCTGGAATCTGGCAAACAGACCTGAGCCTGACGAAGAACTTCAAGCTGACCGAGCGGTTCAACATGAAGTTCGACGCCAGCGCTTTCAACGTGTTCAACCGGACGAATTTCATATTGGCGACGGGTGGCACAGCAAATAAGAACAACATCGGCAGTGGCAATTTCGGGATTGCCGGCGGCGTTCTTGGCCAACGCACAATGCAGCTTGGAATCAAGTTCAGCTTCTAGCTGAGCAAAGCTTCCCAGGGCCTGTTCTTTGCCTTCCAAAGAATGGGCCCTTTTCACTTTGCGGGGGAAGGCCGTGGTGCGTAGAGTTCATCTCTGGGTCTTGCTTGTACTGGTTTTGCTGCTGCCCATTACTGTCCTGGGGCAAGTACAAGTGCTGGGCAGGATTATCGGCCAGGCCCGCACCGAGAGAGGTGACTTCCTGCCGCGCCAGATCCTGGTAGAGCTACGCCTGCACGGGGGCGTGGTGGAAAGTGTATACACGGACAACGAGGGACGCTTCGGTTTCTCCAATCTCCACGCTAACGGATACCGGATCGTCATCAACGATGACGATTATTACCCCGTGGACGAAAGAGCGGATGTGATCCCCGATCAGTCACCCCAAACCAAGCTGCTGATCCTGCTGCGTCCCCGTGAGACCGTGCCGAACAATGTTGCCGCGGGAACTGGGGCATCAGGGGGCAACCCCTACCTGGCCGATTTGGCGGGCTTTAGCAAAAGCTTTCCGAAGAAGGCGGTCAAGGAGTTCAAACGCGGGGTGGATGCCGAGCACAAGGGAAATCGTGATGAGGCCATCTCTCACTACTTGGCCGCGTTGGAGATTTCGCCCGACTATTATCCTGCTCACAACAATCTGGGGTCGCTGTATCTGGGCAAGGCGGATTTCAAATCGGCCGAGGTGCAATTTCAGGAAGTCATCCGGCTCGATCAGAACGATGCGCAGGCCTACTTTAATCTGGGGAACGTGTTGATGTTGACGGGCCGCTATCCCGAGTCGGAGAAGGCGCTGGCTCTGGGGCTGCAGCGCGAGCCGGCCTCGGCCTTCGGAAGTTTTTTGCAAGGCTCGCTCTACGAACGAACCGGCAGGCTCATAGAAGCGGAGAAGAGTCTGCGCACATCGCTGCAACTCGATTCCAAGATGTGGCAGGCGCACCTGCAACTTGTGAATCTTTATCTGCGGCAGAACCACCGCGAAAATGCGATTTCGGAGTTGCAGGCTTTTCTGAAGGACTTTCCTTCGGTGCCCTCTGCAGCCAAGGCCAACGAATTGTTAGTGAAGCTGCAGAACGAGAACCACGCGACACAGTCCCCGCAGTAGACGGTAGTGGCTGATATTTCTGTAGTTCTGGTGTAATATGGGTGGCTCTCCACGGAGGAGTAAATGCGGAGACCCTTTAGCCCTTATCTGTTCCCTAAGTGCGTGCTGGCTCTGACAATCCTGATGGCAGCGGAAGTCGGTACTTCCCAGAACGCCCCAGCGCCGTTGCTCCGGCTGCAACAATCCAGAGCCAATCTGAACATTGACGCTAATGTTCGGCACGGGCAGGGATTGTGGGGTATCACTTTCGGCAACCCCGGAGATGTGTGGCAATATCCCAATTCTTTGTCCTGCCTGGTAGTTTATGGCGACGGAAAATACGTTCTGGAAAAAAGGGATGAGCTGACGGTAGGGAAGCCCAAGGTAAAGAAAGCGGAAGGCACGCTTGCAGCCGACGATCTGCAGCGCCTGAAAGCAATTCTCGACGATGGAGAGTTGAAAAAAGTGAAGACGCCCAGCATGCCGACCCTTCCCGATGACGCCCAGGCTGTGCGAGACATCGAGAGCCTGGATGCGGAGATCGACCACGGCGGCAGCACGCAACGTTTCACCACGGTGAAAGAGCGCGTGAAGACGGGAGCGTTGATTTCGGCCACTTCGGGACCCTCCACCGGAATGGACACCTACCTCGATAATGGCGCGCTTTACAAGAAAACTCTGACCCCGCTGATGAAATGGTTCGAGAGCATAGAAAAAAAAAGCAAGTCAGAACTGAAGGAATCGAAGCCTCAGTTCTGTTCCCCCATGAATATCGGATGATGAACCTTGGATAAAGCTGAACATTGGACAAAACTATGACGCGTCACATGGCAATTCTTTGCGGTATTCTCGGAATTGGACTTGCGGTCGCAGTGGGCCAGAATGAGGCCGCGAAAAGCCAAGGCGTTCGGCTGCAAATCAACGAAGTGCAAGCCGGAAGCATGGCCGCCGAGCAATACTGCACCGTCGTTTTTGCCGACCGCCATTTTCATACCGAGAAAGCCAGCCGCAGTCGAGGAAAAGATACTGACCGCAAAGTTTATGAGGGTACTTTGTCAGAGGCTGACTGGAACGCTCTGGGCGGGATCATCGATAGCGCCAGCTTTCGAGCGCTCAACGTACCCCAGGGCGTGCCTCCGCTTGTCATACAAGATGCGCACACCGTCACCATCAGCGTGGCTCGCGACGCGAAATTCCAGAACATGGAGTTCCTGGACAACAAGAGCCGCAAACCATACGACGCACAGCTGAAGCCGCTGCTGCAGTGGTGGAAATCATTTCGCGGCTCCCGCCAGCCGGAATCGCATGCGGCTCCAGATGCGAGGTGCTCTCTGGATAGCACTCACGCCGTCTTCAGCCAATAGCGGTCGAACCTACTACTGAAATCAAGGTTGCGGCACGAACTTGCAGAAGCTCTGCTGCAGTTCGCACGCCCGCTGGTATTCCTCCCGCGCGGTCTTCGCCTGATGCAACAGCTGGTAATCATAAGCCAGGTTGAGATGCGCTTCAGCCAGTTCCGGATCAAGCTTCAGCGCCGCCTGATGGCTGCGAATGGACTTTTGCAGGTGCCCGGTCTGGTTGTAGCAAATGCCCAGGAGGTTATCGAGTTGCGCATCTTCCAATCCCAGCGCAATCGCTTTCTCGAACCTGGGAACGGCCGCTGCGTAGTTTTTCTGGTTGAACAGCAATACCCCCAACTCCCGCTGTGCCAATGAGAAATTCGGTTGAATCGTGATGGCTTTCTCGTAGGACGATTGCGCCGCACCCGGGTCGCTTCCGGCCTCCAACAAGCCAAGCTCGTACCAGGCACGATAATTTTCCAAATTGCTGCTGGTTGCTTTTTTCAGCCAGTTCTTCGCTTCGTCCACGCGTCCCAGCTTGGCCAAAGCCCGCGCGAGGCCGGTCATCGCATTGTCGAAATTCGGATTCAGTTCCATACAGCGCTGCAGTTGCTCGGCGGCTCGCTCCCACTCCTGCTTTCGCAGCGCCGCCTCCCCCAGCACGAACGGAATCACATACATCTTCGGGTCCTGCTGTTGAACCGGAGAAAGAATATCCACGGCGCGCTTTATATCTCCCGACTGGAGCGCATCTTCCGCCTTCAAAATTGCATTAAACTCCTCCAACTTATTTTTCGGATCAGCCAAGCCTGCGGCCAAAGCCTCCGCCGACACCGGTGAGCGGTATGCCACATAACCGAGAGCACGCAACTTCTCCTGAGCATCCGGACTTAGCTCTAAGCTACCATTGTGCGCCGATGTGAAAGGGCGGTCCAGCAGCCGCGCTTCCAGCTTCTTCTTGAATACGGCAACGGTCGCAGGCTGCTGCGCGGCAATATTGGTTCTTTCCTCCGGGTCGGCGGTCAAATCGTAAAGTTCCGCTTCAGGAGCGTCGACGTAATGGTAGCGGGTCGTTTCCAGAGCGTGCAGCGGACTCCAGCCAAAAGAGCTGAAGGGATAGAAGGTCTCGCTGTACGCCATATCGTCAGAATCCTCACCCGGACGCATCAAATCATGAGAAACGGCCTGCGTCTCAATCTCGTCGTGGACTCCCGCTAACTGCAGTAACGTGGCAGGAATCTCCGTAGTCTCAACTGGACGTAATACTCGTCCCGGCCGAACGCCGCTTCCAGTGGCCGGTTTGACGATCAGAGGAATGTGTACGGTTGCGTTGTATGCAAAAAAGCCGTGCTCCTGTTCGCCGTGTTGTCCCAGAGACTCGCCGTGATCACTGAGGAAGACAATCGAAGTATGTTCATACAGTTGATTGCGCTTCAGCCATGCGATCAGGCGCCCCAGTTCGTGATCGGCGTAAGCGATCTCTCCACCATAAGGATGGCTGCGGTATTGCGACCGGTAAGGTTCGGGCGGATCGTAAGGGCTGTGAGGATCGTACAAATGCAGCCAGAAGAAAAATGGACGTCGCGGATTCTTCTGCAGCCAAGCCAGAGCACGAGTAACGCTTTCGCCGGCTCGCCGCTCTACCAATCCCAGGTCTTTATGAAGAAAATCTGCCGGCGAAAACGCGTCGTCGTAGAAGTCAAAGCCGCGAGCTAATCCCCAACTTCGGTCGAGTACAAAAGCGCTTACCACTGCCCCGGTCGCGTAGCCGTGCTCCTGAAAAGCCTGTGCTACAGAACGGAAGCGTGATTCCAGAGGTTGCGCTGTAAAATCTTGCACTCCATTCTGGAAGGGATACAAACCTGTCAAGATCGCTGCGTGCGAAGGCCACGTGAGCGGGACCTGCGAGATGGCCCGCTCAAAGACAATGCCCTCGCGCGCCAGGCCGTCGAGCGTTGGCGTCTGCACATCCTTCGCCCCGTAGCATCCCACGTGATCCGCTCGCACTGTATCGATGGTAATAAGAATTACGTTCGGCTTGATTTTGTGAGCAGAGGTTTTATGAGGTGTCTGATCTGCCGCCCCGAAGGACTGCAGCGACGGCAGCATCAACAGTATCGCCAGAAGAACGCGCGTCTTCATAACTAAACGATCCGCTCCACGATACCTACTGAGGCCGCCCCTGCTGCGCCTTGCGCAGTTCCTCGTCCGCTTCCACATTCAAGCCCTTAGCTGATAATGCTTTCGCCAGCGACGCGTGAGTCCCGGCATCCCGAGGATCCAGCTCAGACGCACGCTTCAACTCGGCCAAAGCCTCATCCACTTCTCCCCGATAAAGCAGCATTTCCCCCAGCGCGCGGTGTCCCGCCGGATAATCGGGAGCGATTGCCACAGTTTGCCGGAACGATGCCACAGCTTCCGGGACCATTTGCTTTTGTCCGTACGCGGCACCCAGATTGTAGGCGGCAGAGAAATTTGTCCCGTCCAGTTCCAGCGCATGCTTCAATTGCTGGATTGCCCGATCAAAGTCGCCGGTTCGAGCATAAGCCAGCCCCAGGTTAAAAACCGCAAGCGCATAATCCGGACTCAGTTGCAGCACGCGCTGAAGTTCTTCCACGGCGCGCGGAAACTGGCGCAACCGGTAATAATCCAGCCCCAACAAATAGTGAACTGGAACAGAGTCGGGCTCAGTTTTCAGCGCGGCAGTCAGCTTTTCCGCGGAACTCCGATAGTCACCGTGCTGACTCTCCGCGATGGCCTCGGAAATCAACTCGTAAAGCTGGATGCGGTCCTTGGGATCAGGCAAGGAACGGTCGGTGATCGCAGGATTGCCGCCCCCGGAAAAACCCGCGTATCCCAAAGACTTCAGCCGCTCCATCAGCGCAGGATCGAGTCCCGTCTTCTGCGCCAGTTCCGTCCCGGCGCTGTATTGGGCGATCAGCGCGGTCAGGCGCGCATGCATCTCTTCCGCTACCGCCTTTTTCTCGGCATAGAGGTTCTGCGTTTCGCCGGGATCTTTCGAGAGATCGTACAGCTCCGGCTTCGGTGCGTCGATGAAGTGATACTTTTCCGTTTCCAGCGCCCTCAGTTCGCTCCAGTTGAAATGCAGCCGCGGCAGGAAGGTTTCGGCGTATAGATTGCGCGACTCCTCCGGCTTCTTCGGACTCATCAAGGGCAGCAGGCTGACGCCCTGTACTTGCGAAGGAACGTCGATTTTTAGAACGTGCAGCACCGTCGGCATCAAATCGGCCAGGCTCGTCAGTTCGGATACCACTCGTGGTGACGAACTTCCCGGCAGACGAATGATCATCGGCACGTGCAGCGTGGCGTTGTAAATAAAAAAGCCATGATTCTTTTCGCCATGTTCGCCCAGACTCTCCCCATGATCGCCGGCGAGTACGATCAACGTGTTTTGATAGAGCCCATTCGCCTTCAGAAAGCCGATCAGTCGGCCCACCTGCGCGTCTGCGAAGGCGATTTCGCCGTCATAAGGACGATCTTTATATTGTTCGCTGTAAGGCGCCGGCGGCCGGTAAGGATAGTGCGGATCGTACAGATGCATCCAAAGAAAAAACTTGTTCTTGCGATTGTTGCCCAGCCAGTCCAGCGTCGCGTCGGCGACCACGTTGCCGGGTCGTTCCATCTCTTCGAGATTTGATTCCTGCAATCGATTGAAGTCGAAATGATCGTAATAGTAGTCGAATCCCCGGTTCAGGCCGAAGCGCGAATCCAGTACCGCCGATCCCACCACCGCCCCCGTGACGTATCCGTGTTCTTTGAGAACCGAGGCGAGTGTAAGCTGCGTGGCATTCAACTTATTGCCGCTGAAATCATGCATCCCGCTGAGCATGGGATAGGTCCCGGTAAAGATGACCGTGTGAGCCGGCAGCGTGACCGGAACTGGAGTGTAGGCGCGCTCGAAGCGCGTGCCTTCGGCAGCGAGTGCATCGATATTCGGAGTGCGAATCTGCCTGTCGCCGTAGCATCCCAGATGGTCGGGCCGCAGAGTGTCGACTGTGATCACGACCACGTTAGGCGCGGACTTCACCTCGGCCAGCGACGTATCGCTGGCGAGAAGAACGCACGCTATCAGCAGGAATACAAACCGCCGGAGAGAAACCATGGACAAGAGAATTATACCCGTCGCAGAAGTGCGCGGGCACGGGTCGCTCCTGCGGTTATGCTAGTCTGAATGACCGTGAAGGGTTTCCCGCTCCCATTGTCTTGTCTTGTTGCCGCACTCCTGCAGGTGCATAGCGGTGCACAAGCAAAGGCGTTTCCGCCCGATGTTTTCCTTGTAACCATCGACACGCTGCGTGCCGATCATGTTCACTGCTACGGGGATCAGAATATCGAAACGCCCGCGCTCGATGGTCTGGCGAAAGATGGCATCCGTTTCACGCAAGCCTTTACGCCGAGCCCCATCACCAACACTTCACACACCAGCATTCTTACTGGGTTGCTCCCCAGTTCGCACGGAGTCACGGATTTTGCCGTGCCCTTATCGCCCACCCATCGAACCTGGGCGGAAATGCTTCACGAACGCGGGTACCACACTGCGGCGTTCATCGGTGCTGTGATTCTCGACAGCAAAACTCTGGCGCCGGGATTGGATCGCGGATTTGATTTCTACGATAATTTTCCTCAGCACGCGAGTTCGAAATCGCGATGGGGTCGCGTCGAGCGTCGCGGCATGGATGTTGTGCAACATGCGGAAACCTGGTTGACTGCGCATCCGGCCGGACCGCACTTCGTATGGGTGCACTTGTACGACCCGCATGATCCCTACGAGCCGCCCGCGCCTTATTCTCAGATTTATAAAGACCGCTTGTACGACGGCGAGATTGCCTATGCCGATTCCGCTCTGGCACATTTCATTACCTATCTCAAGAAGCGCAACTGGTATGCCAATTCGCTGATCGTGGTGGTGGGCGATCACGGCGAGGGCCTCGGGGAGCATCACGAAAACACGCACGGAATCTTTTTGTACGACTCGACCACCCATGTCCCGCTGATTCTAAAATTGCCGTCGGCCGGCAGTGCTAGCGGCAAAGTTAGAGTGGTCGACGCACAGGTGCGCACGATTGATGTACTGCCAACTGTGCTCGATCTGCTCGGCGCCGCAGTTCCGGCGCAGCTTGATGGAGAATCCATGAAGCCGTATTTCACTGGTGCCGAGGTTAATCCGCGGGTGGCCTTCGGCGAGACTGATTATCCCTTGCGCTTCGGTTGGGCGCCGCTGCGCTCGGTGCGCAGCGAAGGCTTCAAGCTGATTGAAGCTCCGCGTCCGGAGCTTTATGACTTGCACGCCGATGCTGCTGAACTGGATAACAAGTACGAGCCCTGGAATGCGCAGGTTCAGAAGTTTCGCGGAATGTTGGCGGAATTGCGCGCTAAAGCGCCGCCCACAGCGCCTGCCAAGGGCCTGGTAGGGCAGGGAACTATCGATGAACTGAAGGCCTTGGGCTACCTGGGCCGGGCCGATGTGGGTAGCGCAACCAATGTGCCCGAGCCTTCGATGTTGCCCGATCCTAAAGACAAGATCGAAGAGCAGAACCTGCTGCACTCGGCGATGATGGCGTCGGAAGACGATCGCGTGGCCGACGCGTGCGAATCTCTAAAGAAAGTGTTGCTGCTTGATCCCAAATCGCCGACCGCGCTTCTGCAACTGGGTGAGTTGGAGTTGAAAGCCGCCGACTACGCCAGTGCGGCTCAACATCTGAAAGCGGCTCTCGAGGTGCGTCCAGATGACGCCACGGCAGCGTTCTACGAAGGTCAGGCCCTGGAGAAAATTCACGATCTGTTGGGCGCTCGAGATGCTTTGGAGGCCAGCCTGAAACTGATGCCGGGACAGTTTGAGGCTCGCCTGCTGCTCGGCCACGTGTATCTGGACTTAAAAAATCCGCGGGCTGCCGAGGACCAGTTTGAAGCTGCGCTCCTGATTCAATCCAAAAGCGTCGCGGCACAAATCGGCGTGGCGAAGGCCCAAGTCGCAGAAGGCAACTTTAAAGGGGCAGTGCAACAGCTTGAGCCTTTGACTAAGTCGCAGGCCAAAAACGCGGAGGTATTCGAGTTCCTGGCGCAAGCATATACAGGCCTGGGCAGAACGGTTGAGGCGCAACAAGCGGAAGCCAAGGCAAAATTGCTGCGTGAGAGAAAGTAGTTCTGGCTACTCCTCGCTCGCGGACTGAAGAATGACCAAGCCCCGACAGGGGCGGCACGTGAAAGCCCGGCACGGCAGTGCCGGATGACGAAGGGAAAATGAATCGAGTCCGCTTCAGCGGACGGCATTCGTTTCGTGACAGCGTCTTATTATCGTTTGGCCGCTACGGCCAGACGCAGACGACTAGCGACAGGGCGATCATTCTTGAAGGCAGGAACAAACGTCCAATCCATCGCTGCTTTGATCAGATCCGGGTCTGGGGCCTTAGCGCTGCCCGCCGCTTCGACCGATCGAACCTTGCCCGCAGAATCGATCAGCAGATTTAAGAGCACCTCGGAATCTGCCAGAGCCTGCTCCCCAGCTTGGGGAGCGGGCCGCCGCATCAGAATCGGTTGCGCGGGTGTCACTTCAGACTTACTCCCCTCTGGCCTGCTGATAGTGTCGAAAACCACCACATGTTTTTTCCGGCCAGCCGCGGCTTCCAAGGATGTCCCGTCTACCTGAGCATGAATTCCGTGCGCCCGCGCGTTCGTGATCAATGTCTGGATGCGTTCAACATCTGAAGCAGGCCACAGGTCGGCGAGCGCACGCCAGGCTTCCGGCTCGCGCCCGCTATAAAGGTAAGACCAGATAACCTCGAGCACCTTGATCTTCACACCCCGCAGATGGTGCAACTGCTCCGCCGTAAGGGAAGGGGTGGACGCCAATTTCCCATCACTGTGTTTGAAGTCGCGCAGGTCCTGCGAATCAAGCTCCGACCTAAGTTTTGTCATTTGTTGATCGAAATAGGGTTGGAATTCGGAACTTACATCGACCAACCGGCTCCGCTCGAAGCGGAGCACTACAGTCGGCGCGAAATCAAGTTCGCCTACGACCAAAGTCTCGAAGCCATCTACGGCAGCTATATCGGTTGTCCAGATTTCGACACGCCCGTCCAGCTCGGTGTCCGAAGCGCTGAAGAAGCCTCCGCCCGTAATTGTGCGCAGCAACCGAGGGGGCTTCTGGAGGGAGTAAACCTGGTAAGACATACAGCAGCCCTCGTCGGACTTCTTTACCTGAAATGCCACAACTGGTAAGCCCAGACCCAAGTCGGCACCAAACGCATCCACGTCGAGCTGCGACGAGTCGGCCGCAATTATGATTTCTTGGTTGTCCCACCGGAGCGTTGCCTGACAGGCTCGAATCGCGAGTCCTTTCTGGGCCGTTCTCGCCGCTCCCACCCGCAGCCTCACTCCAGTGTGGAATTCTGATTCGAAGTTGCCGCTGCCGTTGGTGCAAAGTGCATCGCGGCTCTGGGCACCGGAGAGGGTTCCGATTACGCAGAAAGACAAAAATAGTACGGGCGCCAACAAGCGGTAGTGAAGTCGCACTGGCGCTCCGTCAGACACGAGATTTTTCGACTTATTTCTGTGCGATCGCCTTATCCGACCCCTCGAAAATCTCCGTCAGCACATGCCCGCGCATTTGCATCGGCTGCTCAATTCCATAAAGGTGCAGGATCGTGGGCGCAATGTCGTACACCGAAGCCTCGAAGCCCATCAGCCGCAGATCATGCTTGATGCCAGGTCCCATCGCAAAGAAAGAACCCGGGACGTCGTCGCCGTCGGCAAAGTCATGCTTGGCAACCACTGGGGTGGTCTTCTCGTGGTCCATGTGCGCATGCGGATCGGATTCTTCGAACTCCCGCAACGGCTTGATGCCGTGATCGGAGACGATGATCAAATAGGTATTGTCGTCGATGTGCTTCAGCACCGCACCTAGCACTTTGTCGAAGGCAACGTACTGGTCGGGGAAAGCTTCCGTGCGCACGGCATTGATCTTGGGATTGTAGCCCGCGTTATACGTCGCTATGGGGTAGAGCCAGTGCCCAGTCCGGTCTTCGCATGATTGTCCCAGCCATGTGAAGTCGGTGGGATGGTGATCGAGAAGATAGTCAAAGAGATGAGTCTGCTGATCGCGGATGGTCTGAACTTTATTCAGCCACAGGTCGATGGTCTCGACTTCGTGTCCCTTCAGATCTGAGGCCGCGGGCATGCGTTCGCAGTCAATGTAGAAATCGCCCACGTTCTTCAGCAGTTCGGCTTTCATCGTCGCGGGATACACCGCATCGCCGCCTTGCACTTCCGAAAGCTTGGGCGCGCAGAGCACACCATCTTCACAATTCTTGCCTCGGGTCAGCATCCCGCTGATCATGTACCCATTCACCGGCAGCACCGGGAAAGTCGCCGGCACATTCGCCATTCCCACTGTCACGTCCTTCTTCGACAGCATCGACCAGAGCGGTTCTTGCTTCAGCATGTTGGTGTTGGCCGTGATCCCGCCCACAATAAATCCGGTCACGCCATGCTCTTCCGGCTTCGTGCTGGTGAAGATCGTGCTGAAGACTCGCGGGCAATTAGGCGCGGAAACCGTGCGCAGCTTGCCGTAAGCCCCCTTCTTGATCACGCTGGACAGATTCGGCATCTTGCCTTCCAGCAGCAAAGGCCGGACCACATCCAGCTCCATGCCGTTCACGCTGACCACTATGACGCGCGGCTTGGGCTTGGCTGTGCTCTGGGATTGGCCAAAAAGGGAGAATGACAACAACAGAAGGGCAGCTAGCAACGCTGGGCAATATCTTCGTAGCATCATTAAATGCTCACCTTTACCTGAGAAGGAGGGTAGAATCGCGTGCCAACATTGTACGACCCCAACGGACACGCTTCCAAGTCTTTTATGTGTGGAGTTTGCTTCCGCGTCTTTCGATAAAAGGCTCGACGAAAGAGATGTCTTGGTGCGGAAGGGGGGATTTGAACCCCCACGCCTTTCGGCGCCACCCCCTCAAGATGGTGTGTCTGCCAGTTCCACCACTTCCGCACGTTTTACCGAAGCTGGCGCTTCATTATAGCAAAGCAGCTCAGAGGGTCGTAGGCCATCCGGGTTGCGGTTGCACGGTTGCGGAGCTTAGTCACCAGAGGGCATTAGCATTTCCTCGGTGCCGACTTCAGCCGCGACGAGCGGGATTGGAATGTGTTCCGCCGGCTTCGCTCCGCTGAACTGTTCGGCTTCCGTGGATCCATTCAAAGCTGTCGTGGAAGCCAGGCCGCCGCTGATCACTTGCTGTACTTGATCGAAGTATCCGGTGCCGACAAAGCGCTGGTGCTTGACGGCTTCATATCCGAACTCGGTTTCGCTGCGGAATTCTTTTTCCTGTAGGCGCGAGTATGCGGACATACCGGATTGTTTGTATCCACGCGCGAGTTCGAACATGCTCAGGTTCAGAGCATGGAAGCCGGCTAGCGTCACGAATTGGAATTTGTATCCCATGCGCGCGAGTTCCGGTTGGAAGCGGGCGATCGTTTCCTCATCGAGTTTCTTGCGCCAGTTGAAGCTGGGAGAGCAGTTGTACGCCAGCATCTTATTGGGATACTTGGCGTGGATTGCATCGGCGAACTGGCGCGCTTCTTCCAGATCGGGATGCGAAGTCTCGCACCAGATCAAGTCAGCATAAGGCGCATAGGCCAGGCCGCGAGCGATGGCCGATTCGATTCCGCCGCGGATACGGAAGAAGCCTTCGCTTGTGCGCGCGCCGGTGCAGAACTTGCGGTCGCGCATATCGATGTCGCTGGTCAGCAGGTGGGCGCTGTCGGCATCGGTGCGCGCCATAACCAGCGTGGGGATGCCCATCACATCGGCGGCCAATCGGGCCGCGACCAACTTCTGGATTGCTTCGGTGGTGGAAACCAAAACCTTGCCGCCCAGGTGGCCACACTTCTTGGCCGAGGAAAGCTGATCCTCAAAGTGGACGCATGCCGCGCCCGCCTCGATCATGCCTTTCATCAGTTCGAAGGCATTCAGCGTCCCGCCGAAGCCAGCTTCAGCGTCAGCCACCAATGGGGCAAACCAGGTTACCGAGGGCGCGACCTTGCCTTCGGCGTGATGGAGTTGATCGGCCCGCTGCAGCGCGCTATTGATGCGGCGGCACAGGTTGGGAACGCTGTCCGCCGGATACAAACTCTGGTCAGGATACATTTGGCCTGCATTGTTGGCGTCCGCCGCCACTTGCCAGCCACTCACGTAGATCGCCTTCAATCCGGCTTGCACCTGCTGCACGGCCTGGTTGCCGGTCATGGCGCCCAAGGCGTTGACGTAAGGCTCGCTCCGCAAGAGATCCCAAAGCCGCTCGGCCCCAAGGCGAGCCAATGTGTGCTCGACCTGAATGGATCCCCGCAGCCGCAGCACGTCTTCCGCCGTATACGGACGCTCAATGCCCTTCCATCGCGGGTTGTTTGCCCACTCATAGTTCATGCAATCCTGCGCCAGCGCGTACTGGGCGGTGGCTTCTTCTGAACTCATTGCGGGGAAGGGTTTGGTTGACTGCTGTTTTCCGTTTCCGTTGGCGGACATTCCGATTTTCTCCTGTCGATCGTCAGATTTCAGATGTGCAATATAATGAACATCAATTCATCATGCTGGCGAAAGAGTATGCGATTTTCCTATTTCCGGTCAAGGCGATGTTCAGTATAATGAACATACATTCATTTTATTGGACGACTACAGGCTCCCCACGATGACCACTGCAAGGTCGAAACCCGACTCTCCCTCCGCGGCTGTAGAGCGCGCGCTCGGTATTCTGGAGGCCGTCGCCCAGGTTCCAGACGGTTTGAGCAACGCCGACATCAGCCGTAAACTAAACATTCCAAAGAGCTCCGCCAGCTACCTGCTGCGGACGCTGGAGACCCAGGGCTACTTAACGCGCGATCGAGAGTCCGGAAAATACCGTGTAGGCCTGAAGATTCTGAGCTTGAGCCGCGGCGCCTTAGGGGGACTGGATGTTCGCGGGGTGGCCCTGCCGATCATGCGCCACCTGACCCACCAGACAGGGCTTACATGCCATCTCGCTGTTCTGGACGGCGCGGAAGCCGTCTACGTCGAAAAGGTCGAGCCAGAGGGTTTTATCCGCATGGACACGTGGGTGGGACGGCGCATGCGCGTGCACGCCACCAGCGTGGGCAAGGCTATTGTTGCGCATATCCCGAGGGAGCAACTGGAAGACATTCTGCGCAAGAGTGGAATGGAAAAACGCACTCCCAAAACCATTACCACCCTTCCGCGTCTGCTGAAGGAACTGGAGAAAGTGCGTGCGCAGGGTTATGCCGTGGACGACGAAGAGAATAACCTGGGCGCACGATGCCTGGGTGCGCCAGTTTTTGACGAGCGCGGCAACATCACTGCCAGCCTGGGATTGAGCGGCACCACGCAGCAAGTCAGCGCGCAAACTATGCCCCGAATTATCGAAGCCCTGAAGGACGCGGCGCGGCACATCTCCATGGGCATGGGACACCGCGCTCCGCATCGCCGCTAAGCGCGTCTAGAATAGGACACCGTTAAATTATCTAAGGTTTTCAATGGCCGACAATTCCGCCGCTGAAATCATTCGCCATTACACAGAGGCTGACGAAGCTTCCCGTCTTCGCACGGGATGGTTCCAGCTCGAACAGGCACGCACACGGGAACTGATTCTGCGCCATCTTCCACCGGCGCCCGCCCGCGTAATCGATGTTGGGGGCGGGGCTGGAGCTTACGCCTGCTGGCTGGCATCTCTGGGATACGAGGTACACCTCATCGATCCAGTGCCGCGTCATGTGGATCAGGCGCGCGCGGCGTCGGAGGCACAGCCGCAGCATCCGCTGGCCTCGGCGACGCTCGGGGATGCTCGCAAGGTGGAACAAGCTGACCAAAGCGCAGACGCGCTGTTGATGCTTGGTCCGCTCTATCACCTGACCGAGCGCAGTGATCGGCTGCTGGCCCTGCGGGAAGCTCGCCGCGTGACCAGAACTGGAGCGCCGATTTTTGTGGCCGCAATCAGCCGGTTCGCTGCATTACTGGATTCTCTTTCTAGAGGATTCTTCGACCAGCCGGAGTTTGCAGCCATACTGGATCGCGGTCTGGCTGAGGGCCAGCATCGCAACCCTACCGACAAATTGCTGTATTTTACGGACGCAGTTTTTCACCGCCCTGACGAACTGGCTGCCGAGGTCCAGGAAAGCGGACTTGAGTTGGTTGACGTACTCCCCATCGAAGGGCCCGGCTGGCTGGCGCGGGATTTCAACCGTTTGTGGAGCGATTCAAGGCAGCGCGAACGCCTGCTGGCCGTGCTGAGAAAGATTGAACATGAACCTAGTTTGATCGGCGCCAGCTCTCACCTTCTGGCGATTGGGCGAAAGTTATGAGTCGAGCAGAACCTGATCGGCCATCTCTCCGGTCAGCTCCCTCGCGGTCGGGCTTGCTCCGACCGGCGGTACGGGCAGATGAACCAACGAAATTCTGCAGTTCCGGTCTTGCACCAGGGTCCAAAGCTCGGTGCAAGCATCGCATAGCCAATAGCGCTCGACGCGCCGGGGCGGTTTGCGCAAATCTGGAGCCTGTGCGCCTGCTAACCCTCCATCCGCATTTCCTGCTTCTACCTGGAAAAGCTTGCCCTCGCCCAGGCGAAGAAACGGCTTTCCGCATTGTGAATTGGAACAATGACTGAGCATCCCAAACCTCCCCCTGGTCGGGTTCTCGGAAGCTCAACCTTGAATTGTGAGACTTGCAGAAGCGGCCAGATTACGAAACCAATGCAGGTGAGATGCCACGGGGCAGAAATGGCTTTCAGACCAAATACCTAACCTTCAGGCGGTTTGTTTCGCCCTCGCTCGTGGTCGCGTGCCGACCCATCGGCACAATGCCGAACTTTCGTCTTGGTCTTGGTCCTATTTTCTCCGCGGCCTTTGCGGCATTCCTTTGCGGTTTCGGCGGTCGAGAGCTGTTAACGGCTAAGCCAGCAAAGAAAGTCGGCGAAGAACGCAGAGAAAACCAAGTTGCGCCACTATTTTTTGTCTTCTGTGCCTTGCCGCATTTCTCCTACATCGGTACCATTTCAGGAATGCGCAAGCACGTTCTGCTGTGTCCGCCAGCCTACTTTGACGTGGTTGATCGAAAGAATCCGTACGTGGTCGAGAATCCTGGCGTCGATCGGGAGAAGGCCCAGCAGCAGTGGCAGGCTTTGTGTTCTGCCCTGGAACAAGCCGGATGCCAGGTCGAGACCATCTCTGCAGCTCCGGACCTGGAGGACATGGTGTTCGCCGCCAACCAGGTGTTTGTGGGGTTTCACGAACGAATCGGCAAGTTCATTGTGCCCAGCCACATGGTGCACGCTTCACGGCAACGCGAGGTGCCTTTCTATGTGGACTGGTTTCGCCAGCGCGGTTACAGAATTATTGAAGTGGACCTTGGCGACGATCACATCGAGGGACATGGCGACCTGCTTTGGCATCCGGATTGGTCTCGCATCTACGCGGGTTATGGTTTTCGCTCGACCGAAGGCGGCGTGGAAAAATTCCGCGACGTGATGTCCAAATTAGGAATACCGGTTGTTTCACTCCGGCTGATCGATCCTTACTGCTACCACCTCGATACCTGCTTCTGCCCGCTTAACGACGAAGCCGTGCTCATCTATTCCGGCGCGTACGCTACGGAATCTCTCTCGACTTTGCGCGGGCTCTGGAAGCGCGTGCACGAACTTACCGCCGAGGAAGCCCATAGGTTTATGGGCAACGGCATCGTGGCCAACGGACGCTACCTGACTCCCTACATGACGCCGCATCTTGAAGCCATTCTGCGGCAGGAAAGGCTGGCGCCGGTTGTACTGGATACCTCTGAGTTCGAAAAATCCGGCGGCAGCCTGTTCTGCATGAAAGCTTTCCTGCCTTAGCTGCGCTGAAGCGTTCAGTGCACCGTCGCTCCCATCACTGCCACCGCCACTCCCGCCACAGCCAGCACGATTCCTAAGTGCCAGAAAATCCGCCGGCCAGAGAGCAGCGTGATGGACGTGATGACCAGGCCAATCTCCAGGAAAACCTCGGCCAAGTCGTAGCGGTCGGCGCGGCGTCTTTCCATGGCAACTTCTTTCTCCAGGTCGCGCGCTTTTTCCTGAATCTCGTCTTTGTCCTTTTTGTAACGCTCCGCCTCCTGCGTATATTTTTCGCGAACGTCGGCGGTGGTGCCGGCGTTGTTGGTAGCGACGAATAACTCATCCTCGTGCTGGCGAATGTTTTTGGCCTGATAATAGGCCCATTGATCGGAAGCCAATGCCTGCAACACAACCTCCTCGGTATGCGCCCGATGCCCCAACAGCGACGCCACCGCCACCAGCACGGCCAGCACCGCCATGGTTAGCGAGACTGGGGCCAGGTTGGGATTGTGATGCCCGTGTTCGGCACTCTCCTGCAGTTCCTGAAGCTCGTCACCCATAAGCCCTCCTGCGATGATTCCTTAATTGCCCGCAAGCTCACGATGGTACGGATTCGCGGCTTCGCAAGCAAGCTGCAACCGCCTGGTTTATTGACCAGTGACCACTAGACACTGCCCACGGCTATTCGCCCATCACCTTCACGATCACTCTCTTATCGCGCTGCCCGTCGAATTCCGCATAGAAGATTCGTTGCCAGGTTCCGAAATCAAGTTTGCCGGCGGTGATAGGCACGATGACTTCGTGGTGGATCAGCAGGGCTTTCAAGTGAGAATCGCCATTGTCCTCGCCGGTTTCGTGGTGCTTATAGTCTTTGCGAAAGGGAGCGAGATGTTCCAGCCATTGATCGATGTCCTCAATCAGGCCGCTTTCATTGTCGTTTACATAGATGCCCGCCGTGATGTGCATGGCGGAGACCAGCACCATGCCTTCTTTCACGCCGCTCTTGCGCACGATCTCTTCCACTTGCGGGGTGATGTGAACGTAGGCGCGATGCGTCTTGGTATGAAACTTTAAGTATTCGGTGAGCGTTTTCATTTGGTTTCGGATACCGAGATTTTACCCGAGCGCGGCCGGGAGTATAGGCGGCAAGAGAGGCAACAAGAAATGACGTGCATGGCGGGCGCTTTTCGCGCATAATTCCATGCTCCGACCATGGACCCGTCGCATAACGATCTCGAAGCACTCCGGCGAGTTCTCGCGGAACTTACGACGCGAGTCTATCGGATTGAGCAGAGGCTTCGGATGGAGCCTGACTCCGCTGTGCAGACGCCGGCTGGGGTAGTTGCGAAGCCGCCGCCGCCGCAGTCCTCCGCGCCACCCGGGATACCGCTGCAGCCACCCGTACGACCGATGCTACAACCACAGGTCCAGCCAGCGATGAGGTCGGCGTTCAAAGTTGAGCCTCAAGGCGATCTTGAAGCGCGCATTGGTTCGCACTGGCTCAACCGCATCGGCATCGCGGCACTGTTGATTGGGATCTCTTACTTCCTGAAGTTTGCCTTCGATAACAACTGGATCGGTCCCGCCGGGCGGGTGACCATCGGCCTGCTGGCGGGAATTGCAGTGATTGTGTGGAGCGAGCGCTTTCGCGCCAAGGGCTACAAAGCGTTCTCTTATTCGCTGAAAGCAGTTGGAATTGGCGCGCTGTATTTGTCGGTGTGGGCGGCATTTCAGGTTTACAGTTTGATCCCCAGTGGCGTTGCGTTCGTCATGATGCTGGCAGTGACGGCGGCCACGGCGTTCATGGCCTGGACGCAGGATGCGCCGCTGCTGGCCGCATTCGCGCTTACCGGCGGCTTCACTGCGCCGGTGCTGCTGTCGACCGGGCAGAATCGCGAAGTGGCTCTGTTCGCCTACGTGGCATTGCTCGACCTCGGAGCGCTGTTTCTGGTTATTTTTAAGCCCTGGCGGCGACTGCTGGTCATGAGCTACTTGGGTACGCTGTTGCTCTATGTGGGCTGGTATTCGAGCTTTTATACGCGCAGCCAATTGAGTCCCACTCTGAGCTTCTCCACATTGTTCTTTGCAATTTTTGCCGTCGCGCCTCTGGTCACGCTGCAACCTGAAGGCGAGGCACCGTTATTCGCATCGATTCCGGCGATTCTGGCCTTTGTGAATGCGGTGGTTTATTTCCTGCAGGCATACGCTATGTTTGAAGAAGTCGATAAGACCGACATGGCATGGTTTGCATTGGCTCTGGCGGCGGTTTACATCTTTCTCAGCCGTCAGGTGCAGAGCCGGAAGATTACTCCCGCCGCCACACAGACTCTGCATCTTCTGCATCTGGCCGTGGCGCTGGGTTTCATTACGGCGGCAATTCCCATCCGCCTTGACGCCCACTGGATCACGATCGGATGGTTTGTAGAGACTGGAGTTCTTCTTTGGGTGGCGGACAGGATCAAATCTGAACTGCTGAACGTGTTTGCTCTGGCGGCTCTGGCATTGGGCGTGGCGCGGCTGTTATTTCTCGACAATTTTTACGTCACGCAACTCATCTTCAACTTGCGCATGGCTACCTATACCGTGGCGGTTGTGGTGCTGGCCGCGGTCGCGTGGTATGCCGCGCGCCGCACCGACTACTTGGGTCGCACCGTGGCTGCGGTCGCCGTCGTCGCGTTGAATGCGCTTGCCTTGATCGCGCTCAGCCATGAAGTGACGGACTATTACGCCCGCCAGATGACCGCTCTTCAGCCGGCACGGGGACAATGGATTCCCGCTTACTCCAGCGAATGGAGGAGGATCCGCATCGCAGAGCAGTTTACCTATTCCGCCCTCTGGATGGCCTACGGCGCCATGCTGATGGTGGTGGGCTTCATCCGCCGCTCCGCTTTTGTGCGCTGGCAAGCGCTGCTGCTCATCGCTGTCACCATTGCAAAGGTTTTTATCTACGATGTTTCGCAGCTCGACCGTGGCTATCGTATCGTGAGCTTCATCGTTCTGGGCGTGTTGTTATTGGCGATTTCCTTTGTCTATCAGCGCGATTGGCTTCAGCTCTCAGCCAGGAAAAAATCGCAGGTAGGCATGGAGGAGGACCCGGCGCGCGGATGAAGACAACTTTCTTCTTGTTTCTACTGGCCTTTGCCGGTTCCGATTCGCGTGAGCCTGCTATTTCCTATTTCACCAACGTTCGTGAGATTCATGTTCAACAAGCGGAGCGGCAAAACTATTTCATCGTCGACGAGGAACTCTGGAATCACTCGCGTTCCGATCTGGCTGACTTGCGCCTCTACGACGGAGAGTCGCCTGTACAGTACTTCCTTACCGAGCAGCGCGCCGGAATGTCTTCCGAAGAAGTAGACGCGAAGATTCTCAATCTTGGCAGTGTCTCCGGTTATACCGAGTTCGACCTCGACGCCCAAGGCCTTGCTGCCTACGACCGAATTCATCTCAGCCTCGATGCCAAAGACTTCATCGTGACCGCATCAGTGGCCGGCGCCAACACTCTGGGATCGGCAACCTCGACGGATCTGCCTCCTTCCACTCTTTACGACTTCACCGGTGAACACCTGGGATCGAACTCTATCTTGACGATTCCACCGTCCAGTTTCCGTTTTCTGCACATCAAGCTGGCGAAGGGGATTCTTCCGCAACAGGTAAAAGGAGCGGCCATCTCCAATCTGCGAGAACAGCAAGCCTCCTGGACCAAAGTTGGTTCCTGCGCACCTCCGCAGCAAAAACAGCGATCGACCGTCATCGTGTGCAGTTCTCCCGAGAAAGTTCCGCTGAATCGCTTCCTTTTTCAGGTTGCATCCAGTCAGATAAATTTCCGCCGCAGCGTAAAGGTGGAAAACGCGAAGGGAGAACAGGTGGCTGAGGGCGAGATCAGCCGCGTGCGTGTGAACCGCGCCGGCACGCTCGTAACTGCGGAAGATTTGGCCATCGGCGTGACCGGCGTTTCCGGCAACATCACACTCTCCGTGGAGAACGAAGACAATCCGCCGCTGACCATCCTCGGAGTACAACCGCTCTCGCTCGAACGTCGCGTCTATTTTGATCCGCAAGGCAAGACATCCCTCGAGCTGTATTACGGCGACGAGAAGCTATCCAGTCCGGTTTACGACTACGCCCGCTTTTTTCATTTGGACGCTGCGCCGGTGCAAGCCCAACTCGCTGAAGGTGCGCACAACTCGCAATACGCGGGCCGTCCTGACGAGCGTCCGTGGTCTGACCGGCACATGGGAGTTTTGTGGGCCGCCATGATTCTAGCGGTGATTGCGCTGGCGGCATTGGCGATCCGGGGCATGCGTCCGGAGGCAAGAACCTAGCTATCGGGAGGCGCGTCGGCGTGTTGGCATTGGTGCTGCGCGAACTGAAGCTTCAGGTGTTCCACCGCTCCGCCCACACGTTTCAACACGTCCAGAGGAACCTTGAATTCGCGATTGCAAGCGGTGCAAACCGCAATCGCCGGCGTGGTCCCCAGCCATTTGAGCACGCGGAGATTGCGTTTCGGCATGGCGCAGTCGTATGCCCGTAGTCAGTGCTACCGCATGGTCTCTTCGATCTCAGAAATCCAGTCGGGACGCTTCAGCACTTCGCGCGGCTTAGGACCATCGGCGGCGCCGACGATTCCATCCTGTTCCATCAGATCGATCAGGTGCGCGGCGCGGCCATAGCCAATGCGCAAGCGCCGTTGCAGCAGGGAAGTGGAGGCTTTGCCGAACTCGACCACCAGTTTCACGGCGTCCATGTAGAGGGGATCATTCTCGCCGCTGCCTTCCGATCCTTCTCCGCCACCACCGGCGCCGCTTCCGCCTTCTCGTTCGTCACGCGGCGCTTCCAGGAATTGTTCCTGATATTCCGCCGAGCCTTGCGCCTTCCAGAATTCAACCACCGCGGCAATTTCCTTTTCCGTGACCAGCGGCGCATGCAAGCGATGCACCCGCGCCGATCCCGAAGGCAGATAGAGCATGTCGCCCTTGCCCAGCAGAGCCTCGGCTCCGTTGGCGTCCAGAATGGTTCGTGAGTCGACCTTAGTTGCTACGCGGAAGGATATTCGCGCCGGGAAGTTCGCTTTGATCAATCCAGTAATTACGTCGACCGACGGGCGCTGCGTGGCCAGCACCAAATGAATGCCCACAGCGCGCGCCATCTGCGCCAGCCGCGTGATCGACTCTTCCACGTTGCTGGAATCGAGCATCATCAGATCGGCCAACTCGTCGATGATGATCACGATGTAGGGAATCGGCTTGTCGTCGGAATCTTCTTCAAACAGGCTCGGTGTTCCGCCATTATCGAACAGCCGGTTGTACTGATCGATATTTCGCACGCCCTTTGCCGCCAGTAACTTCAACCGCCGCTCCATCTCGCGCACCGCATTGCGCAACGCATTGGCCGCCAGCTTCGGTTCGGTAATGATTGGCGTATAAAGATGTGGCACGCCTTCGTAGTTGCCCAACTCAAGCCGCTTGGGATCCACCAGAATCAGCCGCACCTGATCGGGCGTGGCTTTATACAAAATCGACATGATGAACGCGTTGATGGCCACGCTCTTGCCGGCACCGGTCGATCCGGCGATCAGCAGGTGCGGCATTCCGGCGAGATCGGCGACCACGATGCGCCCGTTGATGTCTTTGCCCAGGGCCATGGTCAGCTTCGACTTCTGGCCCATGAACTCCTGCGACTCAATGTTCTCGCGCAGCCAGATGATCTCGCGCTCGCGGTTCGGCACCTGAATGCCCACCGTCGATTTGCCGGCCATGCGCTCAATCAAAATACTTTCGGCTTTCAGCGCGAGACAAAGATCGTCGGTGAGATTGGTGATGCGGCTGTACTTGATTCCGGCATCGGGCTTGAATTCGAACGTGGTGACGACCGGGCCGGGATTGATCTGCGTGATCTGACCGTGAACATCGAACTCAGAGTATTTTTCGGTGAGCACCTGCGCCAGAAGTTTCAGTTCATCGGCATCGACCGACTGCTGCTCATCGGGGCGCTGCAGCAGACTGCTGGACGGCAGTTTGTAACCGCCCGCAATCCGCGGCATCGTGGTCTTGGCTTTGTGATCGCTGTCGGCGCGCTGCGTCACTTCCGGGTCGGCGACGGCTTCGACGGCAGCCAGGGATTCTGACAGAATTCCGCCCGTCGTCGCGGGTGCGGCCTTCTCCGACTCTTCAGCTTCTAGAGTGCGCTCAATGCCTGTGCGTCGAGGCTCCGATGGAACTCGCGGCTGCACCGTCGGTTCGGCCGCTTGCCGAGACGGAATCAACTGAGTCGTCACCACAGGCCTCGCCGTCCGCCGCTTGTCTAATTCTTTCTGCTGACGTCGCTTCGAACGCTCTTCCTGCCAATCCTGGTAGCGATTCCACAGCGCAGTCACAAAGGCAAATCGAGTCGGGGCCCACAACTGGATCGAGGAGAACGAGAACGCTGTCGACAGATAGAGAGCCACCGCCAGCACGCTGGCGCAGACGATGTAAGCTCCCGCCAGATTTAGGTAATGAATCAGTACATCGCCGACAACGCGCCCCAGCAATCCCTCGACAGGCATCACTTGCATCCAGCGCAGATTGCCGGGCAGAAGGGCCAGAAGCGCGGGGAGGAACATGACCAGAAAAACTCCGCCCAACGCCTTTGCCATGGGAGATTGAATTTTCCGCGAGGCAAACCAGCGGATGCCAAGCATCGCCGAAAAAATCGGCAACAAAAACGCGCCGATACCAAAAAATTGCAAGGTCAAATCTGAGACGAGGGCACCGACCACGCCGATCCAGTTGCGCGCGGCGCGGGCGCCGGTGAGCACCGAGGCGCTGTTCAGCGAAGGATCGAGCGGCGAGTACGAGGCTAGCGCGAGGAAGAGGAGGAGCGCAGAGATGCACAACAGGAAACCGATCAGCTCATTCAGCCGCCGGTTGCCCGTGGGGACAAAAATGCTTGCCAGAAAACGCATGTGGGCCGTTTTTCACACGGGCGCAAATTGTCCGTGGCGCAAATCGGCCAGAGCCTCATCATTATGCCAAGAAGCAGGCGCGTGGGCAACGGCGGAATTGGGCGGGAGTGTACAGTTGGGTGCCCTGCGGGCATGTCGTCGGATCTAGAATTGGTTTATAGTACGTGGTAGTATGTTAGGAGTATGAAAGAGAAGACATCTATCACATTAGCAGCAGACGTTCTTGCAGATATAGACCGATTGGCAGGGCGCAAGCTTTCGCGCTCGGCGCTTATTGAGGCTGTGCTCCGCAGTTATGTGCGGGAGAAGCGGCGTGCGCAACTGCACGCCCAAGATCTCGAACGTATTAATGCCGCGGCCGATCAGTTAAATTCCGAAGCCGCGGACGCACTGGAGTATCAGGCGCTCGGCGACTCGCAGGAAAGCTGACGCGAACTTGAATGAGACGCGGCGACCTCTATCGTGTTTATAAACCCAAGGGAGATCCGAAATCTTACCGGGTCTTCGTTGTGGTAAGTCGTCAGGCGCTGATCGATTCCCGCTTCTCGACAGTCATCTGCGCTCCGGTATTCACCAGCGGGCAGGAACTTTCCACCCAGGTTGCAGTTGGAATCGATGACGGGCTCAAGCACCCGAGTTGGATCACGTGCGACAACCTCATGAGCCTGCAAAAGTCTGATCTAACGCACTACGTCGGCTCAGTTTCGGGCGATAAAGCAGTTCAACTAGACCGCGCGCTTAAGATGGCTTTGGATCTTGCGTAACGCAACTTACAGCTTATCCGGCCAACCTCGCCGCGAACACCAGCACCAGCGCTCCCACGATGATGCGGTATACCGCGAATGGCGCGAAGCCGCGCTTGCGCACATAGGCCATAAACCATGCCACCGAAGCGTAGGCCACGAGATAGGAAACCACGAAGCCGATGGCCAGTACGATCCATCCGTGAGCGTCGATCTGCGAAACGCCAATTGGATTTTCTCCACCCTTGCCTCTCAGCGATTTCAGCAACGTGTATCCGGTGGCGACAACCATGGTGGGAATCGACAAGAAGAATGAGAACTCGAGGGCGGAAGCGCGCGACATGCCCGCCAATTGGCCGGCTGCGATGGTTGACATGGAGCGCGACGTTCCAGGAAACACCGCGGAAAAGATCTGGCAGAAGCCGATCCACACTGCCTGACCGAGGCTCATGCTCTCCATCTTCCAGGTATGAATGCGGCCTCCGCCGGAAGATGGTCCTGCGGCTTCTGACTTGGCATTCATCGCATCGACGATCCACATCACGATGCCGCCGATCAACAACGACCATCCGATGATGTAAATGTTCTCGAGGTGCTTGCCGATGACCTTGGTCAGCAGGAAGGAAGGAATGGCCGTGACCACAAAGGCGACAACCACCAGGCCCAACGGATGCGTGAGAGGAGTGCGGTCACCGCGCTCTCCGCGCGGGAATGTCGATAGGAGGGCAGCAATGCGGCTGCGAAAATATACTGGCAGACATAGTATTGCGCCCAGCTGAATGACGATGGAATACATCTTCCAGTATCCGTCCGACAGGCTGATGTGCAGCAGAGCTTCGGACAGCCGCAAGTGCGCCGTCGAGCTGACCGGGAGAAACTCCGTCAAGCCTTCCACAATCCCTAACACCAGCGAGAGCAAGTAATCGTTCAATCGGCCTCCAGAAGTAAGGGAACAGTATCGCAGAAAAACTTTGCTCGAAGGTTAGCAGACTGTGAAACCTCAGTCGCTGGTATTTCCGTAGGTTGGGATGCCTTGCTGAATGTAGAAGATAAGCCGCTCACTGCGCGGGGCCCAGTCGCTTTGGCCATACTGGCTGACAATCTTCTGCGCCAGCGCCAGAGCGCGGTCTTTGGATTCCGCTGATTTTTTCTGATTAGGCTCGGTCTTGTAAATTTCGATCAGCGCCGCGCGCCGCCAAGCCGCGTTGTACAAAGCTTCCGGCGCGGACGGGGATTGAGGATGATCTTTGGCGTAGTTTTCGTAGATATCGGCTTCTTTGTCCGGACACTTGGACAAACCTTCCCATTCGCCGCACAGCTTGTTTTCGAGCAAACGGAAGCCCGCGAGATCGGCCCACTTTGTGCCGGAATACTTTTTGATCAGCAGTTTCATCCACGCTTCATTCATCTGGCCGCGCATGTAGGCTTCGCGCTGGCGCGCGGAAGGCCGCGTCATCACGTCAGAGCGCTCCAGTTGCCAGCGGATGTCGGCCGCGCGGTATAACGCCTCCGCGGCAAGAGGCGAGGTGGGCATCAGATCGTACACGCGGTAGTAAAGCCGCATCGCATCCTGGGCGGCATCGCGACGGCCGCGGCGGCGACTAGCTTGGTCTTCCGAATCGGCCGCTTCCCCAAAAATAATCCGATCGCCGTCTTGCGTCGTGGCAGTGACCATTCCTTTGTTCAGAATCCATCCGGTGATGGCCTTGCCTTCGGCTTCTTCGTCGGTGGCGCCTTCTTCAGGATTGGGATCGCGGACCACGGCTTCCACATGTACCCACTCGCGGCTGGTCTCGATGATGATGAGTTCGTGGCCGCGTGCGGCGTCGCCCACGCGAGCGGCGCTGACATTGGGCGCAACGCGGACCGTCTCTTCGTGGACTAGTGTTCCGCGCTGAACAACGGCGAAAGCGAGGTTGGAGGTGGCAAGAATTACTGCTGCAATGAGTGCGATGAATTGGAATCGCGAGTTCCGAAATGGAATTTCGGGGGAGTCTAAGGGGTACCCCCCTCCCCCCCGGTCTATTGGAATCATGGAGTTAGCGCCAAAACGTGATTTGATCTATGGGCTGCAACAACTTACGGGCAAAATCTTCAAAACAAAAGAGATACTTTGGTATTTCAACCGCTCGCAGCCGCAAACAACTAGGATGCAAGGTTAGTGCCGGTAGTGAACGGGGTCAAGGGGAATCCGCAGGATTTTGCTCTGGTAGCCATTTCGGGCGTGCGTGATATGATCGCGACCTTCCAGCGCACCTATGACAGTCTTATCGATCTTCGGCCTGTTTGCCGTTACAGCAATGCTGGTCTGCTACGCCTTGGAATCTCGGAGCCGGTGGTTCATTCTCGCGTTTGCCGGAGCTTGCCTGCTGGGCTCGGCGTATGGATTTATGCAGGGGGCGTGGCCATTTGGATTGGTTGAGGCCGTCTGGTCGGTAGTCGCGATACGGCGGTGGGCGAAAGCCGCGCAATCCAAGTGATGGGCTTTCTTACTGTTCCTATCCGCGGCAGAATTCGTCGAGCATCTGCGGATCAATGTTGCCTCCGCTGATGATGGCCACGTTTACCTTCGACTTGGGAAGTTGGTCACCGCGGTACAAGAATCCGGCTACGGCGACGGCCCCGCTAGGCTCCGCCAGGGTTTTCGGATTCGCGGCCAGCAAACGCACCGCTTCGCGAATCTCATCTTCGGTTACGGTCACAATGTCATCCACGTAGTGGCGAATGTGCTCGAAGTTGATGGGGCCGATGCTTTGTGTGCGCAGGCCGTCGGCGATCGTCTGCGAGACTTCGCCGGCAGGGAACTGAATGATCTTTCCGGCGCGTAAGCTGGCCTGTGCGTCTGCCGCTAGTTCGGGTTCCACGCCGATCACTTTTACCGAAGGGTTGCTTAGCTTGATGGCCGTGGCCACGCCGCTGATCATGCCTCCGCCGCCGACAGGAGCGAAAACCGTTTCGACTTCCGGCAGGTCTTCGAGGATTTCTAAGCCGATGGTGCCCTGACCGGCAATGATCTGCTCGTCGTTGAAAGGAGGCACAATCACGTATCCATGCTGCGCCGCCAGTTCTTCGGCTTTGAGTTGGCGCTCTGCGCTGCCGGGGCCGACGAGAATGATCTCGGCGCCGAGGGCAGCGGTGGCTTCGAGTTTGATGGCAGGAGCGTTGCTCGGCATCACGACTACGGCTTTGGTGTTTAAAGCGCGCGCAGCATAGGCCACGCCTTGTCCGTGATTGCCGCTGGAGTAGGTGATGACGCCGCGCTCGCGGTCTTCATTCGATAGAGAAGCGATCTTATTGTAAGCTCCGCGCAGTTTGAAGGCGCCGATGGGCTGCTGGTTTTCCGGCTTGAGAAAGAGGCGGCGAGTGGGGGATTCGAGATGATCGAGTTCGATTAGACGGGTGCGAAGGGCGATGCCATGCAGGCGGGCTTGTGCGGCGCGGATCTCGTTCATAGTGACAGTGGTCATGCCATTGAATTTATCGGTATTGAGGGGAGAACGCAATTTGACATCATGATGTCTTATGCAGTAGCATCATGATGTGAGAACTACTCTAACCTTGGATGAAGATGTCGCGAAGCTGCTGAAGAAGGAAGCCCGCAAGTCCGGGGAGCCCTTCAAGCAGGCGGTGAATCGATTTCTGAGGCTGGGGCTGAGAGCAGCGAAGCAACCCTCGCAAGAACCTTTCATAGTGAAGCCTTGGAGCCTGCGTCCTCCTCCGGGACTTGACTTCGATAACATCGGAGAACTTATTGAGGCTCTGGAAGGGCCCGACCATCGTTGATTGTTCTTGACGCCAATATTTTGCTCTACGCGTACGGGGCGCCATCGCGCGAGCATGAGAAGGCGCGTGCCTTGGTGCAGGTGCTGTTTTCAGGCACAGAACTGGTGGGCCTGCCATGGCAGACCGTTGCAGCATTCCTGCGCATCAGCACCAATACCCGACTGAGCGGATTTCGACCGATAGCGGAGGCAGCACATGAAGTCGATACGTGGCTGAAGCAGCCCAGCGTCCGGATGCTTACACCGGGCGACGATTACTGGGCATTGTTGCGCCGGATGGTAATGGAAGGGCAGGCGGGAGGTGTTCTGGTGAGCGACGCAGAGATTGCCGCATTGACGCTTGAATACGGAGGCGTACTTTACACGGCGGACCGGGATTTCGCGCGGTTTCCAGGGTTGCGGTGGGTGAACCCGCTGGAGTAGAACAGGACGCTTATATCCAGATTGCCCCTTCGATCTTCGTCTTGGAGTCGGTCGATTGCGTCAGGGAACACAACTCACCCAAACGTTCGCTCATCGCGAAAGCCGAAACCAGCGCATCAAATGCATCGTCAGAGTTTTCAGCATGTTTTAGATTGCTCGTTGGGCTTTGGCGTCTAAACTTATCCAAAAACCTACATCGGCTAGCGCGGTCGCTCTTCACAACGCCAACGGTAAACAACCGCGGGTAAATTTCAACTACTCTTGGCCAACCTGGCAAATCGAAAGGCCAAATAGAGAAGCCGTTGTTGTGCAACTGAAGAAGATGCCGCATACCACGGATAGAACCGCGTCCTACTTGACCGGCACCAACGATTTGAATACTGATGAAGGACTAGCAAGAACCAACTCACACTGCCGATATTCTTTATCAGCTTGCTCGGGCTTACCTGTCGACCAAAACGGTGATGCGTTCATCCATTCCTCGCCTTGCTTTTCTGCAAGCCTCCAGAAGTCGTAGATTGTGTGACAGTTCTTGGATTTGACGAACCATTCGGGACATGAGAATGCAAAATCCAGCCCCACAATGATCTTGGGAGCTTTCTTGCTTTCCTCGATTACGTAGCGAATGACTTCGGTTCGATCGCGTCCAGACTCTAGGTAAACCAAGCGATTGTTAGCAACCTCCGCGAGCCAAATCTTCTTACGCGAGCCTCCGAGCGCCCCAGACCAATCATGGCCAAGACTCGTGGGCTTTCATCCAACCGAGAACTCCTTCCAAATTTCCAGTATCACCGCATAATCGGCGGGCGATTCTGCGTCTTTCCAGAAATGCAGGGCTTGCTCCGCAAAGGTCATCAACGTTCATACACTCCACTTCGGTGACGGATGCGGGTCACCTCTACTAGCAATTTCGCCTCGTCGATGGTGTAGACCGCACGGTAGTCACCTATGCGAATGCGCCATTCGCGGTCGCCGCCTTGCATCTTCTTGCAGCCCGGTGGCCGGGGATTGGCGGCGAGACCTTCCAGGCGCGGAACGATGCGTGCAACCAAGGTGTCAGGGAGCTTTTTTAGTTCTTTCGCCGCGCTTGACGTTAACGCGACCGTGTAGCTAGCCACGGAGCTTTCCGCTCTTGATGAGGTCCGCCTTCACCCTGGCGAGCGGAATGCGCTTCTCGTGCCGGCGCGAGCGGGAAACCAGGACGTCCTCGAAGTCTTCCCAGAGGGCCTTGTGCCTCTTGAGGTCGATCACGACTGCCGTCTTTTGGCCCTCTTCGTCGGTGATGAACTGAATTCCGGTCATCGGACCCTCCTTCGCAAATAGTACCACTGCAATGGGCCAAGCATTACACCTCATATGCCGCACGAAGTCAGATTTCTAATATCACTGGCATAATGAGCGGCCGTTTCTGCGTCTGCCTGGAAATGTATCGCTTCAAATCCGCGCGGATTTTTTCCTTGATCACACCGTAGTCGGCTTTTTCTTCTTCACTGGAATGCGCCAGAGTATCTTCGACGATACGGCGGGCGCCGTCCATCAGGCCGTCGTCGCCGGGATTGAAGCCGCGGGTCACGATCTCCGGCGTGGTTTCAACCCGGCCCGAGAGTTTGTTGATGGCGATGATGGGCAGCACAATGCCGTCTTCGCTCAGGTGGCGGCGGTCTTTGATGATTAAGTCTTCGACCACGTCGGTGCGCGAGCCCGAATCGATGCAAACACGGCCGACGTTCACGCGTCCAGCCTTGCGGGCGTTGTGCTCGTCGATTTCAAGAATGTCGCCGCTCTCGATCAGAATTACTTTTCCCACCGAGCTGTGCATGGCTCCGGCCATCTCGGCGTGCAGCTTGAGTTGCCGGTACTCGCCGTGCACGGGGATAAAATATTTTGGCCTTACCAGATTGATGATGAGCTTCAATTCTTCCTGGCTGGCGTGTCCGCTGACGTGAATGGGAGGTGTGGTGCCGTCTTCGTAAATCACGTGCGCCTCGCGGCGGAACAGGTGATCGATCATCCGGTAAATCGTTTTTTCGTTGCCGGGGATGATGCGCGAGGAGAGCACGACCGTGTCGCCCTTCTCGATCTTGGCGTGCTTGTGATTATCGACGGCGGCACGCGAGAGCGCTGACATGGGCTCGCCCTGGGTTCCGCTGATCATTACGCAGACTTTTTCCGGCGGGAAATTCTTCATCTCGCCGGGATTGATCAGGGTGCCGGCGGGAATTTCCAGGTAACCCAGGTCTTCGGCTATCTCAGCCGAGTTGTTCATTGACCGGCCGATGAACGCCACTTTGCGTCCGTGCTGGTGAGCCAGTTCCACGGCCAGCCGGATGCGGTGAATCGAGGAAGAGAAGCACGAAATGAAGAGCCGCTTCTGCGTGTGCGCAAAGACCTCGTCAAACTTCCGCCGCACGGCGCGCTCGCTGGGGGTGTAGCCCTTGCGCTCAACGTTGGTGGAATCCTGAAACAGCGCCAGCACGCCTTGTTTGCCGTACTCGGCGAAAGAATGCAGATCGAAAAGATGGTTGTCGGTGGGAGTGGGATCGACCTTGAAGTCACCGGTGTGGATAATCACGCCCAGGGGTGTGTGAATCGCAAGCGCAACGCAATCCACCAGGCTGTGGGTCACGCGTATGGGATGAACCGTGAACACGCCGGCCTTGAAGCGCTCTCCGGCGCGCATCTCGCGCAGGTCGGCATCTTCCAGTAGCCCGTGCTCATCGAGTTTGTCTTCCACATAAGCGAGCGTAAATTCTGTTCCCCAGACGGGCACGTTCAGTTCAGAGAGAATCCAGGGCAAGGCGCCGATGTGATCTTCGTGGCCGTGGGTCAGCACGATCCCGCGGACGTGTTGCCGGTTCTCGGTCAGGTAGGAAATGTCGGGGACCACAATATCAACCCCGAGCAGCTCGGCCTCGGGAAACATGAGGCCGCCATCGATGACAATAATGTCGTCTCCCCAGCGGACGGCCATGCAGTTCATACCGAACTCGCCGAGGCCCCCCAAGGGGATGATTTGCAATTTTCCAGTTGGCATGAGGTAACCTCTGATGCTAGCACAGAGTCTGTGCCGTACCGCACTCAGCAAAGTTCTACGGGCTGCGCCCGATAGTAATCTCGGGCGGAGTAAGTTAAGGTTGGAGCAGTGCCCAATGTTGACTCCAAATCGTGGCTGCGCACGCGCGTTGAAAAAACGCTGGTCAAGGGTCTGACGCGCGCCTACTCCACGGTACAGGTCGATCCGGGAAAGTTTTTAGTGCAACTCCGCACGGCTTATCGCATGCCTATCAGCGGCTATCACGGGGTGTATTCCCTTGAGATCAACGAGGTCGACAGAGTTGCGGATGACCTGATCCGCAGCGGGATGAAACTGGCTGCGGTTGAGGGTGCGGGCTTCGGTCTCGGCGGGATGATTACGATTTTGCCCGATCTCGGTGTGCTCTCCGCCATTACGATGCGCACTATTCAGAAGCTGAGCCTGGTGTATGGTTTTCAATTCAACACCGACGGTGAGATTGCGGAACTCTGGATCGCCGCCGCCAGCGCGGCAGGAGTGGACATAAGCCGCGAACTGGTGGAAAAAGAAGTGGTTAACAAGTTTGTGCCCCGCGTGATCCAACGGATCGCAGCGCGGGCCAGCGCTGAGGTGGTGGAGAAATGGGCGGGCCGCCTGATTCCGCTGGTCAGCTCCGCGCTGGGGGCGGGGCTGAATTACTGGTTTGTGCGCGCGTGGGGCGAGCGGGCCAAGGCACACTTTCGTGAGAGGCACATGCAACTGCGGATGCAAGCGCAATCATCCCCAGGGCAAGTGCCTTCGCCATTAGTTCTTCCGGCAGAAATTCGTTAAAGCATCTGTGTTAAAAAAAAGAATGACTATTTTTCGCTGTATGGCCATTTTGTTCGATCTCGATGGTGTTCTGGTTGATTCCACCCGCTCGGTGGAGCGGCAGTGGCGCATCTGGGCCCTGGAGCAGGGAATCGGCGGAGATAAAGTGATGGCAGTCGCGCACGGTGTGCGAAGCGTTGAAGTGATTCGCGCGGTCGCTCCGCATCTTGATGCCGAAGAGGAAGTCCGGAAGCTGGAGGCCCGAGAGGCGGATGATCACGAGGGCGTGACCGCAATGCCCGGTGCGTTTGAGCTTGTGGGTTCAGTGCCGGATGGACGCTGGGGCGTGGTGACGTCGGGAACGCGTCTTCTCGCAACTGAACGGCTGCATCTTTTTGGAATACCGATCCCGAAGGTGATGGTCACAGCGGACGACGTGGTGAATGGAAAGCCGCATCCGGAGCCGTATTTGAAGGGTGCGGAGCGGTTGGGCGTCAAGCCAGCGGACTGCCTGGTGATTGAAGATGCGCCCGCCGGAATCAAGTCGGCTCACGCGGGCGGAATGAAAGTGATTGCTCTTAGCAGCACGTATGCCGCAACGGCGCTGAGTGAGGCCGACATGGTGATATCAGGGCTGCAGCGGATTCAGGTTTCTCTTAATGGTGGGCGGATGCTTTCGGTCAGCGTTGGTTAGAGTTTCCTGGTTAGAGGGAGCGAGAGCGAAACTAACGCAGCCATTCTTCCAATTCGATCCCTCGGTCGGTTTTCTCGTCGCGGTATTTCACGATCACCGGGGTGTACAAAGAAATCCCCCACTCTGCCGCGGCGCCCTTCTTTACCGCGCGCGATCCCGGCACGACCACAGCGCCCTCGGGAACTTCGAGCGGCGTGTCTGCGGTTGCGCGATAGACCTCATTGCGCACCAGATCATATAGGGGAGTTGAGCGCGTAAGGATCGTGCCTGCACCGAGCACGGCCCGTGCACGTACCCATGTGCTTTCATAGATTCCGCAGTTGCCGCCGACCAGCACGTCGTCTTCAATAATCACGGGTGCCGCATTCACGGGTTCTAGCACGCCTCCAACTTGCGCCGCCGCGCTGAGATGCACGCGTTTGCCAACTTGCGCGCAGGAACCGACCAGCGCGTGGGAATCGATCATCGTGCCTTCGTCCACGTAAGCGCCTACGTTGATGAACATTGGGGGCATGCAGATTACCGAGGGTGCAACGTAAGCTCCGAGGCGCACCGAAGATCCGCCCGGAACGACACGGACGCGATCGGCGACCGAAAACTTGCGGGCGGGAAACGTGTCTTTGTCCACGAAGCTGAGAGCCGCGCAGCCGGTCTCGGTGAGTTCGCCGAGGCGGAAGCCCAGCAGGATGCCATGCTTCACCCAAGTATTTACAGTCCAGCGGCCATCGATCCTTTCGGCTGCGCGGATCTTGCCTTGAGTGAGCGCATCCCGGAATTCGAGGAACGTGGGGCGAGCCTCGGGATTGTGTTCGACCTCGCCGAGTGCGGCGAGGCGTTCGATGGAAGCTTTCAGGGAAGACATGGGAATTGTTGATTTTTGATTGTTGATTGCTGATTAAAAACCGTCGTTCAATCGGGCTTTCAATCAACAATCAGCAATCAACAATCAGCAATGAAGTTCTTACACGCACTTGCACTCGCTGCGAATCAGGACGCCGGTCATGGCGTGAGCGGTCTCACGACCGAGCGTCAATGTCGCGTACGGTCCATGCCAGCGCGAGTGGTTGGCGTCATGTCCTGCCGGACGGCCTTTGCCGTGGTTGCATTGTCCGCAGGAGCTGCGGTGGAGCACGATTTTGTGCGGACCGGCCGCCCAGTTTTCGTAAATGTAGAACTCCGCCGCCTCGGGAGCGGGCGCTGCCGGCTTGGCGATCAGCCCAACCTCCGTTACAACTTTCTGAAGCTTCGATCGCGTGTCGCGACGCATCGGCAAAAGCGGCAGGCGGTAGTTCTCCTCGATCTTTCCCATCATTGCCAGAGCGGCCTTCACCGGTAGCGGGCTCGATTCAATAAAGTTCGCCTGCATCAGCGGCAGATATTTGCGATGGATGCCGCGTGCCGTAGTCCAATCATTGGCGAGTGCAGCTCGGGTCATACTGGACATCTCGTGGGGAATTTCATTCGATGCTACGGAAATAATCCCCACGCCGCCGAGCGCGATCACCGGCAGAGTCACGGCGTCATCGCCGGAGAATACCAGGAACGTTTCGGGCACGGAATTGATGGCTTCGGCAATCTGCGTCATGTTACCGCTGGCTTCCTTCACGCCAACAATATTCGGAACCTCCGCCAGCCGCGCCAGCGTCGCTGGTTCCAGATTCGCGCCTGTGCGGCCGGGCACGTTGTAGAGAATGATTTGCTTGTCCGGGACGGCTTCAGCGATGGCCTTGAAATGGCGGTATTGGCCTTCTTGTGTGGGTTTGTTGTAGTAGGGCGACGCGGTGAGAATGGCATCGACTCCAGGGTGTGCGGCAACTTCTTTGGCTTTCTCTACGGCGTCGTGTGTGGAGTTTGAAGTTGCGCCCGCAAGGATGGGGACACGTCCCGCCACCACTTCGATGGTGGTATCGATTACTCGAAGCCACTCGTCGTGCGTAAGCGTCGGCGTTTCGCCCGTGGTTCCGCAGGGTACGAGAAAGTCTATGCCGGATTCCACCTGCCACGCCACCAGGTTGCGCAGGGCGGCGTCATCAATAGAGCCATCCTGGTGAAACGGGGTGACAAGAGCGGTACCGCAGCCACGGAGTTGCATGGTAATAAGATAGCGCGAATGGGCCTGGAGGGAAACTCAGACAGACCTGGTTCCCAACTCCGAATGCGAAGCTACACGACTCTTTCTCGCGCCTATACTGGCAGCATGGCGGGACTGGACAAGGATAATTCCTTTTCGATCTTGCGTGCCGGGAATGGTGATGCGGATATTGCGCGTCAAGCCGTGGCGGAGGTGCACGGGCGAACGCCGGTTGATCCGGATAGCATTTCAGAATTTCTGCACAATGCAGCGCATTATTTGATATTGGCTTTGAACGGAGGACAGGTTGTTGGAAGCCTGATGGGCTATCGATTGCAACACCCTCATCGCTCCGATCCTCAGTTCCTTCTCTATGAAATCGACGTGAGAACAGAACACAGGAATCGGGGAATAGGAAGGGCCTTAGTCGCAAGGTTTATTCGAGAGGCGAAGGACACCGGGGCTTTTGAGGTTTGGGTACTAACTAGTCGCTCCAACAAAACTGCTATGAAGCTCTACACGCATTGCGGACTGCGTCCGCAGCAAGACGATGATGTGATGTTGAGTTTGATGTTGAAGTGAAAACCAGCGTGATTGCAGGCAAGGAAGGGCGGCGGCAATTCATTTCGTTACAGCTCCCGCCACACATCCTTGAAATCGTAAAATCCCTTCTTGCCCACCAGCCACTCCGCCGCACGCACGGCGCCCTCGGCAAAGCCCTGGCGGGATTTCGCGTCGTGGCAGAGATAAATCCTGTCGGCCGGAGATTGCAAAACGACCTCGTGCATGCCGACGACCTCGCCCTCACGAAAAGAAATGATCTCAATCTCTTCGTTCTTGCCACTGGCCTCGCGGATTACGTTTTGAAGGGCAATGGCCGTCCCCGAGGGTGCGTCTTTTTTGTGAACGTGGTGGCGCTCGAAGATTTGACCGGAGTAATCGTGACGCAATGCGGCGGCAGCGGCGCGCGCGACCTCGAGAAACAGATTCACTCCGATGGAGAAGTTGGCTGCGTAAATAAACCCGGTACCGCAGCTTTCGACCAACTTCCGGATGCGATCCACTTCCTTGTGCCAGCCGGTCGTTCCGACGACCATGTTCTTACCAGCGCTGACACAGGCTTCGATGTGGCCAATGACAGAGGAAGGAACCGTGAAGTCTATGACTACCTGAATGTCGCGTAACTTATCCGCGGTAAGCGCGGCCGCTCCGGCATTCTCCGCCGCGCCGGCGGCAGCAACTTCATGTCCGCGGATGCGCGCTACATCCGCCACCAGCGATCCGGTCTTGCCGCGGCCTAGGATCAAGAGTTTCATCGCAGGTCAAAAGCCTTTAACCGCTAAGAGCGCAGAGAAAATCCGCAGAGGACGCAGAGAAACCTAAGCGTACACTTCTGGGTCCAGTTCCGCAAAAAACGTGCTGTGCAGGCGCTGGATCACTTCAGGCACTTCATCTTCTTCGATCACAAAGGTCAGGTTGATTTCCGACGCGCCCTGCGAGATCATGCGAATCTTTTTATCTTTCAATTCGCCAAAGACCAGAGCTGCTACGCCGGGCTTATCGCGCAGGCTCTCGCCCACCAGACAAACGATCGCTTTGCGGCCCTCATATTTTACGTCGGCGAGCTTGGCCAAGTCAGCGGCCAGCGCCGGGATGGCATAGTTCGAATCCACGGTTAACGAAACGCTGACCTCCGAGGTCGAGACCACGTCGACCGCGACTTTGTGCCGGTCGAAGGCCTCAAAGATGGCGCGCAGGAAGCCGTGAGCCAGCAACATACGCGGCGCGGCTACATCGACGATTGTGATACGTTTTTTTACTGCGATGGCCTTGAAAATATTTTTTCCTTGGGGCGCGCGGGTTGTAATCTTCGTGCCTTCGCACGAGGGATTTCTCGAGTTCACCACGTACACCGGAATATTCTTCTGAATGGCGGGTAGTACCGTCGCCGGATGCAGCACCTTGGCCCCGAAGTACGCCAGCTCTGCCGCTTCGTCGAAGCTGATCACTTTGATGCGGTGCGCGTCCGGACAAATGCGCGGGTCGGTGGTGAGAATGCCGTCAACATCAGTCCAGATTTCAATGCGCTCAGCCCCGAGCCCGGCGCCAACAATTGCAGCAGAATAGTCGGAGCCTCCGCGTCCAATCGTTGTGGTGATTCCGGCGCGGTTCGCTCCGATGAATCCGCCCATGACAGGAACCTTGCCGGCATTCAGCAACGGCTTTACTCTGCTTTGCAGCCGCTCGTTGGTCTCTTCTTGCTGGGGCGCAGCTTCCATGAAGTTGTTGTCGGTCACCAGAATTTCGCGCGAGTCCACGTGCACGCCGTTCAGTCCGTGAGCGGAAAATGCCGCCGCCACAATTTTGCTGGAGAGCATTTCTCCGAATGCGGCTACATGATCCGTAGTCCGCGGAGTAATCTCGCCGACGGCCGAGATGCCGCGCAGCAGTTCGTCGAGCCCTTCGAAGTCGCTGCCCAGTTCCGAATGGAAATCGGTGAACAGGGCCGTGCCCAGCAATTCGCTGGCGGTGTTGTAGTGTCTTTCCTGCAGTGAGCGGCAGAGTTTGAGCGCGGTCTTGCGCTCTCCAGCGCCCGCGGCGCGTGCCATCGTGAGCAGGGTATCGGTCACTTTGGCCATGGCGCTGACCACTACTACCGGCTTTTGCGGCAGGCGTCCTTTGACGATCGCGGCCACGCGCTCGATGGCTCGCGCATCTTCCACAGAAGTGCCGCCGAATTTCATGACGATCATCGGCGTGAAATCCTTGGCAAGAAGGTGACAGACGTGGAGGCATCGCGAGCGCGGGCGAGACGCCCGCGCGACAGCCGCCGGGACGGCGGCACTACGTTGGCGCGGCTCGTCATCCTAGATAACCCTTGGCCTTCAGCAATTCTGCATTCAGTACGGCCGCGCCGGCGGCTCCACGAATGGTGTTGTGCGAAAGCACGGTAAACTTCCAGTCGAGCACGCCGCAGGGCCGCAGACGGCCCACAGCCGTAGTCATGCCGGCTCCCATGTCAATATCAAAGCGCGGTTGCGGACGGTCATTCGCCTCCATATAAACCACAGGACACTCTGGCGCGCTCGGCAACTTTAGCTCTTGCGGCTCGGCACGGTAATTGTTCCACTCTGCGATGATTTCTTCCGCCTTGGCTTTCGTCTTCAGCCGCACCGAAACCGATTCCGTGTGCCCGTCCTCCACGGCCACGCGGTTGCACTGCGCGCTCATGGCGAATGGCGCCGGGATAATTCCCGCCCCATTGAGCTGGCCCAGGAGCTTTTGCGTCTCCTCTTCCATCTTTTCTTCTTCGTTGCGAATGTAGGGAATTACATTGCCCAGAATGTCGAGCGACGCTACTCCCGGGTAGCCAGCGCCGCTGACCGCCTGCATGGTCACGGCCATCACCGCTTCCAGGCCGAAGCGCCTGTGTAACGGGGCTAAGGCCAGAACCAGTCCGATCGCGGAGCAGTTTGGATTCGTTACCACGTATCCGCCGGACTTCTTTCGCCAGCCCTGTGCGTCAATCAGCTTGATGTGATCGGCGTTGACTTCGGGAATCACCAGGGGGACGTCGGATTGCATGCGCAGTGCGCTGGAATTCGAGACGACCCAGCAGCCGGCCTCGGCAAAGCGCGGTTCCATTTCGGCGGCAATCGAAGCATCGAGCGCGGCAAAAATGATCTTGGGAGCGCCCTTTGGTGTAGCAGGAGACACTTTCATCGCCGCCACTTTGGCCGGAATCGGCGTCTTCAGCCGCCAGCGAGCCGCCTCGGAGTAGACCTTGCCTTCCGAGCGGTCCGAAGCCGCCAGCCATGCCACTTCGAACCAAGGGTGCCGCTCCAGCATCTGAATGAATCTCTGCCCCACCACGCCGGTAGCGCCCAGAATTCCGATAGGAAGTTTGTTGCTCATAAGAGAGTCTTTCGATTCTACAACAGGCCTTTATTGCGAAGAGCGTTGAAAAGGCGCAATAGCCAATGCTTGCGGCCAGGCTTTCAGGATGGAAGAAACACCACTCGAGTGTGGAAAAGGAACACTAAAACTGAGAACTGTCCTACTTCGGCTGTCCAATATGGGTGCCCATCACATACTCATTGAGCGGGCCAAACTTTCTCTTTTCTGCATAGAGCCGCCACCGCCGGAAGACAATTCGCAGACTGGCCATCACAGGGATCGAAAGGAATATCCCGAGAATTCCGGCGACTTCGCCGCCCGCCATCACGCCGAAAATTGCCGCCAGAGGATGCAGTTCCATGCTGTGTCCCATGATGCGCGGCGAGGAGACGTAGTCCTGAATTAGTCGCCATACGCCAAGAAAGATCACCAGCCACAACCAATGCGGAAAGCCCGTCAACAACGCCACGCCGACAATAATCACCGCTGCCACCAGAGGACCGACCACAGGAATAAACTCCAGCGCGCCGCCAATGCTCCCCAGCACCAGCGCCTGTTGCACTCCCATCAATTCCAGCACCACGGAATACATGATGAAGGTCATCGCCGCCAGCGTGAGTTGTGCTCTGATAAAGTGCGCGAGCATCTGATTCAGATCGCTGAGCACTCCCTGCAACAGTTCGCGCTGCGGCCTCGACTGCACCAGATCGAGCAAGAGACCACTGAATGCCCGGCCATCCTTCAGAAAGAAAATGGAAAGCAACGGCACCACCAAGAGCAACCATGCCTCTTTGGCCACATCCGCAACGCGCAATCCAACGTTCTGCGCCACCCTCTCGATTTCATCGTGGTGGCTGGCGACATATTCGCGAAGAAGATCGATGGCTTTTCCGTTCCACCCGGTCTTCTGCGCCAATTCTTCCGCGAATTGGCCGGAACTCAACTGCGACACGGCGGGCAACGATTGAACAAGTTTTGTGCTTTCTTGCCCGATGCGTGGCCCCATCGAAACGAAGAACAGCACGATCAGCGCCAGCAACAACACATAAATTACTGCAATGGCACGAGCGCGTCCGTGCAATAGTTTTTCCAGTTGTGAAACCAGGGGACTCATCAGGTAAGCAAAAAAGATGGCGAACAAAAATGCGATCAGCGTCTGGCGTGCCACATAGAGAAAACCCAAGCCCAGCGCAAACAGCAGCACCGTGATCAGAACCCGCGCCGTTCGTCCGTCGGTTACCGGCAAGTCAGTGCTCCGTTCACATCCCGATCCAAATCACTCTGCACGCGGCCTTCGCTAATCGCGCAGCACTTCCGTATTATCGTCTGCAATCACCACGCGCACCAGCTTGAACTTATCCTGATCGTCCACCCAAAGGGCCCAGGCGAACGACTCGCCCTTCAGATTCAGACGCAATAGTTCGCGCTCCGTTCCCCTGATGGTGACCTTTTCTCTTCCTACCAGCTCCAGACGAACCCGAAGCGAGGTGCGGTCCTGCGGCACCAGCACCCCGAAGTCAGCCGGCTCTTTCTGGCATTTCTGGGCGCCGCCCTGAGGGCGGCAGTTCGCCGCCAGGTAGCGCCAGGCCAGAACCTCGCGGTGGATAAAGAAATTGTTGTCCAAAATCGCCGAAGTGTTGGGCATCAGGAAGGGCTGCTCCGCCGCTTTGGCTGATGGCGAGGCGGCAATCCTTTCCAGCAGGAATTCATTGTTCGGTGTCACTACCAGCGAACCGTTTCCATCGGTCCATTCGTAGCGAAGCAATTCGCCGGCGGTGTTGATCACCAAGTCCGATTTCTGACCTGCTCCTGTGCCAGTGATTTCCTTGAGTTGCGACTTTACGCCGCTCACGCCGTTCTCCTGACGTACCGTGAAAGTCTCGGTGACCACGCGCTGGCCCCTGATGAAAACGCCGAACGAGCCGGAGTCTACAATCTGGTCCGCCGCCGGCTTCGCCTTGTCTTTCTTGTCGCCGGCATACACCAGCGCTACGCCTGCCAGAACCACCACCGCTCCCCACCGCATCCGTGCCATCAAAGTCACTGCTTCTCTCCTTGTGTACCACTGCCCCGGTCTAGGCCTAAAGCTTGAACCACGTCTTCCGCAATCTGTTTGACCGTTTTCTCGCCCGTTTCCTGCCTGAACCGCGCCTTCAAGTAATGCGGCCGCCGAACTTCATAGAGCTGGCGAAAACTCTCCACGCTCCCCAGCAGAGGACGCTCCATTCCAGTCTGCTGACGGCACCGTCGCCAGAGTTCGTCGACCCGCGCGTCCAAGAACACCGTAGGAACGCTGGCTGCTTCGATCAGCCTAGCATTCGCCCTCTGCGCAAAGGCACCGCCTCCAAGTGCGACAACCTTCTGAGCCCCATCCCCCAGTTCGTTCAATAGTTCCATCAAGGCTGCGTGTTCCGCCCGGCGAAACTCGGATTCGCCGGAGTCGCGAAAAATCTCAGCCACCTTTCGCTGCTCCCGCCGCTCGATCCGGTCGTCCAGATCTTCGAACGTCCAGCCCAGTTGTTCGCCCAAGGCTCGGCCCACACTGCTCTTGCCGGCGCCCATGAAGCCGATCAATACGATTGCCCGCGCCTGTGGCCGCAGTTTGCTGGTGGCAGTTTTGCTGCCAAGCTTGCCAGTCACGGCCCCTTTGACCAACTCCTTAGGCCGTTTGCGCCGGTGCGGTTTGCTTTTCGCTTTGATTATTGTTTTTCGGAGCGTTTTCTGAGGTGAATTTTACCACTGAACGAACGCAGCACCACAGTCGAGGACACTGCTACTCGACCCATGGTACCTGCGAAGGCACGTCCCTTGTCCACCGTGAACCAGGTGTGATTTTTCGGTTGCAGGGGAATATCGTCATGCACTTCGCCGCGCACGGAGCGAGCACTCACGTCCGCGGAGGTCCATTCCGGAATGGTCGCTTCAATATCGCCGCTATGGCTGGTCAGCCGGTATTCTCCACTGTTGCCAAAGTCGCCGATATAGTTAATTCTGCCGCTGGTTGAAACCACCTGCACCAGGGGACCATTTACGCCCTTCATGGTGATGTCTCCGCTCAGCGAGTCAACCTCAACGTGGCCGTTTTGGATGTTATCCAGGTTGACCGGGCCATTCATGGTCTTGATGTGAACGTGGGCGTTTGAAATGTCGCGGACATCGACGCTCGCGCCCGCACCCTCCAGGCTGACGTCTCCGTGCAGTTTCTCGGCGCGCAATATACCTGTGCTGGAACGCAGTGTAATGCTGGCATCGGCGGGAATCAGAACTTCATAATCCACCCGCCCAGACTCCGCGTCGGCGCCAGCCAGCAGGTGCGATTGGATATCCACGCGGTTTCCGTTCTGGCTGTTATCGACCTCAACTTTGTCGGAGTGCAGAATGGCGTTCACGGTGACCGTATTATTCAGTGAGGGTTTCACCGAGATCGAGCCAAAGGGATTCACCACCGAGATCCCCGCTTTCGGCCCCACTGAGAAGTGGTACTCTTTCCGGCTCTCGGCCAGCAGCGTGCCCGCTACGATTACGCCGATCGCCACCACTTTCGCTGTGCGCGTGCTCACCATAAACGACTCCCCCAAGCAAATCCTTTAAAAAGTTCCACCATTATGGCAGAGAACGATCCATTGCCATTTCAAAAAGCATGGATTTCTGCTGGTACGCATCCATCAACGAGCGCCGCGCATCCTCGTCATTCGGATTTTCATCCACCGCGCCCTGCGCGTCCCGGATCGATTGGTTTACCTGACGCAGATTTTCTTCGTATTGCGTCTTCAGAGTGGGGGCGTGCGTCGCCACCTCTTGCATCACGTCGGCGTCGTCAACGTCCGAAGCGCTGACCGGTCCGGTTACCGAGGCTTCCTGAACCAGTCGCTGGGGTTGAGATTCGCGGCGAACGTAAATTCCTACAGCGAGCAACAGCATAGCCGCCGCGGGCACCAGCCATCGTGCCGCTCCCCAGCGTGCCACGAATGAAGGCAGGAGCGGCTTTCCCGCTCGCTGCGGCTGGATTAACCCCTCCTGCCGCAATGCAATTTCAATAGAGTTCCACACTCTGGGACTGGGCTCATCCGCCCCTTGCAGTTCGCCGGCGGCGGCTATGATTAGATCCAATTCCTTCACCAGCGCGGTGCACGCCGGGCACGACCTTAGGTGAGCTTGCTGTTCCACACCACTGCCGTCTTCCACTTCCGCCAAGCTCTCCTGCAGCTCAACGCAATCCATAAACCTCTCCCCAAGTCTGCCGTGGCTGTGAGCCCGTTGCAGTTCTTGCGCCCTGTTCAGCTTGATGCGGCTTTCTCTTCGAACGCTGCCTAACCTGCCCGCGATTTACCGGCCTTTTCGGCTCTATTCATCTTGAGCAGGTCGCGCAATTTCATGCGCGCCTTGTGCAACTGCGACTTGCTGTTTCCAATCGAGCATCCCGCAATTTTTGCGATTTCATTATGCTCGTAACCTTCGATATCGTGAAGCACAAAAATCATCCGGTAGCCCGGAGGCAGGCTATCCACAGCCCTCTGCAACTGCATCCGGTCAATCGAACCGGCCAGGGCCACATCATCCGCCCCGAAATCCTTCTTCGGAGAATCGTCGTCCACTCCCTGCGTTGTCTCTTCCAGCGAAACCACCGGAAGACTCTTCTTCCTCAAGTGCATCAGCACCACATTCACCGAAAGCCGATGCAGCCAGGTCGAAAACGCCGACTCGCCCCGGAACGTCGCAATCTTACGGTAAAGCTGCAGAAACGCTTCCTGCGCCAGATCCTCAGCTTCGGCCGTGTTCGCCGTCATGCGCAAACACAGCGAATAGACCCGCCGTTTGTGCTTGTCATAAAGCACCTGGAACGCTTCTGCGTCCCCCAGCTTGGCCCTTTCGATCGCCTCGGCTTCGCTTATATCAGTGCTTTGTTTCTGTCGTGGCTCGGTCAAATCATCTTTTCCCGGCCGCACTCTTGGGATGCGGCATAAGTAGTTTGTGTTGTATCGTTTGCGCGGAGTTGTCGTGACCAAAGTACTGTCGTGGGTTCCAGAATAACAGAGAATTTATCCCGATCTTCGGAGGGCATAGGGTGATCTCAAGACCTGCCTCTGCGTGCCACGGAAAGCCTTTGCCTTCGCAGTCTTGGATGTCCCCACTCGCCCTACACTTCAAACCCCAACCGAGCCCAACAGTCGCAACCTCCTAAAATTGGTACTCTTCGGTCAAGTGCAGCACCCTTGGCAGTCGGTCAGTTGCTTCTGTCCCCCGTGGTAACTAGGTTTGGGCAACCTGAACAACGCAAAAGAGATTTCCGTCAGGGTCTTCCAAGACGACAAAGTCGTCGCCTGGTCTATATCGCCAAGGATAGCGAGTCGCCCCGATCTTGATTAGCCTCTCCACCTCGCCCTCTCTGTTGTTTGTATAGAGATCCAGATGCAATCTGCCTCTCTTGCCTGAGCGCTTCTCCGGAACTTGGTCGAGAGACACATTCGGCCCTTTTCCCGTGGGGTCACGAAGAACCACCCAGCCAACCTTCGCAGGCTCTCTGGGGACGTAGTCGAGCGCTTGCTGCCAGAATGCCAACATTTTGTCGAACTCATAACACCGGATGACTATCGAACCGACCCTCATCTTCCGACTCTCTAATTCAAACTGACCCACCACCTGCACCTTTGACCGTGGTAATCGTCTCCAGCCCATGCCCATGCGGCCCCAGTTCCCTCTGCCGCAGCAGGAACGAGAACAGCACGCCCAGAAGGCCCAGAACCGAGAAAATCCACATTCCCAGGCGGTACCCGGCTGGATTGCCGGCATCGGCATGAGAATATTCGTTGGCCCATCCCACCAACAGGTTGAGCCCGAACAGTCCGATATTCTGGATCATGGTCATCAGCCCGTACGCCGTACCCAACTTCGATTGGTCAACAATGTAGGCCACCGACGGCCACATCACCGCCGGTATCAGCGAGAAGGCCACTCCCATCATCGCCATTGGAATGTATAAGTTGACCTGGGTATACGCCATCATCAGATACACCGGGATCAGCAACAGCGAGCCAAACATCATCAGCAGCGCCCGTTTGCCCACGCGATCCACCCAGAGCCCGAACAGCGGCGTCGCGATCATGGCGAACAGCGTCAACATGCTGGACAAAAACCCGCCAAATTCGCGGGATGTTCCATGCGCCTCCATAAAAAACTTCACCGCGAAGGTTTGAAAAGGGAAGATGGCGGAGTAGAAAACAATGCACAGCGCCACGATCAGCCAGTAACTCGTGCCAAATTTCCACAGGTCGGCGAACACCACCTTATCGGTCGAGACAGCCCCCAGGCTGTAGTTCTTCTCGGCCCACTCCTCCATGAACCAGTAGACCACCGCGCCCACCAGGCTGAGAGCCGCAAAGGCCAATGCAATCATGAAAGGAGTTCGCCAGTTGCTGTAAGCCCATCGCGCCCACGTCGGCGAATTGAGCGCCGCAAAGGTTCCCAGCCGCGATGCCGTCAGGTTCAGGCCAAAGGCGAAGCTAAGTTCCTTGCCCTTGAACCAGCGTGCCAGGGCGGTGACAACAGCTACATTCAGCGATTCGGCTCCCATTCCGAAGATGAGTCGTCCGGTAGCCATCACCGAAAGATGGCCGGACACTACAGTGATAGCGGGTCCAATGAAGCACAACACGCCGAAAATCATCAGAGATTTTCGCAGCCCGATGCGGTCGATAATGAAACCACCGATGACGACCGTGAAGATGTTGGGGAAGCTATAAATGGCCTGCAGGAACCCAATATCCAAGTCCGTGAACCCAAGTTGCTGTTTGAGCACGTCAGCCAGCGGGCTAAGCGCGTCATAAACATAGTAGCTGCCAAACATCGCCAGGCTGACAAAGATCAACACCAGCCATCGGTACATCCGGCCCGGTTCAGGACGCACGGTTTCCGTCATCTGGGCTCTCTATCTTCGAGCAGATTGAACTCACAAGGATTGCGAAGCAGGAAGATTAGCAGATCAGGCAGTACTTAGCATGGCAGAAATCCGCCGAGCGCTCCAGCCCATATGGGGACAGCCGCCCTCGGCTGTCCGCCGGGCGAGGCCCGGCGGCTTGCCCGCGGAGTCAAAGTCTCCCGTTACCGTCGTGACCTTGTCCGTGCTTATGGCTGGTATTAGAAAGCTCACATGTCTGGCTTCGAAATTATCCAAGTCCTCGCGTCAACAGCGACCGTCGTAGCCGTTGTACTTACTTGGCTACAACTCAGACAAGTCCGAAAACAGGCGACAACAACCTTTGAAGACAGGCTCACCGAGCAGTATCGAAGGATCATGGAGAATATTCCCATTGAAGTCTGGCTTGGATCAGATCTGAAAACATTAGCCGAGCAACCGCGAGATCGCTGCCGGGACGCCATCTATCGATATATCGACCTGTCGAATGAGGAGGCCTTTCTTTATAACAAGAAGCGGATTACGGAAGAGGCTTGGATCGAATGGCGCAAGGGAATCGAAGCAAACCTGAGACTTCCGGCGTTCGCAGAGGTTTGGGCGGAGGTTAATGCAAAAAGCCCAGCGGGTTTCGAAGAGCTCAGGGCCCTTGAGGAACAACCCACCTTCCGCTGCTCTTTGTCCTCTGTAGGTTCCCGCACGATCCGCGGGGCGTCTGATGTGAATCCGTAGGGTGCGCGCCTGTGTTCGGAGAAACTGGCGCACGACCCCGCTCAGTACTTCACAATGGCCGCAAACGACTTGGGATCGAGCGACGCTCCGCCCACCAGCGCGCCATCGATCTCTTCCTGCGCCATCAGTTCTTTGGCGTTGTCGGGCTTTACCGAGCCCCCATAGAGGATGCGCAGTTTGGCTGCGAACTCTTCGCCGAATACTTCGGCTGCTTCACGGCGGATGACGGCATGGGCTTCGGCGGCAATCTCCGGAGTTGCCGTCTTGCCCGTTCCAATCGCCCACACGGGTTCGTAAGCGACCACCAGCTTCGCTGCTTTCTTGGCGGAGATGGCATGAAAAGCGCGAACGCACTGGCGGCGCAGTACGTCGTCGCAGAGTCCGGCTTCGCGTTCCTCGAGGACTTCTCCCACGCAGCAGATGGGCGTAAGTCCGGCTTCCAGCGCGGTTTTCAGGCGAAGGTTCACAGTGTCGTCGGTCTCGCCAAAGTATTGCCGCCGCTCGGAGTGGCCGACGATGACGTGGGTCACGCCAAGGCTGAGCAGCATAGCGGCCGAAATTTCGCCGGTGTAAGCGCCATCCGCTTTCCAGTGGATGTTTTGCACGCCGATGGCAACGCTTGAACCTTGCGCCGCTTCAATGGCCGCCGCCGCGCTGGTGTAGGGCGGACAAACCACAATCTCGTCGCGGTTGTGGCCCGCGACCAGGGGAAGAAATTCGCGGAAGAATTCTCGAGTCTGATCCGGCGTTTTATTCATCTTCCAGTTGGCGGCGAGCATCTTGGTTCTATTCATTCATTATTCCTATCGCAACTTTATATGGATTTCCCGAGACCGGTGGGCGCTGGGAGGTTGCAGCCGAGGCAAAAACGTCCAGAGAACTTTTGTCGAACAGCACGATTGATACGAAGACCAGATGTTTAGCGAACCGGAGGCTTTCGATCACCGAAGAAATTGCGACCCAAGCAGCCTGCTCGACGGGATAACCAAAGACTCCGGTGGAGATTGCCGGGAACGCGATGCTGTGCAGGTTTAATTCGTCAGCAATACGCATGCTTTCGCGATAGCAACTCGAGAGGGCTTCGGGCTCACCCTGATCACCGCCATGCCATACAGGCCCGACGGCGTGAATGACATACTTTGCAACAAGCCGGCCTGCAGTGGTCGCAACCGCCTGACCAGCAGAGAGTGGTCCGCGTTCCGACCGGATACGTGCGCACTCGTCGGCAATTGCCGGACCACCGGCTCGATGAATCGCGCCACACACGCCGCCGCCGGGAAGCAGTTCCGAGTTGGCTGCATTCACAATTGCATCTGCGGGATGTTGAGTGATATCGCCACGCTCCAGGCGAATCAATTCGGGATCGCCAACGAGCAGATCTACGAAATATTCCTTTTCGCGTGGGAAGTCCATCGCGTAAGCCGGCATCACTTTTTATCCGTCAGAGCTTCCACTCCCGGCAGTTTCTTACCTTCGAGGAACTCCAGCGACGCGCCGCCGCCGGTGGAAATGTGCGTCATCTTATCTGCAACTTCGGCGCCGTGAACCGCGGAGACCGTATCGCCGCCGCCCACAATCGAAATCGCACCTACGTTCTCCGCAATCGCATGGGCGATCTTGAACGTCCCACGCGAGAATCCCGGAACCTCAAACACTCCCATCGGCCCGTTCCACACAATTGTCCGTGAGCGCGAGATTTCCTCCGAGAATAGTTCGATGGTCTTCGGGCCGATATCGAGTGCCATGCGGTCCGCGGGAATGGGCTGGCCCTCGCCAATCTGCTGCACCACTGCATTCGTTTCCGGCTTCATGGCGACGACGTGATCGATGGGCAACAGGAACTTCACATTTCGTTGCTTGGCTTCGTCAAGCAGTTGTCGCGCCAGATCCACTTTATCGGCTTCGAGCAGAGACTTTCCAATATCCTTTCCTTGCGCTTTGAGAAAAGTGTAGGCCATGCCGCCGCCGATGATCAGCGAATCAACCTTACCCATCAGGTTGCGAATGACGCCAATCTTGTCGCTGACCTTCGCTCCGCCCAGGATTGCTACAAACGGCGGCTCAGGGTGCTCCAGCGCCTTGCCCATGTATTGCAGTTCCTTCTCCATGAGCAGGCCGGCGGCTGACTTCGACACAAACTTTGTAATGCCAACGGTGGATGCGTGCGCCCGATGCGCCGTGCCGAAGGCATCGTTGACGTAGAACTCTGCCAAACTGCCGAGTTGTTTGGCAAACTTCTCGTCGTTGGCTTCTTCCTCGGCGTGGAAGCGAAGGTTTTCCAGAAGAAGAGTTTGGCCCTTCTCCAATTGAGAGGCTACTTCCTCGGCTTCGGGCCCAACGCACTCGGGACAGAAGCCGACGTTCTCGCCGCGTGCCAGCTCTTTGTCGAGTACCATCCGCAGCCGCTCGGCCACCGGCTTCAGGCTCATCTTCGGATTGGGTTTGCCCTTGGGCCGTCCCAGGTGTGACGCCAGAATCAGCCGAGCGCCGTGGCGCAACGCGTATTCGATCGAGGGCAGCGTTTCGCGGATGCGGGTATCGTCCATCACTCGACCATCTTCGAGCGGAACGTTAAAGTCGACCCGCATGAGGATGCGGTTGCCGTTGAGCGGGAGATCACGGATAGACAGCTTGGACATTGGCTGGTTCGTCCTTAGTAGTTAGAAGCGACACACGCGTAGCGCCGGCGTCCCGCCGGCTGTCGCGAGGGCGTCTCGCCCTCGCAGCGATTGGAAATCCAATTCCCGGCGGGTTTCCACCCGCCCACTTCAGCCGGCGAGCCCGCCCTGAGCTAAGCCGAAGGGACGCCGGCGCTACAGACTACAAACCCTTATCGCCGATGTAATGAATCAGATCTCGCACGCGGCAGGAGTATCCCCATTCATTGTCATACCAGGAGATCACCTTCACGCAATTTCCGGCCACGACCAGAGTCATCGGCGCGTCGACGATGGACGAGCGCGAATCGCCTTTGAAGTCGGACGAAACCAGTTCGCCTTCTTCGAAGCCGAGATAGCCTTTCAACGCTCCGCTCTCGGAAGCCTTCTTCAGCGCCGCGTTTACTTCTTCTTTCGTCGTTTTCTTATCAACCCATGCGACCAAGTCGACTACCGAGACATTCGGTGTGGGCACGCGCATGGCGAAGCCATCCAGCTTTCCCGCCAGATCAGGGATGACAAGTTTAAGAGCTTTCGCGGCGCCGGTGGACGTCGGAATCATGTTGATCGCCGCTGCCCGCGCACGGCGCAAATCTTTGTGCGGGAAGTCGAGGATGACCTGATCGTTGGTGTAAGAGTGGATCGTGGTCATCGTGCCGCTGAGGATCTTGAACTCGTCATTAATCACCTTGGCGATCGGCGCCAGGCAGTTCGTGGTGCAGGAGGCGTTCGAAATGATGTGGTGCTTGGCGCCATCGTACTTCTCGTGGTTCACGCCCAGAACCAGCGTGATGTCTTCGTTCTTCGCCGGAGCGGAAATAATGACCTTCTTCACTGAACCGCGCATGTGCTTTTTGGCATCGTTGGCGTCGGTAAAGTGACCGGTCGATTCGACCACCACCTGAGCGCCCACCGAATCCCAGGGGAGCGCGCCGGGATCTCTCTCTTTGAAGACTTTGATGGTTTTGTTATCGATTTGAATGCCGTCGGCGGTTGCGGTGATCTTATTGGGCAGGTTGCCGAGAATAGAGTCGTACTTCAGCAGGTGAGCCAGAGTTTTGGGATCGGTAAGGTCGTTGACTGCCACGAATTCCAGGTTGGGATCGTTGAGCGAGGTCCGCAGCACATTGCGGCCGATGCGTCCGAAGCCGTTAATGCCAACTTTGATGGCCATGATTTCTCCGTTCTTCTTTCTTATGAATGCGACATCAAGATAACGTTCTGAGCCCTTATGCAGGACAGATGATGTTAGCAGGACAGGGAACAGACGTAAATGATCGCTGCCATTTGCCGGACTCCGTGTCCCATCACGGAACTGTGCGTCTGCGATCCTTGACAGTGGGACTATGGAAAGCTTATTTCGAGAAACGCATCCGCCTTGCTCCAGGGCGAGGTCAACCGGGCCATCAAGTATTTCCGGTTGATGGTTTTGCGGGCGCTCGCGTTCTCTTGCGGCGGCAGAATACGCGCCGTGGCCGCGACTTCTGGCCCGGTGATTTTTCCGCGGATGGTGCAGGCGGCCACCATGACCTGCGACTGGTTGCGGATGCGCTTCACCTTACCGCTGGTGCTGATGGTCATCACATAAAGCTTTTCGCCTTCTTCTCCAAACCATACCGGCGTGGCGACTTTGTCGCCGTTCTTGCGGAAGGTTGCCAGCGAGATGTATTTCTGGCCGTGGATGGTGGGCGGAATTGGTGTCGACATGATTGGATTCTAACGGCTCCGCTCAAAGCCGGGCACTCCATGGCCGAGCCTTCGCGGCTGTCGCGCTTGGTTCGTCCTGAAGTGCGGCAGATTGATCCTACCCTCTCTTCTGTGTTAAAAGCCTTGCATGCGTAAATGGATGCGCGACCGCTTAACGCGTCGCAAAAAGACGCCCGCAGAATCCTCCGATCAGGCTGCTCCTCCGCCTTTGCAGCCGGCATATTTCGATGCAGAACAGCAGCCCAGCGGTGCAGCCGAGGCCACCCACGTTGAGTCGGAAGTATCCACTGCGGCGCCCGAACCGGAACCCGTGCCGGAATCCAGGCCGGTTCGCCGGGCGCGCTCTGTTCCGCAAGAATCCGAGCCCGAACAGAAGTTGGACGAGCAGCCCGCTGAAGCCCAGCCTGGGAGTTCGATCCGGACCAGTAACACCGGCCGTGGCCGCCGCCGCCGCGGTGGACGCGGACGAGGTGGCCGGGGACGCGAGCAGGCAGTGGCTCAGGCCTTCGCTCCCGCTGCCGTGAAGGGATCTATTCCCGGCATGCCGGTCGACGATGAGATTGCAGACAACGGTCCAGCGGATACCGCCGAGGCCGAGGCGCAACCAACTGCGCCCGTGATTGCAGCCGCTCCCAAAATTCCGGCATCTCCCGCCGCTGTGACACGCCCGCCGAAAGGGGTGGTTGTGCTGGCCATCGGGCTTCCGGGCTCGGGCAAGAGTTCGTGGTTCAAACGGCACGACATCGTGCCGCTCTCCAGTGACATGGTGCGCTCGCTGCTCTTTGACGATGTTCGTGAGCAGCGCTTCCAGGATCTTGTCTTTTCCAACTTGCGATCGATGCTGAAAGCGCGGCTGATTGCGAAACGTCCCATGAACTATGTGGATGCAACCAACCTCACTCCGCAGGAGCGCCAGCACTGGATCAAGCTGGCCAAGGATTATCAGTACGAAGTGCACGCCGTATTCTTTGATGTGCCGCTCGATGTCTGCCTGGAGCGCCACCAGCGCCGTGACCGTGTTGTTCCTGAAGATGTGATGCGACGCATGGCGGCCAAGCTGAAGGCTCCCGCATTCGAAGAAGGCTTCGCCAAGATCACCGTAGTGAGGGTGAAGAAGAAGGACGAAGGCTCACCCACAGCAGAAGCCTAGGCTTGTCTCGCTCTGGGGCGCAGGGTCTCGGCCCCGGCTTCGACGAGGGCGCACAATGAACCATTTCTGGTGCGATGAGTTGTAAGGGACTGCTTCCTCAAGCAGTTGCGAAGATAATGAGCTGTTGAAATACGTCATCCCAAGTTGCTTGTAATCAGTAACTTGTATCCGATAGTTAAATCGATTTAACAAGGCCGCAGTGACCCGCTAAATGTTCAAGGTGTGTGAGGTCAGCCGGCGACTCTATCGCGATGCCAGTACCCCTCTAAAGCGCCGCAACGTACCATTCCTGGAAGCTTGCCCAGACCGAATCGCCGCAAGCTGGCGCGATTCTGAATTACTTCTATAGCTGCGGCCAAGCTAAGGCCGCCCGCGTTTGAGGACGGCTTTGCCAAGATTACAGTCGTGCGTATGAAGAAGAGGCGACCCGAGGTCAGACCTTAATTCGAAGAGTGATAGGTCTTGAATAGGCCACGATAGTGGCACCAAGTCGCTTCGTTTCTGGGAGCACACGGGTGTAGGACTGGAACGTGCAATTAATGAACCACACGTTCTCCAACCTGACTTTACTGCCCGAATAGGAAATATCGCTGTTGCGAATGATGACGTTTCTCATGAATGCGTCATCGAGCCTGATAGCGGCCTCGCCGCCGTCGATAATGAAGTACGCAAACTCGCTGCCTTCAGGTTGTGGGTCACTAAGCAGTTCAAGGCGTGCCGCCTGGTCCCCGCTTGCATAACCTCCAGCGAATGAGACACTGAACGCCCGCTGAGTTCCTGGCTTAGTCGGCATATCCGTAATGTTTACGGCGGGTCGGTATCGTGAAGTGCCGGTGGCCGGCGTCAGCTTCGGGACAAAGTCCGCGTTAAGAAAGGAGCGGTAGCTTAGATACTCCTGAGCGGCAGCCCAAGCTGCAGAGCCCTGTTGCGCCATTTCTATGAACCTCGTCCCAGTGTTTCGAACGATCATGCTGTCGATCCTTAGCCGTCCTTCTTTCGCCGCAGCTAATGTCCTTTGCGCGATCTCGGCCTTCTCCGGATCAAGAGGATTGTCCGCCGCCTGCAAGAGTTTCCGTGCCGCTTCCTTGGCTTCAGCCCGAGGGAGTCGTAATGTTAGGAGAAAGGCTACGAAAACGCCCGCTTGGAACAATAATGTGCGCCTAGAAATAAGGGACGGCTGTTCGGCCGGGGAGCGGAGCCCGCCGAACAAACAATACCAGCCGATCCACATTATTGACAGAATCAGCGCAAGAAGACCCATGAGAAGAATGCCATCGTCCACAGAGGAATTCAGCAGGGCTAGGTCAATGCTGCCGCAGGTGCCAACTGCGAAGATAATCCACCCGATGGCTCTCCAGCGAGCGTCGTCGTCGGAAAGCAGGAAGAATTCAATACGGCTCCACATATCTACGGTTTCTTCCGCCATATGGCAAATATTTGCTTAAGGACAAAGTTCCCACTCGTGACACACAACGCAGTCCACATGAAAGCAAAGTGCGTTTTATCGAGCTTTTGGCACAATTCTTCCGGGTAGCCCCGGTAGCGGAGAAGAGCAATGGCCTCCCAGAAAATATATAGAGCTGCTAGGATGCATAACGTTTTAGCAAGGTCAGCCAAGAAGTGCAGAAGCCAGTGTCGCAGTCCCTCGTTCCATAATTCGGATAAGAACGCGTTTCGCTCCACGATGCCCGCAATTATCTCACCAACGTCAAGGGCGGTATCACCCCACGCGTAGAGAACTCTACGTGTTTCCTTCGAGACCCGCGGTCTGCCCTACCCCTTCAGATGCGGCAACAGCTCCTTGAACGCCGGCGACGACGAAGACCGCATCAGTTCATAGATCATCATCTCCGTAGACGAAATCACGGCCCCTGCGGCGCGCATTCTTTCCAGGCCGATCTTCCAATTCCATTCCGTCCTCGAACTAACGGCGTCAGAGGCGACGTGTACCAGATAGCCCTCGCGCAACGCCGCCAGAGCGGTCTGCGCCACGCAGATGTGGCTCTCCATGCCGCATAAAAGAAGCGTATTGCGGTTGCCGGGCAGACGCTTGAGCAGCGTGCAAAACGCGTCGCTGCCGAAACAGGAGAAGCGATCTTTATCGATAGCCTCGGTTTCCGGCAGCAGGGAAGCGATCTCCGGCACGGTCGGGCCCAGCCCTTTCGCATATTGCGTGCTCACGAGCGCGGGAATCTTAAGCACACCGGCGGCGCGGATCAGAAGCTTCGAGTTGCGGACTAGCTCCTCCTTCTGAAAGATGGGCGGCAGTAGTTTTTCCTGAATATCCACCACGATCAGGGCGCATTGTTCTGGATCGAGCGGGCGGCGGGCGATCTCGGCGTAATCGGCAGTTGCATTCGCAAAGGTCGTAACCATAAATCTCCTCACACAGAGTCTAGCGCGAGATGGTCGTCGAAGGGATGTCGAAGGGAGGATAAAGATGGTTTATTCCCAGCGGGGAAAGGGATCTTGTCGCGAGCATTGACCGGCTCCCGCTCTCGATGGATAATGGAAATGTTGCCCCCTCGTTCAACGGCTAGGACACCTGCCTCTGGAGCAGGCTATCGGGGTTCGAATCCCTGGGGGGCAGCCAAGTCTTCTCACTACCCCACCGCGATAACCACCGCAGATGTTCTTCTCGCGATGCAATGCCTGAACCCAAGGCGGCGAAGCTTCCGAGTTTTAGAACGTCAAGTGCAACGCCATCTGGATAAACCGTGGGCTGCCGATGGTGTGTGACAGCACCCCCAGGTTTCCGATGGGAGGATTTGCGTATCCCAGCGTTGAGCATGAAAAATCAGGCCCCGGAGGATTGCAGAAGGCATTGAAAAATACCGTGTTATTCGGAAGATCGAAACTTGGGTGATTGAAGATATTGAAGGCGTTGATGTCGTAGCGCAGCGTGAAGCGTTCACTCAGGGTGAAGTTCTTGACCGCACCAAAGTCGAAACGGTTCTGGAAAGGGCCGCGGAATATGTTGCGTCCACCCGACGTATAGCCGTTTTCAAATATGTCGCATACGGGTACTCCGGAACTCGAATCGCACGGTGGCACGCCGTTAGTTCCGGGTGCAAACGCTGGAGGTGGACCGAACGCCGCCGCGTTGAGTACAGGGTTCAGCCCGTTTATTCCGGTTGTACCTTGCAGGAGGGGCTTAGTCGATGTGGCCCCAACTCCGCCTACGGGAACGATGGGATTGGTGGTCAAATCCTGGCCGCCACCCCAATAGATTCCGCCAACGCCACCGCTGTAGTCAATGACGCTGTAAGGCTGTCCACTTTGCAGAACCGTAAGCCCATTAATGCCCCACCCGTTCACGGCGTGCTTCAAGAATCCATGGGCGTTGGCAATGGTGGGAAGGTCGTAGTGATAGCTCAACGTAAACACGTGAGTGCGGTCGAAATCGGAACTCCCGTAGGACGAGCGCGGATTGTTGGGATCGTTTCCGTTGTAGAAAAGGCCGAGGCCGCTTTGCTCATCGAGCGTGTGCGAGAAGGTATAGGAGCCTGTGATCTGCAGTCCGTGGCTGAGCCGCTTGTTGACGCTGAATTGAAGGGCGTTGTAGTTGGAAATGCCCACCCCGCGGTTGAAATCGGAATTCGGATCGTACCCGATGTACGGAACACGGAGAGCTGCGTTGCCTGTGCCGAAGCCAACGACGAGGGCATTCACGTTCTCAGCAGCCAGCGTCAACGGGCCACTCGCCAAGGTGGCGGGATCACACGCGCCTACGCCATTCGGCGGGGCGGCACAATTCATATTGAAACCATAGGTGTAGTTCTGCTGGAAAGGCCCGCCCTTGAGCAGCGGGTTCTGCGGCGTAGCGATGCGCGCTTGATTGAAGGGCAGGGGAATGGTTTCGTGGACACCGTGATTACCCACATATCCAAGAGTCAAGACCAAGGTGTTGCGAGGCTGCCATTGGAAATCCAGGGTCCAGTTTTCCGAGTATGGGAGCGTATTCTTGGGATCGTAGCCGCCAAAGTAAAGGGGACTGCAGCCTGATGTCAGGTTGTTGTTGGTGCAGAACGGAGTTGTCTGATTAATGAGATTGGCTACGTTCGGCACCAGGGACTGAATCGCAGACAAATTTGAGGGCGGCGGCGGCGGGGGTGTGGTGCCAAAGGGAACAGCGAAAGTCGCATTCAAGGGGGAGAAAAATGGAACCACGAAAGGTTCTTCAACGGTGACGCCAAATGGGCCGCTGATTCCGCCGCCGGCTGGAGGAGAAAGCTCGGTAAAGTACTCGCCGCGATCGTAATACATGCCGAAACCGGCGCGCACGACAAGATTCTTTACGAACGACGGGCTGTAAGCGAGCCCGATGCGGGGAGCAAAGCCCCATTGCCGCCCGGTCATCGTGGAATTGCTGACCCCTTTCGTCCCGAACGTCTTGTTATTCCCGGCAATCACGAGCCCGATATTGGTGATGGTATCGCTGGCCACGTCATAGGAATAATTTTGCGGGTAGAAATTCGAAAGCAAACCGTTGATCTCGTACAGCGGGCCGTCCCAGTCCCAGCGCAGGCCAACATCGAGAGTCAAGTTCGATTTAAGCCGAAACTTGTCCTGGACGTATGCCCCCGCCTGTTTCGTCCGGTAGTGGCGGCTGGTTCCCCCGGTCAGGACTTCAGAAGGCGGCTGTCCGCCGCAAGGAAAACTCGGGCTGCAAACCTGCCCTTGCAGGAAGCCGGGAAAGTCAGCGAAATTCACACTGGCCAACTGCTCGTTCCGGTTGATGATGTTGAGCTGGGTGTAATCGAAGTTGAAGCCCGTCGAAAGGGAGTGGCGGCCATGAACCCACTGCACACTGCTGGCCCCCTCAAAATTGTTTTGAAACATTCCCGTATTCGCGAAACTGCTGGAGGGACCAACGAACGTGCTATGGAAAAGGCCGTCTGCGTCGTGGATGTTGATCGAAGGGAACAGGTTCTTGCCCAACAGGTTCATACCAATGCTTGAGGGGGTCAGAAATTGGCTCTGAGCGGAATAAGCGGTTTCGCGAACGAAGCCGATGCGCTGCTCCCATGTGAAATTGGGCGTCACAGAAGTCGTATTGTCGAGGGAAAACGCCTGGCTTCCCGCATGCATGGTTTGCGGGAAACCGAGAAGCTGACTGTTGGCAAAGGGAGTGCTGTTGGGATCGCGCTGGTAATAGTACTTTGTCGCCAGCCTGTCCTTAGTACTAAAAAAATAGTCCAGATTGCCGTTCACTTGGTCAGCGTGAAAAACCGAATTGCCACCTTGAATCGCGGCGTCCGCGCCCTGTCCCTGCAGGTTGCCCAACTGAGCTCCAGTAGCTGCATTCGGCATCCACAAGCTGCCATCCGGAGCTTTCATCTGCATGATGGAGAGCGCCAGGGGGTCGATCTGGTTTGGCTGGAGATTCAAGCAGGGAGGATTCCCGGGGGTGCCGCAGTTAGGAGCGCTGAAGTCTTTATTCGCGACGGCAGCAAGACCTGCGGCACTTCGGTCACTGGTCAAGTCCATCGGGACTGCGACAAGAGATGTGGCGAGCAACTGGTCATTGGCACGCGTTCCCTGGTACGACGCGAAATAAAATAGTTTGTCCTTCTTGATGGCGCCGCCGATCAGTCCTCCGAACACCTCGCGATGCATGGGCGGTCTGGCCAATTGGTTATGACCGTAGAACCACTGATTGGCATTCCACTTCGAAGTTTCGTAGTAGTTATATGCCCCGCCGTGTATAGCGTTCGTGCCCGACTTGGTGGTGACCTCAAGATGGGCCCCGCTGTAGGAGCCTTGGGAGGCGTCGTACATAGAGGAGTTGACGTGCATTTCTTGCACAGTTTCCGGAGGTGGGCTGGGAAGGGCCTGGCCAATCGCGCCGTAAACCGATGTGCTGGTCACAATTTCGCCGCTGGGATTGTTTCCATTCCCGTTTTCACCGATGTTCACGGCCACGCGCCCCGATGAAACCTGGCTCGTCGTTTTCCCGTTGAAGATGTTGTTGCCGGAGACGCCGTTGATCGCGAAGCTGTTGCTGGTGTCACGTTGCCCATTCGCCCAGATAGCTTGATTGCCGAGGCCGGCATTCGTCCCCGCGGTATTAAGAAAGTCGGCGCTCACTCCGGGGCTAAGAATTGCAGCCTGAGTTAAGCTTCCGGTGCCGAGAGGTATTTCAGCGATCTGGGTTTCGTTCAGCGTGTATCCCGTGGTGGTGTCGGTTTCATTCAGCAGCGGCGTCGCTTCTACTGTGATCGTAGACGACACTGCGCCTGGCTTCACCTTCGCGTTTACTGTCGCGGTACGATTGCCCTGCACGATAATCTGCGGATAGACCGCGGTCTGGAAGCCATCTTTGGTGAACGTGACCTCGTAGGTTCCGATGGGCAAGTCGGCGATGCTGAACGAACCGTCCGACTTGCTGGCAGCGGTAACTTCTAAGTTCGTGGCCAGAGAGTGAATTTTGACGTTCACACCTTGCACCACCGCGCCGCTGGTGTCAGTGACCGTGCCGTTCATAGCACCCAGAGTCTGCTGGGCCAGCGCGAGTTGCGAGACACCGGCAAAAGCCAGAACTGCGATGATCAGCGTCCGGTAAGCAAACGTCAAAGTGAACAGGGCGGACGACACACCACGAGTGGTCACGGGACGACCCTCCTTTGAGTGGAACCGCACTTATAGCAAAGGTGGCAGCTCCGGTTCAAGACGAGACGGATAATAAATATTGAAAATTTGGTTAATTTTTTTTCAGATTCGATATCTGCGAGGAAGACCGCTGCGGTGGATTATAACTGGAAGGGAAATGGCCCCTCTACGGCACAGGGCCACGACCCATTTTAGCTTCCTATAAACCGCGCATACAGGCTACGTGCCACTCCGGTATCTGTGGTGCCTTTGATGATGGCGCGGCCGTCGGGAAACAGAGTCATCTCATAGGGCTCGCGCCAGAACTTCAATACGAATTCGTTGTGGCGTACGATGCCGTGCGCCTCCAGCCGCTGCTGCATCGCGGCGAAATCGATGGGCCGGGCGCGCTCGTGAATCTGCACTGAGTTCCGCCCACACATCGTAATATGCGGGCGTCCCTCGCCCGCCAAGTGCACAAAGTCGCGTTCACCGCAGGCCCGGCATCCGGGGCGCGGTTTGTCCGCTGCAATCTCGGCCTGCTCATTGGTCCAGACATCGAAGGACCACAGCGTCTTACGCAACTGAGCCGCAGCCGGTCCGCCGAGCAGGATCTTCATCGCCTCAGTCGCTGCGATGGAGGCTACAAGATTCACCGCGGAATTCAGGATTCCCGAAGTTTCGCAGGTTTCCACCATGCCGCGCGGTGTGTCCGGGAAAATGCACGCCAGGCAAGCGGTTTTTCCCGGCAGCACATTCATCGTGACTCCGTAACTGCCCACCGCCGCGGTATAAATCCAAGGCAGAGAATGCTTCAATGCATAGTCGTTCACCAGATATCGAGTTTCAAAGTTGTCTGTTCCATCGAGGGTTACGTTCATTCCATCAAGTAAAACATTAACATTCTGCGGAACCAGATCTTGCGTATGGGCTTCGACGGTGATCTCGGAATTAAAGGCCGCAATCTTGCGTGCCGCCGCTACGGCCTTGGGAAGAGAGTCAACAGCATCGCTTTCTTCAAAGAGCGATTGCCGCTGCAAGTTGCTGGGCTCGACGTAGTCGCGATCGATAATCCGCAGTGTGCCAACGCCGGCGCGCGCCAGCAAAGATGCCAGTGCCGATCCGGTGGCTCCGCAGCCGACAATCGCAACCCGCGCTTCGGCCAGACGATGCTGGCCCTCGACGCCGATGCCGCGGAATAGAATCTGCCTTGAGTAGCGCTCCTCGAACTTTTCGTTCTCCACACCCTGCCTCAAAGAGGTCACCAGTCTTTGCCCGTAAAACCTTTATTATAAGTGCCGGGACTAATTCAGCTTCCAACGTGCAGACAACGCGGGCTCTAGCGCTCTTCATCGAAGGAAGCAACGGGCCCAAGGATACTCTTTGCTGAGACGGTACGCGTCATTCGTCATCTTGATTGTGATTTCGCTCGGTCCGGCTGCCCGTGCCGCATCGGCTGCGGCATCTTACCCTCAGGCCTCGGTTCCGCAGTCATCCCAGGAGACGCCCAGCGGGTCCGGCGCAGCTCTTGCTTCTATGACGCGCTACGCGGGACGCACTGTGCAATCGATTGAACTGCCTGGGGTGCCGGATCGCGACCATCTGCTCGAAATGATTCCGCAGAAGACGGGACAACCCCTCGACCGCGATCAGGTCCGCGATAGCATTCGTATCCTGTTTGCCACAGGGCGGTTTGCCGATATTCAGGCCGAGGTCACGCCTTCAGGCCAGGATGTGCGCCTCACCTTCACCAGTTCGCTTAACTTTTTTGTGGGCGCGATCGATGTGGAGGGCGCTCCCAGCCGGCCAAGCTACAACCAGATCGTGAACGCCTCAAAGTTTCAACTGGGCGAACTTCATACTCTGGACAAACTCGACCGCGGTCTGCAAAACATCCGACAACTGATGCAGGAGAACGGATACTACCGGGCGCGGGTCTCCGCCGAAAGCACGTCGAATCCCGCCACCCAGCAGGTGAATATTCTCTTCCACATTGCTGCGGGTGAGCAGGCGCACATCGGCGAAGTGAAAGTTAGCGGCCACTCCGCCTTTTCTGCGGACCAGGTGCAAGAGATTGCGCGCATGCAATCCGGAGAGCGCGTCACAGCGGCTCGAATCACGAATTCGCTGCAGCGGCTGCGAAAGAAGTTCCAGAAGCAACAGCGCGTGCTGGCGCAAGTGTCAATTGCTGGGCAGAAATATCACCCGGAATCCAATGCCGTCGACTACGAGTATGTGATCGAGCCTGGGCCTGTGGTCATTGTTTACGCCCGGGGTTTTCATATTGGCCGAGGAACGCTGAGACGACAAGTTCCAATTTATGAAGAGAATGCAGTCGACGACGATCTGCTGAACGAAGGCAAGCGCAACATTCTCGACTATCTGCAGAGCCGCGGGCACTTCGACGCCAAGGTCGAAGTGCGGAAGGAAAGCGGGCCAGACATTCTTCGAGTCATCTATGACGTCGATCCCGGGCCAGTACACAAGCTGGAATTGATCGACATTTCAGGGAACAAATATTTCCCCAGGCCTATCCTTCGGGCGACGATGCAAATTCAACCCGCCGGCAAGTTTTCCAAAGGGCGTTACAGCGGCGTCTTGCTCAAGGGGGATGTTGCAAATCTCCAGGCGCTGTATGTTTCCAACGGATTTCGCCAGGCCAAGATTCAGACCAAGGTGGACGATAATTATCGAGGAGTTAGCCAGCATCTGGCGGTTCATATTCATATCGAGGAAGGTCCGCAAACCACAGTGGGAGCCTTCCACATTATGGGCAATCAGAAAATTGCCACCACGGCGTTCCCCGAGCGGAATACCTCCGAAGGCCAACCGTATTCGGAACAGAACCTGGCCAACGACCGCGAGTCGATCCTCAATTATTACTTCAATCACGGCTTCTCCAATGCGACCCTCGATATCACGACCAGGCCTTCAGCAGCGCAGCCGGAACGCGAAGACATCGATTTCATCATCCACGAGGGAGAACAGTTTTTCGTAAAACAGGTAATGGTTGGTGGACTGGATCATACCCGCGACTATGTGGTGCAGCGCGAAGTTCAGGTGACGGCGGGACAGCCGCTCAGTCAGCAGGATATTCTTGATACGCAAAGCAAGCTCTACGACCTTGGAATCTTCAGCCAGGTGGATGCGGCCGTACAGAATCCGGAGGGCTCCGACCCACAGAAAAACGTGTTGGTGCAGGCGCAGGAGGCTAAACGCTACACCTTCACTTATGACATCGGTCTGGAATTTGAAACTGGCTTGCCTTCCGGGGCAAAGTCTCCCACCGGCTCCACCGGGGCGAGTCCCCGCGTGGGATTTGATATCACGCGGTTGAACGTAGGCGGCCGCAACCAGACGTTAATCTTTCAGTCTCACGTTGGACGGCTGCAGCAGCGTGGCCTGATCAGCTACGAAATCCCCAAGCTCTTCAACAATGATCGCTTCAAACTCTTCTATACGATTTTCTACGACAATAGTCTCGACGTCGCCACGTTTACTTCGCAACGTGTGGAAGGCAAGATCGACCTTCACCAGCAAATCGGCAAGCAGCAAGGGAACCACTCCACGTCGATCATCTACCGCTTTGACTATCGTCGCGTGAAAGCCAGCAATTTCGCACCCGACTTTTCCACCTCGCTGGTTCCCCTGCTCTCGCAGCCGGCGCGAGTGGGAGGGCCGGGTTTCACTTTCATTCGCGATAAGCGCGACAATCCTTTGGAGAGCACCAAGGGAAACTACTTCACGCTCGACGGTTTTGCGGCATCGGGTTACGTAAATTCGCAAGCGGATTTTGCCCGCGCTCTGGCCCAGAATTCTTCGTATTTTTCTTTTGGCCGCACCAATCACAAATTTGTCTTTGCGCGTTCCACCACCGTTGGATTGGAACAGGTATATCGCAAGACCAGGGAGCTACCGCCCGGCGCATGTACTGCCACCACGGCAAATCCCAATCCGTGCCCGGATATTTCTCTGATTCCTCTGCCGGAGCTTTTTTTCGCGGGTGGAGGCAACTCCCATCGCGGTTTCGGGTTGAATCAAGCGGGACCACGCGATCCCGCATCCGGTTTTCCCGTGGGAGGATCGGCGCTCTTCGTCAACAACCTCGAGCTGCGTCTTCCTCCGGTGAGCCTGCCTTTCCTCGGGGAAGGCTTCGGCTTCGCCATCTTTCACGATATGGGGAACGTTTTTACCGCCGGTCACGACATGCTCAAGGGTCTTGCGCGCTGGCACCAACCCAACCCCTCCCAGTGTTTGCAGGCTGGAGGTGTGTCCATTCCCGGCTGCATGACCTATTTCAACAACAATGGCTATGATTACACTTCGCACGCGGTTGGGCTTGGGTTGCGTTATAAGACACCGATCGGGCCTTTGCGCTTCGACTTCGGATACAATCTGAATCCAACGGCATATTTTCAGGGCATTATCGATCCCAACACAGGGCTGCTCACGCCGAATTTCGAGGCGCAGCGCCTGCACCATTTCAATATGTTTTTCAGCATAGGTCAGCCATTTTGAGAACTGGACTCCAACCTCGCAAGACGGTGTTTCTGGCAGTGCTAGCGCTGCTGCTCGCAGCGCTATGTCTGCCTCCATGCAACGCCGACGCCGAAGTCATCGACCGCATTATTGCCACCGTTAACGGCCACATCATTTTGCAATCCGACTGGGACGAAGCGTTGTGTTACGAAGCTCTCCTCAGCAACCGCACCCTGTCGCAGTTTAACGAGGATGATCGCCGCGCCGTCCTTGACCGTCTGATCGACAGGGAACTGCTGCGCGAACAGATGAAGTCGGCTGACTTTCCGCACGCCACCGACGACGAGGTGGCCGCACGCATTGCCGAAGCGCGCAAATCATATCCTCAGGGCGTCTCTGCCGAAGGCTGGCAGGCGGTGCTGGCCCGCCACCAGCTAAACGAGAAAGACCTTTTCGCTCACATCCGGCAACAAATCGAAATGATGCGCCTGGTTGACGCCCGTCTGCGACCTGCGGTCGAGATCGATTCCAAGTCCGTCGAAGCCTACTACCGCGACCAATTCGTGCCCAGGCTGAAGCAGGCGGGCGCTTCCACGGTTCCGCTCACGGAGGTTTCCGGCAAGATTCGCGAATTGCTCACTCAGCAGAAAGTCGGCGAGTTGCTGGTTTCCTGGCTACAAACTCTTCGCTCCGAAGGTCAGGTCCGCATTCCCGGAGTTGCGCCCGCACCCAATGATCCGGGAGCCCAATCGCAGTGACCGAAACTTCCGCCAAGCCTACGCGCCGCCGCTGGTGGAAAGTAGTTTTGATTCTGGCCGCGGCCATGGTCGTGACCGTTCTCGGCCTGCTGATTTACGTCAATACAGATTCGTTTCAGGCGCTGGTGCGCCGGCGGCTCATCGGCGAAGTGGAACGTGTCACCGGCGGTCGAGTCGAAATTGGCAGCATCCATACCACTCCCTTCCGCATGCAGGTTGATGTGCGCGGCATCACCGTGCACGGACGGGAATCCGCCGGCGCAGTGCCGCTGGCCCACGTGGACCGCATTGTGGCACGGTTGAAGTTCAACTTCCTGCTGCGTTCTGAACTTGCCTTCAGCGAAATCATCCTGGAACAACCGGTCGTCCATGTGGCTTTCTATCCGGACGGCACTACTAACTTTCCGCCGAGAAAAAGTGGCCCCGTTAGCAAAGAGACTGCCGTCGAACAGTTGTTTGATTTCTCCATCAACCACTTTGAGATCCGGCACGGCCAAATTCTTTGGGACGATCACACCATTCCTGTGGATTTTGCCGCTCGTGACGCTTCGCTGCAAATGGACTACTCCTTCCTGCACAGCCGCTACGATGGTCGGCTTCTGTTGGGTTGGGTCGATACCAAATTGTTGGACTACCGTCCCTTCGCATGGATGACGACGGTTGAATTCAGCCTGTCGTCGAACGCCGCGGTGGTTCCGTCCATCAAGTGGAACTCCGGTCATTCTCATTTTTCCGCCACCGGACAGATCACGGACTTCCGCCGACCGCACTTGCAGGCTGAATACAATGCCCAAATCGATCTGACGGAAGCCGCGTCGATCTCCCGCCGCCGCGACCTTCGAAGTGGAATGCTGGAGCTGAAGGGACACGGCGATTGGACACTCGATCAGTTTGCCAGCAATGGTCTGCTGACGCTTCGTGATTTTAGCTGGCAGGACGAGCAAGTTTCTTTCTCCAAAGCGTCGCTCACCTCCGGATACTCGGTTACCGACCAACAACTCAAACTATCCAAACTGCAAGGCAGGATTTTCGGTGGAAGCTTCAACGGCGAGGCTGAGTTGAATCAGTGGCTCGCGCCCGCGCAGCATCTCACGCCGGCTGCCAGGAAGAATCTGGAGACGGCCATCATTTCCGCAACGCCTTCGAACAAAGCCCGCGAGAAGCTTGCTAAGCCCAAACCGCAGGCGATCCAAAGTGCGTTTATTCTTCTCCATCTGCGGGATCTTTCGGCAGAGGAAGTAGCCCTCGCGCTCAACGCTCCCACGCATCCAATTCAGACTCTGCATCCCGCCGGATTCGCGTCCGGCACGGTGGAAACTCGCTGGAAGGGAACTCCGCGCGACGCCGAAGTGCAGTTTGCTCTTGACCTTAATCCTCCGGCGCATCCGGTGCCGCCGCAACGGCCACTTAGCGGACGAGCCAGTGGGGTCTACCACGTCTCCAACGACACCTTGGATCTGCCGCAGTTCACGCTGACCACTCCCACGTCTCACATCCAAGCCTCAGGCACATTGTCGTCCAGTTCCGCGGTGCGCCTGACTATCACCACTTCCAGCCTCGCGGATTGGCTGCCCTTCATCGCCGTCGTGCGCGGTCCAGCTCTGTTTCCCGTCACGCTGAACGGCAATGCCAACTTTAATGGAAGCATGTCCGGTTCCTTGTCATCCCCCCAACTTGCAGGATCTCTGCAAGTGGACGATTTTGACGTTCGCATCCCCGCCACCGCCCGGACTCATGAATTCGAGACACACTGGGATTCTCTCTCTACCGCGATTCAGCTTTCTTTCAATGCCATCGTTCTGCGGAACGCCACCCTGCGTCGGGATGACACGTCCGCTGATTTCGACGCCTCCGCCAGCTTGCAGCACGGCCATCTCACTGGAGACAGCGCCTTCAACTTGCGTGCCAATCTCAGTAACGCGGATATTTCAGTTCTCCAGGCCCTCGCCGGATACAACTATCCGATCTCGGGCAAGACCGACCTTACCGTGCAGGCTTCCGGGACCATTTCCGATCCTCATGGGGAAGGAAAGATTCATCTCACCGGCGCCTCTGCTTACGGGGAGACGATTCGGCAATTCGATTCGAACTTCCAGTTGGCGCAGGGTGAAATTGCTTTCGACACCATGCATCTGCTCTACGACGATTCCTCTGTCACGGGAAGCGCTGCCTACAAGCCTTCTTCGCGTTCATTCCGTCTCGACCTCGAAGGCAGCAATTTCGACCTCGCCCACGTCCAGCGAATACAAGCCAGCCGTGTTTCTGTCGAGGGACATGCCGACTTTCTTCTGAAGGGCTCCGGCACCGTGGACGCGCCCACCCTAAATGCGGATATCCACGTGCGGGAGTTAACTCTCGACCACGAACTGGCCGGCAATCTCGATCTGCAAATGGCTAATCTGGGCAAGGATCTTCATCTCTATGGCAAGTCTCAGCTCCAGCAAGGCTCGTTGGTTCTAACTGGCAATGTTCAGATGAGCGGTGACTATCCCGCGTTGATTTCCCTTCAGATGGACCAAGTCGATCTTGATGCCCTCTGGCGCTCGTATCTAAAGGGAAGACTGACGGGACACTCGGCGATCTCGGGCTCTCTTGATCTCCATGGCGCTCTGCGCCAGCCCCAACGATGGGTAGTCGACGGAACTTTGATTGCGCTTTCACTCGATTTGGAGAACGTGAAACTTCACAATCAGGATCCTATTCGCTTCTCTCTGGCCGATCAGTCGGTGAATATCCAGCAACTTCACGTGGTGGGAGAAGGAACTGACTTTACCGCACGTGGATCCGTGCAACTTTCCGGGGAGCGCAACCTTGATCTCACCGCGGAGGGTCATATCGATCTCAAAATCCTTTCCAGCTTCGACTCTGACATCACTTCTTCCGGCCTCGTCACAATGAATATGACGGTTGGCGGTACGCTCGGCTATCCATTGCCGCAGGGCCATTTTCAGGTGAGCAATGGCTCGCTCTCATATGCCGGACTGCCCAGCGGCTTGAGCGAACTCAACGGCTCGCTCTTGTTTACTCGTGATCGAGTTCACATCGAGACGCTTTCCGCCCGCACGGGTGGGGGAACAATCGACCTTAAAGGCGACGCCACGAACTTTAACCAGCAGCTCAATTTCAATCTTACTGCCACCGGCAAAGGGGTTCGCTTGCGCTATCCCCCTGGGGTTAGCTCAACCGCCGACGCGGAGCTGCACTGGATTGGCAGCCGTTCCGCTTCCACTCTGTCCGGCGACATCAGCATCAACAAGATGGCTGTGACTCCTGGGTTCGACTTCAGCGCCTATCTGGATCGCAGCCGTCAGTTCTCCGGAATCACCCCCGCCAATTCTCCGCTCAATAGCGTGAAGCTCGATATTCACGTCGTGACCGCACCCGAGCTGCAGATGCGCACCGCGAGCGTTCGTCTCTCCGGCGACGCGGATCTCCGCATCCGTGGATCTGTTGCCCGTCCGGCTGTCCTTGGCCGGGTGGATATTCTGGAGGGCCAAGCCACTTTCCACGGTACCCGCTTCACCCTCGAGCGCGGCGACATCACGTTTACCAATCCGGTTGCGATCGAGCCGCAACTCAATCTTCAAGCCACCACTCACGTTCGCAACTACGACCTGAACATTACTCTCATCGGCACGCCCAGCCGTGGCCTCAATCTCAACTATCGCGCTGAACCGCCCCTGCCTAAATCCGACATCATCGCGCTCCTCGCTCTCGGCCGCACCAATCAAGAGTCTGCGCAACTTCAAGAACAGTCTGGCCAAAGCGCTTTTTCCGATCAAGCCAGCAACCTTATCCTCAACCAGGCGCTGAATGACACTGCCAGCAGCCGCTTCCAGCGGTTATTCGGAGCCAGCAACATCAAGATCGATCCGCAGGGACTTACCACCGAAACCAACCCAACCGGCCGCGGCCCTCAGGTCACCATTGAGCAGGAGTTCGCCAACAACCTGTCGCTGACCTACTCCACGAACGTCTCCCAGAGTTCGCAGCAGATCATTCAAGGGGAGTACTATTTCAATCGCAACGTTTCGGTCGTCGGCACCCGTGACCAGAACGGCGTCGTCAGCTTCGATCTGCGCATCCGCCGGCGCAAAAAGTAATCCAAACCTGCAGCTATGGTCGAACCCATCGCCGCCCGCCAACAAATGGTTGAGTCGCAATTGCGCGCCCGCGGCATCTCAAACCCGCTAGTTCTTGAGGCTATGTTAAAAGTTCCCCGCCACGAGTTCGTCCCCGAGACTCTCCGCGACGAAGCCTACGAGGATCACCCTGTTCCGATCGGCGACGGTCAAACGATCTCCCAACCTTACGTCGTTGCCCTCATGCTCGAGTCCCTGCAAGTATCCCGGAATGACAAAGTTCTCGAAGTTGGCACCGGATCGGGATATGCGACAGCGCTTTTGGCGGAACTGGCCGCACAAGTCTTCTCGATTGAACGTCATCCAGCGCTGGCCGATCGTGCTTGCACCGTGCTGAAACATCTGGGCTACTCTAACGTTCAAGTGGTGACGGGCGATGGTTCGCTCGGCCTTCCCGACCGTGCCCCCTTCGACGCGATCCTGGTCTCCGCCGCGGCTCGGGAGTTGCCGTCTGCGCTGCTAATCCAACTTCGGGAAGGCGGTCGAATGATCATTCCTGTAGGCGCCTCGGATTCTCAACAATTGCAATTCATTCGCCTGATCAATGGGCAGCCCGCGATCTCAATTCGTGAAGCGGTACGCTTCGTTCCTCTGATTTCCAATCAAGAATGAGTTCCCGCATTTGCGGCCGCACGCTGAGAGGATTGAAGACTACCGAGCCTGGGGGCCCGCAGGAACGGACTCTGAGGAGGAGGCTTCACGCAGAGTGTGCGGCACGAACTGCTGAGCGGAATCTTGTGAGTACTGCAGAACCCGGCTCGGGAAGAGTCCTAGATACAGAGTCGCAGCCAAGCAAACGGCCAGCGCGAGCCCAAGCGCGAATGGGACGGGCGTCACTGGAACTTCCTTTCGCGATTCGCGCATGTACATCCTCACAATGATGCGCAAGTAATAGTACGCACCCACACCGCTGTTCAGGACGCCGATGATGGTGAGCCAGATCAGGTTCGAATTTACCGCCGCGCTGAAAACGTAAAACTTGGCGAAGAAGCCGCCCGTCATCGGGATGCCGATCAGTGAGAGCAAGAAGATCGTAAGAGTGGCAGCCAGCAGCGGGGAAGTGCGCCCCAGGCCTTCATAGTCCTCAAGAGTCACATAGCGTTCGCCGGCATTGGCGAAGTGGCTCACCACCGCAAACGCCCCCAGGTTCATGGCGGCATAGGCCGCAGTATAAAACATGGCAGCCGACGTCCCAGGTCCGGCGGCGGCTGCGAACGCCACAAGCAGGTAGCCGGCGTGGGCGATCGAGGAATAGGCCAGCAGCCTCTTCACATTGTGCTGAACCAATGCGCCCACGTTCCCTAAGGTCATGGATAGCGCAGCCGAGACCCAAATCAGCCACAGCATTCCGGGCATGTGGATCACGAAAATAACCCGCAACAAGACGGCGAAAGCTGCCGCCTTCGGACCTGTGGACATCAATCCCACGATCGGCGCGGGCGCCCCCTCATAAACGTCGGGCGTCCACACGTGGAATGGAGCGGCAGCTACTTTGAAGCCCAGGCCCACGAACATCAGTGCAACCGCTACATACGCCAGAAGCGGCATCGGTGCGGATTGCAAAGCGTGACTGATCTGAGCGATGTTAGTGGAACCCGTCGCGCCGAACATCAAAGCCACTCCGTAGAGGAAAAACGCCGTGGCGAACGAACCTAACAAGAAGTACTTAAGGGAAGATTCCGCGCTGGAGGCCTCGCGTCGCCGGAATCCGGCAAGTACGTAGGAGGAGATGGACGAAATCTCCAGCGCGATGAAAATCAATACCAGTTCGACTGCCGACGACATTAGCGCCATACCGACCGTACCGAAAAGAATGAGCGCGTAGTATTCTCCGGCGCGGATGCGCTGCACCGCCATGTACTCTTGCGAACTAAGGATGACGACGGCTGCGATTGCTATCACCAAAGCATGAAAGAAGACACTGAATCCATCCACCTGCACCATGTTCCAGAACGCGAGTCCGTAAGACTGCGCCATGAACCATGTGGCGGCAAGCCCGGCCACTGCTCCGATTAGCGCAATTGGGCCCAGGACCTTCTTGCCCGTGTTCTCGTCAAGCACAGGCTCCAGCATCATTACGATCATTCCAAATACGGAGAGAACGATCTCTGGCAGGATACGGATGTAGTCGGCGCTCTGCGGCAGGACGGTCGAGAACGCCGGCGTGAAGTTCACAATCACTGTCCCACCACCTTGCTTATGGTTTGCGCAAAGGGCAAGAGTGCGGCGTGAACCGCCGGATCGATCGCACTGAGCCAAAGAATGGGAGCGACGCCCATTACCAGCGCAGCGACGGCGCAGGGCCATACCGCCATCTTCTCGAAGCCGGAAAGATCTCTGAGAGAATTGTTCACCGGGTTCGTAACTTTGCCGTAGAAGACCCGCTGATACATCCAGAGTAAGTATGCGGCGCTCCAGATGATGCCGGTCGCGCCAAGAATCCCGTAAACGGCCTTTGCCTGGAAAGCGCCGCTCAATACCAGAAATTCACCGATGAAGCCGTTCAGCAACGGCAGCCCCGCAGAAGCCAGCACGATCACCAGATACGACGCGGCATACACCGGCATGGGCGAGGCTAGTCCGCCGAACTCGCTGATCTCGTAGGTGTGACGACGCTCATGCAGAACGCCCGCCAGCATGAAGAGTCCGCCAGTTGAGATTCCGTGGGCGAGCATCACGAACATCGCGCCATTCAATCCGGCTTGAGTGAAACTGAAAATTCCCAGCACAACAAATCCGAGGTGGCTGACCGACGAATACGCGATCAGCTTTTTCATATTCGGTTGGACCATCGCGACCAGCGCGCCGTAGATGATGCCAATCAAAGCCAGCGTCATGATCCACCACGCGTTGTCCCGCGATTGCTCGGGGAACAGTCCGAGGTTGAAGCGTAACATTCCATACGTGCCCATCTTGAGCAAAACCCCGGCCAGCAGCACCGACCCAGCCGTCGGTGCTTCCACGTGAGCATCAGGCAACCACGTATGGAAAGGAAACAGAGGGACTTTGACCGCAAAGGCAAGAAAGAATCCCAGAAACAACCACTGCGCAGCGGCAGGAAAGTTGGGCACTGCGCCGCTCGCAATCTGGTCGCGAATCGTGACAAAGTCAAAGCTGCCTGTGTGCGCATAGAGCCATAAAATCGCGGCCAGCATGAAGACTGACGCGATCATGGTGTACATAAAAAACTTTACCGCGGCGTACACCTTGCGCTCGTGTCCGAATATTCCGATCAGCAGCGCCATCGGGATCAGCGTTGCTTCCCAGAAGAAGTAGAAAAGAAATAAATCCAGCGACGTAAAGACGCCGATCAGAGCCGTTTCCAGTATGAGCAGCAGGATGAAAAATTCCTTCACCCGCTCGTGAATCGACTTCCAGGAAATGAGAACGCACAGAGGAGTGAGGAAGGTAGTCAGCACCACCAACCACAGCGAGATGCCGTCGATACCCATGTGGTAGTGAATATTCGGCGTGGAAACCCACTGCTTATCGACCGAGAATTGAAAGCCATCACTCCCGCGGCGGAAATAGACCGGCAGATGGAGAGACAGAACAAACGTGAGCAGCGAGATGACGAGAGCGAAAACGCGGATGTCACGGTCGCGGCGGGGCAGCAGCAGCAACAGCAACGCACCCGCCAGCGGCGCGAAGGTCACGAGCGTAAGAATTACGGAGCTGAGATCGTCTGTCTTCATCGGGCCTGCGTCCACATCCAGATCATGAAGGCAATCACCACGGCTGAACCCACGGCGATCCAGCCCGCATACGAGCGAATATTGCCGGACTGCATGTGCCGGGCCTCATCGGAAACGTGCGCCGCAGCGTCTCCCGCGTTATTCACCGTGGCATCGATAATGTTGCGGTCCACGCCTTGCCACAGAATCCGGGTCGAGCCGTCGATCAGCGGTTTCACAAACAGCGCAGCGTAAAATTCGTCGACGTAGTATTTGTGAACGACTATCTGATATGCGCCCGCCAGGGAAGCCGCAATTCGCGCGGGTAGTTGCGGACTCCGGTAATACAGCAGCCACGCCAGTCCAAAGCCGAGCAACGCCGCCATCACTGAAATCGCGGTAAACATCAATTCGGTGGAAGCCGCGGTTTCCGGCTCAGGCCCCTCCGTGGTGTGCTCGGATACGCCTTTCTCTCCCATCGCAGCATTCTCCGCATCGGCGGGAGCGCTTGCGTGGAACACCGGTCCTAGAAACTTGTCGAAATGGTTGCTGCCGCCGAGCGATCCGGGCACGCCGACGTATCCACCCAGCACAGACAGAATCGCCAAGATCACAAGCGGAATCAGCATGACTCTGGGACTTTCGTGAATACCACCGTGACCGCCGTGCGCATCGTGGGTTCCAGAATCGTGCGACTTCCCAGTCTCGCCTCGGTAGTCGCCAAAGAACGTCATGAACCATAACCGGAACATGTAAAACGAAGTGATGAACGCGGTGACCAGCCCGACTAGCCAGTAAGCCCAGCTAGCCTGATAGGCGCGCCACAGGATTTCATCCTTGCTGAAGAATCCCGCAAGTCCGGGAATTCCCGTGATAGCCAGCGTACCCGCTGTCATGGTCCAAAACGTCCACGGAATCTTCTTGCGCAAGCCGCCCATGTTGCGCATGTCTTGCTCGCCGCCAACCGCGTGGATCACGGACCCTGCCGCAAGGAACAGCAGGCCTTTGAAGAAAGCGTGGGTCATCAGATGGAAAATGCCGGCGGAGAAAGCTCCGACGCCGCACGCCATAAACATGTATCCGAGCTGCGAGACGGTCGAGTAGGCGAGAACTTTCTTGATGTCGGTTTGTGCGATGCCAATGGTCGCGGCGAAGAATGCGGTTAGCGTGCCGATGATAGCCACCACCATCAGCGCGCTGGGGGCGCGTTCAAAAATCACATGCGACCGCGCAACCATGTAGACGCCCGCCGTTACCATAGTCGCAGCGTGAATTAAAGCGGAAACCGGCGTAGGGCCTTCCATCGCGTCGGGAAGCCAGATATACAGAGGAATCTGCGCCGACTTTCCGCAAGCGCCCACCATCAGCAGGATGCCGATAGTTGTCAGCAGTCCTGCGCCAACCGTCTCCGGCTTCATCGGAGCAATGCTTTGAAACACCTGGTCAAAATTCAACGATCCGAAGTGTTTGATCAGCAGGAACAATGCGATCAGGAATCCAAAGTCGCCAATGCGGTTAACGATGAAAGCCTTCTTGCCCGCCGATGCCGCCGAATCTTTCGTGAACCAGAATCCAATCAGCAGATACGATGCCAGCCCCACGCCCTCCCAGCCGATGAACATCAGCAGGTAGTTGCCGGCGAGCACCAGCGTCAGCATGAAAAACATGAACAGATTCAGATAAGCAAAAAAGCGGTAGTAGCTGGGATCATCCCACATGTAGCCGACGGAATAGACGTGGATGAGGAATCCAACACCGGTGACCACCAGCAACATCACCAGCGATAGCTGATCGAGATAGAGCGAGAAGTCGACCGTGAAGCTGCCCGAGCGGATCCAGTGAGCGACGAACTCAGGCTGATGCGGAAATGAAACGCGCGCGGCCACGGCTAGCGCCCACGCGAAAGCGGCGCCCGCGAAGAACAATCCCACAGTGCTGACCGCGCGGCGTGAGGAGCGCTTCCCCAAAAATCCATTGATGGTCGCTCCTGCCAGCGGCAGCACCGGGATCAGCCACAGATTGAGAGAGGACGTCATAGCTTGAGCAGGTTCACCTGATCGACGTTCAAGGTTTCCCGCGTGCGATACACCGCGATGATAATCGCCAGTCCGACAGCCGCTTCCGCCGCGGCCACCACCATCACGAAGAAGACAAATACCTGCCCCGCCAGCGCGTGCCAGTGCGCCGCAAACGCCACGAAGGAAAGATTGACGCCGTTCAACATCAACTCAATCGACATGAAGATGGTGATGATGTTGCGTTTGATCAAGAATCCAACCACCCCGCATGCAAACAGAAATCCGCTGAGCAGCAGGTAATAGGACAGGGGCACATAGGAGGCAACCATCAGTCCACCCTTCCGGGGGAGGCTTCCGGCTTGCTTGCCAGAACCACCGCGCCCATGATGGCGATCAGAATCAACACTGACGTGACTTCAAAGGGCAGGAGGAAATCGTGAAAGAGAAGTTGAGCGATGTCCTTCGGCGCTCCGGGCAATGCCCCAATCGCCACCGACTCGGTCCCGGAATGCCGCAGCACGACCCATGCCACAAGCACGCTCGCCGTGAGCATGCCCGGCACGCCCAGCAGCAGCGCGATACGGCTTCCCTTGGTGCCTTCTTCTTCCCCGGCATTCAGCAGCATGATGACAAAGACGAACAGCACCATAATCGCGCCGGCGTATACGATGACCTGCACGGCGGCGACGAACTCAGCACCCAGAAGCAAGTATTCGCCGGCCAGTGCGGCCATCACCGCAATCAGCGACAGCGCGCTGTTAATCGGATGCCGCTGCGCCAGCAGGTTGATCGCCCCGGCCACGCAAACCGCTCCGAACGCCAGAAATAAAATGAGATGCACGCTTGAGCCTCTAACTGAGAACCGAGAACTGAGAACTCGCTTTTGTCACCACGCGACCGCAATCGCCGTTGCTACCAAATTCGCAATCGCCAGGGGAAGCAGAAACTTCCACCCAAAAGCCATTAGTTGGTCGTAGCGGAAGCGCGGCAACGTGCCGCGCACCCAGATATAAAGAAAGAGGAATCCGAAAATCTTTACGCCAAACCAGAATAAAGGCAGCAGCGACTGCACCAGCGGCGGCCCAAACAACGGTCCGTGCCATCCTCCAAAAAACAACAGAGTGGCCACGCACGCCACCGTGATCATGTTGGCGTACTCGGCCATGAAGAACATGGCAAACTTCATCGCACTGTACTCGGTGTGATATCCCGCAACCAACTCGGTTTCGGCCTCGGGCAAATCGAACGGAATGCGGTTCGTCTCCGCATAAGCCGCCATCAGATAAATAAAGAAGCCGATGAATTGGCCATGAAAAATATTCCAGCGCGGGATGAATCCCAAAAACGTTCCACCCTGCGCATCGACGATCGCACGCAGGCTAAAGCTTCCCGACTGAATCAGAACGCCGACCAGCGAAAGTCCTAGCGCAATCTCGTAACTCACCATCTGCGCGCTGGCCCGCAATCCGCCAAGCAGGGAATATTTATTGTTCGACGACCAACCCGCTAGGGCAACACCATAGACACCGAGCGAAGTAACTCCCAGAATCAGGAGCAGCCCGATGTTTACATCCGTAATCTGCATCGGAATGCTGTAACCAAAAAGTGTAATCGCGTTGCCGAATGGGATCACGGCAATCGAGGTCAGGGCGAAGATTACCGCCATCATCGGCGCCGCCAAAAACAGCGGCTTGTAGACGTGCGGCGGTGTCAGGTCCTCTTTAAATAGAAATTTCAGCCCGTCCGCTGCAGGCTGCAGCAGCCCAAACGGGCCCACCCGCGTGGGTCCCCAGCGATTCTGCATGCGCCCTACCACCTTGCGCTCCAGCCATACCGTGTAAGCGACCGCCGTCAGCAGCACGATCAGAATGATCAGCGACTTGATCACCGACACGATGATGAACACGCCAACGGGCAATGCCTTCGCTTCCTTTCAGATATTCGATTAGTCTGCCGCAACCTCTGCGGGCTTGACCTCGTGGCTTTCGGCCACCGATTGCAATGCGCGCGAATAACGTCCCAGCGACCCGGAACTGAATAGGTCATCGTTCGCCGGGGAAATACATTCCGTGTTGTGGGTCGCTCCGGCTCCAACATTCGCCAGCGACGTATGCTGGCTGTTGCCCGCCAGCAGGTTCATGCGTGAAACGTCGTAGCCGGGAACCAGCCGCTGAATCTCATCCAGAATCGCCGTAGGATCGAACGGGCTCATCTTCGGTTCCAGGCCGTGAGCCTCCAGCCACACGGCGTGACGGTCGGCCTCTCCCGATTGCGCTCCGCGCGACTGTCCCATGTCAGCCTGCGTGCCTCCGCCGAAGGGCACGAGTTTGCGAACATCAAAGCCCATCGCGTCCGCGATGCGGACGATCATTTCGAAATCAGATTTTGTGCCGCTTACCTCGCCGGCTTTTTTCACCAACTGCAAGTCGCCGCAGGTATTGGTAAACGTTCCAGATTTTTCGTAAGCGTTTGCCGCCGGCAGCACTACATCGGCCATCACCGCAGTCTCGGTCAGAAACATATCCTGCACCACGACGAAACTGTTCGAAAACGCGAAGGGATCTATGTTCAGTCGCCCGACGGGATTCGAGCCCACGACAAACACCGCCTTCAGCTTGCCCGCTTTGCCAGCTTCCACCATCCCTGCCAGATCGAGTCCTTCAGTCTGTGGAATGTCCCCCCATTCCTGATGAAACTGCGTATTCCCCGCAACCGGTTGGTATCCCGGCAGCAAATCAGGGTACAAGCCCATATCGGCTGCGCCGCGTGAGTTCGCATAGTCGGCCAGACAGATAAACTTTCCGCCAACGACTCCAGAACCGAATGTCGCCAGATCCGCAATTCCACTTCCGCGTATTTCAGCCCCGGAAATGATCACGAGATTTTGCTCGCCGCGCAACTTGTCGCGCAGGCTCATCCATGCTTCTTTGTTCGTGGACGAAGTGACCAGCGCATCGACAGCCGCATCCTTGCCCGCGAGAAACGCCGCAACTTCTCCCTCTGCTTCAGCCGGGATTCCCGTGAAGCTCGCTGCCTGCCGCCGTAATTTGATCGGCTTCGAATTGATCACATAAAGCCGCGCGCGATGCAGCCTCACGTTGTTGCGAATCTGCCAGGCCAGGAGAGGATGCTGTTCCGTGGGATCGTTTCCAATCAACAGAATTGCCGGGGCCGTGAACACATCCGCCATGCTGGCGGTCACATCTTGTTGCCCGTGCAACGCAGCAGCGAGGGCAGGGAAGTCCGCTGTCCGATGATGGTCTACATTGTTTGTCTTCAGAACCACGCGGGCGAACTTCGACAGCAGATAATTTTCTTCGTTGGTCGTACGGTTCGAACCGATCACCCCAATCGCCGTGCCACCGTCGCGATCGCGAGCCTCGGCGAACTTCTTTCCGATTAGAGCGAATGCCTCTTCCCACGTAGCCGGAGTCAGCTTGCCGTCTTTGCGAATCAGCGGCCGCGTCAGCCGCTCTTCATGATTCGCGAAATCGAATGCGTAGCGGCCCTTGATGCAGAGGAAATCTCCATTGGTGCCACTCTTGTCGCGATTGTCTCCGCGGACGATTTCCATTCCCGTGTCCGCCCGGCGCACGCCCAGCGTAGTCTTGCAGCCATCGCCGCAGTGCGTGCAGATGGTGCCCACGTGCTTCATCTCCCACGGACGCGTCTTGTACCGGTATGCTCCAGAAGTCAGTGCGCCCACCGGGCATATGTCAATGCACATGCCGCACTCTTCGCACTCCAGGTGATCTTCTTTGTTAGGAGCGATGATCGAACTGACGCCCCGGTTCTGCACGCCCAAAGCCCAAACGTCCATGCCCTCGCCGCACACCCGCACGCAGCGGTAGCAAAGAATGCAGCGCGGGCGGTCGAAGAATACTACCGGCGACCACTGCTGCTCGTCTTTGTGGTTCTTCGCCTCCATGAATTTAGATTCGGCGGCTCCGTAGGAGAATGTCATGTCCTGCAGTTCGCACTCGCCGCCCGCATCGCATACCGGACAATCCAGTGGATGGTTCCCCAGCAGCAATTCGAGCATTGACTTCCGCGCCTGCTTGATCTCGTCGCTGTCGGAAGTAACCACCATGCCTTCGCTGATCACCGTCGTACACGCGGTCTGCAGCTTTGGCATCTTCTCGATTTTGACGAGGCACATGCGGCAAGCGCCTTGCAGAGACAAGTTGGGGTAATAGCAAAACGAAGGCACCTCGATGCCCACGGTCTTGCAGGCTTCGATCAGCAGCGTCCCCGCGGGAGCCGTGATCTTCTTGCCGTCAACTGTAAGAGTTACGTCAGCCATAAAGATTTAGCGATTGAGCCATTGGGTGATTTTGCGATTGAAAATCAAGACCGTACGCCGGTTTTCCAATCGCTAAATCACCCAATCGCTCAATGACTCAATACTTCCATCTCTTCCGCAACGCCCGCCTTTTCAAACGGGCACGGCCTGCCTTCCAAATGATCTTCAAATTCTTTTCTGAACTTCTTCACGAACGCAATCGTAGGCATCGCCGCCGCATCGCCCAACGGGCAAAACGTGCGCCCCAACATGTTCTCCGATAAATACTGCATGTTGTCGATGTCTTTCTTCACGCCGCCGCCGGCATGGAAGCGCACCAAAGTCTTCTTCAACCAGTCGGTACCCTCGCGGCATGGAATGCACCAACCGCAGCTCTCATGCTGATAAAATTTCATCGTACGCAGCGCAAACTTCACCATGCACTGCGCGTCGTCGATCACGACCACGCCGCCCGACCCCAGCATTGATCCAGCCTTCGCGACCGAATCGAAATCCATGTTGATGTCGATTTCGTCGGCAGTCAGGCACGGCGTCGACGATCCGCCCGGTACAACTGCTTTCAGTTTGCGTCCATTTGGAATGCCGCCGCCGACTTCGTAAATCATCTTCTTTAAACTGTAGCCCATGGGCAGTTCGTATACGCCGGGCTTGGCCAGATTGCCGCTCAGACAAAAAAGTCGGGTGCCGCCATTCTTCGGAGGACCAATCTTCGCGTACCACTCCGCGCCGCCCAGCATAATGTGAGGCACGCTGGCCAATGTTTCAGCGTTGTTAATGACGGTAGGCCCGCCCCACAGGCCAACCACGGCAGGGAAGGGAGGCCGAATTCGCGGAATGCCGCGCTTACCTTCCAGCGACTCCATCAACGCCGATTCCTCACCCACTTCATAAGCCCCGGCGCCGCCGTGCCAGTAAATGTCAAGATCGCGCCCGCTACCAAAAATATTCTTGCCAATAAAGCCCTTGGCGTAAGCGTCCCGAATCGCCTTTTGCATGATGACCGACAGATAGCGATACTCGCCGCGAATGTAGATATATCCGCTGGCCGCACCCACTGCGAGGGCCGCGATCATCACTCCCTCAATCACGGCATGCGGATCCTGCTCGAAAATCAGCCGGTCTTTGCACGTCCCCGGCTCGCTCTCGTCGCCGTTGCACAGGACGTACTTCGGTTTAGCAGATTGCTTGGGTACGAACGACCATTTCATTCCTGTAGAGAATCCAGCCCCTCCGCGCCCACGCAGACCTGAGTTCTTGACCTCATTGATGATGGCGTCCGCGTCCATCCCAAGCGCCTTCTGTACGGCCTTGTAGCCGTCCAGTTCGACGTAGCGGTCGATGTTCGTCGCACCCTGGCCGAAGCGCCGGGTGACGACCTTTACCTCATCGGGATGTGAGACCAGCGAAGCCATTGTTGATTGTTGATTTCTGATTGTCGATTGAACTACCCAGGCCGGATGGTTTTCAATCAACAATCAGCAATCAAAAATCAGAAATTCTTACCCTGTTGCCTTCTGTCTGTAATCGTCCAGCACCCTATCCATCTTCTCCGCAGTCAGGTTCTCATGAAAATCGTAATTCACCTGCGCCGCTGGAGCCCCACTGCATGCTCCGATGCACTCCACCTCTTCCAGCGAGAACAATCCGTCGGGCGTAGTTCCTTTGTGCCCGACTTCTAACTTCTTGGCGCAGTGCCGCAGGATTTCTTCTCCCCCGCGAACCAGACAACTGATGTTGGTGCAAACCTGCACGTTAAACTTGCCGCGTGGTTTCGTGGTCAGCATCGAGTAATAGCTGATCACGTTCCGCACTTCGAGTTCGGTCAGATCGAGTCTCCGCGCCAGTTCCGCGATCACTTCATCGGACAAAAACCCAACTTCATCCTGCGCATAAAGGAGGGTAGGAACCAGCGCCGATCTCTTTGTTGGATAATGTGGCACCATTTCCGCAAAGCGCGCCTCGAATTCGTCGGAAAACTTCACCGGTCGATTTCTCCTAAGACAATGTCGATACTTCCAATCGCTGCCACAACATCCGCCAGCAACCCGCCTTCACACATTTTTGGCAACGTCTGCAAGTTCGCAAGACACGCTGCCCTCATGTGCACTCGATACGGTTTTGCCGTCCCGTCGCTGACGATGTAATAGCCCATCTCGCCGCGGGGGGACTCAACCGCCTGATACACCTCACCCGCTGGCACTGCGAATCCCTCGGTAATAATCTTGAAGTGGTAGATGAGCGCTTCCATCTGCGTCTTCATCTTCTCGCGATCCGGCAACACGATGCCGGGAGCATCCGCCTTGATCGGACCTTCCGGCATCCCGTCCAAAGCCTGCTTCACGATCTCGTTCGATTCGCGCAGTTCCCGCACGCGGCACATATACCGCGCAAAAACATCGCCTTCCTGCGCCACCGGAACCTTGAACTTGAACTTTTCATAGCTCGAGTACGGCATATCGCGTCGCAGATCGAAGTCAACGCCGCTGCCGCGCAAAGTCGGCCCACTCGCACCCAACCCAATCGCATCCTCCGCCGTCATCCGAGCCACGCCCTTGGTACGCATCATCCAGATCGGATTTCCCGTCAGCAGATTCTCGTACTCATCCACGCGCGCAGGAAATCTCCCAACGAAATCCCGCACTCGCTCGAAGAATCCCAGCGGCGGCTCCAGCGCCAGACCTCCGATACGAAAATACGAGGTCATCATGCGCTGCCCGCTGATCATCTCAAAAATCTTTAGGATCTCTTCGCGTTCGCGAAAGCAGTACAGAAATACTGTCATGGCGCCGATATCGAGCGCATGCGTGCCCAGCCACACCAGATGCGAGTTTATGCGCGTCAATTCGTTCATCAGCACCCGCATCCACTGCGCCTTCGGGGGAATCTCCAGCGCCAGCAACTTCTCCACGGCCAGCACGTAGCACAAATTGTTGGTCATGGGGCAGAGATAATCGATACGGTCGGTCAGCGGCACTACTTGCTGATAAAACTTCGCTTCGCAGGTTTTCTCGATTCCGGTGTGCAGAAAGCCGATGTCCGGCATCAGCCGCACTACAGTCTCGCCATCAATCTCCAGCAGCACGCGCAGCACTCCGTGTGTCGACGGATGCTGCGGCCCCATGTTCAGGATCATGGTTCGATCCTGGCCGGGCTCCAGCACGGGAGTGGGTGTCAGGTGGGCCATGGCGGATTAGCGGTAGCCCTCCACCGGATAATCTTTGCGCATCGGATGGCCTTCCCAATCCTCCGGCATCAGCAGCCGCCGCATATAAGGGTGCCCATTAAAGCGAATGCCGAATAGATCGAAAACTTCGCGCTCAAAATAATTAGCGCCCGGCCACAAAGAGGTGAGCGACTCAACCGCCGGACTGGCGCTATCCAGCCGAACTTTCAAGCGCACGCGCTCTTTCTTGGAAATCGACAACAATTGGTAGACCACTTCGAAGCGAGGCTCCGCCGGATACCAGTCGACGCATGTCACATCGGAAAGAAAGTTGAAGGCGCAATCGGCGTCATCGCGCAAAATGGCGCACGCTTCGTGAAGACAGCTCCGGTCCACGTAGATGGACATCTCATCGCGATCGAACTTCACGCCGGTTACGGCCGCCGGATTCCACGCCAGCAACCGCGCCACCGCAGGATGACCCTTCAGCTGCTCAACATCGGTGATCGCGGGGGACAAAGCCATCAAAGTTCCCCTCGCCGATCCCTTACCGGACCCCACTCGAGAACACCTTTTTTCCAGACGTAAAAGAATCCCACCAGAACGATGCCGATATACACGAACATTTCCCACAACCCGAAGTGCTTGAGATCACGCAGAATCACAGCCCAGGGATACAAGAAAACAGCCTCTACATCGAAGAGAATAAACAACATCGCGACCAGGTAGAACTTCACCGAGAAGCGTCCGCGGGCGTCCCCGACCGGCTCCATGCCTGATTCATAAGGAGACATCTTGGCCCGCGTTGGCTTGCGCTGCCCGATCAGCCAGGAAAGCGTGATAATCGCGGTCGCAATTCCGCCCGCCAGCAGAATATGGATCAAAAATGGCAGGTAGCGAGCGAAGTAATTGTCGGGCATAGGAGAGGCTATATATAATTCGCGCCAAGCATTCGTAAACATTCTAGATTAGGGGCAGGTGCGGAGAGTGTCAAGGGAAGGAATATCGATTTTGCAATTTTGCAATTCGGTAATCGGAAAATTGAAATTCAAGCCCTGATCTCCACGGAAAAGTTGTAAGCTCAAGGGGCTTGCCTTGGGGTTTTCAATTACCCAATCGCCCGATTACAAAATCGCTCAATTATAAATCCCCATGATTTTCGGATTCAATACCGACGTAAAACACGGCGACACCATCTATCACGTGCAAAGCGAAGCGCGCGAAGGCGAAAAACTGCTTCAGACGCAAGTCTTCGTGCGCGGCAGGTGCGTTGGAAAACGGGCCATCTCTTATGCCAACTCGGCTGCTGAACCCGGATTCGGCGACCCCCAAAAAGAACAGCAACTCCGCGATCAGCATCGCCTCGTGCTGGAGTCGATCAAGGAAGGGAAGTTAGAGGGCGTACTCGACAAAGCGGAAAGCGAGACTCTCGCCGCCATCAAACAACTCGATGTGCAATGGGAAAATGCTGCTTCCATTCACTCGAACAGCAATCTCACCATGCAGTTGCGCGTCACAGAGGCTGGTGCCGCGGTGACCGGCGCTCGCCTTACCTTCCGCTTCGCCCGTCCCGACGCCGCACCGTTCTACACTCAAGCCATCACCGACGCCGCCGGTTCCGCAGCAATCTCCGTCGAAGTCGAGGAATCGGCGCTACCCGATGCTTCCGTGATGGTCCAAGCCAACCACGAAGGCCGCACCGTCACCCGCAAATTCGCCCTGAGAAAAGCCGAATAACATAAAAAGTTCAAACCGGAAACCAACATCTCCTTTGCGTCCTCCGCGGCCTTTCTCCGCGTCCTCCGCGATTAAAATCTTCTCTCGATCCCGCAACTACTCCTCTGGAAGCATGGAAGTCGGCTAGAATCGAAAAGGCTCCACTCAATGAAACTGCAAATTAATGGAGAAGAATCCACCTTTGAGACCGTGCCCGGTCAAGACACTTCCACGCTCGCGGCCCTGATCGAATCACTCTCCATGAAGTCCGACCGTGTCGCCGTCGAACTCAACCGCGAGATCGTCCCGCGTGACCGCTGGTCCGAAACTCTTCTGAAGGATGGCGACCGCCTCGAAATCGTCCACTTCGTAGGCGGTGGCTGCTAGCGAACGCCCCGCACTCTTCTAGTAACCCCTCTCCGTACGATTCTTCGTTGACTCCCGCCAACTCCCGCCTAGAATGTTTCAAACATTCAAGACGCAGATTGTTTGAAACATAATTGGGGACGAATGCCAGATAGCTTCTCATCGCAAGAGGTCATCGCGCTCACCGGAGTAACGGCTCGCCAGCTCCAGTGGTGGGACGAACGCGGCGTCGTCAAACCCGAGCGCCAGGGCCACCGCCGCCTCTACTCCATGCAAAACGTCATGGCCATGGCCGTCATATGCGAGCTTCGCCGCAAAGGTTTCTCACTGCAGGGCGTACGCAAGGTCATGCGCTTCCTCGACCGCGAGTTCGGCAAAGGCCTGGCGGAAATCGTTAGCCGCAACTCCGACGTTCACCTGCTCACCGACGGCAAGCACTTGTATCTCGAAACCTCGGCCAAGCAGATCGTCGACATCCTCAAAAATTCAAGTCAACCCATTCTCGGCATCTGCCTCAGCGACGCAGTCCGGCAGGTGCGGGCTGAGGTGGTGGCAAGGAAGGGCAGTACTTCCGTAATAGCGCCGATTCATCACCGGCGTGCTAGAAAAGCTTCTTAGGTGAAGCGTTGGATCCACAGGAGGAAACATGGTCGCAGAACTCGACGTACTCAATGAGTGGATTCCCGAACAGATGCAGCCCGGAACCGTCTTCGTTCTCGAAAACGCCGGCCAGGTCGGCGAGAAGGAAGATCCTTACTGGGCCGTGCTGGCCTGCCCATCGTGCGGAATGCTGGGCCTGATCACGCGCCGCCAAATCAACGGTCTCGTTCCCGTAATCTGCGGCTCGGAGCATTGCTCCGCGCAGTTCTTCATTCGCGAAGCCGAAGTCGTCGTGCGCAAACCGTTCTAGACTCGGGCCGCGCCTGCGGCCCTTAGTGCTTGCCTGCCTGTATTCCGCTCAACTCCACCGGCACCTGATCCACAATCTCAATTCCAAAGCCTTCGAGTGCCGCCACTTTCTTGGGACGGTTGGTCAGCAGCCTGATCCGCCGCAAATTCAAGTCAGACAGAATCTGGGCGCCGATTCCGATCTCGCGCTGCGTCTGGCGTTCGTTGTCGAGTAGCGACGGCAGCTTGCGGCCGCGGTGGAAGGCTAGCGCGGCGCGCTCGCCCACTCTTTCCACCGTAAAGCCCTTCGACGTCTGATGCAGGTAGATCAGAGCCCCGCGGCCTTCCTGCGCGATGCGGCGCAGCGAGCCTTCCAAAGTGGCGTGACACTCGCAGCCGGTTGCGCCGAAGACGTCGCCCATCAGGCAGTGGGCGTGCATGCGGACGAGCACTGGCGCGTCACTCTGCTCAACATCTCCGCGGATGAGAGCCACGTGCGACTCTCCGCCATCCACTTCGCTCTCATACGCAATCAGCCGGAACTCGCCAAAGCGCGTGTCGACCAGCGCCTCGCCTACGCGATGCACGTAGCGCTCATGCGCCATGCGGTAGCGGATCAGCTCCGCGACCGTCAGCATCTTCATGCCATGCTGCCGGCAGAACTCGATCAGGTCCGGGACGCGGGCCATCGTGCCATCGTCCTTCATGATCTCGCAGATGATGCCGGCGGGGATTAGTCCGGCGAGGCGCGCGAGGTCCACGGAGGCTTCGGTCTGGCCGGCACGCACCAGCACTCCGCCTTTGCGGGCGCGAAGCGGGAAGACGTGTCCGGGGCGGGCCAGGTCTGAAGCTTGCGTCGCGGGATCGATGGCCACCTGAATCGTGCGTGCGCGATCATACGCCGAGATGCCCGTAGTCACGCCAACGCGCGCATCAATCGACTCAGTGAATGCGGTGCCGTATTGCGAAGTGTTCTCGGCGCTCATGGGACCGATGCGCAGGTGGTCGAGCCGCTCCTCGGTCATGGTGAGGCAGACCAGGCCGCGTCCATACTTGGCCATGAAGTTGATGGCTTCGGGCGTGACCTTCTCGGCGGCCAGCGTGATGTCGCCTTCGTTCTCACGGTCCTCGTCGTCGACAACGACGATCATGCGTCCGGCGCGAATCTCCTCGATGGCAGTGGGAACGTCGATGAAGGCTTGCGTGCTCATGACTGACTTACTCCTTCCTCGCCCGCTGCGGACCGTGAACGCGCGACAGATACTGCTGATCGAGCGCCTGGCGAATGAGGGTCTTAATCACCGCCTGACGGCTGATGTTCAGTTCCTGGGCGGCCCTGTCCAACTCCTCCAACATGCCGGGCGCGAGATCCACGTTCACCCTTTGGATCGGGCTCATCATTTTACCCTTGTTGGTGAAGAACCGGGAGACGTCGCCGCCCCGGTCGGCAAGCCGGGCAATGGTTTCCGCCGATGCTGCTTTTCGCCTCTTATGAGTGCTCTTCATAAAGTTGCTGCTCCTGCTTAGTGGCTTTCCAGAGAGTCACAAGGTGGTAGTACTCTCCTTGCTCGTCTTCGCGCACCTCGAAGATGAGGGAGTACAGAGTGTCTCCGACCCATCCGATAGCGCGATACTGTTCGGGGCAATCCGAGCGTTGGTCGAGATAGTACGCTTGGGCAAAGAGTGCTTGGGCTTCCTCGAAGCCGATTCCTCGTTTCGGATTGGCTCTTAGACGCTCACTCTTGCGTTCATCAAAGTGAAATCGCATGAGTATAACTGTTATACCACACTAGGGGCGCGCCTGGGAGTAAATGTCCGTTATGAATTGGTTAATAAGTACCGAGTACCGAGGGGTGAGTACCGGGCGGCCCTTTCTCGGAACCGGACTTCGGTTCACTTTGTCGGCGGACTTCGTATAAAAAATTTTGAGATCGAATCTGCTTAAATCTCTGGAATCAATGACTTGCGAGCGGTCGATCTGCGCTGATCCGGCTAAAATATTGATTCTAAGGAACTTGCCCGTAAAATCTTGCGCGCGAAGGAGTTAGAGGAGGCTGATTGCGGTAAGTCCTTTAGAATCAGTGGAGCAATTTCTGTCGAGACTGAAAGTTGCTGTAAACTATTGAGCGCCTAGGGCTTACAGGCAAAATCTTGATTCGGAATAAGTTAGCCATACGATATTCAGTTTTCAATTAACTGTTACTTCAAGAATAGTATCTTCCGGTTGTGGGTGAAGTCAAGGGAAATCTAAACGCGGGTGTTGGGCTACTCCAGCGTGTCAGCGGGGGTGTGTCCCACGGTCGACTGGCGGGTGGAAGGCAGCGTGCTCGCCCTGACGGTGGTGCAGCCGGCCAGCCCGCCGAGAAATGGGCACCCTGCAAGAGCAAAACAAAAACAAAAACAAAAACAAAAACAAAAACAAAAACAAAAACAGAGTCAAAGGCAGCGGGCAGGAGTGTTCTCTCTACACGAGCGATGGTGCTTCCAAGCTTGAGAACATTTAGCAAAGTTTTTACAGATCGTGGACATTCATCTGACACGGTCACACTGGAGGCAGGGCACGATGCGGATCAGATTAGAAACAAAGTTTCTGATCGGAGATCGAGGGAGGCTGGTGTTCCTGCCACCGGGGAGTGGGGATGCCAGTCTGGTTGCAGTAGCCCTGCGGTCTCCAGAAGTAAAAATCGAAGGAGGATCCCCAAATGCGTACCAAAAGTTACACAGCGCTCGTGACGGTTGCGATCATGAGCTTATTCATGGCGTTTATTGCAGTGGCTATGGCTCATGGCCAGACAGTGGAACGCTCTCTCCCAACACGTCATGTACGCGAGGCCGCTGTGAATGGACGGGCGCCGCTTGTCGGCGTGCTCCCCGGAACACAACGCATGCGTCTGGCAATCGCTCTTCCTCTGCGCAATCAGGCAGAACTGAAAGATCTGCTGCGACGACTCTACGACCCGCAAAGCTCCTCTTACCATCAATATCTTTCGGTGCGCGAATTCACCGAGAGATTTGGACCGTCCCGAGAAGATTATGAGTCCGTGGTTCATTTCGCTGAAGCGAATGGCATGACTGTAGAGGGAAGGTCTCGCAATCGCCTGGTGCTGGATCTCACGGCCTCAGTGTCGGATATCGAAAGGACCTTTCACGTAACGATGGGCGTGTATCAGCACCCAACGGAGAACCGGACGTTTTACGCGCCTGATCGGGAACCGACGTTGGATTTGGATGTGCCGCTCTGGCACATCGGAGGCTTGGACAACTATTCGATACCGCGTGCACTTTATAAAAGAGCGGAGGCAAGCTCGACGGTGCGTGGCAATACTACCGGCTCGGGGCCGGGAGGCAACTTTCTTGGAAGCGACCGGAGGGCAGCATACTACGGTGGAACTGCGCTGACGGGCAGCGGCCAAGCGGTCGGGCTTTTCGCCCTGGACGGTTACAATATTGGCGATGTCCAGGCATATTTTAGGACTGTCGGGCAGCCGCTCAATGTTCCTATCAACAATGTACTGCTGAACGGCGCCAGTGCGGGCTCCAACGGTGATGACACCGAACAGGTGATTGACATCATTGAGGCGATCTCCATGGCGCCGGCGCTGTCGCAGGTCCGCGTGTATATTGCGCACGGGGGGAGTGCTTTTCGCTCGGGCACGGATGACACGGACATATTCAATCGCATGGCGACAGAAAATATCGCCAAGCAACTGAGTTGTTCATTTGCGTGGAAGCCTGCTGATGCAAGCCACGACGATCCGATCTTTCAGGAGTTCGCGGCGCAGGGTCAGAGTTTGTTCGTGGCTTCCGGTGATCAAGGCTCGTTCACGTCGGGAGATTTCCTCTATCCGGCAGAAGACCCATTGATCACGGCGGTCGGTGGGACGGTCTTGACCACGAACAGAGCGGGCGGTTCCTGGTTATCGGAAACTGGCTGGATCGGCAGCGGCGGCGGACCCTCGCCCGATGGCGCCACCATTCCCAGCTATCAACAGATTCCGGGCATTATCAACTCGTCGAACCGGGGATCGACAAGTTTGCGCAATGTTCCGGACGTGGCCGCGGAAGCGAACACTGATAACTTCACGTGCGCCAACGGTATATGCGGAGGTGGACTCGGCGGGACCAGCCTAGCCGCGCCCACTTGGGCAGGCTACCTGGCGCTAACTAATCAACAGACTGCGGCCGAGGGCAAAGCCCCAGTCGGTTTTATCAACCCCCTCATCTACCCCATCGCAGTCAGTTCGACCTATTTGACTGACTTCCATGACATCACGAGCGGCTCGAACGGAGCTTTTTCGGCAGTCTCGGGATATGACCTGGTAACTGGCTTGGGTAGTCCCAATGGCGTGAACCTGATCAACGAGCTTGCGAATTTCAGCAGAGCCGCTACCGGAATTCTGGGATTTGCAGGTCAATTCTCCTGCCAAGACAATCAAACCTGTGACGCCGGCACAATCAGCGTTACGGTAAACAACACAACCGAAACCATCAGTTATGATGGCACGGGATTCTTCACCGGAACTGGCTTCGGCATTAGCGGAGCTCCGGGCATACCGCAGACAATTGCTCAGACTCTAGTGGATACGTTTAATGGCGATCCCAATTCGCCAGTGAACGCGTCACTGTTTGACGATACTTACATCAACGGTTTTGATGTGAAATTCACGGCTAAACAAACCGGAACTGGTGGAGACTACTCAACCAGCATTGCGGTAACTTCGAACTATGGCAGTTTCCAGGTCTTCGGGCCTGCAAGCATTGCCTGGACGTGGACTCCATTCCCTGCTACCGGCGGTGCTGACCCTAACACCTTAACGGAAGTGACGCCCCTCGGAGGTGGCTTGACGGGTGGACGATAGGAATGCGTCATTTCTGGGGCGGCTTCGAGCCGCCCCTTTTTTTGTTAGGCCGCTAAAGCACCGCTTCTTCCACGGTAGTGCTTTATGGTAACCGTCACTTCAAGTCAAGAACAATAGCAAAGTCAAAGGCAGCGGGCGAGGGCGCCCGCTCTACACGACCACTGAAAATTAACTTTATCGTTAACAAGTGATCGCTGTATTCCCCGTCTTCCAAGGGCATCCTACGCTGAGACATCGCTAACAAACTAAGGAGGAACCCTTATGAATTGGGAACAGATACAGGGACAATGGAAGCAGCTCGAGGGCGAGATCAAGATGAAGTGGGGAAAGTTAACCGACGACGATTTGGATTTCATCGCCGGACAAAAAGAAGTGCTGATCGGCAAAATTCAAGAACGCTATGGACTAAAGAAAGAAGAAGCGTTACGGCAGGTCGAGGAATGGAATTCGTCGCTGGGGCAGCAAGGCGAAATCGCGACTGAGCGGGACCGCAAACTGCGCAAGGCAAGCTAACGGAGAAAGGCAGAAGCAAAAGGGTCGCCGCAAGGCGACCCTTTAAGACTAAGAAACTGCCGTTACAGCGTGGATTCGATTTCGAAGCCCCAGGCTTCCAGCAACGGTTCGGGGATATATTTGGAATTCTTGTTGCGGCGGGCCCACTCGCGCAGGCGGGTGGAGCGCAGGTACTGGTCAGGGGTGAGCTTGTACTCGCGCACGACCTGCTCGAACTCGGTGATGGTGGGGACGATGGGCCCGATCGGCTCAGGCTTGCCCCAATTAGGATTTCCGCGACGCTTGGCCATGTAAACGTACCTTTCGTACAAAGGGAATAAACTCAATAATTTGCGCTAACTATATGATTCTCCGAAACGTATCGGGATGCATGGAAAACGCGGATTCCACCCTAGCCGGGATATCTTGCCGGGCTTCCAGCTACGCTAAATGCCAATCGGAGACTCAAAAGTTTAGGTCACAATTAGGTGAAAGTCAATCGAAATGTGCAGGGCGTTACTTGAGAAAAAATCTCCTAATTCATTGTTTCGATTGCACTTATCCCATAACGGGAACGGCCGGGACCGGATTCCGGCTTTAACACCCTAGTTGCTCAAAGGAGGGTTCATGGGAATTGGCTTGGGCGAAAGGACGCGTTACAGACGTAACTCGGGGCGCAAGTCCTGAATTGATGTGTGCGTTGCGTCGGACTAGAGTTCAAGCAGGGTAGTGTTTCGTTCCCGTAGCACGATCCGCAGGAGAAGCACTCCGGCATCGGCCTGGGGTTCAGGAGGCTGCCAGGCGGGAAGGATCTGAAACGGCGTGATGAATCTGAAGTCGTTATTGCTTTGTGCGGACGAGAAGATTGTGCGGGTACTGCGCCGAACGCTGGGCGATTTGGAGATCGAAGTAGAACTTTGCGCTACGGCGGAGGTGGCGCTACGGAAGCTGACGCGGCAGCGGTTTGAGGCCATCATTGTGGATTGCGCCGGTCCGGGATCGGCGGAAGTGCTGCGCAGTGCGAGGTCTTCGCCGGGGAACAGACGCGCGGTTGCGGTGGCGATTCTCGATCCGGAGAGCGGGATGCGGTCGGCGTTCGAAGCCGGGGCGAATTTCGTTTTGTACAAGCCGGTCTCGGTGGAGCGCAGCAAATCCAGTTTTCGTGCGGCCCGGGCATTGATGAAGAAGGAGCGGAGGCGGAACTCGCGGGTTGAGGTTCGCATACCGGTGGAAATGTCGAGCCGGGAGTCGGGCGCGCGATTCAAAGTGAACACTACGGACTTGGGCGAAGGTGGGTTAGCGGTTACCTTGCCGAAACGCAGCAAGCCTCACGGGAGCTGGGGCCTGTCGTTTACGCTACCGGGTTCGACAGCCGCTTTGCAAGTGGATGCCGAGTTTGCCTGGGAAGGGTCGGGGACACAAGTGGGGTTGCGGTTCCGGGAACAGACGCCGGAATTTGCGCGGCAGTTGCGGGAGTGGCTGGGGAGGAATACTCCGGAAGTGGAACAGGATGATCCGCCGGCGCGATGCCAGTTAACCGACTTAAGTCTGGGCGGTTGTTACCTGGATATTGCCTCGCCGTTTCCGACTTCAACGCGGGTGACATTGTCGATGCGGGCAGCTGGAACGGAATTGAAGGCGGAAGGCATTGTTCGCGTGATGCATCCGGAGAAGGGCATGGGAGTGGAGTTCAGCCAGACGACTCGCGAGCATCGCGAATTGCTGGAGAAATTTCTGAGATTGCTCTCGGAAAATCGCGATGTACTGCCTGAGTTGATGGTGGAACCGGAAGGGCTGGAAGCTGAGGCGTCGAACGCGGCATTGGATACAGCAGGCGAAAGTGAAGATACCCTGCTGGGACTTTTCCGGAGTCAGACAGCGCTTTCGGCCGACGCGTTTCAGGCGGAGCTGCAAAAGCAAAGGGGCATGGCGGCCGGGGCGTCCGCCTAGTCCGCGACAAGCAATCCTGCTACGAGAATCCTCGACGCTAATCCTTCGGCTGAAGTGCAGTACCTTCTGCGGGGCCTCCCTGCACAAGCTCAGTCTTGATGGTCGACTTCTGATTGGCCACTAGTTCGATATCGGTTTCAAAAGGCTGGTAGCCGGGCAGGCTAATTTTGATCTTGCGTTTGCCGGGCTGAACGAGAAGGGCCTTGCCGATGCCGGTGAATTCGGCGACGTGGCCGATGAAGACGCCATCTACAAAGACCGCGGCACGATTTGGTTTTACATCCAACTTAACTTCCGCGGTGACTCGCGGCAGTTGAACGCGGGTGTCTATTTCCATCTTAACGGCGATGGCCTGCTTTTCTCCGGCGCGCACGGAGACTTTTTGGAAGAAATCCAGATATCCTCCCTGGCGCACTGTGACGTAGTGTTCGCCGGGAAGAAGCAGGAGCTTTTTCGATCCTTTCAGCTCGCCCAGATAACCGACGTATTGTCCGTCGATCCAGACGCCAGAGGTGTTTTCGACTTTGGAAGCACCGGCGAATTCGATTTCGCCGAGCACTTCATTCTGGGCGTGCAGCACGGGGATCAAGAAAAGGAAGGGTGCAAGAATCAGTGACCGGAAAATAGCGCGATTTCTAAGCCATAAACTCACAGGGGGACCTCCTAAGGGCTACCTGTGAGATGACGCGTAAGGCGAAAAGGTAGCTGCGAGCTGCGTTAACCCGGCAAGTAGACAAGATCCCGATCACTTTCCTATACCCCTCGCTCTGCGCCCGAGCTACTTCCGGAGAGCAGCCACAACGGAGGGCGGCGATGATCCCGGCACTGAGATTTCTCCGCCTGGGTTCACGGCCCCAGTGGCCAAGTCAAAAACGTACATGCCAATGAGATAGGGATTGCTTCCGTTCCGTGTGTAAATAAGCCTTTCGTCGGGGCTGAACGCCATGACATCGGGTCCGGCAGGAATGGAATGTCCAGTTTCCACGATCTGTTTCTGGGCAAGTTCGACTTTCGCAATTCCGGTTCCGTCTAGAGCGTAAAAGAAGATGTAGTTTCCGGAGGGATCGACGGTTGGGTTAGTCGCTCGGCTGCACGCTGTGAGCATGGCAAAAGTGCAGTGGAAGATTGGATTGGCGCCACCGCGCGGCGGATAGACGTACAGTATGTTGGTGGAACCGCTGAAGCCCAGATTGTAATAGTCGAAAATCGCTTTTGGCGTGACGGTTACCAGGTTGTATGAGATGGTGCCGCCTCCCGTCACAATGGTCTGCACATCTGGACCGAGGGCACCGGTCTGCTGATCCACGTAACGCGTGTAGTAATACTGGGTGGTAGTGTCGTATGAGGAGCAATACCATGCTTCGTTAAGCTGGTTTCCTTCCAGGTTGAATCCAAGCAGGCTGAACCCGCCACCGCCGGACTGGCAGGGCCCACTTGGCGGATAGGTAACAAGTACGTTGGGAGATTCGGTTAGTAGTCCGGTTGAAGGGTCGATGCTGAAGTAGCGAATTCCCGTCACATTCTGTCCCTGAGAATTTCTCACCAGTTGCGCGGCATAGGCGAATCTTCCATTCGGATTCGGAGTGAAGTTCCAAATCCCCTTTTTAAAAGTCAGGGTCTGAATTGGAGGGTTCTGGGGTGAGCCGGTGCCGTCAGTCGCGTATGCCCAGAGTTGCGAGACACCTTTTACGGTTCCGGTGACATAGAGAAAGTGGCCATCGACTGAGGGCGTGATGGTGGGAAAGAAAGAAGGGACTGCCAACGTTCCTTGTCGCGTCGGAATTCCAGTGTCGGGGTCGACATCGTAGGTCACGACATCGTTATGATCGAGAACATACACGACCTGAAGCGGTGATGGCGCGGACGGCGGCACAGTTTGCGCGGCAGTTGTCGTGAGTGGAATGAAAAGGAAAAGGGCGAGCACGGGTGCAAAGAACGATACAGGGCGACGCATAAATTCCTTCGTGAGCGAAATTTGGCGAGTAGTTAGAGTGTGGTTACAGGCAGGATGTTGCCGGCTTTCACGATATCCAGGAGATTGCGGTCAAAAGCTCCGAGCCGCGAAGTGCGCGGAGAAATTTCGCGAAGGACGCAAAGAGAGGCAAATTGTACTACCCGTTGGAGGAAGAGGCTTCGCGGATATGCGGGCATTGTTTACAATAGAAGATTCGTCCGCCCAGGTGTCGGCTGCAGGCAGACGAAGCATACTTTGGACCAGACCAACCACAACTCCAGCGCGACCCCCAGCGTGTCAGCGGGAGTGTGTCCAACGGTCTACTGGCGGGTGGAAGGCAGCCTGCTCGACCTGACCGTGGTGAAGCCAGTGGCGTTCTTTACGTGGAATGCACAGACGTTTTCCGAGCGATTCCGGCGGCGGGGGCTGATCTTTTTGATGGCGCTGTTACGTCCGTTCCTTTATTCGACCAACCGGAAGTTTGCGACGCGCGTGCTGCATACGACGTTGCGCGGGGTTACGCGGGACCGGCTGGATCTGCTAGGCGAAGAATACTTCCAATACAAATTGAAGCCTGAACTCAAGACGCACGGGGCGGAGCGCGTGCGGGAACTGGTGCGTTCGGGCGCGGACGTGGTGCTGGTGAGCCAGGGGCTGGAGCACGTGATGAAGCCGCTGGCTTTGCATCTGGGCGTGAAGCGGGTGGTGGCGAACCGGCTGGAGTTTCGTGATGGTGTTGCGACGGGCAGGTTGCTGGAGCCGGTGATCCGGCCGCGGGGAGGTTTTGCTTTGCTGCGGGAGCAGAGCCCGGATGGGCGGCGCGCGCCGAAGACGCTGGCACGGCAACTGGATATCACGCTGGAGCAATTGCGGGGAGCGACCATCGTCTCAGAGCGGGGAGCCGCGGCGCAGCCCCGTCCGATTGTGCATTTCGAAGGTAAGCGGCAGGAAGCGGAATTTTCCGTGCGGCGGGCGCTGGCGGGCAAACACGTAATGCTGATCGGTGTGACCGGATTCATTGGTAAGGTCTGGCTGGCGAACACGCTGATGGAGTTGCCGAAGGTTGGCCGAATTTATCTGCTGATCCGGCGGCAGAAATCGAATCCAGCGCAGCGGCGCTTTGAAAAGATCGTAGAGGAGTCGCCGGTCTTCGATCCGCTGTTCGAGAAGTATGGGGCTAGTTTAGGCGAGTATCTGCGGGACAAGGTCGAAGTCGTGGAGGGGGATGTAACCCGCGACGGCATGGGTCTGGATGCGGAGACGGGGCGGCGGCTGCAACGGAATCTGGATTTGATCGTGAACAGTTCGGGGTTGACCGATTTCAATCCGGATTTGCGGGATGCGCTAATCACCAATACCGATGCGGCGATGCACATCCTGGATTTCGTTCGGGAAAGCGATCATGCGGGACTGCTGCATCTTTCCACTTGCTATGTGGCGGGAGAGCGCGACGGGCGGGTCACGGAGAGGATCATTCCGAACTACACGCCGCATCGCGTCCCGAACTTTGATGCGGAGCAGGAGTTACGGTCTTTGTACGAGTTGATTGCAAAGGCTGAGAAACAAGCTGAAGGGGAGGAAGTGACGGCCGGGCTGAAGTCGCAATCGCTGGCGAAGGAGCACGCCGCGAAGGGACTGCAGGGAGCGGCGCTGGAGAATCAGATCCGTAAGAACCGGATTCGATGGTTGAAGACGTATTTGACTGAAGAAGGCACGAAGCGAGCTAAAGAATTGGGCTGGCCGAACACTTACACGCTGACCAAGAGCCTGGCGGAGTCTTTGATCGTGAAGTATGGCGCGGGACTGCCGATTGCGGTCGTGCGTCCAGCGATTGTGGAAACGTCGGTGGCGAAGCCATTTCTCGGTTGGAATGAAGGGATTAATACTTCGGCGTCGCTGTCTTATTTATTGGGAACCTATTTCCGGCAGCTGCCGACCAATGAGAGCAAGCGTCTCGATATTATTCCGGTGGATGCGGTGTGCGATGGCATGACTTTGATTGCAGCCGCGATTGTGGAACGGCGGCATGACCAGCTTTATCAACTGGCGACATCGGTGACGAATCCGTGCGACATGGGACGGTCGATTGAGCTGACTTCGTTAGGACATCGCAAGCACTACCGGGCACAGGAAGGGCTGGAGTCCTGGTTGCGACTGCGATTCGATGCGATTCCGGTATCGAAGACGCGGTACCAGCGGATGTCGGCGCCGGCGCAGAGGGCAATTGTGAAGTCGATTCAGAGAATTATGTCTCCGCTGCCGTTGAAGAAGACGCCTCTGGTGAAGACGGAGAGAAGTCTGGAGCGCGTGGAAAAGCTGATTGAGTTGTTTGAGCCTTTCATCTTATTTAACGAGCACGATTTCGCGGCCGATAATGTGGAGAAGTTATCGCACGCGCTGGTGGAAGAGGAGCGGAGAGAATTTGGATACAAAGCGCGGATGCTCGACTGGTGGGATTACTGGATCAATGTGCATATTCCGGCGTTGCGCAGGTGGACTTATCCGCTGATTGAGGGCAGGCCGCTGGAGGCGCGTCCGGCGCGGAGTTTGTATAACGGGGAAACGGTGAGGACGGGGACTTAAAAAGTTCAACTAAGACAGCGGTGGACAGGTAGGGATCTTTCGACTGCGCATGCCGATTCGCTCCGCTCACCGGCATGCTTCGCTCAAGATGACAGAGGGAAACGGAATTATTGAATGGCGATATTGCTGACGGGATCGACGGGATACATTGGGGCGCACGTGGCGGCGAACTTGCTGCGCGATCATGGCGTGGCGCTGAATGTGCTGGTGCGGGCGCGGGACGTGGGCGAGGCGGAGCGGCGGCTGTGGCAGGCGCTGCAGTTGCATCTGGAGTTTCCGCAATTCTACGAATTTCTGCAGACGCGCGTGCGAGTGTTTCGGGGAGACCTAACCGATCCGGGCTTTGGGCTGGGCCGGGATGAGTATGACCGGCTGGTGCATACCACCGATTCGGTGATCCATTGCGCGGCGTCGCTGAATCGAAAATCAGAGAAGAGCTGCCTGAATGTAAATCTGCGCGGCACGCTGGAAGTGCTGACCCTGGCGCGACACGCGGAGCATTACCACGGGCTGAGGCGGTTCAGTGAAGTCAGCACGGTGGCGGTGGCGGGTAAGCGGCAGAATGAAGTGGTCACGGAAGACCGGTCGATTGAGTGGGACCGCTCGGATTACGATCCATATGCGCGGACTAAAAAGTTCTGCGAGCACATGATGCACATGCTGCTGCCGGAAACGCCGAAGACGGTTTTCCGCCCCAGCATTGTGCTCGGCGACAGCCGCCACGCGGAGACTACGCAGTTCGACATGGTGAAAGCCTTTGTGTTTTTGGCAGGGCTTCCGGTGCTGCCGTTTCGGTCGACGGACAAGATCGACATTGTGAATGTGGATTTTGTGGCGGAGGCAATTTCGACGCTACACCAGAAGGAGCATCCGGAGCACGAAATCTATCATCTTTCGTCGGGAGTAGCGTCGCAGACATTTCGCGAAATCACGCGAGCGCTGGCGGCGGCGCAGAATAAACGGGCTCCGATATTTGTGCCGGTGGCGGAGCGGCCGTTCGCGGGATCAGTGGACTTTCTCTCTAATCGCAAGGGCGCGATTGCGAAAGGTGCATCGCTGATGAAAGTGTTCATGCCATATCTGACGTGGAACACGGTTTTCGATAGCACTCGGGTGACGAAAGAATTAGGCAAGAAACCCGTGCCGTTTTCGGAGTATTGTTACCCGCTGTTGAAGTTCAGCCGCGAGAACGAATTCACCTACAAATACCAGCCTTGGCCGGTGCAGGCGGGAGGGCACGCGGCATGATGGATTTTATTCTCGAAGCCTGGGTGAGCGGCTCAATTGAGCGGGCCAAAGCGGGATGGATGCTGGGCGAAGGCAAACGCTGGCAGCCGGGGGAGAAACTGAAGCTCCTGTTCGCGGGCTATAACGGCACGCGGAATATGGGATCGGACGTGCGGGTGGAAGAGATGCTGCGCCAGATTCGACACATTCTGGGCGCGGAGCGGGTGGAGTTCAGCGTGATGAGCCAGAACTTCGATTTCTCCCGCGGATATTTTGAAGGTACGAAGCAGGTGCACCTGCCGGATATTTTCCCGCCGTTTCTGGCGAAAGAAGTCCCCAAACACGATGGAGTGGTAGCGTGCGAGGGGTCGATGTTCAAAAGCAAGTTCGCCAACGCGCTGACCACGATGATGATCGGGTCGCTGGGAATAGCCGCCGTGCAGAACAAACTCTCGGTGGGATATGGCGCGGAGGCGGGTCACATGGATTCACTGGTGGCGAAGATGTGTGGACGGTATTGCAAGAATTCTTTTGTGATCACGCGAAATGAAGAATCGCGGACGGTGTTGCGCGAATTGGGCGTGCCGACGGAGTTGGGCACCGATACGGCATGGACCTTCGAGCCGCGTCCACCGGAGTATGGACAGAGCGTGTTGCGGAAAGTGGGCTGGGATGGGCGGACGCCGGTGCTGGTGGTCTGTCCGATTAATCCTTTTGAATGGCCGGTGAAGGCGTCGGTGGCGAAGTATGCGGTGCACGGTTTGACGGGAGCTTATAAAGACAGTCACTACCGCACAGTTTATTTTCACAACTCCGGGCCGGCGGCGGAGCAGGCGTATCACAAATATTGGAATGCGATTGCGAATGCGGTGGACGCGTTCCGCAAGAAGAAGAACGTGTTTGTGATTCTGGCGGCGACGGAGCGACTAGACGCACGTCCGGCAAGGAAGATTGCGGAGAAACTGGGCGGCGTGCCGGTGCTTACATCTGACGAATACAACATGTACGAACTGGTGAGCGTGCTGCGGTCGTGCCACATGATGGCGTCGTCGAGGTATCACGGGATTGTGACTTCGATGCCTGGGCTGGTGCCGTCGGCTGGAATCACGATGGATGAGCGCATCCGGAATCTGATGCGGGAGCGCGGACATCAGGATCTGTTGATGACAGTGGATGATCCGGATCTTGAAGGGAAGCTGCTGGCGGCGCTGGAGAAATTGAGTAGCGAGGGAGAAGCAATCGCTTCGGGAATCGCGAAGACGGTGGTGAGAAATTTGAAGGTGATGGCGCGCATGGGCGTCTATTTTGAAGAGGAAGTGCAAAGGCGGTATCCGGAGTTTGAAACGCGGCGCGGCGAATGGAGTTGGGAAGATTACTTGCCGCCGATGGGCGAGGGGTTGAGAGAATTGGTGGCGGCTTACAGCTAGGTGCGTTGCGCTGGCGGCTGCAGAGGCTTTTAACCGCTAAGGGCGCTAAGAAATTCAAATTCCGCCAAGAACGCGGAGGAAGAAGCTGAGTGGCTTCATCGGTCATTTTAGGTTCACAGCATTGTGAGCACATTGATTCCATTTATCGGAGAGATCTTTTCCCAGCTGCAGGTGGCGGCGGATACGCGGATTCTCGCGGAAATTCGTGGTGGGGTGGTGACCGGAGTCACGGGGAGCGAGTTGCTGGAGCTGGTCCGCAAGGCGCGGACGTTTATCGCATCGAAAGGACTAAAGAAAGGCGATCGGTGCGGGCTGCTGGCGGCGAACAGCATCCGTTGGGTGGCGATGGATTTGGCGCTCATGGCCGAGGGATTGATTGTGGTGCCGCTGTATTCGCGGCAGGCTCCGGCTGAACTGGTCGCGATGATGAAGGATTGCACGCCGTCTTTGGTGTGCTGCGGAGACGCGTCGCTGAGGGATGGGATTGCGCAGAGCTGGCCGGCGGCCCCTCCATCATTTGTTTTTGATGAGATTTTTGCGGGGGTGGAGGGAGTGCAGTTGGAGCGGCCGCAAATGGGCAACGAGAGTGCGGTCACGATTATTTATACGTCGGGGACTTCGGGAGAAGCCAAGGGCGTTGTGCTCACGGCGGCGAATGTGGGCTTCATGCTGGAGCGGACGGCAGAGCGGTTGAGCCAACTGACGGCGGCTACGTCTGCCGAATCTCGTGCGGGAGTTCCCGCACCCTCCGCAAAGCAGGATCGCATTTTCCATTACTTGCCGTTTACGTTTGCGGCTTCCTGGATTGCCTTGCTGACTTTTCTGAAGCGGGGCAGCCTGGTTACGATCAACATGGATCTGGCGAAGATCGCCAGTGATATGAGGACGGTGGCTCCGGATTATTTCCTGAACGTGCCGCAATTGCTGGAGCGCATGCGACGCGCGGTGGATGAGCAACTGTGGCAAACGGGTGGCCTGCCGCAGACAATTTACGCGCACGCCAAAGGCGCATGGGCGCGGCGGCAGGATGGACAGTCGAAAGCGGGAGATGCATTCTGGCTCGGGTTGGCGAATGGGCTGGTATTTCCGGCGATCCGGAAGAAGATGATCGGAAAGAATCTGAAAGCGCTGATTTGTGGATCGGCGCCGCTTAGCGAAGAGACACAGCTTTACTTCATGATGCTGGGGATTCGCGTGCTGCAAGTTTATGGACTGACGGAAACGACCGCGATCTGCACCATGGACGATCCCAATCGCGTTGAAGTGGGCCGCGTGGGCCCGGCAATTCCAGGTATGGAAATGAGGCTGGGCGAGAACGATGAGATTGTGGTGCGCGGGCCGAACGTATTTTCGGGATATTGGAATCGTCCGGAGCAAACCGCCGAAGCGCTGCGCGGCGGATGGTTCCATACCGGGGATCAAGGCGAAGTGGATGCAGCGGGGAACTGGCGGATTGCCGGACGAATCAAAAATCTAATTATTCTGGGATCCGGTCACAAGATTTCTCCTGAGCCGATTGAGACGGCAATCGCGAAGAATTTGGCGGAAGCGCAGCAAGTGGTGATCGTGGGGAATGGGCGTGGGTATCTGACGGCAATCGTGACGGGGAATGTGTCAGCGGAAAAAGTGCAATCCGCGCTGGATGTCGTGAACCCTGAACTGCCGCATTACAAACAGGTGCGCGCCTTCGTGGTGCGCGTGGAAGCGTTCTCGATTGAGAGCGGAATGCTCACGGTAAATGGAAAACTGAAGAGGGATGTAATTTCCGCGCGAATGAAGGATGAGATTGAAGAGATGTATGGAGTGAAGCAGGCCGTGTAGTTCCGGAGTTGATCGGCGTGGAATCGAGAGAGGTTATGACGGTGCGCGAGGGACAGGTGCCGTCGACAACAACGTGCCAGCAAAGCAACGGGAGTGGCCTGTCCTGGACGCTGACGCATGGCGTGATCGAACTGGCACTACATCGTGCGCCCTGCAACGAGTTGGGATCAGCGTCGCTGGAGGAATTAGAGAAATTTGCGATTGCTTTGCAGCTTATGCAGGCGGAGGCGCACGCCCTCATTATTTATAGCGAAATGAAGCCGGGGTTTTGCGCGGGGGCGGATTTGCGGGAGCTCTATCATCGCTCGCAGGCTATGGAGAAAGCTGACGCCGCGAAGGGAGTGCGGGATTTTCTGGAGCGGATTCATCGCGTGCTGAACCTGATTGATGCCGCGCCTCTAACTACCATTGCGGCTGTGCATGGAGTGACCTTTGGCGGCGGATTCGAGTTGGCGCTGGCTTGCGATCTGATTATCGCGGACAAGATGGCGCGCTTTTGCTTTCCGGAGTTGAGGCTGGGATTGATTCCAGGGTTCGGCGGGATTCCGCGTCTGAAACGGGATTTGGGCAACGGAGTGGTTAGAGATTTATTGCTTACCGGTCGCAGCATTAACGCAACCAAGGCGCAACAGATCGGACTAGTGAGCCAGTTGGTTGGCGAAGGGGAAGCGCTGGGGGCAGCGCGGGCCACGGCGGCGCAGTTGAAGAAATTTGATCGCGGAGTAGCGGCGGAGGCAAAAAAGTTTATCAAGCCAATTCCGCTGGATGAGCTGCATCGAGAGATCGACGTTTTCTGCGAACTCTTTGAGCGTCCGGCAGTGCAAGCCGGGTTGCGGAGGTTTGTGGAGAGTACCGATGCGCAGCCGTATTTGCCATAGGCGCTGAGTACCCAGTACCCGGTACCTAGTCCCAGTAAAAGCAGGTTCCCCACCTGACCTTCGGCCCGGTTCGGAATGACAGAGAGAATTTGAGGGAAGAATGCCAACTGCAGAACAGACGCTGGATGAAATATTGACTCTTGCCGCTGCGCACTTCAAAGTTTCGCGGGAAAAACTTGGACCCGATGAAGACTTCTTCAAGACGCTGGGCATCGACAGTTTGCAGACTCTCGATTTACTCACGAAGTTGGAGAATCACTTCCACGTTGAATTACCGGACTACGAACTGCAAGGAGTCTCGGACTTTCGTACGCTGGCGGGTAAGATTCAGGCAAGGCTCTAACCTGGATATCCAATTGCTGAGTGGTGATTGTCGGTCAGCAAGCGTCCGCAAAGCGTAGGTTGTTAATCGGCACTCATCAATCTACAATCAGCAATTCTCTTTATGCTCGATCTCCAGAAATATAGCTGTCTGGGCGCAGCCCTGCGCGACGCACTCGATCGCTTTTCTGGCGAAACCTGCCTGATTGAGGCCGACCGGGATCGCGAAAAGGTGCGGCTCACCTACTCGGACTTCAAGGAAATCAGCCTGCCCTTGGCGCGGGCGCTGGAGGATGCGGAGTTCGATGCTGGAGATCGCGCCGCCATCCTGATGACGAACCAATCGAAGTGGCTGATCTCGGCGTATGCGATTTTCTACAGCGGCGGCGTGCTGGTTCCTCTGGATTACAAGCTGACGGCGGCCGAGCAACTGCAACTGTTAGAGCACTCGAAGGCCACAGTGCTGGTGGTGGAGTACTACCTTTGGCGAGGGATTATGCAGTCGCCCGAGTTTTCCTCCATCAAGACCAAACTGGTGCTGGTGACGGAGGCGCCGCTGGGAGCGGACTTGGCCGGAGGATTCCGGTGGGAGGATTTCAAGCGCAAAGGCGCGCCGGATTTCGTGATGCGGCAGCGCGAGGACGTAGCATGCATCGTGTATTCGTCGGGAACGGGCGGCCGTCCGAAAGGCTGCGTGTTGACGCACGAGAATTATCTGGAGCAGTGCCGCGCTTTGACGGCGTGGTATCCGTTTTGGCCCGGCGTGCGCTATTTGAGCATTCTCCCGACGAATCATGCGATTGATTTCATGGTCGGGTTCATTGGGCCATTTGTGTGCGGAGCCTGCGTCGTGCATTTGCGGACGCTGCGTCCAGAGTTTGTGCGCGACGCATTCCTCCGATATCGAATTACTTATGTGGCGCTGGTCCCGATGATCCTGAAAAATCTGGAGCGGGGGTTGCGGGCGAAATTCGACGAACTGCCAGGATGGAAGCGGGCGATTCTGAATCGAATGATTTCGCTGAACAAGATGCTGACCAGACGCAAGGCGCGAGTGAAGCTAAGCCGCGCGTTGCTGCCTCAAGTGCATCTTGCGTTTGGCGGAGAGTTGCAGGCGCTCATCACGGGCGGTGCGTTCATGGAGCCTTCGGCCATGCAGTTTTTCTACGATCTGGGAATTCCGGTGGTGAACGGCTACGGGCTGACGGAAGCGGGAACCGCGCTCACCTTGAACGACCTGAAACCATTTCGCGCGGATACTGTAGGGAAGCCACTGCCGGGCGTTGAACTGCGGGTGCTGAGTCCAAACGAGGAAGGGATTGGGGAAATTGCGGCGCGCAGCAAGACCGTGATGTCGCATTATCTCGAAGACGCCGAATTGACGCTGCAAACGATCGTTGATGGATGGCTTCTTACGGGCGATCTGGGGCGTTTCGATCATAGCGGGCATCTTCAGCTTTTCGGGCGCAAGAAGAACATGATCGTCACCGAGGGCGGGAAGAATATTTATCCCGAGGACATTGAGACCGTCTTCGACGGATTGCCGGTGAAAGAATATTGTGTGTTTGCGGCGAACTATGTGTGGCCACAGAAGGAATTAGGAAAAGAGATGCTGGTAATGGCGCTGCGGCTGGAGCAGAACCAAAAATTCGACACCAAGTTGCTGCAGGAGATTGTGGCGCGGAACCGACGGCTACCGGATTTTAAGCGCGTCGGCGGTTACGTGATTTGGGGAAAGGATTTTCCGCGGACGGCATCGATGAAGATCAAGCGGCAGGCGTTGGCGGAGGAGTTAAGAAAAACGGTGGAGCGGGGAGCGGTGGTGGTTCTGTGAATGCGCGGAAGTCGTATCTCGCTATTGTGAATCCGGCGGCGGGTGGCGGGCGCAGAGGAAAGATGCTGACCCCGGCTCTGGAGCGGTTGCGGGCGGGCGGAGTTGCGGTTGATGTGGCAGAGACGCAGAGCACGGGCGATGCGACGCGCATTGCGCGCGAAGCCTACCAGCACGGGCGGCGGCGCTTCATAGCGGTGGGTGGGGATGGGACTTCGTACGAAGTAGTGAACGGGCTATTCCCGGAAGCGAGCGCCGGCGAGCGCCCAACGCTCGGGTTCCTGCCGCTGGGAACCGGGAATTCTTTTCTGCGGGATTTCAGCGAGCGCGGCGTGGAGCATGCGATTGATACATTGATTGCGGCAAAGACTCAGGCTTGCGATGTGCTGCGGCTGCGGCATCGTGGCGGGTTGCTCCATTACATCAACCTGTTGAGTGTGGGTTTTCCCGCGGATGTCGCGACTCTGCGGGCGCGACGCTTCAGCGGTCACGGTGAATTTGGATACATCATTTCGATTTTTCTGGGGCTGGCGCGATTGCAGAGGAGACCATTTCCGGTTCGGGTGGAAGGGGAAACGGAGTTTGACCGGCGGCGCTGTTTGTTTCTTACCTTCAACAATAGCAAGTTTACCGGCGGGACAATGATGATCGCTCCCAAAGCCGCGGTAAACAGCGGGTTGATTGAGTATGTCCGGTGGGGCGCGATCGGGCGTCTGGGGCTGATCCGAAACTTGCCAAAGCTTTATGACGGAACACACATCGAGCATCCGCTGGCGGAGCGCAAGGCGGTGAAGCGGGTGGAATTCGATCTGCGTGGGCCGGTGGATGTGATGGTGGATGGGGAAGTACTGACGCTGCATTGCGAAGAGTTGGATGTGCTGCCGGGTGCGCTCGACGTTGCGGCCTGAAGCCGTGATATAAGAAATAAATCGCGATGAAAGGGAATCATGTCTGACGCGCGGCGAAAGCGGCAACAAGAGCGGGATGGAGCGCCGAGTGCGAATCCGCTGTCGCGGGAGCGGCTGATCTGGATTGGCATTGCGGTGGTGCTAATTCTGTCTTATGCCGCATTCTGGTATCACAATAATCATCGCTACGATGAATTCGCGAAATGCTTGACCTCGAAGCAGGCGAAAATGTACGGCGCGTACTGGTGTCCACACTGCGCCGATCAAAAGGAAGAATTCGGCGCGTCATTCCGGTATGTGAACTATGTGGAATGCGCAATCAAGGGTTCGAGTGCAATGACTCCCGCATGCAAAGCAGCCGGGGTACAACATTTTCCGTCGTGGCAGTTTGGGCAGGGTCCGCTGGTGGAAGCCGTATTTCCTCTGCAAGAGTTAAGCGACAAAACCGGGTGCAGTCTCCCGTGACGGCAACTCCCGATCAGCAAACTGAGCCGAATGCGAGTGCGGCAAGGAATAATCGCGTTATTTTTCTGGCAATCGCAGTTCTAGCGGTGGCGGGGATAGTGGTGTCGGCGGTATCGCTGCAGCGGCACTATGCAAAGTCGAAGACGGCATTCTGCGATTTGGGAGAGAAATTCGATTGCGACATTGTGAATCGGAGCGAACAGTCGCGCGTGATGGGCATTCCGGTGGCGGCAATTGGGATCGTGGGCTACGGGGCGCTTTTGGCTCTGGCGACGGTTTACCGCGCCGGTGCCGAGACTCCTCTGCGCTTGTTGCTGGCCGCGATTGCGGGGTTGGCGTTCGCACTGTACTTGACGTACGTTGAGGCCTACGTGCTGGACACTTGGTGCCTCTTGTGTTTGAGTTCGCTGGCGTTGATTGCGACGATCACGCTGCTGGCGGGTGTGGCACAGGTTCGGGCCCGTGCAACTCGCGTTGAATACACTGGCTGAAGCTTCGCGGACACTTCCGGCGAATCAAAACGTCATGCTTTCGAATGGGAAAAAACCAGAAAACAAAAGATGTTGCAGGGGCGGTTTCTCCGGTGATCCGCGCCGGCGGTTCTTGCGGAGATCTGCGGCTGCACGAGTTTCGCAGCCGGATCTTCCACAACACGCGTTTTCTGCGAGTGTGGCTGCCGCCGGGTTACGACGCGGCTGAGAACGCGAGCCGGCACTATCCGGTGCTCTATCTGAACGACGGGCAGAATCTGTTTGAGGCTTCGACGGCGTTTGGCGGGGTTGAGTGGCAGGTGGATGAGACGGCGGATCGCTTGATCCGCGAAGGCGCGGTGCCACCGCTGATTGTGGTTGGCGTCGACAACACCGGCAAGGAGCGTTTGCGCGAGTACATGCCATACCGTTCGCTACATCCAAGAATGCTAAGAGTGCAGGGAAGGCACTATCCCGATTTTCTGATGAAAGAAGTGATGCCCTTCGTGGAGCAAAACTATCGCGTGGCGACGCGCCCGGAAGATACCGGACTGGGCGGTTCGTCACTGGGGGCGTTGATTTCGCTATACACGGTGATCGCACGGCCGGGAATATTTGGGCAGCTCTTGTTGGAGAGTCCTTCGCTATGGGCGTCAAACCGGCAACTCATCAAGGAGAGCCGGTCGGTGAGAATCTGGCCCGAGCGGATATTTCTGGCGGCCGGAACTGCCGAGGCGGGAAGCGCGGAGCGCAACCGCACGGTGGTAGATGATGTGCGGGAACTGGCGGCCATCCTGAGGCGCGCAGTGCTGAGCGAAAAGCGGTTGCGCCTTGTGATCAGGGAGGGAGCGGGTCACACCGAGGGAGCGTGGGCGGAGCGATTTCCGGAAGCATTACAATTTTTGTTTGGGCAGTAGGTAGATCTCCTCCGTGGTGTTGGTTAAATCCAAAACAAAAACTCTATCGCGGAGACCTTCCGCGCAGGTCGCTGAGAAGCGGATCCGCGTGACTTGCCAGGAAATAAACGATGGCGGCCATTACCGGTACTGACGCCTGGAAATGCGTCCAACGCGCTACAGGGCCAAGCAACGGGAGCAGGAATGCAAGATAGAGAAGCAGTCCGAGTTGGGATGTGGCGGGGCGATCGGACTGAGCGACCAGCCAGTCCGAAAGCAGCAAGAATGCAGGAGCAAGGATGACGAGGTCGTACACCGTGAGGTGCGGCGCCAGCAGCACAGTGGCAAACAGAAGCCCTGAATAGCGAACCGACAACGGAAGGCGGCTCCGCCAGCAAGCGATAGTCAGAATCAATATCAAGAAGACGGTGAAGAGATAGAGTGCGAGAGAGGCCGAGGGCCAGGGGATGAGCATGGTCCAGAAAGTACGCAGGGAGTGGGTTTGATAAATGCGCGGCTCCAATAGTGGCATCAGCGAGCGCAGGTTGAGTAGCTGGTGTATCCAATTAAGAATTGGATTAAGGCCGTAATAGAGCCAGCCCGCGGCTAGTTGTGCGGCCGCCGAGAGAAGCGCGCCAAGGATCGCTCTCCAGTTCAATGTGATTAAAAAGACAAGCGCGGCGGCCACGCCGAGTTGAGGTTTGAAGACGAGACAGCCGAGGGCTAGCCCCGCCAGGAATTCAAAACGCGCACGCAGGGCAAAAAAAGCCAGTGTGAAAATTGCCAGAGCCAGAGCGGAAGTCTGTCCCCAGGCAGTGAGATGCCAAAAGGCGGGAAATGCAAGAACGAGAATCAGTACGGTGATTTTGTGAGTGCGCAAGTTTGGGCAGGTGCGCCAGACGGCGTAGCAGCAGGCTCCATAAATCAATGCGCTCAGCGCTAGCCAGCCAATCAGTGCGCCGGAGTATGACAAGCGGGCAAATGGCGCAAAGAAGATTGAAACCTGCGGCGGATAAAGCGGTAGGTAGCGAATTCCGGCGGCGGCCGGAACAAGCCGGGCGGCGATATCAGCCTGAGCCTCCATGTTGTAAAGATTTGCGCCAGAGTGTGTGCGAGCCAGCGAACCGAGCGTGAAGAAGTGCAGAAAGTCGGTGCCCTTCAGGTTGCGTGCTCGATCCAAGAGACCGGGCGTGGCCATGTTCCACACGTAAACGGACCAGAGGCTAAGCGCGAGGATGAGTCCATGAGCGCGCAGGCGTTTGGCAGTCAGAAACGAGAAACTGGGTGGCTGCATTCCGTTAGCTATAATAAGCTGCCATTCGCAGATGGATGGCGAGCAACAGCCGCGCCGCCTGACACGCTATGACGCAAATGCGAGAGTACTCAGTCGATGGCGTGGTGAAGCGATGGGTTCGGTTGCGGCGTCCCTTCTGGATTTTTGTTGTGGCCTTCCTCCTGCGCGCCGGCGTGGTTGGAGAGCTTCTCGCCCATAATCAATTGTCCTGGAAGGCGAATGAGCCCTCGGCAATTGCCAGCGCGCTGGTTCAAGGACATGGATTTTCCTCTGCCTTTCACGATACCAGCCAGCCCACCGCCTGGCTGGCGCCGGTTTATCCCACACTGCTCGCATTCATTTTTCGCATCTTTGGGGTCACAACTGCGGCTTCTGCGATAGTGGCCATTCTGTTGAATGTAACCTTCGGCTCGCTCACTGCGGTTGTGTTGCTTCAGTTGGTGCGCGAACAATTCAGCGAGACTGCGGGAGTGGTAGCGGCATGGGCATGGGCGGTAGCGCCTCCTCTGTTGTTCATTCCGTGGTTGTTGTGGGAGACGTGTCTCTCGGGGCTGGTTATGACATTTGCATTCTTAACTACGCTGAGGCTGGGAAGTTCCTCTCCAATGCGACGGTGGGCGTGGTGCGGGGCAATCTGGAGTTTTGCAGCATTATTGAATCCTGCCTTACTGGCTCCGTTGCCGGTGCTCGCTGTCGATGCGGCGGTTCAGAGTCGTCACTGGAAACGAGCCGCGCTGATGCTCTTGGTTTGCGTCCTCGGCATACTCCCGTGGACCGTGCGGAACTTCGTCACCTTCGGGCGGATCATGCCGGTTCGCAGCAACTTTTGGCCGGAAGCTTATTTTGGCAATGTGGATTTCTCGCTGCATCCGACAGGCAATACCATGCTGTATCAGCGGGAGGGAGAAGTGCAGTTCGCCGCCGATCTTAAGCAGCGTGTGCTCAGTTTTGTGCGTTCAAACCCGACGGCATTCGCGCGTCTGACCGCAAAACGCGTGACCAAATTCTGGATGCTGCCGCCGCAGCTTCAACCTTATCCGTCGCTGCTGTTTCTGATGGCGGTGGCTGGAGTTATTAAGGCTTGGCGCCGAAGAAAGCGTTGGATCGGATTTGTGTCGGCATTGGTTTTTTATCCGCTCATTTACTACATCACGTATACCTTCGCTCGCTATCGCTATCCCATCGAGCCTTTGATGTATGCTCTCGCGGCGTACTTCCTCTCCGAATTGCTTGCCCGGCGTGGCGGTCTGCGACCGGGGGCGGTACCTAGCTGACCTCCGTCGTGATTCTGCCCTTCGCTTCCAGAATCCTGCCCAACATGATGAGTAAACCCAAGGCGACGAACGGCAGCGCGAGTGTAGCCGAGAGCGGTGCTGGCCAGAACGTTCCATGAGTGGTCGTGACTGGCCGGCACGAAGGCAAGGATGAGAGCGAGAAGCCAGGGAAGAAATCCGAAAGCACAGAAAAAAAATCGTGAAGCCGCCATTAAAACAGCCAGAAAATCACAACGGGTCACGAAGACTCTCGCCTGCCTTGAGCGGACGCGTGCAGACCTCTCCGGAATCCTGGCCGCAAGGATAAACCAGGTACAAGGGCAGATCACGCGATTGCACCTTATACGTGCCGTTACTTACGGCGTCAACATCGACGCGGTTGTCCAACACAATACTGTTACCAAGCTGCGCGCGAATGCGAAATTGCAGCGACGACGGCTCATAATTGGCATAGCTGAAGCAGCGGCCAATGCAGGCTCGGTCCAGGGCATGGTGGAAGCAAAGAGAGCGCAAAGACTGGTCAGTTAGGGAAGCGATGACGCGTTGGCTCGGAGGTATGGAGTGCAACGCCGCATCGAGTTGGTCCTCGCGGTGGTTAAGTTGCCGTTCGTCGGCGAAAAGAAAGCCGAAGAACAAAAGCGTTAATGAAACCAAGGCAACTTTCGCGGGGCGCGTAGGGAAGACTTGGGCCACAGTCGCGATCATCATAAGACCGGCGCCAAGTGAAAGGCGCTGCGCAATAAAGCTTAGCGGCCGTCCGAAGTGGGGAAACAAAATAGCGTCGGGGATAAGGACTACTGCGGCAGCGTTCAACAGCCAAAGTTGAAATGAAATCGATGAGACCAGAGTAGCTAGTCCCTGGCGCTTGATTAGCTTGTGAAGCAGGCTGGCCCAGATCAACAAGATCCCGGCCACCGGAAGCGTGTACTTCAATCCAAAGAGTGCCAACTGAGTTGCGCCGCTGATGAAGGTTAACTGATGAATGGACCATGCAAAGGCATAGCGCTGAGTAAGAATGAGACGTGCGGTTAGAATTGCAGCGAATCCCGGTAGGAGAAGCAGCCGGCGGTGCGGCGGTTTCACTCGTGCCGCCAACAAGCCGTACACTGCCGTGGCGAGAGCCCAAGTAGCCGGGAGCGGGTGAGCCACGAAAGCGACGACGAGGAGCGGCGTCGCTGTAGCGTGGACGCGCCAGCTCTTTCCCCACACAATCCCCAGATACCCCAGGCAGAATCCCATGGACAAATAAAAGTTGAAGAATCCCATGTGAAAGATGAAGCCGTAGGCAAGCATCGCGATACTGGGTGCAACAACCCACCAGTTCCGACCTGCAGCGCGAAAGACGAAAGACGCTGCGCCCCATCCGAACACGAGGACCGAAAATGACACCGCGATGCGCTGAGCCCAGGACGGTCCGACGCGAACCAGAAGCCACTCCAAGATGACGTCGAACAGAATGTTGTTCGATTGAGGAGAAATCCAGAGGCCGGGCGCAGTGCCTTGATGGATACGAGTGGCCAGCCATGCATTGTAGATGTGACTGGACAGATCTGCAGATTGAATCCGGGATTGCCAAAAACAGGGAATCACGAGCGCGGCGGAGATCAGCAGAATCGCGATCCAGTTGCGAAGTGTGAGCCCGGGTATATTCAACCGCCCCATAAGCATCCGAGCATTCTATCTCCCCATGCAATTCTTCCCTGGAAGTGTGTGTACGGGCAAAAATCTGGCACAATTGATGGACCACAAAAATCTGCCAACGATAGGACTAAACGTGAAAGCAAAAAAAGGTGTAATCGGAATTCTCACCGGGGGCGGCGATGTGCCCGGCCTGAACCCCGCCATCCGCGCAGTTACTATTCGAGCGATGCGCGAAGGCTGCCAGGTGATTGGCATTCGCCGCGGGTGGGCCGGGCTGGTCGACCTCGTCCGCGAAAAAGACTACGACAATAGCGAGAACTTTCAAACGCTGACAGAAGATCTGGTCAACCGCACCGGCCGGACCGGTGGCACGTTCCTGCACACGTCGCGTACGAATCCGAGCCGCGTCAAGAAAGCCAGCGTACCCACTCACTTGCAGGCGACTTACCACGCCGAATCGAACGACCTTACTCCAGAAGTCCTGAAGAATCTTGACTGGCTCGGCATTGATTACCTCATTCCCATCGGCGGCGATGACACGCTGAGCTACGGCGTGCGCCTTTATCAGGAAGGCTTCAAGGTGGTGGCGATTCCGAAGACCATGGACAACGACGTCCCCGGCACGGACTACTGCATCGGCTTCAGTACCGCGATAACGCGGACGATCGCGATGACCAACAGCCTGCGTACTAGCGCGGGCTCGCACGAACGTTTCATGGTTCTCGAAGTCTTCGGACGTTATGCCGGATTTACCGCGATGTTGCCCACCATGGCCGGAGCTGCGCACCGCTGCGTGATTCCAGAGCATCAATTCGACATGGAGCGGCTGACGGAATTGCTGGTGCATGACCGTCAGAAGAACCCCAGCCACTATTCCGTCGTTCTGGTTTCGGAAGGAGCGATGTTCAAAGGCGGAGAAATGATTTTTGAGGCCGAGACCACCGACGCCTTCGGCCACAAAAAACTTGGCGGCATTGGAGATCTAGTTTCGGAAAAGCTAAAAGAGCTTTCGCCCAAGTACAACAATGGCAAAAGCATCGATACCATCAACCAGAAGCTCGGCTATCTGGTGCGCTGTGGCGATCCCGATGCCATCGATTCTGTCGTCCCCATGGCGTACGGCAACCTCGCGCTGGATTTGCTGCTGGGAAAAATTCACGGGCGATTGGTTGTGCTCAGGAATGGCCGCTATGACAACATGCCGATCGACACCGTGACGTCCTCCAAGAAGATTGTGAACGTCAAAGAGCAATACAACGTCGACCGGCTCAGGCCGCATTACAAGAGCTTCGAGATGAAGCCGCTGTTCATCATGACCAGCGAATCGGGGTAGGGCACACGGGCGCAGTCCCTACGGCTTGATTTCGAACACCAAGCCGTTGCCAAAGGGTCCTGGGCCTCCCGCTGTGCCGAAAATATTGCCCTCAGAATCCAGGATCAAATTGGAAGTTGAGCCAGAACCGTCGCTGCCGTTGAAGGTGTGAAGCACGGTTTGCGTCCAGGTTCCGGACGTGCTCGGCGAAAGCTCGAAGATTACTCCTTGTCCGCGTTGGTTCACGTTGACCACTCCGCCCTGGGTTGCGGCGCCATAAAGGTTCCCGGCAGCGTCGAACGTGAGAGTGCCGCTTGGTACCCGGCCCGTGGCGCCGTACTCAAAGTTGAACAATACTGTCTCTTCCCATCCTGCTGGCTTCAACTTAAGCGAGAAGACAACGCCACAACCGGTAGTCCCATACCCATTTATGCATCGCGTGTCTATGAGGCCCCCCGCAGACGCGGCGCCATAGAGATTTCCTGCGCTGTCGAAAATCACCCCCGCCGTCGGATACCCCCCGTCCGATAATCCGCGAAAGTTGTGCACAGTGGTCTTAGTCCAATGTCCACCAGCGCTCAGTGATAGCTTGAATACGATGCCGCATCCGTAATACGGATATCCGCAGCTTGCTTTCAGGGATCCCCCCTGGAACGTGGTTCCGTAGAGCGCACCCTGGCTGTCGAAGACGAGCGGTCCCTCCGGCGAAAGGCCGTCGCCCAGGCCGCCGCGCGTGCCGAAGCTGTAGATCACGGTTTCGGTCCACCCTCCCTGCAAGTTCGGCGATAGCTCAAACACAGCGCCACAGCCGGCAGCGCCGAACCCGCAGTTACCCACACCACCCTGAGTGGTTGTACCGTAGAGATTTCCCGATGAGTCAAAAACCATCGGGGAAATCGGGTTTTGGCCATCCCCTGCGGTGAAACCCTGAAAGGCATGCAGTACCGTTTCCTTCCAGAAGCCGCTGCTAGTCGGAGACAGCTCAAACACCACACCGCGAGCGTGAACTCCTCCCTGATAGGTCGTGCCGTAGAGCTTGCCTGCTGAATCCATGGCCAAACCCGCTAGCGGCTGGTTGCCATCGGCGGTTCCGGTGAATTCATAAAGAACGGTCCTTTGCCATCCGCTGGATGAGGTCGGGCTGAGCTTGAATACCGTTCCACAGCCGTGTGGGCAGACGGTTGATGTTCCGCCACCCTGCGTGACGCCATATAAATTTCCGGCAGAGTCAGCGATCAGGTTGCCGACAGGACTGGACCCGTCCGTGCCGCTGAACTCGTTGATGATGGAGTAGCTTGAAGTCTGGGCTGACGCAAAAATTCCGGCAAGAGCCATCAGCGCAACGATTGCCATTGCCAAGTGGAGCAAACGCGATCTCGCGTGTGCCGTCATGATTTTCCTCCAGTGGATTCTGAGGTCTTTCCCTATGACCGAATCTGTTGAGGTCCTGCCTTACGGCTTGATCTCAAAAACGACGCCGCTGCCGCTGCTACCGCCTCCAGCAGTCGTACCGTAGAGATTGCCCGCGGAGTCGATCAGAATGTTCGAACTCGGCCCGGAGCCGCCGGCACCGACCGGCTCAAAAACGTGGAGCACGGTTTGTTTGAAAACTCCCGATGAGCGGGAGAGCTTGTAGATGGTTCCGTTGCCAGAGTTACCGTTGAGTGCGCGGCCGCCGCGTGCGGCGCTGCCGTAAATATTCCCCGCGCTGTCAAGGGTTAGACTGCCAAGTGGCAGACCGCCCCCCGGTTCGGGTTCGGCGTAACCTCCCTCAAAAGTAAAAACAGTGTGTCCGATGTATCCGCCGGAGGTGCTTGGCCGAAGGACAAAGACAGTGCCGGCGCACGGGTTGTAGTAGCTAGCACACCCGTCACCGCCGGCGGAAGCTGTGCCGTACAAATTGCCGGCTGAGTCGAGGGTCACGCCACCTGCGGGATAACCCCCGCCGGGATCGCCGTTGAAGGTGTAGGCGACACTTTCTGTCCAACCACCGGAGCTGGGCGATAATTCGAAGACGACGCCGCAGCCGTAGAGATAAATTCCGCAGAAGCTATTGAGGTTTCCACCGACGCTAGTAGTCCCGAACAGATTGCCGTGGCTGTCGAAAACCACCGGCCCGGTGGGCTCCCAGCCGTTGGGACCATAGGTATCGTTGGGATTATTGAAGTTATAAAGAATGGATTCGGTCCATCCGCCTGAAGAGTTGGGTGAGAGCATAAACACCGTGCCGCACGTATTGAAGGCGCCACAAGTTCCGGTACCGTCCAGTTCAGTCGTTCCGTAGAGGTTTCCCGATGAGTCGAAGACCATCTGTGACGCCGGGAACGCGCCGTCGTTGCTGGCGGCCCCTTGGAACGCCCAAAGTACCTTCTGCGTCCACGATCCACCCGCGCCAGGTGAGAGTTCGTACACCACGCCCTGCGAATAGGCGCCTCCCTGATAGGCTGTGCCGTAAAGATTTCCGGCCGAATCGATCGTCAAGCCCGCCAGAGGATAGCTGCCATCGTTGCCGCCGGTGAATTGGTAGATCTCGTTGAACTGCCATGTGCCGGAAGATTTCTTGAGCTGAAATACTGTGCCGCAACCGAGAGTGCAGCTCATCTTGCCGCCATATTGGGTGACGCCATAGAGATTGCCGGCGGAATCTGCGATCAAATTGCCGATGGGCCAGGCGCCGTCGGTTTGGTTGAACTGATGGATGACTGCGTAGGTCTGAGCGCCTGATAGGACCGTGCACGCGAACAATGCCAATAAACCGGCTGCATTAGCCGACAACCTGAAAAACCGAGCGCCTCCAGCTTGCATGGCGTTACCCTCCTCGAGAGAAGATTCAACCTAAAAGGATCGTTTGCGCGCCGGAGGGAGGTCGGTGCGGAGTTGACGACAAAAAATCGGGCCCAGAAGTTGAGGTTTGGAGTTTCCCGCATCACCTCACGGCTGTCAAGATGCAAGAAATTGCAAGGTGCTCTTCGGGGTAACGCTGAAGCTACCGTTCGTGTGCCAGTTCTTCAGGCTAGAGCTATCTCTTGAGTCCGATGGCGGCAGCTTCCATCTGGTCGTGGACCTGTTCGGCGCGGCGGAGAGCGGACTGCACATTGTCGCAGATATTTTCCGCGCCGACCACTCCTTCGAACTCGGCTTGGTGAATTAGGCTGGCAGGTTGTTCGCGGGCGCCGCAGAGAATTAAGGTTCGATCGCTGGCGTGCAGTTGGCGCGCGACTTCTTCGATCGCGAATAGTCCCGTGGCATCGAGTGCGGTCATGTTGCGCAGCCGCAGAATCACCACCGGCGGCAGGGTGTGCAAATCCTGAGTGACGGCGTTGATTTTGTCGGTCGCGCCGAACAGAAACGGACCGTGAATGCGAAAGATGGTGGCGTAGTAGGGAATATCTTTGTCTTGTAGGATGTGCATGCGCCCATCTTCGACGTACTCGTCGGTGACCTGAGAAACGGTGGTCGTGGCGGCAACCCGGCTGATAAAAAGCAGCGCCGCGAGAATCATCCCGGCCTCCACGGCGACGGTAAGATCGGCGAAAACGGTGAGCGCGAAAGTGACGAGCCAGACGCTGATGTCAGTTTTCGTCAGCTTCAGCAGTTGAGGAATTTCGCGCCACTCGCCCATGTTGTAGGCGACCACCAGCAGAATTCCGGCGAGCACTGCCAACGGTGCGTGGCGGACTAGCGGTGCGGCGAACAACAAAATGCACAGCAGCGTGAGAGCGTGAATCATTCCCGCGACGGGAGACTGCGCGCCGGCGCGTATGTTCGTAGCGGTGCGGGCTATTGCGCCGGTGGCAGGAAGTCCACCAAACATCGGCGAAACGATATTCGCCACGCCCTGGCCGATTAGTTCGACGTTAGGATTGTGACGGTCGTTGCTCATGCGGTCGGAGACGACGGCTGACATAAGCGACTCGATTGCCCCTAACATTGCCACTGTGAGGGCTGGGCCGAGCAAGCCGTGAATAAGGTCAGTGCGAAAACGTGGGATGACAAAGTGCGGGAGTCCGGCGGGGATTCCTCCAAAGCGTGAGCCGATCGTTTCCACCGGAAGTTTGAAAATGATGACCGCGACCGTCCCGACTACGAACACCACAATCGCGCTAGGAATTCGGTTGGAAAGAGTGCGGCAAAGAATCATCACCAGCACGGTACCTGCGGCCAGTGCAGTCGTAGTGTAAGAAAGCGTATGGAAACTTGCTGCCAGCGCCTCCAAGCGTTGCCAGAAGACGCCGGGAACGTTTGCTAGCTGTAAGCCAAAGAAATCTTTGATCTGCGTGCTGGCGATCAGAATCGCGATGCCGTTCGTAAATCCGATGACGACCGGCCGGGGAATGAACTTAACGGCCGTCCCCATGCCAGCGATCCCCATGATCATCAGCAGGATACCGGCCATCACAGTACACATGAAGAGCCCGTCAACGCCGTGCAGAGCCACGATGCCCGAAATGACGACGACGAAAGCGCCGGTGGGTCCGCCGATCTGCGTCTTCGAGCCGCCGAGCAGTGAGATCAAGAACCCGGTGACGATGGCGCAATAAATGCCGGCCTGCGGAGTTAACCCGGAGGCGATGGAAAAAGCCATCGCCAGAGGCAGGGCGACCAGGCCCACGGTGACGCCGGCAATCAGATCGCGCACGAACTTATTGGCGTTATAGTCGCGCAGGCAGACTACAGACTTCGGAAGCCAGCGTTCGTCCAGGAAAATACGAACCATTTTCTTATTATGCTGCAAGCGCCGCTTGGCACGGAAGAAATGCGAATGGGCGAACACACTAAGGAACATGACCGCGCGAAGTCTCTCGGAGAACGCAGAGAAATCGCCAAGCATTGCGCTTCGCCCCAACTTTCGGCAGAATGCTCCTTCGGAATGAATAAAACTCTAGCCTTTATCGTTTGGGGAATCGTTGCGCTGTTAGGCGCCGCGGCGGTGGCCGTTGTTGCCGTCCATCGTGGCGAGCCGATCAACGCGCTCTGGCTGGTTGTGGCCGCGACTTGTTGTTATGCCCTCGGCTACCGCTTCTACAGCAAGTTCATCGCAGCGAAAATCCTTGTCCTCGATGCCGCGCGCGCCACTCCTGCCGAGCGACTGGAAAATGGACGCGACTACCTTGTCACCAATAAATGGGTCGTCTTCGGCCATCACTTTGCCGCCATTGCCGGCCCGGGCCCGCTCGTAGGCCCGGTGCTGGCAGCACAGTTCGGCTATCTTCCCGGCACAATGTGGGTGCTCGCCGGAGCAGTCTTTGCCGGATGCGTACAGGACTTCGTGATCCTTCTATTCTCCGTGCGCCGCGACGGCAAATCTCTCACCGAGATGGCTAAGGATGAGATCGGGCGCGTGGGAGGCTTCGTCGCCTACGCCGCCGTGATCTCGATTCTCATCATTCTGCTCGGTGTAGCTGCGCTGATTGTCGTCAATGCGTTGAAGTCGAGCCCCTGGGGTACGTTCACCATCGCAATGACCATGCCGATAGCCTTATTGATGGGCGTCTATCTTCGCCGCATTCGCCCCGGAAAGGTCCTCGAAGTCTCGGCTCTGGGATTCCTTCTTGTGCTGGCCGCGATCTGGGGAGGCCAGTATGTATCGCAGAACGCAGCCCTCGCGCGTCTGTTCACCTTTAGCGCGCCCACGCTGGCAATTCTGATTATCGTCTATGGATTCGCCGCGTCGGCGCTCCCAGTTTGGCTGCTGCTCGCTCCACGCGACTATCTCAGCACCTTCGTCAAGTTGGGCACAATCGCGCTGTTGGGTGTGGGTATCGTTGCGCTGCATCCGACCCTGCACATGCCGGCGCTCACTCGTTTTGTCGACGGTACCGGCCCGGTCTTTGCCGGAAAAATATTTCCTTTCGCTTTCATCACCATCGCCTGCGGAGCCATCAGCGGGTTCCATGCGCTCATCTCCAGCGGCACCACGCCTAAGCTAATCGCGCGAGAGACTGAGACCCGCATGGTCGGTTACGGAGCCATGATGTGCGAATCCGCTGTCGCAGTCATGGCGATCATCGCCGCCTGCGTAATGCAGCCGGGGATTTATTTCGCCATCAATAGCCCCGCAGGAATCGTCGGGCAGGCGCCGGCAGCTGCCGCCGCGACTATTTCAAGTTGGGGATTTCCCGTTACCGCCGCCGACATGCAAGCTCTCGCTCACGCGGTCGGCGAGCAGACGCTTTACAACCGCACCGGCGGCGCTCCCGCATTCGCCGTGGGCATGGCCAGCATCTTCTCCCACAGCCTGGGCGGTGAGACTCTGATGGCGCTCTGGTATCACTTCGCCATAATGTTCGAGGCGTTATTTATCCTGACCGTGCTCGATGCCGGCACGCGCGTGGCGCGCTTCATGCTGCAAGACGCGCTCGGCCACGTCTACAAGCCCTTGGGACGTACGAGTTGGTATCCGTCAATCCTCGCGACCAGCGCCCTGATCGTCGCTGCGTGGGGATATTTCTTGTGGCAGGGCGTGAAAGATCCGCTCGGCGGAATCAATTCCTTATGGCCGCTGTTCGGAATTTCCAACCAGCTTCTCGCAACGGTCGCTCTCTGCGTGGCGACAACCATCATCATCAAAACCCACCGCACAAAATATGCCGCCGTCACACTGGTTCCGCTGGCGTGGCTGGTTGCCGTCACGTTCACCGCCTCGTGGCACAAAATATTCGATCCTAATCCCCGCGTGGGATTCCTGGCGCAGGCGCAAGCATTGGCCGTGGGTCCAGCAACCAGCGCAACCTCGCGGCTGATCTTCAACAATCGCCTCGACGCTACCGTCACCGGAGTTCTCGTGTTGATGGTAACGCTGGTGCTGGTGGAGTCGTTGCGGCAATGGTGGGGAATTCTAAGAGGAACGAAGCAAGCGCCGGTAAAAGAATCGCCGTTCGTGCAGACAAGGCTGGCGGAGGAGCGAGGATGAAGCGAATCTATTCAAGCTGGCGCATCTTACGGGACACTCTACGCGAGATTTTCGACGAAGCGGCGTACGCCCGTTTTCTGCGAAGCTCCGGCAGAACGTCATCGAGTGCGGCATACGCCGCCTTTCGCCGGGAATTCGAGCAGGCGAAGATGCGACGCCCGAAGTGCTGCTGAAGCGATCATCAAGGTACGAAACACGGCACTAGGCTGCCGTCCCCTTTCCGCGCTACACTGCACTCACATGCGAGTTCTTGGCATTGATTGCGGCGGAGAGTACACCGGCTACGGCGTGGTCGAGATGCACTCCGCTGGCCGCCTGGAATGCCTGACCTGCGGCGCCATCAAGCTTTCCCCGCGTGATCCTCTAGCCCGCCGCTTGTCGCGTATTTACGACGAACTCGGCGTGCTGATCGCAGCACATCGTCCCGACGAAGTAGCGATTGAGGGCATCTTCTACGCGCTCAACGTGAAGTCCGCTTTGAGCCTGGGACAAGTGCGTGGAGTGGCCATGCTCGCTGCCGCTGCCGCCGGACTGGAGGTTGCGGAGTATTCCCCATTAACCATCAAGTCGTCCGTCGTCGGCTATGGACGCGCCGAGAAGCAGCAGGTGCAGCACATGGTGACGCGCTTGTTGGGATTAGCCGCCCCCCCCCAACCCATGGATGCTTCCGACGCCCTCGCCATCGCAATCTGCCATCTGCATACTGCGGGCACACTGGAGCGGCAAAAGGTTGCGGCGCGCTGATGATGCCTCTTCCGATCATTCTTAGGTCTTTACGAAAGACTCGGATCACTTTAGTCGCGATTGTCGCATTGTCTGCCCTGGCCGTGTCACAGAGTGCCACCAGTCCGATGGTTTCCGCGCCTCTGATCACGTTTACTCTCGACTTTCCAGAGTCCAATCCAGCGCGATACTCGATCGCCGTTGACGCCACCGGTCACGCCAGTTACGAGTGCACAGGTACTGTGCAACAGGATTCCGATCCACAAGCCTACCGGAGGGAGTTTGAAGTCTCTGCGTCAACCCGAGAGAAGCTTTTCCAATGGGCGAAACAAGCCAAGTATTTCGCGGGCAAAATTGATTCCGGCAATGACAAGCTGGCTTTCACAGGTGCCAAAGTCCTGAGCTATCAGGATGGACAGCGGTCGAATACGGCGCACTACAACTATTCCAATCTGCAACCCGTACACGAGTTGACTACGCTCTTCCAGAGTATGGCTGGCACGTTCGAATACGGACGCCGGCTGGAGTACTTCCATCACTATCAGAAACTGGCCTTGGATACGGAACTGAAGCGCATGGATGCGCAGGCCAGGAACAACGAACTGGCTGAGGTACAGGCGGTAGCCCCTGTGCTGCAAAAAATTGTCGACGACAGCACGGTCATCAATGTCGTCCGCGCCAGGGCAAGGGATTTGCTGAGCTATGGCGAGACTTCGTCGCGCCGGTAGCCTCGTCAATCGCGACGTCCTTTCAATTCGACCTCCTCTTTCACGCCCACCCGTGGAGGATTAAAACCCCGCAAATACAGTGTCTACCGGATAGGGCGACTTTCGCACTGCCGTTAGTGTGGTGCGCGAGACTGTGACATTCCGGGGAGTGGAGGCATGCCAACCCGAGGGGAAGAGATCGCGGCCGTCCGGCGGGAGATCATAGACTTGCTTCGCGATCAGATGGAAGCTTTGGACTCGCCTTTGGGATTAACTGACGAGCGCTTGAGCGAATGCTATCGAAGGCACGAGCGGGTGCAGGAATTGCGGGAGAGGTTGCAAGTTTTGGCGGGATCGGAAGCCGGAACCGGCGCGGCCAATCCAGAGGTCCACGGCTCACCCGAAACAACATCTTGTGGTGCACGGGCGCTGGTGTCCACCGAGACCGCAGTGCGCATCTAAGTCTGTGAGGTACGTACGCTCACTCGAACCGAATTTTACGAAAGGGAGAAACGAATGCACCGAGGATTTCGTTATTTTGGTTTCATTCTGTTGGCAGGGGCCCTGTCAGCTCCTCTGGCCAACGCCAAGCCAATAATCGCGATGCAGGATCGCGATGAACACGATAGAGATCGAGACCGGGAGCACCACAGAGTCTACGACTCCTACCACCACGACTATCACGACTGGGATGACCGCGAGGACGGGGCTTACCGCCACTGGCGGGAAGAAAGGCATGAAGCTTATGTCGATTTTAACCGTCTCAAGCGCAAAGAGCAGCGCGAGTACTGGAAGTGGCGGCACGAGCACGCGGAGCACGAAGAGCACGAACATCACTAAACTGGGAAGATTTGGTCGGTAGTCCGGCGAAGTCTTTCGCCGGACTTTTTTATTGCGCGCCCCAGCAGACTCAGTTCAAAGTTACTTCACGATAATTCCCGCATAGCCCACGACCGTATCAAGATCGCCGGAAATATCGGCCGACGTCGCGTACTTGACCAACTCGGCAGTTTTTGCCCCCAGCTTCTTGGCAGCGGTCAACATCGTCACCGCCGGACCAAAACCGCACATGCTGACGTGCTGCCCGGTCACTACGTCGTACAAGCCGCGCGCGTCAAGGGTGAGAATCGGCTCAATCGCGCTGTGATCTTTTATTCGCGTAACAGCATCCGATTCGTAGTGATTCATATCGCTCGATGCAACAATCAGAACTGGCTCCGGATGTGCGGCCATCACAGCTGCAATCGCCTCCCCGAGTTGCGAGAGTGCTTCAAACTGTCCAGTGCCGAGTGCGATGGGAACGAATTTCAAGCTGGGCTGCCGTGTTTGCAGAAACGGCAACTCAACCTCTGCCGCATGCTCGCTGCGATGTGCGGTGGCATCTTCCTGCAACAGCGGGCAGCGCTGCTTCAGAGCCTCAGCAAATTCCCCATCGATAGGAACGTTCCCCAAGGGCGTCTCCCATGCGCCTTCGCTCATGATCGCCAGCGCACGCCCCATGCCGGTGTGGTTAGGGCATATCACCAGGCAAAGCCGCGGAATCTCTAACCCGGCAAAAACTGCCCCCGCCACGTGCCCCGAATACATATAGCCGGCGTGCGGGGCAATGCACCCCAGTGCACGAACCGGCCGTTGCCGCGGAGTCCGTGAGAGATGCGCTTGGACCTCCTCGCGAAGGTCTTTCGGATCGCGAGGATAGAATCGTCCGGCGACCGCAGGATGGCGAACGGGCGTCGCGGTCATACGTGCTCCTGGCGCAACAGTAATGCTACGAGGCGTCGGGGTTGCCGCGCAAGGCCCGGAACAACGCCGCGCTCTCTTCCAGATCCAACGTTTCAGCCCGGGCTGCGGGCTTAACCCGCGCCTGAGCCAGAGCGGCGCGCAGTCGAGCTTCCGGATAATTAGACTTCAAATTGTTCCACAGTGTTTTTCGCTTCTGTCCGAACGACAGCTTCAAAAAATCGATAAAGCCATTCTTGCTCTGGCCATCGCCGACACGGCCTTCGCCGTCCAGTCCAAGTTCTTTCTGGCGCGGAGCCATGGTCAGCCGGAGCGCCGCGGAATGCACTTTGGGCGGCGGTACAAAAGCCCCCGGCGGCAAGGTGAAAAGTTTCTCCACACGGGCATAAAGCTGTGCCGTAGCGGAAAGCAGACCATAATCGCGGCTGCCCGGAGTGGCGGCGATCCGGTCGGCCACCTCACGTTGCACCAGGATCACGATCGTCTCAAAATATTTGGAGAAGTCGAGCAGGCGCAGAAGGATGTCTGACGTGATGTAGTAGGGAAGGTTGCCAACCACCTTGACCGGCTCGGGCTTGAATTCGATGCCGGGCCGGCGGAGTCCCGGCTTGGGACCGAATAACGAATCGATATCCACCGAAAGAATGTCGCCCTCGATGACCTCGACGTTGGAAAACATGCCGAAGCGCAAGCGAAGCTGGGCGGCCAGTACACGATCCAGTTCAACCGCAATCAGGCGGCGGACTCGCTTGGCCAGCAGGGAAGTCAGCACGCCGCGTCCGGGCCCGATTTCGAGGACCGTATTCTGCGAAACGTCGCCCAGGGCATCCACAATTTGGAAGGCGAAACTGTCGCTGGCGAGGAAATGCTGTCCCAACTTGGGCTTGTGTTGCGGACGGCGCGTCGATACTACCTTCGGCACGTTGACCCTCTTTTCCTCGGGCATATAGACTGAGGCTTCTGCCCGTATGCATCGCGCGGGAACGTCTTCCCGCAGCAGATATCATAACGTGCGCCTGCAAAAAGTGCGGGTCTCGCCAAGGAGGGGCTTCATGAATATTGTTTTCGCGGCTTCGGAAGGGGTACCGTTTTCAAAAACTGGCGGACTGGCGGATGTTGTCGGAGCCCTGCCACGGGCGCTGGCATCCCTGGGCCACCAGGTCAGCGTGTACTTGCCCCGTTACCGGCAGACCAAGCTCGCCGATCCGGCCACGGTAGTACGCAGCATTACCATTCCTTTTGACGACAAGTACCGCTTTGCTTCGGTGGTGACCGGAGGCACTCAAAACGGGGTACGATTTTATTTTGTCGAATGTCCAGAGTACTTCGATCGCGACGCCCTCTACGGCACGCCCGCGGGCGATTATCCCGATAACGCCGAACGTTACGCGCTGTTTTCCCGCGCCGTATTGGAGGCCACAAAAATTCTCGGCGTCCCCAACATCTTCCATTGTCACGATTGGCAGTCGGCGCTGGTGCCCGTGCTGTTGCGCACCGTTTACGCAGAAGACCCCGCCTTCCGCGACGTGGGCACCGTATTCACCATCCACAATATGGGATATCAAGGCCTGTTTCCGCCGGAGACGCTGCCGCTCCTCATGCTGCCTTGGGATTTGTTCACCATGTCGAAGATGGAATTCTTTGGGCAAGTGAATTTTCTGAAGGGCGCGCTGACCTATTCCGACTACGTCACCACCGTGAGCCGCAAGTATAGCCAGGAAATTCAAACCGCGGAGTACGGCTTTGGATTGGAAGGCGTGCTGCGCGACCGCGCGGCGACCGTCACCGGCATTCTGAACGGTGTGGATTATGACGAGTGGAGCCCGCAAGCCGACAAGTTCGTCGTCGCAAAATATTCCCCGCAGGATTTATCCGGCAAGGCCCAATGCAAACAGGATCTGCTAATGACGTTCGGAGTAAAGAACGCCGATCCCAAAATTCCGGTGATCGGCATTGTCTCGCGCTTCGCGGCGCAAAAAGGCTTCGACCTGATCGCTCAAGTCATGGACCGCCTGGCGCGCGAAGAGATGATCATGGTCGTTCTCGGCTCTGGCGACAAAGTATACGAAGAAATGTTTGCCCGCCTCAACAAGCAGTTTCCCAACAAGATTGCGTTGAAGGTGGCCTACGACAACGCCATCGCGCACAAAATAGAGGCTGGCGCCGACATGTTCCTGATGCCTTCGCGCTATGAACCCTGCGGCCTGAACCAGATCTACAGCCTGAAGTACGGCACCGTTCCTGTTGTCCGCGCTACCGGCGGCCTCGACGACACCATCGAACCCTGGGACGCTCGCTCCGGAAAAGGCACGGGCTTCAAGTTCACAGAGTACAGTGGCGAGTCTTTACTATTGACCATCAAACATGCGCTGCTGGCGTTTCGCGATCAAACCTCGTGGCAGGTGCTGATGCGCAACGGCATGAACAAGGACTTTTCCTGGAACGCCTCCGCGCGAGAGTATGGGAAGGTCTATGAGAGGGTGAAGCAGATGCGGGGAGCTGTGCCGGTGCAAGATAAGGTGCTGGTGTAGCTCGCATGGCCGCGTTCAGGTCAGCGGAAACACAGTCAGGAAACGACTTCAGAGAAAGGCTTCCCCTTCTCAGTACATGGCATTGCGTCAACAACCTCCATCCTGAGGCATGTGAACGAGGCTCCGATACCAAATGCCGGAACTAACTCAATGGCAAAATATGGGGACGGACCGTCAGTGCGCTCCCGGCTGGTCAGAGAGAGTTCGAGTATCGCGTTTTGGTGGTTGAACCCCTCCATTTGGAAGTCGTGAACATCGTAAAAAGTAAGGGTCGTCAGTGTGTGATTCCGGAGAATCAAATACCCTTTCGAATCAACCTCGTTGGTCAGTTTCCAAACGTGAATTTTCAAAGTTAGAACGGGAAAGTGGTAAATGCCCTTGTCGGGCTGGACGTTGCCTCGGGAAAAGTGGAGTTCCAGGATTTCGGCGTCGTGGAACGTGGGCCAATAGCCGAAAATCCTGGTTAGTTTGTCGCCGCCAACGATCAAGGCTTCGATATTGGCCACAATCCGTCCCCTGTCGGGAAAAACTCTAAGAACGTGCGTCCGTCATGGTAACATCGCCTCAGCGCAAAGGGCGCATCCGGTCCGCGGAAAGGACAGAAGTCCACCTTCGTAACCATTCAGCTTCACGAACTTACTTTCTGCCCTTTCATGCGGACCTTGGGCATACGAAAGGAAGTTCGCCATGCCAGTAAGACGCCTCCCATCGAATCCGAATCTCGATCACCTCAAATACCAAGCCAAGGATTTGCTGAAGGAACATGCCGCCCGCGACGCGGCAGCAGCGCAGCGCATCCGAGAATTCCATCCGCGGTTCAGCCGGGCCACAGACGCCGAGATTTTCGCGGCTCAACTAAAGCTCAGCGACGCGCAACTCACTATCGCCCGCGAGGCTGGATTTCCAAGCTGGGCACGGCTGAAAAGGCACATTGAAAAACCGACCCTGACGGATCAATTGAATTTGCCGCACCATGAACGAATCGAAGACCCTGTTTTTCGCCGCGCCGTAGATCTTCTTGATGCCGGAGACATCGCAGGATTACGCGCTCACCTAAAGCAGCATCCGAAGCTGGCGCATCAGCACGTCGGGTTCGAAGGTTGGAACTACTTTCATAGCCCCACGCTGCTGCAGTTCATCGCCGAAAACCCGGTCCGCCATTGCAAGCTGCCAGCCAACATTGTCGATATTGCGAAGGTTATCCTCGACGCCGGGCCAGCGCAGTCCGAGCTAAACGAAACGCTCATGCTGGTCGCTACGGGCAGCGTGCCTCGTGAGTGCGGCCGGCAGATTCCGTTGATCGATCTTCTATGCGATCATGGTGCCGATCCCAGCAGCGCCCTCCGCGCGGCGGCGCTGCACAACGAGTTCGAAGCGGCGCGCGCCTTGATCGGGCGCGGCGCCAGCGTCGATCTGCCGGTCGCAGCCGCTCTGGGTTACATCGACGATTTCCGCCGGCTGCTTCCCGACTCCAGCAATGACGACCGCCATTTGGCGCTCGCCCTGACATCGCAGTTTGGCCACGTCGAAATCGTGCGTTTGTTGCTAGACGCCGGCGAAGATCCCAACCGCTACAACCCGGTCGGCGGCCATTCGCATTCCACGCCGTTGCACCAGGCCGCCGCCAACGGCAACGAGGAAATGGTCAGACTTCTCGTCGAGCACGGCGCAAGACTGGATATGAAGGACATCCTTTGGCACGGTACACCCGCAGGCTGGGCGGCACATGAAGGCAAATCGGAGGTTGAGGCGTATTTGCATGCGGCGGAAGCAAGGCGGGCGAAACGGAAATAAATATGTAGCGCCGACATCCTTGTCGGCTGTCCCGAGGCCTGCCCTGAGCCTGTCGAAGGGGCGTCTTGCCCTCGGCTCGGTGGCGCTACAATTACGGCTGCTAGAATTCGCTTAGCATGGCCGCGGCTTCCGACATTCCCGCTCTCCCCCGCACCATCTTCCACGTAGATATGGATGCCTTCTTCGTCTCGGTGGAGGAGCTATACGATCCCTCGCTGAAAGGGAGAGCCGTCGTGGTCGGCGGGCAGCGCAACGAGCGCGGAGTGGTGTCGGCGGCGTCCTACGAAGCCCGCAAGTTCGGAGTGCATTCGGCGCTCCCGTTGCGCACCGCGGCCAAGCTCTGTCCCCACGCCATCTTTGTCGACGGACACCCGGAGCGCTACCGCGAGTGCTCCGAAAAGGTCTACAAGGTTCTGCAAGCCTTCTCTCCGCAGGTGGAGATGGCTTCCATCGACGAAGCCTACCTCGACATGACCGGTACCGCTCGCCTGCACGGCCCTCCGCTCAAAGCGGCGCACAAACTGCATCAGCGAATGAAGGAAGATACGCAGCTGAATTGCTCTATCGGAATCGGTTCATCTCGACTGATTGCCAAGGTTTCTTCCGCGCAGGCCAAGCCCAATGGCGTGCTCTGGATTGTCCCCGGCGAGGAAGCGAAGTTCCTTGCGCCGCTCGATGTGCGGGCGATTCCGGGCATCGGCAAAGTGATGGAGAGCCATCTTCACGAACTGGGCATCAAGAAAGTTGGAGATCTCGCGCGGCTGGAAGAATCGGAACTCGAAGAACGTTTCGGCAAGTGGGGATTAGCGTTGGCCGGCAAGGCGCGCGGCGAAGATGCCGGCGGATGGTTCGACAACGAGGTCGGCGCGGATAACGCAGCTAAATCCATCAGCCACGAACACACCTTTAACGAAGACACGGCAGACGCGAGCCAGTTGGAATCAACGCTGATGCGGCTCTCCGAAATGGTCGCACGGCGTCTGCGGGAGGCGAATTTCCACACGCGCACCATTCAACTCAAACTGCGCTACAAAGACTTCACTACTATCACCCGCGCACACACGCTTCCCACGCCCACTCAGCTCGACGGCGAAATCTTCGCGCAGGTGCGCACTCTGTTTCGCAACAACTGGAAGACAGGCAGGGAAGTGCGGCTGCTGGGAGTGCAGGCTTCGTCGTTCGAAGGCCAGGCGGATCAAATGAATCTGCTCGAAGGCAGCCAGCAGCAGCGCTGGAAAGATGCCTTAGCCGCCGCCGATCGCCTGCGCGAAAAGTTTGGCGAATCCAGCGTCAAACTGGCCGCGGGGATGCGCGGAAGCTTCCGTGAGCGTACTCACGAAAATCCGGCAGGGCTTCCCGGGAAGAACAAGCCGGAACGCGACTGACGTCTTAGTCGCCGGCCGTTTTCTTTACTGGAAGGATGTGAAGCCTACAAGCTACCACGCGCGATAACGTTCCACCTGCACCCGGTCACGCCAACTCTGCTTTAGCGTTGACCGAATGGTTGCCTCCAGCCTGCGCTGGTCATCGTCATACAATTTGAGGAACTTGAAGGGCTGAAGGCTCCACGAGATAGGGCTCAACATTTCTGCCGCACCCAGCACCGATCCGCTGTTTGTCAGAAACATCAACTTCACGTGTGCGCCTTGATCCACGGGCTTGGGCAGGTAGAGCAGGCCGCCGGTAAGTGAAACGGTCTGTAACTTCCCTTTGCGGCAACCATCCCTAGAGCGCACAACGGCGGGAGTGTTTTCTGCAAACGAAATGCGCGGCGCCCGTTTGGGGAGCTCTGGGGGGAAGTACGGCATGGAGATTGATTCAATATGCGGCTTCTTCGTCAAGAAAGGGAGATTACGGAAGGACGGTACGGGTCGGGGGTTTCTTGCAAAAGAACGAAGGCCGGGCATCCCGGAAGGTGATTCCGGATCCCGGCCTGCGTCTTATTGCAACTTGTTGTCGAGCTACTTAGTTGCTCGCGGGCGTGTTGGCGGCCGAAGTGGCCGGTGCGGCGCTCGGTGCAATCTGAGAGCCCCAACGTGCCAATCGCGGATAGAAGGGCGTGACTTCGAACGGCATCTTGTCACGCGCCGAAGTGATGGCGACTGGAGCCGTCTTCACCATTTCCGCCTTGTCGTCCCAGGGGTTGATCTTGACGCGTCCGCCCAACGGCAGAGCCGCGACCTGATCGAGCTTGTTATTATCCAGCGCCGGACCCTTGCTGGCCAGATCCTTCAGCCGGTTCACAGTTGCACCTTCCGCCAGCGGATTGCCCAAGTGCGTAGTGAGCAGAGCATTAAGCTGAGGAGCGCGAGTTTGCAGGGCCTTCAGGAACAGGCCCACGTTGTCCAGCTTTTGCGCATACGGAGAGTTGTTCAGCAGATCGATAGCCTTCTTGTCGGCCGCAGTCTCTTCTTCCGGAATGTGCTTGAAGCCGAGATTGCTGTAGGTGGAATCGTCGGAGAACAGCATGCGGTCGTTGAACGCATACTTGCTGCCCAGGTTGTGGCCCAGCACGATGTGCGCCAGTTCGTGAGAGAGCACAGCCGCTAAGCTGGCCTCGTCGGGAAGCACGTCGATCAATCCACGGCTGATCACGATGGTATTGCCCACGCTGAAAGTCTCGAGCGGAGCGGTGAGCAGCACGCGCGTGCGTACCGGACGCGGCAGGTCAATGTTGTTGGTGACTTCCAGATTGTTTACGACAGTCTGAAGAATGTGGTCGACGTCGCCTTCCGGCGCCAGCAAACCCGCGCGCGTCAGACGCTCAATGACGTTGTCTTCCGCCTGCTGCTGCCACTGACGCTCAGCTTGCAACGGAGAAGCATCCTGCTGCGTAGGAGTCTCGTCCTTTACGCTGTCCACGCGAATTTGCGTGAGTTCGTCGTCCTTGTCGCCCTTCTTCAAGTCGTAGCCCCAGATGCGGGTCTGCGCCTTGAAGGCCGTCTTGTTCTTCACGCCAGCGCTGAAGTCGCCTTCTTCGCTGTAGATGTAAGCGGGCACCCAGTAACCGGGAATCAGGTTCAAGCGCCAACTATCCATGTGAAAGAAATAAGAGTTCCGCGGCGCCGGAGCATACGTTCCGTTCAGGCGGACAATGTTGTAGTCCTGATCTTCAACCCACACGCGGCCCAGGAAACGTCCCTTGCCCGAACCCTTCTTGGGCGTGACGTCGAACACCAGGCAGCGCACGTCGCCGAGAAATTCGCGGCGGATGTAATGGAACTCATAGTGCGAGCGGTCAAAGTCGGTGCGGTCGGCGTAGACCATCCACGAAAAGCCCAAGGGCTGGTATTGCACCTTGAAGAGCTTGTTGACGCCGCCCATCAGGCGGCTCTCCATGCCCTTTTCCTGTTCCTTCAGATAATCTTTGCGATCGACCGACTCGCCCATATCCATGCGGCCGAGGAAGTAGTGGTCCTCGCTGGGCACGGGTCCAAGCTGCGGATCAGCGGTCAGGTTCTGCAAATAGGTCTCGACCACGGGGGTGCGGTTGGAGAGCGCCTTCATCAGCCCGTGTTCACGCTCAATGAAGCGATCCACCACCTGATCCATCGTCGTTGGCTGCGGCAACGCCGAAGGCGTTGGCGCCGGAGCGCTGGCCGTCGCCTGACCTTGAGAGGACTGGCCCTCCGACGGAGCGGCGGCCGGCTGCGAAGCTGTCGCCGCAGGCGTCGCAACCGATGACGGCGTACCTGCCGGCAACGGCGGAACCGAGCCTACGTTCTGAGGTTGCGAGTCCGTCGGCAGAGGCCCGTTCGTGGCTGGGCTCAAAGGTTGTGACTCCGCTGGCTGCTGCGCGGCGGCGCTCACCGATATCAGCAGTGCGGCTGTGAACATCCATTTGCAAGTACGCATGACCGTTGTCTCCAAGTCTCTCTAACCCTAAATTCTTCGGACCAATTTCCCTTAACTTAGTTTCGTTGAATGCAAACTTTAGTAAGCCAGTTGAAACGACACATGCACTACCGCTGTCGAATCGACCGGCTGCCCCATCCGCAGAGCTGGCTTAAAGCGCATCTTATTGGCCGCCGCCGTCGCAGCTTCATCCAGGCCGTGCCCCAAGCCCTTTACCACGCGATTCACATGCAGCGTTCCGTTGGCGCTGAACAACACTTCCAAAAGGACTTCGCCTTCCAGCTTCAGGCTGCGCGCTTCGTCGGTATACACCGGCTGTGGCTTAAACGTAATTTCCACCGAGGTCGTTGCCGGACCGGCATCGGCCTGTGCGATCTTCGGTCCGGCATGCACTACCTGCTCCGATCCGAATCCGCCGGTGGCCACTCCACCGCCGTGGCCGCTGCTGCGGCCATCGCCTTTGCCTCCGTTTGCAATGCCGTTGCCGAAGTCTGCGCTGGCAATCGTTCCCTTAATCCCTTTCGCTCCGCCCGATCCGTTACCTTGTCCGGGACCAACTGGCATGTCGAAGCCGCCGGCGGCCGCCGCATACAGCTTGGCGCCTTCCTTGCCCGTCCCTTTTAAGCCATTGGGATCGCCGAAGCCTCCGGTCTGGACCTTCTGCACCGCTGCATTCACCGTGGGTATAACGGAGCTGCCCGCGAAATCTCCGGTATGTAAAAGCTGAGGACGCGCTCCGCCCGCAGTCATTTTTAGCTGGGGAGCGGCGAACTGGTTCATCACGACCTTGGGCGCTTCAACCGGCTCCGGAGCTGGAGTCGTGCGCCGAACTTCATGCGGCACTACCAATTTCGGACGATCAAAAACCGGCGCCGGCGGAAGCAGCTTCGCCTTGACCACCGGCTTTACAACCTTGATCGGCTCCGGCTCCGGCCTCAACGCAGGCATCGGAATCAACGAGGTCAGGTGATACTGCTTGAGCTGAATCCGGTCCGGAAATATCACTCCAAGATTAATGAGAATCAGGGTCAGTACAACCATGAGCGTGTAGCTGGTAATCAGCGCACGCCGGTCGATCTTGCGTTCTGGGAGAATGCCGAGTTGAAATCCGCGGTGATACGTAGCCATGCATGAACTCCAAGGGAATCCCGGCCGAGGGAGCGCACCGGGTCTGGAGTACTCAACATAGGGGAAAAAGGACAGGGGGTAAACGTGTCCACGGCTCTTGACCGAAAGTAACCAAGGCAGGGCGATTACGGGACTTGATCCGGAAAGGGAACGAGGTCGGATCCCCGGCGGCCTTGAAAGGGCGCGACTTCCAGTCACGCCGTAAGAGCCTGTTTTTGGGTGGAGCAGCGCTTCCAGTGCTGCGTTAAATGCTTCTCTTTCAGAGATGGCTTTAGCCACTGAGGTGCTTGGATTCGCAAGACCGGGAAGGGCACGAGTTCCACTCGTGCCGTAAGGCGGGCCAAATGAATCCGAATGCGTCCAGTAACGTGGAAGAGCGGCGCTTTAGCGCCGCGTAAAGGCCAAAATCACTGCGGGCTTCAGCCCCCGTGGTTGCATTTTCTTATGCGGCAGGAGTTTTCCTAGCCTCTTCCACCCGTCCCGCAAGGCTTTGAGGATCGGGAAGGGCACGAGTTCCACTCGTGCCGATCCTGACGTACTTCTTTCCGATCATGCCTCGAAAAGTTCTTGTAAGAGTCCTCTGTGCTGGGGCGGATGAACCTGAGCGTCGACGTAGGCCAAGATGGCTTTGCGCAGCACCGCCGCCGCTTTGTCGGAGCCGTCGCGCCTGCGATCATATTCCGCGCGGAATTGCCGCAGAAGGGCTCGGCATTCCTTGGTCTGAAACCCCGCCGCGAGCTGATTCGCCACGAGGAGCCCTTGCGGTCGCTGAGCTAGGGCTTTAGCAACGTCGACGGCGCGTTCCCGAAAGCGATTCCAGATGTAGTGCAATCGGTCGTCATCGATGATGATGGTCCGAGACATGTCATATCGGCCGTGTTCTCGTGCCCGTTCGAGAAACGCGCTATCCCCGGCCGGAATTTGCCGCACCCGATGTGCCGCGTGCATAATTCGACGCATGCGTAGTAGCTGAGAGGGGCTCAAGCGGGTTGCGGTTTCGAATTCTTCGAGGTCGCCCTGTTCGAGAACAGTCCGGGCCAGAAAGACTGCCCCAGCGGCATAGGTCTGGGGCATGAGCAAATTCCCTTTCACGTACGCGCGGAACCAGCTATCCTTTAGGCACGCCATGGCACGCCTCTGCATTCACGTGATTGACGATTTCTTTCCGAACCCGCGGGCCGTCCGGCGACAGGCGCTGGCGACGCCTATTGACGTGACGGGTGGCAATCCGGGTCTCACTTCAGCCAATATCGATGTCGATCGGAACATGAAGTATGTGGAGCGTTTACTCAAGCTCAAGCCCGACTATGCCCACTTGAAACACGTTGTCCTGTTCCGCATGACACGCGGTTCGGATACGATCCACGACACCGACATTCACGTGGATGGCCCTATCTATGCCGGCGTCTGCTATTTGAACTTGCCGAAGCAATGTAGTGGAGGGACCACCTTCTTCCGGCACAAACGAACAGGATTGGAAGCGTGGCCTACGCGGCGACAGCTCACGTCTCTCATTGCCGCTGGCAAACTGCCGTCGCGCGTGAAGCGGGAAAAGGATTCGATCCTGTACTGGGAGGAGCAGGGCAGTGATCGATCGAATTGGGAACCGACGATTCACATACCTATGGCCTTCAACCGAGCCCTATTTTACGACGGAAACCAGTTCCACAGCATGTCAAGCTGGCGCGAATTCGGTGAGACAAAAGCAACGGCTCGCATGACGCAAGTCTATTTCTTTCACGAATTGTGATTCTTCGTACCGGGACCTCCCGGTACGAAGAATGCGCTGCGGTCCCGGCTCAACTGTGTTGGTCGCCGGAGCCCCAACCGGCCACGCCGCGGAGTTTGTTGGTCGTTCGTGGTTTTGAAGTTCTCGGTTTCTTGATCTTCCTCATCGGGTCAACTCCTTCCTGAGGTTACGAGGTGCGGTTTGAAACATAGCCCTATGCTCCCTGAGTGTCAAGGGGGTGATACGTGGGGTAGTGTTTGAGGTCGTGTTTGGAGGGGGGTGGCCGAGCCTTTACCTTATCCCGTCGCGGGTGTCCTGTCCTTGTCCCCGCGTTCTGTGCGGGGACAGGGCGGGGATTTCGACTTCGCGTGGCTGTGATTGTGGGCCTTGGGTCGGCCCCCCAGCCGGTCGCGCTCATCCTCGGTACTCGTTCACGGGCTTTTTCCGCCGACCTCGACCGTCCAGGCGGGAGATTTTTGTTGTCTTGGGCTTGCGACCGTTGTCGAGAAGCCAGTCCTTTTCAGACAATCCCCAGACCTGGTTGTCGTTGAACAGAGGGCTGGCCCATCTTTAGATTTTATCTGGCACCACCACAACTTGAGGCTGCCGCACCTTTCGCGGTTTCGAAAGGTGCGCATCCATCAGCCGATAGCTAGAGGCTTTTCCTTTCGTGCCCAGGATGCCTGCGAAACCACGCGAACACCGGCACACCAGCCAGAATCACCAGCAATCCATAAAAGGAATTCGGCCAGTCGCTGCGAAAGGTGTAGTAAAGCAGCATGGCCGCCACAGCGATGAAAATCGCCGGGACGAACGGATATCCGAACATGCGGTAAGGCCGCGGGGCCTCCGGATTCCGCCAGCGAAATACAAACACCGTGCTGCCGGCGATCATATAAAAAAGCCACTCCGCGAAGATGGCGAGCGAAAACAGCTGCCGGAAATTCCCGCCCAGCAGCAGAAGAAGAATCGACAGCACCGCCTGCAACACAATTGCCCCTGTCGGCGTGTGAAACCGCGGATGCACTTTCGCCAGCGCTGAGAAAAAATATCCGTCTCGCGCTACGGCAAACGGGACGCGCGCCCCGCTCATGATCGTGCCATTTAGCGTGACCAGCATCGAGATCGCCATGCCGGCTGAGACGATGCTCGCGCCGAAGTGTCCCATCACTAGGGCGACAGCATCGGACGCAGGCCGCGGCGAAGCCGCAATCGCACTCGCCGGCAGCACGTACTGCACTCCGGCATTTACCAGCACGTACAGCACTCCCACTGTGGCTACGCCCGCGATCAAGGCAATCGGGATATTTCGCTCCGGGCGTTTTACTTCGCCCGCCACCATGTTCAGATCATTCCAGCCGTCATAGGCCCACAGCGCCGCAACTAGTGCCGCCATGAAACCGGCGATTCCGCCTTTCGCTCCGGTAAACGTTCCGGCAAAATTGCTCCAACCGCCGCCCACAGATCCTCCTCCGCCGAAGCAAACAGCGACAATGCCCAGAATGATCGCCACCTTCAACACCGTAAACACCAACTGGAATTCGCCAGCCTTCTTCACGCCCAGATAATTCAGAACGGAAATAAGAATCGCAGCCGCGATCGCCACCAACTGGCCCCAGGTGATGGCGAAAGGAGTTGTGATGGCGTTATGAGGAAAGAAAGAGAAGAGTGCGAACGTGCCTAGAATGCGGACCAATCCCGTACAGATGGTAGCCACCGACGCAGGCTTGGCAATGACGAACCACGTCCACGCATAGAGAAATCCGCCCAACGGCCCGTAGGCGTCGCGGACGTAAACGTACTCGCCGCCTGCCTGTGGCTTCATGGCGCCGAGTTCGGCATAAGTCAGCGCGCCAAAAAAAGACAGCAGTCCACCGACCAGCCAGGCCAGATACACCAGCTTGGCCGAGCCCACCGCCTGCATCATCTCCGCAGGCACCAGAAAAATCCCGCTGCCAATAATGGTACCGACCACCACCGCGGAGGCGTGGCTGACTCCCAGATCTCGGGCAAGTTCGGGACGGGTGGCAGTTCGCTCAGGCATGGTCAGAGTGAGTCAGTATACTCGCGAAGCTCGCCCCATATCCCACCACGAACGTCACCACGGTCCCAATCATCACCCACCAAGTGAATGGAACCGTCGTCCATTTCCATAGACACAGTTCCACGCAGAACCCAAACAGCATTCCCACCATCGCTCCCGGTTGATTAGCGCGCTTGGTCAACACTCCTAGCAGGAACACACCGAGCAGCGCACCGTACGCCACCGACGCAATCTTCAATCCCACTTCAATGACCCGCCCACCCTTATGCAGCGTGATCACTGCAAGCGCAAACAGCAACAGCGCCCACACAATTGTCGAAACGCGTGATAGCCGCATCTTGGTTCGCTCGTCCGCCTGCGGTCGGAGGCGCACATAAAAATCCATGATCGATGTGGAAGAAAGGGCATTCAGCGCCGCGCTCAGGTTGGACATCGCTGCCGCCAGAATCGCCGCAATCAGCAGCCCGGAGATTCCGTGCGGCATCCGGCTGACAATGAATGTTGGATAAATCCGGTCCGGCGATCCAAAATTCGTTGAAGGCACGCGATAGTACGTCCACAACATGACCCCCACCATCAGGAACAGCCCGAACTGAAACAGAACGGCCACGCCGCTCGATAGCAACGCCGTCACGGACTGCTTCTGGCTGCGAGCCGCCAGCAAGCGCTGAACGATGAGTTGGTCAGTGCCGTGACTGGCCGTCGTAAGAAATGCCCCGCCGATCACTCCTGCCCAAAAAGTGTAGGGAAGCCAGAAGTTTGGCGTGAAGTCGAACACCTGCAGCTTGCCGACACTCGCGGCCGCGGCATGAATCGCAGGCCAGCCTCCGGGCACAAGATGCAGAATCGTCACCAATCCAACCAGCGTTCCGCCAACATAAATCGCAGTCTGCACTACATCAGTCCAGATGACGGCCGCCAACCCGCCTTCAAACGTATAGATAAGCGTCAATAAAGTGATGATGGCGATCGACGCCACCTCGCCGGTTCCGAGCGCGATGGCCACCACAATTGACACGGCATAAACGCGAACACCTTCGGCGGCGCCTCGCGTCAGCAGAAACAGTCCCGCCGTCAGCGAGCGCAACCCGCGACCGAAGCGCCGCTCAATCAACTCGTACGCGGTATAAAGATCGCCGCGAAAATAATGCGGCAGCAAAACGAAACTGATGACCACGCGTCCCACGAGGTATCCCATCACCACCTGCAGAAAGGTGAGATTGCTGTCATAGGCGAGGCCGGGAATACTGATGATGGTGAGCGTGCTGGTCTCCGCAGCAACAATGGAAAGTGCGATGGCCCACCAGGGAATGTCTCGACCCGCCAGAAAATAATCGCGCAGGGAGCGTTGCCGCTTGCGAAAGCGCAGCCCAAACAGCGTGATGCCCACCAGATACAGCGCGATGATCGCCAGATCGAGCTTGTCGAGACCCATTATTCTTTCGCCAGTCAAACCGCCATTACACAACCTTCCGCGCCACCACCTTCGAGGGATCGTAAGTTTCCGACGAACATGTCAACAGCCACAACACCTCCGCGTCCTCATTGCGCACCGCATGCGAACATCCCGGGGAAACCTGCACCAGAACTGCACTCCCGCCGCTGAAGTGGCGATGCTGCGCCGGCAGGCTTTCGCCCTCATCCCAGTGCAGCGACCAGGACGCGCCCGGCAAGACCAGAATAATTTCGCGCTTGCTCACGTGATAGTGATTCCCGCGCACGGCTCGTGGCCCAGTCGATGCCAGGTGCAGGTCGGCGACGCGCCCCAGGACTGCAAGGGCATCTGGTGGCAGGGTAAAGCTCAAGCCGCGCGCGTCACCGCCGTTGTTGAGTTCCGTTATCTGAATCTTCATAGATGAATGTTTAATTATGGCGGCAATCCCCAGCGCGCACGAGTGCGTCTTTGTAGACATCGTTACCCCGAACTCAAAGCACCGTGTGATAGAACTATGCCGTGCCCTACTATCTCGGCATCGACGGCGGAGGCAGCAAGACCACCTGCCAGATTGGCACCGGCGATTCCATTCTCGCCACGGTGACCGCCGGCCCCAGCAACATCACGCGCGTTGGCGAAGTGAGAGCCCGCGAAGCGTTGCACGATTCAATTCGGCGAGCCTGTAGCGTGGCGAACATCCATCCCCGGCAACTGCATTGTGCTTGCATCGGCGCCGCCGGCGCCGGACGCGAAGACATTGCAGCCAGCGTGCGGAAAATTGCCGCCGAAATCATTCCCGGTGAGGTCGAAGTAGTGGGCGACATGCAGATCGCGCTGCAAGCCGCTTTTGGTGCGGGTTCCGGCGTAATCGTGATCGCCGGCACCGGCTCGATCGCCTACGGCCGCAATGCGCTAGGCCGCACCGTTCGTGCCGGAGGCTGGGGCTTCGCCATTTCCGATGAAGGTTCTGCTCACTGGATTGGCCGCGCGGCTGTGAGCGCAGCATTGCATTTAGTCGATGAAGAGATTGCTGATGACAAGAGTGTGGAAGAGTCAGAACCGCCGCCGCTCCTGTCTAATCTGAAGACAGCGTGGAAGATCAACTCTCTCGCCGAGTTTGTGAACACAGCCAACTCCAATCCCGACTTCGCCGCATTATTTCCCACAATCGTCGCCACAGCCGAAGCTGGAGATGAGTTAGCCCAAAGCGTTCTCACGCAAGCGGGAAGGGAACTGGCGCGAATCGCCGGACTCGTTGTGCGCCGGCTATTCGCGGCGGATACTCCAACCGAAATTCCGCTGGCCATGGTCGGCGGCGTTTTCCGTTATTCGGCGCAGGTGCGCGATATCTTCCGCGATCAGCTTCGCCAAAAATATCCACGCGTAAAAATAAATCCACAGGTCGTCGAACCAGTCGCAGGCGCACTACAGATGGCGCGCAGCCACGCGGCAGCACGAACGTAGAAACCATCTACACATCAACGCCCGCCGCTAACGTCAAGAATTGCCCCATGAACGTACGAGGCCGCCGGCGACAGCAGCCAAAGCACGGCCTCCGCTACTTCCTCTGGCGTGCCCGGCCTTTGCATCGGGATCGACCCGGCCAGCCGCTTCAGCCGGTCGGGCGCGCCGTTCGCGGCATGCAGCCCTGTTTCAATCAGCCCCGGAGCCACAGCATTCACGCGGATTCCTTCCGTCGCCACTTCGCGCGCCAGCCCAATCGTGAAGCTGTCAATCGCACCCTTCGACGCCGCATAGTGTACCCATTCGCCGGCTGACCCCGTGTGCGCCGCGCGCGATGAAATATTCACGATCCCTCCGCCTTTCCCTCCGCGCAGCGTCGACATGCGGCGCACCGCTTCCCGCGCACACAAAAAAGCGCCGGTGACATTCACTGCCATCACCTGTGCCAGAGCGTTCGCCGTCACCGAATCAACTCGCGCAAATCCACCCGTAATAGCGGCATTGTTCACCAGACCAGTGATTGGCCCCAGCTCACGCTCCGCTTGCTCGAAGAGCCGCAGAATATCTTCTTCTCGAGCCACATCCGCTCGAATGGCGTGCGCTCTTCCTCCGGCCAAAACAATTTGGGCGACAACCTGGGCCGCCTCAGCTTCTCCGGTGGCGTAGTTGACCGCGACAGAAAATCCCCGCGCACCGCCGAGAGTTGCGATGGCAGCGCCAATGCCGCGACTCGCACCCGTCACGATGAGCGTGCCGAGTTCCTCTTTACTTGGGGTTGGCTGTTCCAGCATTGAGAGTATCGAGCGGCGAATTCGGCTGTTGCTTAGCGTCGGCTTGTTTTACTACCGCCCCTTTACCACGCAGCATCGCCACCACCGCCTCATACAGCCGCTTGCGCGTTTCGTGCCGCTCGTAGGCGCGGGTGATGTAGCGCACACGCACCTCCACACCCGAGCCACTTGGCCGGACGTTAATCGCTGGCTCCGCCGAGAATGCCTGCACGTGATAGCGCGTGGTCGTGCCCTTCCACTCCTGCTCGGCTTTTTTCGCGTTCGCCTCCGTATCGTTCTTCACCAGCTTTTGCAATCCGTCGATCACCGCATAAGGGTCTTGTTCTGCTGGAATGGTCAGCTCTAGTTCATCCCACATCCACTGGCCAGAGGTGGAGAAGTTGAAGTAGTGGCCTTCAATGGCGAAGCTGTTCACGAACGAAACGCGCCGCCCCGTAGGATGACCCGCGTCCGCCCAGTTGCCGGTTTCGAGCAATACCGTCTTCAGCAGCCCGATCTCAATCACCTCTCCGCCCACTCCGTTGATCTCCACCCAATCGCCCACGCGGATCCCGTTGCGCCCCATCAGCAGGAACCATCCGAAGAACGCCATGATCACGTCTTTGCCGGCTACGGTGAGCCCCGCGCCAGCCAGCCCCAAGACTGTTGTGGTCTCGCTGGGCATCCCAAAGATGATGAACAGAATCACGATCGCGCCAACCAGTTCCGCCGCAAACTTGATCACACTGCGTAACGTCTCAACGCGTTTATTTTCGACGTTCACGCCGCCGAACAGTTGGTCGATGAGCCGGTGCGCCAGATACACCAGCAGCAGCACCGCCAGAATCCAGAGCAGGATTTCAATGAGATTGTGCAGCGCAGCTCGTTCTCGGTTTTCGACCAGCGCTATCCAGCGGCGGTAGACTTGGTTCAATTCCTGCTCGTCCTGCAGGCGCCGGCCCAGGTCGGTCAGGTTCTTCTGGTCCGACCGATGGTGTTTGAGCGAATCAAGCGCTGCCTGCGCTGCCGCCCTGGAATCTTCTCGGTTCGACACTTTACTGCTTTGCGCGAATTCCTTGGCTTGCTGCTTGGCAGATTGCCGCCCCTCGTTCTCTTTTTGGTTCTGGGTAGTCAGGCTGTTGCGTTGCAGGCTGAGGCTTGCCTGGGCCGCAACTGACTCCTGCAGCGCTTCCTCGAGTTTTGCTTTTTTCCCGCGCAGCGCCTTCCAGGCACGGAAGACCGGCAGCAGCGTGTGTGCCTGGTAATTACCTTCGACCGGATCGGGCCCCGCGCTCGCGTGTGTTGATAGGTAAGCTTCTTCGTCGTCATGTTGCTGTTTCTGGCGCTGCACATCAGCCTGCGGATCGCCCCCCGCTTGCTCCAGTGCCTCCGCAGCATCGTCCCGTTCGTCCTGGTCCAGTTCCAGTTGCGCCTGCGCCACGCCGATTTGGTCCTGCAGATTGGCCTTCTGCGACTCCGAGGCTGTAGACACCTTTTGCTTCAGCTGATCGACGTTGTCCTGATCCTCCTGAACCGCTTGCTGCAGCCGATTCTTCCGGTCGGCCATTTCTTTGAGCGCGGGCGTGAGTGCTTGCGGATTTTCCTGCGCTGCGCGGAAAGCATCGAAGAATGCCAGGTCGACTTCATGGTCCGCAATCTTCTCGGCCTGGCGCGCCAGATCTTTTTCTTCCTGGGTATACGCCAGGGTCCCATCTCGCCGCGCCGTCTGCAGAGGTCGCTGGTCCACCCAGGTCCGCTGCGCTGCGGGAGCGTTTCGAGCCCCAAGCGCCTTGGCTGGCGTTTTTTCCGCGACTTCGCTTTCACCAGCCGGTCTCGATTGGCCCGTGCGCAGAAATCCCACGATGGCCAAAGCTATCAACAGGAGCAGAACGGTCGCGGTAATCCAATGGCGAAGTTTCATGGGGAACTCAATGCATGAAGCTTATGGCTGTCCTTTACGTCCTCTGCGGATTTTCTCAGCGATTTTCGCGGTCAAGGCTTCTTCCTTGCGACCTCAGGGTACCCAATCAGCAATAAAAATATTGGTCTCATGCGGGGCCTTGGCATTGCGGTTCGATGCCCATACCAGCTTCTTGCCGTCTGGGCTGAACATGGGAAAGCCGTCGAAGCCGTCGCTGTAGGTGACGCGCTCCAAGCCGCTGCCATCGGAATTGATCAGCCACAGCTCGAAATTTCCCATGCCGCCGGTGGCATGCGTGTCGGGATCGTAATTTGAGGAAAAAATAATCCGCTTGCCATCGTTAAGAAAGCCGGGGCCAAAACTCGCCGCGCCCAGGTGCGTGATCTGCCTCTTGCCGCTGCCGTCGGCCTTCATGATCCAAAGCTCTAGAGACGTGGGCCGGATCAGATTCTGTTGCAGCAGTTCTTTGTAGTCGCTGATTTCTTTTTCCGATTGCGGATGATAAGCGCGATAGACGATCCACTTGCGGTCAGGCGAGTAAAACGGTCCGCCATCGTAGCCCAGTTCGTGCGTGAGTTGCTTGACGTGCTTGCCGTCCGCGTCCATCGAATAAATATCGAGATCGCCGTTGCGCAGGGAAGTGAAGACAATCTTTTTGCCGTCAACAGAAATCGTCGCTTCCGCGTCATAGCCCGGCGAGTTCGTAAGCTGCGTTAAGTTCGAGCCGTCGGGGTTCGCGGTAAAGATGTCGTATCCCGGATAGACCGCCCAGACATAGCCTTTGGAAAAATCCGGGCGCGGCGGACACTCCGGGCTCGCGAGGTGCGTGGAAGAAAACAGAATCTTCTTTCCATCAGGATAGAAGTAGCTGCACGTGGTGCGTCCCTTGCCGGTTGAGACCATGCGCTGGTCGCTGCCGTCCAGATTCATGGTGAAGATCTGGTCGCACTTCACGTCTCCGCGAGAGGACTGAAAGATCAGCTTGGTGCCGTCTGCAGAAAAATAGGCTTCAGCATTCTGTCCGCCGAATGTGAGTTGGTGCACGTTGCGCAGATGCTTCTCCTGCGGCGTGGCCAGGTCGGGCGGATTGGAAGTTTGCGCCCAGACCGTTGACGGTAAAACGCAGGCTAGAGCCAGGAAGGTTGCGGAGAATCGTTTCATGGGGATGTTCGCTAGTGTAGCAAAGTTGGCCGATTAACTATCCGGCCAACCGCTCAAAGCCTTTAACCGCCGAGCACGCAGAGAATTGCCGCGAAGTTCGCAGAGAAAACAGCCGAATTGTCCTCCGCGTCCTCCGCGGATGTTCTCTGCGGTCTCGGCGGTTAAAAGCTTTTGCCTTTTGATTCATGCAGTAAAATACCCGCGACCAAGGAGGCTGAAATGAAATCACTGTTGCTCACCCTGATGGGTGCCGCCGTCGCCTTGCTACTGTTGTTTCCAGACCACCACTCCGCCGCCTCCGCAAAAGCCACTGCCGATACTCTGCGCCAACTCGAGGGCGAGTTCATGAAAGCCGCGGCCGAGCATGGCTCGCAGGGATATCTCTCCTACTACGCCGACGATGCGGTCGAACTGCCGAACGGCGCGCCGCTCATTCAGGGAAAAATGAATATTGCGAAGACGATGGGCTTTCTCGACGATAAGAATAATCACCTTACCTGGATTCCTGTGGGCGCTGACATCTCAGCCTCCGGTGATTTGGGCTACACCTATGGCACTTATGAGTTCAGCTCCAAAGACAAAGACGGGAAGACTGTGGTGGACCACGGCAAGTACACCAACATCTGGAAGAAGCAGGGCGATGGAAGTTGGAAGGTCGTCTTGGACATGGGGAATAGCAGTCCCGCGAAGTAAAAGCCTTAAGCGCTGAGATCGCTGAGAGAATCCGCCGAGAACGCTGAGAATTTCGACTAAGGTTCTCAGTGCCCTCCGCGGATGTGCTTAGCGTTCTCGGCGGTTAAACGCTCTTGCTCCTGTTTTCAATCACTTAGCGCAGCCCCAAATAGCGGGCTAGTAAAATCAATCACTTAGCCTCCAACCTGCTTCCGTGGTTTATATCTTAAAGCAAATAACTAACGCTAGGGCCATTTGCTGCCCGTCTGGCGAACTCGGGGTGCGGAGTGACCCTTTCGGGTCATCCGGAACGAGATCGTCGCTGCTGGGTGCCTTCCAAGCTCCGCAAATGGTATTTGGAGAGAGGATTTCGGGATCGATTTGGTTTTGTCTGCCCGAAGCCCGCAGGCGATAGTAAAGCTAACTTCAATAAAATCAGTCGAACCGCTTTAGCTTATCCAATAGAATCAATTATTTCCGAAAGTGATTGCTGATCGCTTCGGCCTGCACCCTGGTGACGACTGCCGACAGCGCCGCCGGGTCCGCCTGCTTCACGGCCTGGAGGCTGCCGAAGTGTTCCAGGAGACGTCGCGTCGTAGTCTCACCTACGCCGGGAATCTCCAGAAGTTCGGTGGAGCGGTCGCGCATCTGGCGGCGCTTGCGATGAAAGGTCACGGCGAAACGGTGAGCTTCGTCGCGGATCTGTTGAATCAGGTGCAGCACCGGAGAGTGATGGTCGAGAGCAATCGGATCCTTCTCCTGGCCGTAGACGTAGAGAAGCTCTTCGCGCTTGGCGATTGCGGCCAATGGCTGATTAATGATTTCTATCGACTCCAGCGCCTGCGCCGCGGCGTGTAGTTGGCCCAGTCCGCCATCGATGAGCACGAGGCTGGGCATCGATTTTTCTTCCTGCTGCAGGCGCTTGTAACGGCGCGTGACCACTTCGCGCATTGATGCGAAATCATCGACGCCTTCGACTGTGCGGATGATGAATTTGCGGTAGTCGGATTTCTTCATCTTGCCGTCTTCCCATACCACCATCGAGGCGACGGTCTCCGCGCCTTGAATGTGTGAGATGTCGAAGCACTCGATGCGCTTGGGAAGTTCCGGCAATCCAACCGCTTCCTGCAACTCCTCCTGAATTTTTCTGGCGTTGGGTTTCAGCACGCGGAAGCGCTGATCGTAGGATTGCTTGGCGTTAGTGCCGGCGAGATCGATGAGCGCGCGCTTGTCTCCACGCTGCGGAATGAGGATATGCACCTGTGCGGCACGAGCATTTCCGGCGGCAACTTGCTCGGAGAGCAGATCTTCTAGTTCTTCCCGGTCCTCGAAGTCGACGGGCACGTAGAGATTGCGGGGCACGTAGGGCTGGCCAATGTAGAGCTGCTTCAGGAGCGCGGAGAAAAATTCTCCGGGGGCGAATTGATCTTGCTGCTCGTTTGGTGAGTTCGTGGCCGGTTCTGGGGAAGCCTTGCCGAGGGTGACTTCGGAGGTTGCCTCGAAATCTGTGGTGCTGTCGGCGGCTGGCGAGCTTTGCTCGCCTGGACGGGCAAGAGTGCCCGTCCCCACACGGTCCATCTCTGTCCCCACAGGGCCTGCCTCGGTCGCCGAACCAGCATTATCCGTGATGAATTCGGGCAGATCTTCCCAGAAGAATTCGCGGCGGTCGACGACGCGGCCGCCACGCATGTGGAACAGATTCACGGCAAGCATGCCATTTTCATAGTGATAGCCGAAGACATCGGCGTCGTCGCCTTCGGCCGCGGCAATGCGCTGGCGTTCCTGCAACTGCTCAACCGTGGAAATCAGATCGCGATATCTGGCGGCGCGCTCGTATTCCTGCGCTGCGGCGGCCTGCTCCATGCGGCCCTGCAGCGACTTGCTCAAATCTGTGGGGCGGCCTTCCAGAAACAACTTCACATCGTGCACTGCTTCCTGATACGCCTCACGCGTGGTCAGCTCCTGCACACACGGGCCGAGGCAGCGCTTGATGTAGTACTGCAGACAAGGGCGCGTATGAAACCGCGTGAGATCGACTTTGCACGATGGAATCAAAAAATTCCGGTGGATCAGATCGACAATGCGGTAGGCGAGGTTTGCCGGGAAATAAGGGCCGTAATAGGCGCTGCCGTCCTTGCGCAGGCGGCGAGTCACGTAAACGCGAGGAAAACGCTCACTCAAGGTAAGTTTCACGTAGGGATAAGTCTTGTCGTCACGCAGCAGGATGTTGAAGCGCGGCTTGCGCTGCTTGATGAGATTATTTTCCAGAGCCAGGGCTTCTTTGTTGTTGCCTACGACGATGTAATCGACGTCAACCGCCTCGCGTACCAGGGTGCCGGTTTTGGAGTCCTCCCATCGGCCTTCATGAAAGTAGCTGGCCACTCGGCTGCGCAAATTCTTCGCTTTGCCCACATAGATGACTTCGCCTTCGCCGTTTTTGTACAGGTACACGCCGGGCTCGGTTGGGATGGTGCGGATTTTCTGTAGGAGGTCCATCGGTCAGCTATAGGGCGATCTTTGTATTCTATTGGATAAGCCGGTGTGTCAATGTGTTACAAGGATGATAGTGAGCCCAATTCCACTCTACCCATCAAACCTTCTCCGGAGAACGATTTTCGCAGCCAGCCTCACGCTGGCGTTGCTCGCTCTTGCCTCCGGTGCATTGTGGGCGCAGTCGATTGAAGCAACTCCCGCCAATCAACTTCCGCAGGTGACGAATCCTGCACAATCGAATAAAGCGGAAGCGGCCAAGCCCGCTCAGGAAAAAAAGGACGATGCCGCGCTGGCCGCGGCTAAGGCCACCGCGCGGCACTTCGACCGCGTCGTGATTATCGTTCTGGAAAACGGAGACTATGAGGAGGCGGTTCAGGATAAGAATCTGGCCGCGCTGGCCGCCAAGGGGGCGAGCTTTTCAAACTTCCACGCGCTCTTTCATCCTTCGTATCCGAATTATCTGGCGATGGTGGCGGGCACGGATTTTGACATTCACAAGCGCGGAAGGTTTCTCGCCGACCGGCAGGTGAACTTTCCCAATGATGCAGCGCATAAGACCATTGCCGACAGCCTGATCGCCGCCGGGCTCGATTTCAAAAATTACGCCGAGGAGTTGCCGGAGGGGCCTTGCCCGTTTCGCATTGACAATCAGCATGCGGCCGCGAGGAAGACCGGCGACTATGTGCGGCGGCATGTTCCTTTCATGAGCTTTGGCGAAGTTCAGGAGAAGTGGTGCGACCGGGTGGTGCGAGTGGACTCGACGAAAGGCAACAGTTTGCTGGGGCTGGATGACAACACTTTTGTAAGAGACGCGAAGAAGGGGCTTGTAGCGTACTCGATGTACATCCCCAATATGAACAACGACGGGCACAATACGAATGTAGGAACCGCGGGCGCGTGGGTGAGCGGATTTCTGGATAAGACTTTTACGGAAAAGCTGCGCAAGGGAACGCTGGTGATCGTGACCTTCGACGAGTCCGACCGCAACCGCGACAATCGCATTTTCACGCTTTTTCTGGGAGACATGGTGAAAGAGGCGAGCCAGCAGGATCCGAAAGTGCTGGCCCGGCACTATACGCACTACGACGTGCTGCGTACGATCGAAGACAACTTTGGGCTGAAACCGTTGAGCGACGGGGATCGCGACGCAACAGCGATTACGGACATTTGGAAGTAGAAGCTCAAATCGCGGAGCACGGCAGAACGACGGCGGAACGCGTTGGGAAAAGGGTTGCGCCAGAGGTACCGTATAAATTTTCCACTTTCCATGTGGGGTTTTCGCGGCGGAAGGGGCCTCCGGCTTTGGCTTCAGGACACGCGCAGTCCCGCAACTGCTTGAAAACGTATATACTTAAGTCGGGAATTTACTGTATGGCCAACTGGCACGCGCCGTGCAAAAGTAAACGATTGGAAAGGTAGTCGCAATTTCCCAGGCCAGTCTTCCAGGGCCAGAGTTTGAGTACGATTCGCGCGGCGGGAAACCCGATTCGCGCTGAGACAGGAAATCTAAGGAGCCTTACCCATATGAACCGCACTTCGTTAACGATTCTTCTTGCAGTCAGCATGGCAGCCACGGTGGGTTGCACCAGCAAGAACTATGTGAAGCAACAGACCACGCCGCTGATCAACAAGACCAACGAACTGGATGACATGACGGCGAAGAACAGCAAGGACATCAAGGACGTCGATGCCCGAGCGCAGGCCGGCATTCAGGCTGTAAACGCCAAGACTGCGGATGTGGAACAGAAGGCGCAGGCAGCTGGACAATCCGCGTCCTCGGCGCAGCAGATGGCCGATACCGCCAACAACCGCGTAGGCGTGCTGACCAACACGGTGGCGAACCTGGACAACTACCGTCCAGTAGCCGAGACGTCGGTGAAGTTTGGCTTCAACAAAGACAATCTGACCGAGAAGTCGAAGGAAGCGCTGGACCAGTTGGCGGGCAGCATTGCCAGCACCAAGGGCTACATTATTGCGCTGGAAGGCAGCACGGACTCAGTGGGATCGGCGGATTACAACTACGACCTGAGCCAACGCCGCGCGAACTCGGTGATCCAGTATCTGGCATCGAAGTATAACGTTCCGGCACACAAGATTTACGTGATCGGTCTGGGCAAAGACAAGCCGCTCGAGACCAACAAGACGAAAGAAGGCCGTGCGGACAATCGCCGCGTGGACGTTCGCTTGATGACGAATACGGTGGGCGACACGACGCCTTCAACCACGCCAACGACGACCGGGCAGAATAATCCGTCGTCGTTGTAATCGTTGTTGCTTTAATCAGTTTCCCCTCCCTCTGGAGGATTCGCCAAACAGGCCGCTCAACGCCTCCCCCTGAGCGGCCTGTATTTTTTGTGCCGCCCAATTGGCCGCACTCTGTCACATCGGGCCTCAAGCGGTAAAATAGAGCCTATGCGTTGGATTTGCCTGTGTTTGCTACTGGTATTGAGCGCGGCAGTTGGGGCGCAGCAGAAGCCGCAGCAGTCGCCATCGCCGGGGACGCCTCCGTCACAGACGCCGAACCCAGACTCTGTGGATGGGTTGAGCCGCGACAAGACTTTTCCTGGCGATCGTCCGGGGAATTCCGCGCCAACGAACCCAGAGCCCGCGAATTCACAACCCGCGACGAAACGGGCGCCGAGCGCGCCCAGCATGGAGCCGCCGCGATCGGATCGCGTGCGGGCCGACGACATCGAGGGCGAGGGAGTAAGCTCCAGCCGAGATACGCAGGTGGATCTAAGCCCTCCCGAGAACGATGCCAAGGCGCATCCGAAGAGTTCGGCGGCGGTGGCGGATGCGGAGGCTGCGAACTTGGGCGGCGTCAGCGAGTTTCATACCTGGGATCCGCATAAAGCCGCGAAGAGCATTGAAGTGGGCGACTACTATTTCAAGCGCAAGAATTATCGGGCCGCCGAGGATCGCTACCGGGAGGCTTTGCGTTACAAAGATAACGACGCGGTGGCTACGATCCGGCTGGCGGTGTGTCTGGAAAAGTTGGGAATATTTGATGACGCGCGCGCCGAATACGAAAGTTATTTGAAGATCCTGCCGCACGGGCCGCAGGCGATAGAAGCGCAAAAGGCGATTGACCGGTTGAAGGGACCAACGGCGGCCAAACAACCGCAGTAGTCACTCGTAGTTAGTTTGAAACGTCGTTATTCGAATCGCAGTTTTGCCGCTCGAGAAAATCCTAAGTAGCGATCAACAGCAGATTCCCTTCGGCTTCGCTCAGGGCAGGCTCTCACCGGCAAAGAACGCCGGTTCGGAATGGCAACTGAACGTCGCGCTCAAACTGAGTCACTATGGAGTGGTGATTACTTTTCAAGAGCGACGCTACGAGTGGCGAGTTTACGTTTCGACTGAGCCGTGGAAGTGGGCGTACCCGCGGTCACTTTGCTGTGGGCGGCCTCGCCAAGAATCAGGCTTGAGGGCCACTTCGGGCCGGAATACTTCTTACCTTTCGTGCGCGCATCCTGCGCCACGACGGCCTCAACGGCATCCAGACAAGCGTGGAGCATTTGTGTGAGTAGCGGATCGGAGACCTCTCCGCGGATCAGCAGCATCGCGGTGCCGTGCATGAGCGACCACAACGAAAGCATGAGCCGGGTGTGCTGGCGGGGAGTACCGCCCAGACGTTCCGCCAGGCGCATGCGCAGAAGATTGAAAGAAGGCCAGGGCTCATAGAGGGAAGGCGGCTGGGCAAATCCATCGAAGAGCACTTCGTAGGCGTGGGGATGCTCCAGGGCAAACTCGAGATACCGTTCGAAGGCCTGGGAAAGGGAGCGGGTCTGGCACAGAGTGGCGAAGAGATTGGCGCGGGTGCGGAGGCGAACGGCGCGGAGAATGTCATCGCGGTCGCGGTAGCGCTCGTAAAGCGTAGGAGTAGTGGTTCCGGCGGCCTGGGCAACGCCGCGCATGGTGAGGGCCTTTTCACCGCCGCGGGACCAGAGCCGGCAGGCGGCGTCAAGAATGCGCTTTTCTAATTGAGGATCCGCTTGTCTGGGCAAACATTTTTCTCCGTGCAAGAATCACTGCGGGGCCCGAATGCTTTGACTATGTATTACTAACATCGTACAATTTATTCACAGTAGCAACCAAGCGGTTCATCCGCAGGCTGCGTCCGCCGGAGCTATCAGGGTTGTTGCAACACAGCCCTCCCTAACGAACATGGCTTCGGCGGGCGCACGCCGTTCCACCATCCCATACAAATGTCCAATGAGGAACCGAGCCGGCAGGCGGCAGCAGCCCGTTTAATTTGCGGCCTCCGCACAGCGAAGGTGGAGTTGCCAAATCGAGATGTGCCAATTCTTCTTTGCCGCGGGCCCTTTGCGGCGACCATTCGAGGAAGGTGCGCGCACTTATTTCTCCACCCGGATGAAGTCGCCGGTTGAAGCGTTGACCGCAACCGTCAGCTTGGCGGCGTCGCGGGATGGTCCGTAGATGACGTGCCAGGTGAGTTCGTTGGTGTTGTGATTCCAGTCGCAGACATACATCACGGGAGTGGCGGGATCTTTTTCCAACACTTTGTCGCCGCCGTGTTTCCGCGCTTCTGCAATTGCCTGGTCGGTATCGATTTTGAGAAAAGCGACATCAAAAACCTGAGTGGAAGCGTTGCCCGGATTGTAGACGTCTTCGTTGCCGGGTGAGACGCCGCGAGCAGGGGCGTCGGGGAGATTGCTGCCGGACCAGAAGAACGGCTTCGCGCCGCGCTGGGTGGCGGAAGCAAAACTTGAGCGCCACACAGTGGATTTGCCGTCGTGGCCATCGCTTTCCGACGAAGGAGTGGATTCGATGCGGAAGGGCTTGGCGTCGGCGGCGTAACTGCGGGCCGCGATGAAAACCTTATAAAAAGCGGAACGACCGGTGAGCGCTTCTGGAGGTTTAACTTCCGGTTTAGCGGGGGGCGCAGCAGGAGTGTTGGAGTTGCAGCCGGCGAGCAGCGCGAGACCAACGAGGATCGCGACGGTGATCATGGCGAGCATCCCGGAGGGGACGCGATTGGGTCTAGTAACTCTTTTCATAGCGGTCTTCCTGTTATAAAAAGGTATGTTTTATTGGTCGCGCTACATTCTACCTGATGGCACGGCCCGGAGAGAGTAGTGCAATGGATTCCCGCCTGGAACAGTTGAAACAAGCTCTGGAGTCGGCGGTGGAGGGGATGTCGAGCGGGCAGTTAAGCTGGCATCCCGAGGGCAAGTGGTGCGCCGGCGAGGTGCTGGAACACCTTTACCTTACCTATACGGGATCGATCAGGGGATTTCAGAAGGTGCTGGATGGGGGCACGCCGCTGGCGCGGCGGCGCACGGTGATGGACCGGGTGCGAACGCTGGTGGTGGTTGGATTCGGTCACTTTCCGGAAGGAAGGAGAGCGCCGGCGAATACGGTTCCGAAGGGACTGGCTACGGAGCAAGTGCGGAGTGAGATCGCAGAAAAAATTGTTGCGATGGATGCGGCGATTGCGCGGTGTGAAGAGCGGTGGGGGCGGGGCGTGATGTTGCTGGATCATCCGGTGCTGGGGCCGTTGACCGGGGCGCAGTGGAGAAAGTTTCACCTGGTGCATGGGTTGCACCATCAGAAGCAATTGCTCCGGCTGCGGGCAGGCAGGGAGTAGGGTTCTTCTTGCCACCGTCCTAAAAGCTTTCAACCGCGGAGATCGCTGAGAGAGGCCGCGGAAGTCGCTGAGAAAAATCGGCCGGCTTGATCGATCATTTCTTTATCTTTAAATCGATCGTTCTTAGTCGAGCATGCCAGCAGGAACTCCGGCTTTCCGGGCTTCCTCCTTCATATCGTCGAGTTTCTGCTTGGCGTCGTCGACCGCTTTTTGCTTGTCGGCAATCTTCTCTTTGTATTCCGCATCCTGCTTGTCCCACTGGGCGGAGTTGCGGATGCGGTTGCCGGCATCACCGTAAATGGCCGCGGCGCGCAGTTGGTACTCGCGCTGGAGAACGTCGAGTTCGCGGGCGGCCAGATCGATCGCACCTTTCTGAGTGGCAATCTTGTTCTGCCAGTCTTTCCAGGCCGCTTCCTTCTTGGCCGGATCGTCATTGGTCTTGGCGGCCGCGTTGTTATCTTTGTCTTTATCCTTGTCATCGGCAGGACTGGGTGAGGCATTTGCGACGACAGGCTGGCCGACGACGGAGAGCTTGTCTTCGGTGGGAAGATTGTCATTGTCAAAGACTTTGGGCTTGGCCTTGGCGGCGGCCGGGTCTTTGCGGACCTTGCGGGCGTAGTCGCCAAGTGGCGGATCTGTACGCTGCGCCCCGGCGAAAGAAGTCAGCAGGATGGTCGAGACCAGCAATCCCAAACCGGCGTTAACAATGCGCTTCATCGATTCCCCCTTAACGTGCGTTTCGTTTCTCGTTATCAAGTCCATCGGTACTCTGAATTCAATCTTTAAGTGTTCTGCCCGGCCGCACTGGCGCGATTGCCGGTACTGGCGGAGGCGCGTTTTGTGGCTAAAAATCCGCCGATGTGGCGGTCGAGTCGGGCGGCCTCGCTGGCGATGTCGGCGGCGAGTTGCGGCGCCAGCTCCGGTTCGCGGTTGCGCGCCAACTGCTGAGCGTATCCGGAAATCGTAGTCAGCGAAGTGCGCAGCTCCAGCGCCATTTCGGCGGAAACTTCGCCGTGCAACTGTTGCTGGTGGCGGATCTGCTCAAATTCGGTGCGGTCGCTGATCAGGCAGGCGGCGCCAATCAGGCTTCCGTCGGCAGCGGGCACGGGCGAAACTGTAACCGCGATGCGAAGCTTAATGCCGGCAGGAGTAGTGTAATCGGCCTCGACTTGCCGGCACTTGCTGCCTTCGCGCAGCACGGCATTCACTTCTTCTGCGAGGCGACCCTGTGTGTCTCCCAATCCATCGGAGTAGACGGCGGAGGGATCCTGGGAGCAGACTGCGGCGCTACGAAAAATATCCGCCGCGTTCATGCCCGAAGGAGAATGGAAGCCCAGAATCTGCTTGGCGGCGGGATTGGCTTGTTTCAACAGTCCATTGATGCCGAAGACGAGCACGCCGGAAGAAAGATTCGAGAGTACGGCCTGGCTGAAATTTTCCGTGGTGCGGGCGCGGCGTTGCTCGGCCTGCGTCTGCACTTGCAGTTCGTGCTTTTGTTGCTTGAGTTGCTGGATGACAGTGTTGTAGAGATGCAAAGGCAGAGCGTCCAGTTTGAGCGCGGGGCCGGAGTCGAGATCGGCTTCGGCGGCGATGTTGCGGCGTAATGCGCGAATCGCCCAAATGGCGAAAACAAAAGCTCCGCTCGCCGCCAACATAACGAGTGCGGCGCGGACAAGCAGCGGATTTGCGAGCAACTTTAGCATTCGAGTTTTACCACCAGAGTCTCCCGTACCAACTTAAGAACCGGTTTCCGGCAAACAGCGAGATCAGGGCCATGGCGCCGAGGAACACGCCGAAGGGCATTTGATAATGGCGGTAGACCATTTGCGCGGATTGCCATCCCCGGCGCCGTGCCGCTTGCAGGTTGGCGAGGCGGCGAGCGAAGCGGCGAGTACGCTTGATCCAAACGATCAGTACGGCGCTCAGGCCGAACAGCGACCCTGCCAGCGAAGCGGCGAAGATGGTGAGGATGGTGAGCTTGACGCCGAGAAACGCGCCCACCATTGCCATCAATTTGACGTCTCCAAAGCCCATGCCTTCGGTCCCACGCCAGCGCAGGTAGGCAGCGCCTGCGCCATAGATGAACGACGCGCCGAGGGCTGCGCCGAGCAAGGAATCGAGCAGAGAGAAGCAGCGCGCGGCGAGGTCGGCACTGAAGGGCAGATTCAATACTCCCGGCAGAAACTGCGAAGCTACGTCATGCACCGGAACCAGCAAACTGAAGAGGACACCCAGGCCGAGGCCGGGCAGCGTTAACTTGTCCGGCAACAGCTTGGTTTCGGCGTCGGTGAAGATCAGGCCGAGCAAAAGAAATCCGAAGACGCAAAATTTCAGAGTTGCGAGGGTGAATCCGAAGTAGGCGTAGCAGCCCAGGAAAAGTGAGGCGGTCAGGACCTCAACGAATAGATAACGTGCCGAAATTGTGGTCTTGCAGTGACGGCAACGTCCGCGAAGCAGCAGCCAACTGACTACCGGAAGATTGTCATAAAAGGCGATGGAGTGCTTGCAGCGGGGACAGGCGGAGCGCGGCGATACGACGGATAAGTCCAGGGGCAGGCGGTAGATACACACATTCAGAAAGCTGCCGAAGGCCAGCCCGAGGACAACAATCGCCGATGCAAGAAATGGGTCCACTTAGTTTTTTCCGGTCCCGGGAAGTGCGAACGCAAGTCTTCCAGAGAACGCAGATATTGCTGCTTCTTGTGTGGATTATAAAGCTGCGGGGGAGACAGGACTAAGGTACTGAAGTCACTGTCCGAAGGGACAGGGGACAAGCGGGCTAGCGCCAGTTGCAAGTTTGAAACACGACATGACCGTTTTCTTGGGTCGCTCAGTGAATGACTCTGAAATTCACGTTGCTGGTCAGCGTGCCGCCCGGCGTGGTCACTACGATCTTGCCGGTTGTAGCGCCACTCGGGATGACGGCCGTCATATAGGTGTCAGTCACGACTTTGAAGCTTGCCGCCGGGACGCCGTTGAACGTTACAGAAGTTGAGCCCGTCAGCCCCTGACCAAGTATCTGCACCGTCTTGCCGGGCTGTGTTCCCTCGGGGCTCGAGAAGGATATGAAGGGTCCCAAACCCATGTCGAGGCTGTAGAATCCACCTTCGCCGCCATGTCCGGTAAATTCTAGAAATCCGAAGAACTTCCCGTCAGTATGTTGGATTAATCCTGAGGGATCCTGCGGACCCGCGTAGAGGAAACTGTATAGCTGGAGATAGGTGGTGCCTGAAATCTGGTAGATCGTTCCTGCCAGGTGCGTCCCACCGGACGGAGTTGTGCCATAGAGATTGCCGTCGGTTCCCATTGTCAGACCTATGCCCGTAAGTCCATCTGTCGGCGTGCTGCCGAATTTGTGGAGAACGGAAACCACTCCTTGTGGTGAGATTGTGAAAACGGCCCCCGAGCCATAACCTGCGAGCGCGGTCCCATAAAAATTTCCGTCGTTCCCTTCGACCAGCGGGGCATTAACCTTGCCAATATTCAGCGAACAATCAAAGCTCCAGATATTGAGCAGCTGTCCAAAGATCGTCATTTTAAAAACCGCGCCGCAGCCATCGGAACCGGTTCCGCCGCCATAGAGATTGCCGTCGGCGCCTTGAACCAGGGCCGCGCCCGCACTGGTAAACTGCGACGTGGTGAACTGGTAAATCACCTTGAGACTTCTGGAGGCATCGTAGGTGTAGACCGCTGCGTCCTGTTTGTATCCGGCCGTAATTCCGTAGAGTTTGCCATCGACTTCGATCAGTGAACCGGCGGGCACCCCGCTCTGGAATCCCTGAAAGTTGTAGAGTTGGGTGAACACGCCCTTGGGGGTTATGCGATAAAGAACCCCGTAGTGAAAGATGTTGTCCGCCGTTGTCCCATACCAATTCCCATCTCCGGCTAACAGCACGGGCGATTCAGGAGTGCCGCCGCCTCCATCGGTTTGGCTGAAAACATAGAGCGGACTAGCTCTCCCGCCGGTTTCCTCTTTGAATACCGTGCCCCAGCCCGAGAAGTAGACCTCGCTGTAAAGCTCGCCATCCCTGCCTTGGACTGGCGGGCCGTACGGATTATTGATCCCAGTGTTGGGAAATTGGTGAATGATGGTCACGCTTTGTCCTCGGCCACTTAATACGAAGCCAAGAAGATATAACGCCAACAACGCAGAAGTTCGGGAAGGCCGCATGACAATCTCCTTGGCGGGCGCGGCTCGGGGGGTGAGCCTTTGCGGCGAGTACTGGAAGCGTACATCAATCGGGAGCAGCTGACAATATGCAGGGTTCTGCATATGGCCACGGGCCCTTTGGGCTCAGGGCAATTCAAAGCGTAACAACTTCCCTTCGAGGGGGATGGCGGAAGGTTCATGGGCGGGGAGGCGTCCGTGCCATTGGCTCCAATTGCGGGGAATGAGGCGGGTTTCTAGCGCTGGCAAGTCCAGCCAGTGTTCGCCGGTCTGTTCTCGCACAGAAACGGAGAAGGCAGGGCCAGTAACTGCATTGCTCGGGACGAGACTCCATTCAAAGAGAGTGGCCTGAAGATTTTCGGTGATGGACTCTCCGGGGGCCATGCAGAGGATCCAGTCATGGCCGGCGAGATCGAGGTAATGGTTCGCCGAGTCGCTGCTGGCGGCGGAGATAATCCGGGCGGCGTATTCGCGGGCGATGCGGAGAGTGGCGTCCGTCGAGTGATGATCGACGATGAGGATTTCGGAGCAGGGAAGAAGCATCTCGAGGGTGCGGCCGAGCCGCGAGGAGTCATTCTCTGTGTGCAACAGGGCTGTGATCGGAGGCATGAACGGGAAGCACCGTGCGTACGAGTGTACGACGAGTCACGGCACCCGGTCGCCGCTCTTCATTGTGGGCGGCGGGCGGCAGCGAAAGCCTGAATCGCGCAGGTCGCGGAGAACATCTCGCGGAGCGCGCGGAGAAGGGCAAATCACTCATTCAGAATTCTTGAATTTGAACCGATCACTCCGTTGTCGACGCCGTTGTTTGCGAACCTAAACGTAGCGCTCGACCAAACATGAGGCCGGTCTCAACTTCGACTGGCTGCCCGTTCCGGCGATACGGCTTAAACCTCCATTGCCCCAGCGCATCGGTGACGGCTTTCGCCTGATCGGGAAATGCGCTTAGAACGTGGATGTGTTTTACTTTCCCTTCTTTGTCGATGATGACTCGGACGGGAACCGGGTTGAATCGGTGCTCGGTAAAGACGGGGTCGACCCGTGCAGTTACATTTTTGGTGATGGCATAATCTTTGATGCACACCGGGACGTCGCCACCGCCTGTGCCGGCTGTGGGACTGGCTTCTGCCGGCAGTTTGATCTTGTTCAAATCCAGGACCAGATTTTCCAGCAGTTTCGTGTCTCGGCTGGTGAGCACGATGTCCACGGCGTGACAGCGAATTTCGGTAGAGAGAACATACCAATGCAGCTCTGCTGCTGGAGACCAATACGCGAAGAAAGTAAAGAGCCGGTCGGCAATTTTGGTAGGCGTGGGCGGCATTTCCACTTTGTAGTCAGCCTGAAGATGGTCCTTCGAATAATTCACTAGTTCCAGAGAGTTGGCTGCGGGCAACGGAGTGAAGAACATGTCTTGAGCGGTGATAAGGATCGTCCCGCGAGCAGGCCCTTTGAAAGTGGCGGTTGGGTTGAGCGCGGCAAGCACATAGCGGCCGCTATCCGATGGAGGGGGACCCTTGTATTTCTCTGCCCAGTCTGGAGGCACAGGATAAGTCATTCCAAAATAGGGATTACTGAAGACGTTATTGGCGACGTTCCCGCCTTCGGGTGCGGGAGTCACGGAGTCACTTGTGCTCGACCATGCGCCCTTTACAAGAATGACTCCTTTCGGCAGCGCTCCGCCGGGTACGACGGTGTTGGAGAAATCCCCACCGTTCCTGGAAGGGGTTTGAGGCTTGCTGCTCTGACCCCCGGCGAGTAATGACGTGGAGACAGCGAGAACAAGAGCGAAAGGTACGAATCCCGGGCGCATAAGTCTTCTCCGAAACACACAGAGGGTTCGGCTGCCGCTGCGATGCGGCGTCGTTTGCGAAGCTTAACTTTGCCAAGCGCATCTGGCGAGACACTAGCGGTGTCCCGCCAGAACGCTGTCGTTAGGTTTACAGCGAGCGCAAGAAATCCAACAACTGCTGCTGCTGTGTGGTTGAGAGGTTGTCGAAATTGTACTCCACCGAATTGGCTTCGCTGCCGTTGCTTGAGTGATCTTCGATCGCCGTGATCAGGTTGGTGGTGCGGCCATCGTGCAGCAGGAAGATGCGCTGTCCCAGGCCCCACAAGGGAGCGGTGCGGAACTGGTCGCCGCCTGCGCCACCCTGCGAGACGTTATCCGCCAAGCCAGACCCCATGTGATGGATCTCAATATCAGAGAAGGCATTCACTGAGGCCCTGCTTAGCGATGAGGTGAAGTTCGACACCTGCGTTGTTCCAACTGTTGGATTGTGGCAGGTGGCGCATCCGATCGAGCTGAACAAAGACGCTCCGGCCGAAATCTGGCTGGAGCTGACGGTCGATCCATTCAGCACCACCGATCCGGTGGGCGGAGGAGCCAGTGCTCTCATGAAGTTTGCGAAAGCAGAGACATCGTCCAGAACCGCTGAGTTCGGCGTTGACGATGGGTTCGACGTGTCTTCCGGATAACCGCTCCCACTCAGGTTCAGGCAGTTCGAGGGCAGCCCCGTAAGGCCCGTACCGCCGCCTCCGTCTTCGCCGGGCAACGGGCGATCCTGGGTAAACAGCAGGTTGCTGATGCCCATCTCCACGTTGTAAGCCTCACCTGAAAAGATGTGCAGCGACTTGTTCTGTGCTTTCCAGCCGAAGCGGGTGACGGTGCCGTCGTTGCCATTGTGATTGAGCGTGCCGGAGATGCCCAGATAGTTGTTGTTATTGTTATTCGTATTGCTCAGCAGGGTTGAGTCGTCCAAGTTCTCGATCAGACCCGCGCCAAAGGTGGGCGTGGGAATGCGGAAGATGATATTGCCGTATGCCCCGGCCGTGTTAAAGCTAGGCTGCGCCAGGCTGCATGTTCCCGCATCAGAGCGGCCGCTAACCGTAAACAGGGTCTCAACTCCGCCGTTGGGACTGTTGTAGTTGGGCGAACCGTCGCTATTGAAGAAGAACGGGAACCGGGCTTCGAGGGTTGGGCCGGTGGCGGTAACGAAATATGGTGTCGTATCGTTTGGCGCAGTGCCGTTACCGGTGAAACTGGCCTGCGGATTCACCGCGGCTCCTGTTCCTCCGACGGTGGGTTGCGCGTGGCACGAACTGCAACTGGTCGAATTAAACCGCGGGCCCAGACCGTTGTTGCCGGTGGGACTGTTGGAAACAGACTCTACATCCTGAAAACGTTTTTGGCCATCGGTGAAAAACGAAAGGATTCCAGATGGGCTGTTGGACAGCACAGAGGAAAGCGCGGCACCGGTGCCGCGATTACCGCTTTGAACTCCGGGGTCGGTCTGTGCGAGTGCGATTCCGGCGAGGAACAGCACGGCCAATGTGAAGAATGAGGCGAGCTTAGCTGTTTTGATCACGACTCCTCCTTGTAGAGTTTCTTTCTTCGTTCACGGTGGACCGCACGTCGGGACTTCGGCGATGCATGCCAAAGGAACGCACTAGTACGCCCCGCGGAGCAGGGTGTTCCTAGCGGACACAATCGCTCATTTACAGATTTGCGTTAGACAAAGACAAAGCAGCGCGAAACTGTCTCTCTGAGTTCGGACAGTGAGGTGCAGGGGTGTTCGAAATCAGTGCAGCGGTTTCTAATCCAGAATCAGAGTGGCGCAACAAAAAAGTGTTGGGCGTTACGGAGTTGGAACAGAGTGTGTGTCGAGAGGGTTGGAGATCATCAGAATTTTGTTGGGGATACGCTATTGGCGTCGCAGATTTTCTGGAATGCCGTGGGCGGACGAAAAAATGATACGCGTGTTCGGAAAACCGGAACTCGAAGGTTCAGGGAGTTGAGCTTCCTCGAAAAGGTGCCCGCAATCTCGCGGATTGGTTTCTTAGTTGGGATTGGCGACCCTGGGACGGCCGGCGTTCGGGTTCGTGGGCCTAACGACGGTAAGAGGAGCTTGCAAAGTAAAATTCAAAACTGTTTCCGAAGGCAGCTTTACTGGTTTCGGCTTGCTGGCGGCCTGCGCTCCGCCGCCTACGCCGGCACCCGCAGCCGAGCCGATGGCCGCACCTTTGCCTCCGCCGGCAATGGCTCCGATAATTCCGCCCACGATGGCGCCGCCGCCAACTTTTTCGGCGGTGTTTTTGCCTCGGGATGAGCCTTCTTTTCTGTATTGGTCGGTTTGCAGCTCGTAGCTTGTCCCGTTGGCGGCGATGCTGTCGAGTTGCAGCACGACGAGGGACTGTCCTTTGAATTTCCCTGCGCTTCGGAGATCCACAATATGCCCGGTGACATCGGTGCCTGCCGGAATTGCCTCCGATCCTTCGGCGGAGAGTGGCGTGTTCAGGGAAGCGTGAAAAGTTTCCCCGACCTGATTCTTTTCACTGTCGATGCTGTCGATGAGCCGAATTGAGATCGGCGTGCCCTGCTCGATCGTCACTTTTGTTGGCGCTGGCGGGGCGGGAGGCGGCGTGGTTGGAGGAGGATCGACAGGCGGAGGATTTTGATTTGGCGGCGGCGTATTCGAGGCCACAGACTCCTGGTTCCCGGCGGTCACGGTGGCGCCTGGCTTTGCGTTGGAACGGCTGGAGTTCTTCCTGGCCGATTCTGGCGGCGTTGCTTGCGCAACGTTGTTTGCCGTGCGAGCGGAAGGCGCGGGTCTGTTCGCTGGGCTGCCCACTTGCAGATTGTTGACGACTTCTTTAACGCCCTCCACCGATGCAGCCTGACGGGCCGCCACGGCTCGCTGGGCATCATTGTCGACGAAGCCGGTCAGAGTCACTACGCCATTGCTGGCCTGAACCGTGAGCTGTTTGCCGGACAGTCCAGAGTCCTGTCTGAATTTGTTCTGTATTTCGCTGGAAACCCGCGCGTCATCCGGCTTGCGCGCGCAGCCCATGGTCGAACTGGTTAGGATGACTGCGAGGAAAATCACAAGAACAGAGGAGACTCGGTTCATGCCAGACTCCTGAGATTTGCCGGCGACGAAGGTCCGGCTGTTCGCCTACAGTCTAGATGCTGAAGGGAATTTTGGCGAGTAATTCAGAAATCAGCGCGCGACAACAGCCGGCGAAAGGGCAAAGATTGCCTGAGGAGTCTATTAGTGAATGAATTTGTAGTCGACGATGGAGGCTGCTAAAAGGCCAGAGTTGCTCTCGGAGTCTTTCTCCCGAGATTGCTCTTCTTTGCCTACTTGGTCTTTGCAGCGGATCACACGGCCCTGGCAGAGAACGTTGCGATTCTTTTGGCCGGAGATTTCCTCAGGCATCTCGAAGACCATCTCGATCAGGGCATTTACGGGCAATTGCTGCGGTCCGTGAAAAAGAATGCCGGTCTGGCTAAGATTTTCGACGCTGCCTTCGTGCCAGGTACTGGTGCTGTTGACGCGGTAACGCAAGGCAATATCCAGCTTCAGGCGGCGGGCGCGGGGAGTCCAGGAAGGCCGCTTCTCCCGCGTGTGGCTGCGCCGGACTGCGCTATCGGGCTTGGCATGTTCCAGGCGTTGCGTGCGGCGCATGGTAGCCCAGTCATACTTGTACTCGGCGGCGCACAGCAGGCAAACCTGATAGTACTCGCCATCCGAACCACGCCGGGGCCAGGAGAACTCGTGGGAGCAGCGGCCAAGCATAAGAACATCCATGATTTTTTGCGGCATGATGGTTACTTCCGGGCTGATCGTACTTCCGGACGCAGACGTATCATCGCCCGACGCGCGGGTTTTGGGTAGGTTACTTTCGTGCACGGTTTGGTGCGGTCAGCAACATAAGATCAATGGGTGCAAAGAGTTAGGCTGTGATTATTGAATTGCCGGCTGTGTCAACGGTTTAACACGTGTCCCAAGGATCTGAAGAACTTCCTTAGGGAGTTTTTCGGAGGAGCGACGGGTGGCGTAGGGCTGGTCTCGGTGCCTGGGGTTGCTGGCAGGGCAAGTTCGGGGATCAGTTGAAAGGTTGAGGCTGGTTCTGTTCCGACCCAGCCTTCTTCAAACGACACAACTACGCCCATCATCGCGAGTGACCCAACCTCAAGCGTGGCATTGATGGCCACCATTTGCCGTGCGGGAACTACGACCGCGATTTTGAATGTCTTAAATCCCGGGACTTGAATCGTGACCTCGTAGTTATCCGGAGCCAGGTTCGGGAATCGAATCCGCCCCACTGCGTTCGTGATCCCTTGCGCAACCTGCGTTCCCGTCTGGGTCGCAACTGTGATCTGCGCATGGGCAATTACTGCGTGGCTCTCATCGAGCACCACGAGTTGGACGCCAGTTTCTGCCTGCTGGATTTGAACAAGCGACGAGGGCCCGGGCGACGATGGCTCGACGCGCGGAGTTTGTGCCGCCGCAACCGCGGCGGTCATGGCTGCGGCGAATGCGGTGCCGACTCTTCGGGATACGCGGCGAATCAGGACTCGTACACCGACCGGACAATCGCGGGTGAGAATCGTTCCGTCCACCCGGCGATAGAGGCGTCCGCAGAGGCGCTGTCCTTTGCTGGCGGCAACCAACTGTGCGACTTCTTCGGACGTCATCTCCGAGAAGTTGTAAACGTTCAAGTCGCACTGGGCGCAGTGACGGACGCGATTATCCCCGATCATCCGCTCCCAGTCCGCTGTGCACGGCGATGCGACTTTAATCTGAGGCAGCATCAGGATCTAAGCTTAGTGTCGGCCTGTGGAGGAGTCAACGGCAATCGACTCCGTGTATCATCGGCCCATGGATGGCGCGCCGGAGGTGACCGCCTTTGTCCTGGCCGGGGGCAAGAGCACCCGCATGGGCAAGGACAAGGCATTCGTGGAGTTCGAGGGCCGCACGCTGCTGGCGCGGGCGCTGGAGTTGGCCGGGTCGGTTGCTTGCGGGGTGCGCATCGTTGGAGGGCGGGAGAAGTTCGCCGCATTTGCTCCCGTGGTGGAAGATGTTTTCCGCGACTGTGGACCGCTGGGTGGGATTCACGCCGCGCTGCGCAACTCGGCGACGAATATTAACTTGATGCTAGCGGTCGATATGCCTTTTGTTTCGTGGGCGCTCTTGCAATACTTAATCAGCCAGGCAGAGAAGTCGCGGGAAGCGGCCGCGGTTGTTCCGCGCGGGAAAGAAGGCTGGCAGCCTTTGTGCGCGATTTACCGCCACGATTTTGCGGACGCAGCGGAAGGCGCGCTGCGGGCGGGTCAAAACAAGATTGACCGCCTGTTCGATAAGGTTCGAATTCGCGAGATCGGGCAGGACGAGTTGGATCTCGCCGGATTTTCGCCAGCTATTTTCCGCAACTTGAATACTCCTGAAGAACTGGAGGCAGAACAGCGGCCGATTCTCCGCAGAAATATAAACGATTGAGCGTTCAAGTTATGCCCGATACTCCGCAAGTTCCTTACATTGAGTTTCGCGAGGTCTGCAAAGCCTTCGGCGAAAAAGTCATTCTCGATCGCGTGAGCTTTAACGTGATGCCGGGCGAGACGGTTTGCATTCTGGGCCGCAGCGGTGTGGGCAAGTCGGTATCCCTGCAACTGCTCATGGGCTTTCTCAAGGCCGACTCGGGTCGCGTGATCGCGGCCGGAGAAGACATCACCAATTTTACCGAGTTTCAAATGGAAGCGATTCGCAGAAAAGTCACCATGGTGTTTCAAAACGGAGCTTTGTTCGACTCTCTCTCGGTCGGTGAAAACGTGGCTTTTCCGCTGCGCGAGAGCAGGGACTTAAGTGAAGAGCAGATCTACGAAATTGTCGACGGCCTGCTGAAAATGGTGGGGGTGCAGGAGATGCGTGATTTGCTGCCTTCGGATCTTTCCACCGGCATGAAGCGCTCGGTGGCGATTGCGCGGGCGCTGGCGGCGCGGCCGGAGTGCGTTCTTTACGATGAGCCCACTACCATGGTCGATCCGCTGATGGCACAACTACTGGGTGATCTGATCAAGCGGCTGAAGATTCAACTGAATCTGACCAGCATTGTGGTCACACACGATATGCGCCTGGCCAAGAAGCTGGCGGACCGCGTCGTCTTCCTACACCAAGGCAAAGCCGTTTTCTTCGGTACTTCGGCCGAAATGGAAAAATCAATTGAGCCGATTGTGCAGGAGTTTTTGGAACTGGATGAACTGAAGCTGCAGTGTTAGAGGCAGTGGTCAGTGGCAGTGTTCTGTTGTTTTTTCGTAGCCGCTGCAGGTCAATATCGGAAGCGTTGGATACTTCGGAAACCGAGAGTCGGTAAACGATAGCTGGCATTGCAGGAACGTCGAGTTGCGGTCAGATCGAATGATTCGTGCGTGAATGCAATCGGCACATAGGCCAAGATTAGTAGCGAAGACCGAAAGAGGCTCAAATTCCCCGTCTCTCATAGCGAATGGAGGGTCGCGCATAGCGGCTGTCGCTGACCGCTGACCCCGGCTTCTAAAATCCTTGTCGCACCAGTTCTTCCACCGTGAGCGTGCTCTCTTCCGATGCGCCGGTCATCATCTTCTCGACATATTTAGCGATCAAGTCGGCCTCAAGATTAAGCGGGTCGCCGGGCTTGAGCGAGTTCAGGTTGGTCATCTCGACGGTGTGCGGAATGATGGCGACCGTGCACTCTCTTCCTTCAAGTTTTGCAACCGTGAGGCTGATGCCTTCAATGCAGATCGAACCTTTGTGAACGGTATACTTCTCGATTTCGCGCGGCAGTTCAAGGCGCAACCAGTAATTTCCGGAGTCGGCAATGCGATCGAGGGCGATCAGTTTGCCTACTCCATCCACATGGCCTTGCACGATGTGCCCGCCGAAACGACCGTCGGCCTTCATGGGCAGCTCCAGGTTCACCAGAGCGCCCTCGCGCATGCGGGAGAAAGAGGTTCGCTCCCAGGTTTCAGGAGCAAGATCGGCGCAGAATGAACCTGGTTTGGTGTCAAGCGCGGTCAGGCAAACCCCGCTGACAGAGATGCTGTTGCCGGTTTTCAGTTCTTTCGGTAATTTCCCAGCGGCCACGGTGATGCGGCGATTCTCGCCACGCTGCTCGATTCGCAAAATCTTGCCTACTTCTTCCACGATGCCAGTAAACATGAAAACCTCATCCGCAAGGAAATATCATAAACCCACGGTGGCGCGCCACACGGTTCAAGCGAAAGATTTCGAGCGAGTAGCGGCAGGATTTGTGCGGTGAGATTAACCCTCGTACGGATCGCGGAGATAACCCTCCGCAGCTATGTCTTCTCCGAAGCGGTGCACCTGGAGATGTTTGACGCGTAACGTCTCCCGGAGGCCTGCGTTCGTGTCCGCGGCAAAAGGCACCGCTCCTGCACCCAGAATTGTCGGGGCGTAATACAGAAACAGTTTGTCCACCACTCCGGAAGTCAGCGCCATCCCGTTCACCGCCGCACCGCCTTCGATCATCAAGCTGGTGATTTCGAGCTCTCCCAAACGCCGTAGGACTGCGTGAAGGTCGAGACGCCCGTCGGAGGCAGGGGGAAGCTGCTCCACTCGAACTCCGCGCGCTACGAGATCGCGTTTTTTCTTCGGTTCAGCCGAGGAACAGAATACGAGCACATCGTCCTGTGATTTGTTGTCGCTAGTGACGCTCTGTACTATGCGCGATCCCACGGGCAGTCGCAGGCGCGAATCAAGGATCACACGCCAGAGAGGGCGGCGTCTTGGACTTCCGCTGCGATCAGTGAGCAACGGATCGTCCGTTAGGATGGTGCCGATACCGACGAGAATGGCATCGCTTTGGTGACGCTGCAGGTGCACGTGAGCGCGGGCAGCATCTCCTGTGATCCATCCGCCGGCGGGAACTCCTTCAATGCGATGCACTGGCGATGATGCGGGTGGAGCGATCTTGCCGTCGAGCGTCATCGCGGATTTCAGCGTCACGAAGGGGACGCCATGACGAATATACCGGGCGAAGTTTTCATTGAGACGGCGGGCTTCGGCTTCGAACAGGCCAACTTCAACTTGGACTCCTGCGGCGCGCAACTGCTCAAATCCCCGCCCGCTTACCTTGGGGTTAGGGTCGGGCATGGACGCGACCACGCGCTGAATTCCGGCAGCGATCAGGGCGTCAGTGCATGGCGGTGTACGACCTTGATGCGAGTGGGGTTCAAGATTGATGTGGAGCGTTCCGCTGCGGGCCTTGCCGCCGGCCTGCTCAAGGGCAAGCACCTCGGCATGTTTCAGGCCATCGTACGTGTAAGCGCCCTCGCCGACGATGCTGCCCCGAGAGTCGACGATGACAGCACCAACGTAAGGATTCGGGGACGCCAATCCCATGCCCTGGCGCGCCAAGTCGAGCGCGCGGAGGGTGAACTGCTCGTCGGTGTGATGGTCGGGCACTCGGATGTGGAAGGAAACTATTCGAACAGAGAATCTACGAATTCTTTGGGATCGAAGGGCAGCAAGTCGCCCACTTTTTCGCCCACGCCGACAAATCGGACAGGCAATCCCAACTCACGCGAGATGGCGACGACCACGCCGCCTTTCGCGGTGCCATCAAGTTTGCTGAGCACGATGCCGGTAACGCCCGCCGACTCGGTGAACAAGCGCGCCTGCTGCAAACCGTTTTGGCCAGTGGTGGCGTCCATCACCAGGAGGGTTTCGTGCGGCGCTCCCGGGATAATGCGCTGAGCGGTGCGGCGCATTTTTTCCAGCTCGGACATAAGGCTCGTCTTGGTATGCAAACGCCCTGCCGTGTCGACGATCACGTAATCTATCTTGCGCGCAGTGGCCGCCTGCAAGGCATCGAACAAAACCGCGGAAGGATCGCCGCCGGGCTTGGTCTTGATCACTTCGGTGCCAGTGCGCTGTCCCCAGATTTCCAGCTGATCGATGGCTGCCGCGCGGAAAGTATCCGCTGCGCACAACAAGACGCTCTTGCCGCTCGACCGGAATACCTGCGACAACTTGCCGATCGTCGTGGTCTTGCCGGTGCCATTTACGCCCACGACAAGAATCACTTCTGGCGTGCCCTCTACGCGCTGCACGGGCCGGGTGTTGGCGGCATTCAAGATGGCCAGCAGCTCCTCTTTCAGAAGGCGTTTTAGTTCCTGCACATCTTTGATCTGTTTGCGGTCCGCTTTATCGCGGAGCTTGCCCAGCACTTCCTGAGTCGTGGTATTGCCCAGGTCGGCGGCAATCAGCGTGGCCTCAAGATCGTCGAGCGTGTTGCGGTCGATCTCCTTGCCAAAGGCGACCACCTCTTCAATGCGCTCGGCGAGATTCTCCCGCGTGCGCGTGACCGCTTGCTTCATGCGATCGAAGAGTCCAGTTTTCTTTTCTTCTTCCAGACTGCCGAACAGAGTTTGAATCATGGAAAAATCCTAAAGGATGATTATAGCGGGCAGGGCAGGAGGGATCGGTATATTGCCGGCTTTGAGTGTGGGAGCGTGGACGCTTCCGCAGCCTGCCCTTAGCTTGCCGAAGGGACAGCCGCCGAGACGGCGGCGCTACTGATGCGGGCACCTCGTCAAAACTTATACGCGGGTTCGTTCGAGGTTGGCGCTTTCGGCGCTGGGGAGTGCGGGGACAGTTGCAGGCGCTGCAGGGGTATCGGGTGAAGCGACGCTCGCATCGGGGGCGGCCACTGCGCGCTTGATGGAGAGGCGCTGGATGCGAATTTCTCCACGTTCGTAGACGGCTATGAGGGCGGCTACAGTGTCGGGATCAAGCCGCTTGCCGGCGAGATTTTGAATGATCTTGAACGCTTCTTCAGGAGTATGGGCGTGCTGGTAAGGGCGATTCGTGGTCAAAGCATCGAATGTATCGGCCACCGCAATCACGCGCGCCAGCAGGGGAATCTGATCTCCCTTGAGCCCGTAGGGGTAGCCGCGGCCGTCAAGCGCTTCGTGATGCAATTCGATGCCGGGAAGCATTTCCGCAAGCTGGGTGACGGGACGCAGAATATTCGCGCCTTTTGTAGTGTGAGTTTTCATCACTTCAAATTCTTCGGCGGTCAGCGCTCCCGGCTTCTTGAGAATGCGGTCTTCAATGCCAATCTTGCCTACGTCATGGAGTTGCGCTGAAATCCGCAGTGTTTCCATGAACGTGGCATCCAGATTCAGCTCTTTGCCGATCATCAGCGAGTAGCGCGTGACACGGTCGGAGTGGCCACGGGTGTAGGGATCTTTTTCGTCGACCGCGCCGGCCAGCATTTGGATGGAGCCCAAAAACAGGGCGCGATTTTCCTCCGCCGCCCGCTTCAGATCTTCGACGAACTGTTCCAGTTCCTGCGACATAGTATTAAAAGTTTCGGCCAGTTCGCCGATCTCGGTGCGGCTGCGCAAGTGGACACGTTGGGAAAAATCACCGCGCGCCAGTGCACGCCCGGACTGAGTCAATATCTGCAACGGATTCGTAATTCTGCGGGCCGCGAAGATACTAACACCAATGCTCAACAGGACGGCGAGCAAGGCCAGTAGACGGGCCGTGCGTTGCATCTCGATAACTCCACGATAAGCCTCAAGCTGCGGCTTCTGCACAACTACCGCCCAGTCGAGCGGGGTTACGGGACTATAAGTGCCCAGCATCTCGACGTTGTTCTTGCCCTCCTGGACAGCGAATTCTTTGGTAGCTGCCAACTGTGCTTTGTTGCCCTCGTCCACAAAATTGCGGACGATTTCCAGGTTCTTCATGTCCTGCCCGGTCACATAGTGCGGAGTACCCGCAGCCACCAGTCGGCCTTGCGCGTCCACAACATAAGGAATGAGGCCGCCGCCGCTGACTTCCTGCAGGCGGCGAATCAAAAATTGCAGATCGACCACCGCGCCCACCATGCCCAGAAAGCGTCCGCCGTAACTCACTGGACTGCTTACCAAGACCACGGTACGAGCGGATTTTCCATCTTCCACCTGTAACGCCTGGCCGTTGTAAGCGCGGCCATCGCGGGCGGCGTCAAAGGCGTGTTGCAACTCGCGTTGCAGAAAAGCGTCGGGGGCAATGCGTCCCGCGGAAATTCCTTTGGCTTCGGAATTCAGCAGAGTGGCGTAAGCGACTTCATCCGAGGAGGAAACGAAATGTTCCAGCAGGGCGCGCAGTTCGGGGGCTTCGATGTTTTTGTTGCCGATGTCGCCGCCGCTGGCCACTTGAATCGCCGATGACAGGTTGGCCAGCATCATCCGCAGAGAACGTTCGTGCTGCGAGAGATCGTCGGCCAGCGAGCGCGTCACCGTATTCTGCAGCAGCATTTCGTTGGTCTTCAAACGGTCGCGGTTGATGGCTTCTACCTGCGCCGAATAGAAGTACATGGGAACAATGCTGATCACGAGAAGCACGCCGAGGATTACATACAAAATCGGAATGCGCGCCGGGTTGGGAGCGCTAGAAGGCGAGTCGCTCCCTGGACTGATTTCGGAAGCGCCGTCGATCGAAGTGGCGGCAGAGTTCACGGGTATCTATAGAATTTTAATGTGGAGGGAACTGGCAGCCGGGGAAAACCGTCAGGAACGCCATTACCAAAGTACCAATCGAAGCGCTTGCCGGGCACGAGTTTGGCATGAAACACGCTTTTGACTGGCTATTTATGTTCTGAGAATTTCACTTTTGCTGCTGCGGGTCATCAATTCGTAGATTGCGTCTTGTGGAGATTTGCCCTCATGCAGGATGGCGTACATCTGTTCGGTAATCGGCATCTCGACGTTGCGAGCCCGCGCTAATCCCACCGCCGCTGTCGTCGTAAAAATTCCTTCCGCAACCATGCCGTGCATGCCGGCTAGAATTTCCGGCAACTTTCGTCCCCGGCCAAGCTCGACACCTACGCTGCGATTGCGGGAAAGACCGCCGGTGCAGGTGAGTACCAGGTCGCCCAGGCCGGCGAGTCCCGCCATGGTTTCCGCCTTGCCTCCGCAGGCCACGACCAGCCGCGTCATCTCCGCCAAGCCGCGCGTGATCAGGGCTGCAACCGAGTTGTGTCCCAGGCCGAGTCCCGCGCAAACTCCGGCTGCGATGGCGATCGTATTCTTCAGTGCCCCGCCCAGTTCGACGCCGATGGGATCTTCATTGGTGTAAATGCGAAAGCTGGCATGACTGAACTCCTGCTGGATCGTGTGTGCGAGTTCCTTATCCTGCGACGCGATTGTGATTGCGGTTGGATCTCCTCGCGCCGCTTCAAGCGCAAAAGACGGGCCGCTGAGTGCGCCGGTCCGCAGCCCCGGCAAGTGATTGCCGTGGAGCACCTGCGAGATCACCTCGGTCATCCGCAGCAACGAGTTCTCTTCCAGACCCTTGGTCGCACTGACGATCAAGGTGTCCGCCCGAAGGTGTGGCCGCATCTGGAGAAACAAGCCGCGGCAGTGTTGCGATGGCATCACGCTGACCACAATGCTCGCGTCCGCAAGCGCCGCCGCCAGACTGTTGCAGGGTGTGACGCAGGCCGGAATCTGCTGGCCGGGAAGAAACTTGTCGTTCACCCGCCGCCGGGCAATGCTCTCGCAAACCTCCTCTTCGTGAACCCACAGCCGCACCCGGTGCGTTTCTTTGCGCCCAAGAACGATGGCGAGGGCCGTCCCCCAGGCTCCAGCACCGATGATGGCAATCTCGCTCATGCGCGCTTCGCTCCAATGCGGCTTTCGGTGCCAGCCAACAGGCGGCGGATGTTTTCGTGATGTTTAACAACGATGAGTAGCGAGACTAGCGAAATCAAGGCGAGACCTGTGGAAACATAGAACCGATCAATGGCCCAAACGACTAAAGGAAAGGCCACCACCGCCACGATGGACCCCAGAGAAACGTAGCGAGAGACTGCGACGACGACTATAAAAATTCCGAGCACGATCAGCAGTGCCTTTGGGGTTATTGGTGCAAACGCGCCTAGCGCAGTGGCGACTCCCTTCCCGCCGCGAAACTTCAGCCATACGGGAAAGATGTGGCCGAGGATGGCGAACAATGCACCCAGTGCAAGTAGATCGAGCGTAGGAGGTCCATCGCCCAAGCGGTAAGCGACGTCGTAGGACAGTATCGATGCAGCCGTTCCCTTCAGTGCGTCGAGTAACAAAGTCGCAGCTCCCAATATCGGAGATTTGCGCGAGACATTCGTGGCTCCAATGTTTCCACTTCCGCTCTGCCGCACATCTTCACCGCGGAAAATTCGGACGAGGAGATATCCAAAGGGGATCGACCCCAGCAGATAACTCAGTGCGGCGATGATGAGGAGCGTTCGCAAGGTGTGTAAAATTTCGCCCGATGCGCTAGCGCAAAGCAAACCGCGCCAGCTTCGTGTATTTTGAGCCTGCCGGTGAAAGCGCGCTTAGGTACAGGAAAAACTCACGGGCGGCCATCGTACCAAACTCCGGTGCAGGCAGCTTCGCTAATCTTTCCTGTAAGCGCTGAAAGCTGTTGTTCGCGCGGTCGCTCTTCTGCCTGCGCGGCGAACCTGAGCCTCTGCCGCCGCGCGCCAGTGTTAAGTGCGGGTTGAAAGCGTGTTCTTCCTTCGGGATTCCGAGTTGCGCCAGAGTCTTGTCCACAATTGCCGCCAAGGAGGTGAGCTTCGGTCCGCCATCGACTCCAATCCAGAACACTCTCGGAGCTCGCGCGCCGGGGAAGAATCCATAGCCCCGAAAGTTGACCTCAAACGTTTCGGCGACAATTGTTTCCAGCGCTCGCTCGATTTTCACAACGTCTTCGTCGGATTGCTCACCAATGAACTTCAGCGTGACGTGCAACGATTCGGGACGCGCCCAGCGCGCATCCGGAGCAAATTCGCGGACGCCATCGAGAAAACGGGCAATACGGGCGCGAATGCTGTCATCGATATCGAGTGCGACGAAAAGGCGCATAACAAAGCTTCTAGCCGCTAGCTTCTAGCCAAGTCCGTTTAGCGGGTGGCTAGAAGCTAGGAGCTAGCCGCTCCACTCACATCAACTTCTTCCGCACCATGTCGAGGCTCAGAGTTGTCGCGAACCAGCGAATGCGTTTCCGATCTCCCGGGAAGTTGCGCTCGATCACTTCCGTGCCGCTATCGCTGGCCAATGCGTGAAAAACCAGTCCCACAGGCTTCTCCGGCGTTCCGCCGCCGGGCCCGGCTACCCCAGTGATGCCGACTCCCAGGGTGGCCTCGCAGCGATAGCGGATACCTTCCGCAAGCGCCGCCGCCACTTCGCGGCTTACCGCACCATGACGTTCAATCATGTCGGCCGGAACTCCGGCCAGCTCAGTCTTAACCGCGTTGGCGTAGACGATCGCTCCCCCGGCAAAGTAGCGCGAGCTGCCACTTACTGACGTAAGCCGCTCTCCCAGCAAGCCGCCAGTGCACGACTCCGCGACCGCCAAGGTTGCATTGCGCATCTGCAGCCAATAGCCTACGATCTGCTCGAGCGACTCCCCATTGCGCGAGTACACGGCATCGTCCAATTCTTCCTCGACGGCGTCGGCGGCTTCATCGACACGCGCCTGCGCAGCTTCCATGGTTTCGCCACGAGACTTGAAATGCAGTTGGATTTCTCCCGCGCCTGCGAGGATTGTGGTCTGCACCTCGTGGAATCGTTTGTAAATCGGTGCCACACGGGCATCCACCGCTGATTCCCCCAGCATGGCCACCTTCAACACGCGCGTCGCCAGAAAAGCCCGCGGCAACTTTGTTCGCAGGCGCTCACGACACTCGGCTTCGAACAAGGCTTTCAGCTCGTGGGGAGGCCCGGGTAGCAGAATCACGATGCGCTCGCGTCCATCGAACTTGCCGCTCAGCCATTGTCCCGGCGCGGTACCGTTCGGGTTCGGCAGCACGATTGCACCTTCCAGCACGTCGGCCTGCTTGACGTTGTTGGGGGACATCTTCCAGCCACGCGCGGCAAACCGCTGCTCAATCGCTGTCAGCACGGTTTCATCGCGGTGCAGCGCCACGCCCAAGGCTTCCGCCACCGCTTCGCGGGTAAGGTCGTCTTCGGTAGGACCGAGGCCGCCGCTGAAAATGACGATTTCCGAACGAAACAACGCGTGCTGCGCGGCCTCGACCAGCCGCCTGAGATCGTCGCCCACCACGCTCTTGAAGACCACTTCAACGCCCAATTGATTGATCTGCTCGGTTAGGTAGAGGGAATTCGTATCCATGCGGAAAGGCGTGAGCAGCTCAGAGCCAACCGCAATGATTTCAGCGTTCACCGCTAGAAGTGTAAATGAAAACCTGAAGAGATGGACATCAGGGTGAGCCTGACGAATCAATATGCGGAAACCTATTCCGGCAGCAGGGGCAGCCCCTGAATATTCCACGAAAGGTGATGCACGGCGTCGGTGGTCGCAAGAATCACGCTGCGGCCGGGAGCAAAAGCGAGTCCTACAAGCCCGTGACCAGCCACTTCCAGACTGGCCACGCCACCCGGGGTGATCTTCACAATGCCGCGCCTGCCGCTCAGCGAAGCCGCCATATACAGATTTCCTGCCGCGTCGAAAGCCAGTCCCTGAGGGCGTCCCAGGCCGCGGTAAAAAGTGTGCACCGTCCCTTGCGGATCGATTCTATGCACCGCGTCGTAACTGGAGGTGGTCGGTCCGGTCACAAATAAATCCCCCTGCGGACCAAACGCGAGGTGATACGCGGAAACGCTGGGCTCCAGAGTGGCAAAGACGAAGACTTGCTGATCGCGCCCGATTTTGAAGATTGTGCCGCTGCGGTCTCCGACGTAGAGATTCTGATTGCGGTCAAATGCGATCCCAGTGGCAATTCCCATGCCTTCGGCGTAGGTAGTCATGTTTCCACTCGCGGTCACGCGATATACGGCGCCATCATGCCGCGAGGAGGCGTACATCTGTCCCTGCCGGTCGAAAGCGATCGCCGTCGCGTTCATCATGTCGGCGACGAAGGGCTTCACGGCGTAGTTGGTATCGATCTTGAAAATCGAGACTGGCACCTTCTGACCCCGCGAGCCCGAGAAGGTGGCGTAGATGTTGCCCTGAGCGTCGAGTGCCGGACTGGTCACGGGGTGCAGCCCTTCGGCAATGGGGACGGCCACGTGGATATTGAGCGGATTGCTCGAATGCCCATCGGCGGCTACCACTACTGGGCCCGAGCTGGCGCCTTCGGGAACGCGGGCCACCAGAAACGAGTCCGAACTGATCACCACTCCGCCCTCGACATCGCCAAATTGCACGCGCGGGCGCTGCCATTGCTGGGAGCGTAATCCCGAGCCGGCAATGCGGACTTCGCCCCCGGTCAGCGCCAACTCCGGCGACACGGACTCGATGTGCGGTCCGCCGTTCACGCTTTTCTTACCCAGAATACGGTCGGAGAATCCCATGAGAAAAATACTCGCACTACTTTAGAAGACCAAAGTGGAGAAAGAGATGCACAACTCCGAGAGCGTACAGTCCCGCGGCCACGTCGTCCAGTACGATTCCGCTACCTTCGGGAAGGGCCTCCAATTGTCGCACCGGCGGCGGTTTGAAAATATCGAAGACACGAAAAAGTATAAAGCCCGCCAGAAAAGATTTCCACGCCAGCGGCAGTGCGATGAGTGCGACCAGTTGACCTGCCACTTCATCAATCACCACAAACTGCGGATCTTTTTTCCCCGCGCCCCGCGCCACTTGCGTTGCGGCAGGAATGCCGATGAGTGTAACCAGCGCGGCCAGTGCGATCACGACGGGGGTTCGCAATGATGCAGGAAGCGCATACGCCAATGCCGCCCACAGCAAGACCGTAACTGCCGATCCCCAAGTGCCCGGCCCCGGCCGCATCCGCCCGATACCGAAAAAAGTAGCGACTAGAGTAGCCCATGCCGGAGGTTTCATGCGGTTTTCGTAGCGCCGCCGTCCTCGGCGGCTGTCGTGTCTCTCTCCCAACTATCTTTCACGATTCGTCGTCCACGTCTTCCGGCAGACTTTCCCGAATCTGCTCGTCTTCCTCGCTCACCGGGGATGGAATCACGTAAGCGCCGCTGGCCCATTTGCCGAGATCGATGGTCCGACAGCGGTCGCTGCAGAAAGGAAATTCGGGATCGCCGTTCTTCACAGTTTTCTTACAGATCGGACAGCGGAGCTTCAGGGTTCGCTTGCGAGGCATGATCAGAAAGTCTTCAAGGTGCGAATCATTGCACGACCAAGTCAGGACGCGAAGCTATGGGCCAGGCGAGAGTACCCGGGCCACCAGATCATAGTCGTGCGCTTCCGTAATCTGGCAGCGATAAAATTCGCCGGGCTGCGGTGTTATCTCTTCCGGAAAGTCATTCACAAAAACTTTTCCGTCTATCTCGGGCGCGTGCATGGGAGTACGGCCTTCCATCAGCAGATCGGTCTCTTCAGAGGCTCCTTCGAGGAGCAGGTCGAACTCCTGTCCCACCAGCGCCTTCTTTTTCTTCTTGCTGATTCGCTGCTGGATTCCCATCAGATGTTTGCGCCGCCGCTCAATCTCTCGCGGCGACAGTTTGTGGTCCAACCCGTAGGCATCGGCGCCGTCCTGATCAGAGTAGGCGAAGGTTCCCATCCAATCGAACTGGGCTTCGCGCACAAACTCGCACAGCTCTTCAAATTCCTTTTCGGTTTCTCCCGGGAAGCCAACAATAAACGACGTGCGCAAAGTGAGGCCGGGGATGGCCCGCCGCATTTTCGCGATGGACTTCAGAAACACATCCGCTCCGCCGCCGCGCTTCATGCGCTTCAGCACGCCCGGCGACGCGTGTTGCAAAGGCACGTCCATGTAGGAGCAGATTTTCTCGGACGATGCAATCGTCTCCAGCAGTTTCCCCGTAATCTTATTGGGATATGCATACAGAAAGCGCACCCAGCGCAGGTCTTCGATCTTCGCCAGTTTTTCCAGCAGCAGCGCCAATCCATCTTTCAGGCCGAAATCTTCGCCATAGCAAGTCGTATCCTGCCCGATTAACGTGATCTCTCTCACGCCCGCCTGTGCCAGTCGCTCCGCCTCGGCAATGACAGACTCAAACCTTCGCGAGCGGAACTGCCCACGCAACTGCGGAATGATGCAGAAGGTACAGGGGTGATCGCAGCCCTCGGCAATCTTGATGTAGACCGTAGATTTCGGCGTCGCCAGAATGCGCGGCGTCTCATCGTCATACAAATAGTTCGGCAGATCCGCAATCGCGCCGTCCCACTGCTCGCGAGAGAATCGTCCCTGCGCCGCCCGGGCATCGCCTTCCGCCCGCGAACTCATCACCGAATTCAGAACGACGAACGGAGAATCATTTTGCGCCCCTGTTTGAACTACCCCAGTTGCCGCCAGAATATTCTGTAGCTCTCCGGTTCCCACAACTGCGTCCACTTCAGGAATGCGATTGCGAATCTCGTCGCGAAAGCGCTCCACCAGGCAACCGGCAACCACCAACTTCTTCGCCTTCCCGGAAGTCTTCAGCCCCGCCATTTCCAGGATCGTATTCACCGACTCTTGCTGCGCGCTCTCGATGAAAGAACAGGTATTCACCACGATCACGTCAGCGTCCTCGGCCCGCGGAGATAGTTCGGCCCCTGCGCGCGCCAGATAGCCCATCATCACTTCGCTGTCGACCAGATTTTTTGGGCATCCCAGGCTGACAAAGCCGACTTTTTGCGGACGAATCCCGTCTCCGTCATCTTTCGACAAAGTGCCAGTTGTTTTTTCGCCGGAGCGGGAGATAGTGAGGTTCTTCAAGGGCATTCGATCTGGTTATTTTAACATTTCCCCCGAATCTACCGGCGCGGAAGCTTCCCTGCTCCGCTCCTGACCCACCGGCCGGGTGACTGTAGGCACCACAAAAGGCAGCAGTCTGTGGATTAAATCCTTACGCTTCATGCTACCCTAGCCCTTACCGAACAAAAGCTTTAGTCCCGCATCCTGGAGGGGAAATGTCTGGGAAACCGGCCGTAATCGCAGTCTTGGCAGTGACACTGTTCATTCTGGGCGCTTCCGCGGCGGCCCAGGACGAAGTGAACCAACTCGCTGGCATCATTGGCCGCACCTTCATCAGCGACCAGGGAATCCCCGGCGGCATTCCGCCCAACAATCTCATCCGGTCGGGCAAGGGGCTCACCTTCGAGGTGAACTATTCGCACCGCTTTTTCGGGACGGCCATCTACTCCGTCTCCGGCGAAGTGCCCGCTGTTTTCAATCTTGACGAAGACCTCGACTCCGGGAATTTCGTGCCCAAGGATTACAAGGAGATCTTTGTCACTCCGGCGGCACGTGTAAACCTGTTTCCCGCGACCGCAGTTTCTCCCTGGGTGAGCCTGGGCGGTGGCTTCGGCCGCTTTAGCCAGAGCAAAGACCTTCTCTTCTTCGGCAAGAATCCCGCAGGTTCTTCAACCACCGGAGTACTCGAAGCCGGTTTCGGATTGGACGTAAATCCATTCCAACATCGTTTTCACCGCTTTGGTTTTCGCCTCGACGTGCGCGACTTCTGGTCGGGACACCCGAACTTTCCCCTGGCCGTGACGGGCAAGAGCCGCCAGCATAATTACTTCGTGGGCGGCGGCGTGGTCTGGCACTTCTAGCCTTGGCATGCGGGCAGAGCTCTGCCGGATCAGATATCATTTTCGCTGGACTGCCACCTGACCATGGCGTCTGAGCCTTCGGGAGGAATCGATGAACCCTATCCCGCTCGCTTTCTTATTGTTGTTTGTCACTCCGCGTCAATCGGCCGCTCCGCAATCTGAAGCCAGTCAGCAGCAGATACTGGAACAGTCCCGCGAAAAATCTGAGGTCTTTCGTAAGGCCGCCATTCATCTGAACCAACTCGCGGGCAACGTCCATTCTGAGGAGGATGCAAGGGCATTCGTCGATGCAGTTGCGGAACAGTTTGGCGGTAGTCAGCTTCAATTGTGGACGACGCAAGGCATCCGGCATCGCATAGCTCGAGCCGAATTTCAGGCAGTTTCAGACCCTGCGAAGTTGATTCCCGAGCAGCGCATCGTCGACATATGGAACGAGTACGTTCGCGAGATCGATGCCCCCTCTGAAACGCTAGTGAGTGTCGCGGAGGTGCACAATCTCCGCGATGCCACGCTCACCATGAGCCACGTGATGTGGGACCGCAAAGAAATGCACCAGCTCTGGACGATCCCAAGTATTTACGCAATGGGCGCGGACGGGAAAATCGCCGTCGGTTGTCGTGCGGTCGAAGCGTTGAAGATTTTTCACGACATGTCCTTCACCTTCCAAAACATACAAAGCGCCCGCGAGCGCGTGCAGAAGGGAATTTTGGTCTCCGATCGGGTCAAACAGCAGGAGCAGAATCCGGCTCCTCGGCCGCAAACGTCGAAGGGTTCGCTAATCGCCTCGGCCAGCATCAACCCACTGAGGACGGCAGAAATCCGCTACGTGCAGGCCCACGGCGAACGAGACTACCGCCTCCTTCTGGAGAGACTCTTCGCAGAATTGTTCCCGGCAGATTAGGTGGAAACTTAAATGTATGATAGGAAAGTTACTTCTTCGCCGCTAACTCCACTTCTTCGTACAGCTGCGGCAGGCGCTGCGCATCGCTGGAAGAATTCCCGAATCGCGCCGACTCGTAGGCATCCGTAAACTGTTCGACTCGGGCGCGCAACCGCGCATCTTCGATGATGCGCACAAACTCCTGTGCCGTCTGTGAAGTAGTTTTCTTTACTCCTCGTCGGGCGAGATAACGTGCCATCCGTTCGTACCACATCGCGGCCGCCTGATCCGGAGATCGCTCCGGATGCGCCTGCAAGCTTCTCGTGCGGATCATCCGCGCAATGCGCCCAGCATTGGACAAGGCAACTAGAAGCAGTACGACCCCTCCGCTCACCAACAGCCACGGCCCCGGCGAGTGCTCGGCACGCCGCTCGCCTCTACGCGCCAGGCTGAGCAACCGGGCATACCAAAGTCGCGCCCACATGCGAACCTGCTCGGCAGAGCTGCGCGTACCACTGAGCATGGTCTGCCCCAAAACGCTTTGATGCGAGGAATCGTAGCTGATTACCCACTCCCGCCAGAACGAGGCCGCTGCGTCGAGATAGAGCATCGCCCGTCCCCAGCCTTGCGGTGTGCCAACGCCTCCCCCCGGCGTGGGATCGAAGGTGATCCAGCCATAGCCGGGGAAGTATGCTTCCACCCAGGAGTGCGCATTCTTGGCTCGCACCACATAGTTGCCCGTGACGTCGTTGAATTCATCGCCGCGGAAACCGTTCACCACGCGCGCCGGAATACGCAACGTTCGCAGCATCACGGCCATCGAAGTCGCAAAGTACTCGCAGTGCCCCTGCTTGCGCTCGAAAAGAAAGTTAGCCAGCGGATCGTCCACCGGCGACTTCGGCAGCTGGAGCGTGTATCCGTAGTGGCTTTGCAAATATCTTTCCAGCGCAACCGCCCTGTCGAAATTATTGGAGGACGCGGCAGTGATTTGTGACGCAAGCTGAGGAATCCTCGGATCAAGCCCCGGCAATTGCAGATAGCCCAGCGCAAATGGTGGAAGAAGATCTCCAGCTCCGCGCAGTTGATCGGGAGACGGCGTAGAAATGTCGGAGTCCGCTTCGTACAGGCTGACGGAGCGCTGGTTGTCGAGGTCTGAGACGGCTCCGCCCGAGTCAATCTCCAGCGCGCGATAAGCTCCGCTCACCCGGCGCGGCCAGGGAGCGAGAAAGAAAATATTCGTTCCAATCGGCTCCATCAACACGCGGTAATGAATTAAGTGGCTGGGACGCCCCGCCGCCGCTTGCGTCCGGGTGAATGCCACCTGCGGCACTCCCTGAATGAAAAAGGGGACGGCAAACGTTCCGTCGGCACCTCGCGGCAGCACCACCTGCTCCCGTGGGTTCGACCAGTTCTTACCATCGAAATTGGCTAGCGCCACACCACGCCACTGCAGTCCGTAGCGGCCCTGCTTGTCGCCGTCAATCTGGATGTGCATCACCACCGCATCCGACTGCTGAATCTGCCCGATCCGCCCCAACTGCACGCGGTCGCTAAAACCGGTGGATAAATCGTTGCCGAACGAATATCCACCCAGATAGCCGGCGGACATGCGCGGCAAAAGGAAAAACACCGCCGCCGCCCACACCAAAATCATCACAACCAGCGTTGGCGTGACCCGGATCAACGAAAAGGCCAGGTGCCGGTGCTCGTGTGCATCGTTCGAATGCCGAGCCTGAAACTTCGCCGCCCGTCCCGACCGTTTCATCTCCATCAGGATGAACGTGGCCACAGCTGTCAGTATGAATCCCGCGAAGAAGAACAGGAAGACGCTGTCCACGGTGAGCACGGCCGAGGCCAGCACCATCAGAAAGGCAAGGATCGCGAGCATGGTGTAGTCGCGGTCCCGGCGCAGCGAGAAGGTTCGCACCACGACAGCGAATAGAACCAGGTGCACTGTTGCCGTCAAAAAGCTGCGCGAGATCAAAAAATAATCGCCCGCATAAAAAATGAAATATGCGACTGTCAGCGGAGCGGTCCAGCGCTCGGAAATCACAATGCGCTGTTTCCTTGCCAGCAAATATCCACGAAACGCCAGCGCAGCTCCCACCAGGATGACCGTCGCCAGATCGAGCCCGCCGGTACTTGCCAGGGTTCCAAATCCCATCAGCACAAGCAGATACATGGAAAGCTCAAAGTATTTACTAATGGCCTGCGGCAAAGGAATTACACCGGATTGTGGCGTCGCCTGCGACATCGAATTCAGCTTCTGGTTCGACAATTAGGTTCGGGTCTCTATTGTTCGACAAGTCTCCTTCGAAGGGAAGGCTTTCCTCCGCATTTCTTGCACCGAAAGTCACCATCCCTTTGCTGGAGCTTTGTAAGTACTGGTCTTCTCGGCGACCTCCGCGGCCTTTCTCCGCGCTCTCAGTGGCTAAAGCTTTTGCGCCACTAAGCGCGCTCCAGCAACCCACTCTCGTTTGCTAGAATGATTCAGGTCAGGCATCGGTCTCACGCGACGTACTCTCGCCAACCCCGCCAGGTCCGGAAGGAAGCAACGGTAACGGGCTCTTGCGTGTGCAGTGGGTCCCCGGTGCCTGGCTTATTTTTTATAGCCTTGTTCTCAATTGCCGGCAGCATGCATGGTCCCAGCGGAAACCAAGGTCCCTCGCTTCGCTCGGGATGACAACGCGTAGCTGCCCGCAATATAACCTTTACCAACTCTTTACAACTCTTTGCGCAAGAGATGCAGCCTCGCGTCGTCCTCACTAGTCAAATCACTCACAAGCCACTCGGGGAGGAAATCATGCGCGATCGCAATATTCCATCCAAGTCCGTTTCTCCAACCGTAACCATTTACGTCGCTGGCAGCTTGTCTCAAGGGCATCTCAGGCATCTCGATCAACTGGTCGCGACGGCAATCGAGTGCGCCTTCCTGCCGATTCAAACACGGCGCTTAATTCATTCGTATTCGGACGCCTCATTGTGTCAAGGCGACATTCGATGCCTGAAGCTCGAAGAAATGCTGGCATCTAAATTGAAAGCTCTGCTGCAGCGTCGCCACTGCCAGACCTCTACGACTTCGTCCATGCGGTCTTTTTTCAGAAGGCGCTCAACATTTCACGGCGCGAGGTCCTATCGACCTTCCTCAAGCAAACGATCTACGAGCCGGAACCGATGATCGCGCGGAACCTGCTGCTCGGGCTCCCGTTCCAGGCGATAAAGGGCTTCTGGAACGAATACTTAGTGCGCCCAAGATCGTCCTTGTTCAGTTTCGACGCCGCCGAAAGCTGGTTCAAGGCCGTTGTCGGAGAGATATTTGCCCTGGTCGAGCCTACGTTTGCTTATGCGGGGATAACCGGGAGATCGGCGTTGAGTTATTTCCCGTCGACGTTCAGGGCTCAAATCATGGAAGCGGCGCGACTCCATCGGCTCCTGAGGTTTGTGTACGACGGGCTCCAGCGTACAGTAGAGCCGTACGCCCTAGTCTTTAAACGGCGGCGGGACGGTGTTGCACGAGAGTATTTCTATGCCTGGGACTTGAGGGGCGGGCGCAGTGGCGAAGTGGGGATCAAGTCGTACATAGCGGACAAAGTCCATTCCGTGACGATCGCGGAGGAGACGTTTGAGCCTCGGTTTCCGATCGAGCTCGCAAAATCGGGCGGATATTTTGGGAAGCCATATTTTTCCGGAGCGGGCGTCGGAACCTTCGCGTCGCGCCGCGCGGTGACGCGTTCCGGGTTCGCAATGGAGTACACCGTAGAGTGCCCATATTGCAATAAGCGCTTCAAACGCACCAAGTACGACACAAAGCTGAACGAACACAAAGATCGGTACGGAAATCGTTGCTTTGGCAGAGTGGGATACATGGTATGAGAACTGGACGTTGCGGGCCACCGAACCCGTCGCTCCCTAGCCTGTGCCAGCGTTGTTGTTTCCCCTTGAATCAGCGCCCGCATTGCAGTCCGATGCAGCCCTGCGTTCCACCGCATTGTGAGGTGTGTCTTTTCTGTTCCACTCCCTCTCTATCAATCGGTAGAGCGCCAGCAAGAGAAATACAAGCAGTGGGGCTCTGAGGGCGAGGTGCTCGGCTAGGTCAAAGTAGCGGTCTACTGTGGTGGGAGAGTTCGGGAACATAGGTTGCCTTTCATAGTCAGCAACCATTCCCTCTGACAAAAACGTTAACACGAATTTGGTCGATGTCAAGTTACACGGCTTTACCGCAATCCCGATTCGGGAAAGCAAGGCTAAGGTGCTTAATTGTCAGTCACTTAGAAACTCCCATGGAGTAGCTCAAACGAGATCGTATCGACCGGTCGGTCTGTCAGCGCGAAAGCCACGGTGGCTCGTAACTGACCGAAGCCTCACCCCGCCAGCAGCGCCACTCCCGCCGCCACCAGACTCGCCGCGATCCACCGCCGCTTGTCCACGCGTTCATGCAAGAAGATCTTTGCCGCGAAGGCGTTCGCGATAAACGTAAGGGATGCGGCGGCGGGGGCGACCAGGCTTACGTCTCCCCAGGAGAGCGCGAACAGCAGGCTGAAGAAAGCGGCGGCCATGCTGGCCAGCGCGAAGAAAAAGTTCGAATTGCTGAGGGTACGGGCAATCACGGTCGCGAGGCCGGCGCGGCGGCGCAGAGCGCCAACGTCGCCGACTTGCTTCATGGCGTGCGAAAGCAACACGTCGCCGACGACCGAAGCAAACACGATAGCGAAGATCGCGCTCCAAGTATAGAAATCTTTCATGACTCGACTCCGCTGGCAACGGCGGCTGCATGCGCCTTCTCGGCGAGTTTGGCGGCTTCTCCAAGCGGATGCTCGGTAAGCGCCGGACCACCCGCCACAAATCCCACGCCCGCTGTAATCAATGCGATCCCAATCCAGCGCATCGGGCTGATGTGCTCATGCAGCACAAATCTCGCCACCAGAGCGAGCAGCACATAGCCCAATGCCGTCGCCGGCATCACGTAAGTAAGATCGGCCCAGGAGAGCGCGTTCGTGTAAGTGGCAAAAAATCCCAGCAGAAAAAGAATGCCGATGGCGACCCAGGGATTGGCCACCGCCGAAAACACGCTCGACAGATGATGGATGGAAATGCTACCAACCTGCTTCATGCCATGCGAGAGCATGGAGTCTCCAGCCACGGCAAACACCGTGACCCCGGCCAGCACAAGATACTTGCGAAAGTTCACGGGAAGTCTAGGTGGTGCAGTTACGTGGTTGTTAGCAAGCGCTTCCGCTCACAGGGTAATGGTGGCTGCGAAAATTGTTGACTGTTGATTAAAGAACCCAAGGGATCCGTGTTTTCAATCAACAATCAACAATCACAAATCAACAATTATTTTCTTACGCCTTAGCCAGCTCCGCCGCCTCGTCGCTATGCTGCTTCACCAGTTTGTTGCGTTGCGAGCGCAGTTTCAGGAAGGTTTTCGCTTCTTTGTAAAGCCGCTTGCGGTCCGCGCTGTTGAATGCGGCCTTCCGCAAGATGCGGAATGCCGCTTTCGGCCGGAAGTAGTATTCATCGTAGAAGCGATGCACCGCGGAAAGAATGTCATCCGCCGGAAGCCCCGGATACTGGATGTGCGCCAACTGGTGCCCGCCCTCATCCACCATCTTGTTGTCACCCACCATAAAGCCATTCTTCACCGCGTAATCGTAAAGCTCAGTGCCGGGATAAGCGTGCGCCACGGAAACCTGAATGGTTTCCACGTCCAGCTCTTTGGCGAACTTGATGGTGTTGTTGATGGTCTCGTGCGTCTCGCCCGGCAGACCCATGATGAAGTCGCCGTGGATGACCAAGCCCAGTTTGTGGCAGTCTTTGGTGAACTGACGTGCGCGTTCGATGGTCGCACCCTTCTTGATGTTCTTCAGAATCTGTTGATCGCCGGACTCGTAACCGACAATCAACAGCCGGCATCCCGCTTCCTTCATCGCCTTCAGCGTATCGTAATCAGTGGTCACGCGCGAAGTGCAGGACCACGTCAAGCCGAGAGGCTTCAGCTTGGCGCACAACTCGATGGTACGCGCCTTCTGAATGTTGAAAGTGTCGTCGTCGAAGAAGAACTCTTTTACCTCGGGCCAGTACTGCTTGACCTTCGACATCTCTGCTGCAACATCATCGGTCGAACGCTTGCGCCACGGATGCCCGCTCAAAGTCTGCGGCCACAAGCAGAAAGTACACTGCGCCGGACAACCACGCGTGGTGTAGAGCGAAACATAAGGGTTCAGCAGAAACGGCACGTTGTAACGGGTGACGTCGAGATCGCGCTTGTAAACGTCGGTGACGTGAGGCAGTGCATCCAGATCCTGAATCTGCGGGGCATCCGGATTGTGGACAATCTTTCCATCCTGCAAATACGAAATGCCGGCAATCTCCGCCAGTGGCTTGCCCTTGGCGTAATCGACCACGGCGTAATCGAATTCTTTGCGCGCCACGAAATCAATCGACGGACAATCGCGCAATGACTTCTCCGGCAGCACGCTCACGTGCGGTCCAACAAACGCAATCTTGATTTTCGGATTCGCCGTCTTGATGGCCTTGGCCAGCCCAATGTCCCCTGGAAATCCCGGCGTCGACGTGAATAGAACCAGGAACTCATAGTCCCTGGCAATCTCGATGGTCTGCTCCGCCGAAATATAATGCGGCGGCGCATCCAGCAACCGCGCCCCCTCCAGCATGCCCGCCGGATAAGCCAGCCACACCGGATACCAATAGCTCTCGATCTCGCGGGTGGCGGGCCAACGGGAGCCGGCACCGCCGTCGAAGTTTTCAAACGAGGGTGGATTCAGAAATAGTGTTTTTAAAGGCATAGTGGGTGAGTGTTTATTTTACCATCCGGGCACGAGGGAATGCGGTGAAAAAGCAGTGTTTATGCAGGTTCATTGGTGAATACACGATTTGATGCAGTGAACGGCTAAAGGGCGCATTGAGTGGCTGAATACTTTTTCAGAAGCTGGTTCGTCAACTTATCGAGGGTCTTATTTCATCACCCAACTCTCAAGGTCGCCGGTGGCACGCATGAGGGCGATCTGGCTGCGTTCGAGTTCGAAGGTTACGTCTTGCAGGGCGATGAAGCGTTCGCTGGCCTGGGCTTGGGCATTATCCAGGTCGTGGAGATTGGCGGTGGCTGATTGCATGCGGGTTTGCACGGCTTCGATATTTTTCTGGGCGATTTCATATTCGAGTTGGGCTACGTCGCGGGCGGCTCGCATTTGCGTGACGGAGCGCTGCAAGCGAAGAGTTTCTTCCGAGACCTGATTGCGGGCGGCTTCAGCTTGCGTTTTTGCTTTCAACGCGTCTGCTTTGGCTTCATCGATGCGCGCGTGCTGGGCGAAGTTGAAAAAGGGGAGGTGAAGGGCGATGCCGATAGTCACGTTGTTGGGTTGAAAACTGTGCGGCTGATAATACTTCTGGTAGTTGTTATACGTGGCGAGGTTGGCGTATTGCGAGGCAAAGTCTACGCTCGGCCACAGGGACTTACGTTCGCCTCTTAGCCGAAGGTATTGTGCGCGGGCGTGTTCGACTGCGGCTTGCACGTTTGGATTTTCATCGGCAACTTTACTGACTGCTGCCTGATCGGATTGCGCATCCGGACTTACGGCAGGCAGCGCGGGCTGAGAGTTGGAATCGATTTCGAGAGAAGCGGCGGGAAGTCCCGTGAGTTTGGAAAGATGTTCGCGCAGGACGTCAGCGGCTCCGGCAGCTTCGGCGAGGCGCAAGCGGAGGCGCGCAACGGACAAGCGGGCTTTGCTGCCATCCATTTCACTGTCGATGCCTTCTTTCACGCGCTGGGCGACGGCTTTAGCGGTTTGCTCGGAAGCCGTTTCGGCTTCGTGCAGACGGGTCAGGCGCTGCTCCCACTTGGCGAGTTCGGCGTAACTCAACACGGTGTCTTGAATGATCTGATTGCGCTGGTCTTTTTTTCGTAAGGCGCTGACCGCCACCTCGGATTGCGCGGCGTGAATGAAATCGCGGAGCGCCGGATTAATGAGCGCAGACTGCGCGCTGATGTTGAAGAGCGACGGGGCTGCGCCTTCGAGGCTGAGAGGAAAGCCGTCGGACCATCCGAGTCCAGAGCCCGCGTTCAGTTGCGGAATGTAGCTGTTGCGCAGTTCGCGGTAGCTGGCGGAGGCGTGCTGTTCCTCGGCGAGCGCGATGGTGCCGCCGGTGGCGTGCTTCAGCGCGAGGTCGACAGCGCGGCGCAGGGTGACGGGTTCGGCCAGCAGGGAAGCGGGCAGGAAGAGGAGCAGCGCCAGAAAGAGATTATGAACAGAGGCATTCCACAGTCGGTTCTTCATTCTTCTCACCTTTGTGATGGCTAGGAAGATTCTACGGGCTATCTGATACGAGAGGGATGATAAGGATGGGTCAGGTGGGTGAAGATCGCGGCCATGGTGCGGGCCATGCCGGCCGGTTTGGCTCTTCAGGAGCCACATCATTGTTTGGTGGCCGTGATCATGCAGTAGATCATGGGGCCTAGTGGGGTGCTGACCAGGGGCAGCAAGACTGGCGCCAGCACGTTGTTCCAACGGGCGCGGGTCATCTTGCTTTTGCCGAAGACTACATCGGTCAACAGGAACTTCAGTGTCACCCAGGGGATGTGCGCGACGGAAGGCGCTACACGCATCTGCAAGTGCTCAACGGTGATGTCTGTGAAACCCAGCCCTTCCAGCCGTGCCCTGAATCGGTCAAGCTGCGCTAACTGTTCGATGACCCAGCACTCGCACAGCTTGCGGTAGATGCGCTGCTGGAGCGCATTCGCGAACCGATCGCTTGCGAGAAAGCCGTCCGCAACAACAAAGCGGCCGCCGGGCCGTAGCAGACGGTGCGCCTCCGCCAGAAGGGCGCCCTTGTCGGCTCCGTGGGCATGGCAACTGCTCTCGAGCGCATAGACTCCGTCGTAGCTGGTACTTTGCAGTGGTGTCTCTTCGTAGTCGCCCTCGAGGACGCGTACGCGCTCACCGCAACCGGCGGCGTGGTTCAAGGCACACGCGTTCTCCACTTGCCAGGGCACCCGAGTAATTCCGAGCAGCCACGCCTGCGGCAATCGTCGGGCAAAGCTGCGCAGCGTCGCGCCCAGGCCGCAGCCAAGGTCTAGGAGGTGCGGTTCCGGAATACCTTCCAACTTCAGCCGCGCGAGAACTTCTGCATTCATCTGCTCCAGCATGGTTTCCCGGCGCAGCGGGTTTATGCCAGCTCGATAGTAGCCGAAGTGCATGTTGAACTCCGGGCTCCACGCTGCATAATCTGGACCGGCCTCCCTGTAGTACTGTTCCAGGCCTATTTGAGGCACAACGTATCCTGCGGAGACTGGCTTGACTGCGGATTCTTCGATCAATTCGGATTGCGCGGCAATCATTGCTCTCCCTTCGCTTCGCTCTGGCTCGACAGCCATATCGTTACCCTGCGCCGAAGCTCATTAGGCTCCGCCAGGTGAAGAATCGCCTCGCGTGCGCCGTCTTTATACCGGGCCATTGAGTTCCTACAATACTGTTATTTCAGTATATACGGAAATAAGAGAAGTTAGAAGTGGTCTGATGGGCCCGGGACCCTCGACTCCGCTCAGGACGGGCTACGGGCCAAGCGCCTCCACGGCACGTGGGATGGGCGCATCGTTCATCCTTGCCCAGGCCCCAGGTGGGTATCCGTTCGGATAGATAGGGCTATCTGAACGGATACGAGCCGGGGTATGTGACGCAAGTAGTGCCTCGGCTGGCAAGGGTTTCTTTTGGGCTTTGCCGGCCAGAGGGCTGGGAGGCGTAAGGCTAGCGGTTGTAACGTCTGTCCGATAAACCTCACTATATACATTTGAGATCAGGAGCCAGCGGGAAGGTGAACGACCTCCACAGTTCTGGAGGGAGTGAATCGAGGCGGCAAACGTGCAGGCTAGAAAATCCTTAACTTAGGGTTCGCCCTAAGGTTCGACAGAGTCTTCGAACATCAAATGGAGGCATATCATGGCTACGCAGCCTATCCGACCCGTGAGGGTCATCCAACCAAAAACGAACGGTCAGCCGGCACTGCCTGATCTCACGGTATTGGCGGTGCCCGATGGCCAAGTGTTGTTGTTCCGAGCCCGGGGCAAAGGGGTGCAGATCTATCCTTGCGATCCGGCAACCCGCACTTTTGGTCCTGCCCATCCTGAGGCGATCTTGCTGACCGATGACGGGGACCTCATCCATCACTCCAAGGGACCTACGTGGCAAGCAGCTGATGGTAGCCTTGTCACGGGAAAAGTCGTACAGAAGGTTCCCGCGCCGGCCGACAATGCGATTCCCTGGTTATTGCTGAGCGCCACTCCCGGAGGCACTCCAGACGGCAAGCTGTCCAACGTATCTTTCATCCATAGGGTCTACACCCAGTACGGTAATGCTCCGTCGGCTGGCTGTGACCCGGCTGACGCGGGCGCCGAAACTCCCGTGTTCTACGAAGCCGAATACTACTTTTATGCACCGCAGGACGGTGATTGACACATCGGAGACCAGGGCTTGATGGAGAGGAGTTGGACGTACTCCTTCAAGAAATGAGAACGGTTAGAAAACAAAGCCCGGATCGGGTGATCCGGGCTTTGTCATTGCTTAAGTAAACCCAGCAAACTGGAGTCGGCTATTGGCTGGATTTAGGGGCAGCAGAAGCAAACTGGATCGGGTAGGCAATTTCCTGCGACCCGTACCTGGCGGTGGCAGCGGCGGTCAACCGCGTCCACGGAACTGGATGATGTGGCGGCGATCGCGCTTTGAGGGGCGGCCGGCGGGTAACTGTTCGAACTGCTGCAGGGCTCTACGCTCGGCAGCCACTTTCTGGCGAAGTTCGCGGCTGGCTTCGGTTTCGCGGTAGAGAGTTTGGGCTACAGAGGCGGGTCCGCGAGTGTTGCTGAGAAGCAGGACTTCAACTTCAAAGTCGCCACCTTCGTTGGTGATGCGCAACATACTTCCTACGCGGACTTCGCGAGCAGGCTTGGCCGGCTGGTTGTTCGATTGAATCCTGCCCAGGTCGCAGGCGCGCGCGGCCACGGCTCGCGTCTTGAAAAAGCGGGCGGCCCAGAGCCATTTGTCGATGCGGACCGAGGTTAATTCACTGCTCACTCGCATGATCCTATAACATCTTTGCAACAAGCTGACCGGAAGCGCATGGACATTCATCTGATCGACGGAACGTACGAATTATTCCGGCACTTTTTTGCGGTGCCCGCTGCTGCCGACGTGAATGGGCAGGAAGTGGGCGCGGTGCGCGGCGTGCTGAATTCTGTGTTGGGCATGATCGAAGGGGGCGCGACGCATCTTGGAGTCGCTACCGATCATGTTGTGGAATCGTTTCGCAACGATCTGTATCCCGGATACAAAACCAGCGAAGGCGTGCCGCCGGAGTTGTTGTCTCAGTTTCCCATTCTCGAAGTGGCACTGGAAGCAATGGGCGTGGTGGTGTGGCCCATGGTGTACTTCGAGGCTGACGATGCTCTGGCTTCCGCGGCTGCCAAGGCAGCGAAGGACGATCGTGTGACGCGCGTGCTGATCTGTACTCCTGACAAGGATCTGGCGCAGAGTGTTGTGGGCACGCGAGTGGTGCAGCTTGATCGCAGGCAAAATGTTCTGCGGGACGAAGCCGGAGTTGTCACCAAATTTGGCGTGAAGCCGGAGTCGATCCCGGATTATCTGGCGGTAGTTGGCGACAGCGCGGACGGCTTTCCCGGAGTACGCGGCTGGGGCGCGAAGGCGGCTGCTGGCACGCTGTCTCTCTATTCGCATCTTGAAAACATTCCCAAAGACTGGATGAAGTGGGATTCTTCCCTCCGGAAGGCGAAGGTGCTTTCGGAATCGCTGTTCAGCGCGTGGGATGACGCGTTGTTGTTTCGCATGCTCGCGACTTTGCGTTTGGATGTGCCGGTATTCGAAACGGTCGAGGATTTGCGGTGGAAGGGGCCGCGGCCGAATTTTGCCGAGTGCTGCGGGACGCTTAAGGCGGACGGGATTTTGCGGAGGGTGACGGCGAAAAGCTTTTAGCCACGAAGAACGCTAAGGTGTTGCGAAGGACGCAAAGAAGAGTCACCACTCAACTTGCTCTAACGGCTCACGCGCTTCAATCCTTCCTGTGCCTGACGGTAGCTGTGCGCCATGGCAAGGGCCGCTCGATATTCTTCGGCGGCGGCGGCGCGGTCGCCTTGTTTCTCGAGCAACTCGCCGAGCACGGTGCGCGCCTTGAAGACGGGAGCTTCTTCTTCTGTGTTCGGCAGCGCCACATAGCGTCGCGCGAGCCGGATCGCCAGTGAAGTGTCGCGGTTGGTGCGCAGCAGCATACCTGCCCCGTCGGCCAATGAGGCAGGATGGTCGACTGGGCGCGACTCCATGGTGTGCAGAGCCTGCTCCATGGCGTCAAGCTGGTTGAGATGGCGATAGAATCCCGCGAGATTCAGCCAGGCACGCGCGCCCCCATGGCTGGTTTCAATGGCGGCGCGAAAATGTTTTTCCGCGGCGGCGTTGTCCTTATTTTTCTCCGCCACGCGCCCCTTGACCCAATGCGCCATCGCGGCATTCAACGGCGCCAGGAGTTCAGCCTGAGCCAGAGCTTTGTCTTTTCCGCCGCCGACCACGCCGGGAGCCTCCAAATAAAACTCCGCAAGATCGGTACGCGCCTCCCAACTGTTGGGCGAAAGTTCGACAGCGCGCTCAAATTCGGTGCGAACTTTTCCCGCCAGCCCAGCCGCCTTCAGAAACCCGGCGCGGTCTGCCTTCTCGCCATACACGCGGCCCAGCCAGAGGTGATAGAGGCCATTATTGGGATCGAGTCTGACCGCCTTTTCGCAGGCGGAAATGCCGGCATCCCACGTGCCCAGTTCCAAGTGCGCGCGGCAGATCAAGTTGTACGCTTCCGCGGTGGGAGCGGTGTGAATTTGTCGCTCGAGAGTTTGTATGACCTCGTCGACGCGGCCGGCGGCAAGGAGTTCCTGGGCCGTTTGAGCGGAGGCGGTGGATGACAGGATGAAAAGCAAAAATAGCAGTGCAGCAAAGAATTGAGTCAGATGAGTAGCGGCGAAAGCAGATTCCTCACCGGCAAAGAACGCCGGTTCGGAATGACAAGGATTATTTTTGATCGCGGCCTTGCCACTCGGGGCGGCGTCGCGAGGATTTTCTGTTACAGCATTACCCTCCATTCCACTCATCGCCTAGGGCACCACTTTTACGCGGGCACCGTCAGCGAGGGGTTTGGTGTCGGCAGAGGACAGGGCTACCACTGAATTTTCGGGCAGGCCGGAGCTGATCTCGACGCGGGTCAGATTCTGGAGCGAAACCTCGACGTCGCGGCGTCTCAGTACTTCATCCACCACCTGGTAGACGTAGGGCTTGGTGTCGTCCATGCGCACGGCTTCGCGCTGCAGCGTAAGCACGCCGCTGTGTTCGGCAGTGATCACGATGACGCCTACATTCACATTGGGCAGCAGGCGCAGATCGTGATTGTCCACGGTGCAGCTTACTTCGCCCACGTTGCGCGACTCGCGACGCTTAACATTCGCTGGAATGCCGCTGACCGCGCCATTCCAAATGCGGCCTGGGATCGCATCCCAGGTGACTTCAATTTTCTGGCCGGGAGCGAGACGGCCGATATCGGGCTCATCAACGAAGGAACGCACCAGCATTGTGGAAAGATCGCCCACCTGCAGCAGCAGATCTCCCGTCTGCACATACGCGCCCTTCTTGACCGGAAGCGCGTAGACAATGCCGTCGAAAGGAGCGCGCACGCTGGATTTTGCCAGCGCATCTTCGGCGGCTTCGTAAGCGGCTTGTGCCTCGGCCCCCTGGGCGGTAACTTTTGCAACTTCGGGTTGTGAATAGCGGTCTTTTTGTTTTTGCTCCAGCAGCGTAACGTCGGCCAGGGCGCGCTGCAAGGCTTCCTGAGCCTGTGTTACTTCGCCGGCAGATGCCGCGCCTTGCTGCTGCAAGCGCCGAAGAGCGTCGAGGTTGCGTTGGGCATCGTCGCGCAGAGTGTGGGCCTTGGTAAGCTGCGAATTCAGCGTGAGCAGTTCTTCGTGCGTGCCTCCTCCGGTGAGGTCGGCTTGGTCAGCCTGCGCGGCTTTCATTTTAGCTAGCGCGCGCGCGGCCTGGCTGCGCAGGTCTCCGTCGTCGAGTTGCAGCAACAGTTGCCCCTTGCGGACGTGATCGCCCTCTTTCACCAGCAACCGCTTCACCGTGGTGGCAACGGGAGCGTGCGCCTCAAAATTCTGGATAGGTTCCACCTTGCCGTTGGTGGAGATCAAGCTGCGGATGGGCCCGCGCTCTACCGTAGTGGTGCGAACTCTCAGCGGACCGGGACGCGTGATCAGAGGGATCAGAGCGAGGGCCACGGCGACGGCTCCGACGGTGATCCAAGTGCGACCCCGGCCGCGCGCTGGACGTCCATTCGAATTGTGGTTTGTCGCCAAACTGTTATCTTTTTATCTTTCAAGCTGCGGCGCCTACAACTGCAAGTAGTAATTTACCACTCGGAACGTTGCGTGAGAGCGTCTTTTCCCCCAAGCCCTTGCAGTTTAGATGCTGGCGGAGGGTGGCGGATGCTTGGGAGGAACCCGGATTCGCAACCTTCGGCCGATTTACGGGTTCGTAGCAGTGAGCTGCTTTCAAGCAGGCGTGTTCTGAAATGGTCGCGCCCGCACAATCGAAACTCGAGGTTGCTTTATGCCACTCCGCGCTCTGCTCGCTTCTCTTGCAGTGCGAGCCAGTTTCTTTCTCTCTTCCGCGTCTCTCGCGCAGGATGTTCATCCCGTCTGCAAGCCAGCGTTGACCTCGGCCATCGTCGTCGCCTCTTCAGAACAGCGCGCCGCAGCGGGCGCCAAGGCGCAGCCGCCCATCACCGATACCGCCAACGGCTTTGCCTGGCCCGACACGCCTCTGGGAATCATCAAGACAATTAACGGATACGAATTTTTCGCCAGCGACGGCGGAAACCACACGCGGCAGATGTGGCAAGGGCACTGGGTAGGCAACAACAAGTACGGATCGATCGTGACCACAGTGGGCACCCTCGATAACCCGCTCGGTTCGGGCGATCCCAAAGATGTAAGCGTCTCCGCGAATCGAAATTCCGGCGTCAATCCAATCTATCCCAGCTATGGCTACATGGGTGGAGGCCCGGTGTATCAGGTTCCCGCCGGAATGCCCGGAGCCGGAAACCTGCTGGCCACTTATCACGGAGAGCTTCCTGTCGATGCTCTCTATGCGGCGCTGGGACTTGCAGCTTCCACCGACAACGGCGCGACCTGGACCGACCTCGGCGAGATCATTCGCCTGAACCAGGCCTATTCCGTTGGTCTCGACGGCTTTGAAATCGGCGATGGACCGCTCGTGCTATCGCCCGACAAAAAATATTTCTATCTGTATTTTCCCGACTGGATCGCCAACGGGACGCTTCATCTTACGAATCTTCAAGGCGTGAATACGACCACTAACGTGTCAGTCGCCCGCGCCTTGGTCTCCGATGTGCTCGGTGCTGCATTCGGGTCCAGGCCGCAGCACTCCATCGCGTTCCAGAAATTCTATGAGGGCAGCTGGATCTTGCAGCCCGCGATCGGCGGCGCTTCCACCGACCTCATCCCCAATTCGTCCTATCAGGGCTATCTTGATATTCACTTCAACAGTTTTCTGCGGCGGTATGTGATGATCATCTCGAACGACACCACGTTCGGCTATGCCGAATCCACCGACGGGCTGAACTGGACGTTGCCGATCTTGCTGGGCACCTTCGGCCCGATCGCCGCGTATCCCACGGCCGTCGGTTTGGGCGATGACCCGCACACTTTGGGCCAGTCCTTCTACGTGTACTTCACCCACTTGCCGACCAACGGCGCGGGGTGGAAAGGCGGCGAGCTGCGCAGGTTGACGTTCAACTGTCAGTGATCAGGATGGCGTCCGGCGTCATACCGAAGTCCCGCGTTTTCACCAGCGGGACGAGGGATCTCCCGCGCCTACACAGCCGCCCCAGGTCACTGCACTACTCCTTAAACTGAGGCTTAATTCTCCTCGAGCCAGTCGAGCCGATACAATGTCTTCATGCCAAAAAAGCCCCGTTACACCCCCGAGCACGCTGCCGCCGGCTTGGATGCCGAATTCCCCGTGATTGAAACCTGGCCCAACCAGTTTCCGGGATACGAGATTGTGATCGACGATCCGGAGTTTACCTCCGTGTGTCCGAAGACGGGTCTGCCGGATTTTGGCGTGATCACGCTGCGTTACCAGCCCGACAAATTGTGTCTCGAATTGAAGTCGTACAAGGAGTATCTGCACGTCTACCGCAACCTCGGGATTTTTCAGGAAAACGTGGTGAACCGTGTTTTGGAAGATGTGGTTCGCTGGGCCAAGCCGGTGTGGGCCGAAGTGAAGGGAGACTTCCGTCCGCGGGGCGGGATCTCGACGACCGTGGTGGCGCGATGGCCGCGGGCGAGAGGGAAGAAGTAAGAGCGGATTATTGCGCGTTTTGAGGCGTCCGCCGAGATTAATCCTTAACAGCTTTCCCCATGTTATATTCGCTCGACCGTGACCTCCGCGAAACTCCAGCCGCGCACTGCGCTGATCGTCCTCACGGCGCTCAATCTGCTGAACTATGCGGACCGCAATGTGCTGTTCGCCGTGCAACCGCTGGTGCAGGACGAATTCCACCTCAGCAAGGTCCAGGTCGGCTACCTTACCAGTGCATTTCTCGCGTTCTACATGGTGGCGGCGCCGTTCGTGGGACCGCTGGCCGACCGCTACTCCCGCAAGCTGATCATTGTGCTGGGTGCGATTTTCTGGAGCGGCCTCACCCTGCTCACCGCATTCACGCATAACTACACCGAGTTGTTGATTCGACACACGCTGGTCGGCATCGGCGAGGCCACGTTCGTCACCATCGCACCCACTTTCGTCGCCGATTTATTTTCCGAAGAGAAACGCGGCCGTATTCTCGGCGTGTTCTACCTGGCGATTCCCGTGGGATCAGCCGCCGGCTACCTTCTGGGGGGCTATCTGGCTCCGCAGCACGGCTGGCGTTTCCCGTTCTATATCGCGGCGGCGCCTGGATTCGTCCTCGCGTTGGCCGTCCTGTTCTTGAAAGAGCCGGAGCGCGGACAATTTGATTCCCTCAAGAGCACTCCGGAGCGGAGCACCGTGCTCGGTTTGGCGCGCAATCCTGCGTTCCTCACCTCCACCCTCGGCATGGCGGCCATGACGTTCTCTCTTGGAGGCATTCAGGTCTGGATGCCGCAATTTCTGTACAGCGAGCGCCACTACACGCTGGAAGCCGCCAACCTGATGTTTGGCATGATCATTGTCGTCGACGGAATTGTCGCCGCACTGGCCGGAGGATGGCTCGGCGACTATCTGTTGCGCCGCATGAAGGGCTCTTACTATTTCGTTTCGGCTGTGAGCATGGCTCTCGGTGTGCCGGTGATGATCGTCGCCCTGTTCGTCCAGGGCCGTGTGATGATACCGGCCATCGCGGTCGCTGCGTTCTTTCTCTTGTTCAACACAGCGCCGCTGAACGCCGCCGTAATTAATTCCGTCGATGCCCACATCCGCGCCACGGCAATTGCGGTAAATATCTTTATCATTCATATTTTGGGGGACGTGCCTTCTCCCACTATGATGGGCTGGGTTGCGGACCGTGGTTCGCTGCAGAAAGCATTCATCCTTCCCGTAATCGCCATGGGGGTTTCCGCTGCCATACTGTTCTATGGCATGAGATTTGCGCCGCCGTTAGGCATTGAGAACGCCGCCTCCGCAGCAGGGAAGACCTAGGCAGGATGCATTACTTCTACTGGATTGCTGGAGCAATACTCGCTCTGGCTTGGGCTTCGCGCATCGTCGATGCCGCCATCGGCATGCCTAGCGTGGCCGATATTTCCCAGCCAGAGTGGGATCGCAATCCGGTGCAACCCTCCGGAAATCCGAAAGTTTCCATCATCGTTCCCGCCCGCAATGAAGAAAGAGATATCGAAGCTTCTCTCGTCAGTTTGCTCGAACTCGACTACAGCAACTACGAAGTGATCGCCGTCAACGACCGCTCAACCGATCGCACCGGCGAGATCATGCGGCGCGTTGCATCAAGTCCCAAAGGGAAAGCTCGTCTTCATGTAATCCATCACCTTGAACTCCCCGCAGGCTGGCTGGGCAAAACGCACGCCATGTGGACAGCGGCCAATGCAGCAACCGGCGACTGGCTGCTCTTCACCGATGCCGATGTTCTGTTCAAACCCGATTCACTTCGCCGCGCCGTAGCCTACGCAGAAGCCGAGCGCGCCGATCACCTCGTGCTGTTTCCGCAGATGATCATGAAACGTCCGGGGGAATTCATGATGATCGCTTTCTTCCAAACCATGTTTGTCTTCGGCCATCGTCCATGGAAGGTAGCCGATCCCAAGTCGAAAGATCACATGGGCGTTGGCGCCTTCAATCTGATTCGCCGCAGCGCCTATCAGACCGTCGGAACTTACGAAGCTCTGCGCATGGAAGTTTTGGACGACATGAAGCTCGGCAAGGTAGTGAAGAACGCCGGCCTCGCACAGCGCAACGTTTTCGGCGGAGACTTGATTTCACTTCGCTGGGCCTACGGCGCGAAAGGCGTGGTCGACAATCTGACGAAGAATTTCTTTGCCGTGCTGTCGTTCCAGTGGTGGCGAACCATCATCTCCGCACTCGGGCTGGCCTTTCTGAATCTCGGACCCTTTCTCGGCGTTTTCCTGGCGCACGGCTGGGAGCGGTTGCCATACGTCATCGCGCTGTTCTCCATGTTTTTCATTTATGTCGGGATGTCGTGGCGCTCGCGGGTTCCGGCTTATTACTTCCTGCTGCATCCGGTGAGCACGGGTTTATTTATCTACACGCTGTTGGTCTCCATGTTTCATGCGCTGTGGAATGATGGGATCATCTGGCGGGGAACCAGGTATCCGCTGGCGGAGCTTAGGAAGGGAATGGTGTGAGGCGGCGCAGGGTGCAAGGAATTACTTCGGGCTTCGTAACAAGAACAGTCTTTGAGGCGCTGTTTTGCACAGCCTTCCTGCTAGTTAGGAACAGGTAGTTCCCCAATAACTCAATATAGAGGCCCATCCTGCCGTTTACTGGGAGGGCTGGTTCGTGTTTCGTAACAAGCCTCAGTTTGTTCGACTGCGGACCTTGTCGTGCCATGATACTCGCGCCAGAGAAGTGCACACCTCTATTCTCTCTCTTTCAGGTTCTCTGAGCTAAGTCAGCCCATCTGAAGTCTTTCCCTCCTTAGGTCGTCCGAAAGGAACAATCATGAAAAAGAAAGTCCTGCGTGGGCTATTTGTCGCGCTGTTTGCTGGTTTGCTACTCGGCTCTAGCCTCGCTTCAGCTAGTACCGGAAGCACCTCCGTCGGCGGTGGAACCCTGAGTTGGACCTATACCACCTACAGTTCGAACTGCGGCTATATGGGACAATCGCAATACACCGAATGGAGTTTCTCCTCCTTGAGTTTTGTGCTCTCGGGCCACACGTATCCCTTGAACGGAGGGGGAGTCTACTTTCAGTCACCAGGCGGCTCAAGCTGCCCACCGAACGGACCGGAGCCGACGAACGGGGAACCCTTCCAAGAGCCCGGATTCCTATTAACCTTCTATCCGCAAAGTTACGGCGGCGGAGCTGCCACGTACGAAGCCAGTGGAGTTCTTTATCCTCAATTCAAGATTCTATCCATCGTTTATGCCTCCCCTGGCAACCTGAGCAGCGATGGGTATACCAATACCCTAACCGATGGAACCAGCACGGCGATTGGGAGCAGCTTTCAGGCGGGTGACACAATCACTTTCAGCTATGGCTTCAGCTTCCTCGGCCTCGGCAACACCATGAGTTGGAGCTATGGGAATGCGGTGACCACCGGTAACAACACTGAGGTTACCGATACTTTCTCCCAGGGCCAAGGGGTGTCCAATAATTCCAATTCGGGCAATCCCAACGCCATAAACCATAACAACGATCTGATGATTATCTGGCTCAATCCTTCAGTTTCGCTGCTTCAGGTAGGGACTACTTCAGGAGCAACTTACTCTGTAGGCACCCAACTCCAAACCACCGGCGACCCACTACCAGGTCAACCCGAAGCGTTGGACTCGCTTGAGGTCTTCGCGGGGGTGATGAAGGCGAACACGCACGGCGTTACCACGGTTCCGGCGGCGATTCTGAATGCTCAAACCGTGTACGTGTCTGGCCAGACGGGGCCACAGACACTGCCTGGGTTGGGTAGTATCTGCGCCCACCACCCGAACTACCCAAACTCGTGCACCCTGGCAAATCAGTGCGGCTGTGTCCCAGCAGACTTTGCGGCCATCCTGGCCACTGATCCCTTACTTAACTTCACCAATACGGAAAGCCCTTTGAACGCAAACAATACCAACAATCCCAAGCGCTTCATCGAAATAACTGGCGCTGAGCTGTTGGCAGGCCCTGAACAAGTAGGCGGCAACATCCCAACCAATACCTTCACCGAGTCCGACTCGACACAAACGACGCAGACTTGGACCTACTCCCTGGACTACACCGTGAGCTACAGTTGGGAGGTGTCATGGCAAGTGGAGGGCAACGGACCGAAGTTGCAGAGCGCGACCCAGTTCACATGGTCAAACACCGACAGCGTGGGCCAGAGCAACGGAAGCGCTCACGAGGAAGCGGTCAGTTTGTCGTCGAACACGGTCGGCTGCTACGAAGACGTTTCCATTTACGAAGACACCGTCTTTCACACCTTCGCCTTCCAACAGCCTACAGGCAACACAAGTTGCCCGTAGAACTGACTTTTCCAGATCACCATAGAACCATCTCTTAGTCGTGACGCCGCCAGCCGCAAGGCTGGCGGCTTTTTTTCAGGCAGGGTATCGGTTTCGACCTCGCGAACCCCTCGCCCATTGATTCCGTTTCACTGTGGTGGCTCCCCGCTCGCATCCGCCTCATTCCCATAGGTAGCGCTGCTGGCAGGCTTGTTCTTGATCTTCTTCGGCTTCTTGCTGGGACGCATTCTCCCCGCGCTGTAGTGCCCCTGCTTCTCCACGTCATAGTTCTTCGGCATGGGAGGAATCAGCGTCGATCCTCCCGTCACCTGGTTCACACGGTTCAGAATGATCTCGGCCCGTCCGTCGTAAAGCTTCACCGCCCCGCGAATCTCAATGACATGTCCTGAAAGCCGCCGCACATCCCCCACATCCTTCAAGTCGGAAGGGAAGACCACGACCGTGAACGGGCAAGCCATCTGGTCCTCGCAGAAGTCGATATAGCGCACGCCCTTGGCGCCAACCTTCACCCGCAGCACTTTCCCGGTAACACATTTAGTTTCGCCCACGTGCTGCTTCGCATCTCCAATCGAAAGGCAGTCAGAGGCGGCCAATGGCGTGATCAGAAACAGCGGCGTGACCAGAACCGCGGAGGCAAGAAGAACAGCCGATGCAACCAGACGAAGAATCGTCCCCACACAAACTGCGACCCGCATAACACGATTCTACGGACGCAACCCCCCCGCAGCACCGCGGACGCACAATTAAAACGCAGATGTTTCCCGGAATGAAATCTTTAGGGGAGACGCTGAGCGCAAGATGCGGAGGGCTGGACCGCACTCCAGCCCTCGCCAGATTCATCTGCGACAACGCAAGAACGAGTGACGCAGAAGCCTATTTAAATCCCTTGACCGCTGCCGTCTCGTCTTCCTTCACATCGAAGACGGTATAAAGCTTGGTAATCTGCAGCAGGTCATGCACCTTCTTGGTAAGGTTGAGCAGTTTGAGTTCGCCACCCTGATTCTTGGTGGTGGTGAAGGCGCTGACCAGTTCGCCAATGCCGGAGCTGTCGATATAGTTCACGTCGCCCAGGTTCAGGATAATTTTCTTCTGTCCCTTGGCCAGCAGATCGCGTACGGTGTCGCGCATCATCACGCTGCCTTCGCCCAGGGTAATGCGTCCGCTGCAATCCACAATGGTGACTCCGTCCACCTGCCGAGTACTGAGTTTCATGCTCACTGAGACCCCTCCTTGCCGGCCGCGGATTTTCCGCGGACGTGCTTGATCAATTTAATTTCGGTGCCTGTCTGAGACGGGCGGATTTCCACCACGTCCATAAAAGAGCGCATAAGAAAGATACCGCGTCCGGAAGTCTTCAGCAGATTTTCCGGCGCCAGCGGATTCGGAATTCCGTTCAAGTCGATGCCCTTGCCCTGATCGCGAATCGTAATCACCAGGTCTTCCGGTGTCCGTTCAAAAGCCAGCACAACTTTTTTGTCCGGAGCATAGGCATTGCCGTGCAGCACGGCGTTTACCGCCCCCTCGCGCACTGCCATGGATATCTGCATTACTTCATCTTCGGCAAAGCCCAGTTCCGTAGCAATGCGGGTGGCTTTCTCTTCCGCGTGGTCCACGGTTTCCAAAGTGGAATCGAGCGTGTAGGAGACGGTTTGCTCCATGGCCGAAGAATGTTTGCTTGAAACCCGCTCCCGTCCTGTTGAAATTCCCCGTGGGCCCTTGCGAAAGCCCGTAATCAGGGGACGTGTCAGTTTGCCTGTGCAAGCAGGGAATTGTCAACGAGAGAAGGATTCGGCAATGGTTTAGTTTTGATCGAAAGTAAATTTTGTCATTTCGAGCCGGCGTCTTTTGCCGGTGAGAAATCCACTGTTCTATCCAGCCGTCGAGAGTTTGTCTTGAGCGCCGTCTAAGGGGGTCTCCCGTGCCTGTCGCTCGTTGGTAAGTGACCGCTCCTGATGCTGCGGATATAATCGCACTCCGTGACCGCGGCAACCCCAGCCCGAATCAAACGTCTTCTAAAGCGAGTTCTCCTCATCACCCTCGCGTCTCTGCTGGGAATTACCCTGCTCGCCTACGCCATCGACTACGCTGTCTTCCGCTACCGCCTCGTCACCAACCGCCAACCCTTCGGACAAATCACGGTCACCACCTACGACGCCGTCGCCCAGAAGAACGGCAAGACGGAATTCCTCTTCAATCCCCCCGAGCCGCAAACCTGCGCCAACGCGCTCTTCCCGCGCGCAGGATATCAACCCTGCTGGTACCTGCAGCGCCACACTGAGCAGCGCACCAACATCTAAGGGTCCGTCGCACTCGCTCCCTAATCCGAAGTCGGCGTCGCCCTGAGCGCAACCGTCCTTCAGGCGGTGCGAAGGTCTCCGCCATAAACTCCCTTCAGGTTTTCTCCGCGTCCTCCGCGGCCTTTCTCCGCGCCCTCTGCGGTTAAAAGCTTTTTCCCGCGCAACATCCATGCGCTAAAATGACCTGCGGCACATTCGCACGTTACTAAGTAGAGGTCCTCAATGAGCGAGAAACACTCCGGCGGCTTTCCCGCACGACTAGGAGTTCTGGCGTTCTGCGCAACCGTCCTATTTGCCTCCCTGTGCGCCGCACAATCCTCCGATCCCCGCCTCAAGAACTCCTACCGCTTCCAGCAATCCGGCTGGACCTACGTCCACCTGGAAGGCTCGCCCGCTGAGATTGGCTTCCAGCACGGCTATCTGCTCGCTCCCGAAATTGCCGACGCCGAAGAAGCCATCAAGCTCTTCGACACCCACCAAACCCAACGCGATTGGGATTTCTTTCGCAAAACCGCTCGGGAGATTCTCTGGCCGCACATCGACCCCGAGTATCAACAGGAACTGCAAGGCATTGCCGACGGCGTGAAAAACCACGGCGTCGATCTCGATGTCTACGACATCGTGGCGCTGAACGCCTTCGAGGAAGTCCCCGACTACTACGTACCCTGGCTGAACAAGCGCGAGAAGGCCACGAAAGCTCCCAAGCTCGCCGCTCCCGGCAATTGCAGCGCCTTCATCGCAACTGGCGCTTATACAAAAGATCATCAGATCGTCATCGCGCACAATAACTGGACCAGCTATCTCGCCGGCGAGCGCTGGACAATCGTCTTCGACATCCTGCCGCAGCACGGCCAGCGCATTCTCATGGACGGTTTTCCCGGCGTGATCACCAGCGACGATGATTTCGGCGTAAACGCCGCCGGTATCATGATCACCGAAACCACCATCACTCAGTTCGAAGGCTGGGACCCGAACGGCAAGCCCGAATTCATGCGCTCGCGCAAAGCCCTGCAATATGCACTGAGCATCGACGACTACGTGCGCATTATTAAGGAAGGGAACAACGGCGGCTACGCCAACGACTGGCTCATCGGCGACCGCAAGACCGGAGAGATCGCCTACCTCGAGCTTGGCTTGAAGAACACGCCTTTATGGCGCACAAAAGACGGATACTTTGTCAGCTCTAATTTCGCCCGCGATCCCAAACTCATTCGTGAAGAAACCAGCGGCTTCGATCCCAATGATGTGTCGTCATCGATGAATTCAAGGCACCACCGTGCCGATGACTTCATGAACACTTTGAAGGGCCAGATTGATGTGGAACTGGCCGAGCAGTTCCTGTCGGATCACGTAGACCGATTCGAGAGAACAACTCTAGACAAGAAAGTGGACCAGCCCAACGAGCGCTCCCTTTGTGGCCACGTAGATAACTCTCCACGCGGCGTAAAAGAATGGGGATGGGACCCCTACAATCCCGGCGGCGCCGTACAGGGCAAAGCCACCGACAGCACAATGGCCGCCAATATGAGCTTCATCGCCCGCGCCGGCCATCCCTGCGGAGCAGATTTCAAAGCCGCCGATTTCCTCGATCGCCATCCCGAATTTTCATGGCAAAAGCCGTTGCTCCGCGACATGAAAGCTGGCCCGTGGACTACATTCAAAGCCGGACAAAAAGCGCAATAGCAAATCAGCTCAAGTAGGGACAGCCGCCTCGGCTGTCCCCGCCTGGGCGAAGACCGGCGGCTCTGATCCAACAGGAAGGCAAACAAGATGAACGAAACCCCGCAGCAATACACGCAGCGAATTCTTGGCCACTCGGAGGGCAAACAGCCGATGGCCGTCCAGTCCTCCACTGCAAAAAAGCTTGAGCGCCTGATCAAAGGCGTGCCCACCGCCAAATTGCGTAAGCGCCCCGCGCCGGACAAATGGTCAGTGAACGAAATCGTCGCGCACTTGGCCGACGTGGAAATCGTGGTCGGCTTTCGCATGAGGCTAATTCTCGGTGCGCCCGGAACTCCGATCGCGGCCTTCGACCAGGATGCCTGGGTCAGCAGCGGACACTACGAGAAGCGCGATCCGCGAAAGTCGGTTGAGCAGTTTCGCGTGGCACGCGAAGCCAATCTCGCGTTGCTGAAATCACTGACCCCCGAGCAGTGGAAGCATTACGGCATGCACGCCGAGCGCGGCCAGGAAACCATTGAACACACTGTCCGCATGCTCGCCGGCCACGACCTCAACCACCTGCAGCAGATCGAGCGGATACTTGGTAAATAGTCGGCAATTGAATCGATAGCATTGTGCGCGAGACCACGAGAGCCATGCCGAATCGCCGTCCGACCTGGAGAGACATCGTTTTCCCGTTGATCGTTGGTATGTTTTCGCTCGCCGCGGTCATGTGCAGACCGCGTTTTGCCAGCATGCATACCGTCGACGTCCTCGAACTCATCGCAGCGGGCATTATGTTCGGTCTCGCCCTGCGGGCTTTGGCTATGTGGATGCACGATCGGCTGTAGCACTTTTAATTACACTGCTTCAAGGTTTTCGTAGAGAAAAACCAGATCGAGTCGGGCCAGCAGGCCACGACTTAGATGTGCCAGGAGTCTAGACTCATGGCGAATGGTTACTCCGCCATGGGTCGACCGAAGAACAAGACGTAGCCGTCAGGGTCGCGAATCTCGAAGCCGCGAAGACCATCGTGGGTATCCTTGAGCGGCACGCTGAAGGTGGCTCCATGATCGGCAAATTCGGCGGCGAGCGCATCCGGGTCTGGGGCATAGACGAAGGCATCCAACCGCATGTGGGGATGACGCTTGGAGTTCGGCACCGGCATTATGTCTTTCTCGGACTTGATAAAGATCTGCGCTCCGTCGCGGCCAATGATGGCGAAAAAAGGGTCTCGGTCCGGCTGCCGGAATCTCGTCTCAAAACCAAGCTTATCGTGGTAAAAAGCTATGGTTTGATCGACGTTGCTGACGATGAAGGACGGGGAAATCGCCGTCGTCGTTGGTCGTGTCATAAGCGGAGCCTCTTGCACTGGCATCATATGATTTACGGGGGCTCTTTTGAATTACATTCAAAATCCCGTGGCCGGGTCAATGAGTGCTATAGGGATGTTTTCAACAACGAGCGAGGGTTATTGCCGTGCCTGGATGCCAAGCTCCGGGTTCGCAGCCGCTGATTTCCAAACCGTGCGCCCATCCAACGCGCCCACAAGCCTGATCACCCTGCAGCCTTCATCAACTCACTCAACTTATCCAAATCCTGCGGGCTCGCATCCCCAATAACAAAATACCACAGCCCGTTGTGACTCCAACTGCGAACATTGAAAGAGAGCGCGGTCTGCACCGCGTCATCCGCGCGCGAGTTCCCCAGGTTTTGCTCCTGGAAAATGAAAACCGAAATCTGGTGCTGCCGCACTTTGAAGATCAGCTCCGCCCCCGGCGACTGATTCAAGTAACTGACCTTGCCGCCCAGCAGGGTAAACGGCGAATCCTGCAACTCCGGCAGGTTGAAGGTAAACGGAATCTTCCCCGCAAACCACGGCTTCACGGTATGCCGGTCGGTTGAGACCACATCCACGGGATTGGCACTCGCCAGCGTCGCCACGTGCAGATCGGCCAACTCGCTGAGCACACGTTGCTCGCCTCTGCGGTCGCGATTGAAATTAACCAGCATCGCGGCCGCAATCACCAGAGCCATCGCGCCCGCCAGAGCAGGGAACCAGACCCGCCCCCAGTTGCGGGATTTCGAGGCACGCACACTCTTTTGAATCCGGGCGCGAAAGGCCGGGTCCGGCGTGAATCGCTGGCCGGCAGCGTGCAGCGCGCGCTTCTGCTGCACCCGGCTCAAGCTCTCCGCCGCACACGCCGCGCACCCGCGCAAGTGCTCACCCAGCGCACGCGCCTCACCCGCCGGAAGCTCCCCGTCAAGATAGGTGTCGAGTTTTCCCTTCCAGTTTTCGCAAACCATAATTCAATATGTCTTGTCATTCCAACCGGCGTTCTTTGCCGGCGAGGAATCTGCTGTTGCCGCCGGACGCCCCATCACCCGCCTGCGCTCTGCATCCTCCGTACCGTCTCGCGCATGGCCCCACGCGCTCGCGACAGCCGCGACATCACCGTACCCATCGGTATTCCGAGTAAGCCAGAAATTTCCTGATACGACATCTCTTCCACTTCGCACAGCAGCAGCACCTCGCGGGACGCCACCGGCAACTGTTCCAAAGCCTGCTGCAAAAGGTTCCAATCCGATCGTTGCAGCAGGATGCTCTCCGGCGTCTCCTTCACCGCGGGAATGTTCACCTCTTCGCCATCGACCTCCAGAGGTTCAGTCGCCGTCGCTTTCAAGCCCGTGCGCGACGTCAAAAAAGTATTGCGCAAGATCTTATAAATCCACGCGCGAAAGTTGGTCCCGGATTGGAAGGAGGAAAAGCCCTTCAGTGCCTTGGCATACGTCTCCTGCACCAGATCCTCAGCTTCGTGGCGGTCTTGCGTCAGCCAGCAGGCGAAGTTATACAGGCGCTCGAACAAAGGCATAGCCAGCGCCTCAAACGTCTCCGGCGGCAATCTCGCTTCCGACACGCACACAAGGGTAAACCACCGGCGGCGATTTTTATTCCCAGTGGCGGCAATAAATTTTTTCGGAGTTCAGCACCTTAGAAGAAAATCCGATTCTACGGTGCTGAAAATGCGGGTTGGCGACGGAGAATGACGTGCTACGTTCGACAAATACCTATCGGGCCGCCTCCAGGGGAGCCCTAGGACAGGAGCAATCCGTATGACGACAAAACTCTGCGCCAATAGCCAGTGTCCAGCCTACGCACACTTTATTTACACGCTGGCGATGCGCTGCGTCCTTTGCCGCTGCGACCTCATGGCCGCCCAAAGAAATTCCGAAGTAATGGCCCTCGGCCGCACCGGCCCGAGCCTGGCCCGGGGACTCTCTATGAAGTCTCCTGCAAGGAACTCCTTTTCTTTCGTGCAGCGTTAACAAGGTTGCGGCATTAATGTGGTTTCCCAAGCCCTGTAGTGTGAGGAGAATAGTCCACCCCGATCGCGCAGTCAGCGCGAAACCGTGAGACTCAGGTTGGAGCCAAAAATGGCGGAGAGGGTGGGATTTGAACCCACGATACCCGTTAAGGTATGTCCGCTTTCGAGGCGGATCGTTTCAACCACTCACGCACCTCTCCGGAGAAAGCAGTTGTCAGCCGTCAGCCATCAGTTAAAACAGACTTCCTTCGCTGACGACAAACGACGAAAAGACTAACGACGGTTTTTAAAGAACGATTGCAGCAGCTCGGCGGAGCGGCCAGCGAGGACGCCGCGGCGAACTTTTACTTTGTGATTCAGCTGCGGATGATTCAGCAACTGCATTACCGACTGCACAGCGCCCGCTTTGGGATCGTCCGCGCCGTACACGAGGCGGTTGATCCGGGCGTGCACCAGGGCCCCGGCGCACATCGGGCACGGTTCAATTGTAGCAAACAGGTCGCACTGCGAGAGACGATGGTTACCGAGGATTGCTCCCGCCTCGCGTAAAGCAATAATTTCCGCGTGGGCTGTGGGATCGGAGTCGGTGATGTTGCGGTTCCATCCGCGGGCGATGATTTTTCCATCGCATACGACGACTGCCCCTACGGGGACTTCTCCGGCTTCGAGTGCGCGTTGAGCGGCACGGAGAGCTTCTTCCATCCAGAGTTCATCGGAACCCATCGTTGATTGTTGGTCGTTCGGCGTTGGCAAAGTCACGTACGCAGCAGGGTATCATTCGCGGAGGCGGCAGCGGGTCCGCATGGTGCTAGCAAGGGCGTGCCGTCCGCTGAAGCGGACTCAGTTCACCATACTTGCGGCTTCCCAGCACTACTGTGCCGGGCTTTACCATGCCGCTTCGAGGCTCGCTCGACGCAGTCACATGGTCTCATCAATCACATCAACCGTAGCACTGAACGCACCGCTTCCGGCACGGCGGCGTGGACGATTGCCGGAACCACCATTGTCACCAGCACATAGGCGAGCACGACTGCTGGGATGGCAAGCAGCATCTGGGTTGTGGGCGTCAAATTGGCGAAATAGGCTCGCATAACATCCTCTTGATCTGAAATACGGACGCGGGGGCGAAAAAGTTCCCGGCGGGGGTGGGAACGCTGGAGAGAGCAGGGGGAGGGATCAGCAGAACCCGCTTCGAGCTGCACTCGAAATTGACGGACGAGGGCGTCCGTCCCCACGTGAACATCTCCCAAGTGAGTTTTTTACCACATGAACATCTGTGGCTGACCACTGGCCACTGGCTTCCCCAAGTGTTATGCTGAACGCGTCATGGGGATGAAGAGCCTGTTCCGCAAAGTGTTTATGATTGACCTTCTGCAGGGGATGAGGGTCACGTTCCGCTATCAGGATCCCAAGGAAATTTATACTGAGCAATATCCCATGGAGCGGCCGCAGGTGGCGGAGCGCTACCGGGGCGCGCCGCGGCTGAACGTCAACCCCGATACCGACGAGACCATGTGCATTGCCTGTGACCTGTGCGCGCTGGCGTGTCCGGAAAACCTGATTGTCGTTTCGAGTGCGCGCAACGAGCACACCCGCCGCAAGGAACTCACCAACTTCACCTACGACCTGAGCCGCTGCATGTTCTGCGGCCTCTGCGAGGATGCCTGTCCCGTGGACGCGCTGGAACTCACACAGGATTTCGAACTTGCGAGCTACACACGCGAGGGATGGATCTGGGATCGGGAGACGCTGGAGGAGGGCCCGCGGCCTACTGAGTATAAGAAGTAGGGTCAGCTCTTAGCTGTCAGCCATCAGCCTAAAACCCTTGTCACCTCACCAGCGTTCAAGCCCCCCGAGGAATCCAGCCAGACTGGTTCAACGTAATTTATAAGTTACAATGAGCCATGTGATGAACGTTCGTTATGGCATCACGAACTCCGGCGACGATCGGCCGCACTTGCGTATTACTGCTTTGTGGCTGGGACAAACGCAAGCAATCGTCCACATTGAGCGGGCACGCGAATACTTCAAAGATTACTTAGAGAGAACCCGCAAGCAACGAAAGACAAGACCAATGAATTGCATGACGAGGTTATGCGCGGCGGTTGTCGCGGGGGGGCGCGCCCCTCGCTTCCACACATGCCAGCGCTGCAAATGGCTCGTTTTCAAGGAGAATACGGAATGAGTCTCTCGGCGCGGTGGGCATCAATCGCAACCTGCATCCTTTCAGTCGCTCTATTCTGTAATCTCTACGCCGCCGGAGCCCGCAAGCAAACCTTCACCGGCGAAGTCGGTGACGCTATGTGCGGCCGCAAACACATGGAGGGCGAGGGCACCCCCGCCGAATGCACCCGGACCTGCGTATCTCATGGCTCGAAATACGCTCTGGTCGTAGATGAGAAGATTTATGTCCTGGACACAACCGACAAGAACACGCTTGCCATTCTGGATAAGCAAGCTGGCAAAACTGCCACGGTAACCGGTGTTCTGAACGGCGATACCATCGAAGTCAGCTCCGTCACCGCCAAGTGATCAAACCTGCGGTGTTCGGAAAATCGTTATTTAGTTATCTTTTTCTTGACCTCCGCCGCAATTGTGGTATCTTGAATCGGTTTTGCCCGGTGCCCTCCCCCGAAGAATCCGGGCAGCGTGGCGGGAACCCGCGCCAGCGGTTTCCCGCCATTTTTTTCTCTCATCCATGAAATTCATCGTCCCTTTACAAAGCATTGTGTTAAATTGTGCATTCTCCATCTCATTTTTTTCGTCTCGGAGGCAACAGCATTGGGCAAAGACATGGTTCCCAAACGGATGTTCTTCACCAAGGGAGTCGGGAAGCACCGCGAACGTCTAACATCCTTCGAGTTGGCCTTGCGTGACGCTGGCATCGCCGCTCAAAATCTGGTTCGCGTCTCTTCCATCTTTCCGCCCAATTGCAAGATGCTCGCCCGCAAGGAAGGCGTGAAGTATCTCAGCCCCGGTGAAGTCGTCTTCGCCGTCGTCGCCGAAAACTCCACCCACGAAGCCCACCGCCTGCTCGCCTCCTCCATCGGCGTGGCCATACCCGCCGACAAGAATACCTACGGATATCTCAGCGAGCACCACTCCTTCGGCGAGACCGAAGACGCCGCGGGAGAATACGCCGAAGAACTCGCTGCCGAAATGCTTGCCACAACCCTAAACGTCGAGTTCGACCCCGATCGCTCCTGGGACGAGAAAAAACAAATCTACCGTCTCTCCAACAAAATCGTCCGCACCGCCAACGTCACCCAGTCCGCCGTGGGCGACAAACGTGGTCTGTGGACCACAGTCATCGCCTCGGCTGTGCTGATCTTCGATTAGAGTTGCTGGAAGATCACAGTGACCCTGTTTTGAAAGGGCGCGGCTTTCAGCCGCGCCGTAAGTGCCATAAAATCGACGCTGGCTTTAGCCGCTGAGGGACGTTTTCCTCTCCACGGATAGGTTTCCGCAACCTCTTCAGTCGTGCGATCTACCTTGAACTACGTGGAAAAGCGGCGCTTCAGCGCCGCGCAAAAGACCAGGAACTATGCGGACTTTAGCCCCTGAGGAGCGGGCGAAAGACGTCCGAAAACACTCCCCACATGGCGCACGCTTTCCTCCTTAAAATCATCAACTTACCGCAATATTGCGACTGCATTATACCCTCGCGCATCTAACCATCATGTGATAGTACTTAAGTAACCTCTCAACCCTCCCGAATGTAATCTTCCGTTAACAGTTCTCCCGTAGAATAGAACTGTAGATAGAATACCTGTTCAAGCAAAGGGACTAGTTTTGGATATCAATACCCGAAGGAAAAAGCAGCAAGCACTCATGACCGAGCTGCTCGAAAGAAAGATCCGACTGCACGCGCAACGTCTCTATGATGAGCGTGGTCAGGCGGAAGGATTGGCCCTGCAAGACTGGTTCGAAGCAGAATCTCGCGTCCTGGAAAACAGCATTCTGGCCCCGCTTTACCGCAAAAGCCGCGAAGAGCGCGCCTCGTCCGACATGAACAGCACCGGCGCCTAAGCCAAAATTCTCAGCACAAACTCTGTTTAGAAATCAACGAGAAAGGCGCAACCGCTCCGCGCATTTCCATCAAACGCTTCCTGCGCGCCCTACTTCTTAGCCGCACCCGCTTTCCCCTTGCCCGCCTTACTCCCTTTTTTATCCAACCGCTCTAAAACCGCCGCCACAATCAACGGTAGCCCGACCGTCGCGTCCACAAATACTTCCCCAAACCTTCCACCCTCCGCCGGAGGCACAAATTTCCCCCACGAAATCGCCTCGCTATACGGACTCCCCGACAACCCGCCCCAATAAACCGGCTCCGGACAAATCCTCAATCCATAGTGATAGCGCTTCAGCGGCACATTCTCCCCCAACCGCCGGTGCCGCAATTCGCAGAACGGACCAAACTGCTGCGACCAATTCCTCGGCACTCCGCCTCCAATCGTTACAATCCCCAGCTTTTTCTGCCGCAATAGCGTCGCCGCAAAATGCTCCAAATCCTCAAAGGGATCGAACCGAATCTTGTGCCGCCCCGTCGACTCCCGCAGGCGATTATTCAGCGCCGTATCCAGCCCCATCTCCGAATCGCTGAATGCCGGCACAAACACCGGCACGCCCATCTCATGCGCCGACTTCAAAATCCCGCGCTGGTCCTTTACCGTCTTCGCCAGGTACGCCCCAATCGCATGATTCAACTTGTACGAGCACATCACCTCATTGTGATCCCACCCCTCCAGCACCGCCGACATCACCTCTTCCACGTCGTCCAGATTCTGCTCCGGCTCGAGAGTGTCGTAGACGCGGTTGTATCCCTGCTCGTAAAGCTCCTCATCCGAAACCTCCGGATTCGCCCGGAAGTGTGCCCGCCCCGTCGCCTCCACCAGCCCATGAGCCATCAGCGCACCAGTCGAAACCACGGCATTCACAATGCCGCGATCAATCAACTCGGTAACGATCAGTCCCTGCTTCGCGACCGTCATCGCGCCCGACAAAGTCATCACCACAAAACATTCTTCATCGCGCGCCATCGCCTCCAGCACATCCGCCGCCTCGCCCAACTGCCGCCCGGTGAACGCCGTCTTCGACATCGCCCGCACCAGGTCGTCAATCGACTTCACCTTTTCCAAATCCAGCGGCTCCAGCGGAATCAGGCGGTCCTCGATAGGATTGTGCAGCTTGCGATCCGCCCCGTCCCCTGCGTGCCCTGAACTACCGTGCGGTTTCCCCGCCGAATGCCCGCTGCCATGATTGCCCTGTTTCAAGATGACTCCTCCAAACTGAACGCATATCTTCCGACCAATTACTGTACAGGAACACCGTGACAGGATGCCACGCGCGCTCCTGGCAGAAAGCGCGATTGCTCATATGGGGACAGTCGCCCTCGGCTGTCCGGCGGCCCAGGTTCATCGGGCCGCTATACCCAAGCCGCCACGGACCCGCTCCACTTTTCTCCGCGAACTCCACGGTCGTTCTCCGCGTCCTCAGCGGTTAAAATCTTTTGAGCCCGCGCTCGCTATAAACTTGCAGCTAAAGGAAGAACCATGAAAGATCTAACCATCGCTCTCGACAACCGCCCCGGCGCACTAGCCGCCATGGGAGACGTTCTCGGCCGCGCCGGCATCAGCGTCGAAGGCGGCGGAGTATGGGTCGTCAACGGCAAGGCTGTAGCGCACTTCCTCTTCGAAGACGGCACTCCCGCTCGAAGCGTGCTGGAAGCCGCCGGCATCAAAGTCTTGGACGAGCGCGATGTGCTCATCCAACGCCTGAACCAGACCGAACCCGGTCAGCTCGGCAAGCTCTCACTGCGGATGGCTGAAGCCGGCGTCAACATCGAAGTCCTCTATAGCGATCACAATCACAATTTGATTATGGTCGTCGACGATATGAAAAAAGGCCGCACCGTTTCCGAAGCCTGGACCCGCGAACACGCAGAAGGATCCCGATGAAACAGCACAACTACGAACTTCAAGTCGAGTGGACCGGCAACACCGGCGAAGGCACAAAAACATACCGGAGCTATACTCGCGATTACACCATCACAGCCGCAGCCAAGCCCCAAATTCTCGGCTCAAGCGACCCCAGCTTTCGTGGCGACCCATCCCGCTACAACCCGGAAGACCTCCTGGTCGCCAGTCTCTCCGCCTGCCACATGCTCAGCTATCTGCACCTCTGCGCCGTGAACCACATCACCGTTCTCGACTATCACGACGCAGCCCTCGGGCTGATGGAAGAAAACAGCGACGGTTCCGCTCAGTTCACTCGAGTTGCGCTCCAGCCAACGGTCACAATTTCTCCCGGCGATGATTCAGCCAAAGCCCACAATCTCCACGCCGAAGCGCATCATCTCTGTTTCATCGCCCGCTCGGTAAACTTCACCGTAGATGTGACCCCAACCATCACCCTGAATTCTCCGGAGTAACGCAAGTTGCCCAATTCTCCGAGTCGGAAGACTTGTGTCCTGCCCTTCCTCTGTGTGACCCTGTGCCTGCCCTGAGCGAAGTCGAAGGGTCCTCGGTGTTACAGATTTTGGGGTAGCGTTTACACTTGACGGCATGCCCGGCAAGCGCAAGTTCGAGGAGCAACTCGCTGCTCTTGACCAACTTCGCCACCAACCACCGGAAGTCTCGGTCGAACCATTGCGCAAGGCGCTGGCGAATCGCAATAATTTTGTCGCTGCCAAGGCGGCCGACCTCGTCCGCCAATTCGAACTCACTCAACTCACACCCGACATCCTCGCTGCCTTCGACCGCTTCTTCTCCGATCCCATCAAGACCGACCCGCAATGCTGGGCCAAGAACGCCATCAGCCGTACCCTCGCCGCCTTCGACCATCAAGACCCCGACGTCTACCTCCGCGGCATGAAACACATCCAACTCGAACCTTCCTTTGGAGGCCCCTCCGACTCCGCAGGCACCCTTCGCGCCACCTGCGCCCTCGCCCTCGTGCAATGCCGTCGCCTCACCGAACCAGAGCTGCTAGCACATCTCATCGAACTCATCGACGACAAAGACAAATTCGTCCGCGTCGAAGCAATCCGAGCCCTCGAGCAGGTTAACTCCACCTCCTCGTCCCTGCTCCTGCGCCAGAGAGCCGTCCTCAGTCCGCATCTAAATTCCAAAATGCTGGACGACGAACCCGAGGCCCTCGGCGCCTGCTACACCGGTATCCTCCGCATCGAAGGCCCCAGCGCAATCCCTTGGGTCGCCCGCTTTATGGATTCGTCCGACGATCCCGCCGCCGAGGCCGCCTTAGCCATCGCCGGCACGCACTCCCCGCAAGCCTTCGAAACCTTAAAGCAACGCTTTAACAAAGAATCAGACCCGTGGTTCTGCTCCGTCCTGCTATCCGCCATCGCGCTAACCCGTCAGGACGCCGCCATCGAATTCCTCCTCGACCAAGTCCGCACCGAATCTCTCCAAGCCGAAGCAGCAATCGAAGCCCTCCTCCGCTCGGCCCCCTCCAACGAAGTCACCAAGCGATTGAAAGAACTGGTGGCCCACAACCCGCGCCTCTCCCACGCCTTCGAGAAATCAAACTCCACACGTTGATTCTTGCAATTCTTCATCGGTGTCATCCTGAGCGCAGCCGTTCTTCAGGCGGAGCGAAGAGCCTGCCCTGAGCTAAGTCGAAGGGATCTCCCTCTCCGCCGGCCCGTCGCGCAAACCCGAGCATGCGCCCCTGGACTTTCCTGCATCCGCTCCATCCTCTTCTGCTAGCGACCAACGACCGCACCCGAATGCTATATTGTCCCCTGAGGACAGCCGCGTGCCCCCTGACAAATTCCGCGTAGCCCTGGTCCAAATGTCATGCGGCCCAGAGCCCGAACAGAATCTCGCCAAAGCCCTCGAGCGCGTCTCCGACGCCGCCGGACGCGGCGCGCAAGTCGTCTGCCTCCCCGAACTCTTCCAAACGCAATATTTCTGCCAGCGCGAAGACCATTCTCTCTTCGATTTAGCCGAATCAATCCCCGGCCCCAGCAGCGACAAGCTCGCCGCCGCCGCCCGCAAGCACGGTGTCGTCTTAATCGCCTCTCTCTTCGAGAAGCGCGCCCCCGGCATCTACCACAACACAGCCGCCATCTTCGATTCCGACGGCTCCCTCCGCGGCCTCTACCGCAAGATGCACATCCCCGACGATCCGCTCTACTACGAAAAGTTTTACTTCACTCCCGGCGACCTCGGCTTCCGCGCCCTCGACACCACCGCCGGACGCATCGGCACTCTCGTCTGCTGGGACCAATGGTTCCCCGAAGGCGCGCGCCTCACCGCCCTGCAAGGCGCAACGATACTTTTCTATCCCACCGCAATTGGCTGGCACCCCGCCGAGAAGTCCGAGTTCGGTGTCGCTCAACACGACGCCTGGCGCACCATCCAGCGCGCCCACGCCATCGCCAACGGAGTCTACGTAGCGGTGGTCAATCGCGTCGGCTTCGAGACCGGCAACATCCGCGGCAAGTCCGCCCCCGGCCAGGGACTAGAATTCTGGGGCGCATCTTTTATCGCCGACCCCTTCGGCCGCGTCCTGGCCGAAGCCTCGCACGACCAGGAAGAAATCCTGATGGGCGACGTAGATCTGAAGGCCCTCGAAGACATCCGCCGCAACTGGCCCTTCTTACGTGATCGCAGAATCGACGCCTATGCACCCATCTCCAACCGTTTGCTCGATGGACGGTAAGATCGAGTCAATGCGCGTAATCGCTTCATTACGTCAGTCATCTCCGCTCGATGCCGATACTCACTGATAATTGGACCTTGTGGGCAATCAGGGGCGAGAGTTTGCGTTGATCCCCCGACGAGAGCCCCTGCAGGCAGTCGAATGCGAGGCACGAAGAAGGCAAAGTACGCCCGTTTTTTGGGCCAATGCTTCGTGGAATGGCTTTGATCGTGGCGTTGTAGGTCTTCATCGCAGATCCTGCGCAACAATCGATATCCAGATTTGAGCTTCGAGGTTAGAGCGCTTGGAGAAAATACTCGACCCGCAAACCCGAACCGAATCCAGAACGCGGCTCGTAGAGCAGATCAACCTCTACCTGCATGCGGGCGACTACTCTCGCGCGCTGGATTTGTTGCGAGGCGCCGCCGCCGAATTCCCCAATGACAATGATGCGAAGCTGTCTGAACTGGAAAAGCTCGCCCAGGATGGCGTCAAGCGCAATGCCGAGGCCCAACGTCTTATCACCGCAAGCCAGGAACTGTTCGCGCGGCAAAAGTCCCCCGAAGCGATTCAATTGTTGCGCGCAGCCTACGAGCTGGATAAAAACAATTCTCTCGCCCGCGCCATCCTGGCCAATGCCCTGGTCGAGCACGCGCATTCCGTTGTAGAAACCGATTGGCTGGAAGCAGAGACGCTGACCAATCAGGCACTCGCCTTGAACCCTGCACATCCCACGGCCAAAACGATCCTCAGCCTGATCGTTGCCAGGAAAGAAACAAGCCCGGTGGAGGACTGGGTTTCGCAAGCCCGCAAGTTGCAGTCCTCCGGCGATCTGTTTGCAGCCCTAGCTTGGGTTGCAGAGGGATTGGCCGTTCATCCCCACGATCCCAAGTTGCTTCAGATCCAGGATGAAATCCAGCGCGACCAGGATGCTCAGCGGCGCCAGGCCCGCCGCGGCGACTTGGAAGACCTGCGGCGCGTGCAGCGCGAAATCGATGGGGCCCCCGACGTTGCTGTAAAACAAGCTTTAGCCGTGCGCATACAAACGGTAGCCGCCAAGCATTGGACGGATGGCGAAATCTTGTCCATCGCCAATGCCTTGCTCCTCCGCTTGGGACTAGTCTCACAGGAGAGTTCCAGCGCCTCGCCGCGCAGCAAAGGCGCGACCGTAATTCTTCACGTCCCGCGCCCCAACGCTCCCCAGGCTTCACGCGACGCTACCCGCCAGATTCCCCCAAGCCAGACTACGCCCAGCCCGGTTGCGCCCAGCCCGGTTCCACCAATCCCGGTCCCACCCCAGACCGCTCCGACCGCCACTGTTCCGCCAAGCACTGCGCGGCCAAGTGAAGTTCCGCCCAGCATTGCGCCACCGCGCATAGTCCCGACCACTCCGCCAAAGCCGCGGGTCGCTCCCCCACAAGCCGCCACCGGTCCCGCCGCCGAGCCTTCCGAAGCGCCAGCCAAAATCACACCTCCACTATCCCGGCCTAAACCGCCCGCAAGTTCGAACTCCGCAACGCTGATCCTCATCTCCGCCGCTGCGCTAGTCCTGGTCGCAGCGACCTTCTTCTTCACACGAAAACATTACGCTCCGCCGGTAGCGAACACCCCATCAGCCGCTCCCATCGTCTCTGCCCAGGCCGTCTCCGCCCCCGTACCAACAACTTCCGAACCATCTCTGCCTGCTTTGCCCACTTCTTCCGACACCGCCGCCGAAACAGTCACGCACGATGATCAGCCGCCCGCCGAGTCTGGTCGCAACCGGGGCACGCTCCTTGTCGTTGCCGGTCAAAACGACGCAAGAGTTTTTCTCAACGGAAAACTTCAACCGCAACTCACTCAAGCCGGCCAGTTGCGCCTGCCGAATCTCGAGCTCAAGGACTATGTGGTACAAGTCTCTAAGAGCGGCTTTCAGGACCCTCCCCAGCAAAAGATCCGCATTCGCAAGGGCGAACAGGCCAGGCTTATCTTCAACCTTCAACCGCAGCCTCAACCGCAGCCCCGCTTGGCCTCTCTGACCATCCAGGGCGGCGCGCCCGGAACCACGGTTCTCGTCGATCAAACTCTCGTCGGCGCCATTCAGTCCGATGGCACGCTCTCCGTCTCCACCGTCAATCCCGGAGACCATACCGTCGAACTGCGCCATGAGCGATTCAAACCCCGGCAGTTCAAGAGACACTTCGTTGTGGGCGAAACCATATCGCTTGCTGCTGCGGATGCCGCGCTGGAAGCCGCTCTCAGCGAATTGAAAATTACCTTCGCGCCCGCCGACGCCAATGTTGCAATCGTGAAAGGTAATCTTCTGAAAATGGTAAGCAGTGGTGTCCCGCTCAATCTTGCTCCCGGTACCTACACTCTTACTGCGCGAACCGCCGAAAAGTTCACGCGCTCGTCCACGCTCGAAGTCATAGCCGGTCAATCCAAGACTTTGGATTTGTCTCTCGCCCCTAGCGGTATGTCGAAGTGGGATGACCCAGGCGCCTGGAAGCAGGAGAAAGATGCTTTCATTCGCAAAGGAGGGGACTTCGTCCTATACGGAGTCGTTCCGGCCTCAGGCACATTTGTTTTTTCCGCGATGCCTGCTAAGGGTCACCTCTTGCAATGGGTGCTCAACTACAGCGACCCCAAAAACTACGTCCTCTTCCAAATGGACGACAATAACTTCTACCGCACTGTCATTCGCAACGGCAAGAAAACGGACGAGATCATAGTTCCCGATAAAGGCGACAAGAAAAGCTTCCGCACTCTCCTGATCCGCGTGAGCCCCATGGAACTCGTCCACCAGATCAAGCACGGTGACAATTGGACCGTCCTGGATCGCTGGACGCAGCCCGGCACCAATCTCAGCCTGGGCAAGTTTGGCTTCTACCTACCCGGCAACGACCAGGTAGCACTCTCCAGCTTCGCCCACTACGTTGACCTGAACATCCGCTAGCAGCTACGGCCTGGGCTTCCATGACCGTCGCTATACCGTCGGAACATCACAATATCTCTCACAATCGGGGGGGCTGGTCCATTTTGGTTTTCCTAGGAGGCACCACTGCCGAGGCTGCCGCTCCTTTGCTGGTTTTGCAAAAGGTGCGCATCCCTGCTGATGGTGGGAAATTTTCTAGTAACAACCAGTCAAAGAGTGCGATCCACTGATTCCAATTACTTCGTCACCACAAACTGCGGATTGCTGTTGAGCGTTCCCGATGGAGTAACAACAGAAACTGTCCCGCTAGTCGCGCCCGCCGGGACCGTCGTTTTGATGTAGGTATCGGACTCCACTGTGAACGCCGCCGCTACGCCGTTGAAGGTGACACTGGTCGATCCGGTCAGGCCGCGGCCGAGGATAATGACACGGGCGCCAACTTTAGCCGCGGTGGGCACTGTTTTTACCAGCGGGCCGAGATTATTGGAGAAGCTGTAGACCACACCCTCGTTGTGCGTTCCGCCATCCGCGGTTGCTCCGTAGAAAACTCCGTTCGTGCCCTGTAAAAGGCCGTAAGCTGCGGCATAACCGGTACAGATGGAGTTGCTGCAGAAACTGTAGAGCGAAGTGTAGGTGCCCTCCGGCGTGATCTGGTAGATGTTGCCGCCGTTGCTACCGTTGGTCGTCGTTCCATACAGGTTGCCGTCATTGGCCAGAGTGACTGCGGACTGGGGAGTTTCTCCGTCGATACCGTCGAAGCTGTGGAGTACGATGTATTGGTCGGACGGGGTGATCTCGAAGACGGTACCGTGCCCGTAAGATCCGCCATACAAGGTCGTGCCATAGAGATTGCCGTTTGCGTCCTGCACCAGCGAGGCCTGGGAATCACTGCCGTCGGCGCAATTTGGTTGAGAACAGAAGTTGTAGAGCGCCTTGTAGGAACCGCCTGGCGTAATTTCATAAACCACGCCGCCACCATGAAATCCTCCGCCAGTCGTCGTGCCGTAGAAGTTGCCGTTGTTGGCCTGCATGGGGCTGGCTCCTGGAATGGCGCCGGTAGTGCAGCCCGGCTGGTTGCAAAAGCTATGCACCAGCTTGAACTGGCCGGTGGAAGTGAGTTCGAAGAAAGTGCCCTCGCGGAACGCGCCGCCATTCTGCGTCACGCCATAGAAGTTGCTGTTGCTCCCCTGGATGAGGCCTATCGGGCTGAAGCCGTCGGAACAGGACTGCGTCGGACAGAACGCATAAAGCGTTGTCAGTTTTCCCCCTATTGTCATTTTGTAGACCGTGCCAGCATTGCTGCTGTTGCCGCCGCTGGTGGTGGTGCCATAGAAGTCTCCGTCGCTGCCGAGGATAGGAGCCATCTCCGGAAATGCTCCGTCGGCACACCCGGTTAGGGAGCAAAAGGTGTACAGAGTGGAGAGCGTGCCCGCCGCCGTCAACTGGAAAATAGCCCCGTAGTCCTTGTTCTTGCCACCGTATTCGGTAGACCCGTAGTAGTTGCCGTTGGTGGACTGGACCATGCTGCCAAAGGACGGATATGCGCCGTTGAATCCAGTGAAATTCCCGAGCGTTGTAAAGGTCTGTGCCTGAGCGCACACAGCCAGACTGAAGGTGAAAGCCGCGTATGCGAGTGCAAGGCCGAGAGTGCGCCGAAATTTGGAACTCTTCATAGAAATCTCCTTCGAATCTGCAAGTAAAAGTAAGGCCCCTCTCGTGTGAATCGGAGTATTGCAATCCATCCCCTCTAAACACCAGCTCTAAGGGGTTATCTCAAACACCGTGCCGACTCCCGCCGAACCGCCGCCTGAGGTTGTACCGTAGAGATTTCCTTTCGCATCGACCAGCAAACCACCATTGGGATATTTGCCATCCGAGGAACCGCTCGGAAAACTGTGCAGAACGAACTCGGACCAAGCACCGTTGGAGGACTGCTTCAGTTGGAAGACAGTGCCGTAGCCGGCAGAACCGCCAGAGTATGCTGTGCCATAGAGATTTCCCGCTGAATCAAAGACTAAGGGATTAGGACCGTATCCCCCCGGCCCACCATTCAAGAAGGTGTGCAACACAGTCTCCTGCCAGGCACCGCTCGACGTGGGCGTCAACTCGAACGCAACCCCATACCCGTCCAAATAATCGACCCCGCCAAAGCTTGTGCTGCCGTAAAGATTTCCGGCATTGTCGAAAATCACGCCGACGGGAATATATCCCCCTGCTGCTCCAGGAAAAGAGGAGTCGAACTGGAACAAAGTGACCTCCTTCCAGCCGCTCTTCGTTTTCTTCAACTCAAAAACAGTTCCACCCCCATTCGCACCACCGAAGGCGGTCGTGCCGTAGAGGTTACCGGCCTTATCGAAAACCAGCGATCCGGGAGCCGCGCCCTCCGATCCTGGTTGGTCAAAAGCGAGCAGAACCGTGTGCGTCCAGTTCTCGCCACTAGGCTGTAGTGCAAACACTGTGCCGTATTCTCCCGGCCCGGCCCAAATGGTGGTGCCATACAGATTTCCGGCGGCGTCCACGGCGAGGCAACAAGGGCGCCAGCCTTCCGTTTGGCTGGCATTCCATATGGTCTTTGCCGACCAGCCACCCGAGCCATCCGGCGACAACTCATAAACCTCGCCGCAAAGATAGTTGCCGTAGCCGTCGCTACACGTCTCGGTGCCCCCGGCATAGAGCGCTCCGTAAAGATTTCCCGACGAATCCATGACCAGCGCACCGGGGTAGTACGAGTTGGCCGGCAGGGCATAGATCGACTTGGCGGTCCATCCTCCTTCCGCGGAGGGAGATAGCTCATAGACAGCTCCGCCGCTCAAGGCTCCGCTCGAGTTAACGCCGTAAAAATTTCCCGCACCGTCGGAGATCAGTACGCCATTCGGCGAATTGCCGAGCTTGCCGGTGGCTGGGAAACTGAAAAGGACCTTTTCCTTTGGCGCGTGTGATTGCGCGGCCGCATACGTGACTGTCATCGAAACGGTCATCAAGAAAAATGTGATTGATACTAAGAACCGCTGCCTGGATCGCATACAAGATCTCCTCTTGTGTGGCTCGATGCCATTCACCGCCAACCCCTACTTCGTCACCACAAACTGCGGATTGCTGTTGAGAGTTCCTGATGGAGTAACAACAGAAACAATCCCGGTCGTCGCGCCCTTCGGCACCGTCGCTTTGATATAGGTGTCGGACTCGACGGTGAACGATGCCGCCACGCCGTTGAACGTGACACTAGTTGATCCCGTCAAGCCGTTGCCCAGGATGATGACGCTCTTCCCGACTTTGCCCAGGGTCGGATTAGTTTCAACCAGCGGGCTCAGTCCGTTTGAGAGGCTGTAGATGGCTCCGTTCCATGCCGAGTTGTAGAACTCGACTGCTCCATAGAGGTTGCCGTTAGTCGCCTGAAAGAGACCCGTGAATGGAAAGTCTGCTGTGCAGCAAAAGGTGTAGGGCGTCGTGTGCACGCCTGAGGGAGTCAGTTGATAGATGGTGTCTTGGGTCGTGCCGTAGAAATTTCCGTCGTTGGCCAGCGTCAGGCCTGTGCCGAGAGGGGATTCTCCGGAGTTGAAATTGTACAAGTTGATATAGGCATGCGTCGGAGTAATTTCGAATAATGTGCCATCGCCATAGATGCCGCCACCGCCCGTTACCCCAAACAGATTTCGCTCGGCATCCTGCACCACCCCGATGGGACCGCCGCCAAGATTACAGATCGTCCCACCACACAGGAAGGTGTGAACCACGTTGAAGCGGCCTGCAGGAGTCAAATCGTACAAGACCCCAGCGTGTGCAGGCCCTCCTCCGGCCGTGCCATATAGGTTTCCGTCGCGGCCCTGAATGGGAGGTAACCATGGCGATTGCCCGTCGGCGCAGTTGGCAAGAGAGCAAAACGAATGCACCACGCTGAACACGCCCGCGGGCGTGATTTGAAAGAGTGTGCCGCCGTTGAACTGTCCTGCTTCGTAAGCAGTGCCGTAAAGGTTCCCGTCGGCGGCTTGCATAAGTCCCGTCGGAGCCTCGCCGTCGAGGCAAGGACTGACGGTGCAGAAGGTGTGGAGAATGGCGAGCTTGCCGTCCAGCGACAACTTGTAGACGATTCCCCAACCACCGCCATTAAATAAATAAGAGCCGCCTCCCGAGGTCACTCCGTAAAGGTTTCCATCGCTGCCAAGGATGGGAGGTGTGAGGGGCCATGCGCCATCAGGGCAGTGCGGCCTCGAGCAGAAGTTGTAGACCGTGCTGATCTCGCCAGCGGGCGTTATTTTTACCACATTTCCATACTCCAACCCGGCCGCGTGCCCGGCGGTGGCGGCGTAGAAATTTCCGTCGGTCGCTTGAATCACAGTGCTCGGCTGCGATCCGTTTACGCCGTCGAAGGCGGCGAGATAGTTGAGAGTCTGTGCCTGGGCGCGCACTGCCAGGCTGAAGGTGATGGCCGCGCATGCGAGTGCGAGGCCGAGAGTGAACTGAGATTTTGAATTCGTCATTGAAATGTCCTCCTAAGATGCGCCGGCCAGTTCACAGGAATTACGGCGCTTGCCTCGCTCGCGGGGTGGACGAATGCGTCCGCCCTGCCTGCAACCACCACTTGCTCACCACTCTGCCAGCCATCGGTCGAAGACCGTGGTCCGCTACGGCCCAAAAACATACGCCACGCCGTTGGCGTCCGCTCCGGCCACCAGGGTAGTGCCGATAATCGCAACCGCCGAACCGTACAAGCCCCCAGCCACCGTTACTTCTGAATTTGCAAGCATATTCTTCCAGCCGCCGGCAGGCTCGAGGTACGTGTATACGGCGCCGGAAGTGAGATTCGTCGCAGAGCCGACCGCGATTTTAGTTGGCGCAATGGCGACCGCGTTCCCAAAGTAATTGGCCCCAACAGCATCGGACGCTGACAGCTCTCCGGTTTGGGTCATATTCTTCCAGCCGGATGCAGGCTCCACGAAAACGTAGGCGGCTCCGATTGGGTTGTTCTTGAATTGCGCGCCAACCACGATGGTGTTCCCGTTGATCGCTGCGGCCGCGCCAAAGAAATCCTGCGCTCTTCCATCGTAAGCTGTGAGTTCAGCCTTTTGGCTGTGCGAGCCACTCCAGCCAGCTGCCGGTTGCACGAACACGTAGGCTCCGCCCTGATTGTCGTTATTGCCATATGCGCCCACGACGATTGTCGATCCGCTAACCGAGAGGCTAGCCCCAAAATTGCTGTTTGCCTTGGTATCGCTGGCAATGATGCTGCCCGTAGGAGTGGCACTCACCCATCCACCGGCAGGCTCCGTAAATACCTGCACTCGTCCACGGTAAGAGAAAGTTTTGGGCTCGCTGACAGCAATCGTGGTTCCGTCAATTGCAACCCACTCGCCGAATAGCGTTGCAACTCCGTTGTCACTGCTCAGCACCGCGGTCTCCGTCATGTTCTTCCAACCGCCCTGTGGTTGGGTAAAAACGTACGCGGCATTGTGACTGTAGGATCCCACGACGATGGTGTTGGCGCTGATGCCTACGGAAAGCCCAAAATCGAGGGCCAGGGCGCCGTCGGAGGGGGTGAGTTCGGCTGTCTGAGTCATGTTTGCCCATCCGCTCGCGGGCTTAACAAAGACGTAGGCCGCACCGGCACCGGGGGCGCCCACTACGATGGTATCTCCGCTCATCGCTATGGCCACGCCGAAGCCGCTTGAGATTCCACCGCTGTCAGACGCTGTGAGTACGGCCAGTTGCCTAAGACCGCTGGGGCCATGTTCGGAAAGCGTTTGTGCCTGGGCGCACACCGCCATACCGAGTGCGAGCAGGGCGAGCATGATCATACGGACGCTGCGCGAAAAGTTCTGCGGGAACTGTAGTGTATTCTTCATGGAATTGCCTCTGTGTTATTTGTGAGCGAACGGGAGAAAGAAACGGAAGGGAGGACTCTCTTACGGCAGTTCATTCCCTCCGAAGTCTTACTCGCGTCGTGTATAAATTCGGCCGTGCTTTAATCCGGTCGTAGCATCTGAAAACATTCCGCGCGTCGGGGGAGTCGGCGTCTGGTTGGCGCTAAAACTCGTGGCGAAGATAAAGACCCAACAGATCAGCTTCGAGTTTCCTTCGCCGCCTCAAGCCTGTCAAGATGCAGGAATTTGCACTACTGTCCTAAGCAGCGTGTTGCCGCGCTGCACCTTGCTCCTGGGATTGCACTCCGGGCCAACGCTCCCCAGCCGCCTTTTTCTTCTCCCATAGCTTAATCAAGAATTCCAGGTCCTCGATTCGCTTCTTTGCGTCCCGAATCATCGCATCCCATCCCAGCGAATCAGGTAAGGCATTTGTCTCATTATTATCTCTGCCATCTTTCATCTCTTGTCTCATGCCATTCTCCGTTACGAGCACTCAACCGCCGCATCGATCGGCTTTGAATGCACGCTAACTTCTGAAGATTGCGCAACAGAAAAGACCGGCTACCGTCCCCAAGCGGCCGCTCCGCAAGCTGGGGCGATGCTAGACCATCTTCTAGCCCTTGTCTTTCAGGGAATTGAGCTTTTATCAGCGGATTGATGTAATTCCGTGGACCTTACGATATTCGCTGGGGGTCATTCCGGTGACGCGCTTGAATATGGCCGCCATGTGGGCATGGCTGCTGAATCCGGCGCACAGCGCCAGATCGGTTAACGAAGGGGTATCCTTGTGCGGCAGAATGAGCCGCTCCGCCACGAATTCCACCCGCAGTTTGCGGAGGTAGTCTCCCACCGTCATGCCATAGATGCGATGAAATTCCCGGGCCACGTGCGAAGGATGAACCCCGGCAATTTGTGCAATATCGTTCAACGAAACCGGGTCGCGAAACGAATCCTGAAGCAAAGCCTTCACCCGGCGCATCCATGCCGGGGCGTCGTTAGGCTGGTGAACGCCTCCCCGAAACCATCGGCCCAACAACTCCAGAAAAGCCCCTTCCACGATCAGGTCTGAGAGCGTATCCGGCCTTTTGAACTCCTCATACATCTTGATCGCCAGGCCACGCAGGTAGCCCGGAGGCGCAATCCTGGGGCAGTCCGCATCGGCGTTGACGATTTCCAGTCGATTGCCGATCCAATCGGGATCCACGGCGGTGATGAAAATTCCTGCCCCGCGGGAACCGAAGACATTCGTGTGCATCTCTCCTGCCGGAAGGTAGAACAAGCTTCTGGGCGCAAACATCGTTTCGCGGGAGCGCATCGTGACCGAGAATGATCCCGAAAAGGCAAGCACCACCCAGGTGCTGTCATGATAGTGGCGTTCCAACGCCGCGCCAGGCTGGTAGAGCGACTGCCGGCAGTCAATCGTCGAATTGGAAAACTGAAAGTGCCCAGGATCGTTCATTGCAGAAGAGCCCCGACGGAACGCGCATTCGCAGGACCTTCACCTCTGCCTGGCGGTGACCGCCCAGGCGCAAGGCAAATCCCCGCGTGCGAACACGCGTATTGGGGGAGGGCACAACCGAACGCACGGAATAATAGCACAAAATACAGGGCTAAGCTCTATCTTTCAGCTATCTCATGCCCGCCGAATCGACGCTTACACGTCGGTGAGCCATCCTCGACTCGATGGTCGATAAATTCGAGTTATACTCCTGGTTATGGAGCGAGCCATCCCCATTCTCCCCGTCGACGACCTCGCAACTGCGAAGGCATTCTACGTCAATAGCCTGGGATTTCGCGTCACCTTCGAGTCGTCCCACAACGGCCGCTCGGGACTACTCGGCATCGAGCGTGGAAACATTCAGATCACCCTCGACTGTCCCATGCAGGGTCACGGCCGCAACGCCTGCGTGGCCTTACAAGTGGATGACGCCGACGCCTACTACCGCGAATGGCACGCCAAGGTCGATGTCCTGCGAGCCCCGAAAGATGAAGACTGGGGCGCGCGAACCTTCGACCTCCTCGACCCCTCCGGCAACACAATCTTCGTCATGGGCCCTGTCACCGGCGCAACCCAACGCGGATTCGATTAAGCCTCAACGGCCCCTCTACGGATTAAGCAGGCCGGAATCCGAAAATGTCAAAGTCGCAATCCTTTCGGTAGACCGCAGAAAACCTCCCTCCACAAGGGCAAATTGTGGCAAAATTTGCTCATCAAGAGGTGATCCCATGTTCTCAGTTCGCGTAGTTCTCTGGACAATAGCTATGGCATATACCGGATTCATTCTGACTAACCAGGGGTTGCGAACGTTCAACCGCCTCTCAATTACAGAAGCATTCCTCGGAGCCTTAACAGGATTTTTCCTTGCTATCATGTTCGCTCTCCGAGAGAGGCGGCGACATAGAACTGCCTTCGTTGCGCATTCCATTGCACAAATGTTCCCGGAGTGGGGCACACCGCGCGAAAACCGCGACTCACATCCGAACTAAAACGTCGATTCCAACAGGCGGCTGTGTCCGGGCTAACCTCGCTCAATCAGTCCGCATGAGCCAAATCTCAGTTGATGCTAAATCACATTTACGCTCATTGAGCGGGAATCCGTTCGTCAAGATCAGTGTCACGCTTAGGATTGAATGCACGATAATATCGTCCTGTGCAATAAACTACCTCCATGCCCTGGCCCAATCATTCAAGTAATACTTTAAGTATCTCCCTGGTGCCCCTCCACTTTCGCATGCCCGCCGAATGGACCCCGCACGCCGCCACCTGGCTCGCCTGGCCACACTATCACGGCGACTGGCCCGGCAAATTCGAACCCATCCCCTGGGTCTACACCGAAATCATCCGAAACCTCGCCCGCCACGAGCGCGTCGAGCTGATCGTCAACGATGCCGCGTCCGAAAGAAAGGCTTGCAAGCTCCTGCAACGAGCCGACGCAGACCTAACCAACGTCCGCTTCCACCGCCATCCCACCAACCGCGTCTGGCTCCGCGACTCCGGCGCGATTTTTTGCACGTGTGGCTCGGACACTCCTGTCCGAGGAGTGCCAAAAGCTTCGCTAAAACTATCAGGAAATAGAGATCGGGAAGGGCAGGACTTCAGCTTTGAGCCTGCCCTGAGCAAGCGAAGCGCGCCGAAGGGTGCCGCACACGATTCGTATCACGGCGCGGCCTCAGCCCTGCCGCACGGCGGCAAAATTGATGGGGCTTCAGCCCCTGAGGGAAACCTCCTCGCCCTCAACTTCCGCTTCAACGCCTGGGCCAAATACTCCAACTATGCTCACGATCAAAAAATCGGCTCTCTCATGTCCTCCGTCGCCAACGTAAAAGAACTCCGCCCTCTACGTCACAACACTCGCATCGTCCTCGAAGGCGGCTCCATCGATGTCAACGGCGACGGCACCATCCTCACCACCGAAGAATGTCTGCTCAGCAAAATCCAACAACGCAACCCAGGAATGTCTCGCAAAGATTACGAAAGCCTCTTCGCCACCACCCTGGGCGCCCCGCACACGATCTGGCTAGGCAAAGGCATCGTCGGCGACGACACCCACGGCCACGTCGACGACCTCACTCGCTTCGTCTCCCCCAACACCGTCGTCACCATGATCGAACACAACCGCAAAGATGCCAACCACAAACCGCTCGCCGAAAATTTTCGCCGCCTCCGCGCCGCGACAGATCAAGACGGCAAGCCGCTCAACCTCATCGAACTCCCCATGCCCGCGCCCGTAATCTTCGAGCAGCGCCGCCTCCCCGCCAGCTACGCCAACTTCTACATCGCCAACGGAATCGTTCTGGTCCCCATCTTCAACGATCCCAACGACCGCATTGCGCTGAACACCCTCGCAGATCTTTTTCCTACGCGCGAAATCGTCCCCATCTATTCCGGCGACCTCGTCTGGGGACTCGGAACCATGCACTGCATGACCCAACAACAACCCACTCCGTGACGGGACTAGAGCAACACCCACCACGGAGTCACGGAGCCACGGAGAAATTCTTGTAGTGCAAAGCGTGTCGTGATTGAGAAAGCTGACTATTTACCACGGATCCGCCATCCCTTGCTTTTCTCCGTGGCTCGGTGCCTCCGTGGTAGATTTGTTTTCGTTCCCATGGCAAACCGCGAGATGTCCACCGCCCGCCTCGAAGCCTTCAGCGACGGCGTTATCGCCATCATCATCACCATCATGGTCCTCGAGCTCCGCGCCCCCGCCCAGCCCACCCTCGCCGCTGCCCTCAAAGTCGCCCCCGTCTTCATCAGCTATGCCCTCAGCTTCCTCGTCGCCGCCATCATGTGGACGAATCACCACCATCTGATTCATGCGGTGCATACGGTCACGGCGCGACTTTTGTGGTCGAATCTTTACCTTCTTTTCTGGATGTCTCTGGTCCCTTTCGTCACCGACTTCATGGGCAAGAATTATCGCGAGCCCATGGCCGTTGCCCTTTACGGGCTCGATCTCTGCCTCTGTGCGTCGGGGTTCTATCTTCTCCGCACTGAGCTGATCCGCCAGAGCCGGCACGATCCTGCGATGGTCGAATATCACGGGCGCATCCAGCGCAAGAACGCCTTCTCCGGCGCGCTCTACCTCAGCTCCGTTCCCCTCGCTTACGTTTCCATCTACTCCTCGTTCTTCATCTTCGCCCTGATCCCCGCCATGTATTTTCTGCCGGAAAAGAAACTCGCGGGCGGCGAATAGTGCGGCAAAAAGTAAGCCCGCTGGCCGTAGCCAACGGGCTTGTTTCAGTGCACCAGTATCGTTCTCAGGTCCTAGTGCGCATATCCAGTGAGGAAATCCTGGTCGATACCCGTGGTCGTGTCGGTGAAGGTCACATAGAACGTCTTCGACGAAGTGCCTGCGAAGGCATTTCCAGTGTAGTCGCCAATGAAGAATCCGCCGAAGCCATCATTGAACGGATTGGATGGCGCCGCCGACAAGTCCTTATTGGCGGTGAATGAAGCTCCGCCGTTGACAGAAAACGCGGCAAACGCTTCGTAGTTGATGTTAGACGGATCATTCCGCCGGTCCATCCAGCTCACGCCCACCAGTCCACCGCGGCTGACGTTCAGCCAGGGGAAGAATTGGTCGTGCGTATCAGACGAAGGTGTAACCGCTTTGCTGGTCCAGCTGGCTCCGCCATTGGTGGAAGTGGCGACCAAGACCTGCATGTACGTTCCCGTCCAGTTGTAGTATGCGACATACAGATTGCCGGAGTGAGCCCCGACGCTGGTGTCGACACCGATTACAGGGATATTACTGATACGCTCCGAGGTATTCGGCAGAGACCCGTAGAAGCAACAGAATCCGGGATCGGGCGCCAGGGTCGCAGTGAACATAACTGCCGCCGCGCTCCAGGTGTTTCCTCCATCGGTGGACTTGGAGAACATCATGCTCGCTGTCGTGCCTCCGCAATCGCCACTGGAACCGGTGGCGCTGCAGCGCATCCAGGTGAGATACACTGTGCCGTCTTTCCCAGTGTTAAGGTCGCTGAACTGGTCAACATTGGGGAAGATTTGCTTGGTGTCAGCGGCTACGTTCGTCCAGGTAGTGCCGCCGTTATTCGAGTGCGCGACCGTAATCTGCGAGTTCGAACTCGAATCAAACTGCGTCACCGAGATGTACAACGCATTGGCGTGCGGGCTGCCCGGATAGGTATCGATCTGCAGCCACGGTTTGTCCGTCAGGCCTCCCGAGAAAAAAGGTGAAACCGCCACTGCTGGTGCGCCCCAGGTCACGCCGTTATTGGTGGACTTTTCGAATACAATTCCGTTGCTGGCATCGATCCCGCTGATGTAGGCCGTATTGTGGAGATCGTAGCCGACGCCGGGATCGCCTTCGCCAAAGTCACCGGCAATTGAGTTCAGGCAAGTACGCGTCCACGTGTTTCCACCATCGCCGGAAGCATAAAAGCCCTGAATGTTGGCGCAGTTGTAATCGTTCGCGCCCGACAGGATTTGTAGAGGGTTGCGGGGATTAACCACGACAGGAACTTCGTTGGCCAATACCGGACTCTGCGAAACATTTATGTTCGGCAGAGCGCAAGGCAGCGGACTACAAGTGAGATCGGGACGGATGCTGTTTTCGAAACCCGATCCGCCCAAGTGTACTCTGCCCGCGCGAATGGCCCGTGACATGAGTACGCCGGTCGATATGGGCGATTTTTCCAAAGGCGACCTGTTTTCCTGGGCGCCGGCGAATGTTGTCATCGCGAACAGCACGAATGAAACAAGCGAGACAAGTGATACAGCGATAAAGCGGGGTTCTCTTTTCAAAGGATCCTCCGGATGGATGTCGCTAAGAGGGTAGCAGTGTCAGACGGGCTGACTTAGCTTCAGGGAATCTGACGGAGCGGAAGACGTTCTCGCTCGCCAGCAAAGCTAGCCTTGCGGGACGGGATTGTCAATCGAATTCCCGTTCTGGGAGCACCTTTTACATTGTAACCATAGGGTATTTAGTCTCCCTTCCCGGCCTCTTGGAATCATGGGCTTAACGGCAGACCATGAAGTAGTCCCTGGGGCTGATTCCGTCAATGTATTTCCTTCCGCAGAAGAAGCTGGCGGGCGGCGAGTAGAGAACAATCGCCTTCACACAGACCTAAGAAGAAAGAAAAAAACCGTTGGCTGAGGCCAACGGGTTTAGGCACTTGTAGAGCATTCAAGGGCCTTATCCTTGCAAACCGAACAATGAATCTACGGCACCGTTCCCCTCGACCGGCCTGGAATGTCCCCCGTCCCCGCCTTCTGCGGATAATCCAGCAAACACCAGGCGGGTGACGAGCAGCCAGCGCCCTGAGAGCTTCGATTGGGCAATGAACCTATCTGTTAAAGGCGCAAGGATGGGACTGGCGGGAACAATTCATCAAAGCTGATCGAAGAAATGTGAGCTAATTTCTTGATTGAGCAGGCTGCCCTTGACGTTAAGCAAATCTTGCAGAGACGGCTTGGCGGCTCGCTCGGGCGCAATGTCTTCAGCGAAGATTTTACTGAATTGGGCTGCCAGGTTTTCGTCGAATGTGGCAAACACGATTTCCCGCTCGTAGCGATAAGACCGGGGATGAAAATTGTAACTCCCAATCGAGCAGAAGATTCCATCGACGACCAGGAACTTGCTGTGTAAAGTAGTGGAACCGTCATAGACCTTTTTCGTGAAAACTTCCGCCCCCTGTTTCTTGAGCCTCGCCAGACTTTGCAGAATCGGTACCGTCATTATCGGCTCATCGATGCTCTCTTTTGAGTTCGAAAGAATCCTTACTCGGACCCCCCGCTTGAGGGCGTCTGCCAGCGCCCTTTCCATGACTGCGTCCAAAATGAAATAGGCATTCTCGATGTCGATCGCTTGCGTGGCGCCGTAGAAGGCTTTCACCGTCGCTATATGAATATTGTCATCCCGCAAAGGTTGATGATCCACGATCATGCAAAGCGCTTCGCCCGAAGCCGCTCCGAAATCATAGGGAAGAAAAGACAATTCCTTCCGGCCCTTCTGCTCGTTCCATTCATCGACAAATGTCATTTGCGCCTGATTGATCGCAGGCCCTCTGACGTAGATGTCCGTATCCCGCCAGCGGCCGCCTTTGTCCGGGTACAGGTGACTGTATAGGTTTCCGACGTTCATTCCGCCCATGACCATGTATTGACGATCCACGATCATCACTTTGCGATGCATCCCCATGTAGGGATCGCGCTTGTCTTTCAGGCGGACAATCTGAATCGGGCTCTTGGAAAACGAGGGATACTTCTCCAGATAGTTGAGAACGTCCCGATACCCGATTTCCCTGGCCACATTGCCGTCGACCACAATTTTGATATCCAAATCTCCGCCTTGACAAAGGCGTTTCAGTTTGGCGTTAATCAGCCAGTCGGCGAATTCCCAACCTGTCCCGTCATCATAGAACGCCCACGCAAACATGTAGATGGACTCGCGAGCTTGCTCAATCAGCTCCTTTCTCTTGGCGAAAGAAGCCGGCCCGTTGACCAGCACCTCAACTTGGTTTCCCGGAACAAATTGAAACCCGAATGGCTTTTGCAGAACGCCGGTCATCTCTTTTCTGTAGCCGTCTTCCTTCAAAAGACTGGGCTGACCGTGGTTCCGGGGAGGAAAGGAAGTGTTATCGATGACGTCTCGGGACAACCGATCCGCGACACGACTCCAGGATTCGTAGGGAATCTTCTTTTGCATCCATCGTTCCGCTCCCAGGTAATTGGGGATTTGGACCGCATCTCCTTCAATCCTTGTAACAAGAGTCGATTTGCTCCGAAAAGCCTTTGAGTTGTCAGCCTTCTGTTTGCAAAAGGGCGAATCCGCATCACTGCGAGCTCCCAGTGCAAAGGCCAGAGAGCCAATGAAGACGAATTTCACCGATACACGCATTTTCCGAAATCATACTCCCGGCTGAATCGTTGTGCCGCCTCTTACCCCTCCCACCCACGCAGCGGACAAACCGCACACCGCACCTTCACTGCCTCACTCCGGCACCGGCCGGGAATGTCTCCGCGTCCCCGCCCCTTCCGCGGACAATCCAGCAAACACCAAGCCTCCCGATATTTTTCAAATCGCGCCCGCGTCAACCGCGGATTGAACCACAGCGTGCTCAATCCCTCCGCAATCTCGATGGGGACGACGTACCACACATCCTCGGGGACAATATGTACGACAACAAAATCCATGTCGTCCTTTGTGAATACCTTGCCTGCAGCTCCCGCTCTCACCCTGTAGCTTGCTCCATCCAGGACCGAGCTGCCCTTCACCTGCACGCTCCAAAACCCTTTACCCCAATCCACTACAAAGTCATAGCGCTCGCTGTCTCCCCAAGGCTTGCAAACCGGAATCCTCAACTTGCAAACCTTGGCGAGAAACGCAGCTTCTATCGCTTCCCCCATTCTCTTAGTGTTGTCGTTGGCAACCGCCTGTATTTCGATCGGTTCTTCTTCACGCTCGTCACCCGAATTGTTGTTTTTCTTTTGCATAAACAGAAAAGGCGCAGCCGTAAGCTGCGCCTGAAGCTCCCTTACAAAGTTTTGATTGTCATCCCGAGCGAAGCGAGGGATATTGGTTTCCCCGCCCTAAACACAAACGGCGCAACCCGAAGGCTGCGCCGCTGTTTCAACTCTATAATACTATTATATCATACCGCATAGGGTAAAAGCGCCAAAATAGCAACTTTATTTCTCCCAGCGAATCAACAACATAGTCCAAAAACCACCCCCGCAGGGGCTTGACAAGATTTCGCCGAAATGACGAAAACGGCATTTTCCCCAAATGGAGAGATACGCGTTCTATCTGATTTCTGTTGCCTGGATTACGTTTCGATCTGCGGTACGTTCTTCATCACGGTAGTGATCTCCGCAGTGTATTTCTGCGGAAAAAAGGTGGCGGGCGGCGAGTAGGAACAGTGGCCTTCGCACAGACCTGAAAAGAAGGAAAAAAGCCCGTTGGCTGATGCCAACGGGCTTCGGCCCTTGTAGAGCATTCAAGGGCCTTATCCTTGCAAACCGAACAATGAATCTACGGCACCGAGACTGTGGCAAAGTCTACGTCCTGGACGCGAACCCCTCCGACCGAGCGTCGGCCGGAAGTCCAGGTAATGAAGGCGTTGCCGTTTAGAGTCGTGTCGTAGTCGTAATCACCCGCGTAGCAACTCACAATGGAAGGATCGGGCTGCGCTGGCGACGGTTGCACTGGGCTTACCGCAATCAGCTTGGAGAAGGTGACGCCGTTGTCGGTCGACTGGCGGGCAATCCGCTCGTATCTGCAGCCCGCATCGCCAACTTTCTTGCAAGCGGTGGTAGCCTTGCGACGGTCGTACCATGAGATGGTTACCCCGCCAGCTGCATCCGCGGACAGGGACGGCATCCACTGCTCGTTGAATGGCCTGTCCACCGTGCCGTTGATCTTAACCGCCGCGGACCAGGTCACGCCATTATCCGTGGAACGTGTGTAGAACACGTCGCCCGGATCCCCACCCGTCCCCAATCCAGCGAACGTGTAATGCACGACGCCGTTGGGGCCTACTCCAGGCTCTCCCCAGCCCATATGCCGGATGATGGGGTTCGCTTGGGCAAAGTACGAGTTACTGCTGCAGAGTGCGTCGCAGATCGGGCTGAATCGCGGCCCCATCGTGACATTGGTCCAGGTAACGCCGCCGTCAAGAGACTTGTACATCAGGTTCTGACGGGTAGCGCAACCTCCGCCGCCCTCATCCATGCCGGCGATAAACACCGTGCTGTCGTTGCCTTCATACCTCGCCGCGCCCACCGGCGAACCGGTGATCTGAACGTCGCGAATGAAGGTATTGCCATTGGCCACCCGCACAGGAGCTGTCCAGGTCACGCCGTCATCCGAGTGAGTTACGGAGAGAGCTCCGACCCCGACCGTGAAATCGTTCCATGAGACGTACATCCGTCCATAGGTTCCGCTTGTCGGTTCGTTATCCACCCACATCGATTCTCGATCGTCACTGCCGCCGTTGTGAGCGCACGATCCCGTCGTCCAGGTTACGCCATCGGTCGAAGTCCACAGCCCAAGGCCAAAGCCGCCGCACCCGGTCACGATATCGCCGGCAAAAAACTTGCCCAGGTTGCTGTTGTACACAACGATCGGATCGCCGTAGTTCGTGCCGTGGCCGGAGGTAAAAGGCGCTGGCGAAAGTTCCGTAAAAGTGACCCCTCCGTCATTCGAATAGGACGTGCCCGTATAGCTCGAACCCTGATGGTCGTTGTAGTTAACCACAATGTTCAGTGGGTTGGTGGTGTTGCCAAAGACCATATTCTCGCTCTTCGTACAGCTCGACGAGCTGGTGCAAGCGCGGTCGCTCACCCGGACGACAGGCGACACCAGCGCCATCCCACTCGTTTTTTCGGCATGTCCGCCTTGCGCGATTCCGCACTCAATCAGGACACGCCCCGCGCCGAGGTTGTCCTGTTTCATAATTCCCAAAGACGTAATCTGAGAGCAATCGATGCCGGTCGAGGTCATTTGAGCTACTGCTGACGTCGGCGCAAGCGCACACGCTCCCAGCAACAGCGCTGGAAGCGCAAGAAAAGCTAGTGTTCTGCCGTACACCTTCATTTTCATTGATGTGTCCTTATTGTTTTTACTAGTTTCGCGTTTCCGAAAGTGGTTTGGAAACAGGCCGGTGCTCTCCTGGGTCTTTTGCCACCGCACTGCCACTACCGAAGTACGACTCGTCCAGCCAAATACCAGTCTTCTTTTTCAGCTCATCCAACTTCACTTGCATCTTGTCGCCTTGCACCAACTTTTCGATCTGCGAGGTTACATCCGGAAGCGGCTCGCGATCGCGCGCCACCAGATAAACCAGGATCAAGTGGTCCGGCGTGTCTTCCGCTTCCGCCCACTGGCCCGGCTTGATCGTGAATGCCGCCTTGTCCATGGTCGCGGGCAACTGTCCACGCACAAAGGTCAGAGGCTGGGCATCAAAGATCCCCGTATCGCTGTCTTGAAATATTTGCGCGAGTTTAATAGCGTCGCCGCCCGACGACGATGCCTGCAGTATCGCGGCTGCGCGCGCCTTCGCGTCTTCTGACGGTAACCCTCGCGTATTCTTCGAGCCTGCTCCCACCTTCCATATAAACAGCCGGCGCAGCTGCACTCTGTCGAACTCAGACAGGTGCGCCTCATAGTACCGGCTGATTTCTGCCGAAGAAGGCTTGGTCTGACTCATCAGCTTGGCGAACTGAGCGTCGGAAAGAATCTGGAGGCGAGCTACTTCCAATTTTTGGCGAACGTCCGGCGAGGAGTCGAGGTGATTTGCGACGGCTTGCTGCGAAAGCATGAGTACGGAAGCGTAATCGTCTCCGAACTTGCGGCGATCTTTTCCAGCAGCCTCGGCTTTGTCAGGGTCAACAACCTTCGGCTCGATGTCGCCGATTTCCGCCTCGTACTCCGCCTGTGTAACCTTCACTCCGCCAACTTTGATAATCACCCGGCCCGCTGAAGGCTCAATCTTTTTTGCAGTCGCGGAGGTTGGTGATTTGCTCTCAGGCGCTTGATTGCCAGAATCCTGGGCAAGGCCGAGACTGACCACAACGGTTAGCAACAAGAAATGAAAAAAAGCAACCCGCGTACTCGTCAACCGGAATCTCCTTTTACGAGTGAGCAAGCAAGCAGGGGAACTACTGCTCGCGGTAGTAGCACACGCATTGTGATCCTAGAATCGCCAGCCGTCAAGCGTGCAAAATATTGCACACAAGAAACCCCGTTAACTTACTTCATGAAATCACCATGCCGCCGTCTGGGCCGCCCACGGCTCAAAGTGCCGTAGAGCTCTCCGTTCAACGGTTGGAATTGTGTCACCAGAGTCTGCCCGGATCAAGCTCAAGAGTGTAGAGATTTGTCAACCAAGAGATTTGTTAAACCCTCTCTCACAGCGGACACACCGCACACCTCACCTTCACTCCCTCACTCCGGCACCGCCCGGGCAATCCTCCGCCCTTTTCGCTGACGATCCAGCAAACTCTTTTCGCAGTCATCATTTCACAACGATAATCATCACCCACCAACCATCAGGCGACAAATCTGACCCACGAAGTCTGACATTCGATACTTGAGCACAAGCCGACCGCATTGCAAATGCCAGAGGACAGCGATACTAGGATTCCGAAGCCCAAGAGGAGGCAAACTGGTTTGGCGTTTATAGTGGCGAGATGGCGACGGTACCGCAGAATTGCGGATGCAAGGAACTGCCTTGAGCTTAGCTGCTGATCTATTGCGGGGCCTTGGCGGTGTATTGGAGGTCGACGTCTACGGTTTTGTCGCGGCTGAGGGCGGTGACGTGGGGCGTGACTTGCCAGTCGAGAGTTGGGGGAAGGAGCTTCCTAGCTACCGGAAGAAACTGTTTGAGGTAGCTGGCGTCGTAGACGTCGCCGGGGCGAAGCTTCCAGGCGGCGCGAAGTCTGGCTGTCAGATTGTTGTCGATGCCGCGGAACTCGAGTTCGCCCATGCGGTAGACCGGGCCTTCGTCGACCTGGAGGGTGTATTCGACGGTCCCGTTAGGATCGTCGAATTGAGCATCAGCCTTGATGTTGGCGGTAACGTGTCCGCGAGAACCGTAGAGTTCGCGAACTGCCCGCAGATCGTTCTCCAACAGCACGGTGTTCGCGACTTGTCCGGCTTTGACGTGCAGTAGAGGCTGGAGAGTCTCACTCGGAATCTCTTTATTGCCGGACCACGCCCAGCGGGTGAGCTTGTATTGCGTCCCGGGTGTGACCGTAAAAATAATATCCACAAACGTTGGCTTGGTTCGCGCGGAGTTTTCGTCGGAAGCTTCGGGTTTGGCTACCTTGATTTCAGGAAGTGCGCTGGAGGCTTTCAGGTATCCATGCTCGTGAAAGACGGGAAGCGTGCCGTACTGGATGAAGGCCTCCAAGACATCGCGGGCGTATTCTCGATCAGACAACTTCTCGGCGGCAGTGTTGAGTTGCGCCAATTCTTGCGGGCCTGCGCCGCGAAACTCGACGTGGCTAATTCGAATGCTCACACCGGCGACGCTGTAGTTAATGGATTCGGTTTTGCCCTCATGAACCAAGTGTTCGACGTTGCCGGGGAGATTGTTCTCGACTAAAACGGCTTGAAGAACGTCGGAAACCTGGCCGAGCAAACGCCCGCTGGTAGGCAACTCACCTTTGAAGAGCGGAACGCGTTCCCGTACTTTTCTTAGGAGTTCTTCATCGGTGAACCATACGAAGTCAGTAAATTGGACAGGAACGAATTTTTCGGCGTCGGCAACTTTGAATTCCAGCTTCGTGCCCGCTGACGAGTACGTGTAGGTATAGGAGACGTCACTGAACGCCCCGGTCTCGCCGAGTTGGCGGGCGGCCTTCTTGAAATCTTCTTCGTGAAAGATGGTGCCGATGGGCAGTCCGCTGGCCATGGCGACTTCTTCCTGCGTGAAGCGCTTGCTGCCGGTGACTTTGACCGCGATCAACTTGTAAGCGCTGGGTGGCATGGACTGCATGGAGGCGCCGGAGCGGGGGGTCTGGGCGGAGGTGATGCAGGGAAAGGCAAATAGCAGAGAATTGAAGAGGCCAAACGCGAGAAATTTTGAGAGAGGGGTCTTCATCTGCGTTTGATCATCTTCTTTCGATCATCTATTTTCGACCCAGACCCAATACATCGTTGGATTTGTGCTTCTTTGCAATTTCGATGAAGGCGATGGCGGCACGGCTGAGAGCTTTATCCTTGCGGAAGACGAGTGCGAGGTCGCGGCGGAGTTGGGCATCGGCCATAGGAATGGCTACGAGCACTCCGGCTCGAACGTCCTCCTGCACATTGGAGCGTGCGATGAAGCCGACGCCGACACCCGCGGCGACGAAGCGTTTCAAGAGTTCGCTGGAGTCGAGTTCCATACTGTACTGCGGCTTGAGCCGGCGCTCGCGGAACAAGTCATCGAGCGCGTCGCGAGTGTGGCCGGCCTTGGGCAACACCAGCGGGTACTTGGCCAGATCAGCCACGGCAGCCAACTTCATCTTGCCCAGCGGATGATTCGGCGGGGCGATGATGACGAGTTCATCTTGATGGATGAGGACTACGGTGAGGCGGTTGTCTTTGACGGGAAGGGAAACGACGCCGAAGTCGACGGAATTGTCGGTGACCGATTCGAGAATTTTGGCGTAATCGGAACGTTTGATGTTTACCGAGACGTCGGGATACTGCTTTTTGAAGTCGGCAAAGACCTCGGGGAGAATGTGCAGGCACGTGCCTTCGTTGGCGCCGACGGTGATGGCACCGCGGGGAACGTGTTCCATCTCGGCGAGGGAGGTGAGCATGGCGGTACGGGCGTCCAGCGTGTCCTGAGCGTATTTTTGAAAGGCCTTGCCGGCAGCAGTGAGCGAGACCTTGCCGCCGGAGCGGTCGAAGAGTTTGGCGCCGACTTCATCTTCCACAGCGCGAATCTGCGAGGAGATGGCCGGCTGGGTACGGAAACGCTTCTCCGCGGCCCGGGAGAACGAGGCATGGCGGGCTACTTCGAGAAACGTTTGCAGTTGGTCAAAGTCCATGAGGCAGTGAAGCAGTTGCCAGTTCCCGGTTGCCAGTAAGACCTAAGCGCAATTTGAGAACAACGCAGCGCTCGTCCCTGGCTGTCTTGCGAAACGAATTGTAGCAGGGCGGCGAGCTGTCCAAGGGTGCCGGCGCAGCTTGGGCCAGATTCCTCCTTCTTCGTCCAGCATGCAATACCAGCTCGATCGGTCGCCCTGGTCCAGCCCCATCGTCAGCTTCTGTTGGGAAAACTTCCTGAGAAGCACGTCGACTTGGGAGCGTACAGCATCCCGTCGAAGACCGGTCTTCTCATCCCGTCTGGTTACGTCAACGATTCATACTGAAATCTTAAGTATCCATTTACGGACGTAACTTTCGCGTATATGATGGCGCAGTTTTCAGGGAGCAGCTCCCAAAACGCGACTGGTGGAGTTGGAAAATCCCTGTGTGTCTGGCAAAGCTGTTGGGAAAGCAGCTTTCATCAAAGGCGGAGGACGACGACCATGAACAAGTACATCACGGAATTGATCGGGACATTCTTTCTCGTTTTGACCATCGGGTGCACGGTGATCGCGGGCGCAGCGGGCGTAATTCCGCCGTTGGCCATCGGCGCGGCACTCATGGTAATGATTTTTGCGGGCGGGCACATCTCCGGAGGGCACTACAACCCGGCGGTGACGCTGGGCGTCTGGATCCGCGGGCGATGCGACACGAAAGACGTTATACCGTACATGGTTTCCCAGATCATCGGCGCCGTCCTCGCCGCGCTCGCGGTGAAGTATCTGAAGGCTGGCGCGGCTGTGACACCCATGAACCTGGAGCTGGGGCCGGCTCTCTTGGCTGAGTTTCTGTTCACCTTCGCGCTGGTGTTTGTCGTGCTCAATGTCGCCACCGCCAAGGGCATATCGGGGAATTCGTTTTACGGCTTGGCGATTGGGATGACGGTCATGACGGGTGCATTCGCAGTCGGCAACATCTCGGGCGGCGTGTTTAACCCGGCCGTTGCCGTAGGCATCACAACAATGGGGCTTTCAGGCTGGTCGAGCCTCTGGGTCTATCTCGCAGCCGACTTCGTGGGCGGCGCCACCGCAGGAGTAGCCTTCAAGTTTCTAAATCCCGAGGACAAGTAACGCGCGATTTCATCCGATACCCACACCGAGACTGGTTAGTCACGTCCAGAATAATTAGGCGCAGTGCATCGGCCCCCGGTCGGCCATTCTTGGATGAGTTCAATGCCCTGGTAACAGTGGGGTCTCCCACCATGCAAAATTCTTCATCATTGACGACCTCGCATGCAAAGCGGATACTGAGCACCGAAAAGACGAGAACGGAAGAACTGTAAACGGTATAGCACGGTATGGCGGTGGTTACCGCGTAAGCAGTCGCTTTCGACGGCGAGAACCTTATCGCGATCATTCACGCTGGCCGCGGGACGATTCACAAGAATTCAGGATTTCTCAATAGGAACTACGATGACAACACAGGTTTCGGAAGAATCAAAGCGATCGCTGCTGCGGAAAACCTCCAGGTTAGTCATGCACGCGCGAGTCCTATCTGGACTGAGTGCGGTTGTGGCAGCGTCTGCGCTCGCCTTTTTCCTGCTCGTAATGGCATCAACTGTGTCGGCGCAAAGCACGCTGATAACGCTGCACACCTTCAGCGGGCCTAGCGGGGATGATGGGGCTAATTCCTACGCTCCCTTGGTACAAGACGGTGCTGGAAATCTCTATGGCACCACGGCTGGTGGTGGCGCCTTCCACCAAGGCATCGTGTTCCGGGTCGACACGTCGGGCAATGAGACAGTCCTATACGACTTCACCGGCGGGACGGACGGAGGCGATCCCCACAGCGGCCTCTTATTGGATGCCGCAGGGAATCTCTACGGCATCACCGGCGGCGGCGGCATCTTCCCGGGTCAAGGCGTCGTGTTCAAGCTGGACCCGAGTGGGGTGGAGACGGTGCTTCACGCCCTTACTACGACCGACGGTTCGGGTTCCGCGTCGGGCCTGATCATCGACCCTTCCGGCAATTTTTACGGCACTGCGGAGCGCGGAGGCGCTTACGACCAAGGGGTTGTGTTCAAGGTCGATACGTTGGGCAACTACTCGGTCGTGCACAGTTTCGGCAAACGCGGTGTCGCCGACGGGAGCGAGCCGTATGCCGGTCTGGTCCGCGATGCGGCAGGGAACCTCTATGGCACGACTTTTGGCGGGGGCAAATACGGTGCAGGCACCGTATACAAGATAGATGCATCGGGGAATGCGTCGGTCCTTTACAGCTTTCGGGGCGGAAGTGATGGATTGTTTCCTTCGTCGAGCCTGGTGCTGGATGTTGCGGGCAATCTTTATGGAACCACCGACGCCGGAGGTGCTCATAACCTGGGAATAGTGTTCAAAGTCTCGGCCAGCGGCAAAGAGAAGATCCTGCACAGCTTCGGCTCTACCAATGATGGTGCCAGCCCCTTCGTGGGCCTGGTGAAGGATGAGTCTGGTAACTTCTACGGCGTCACCGACGGCGGCGGGGCCTACCATCATGGAACGGTCTTCCGATTGGACAATACCGGAAATGAGACTGTGCTCTACAGCTTCACCGGCAGTAGCGACGGAGCCCGGCCTGAAGGCGCTCTCTGGCGTGACGCTGCCGGCAACTTGTACGGGACGACGCTCGACCGGGGTTCGGGCCATGACGCAGGAACGGTGTTTGAATTGACGTTCCCCTAAATCCACTGCCCGTCTACGGTGCCGGCGTCAACCACGATCCGCGTGAAGGCAATTGCGCGCGAGGGCTCGTTGAGCCACCTGCGAAACGATACAAGAAACCTGCATCTGCCTCTTAATGGCGCCCCACGACGACGATCATAAAGGTCCCGGGCTTGGCCACCGGACGAGCGCCCGGTTTCGGTTCCTCAAATTCTGCGGTAGGCAAATATATTTTATGCGCCTCGGGGTCAACGTCCATTGTCTTAGCCCCGACCGCAGTCGTCACCGTTTGCACGATTTCGAACTTGCCAGACGCACTTTCGCCCGCAACTGCAAGCTTGCCGTCGCGGCAACTGGCGAAGGCCTGATGACCATCGAACTTCGTAGCATCTACGCCAGCACCGATCGGCAGGTCGGCGAGCACCTTGCCGTCGTCAGCGCTCATCACAATCAGCTTCTGCGGATTTCGACAGCCAATAAATAGTCGCCGCTTCGCTGTGTCCATCGACATCCCCACCGGTGAACCGCCGGGAGCGACCGGCCAGTGCGCCAGTACTTTTCTTGCTTTGATGTCGACCACTGCGACCTGGTTCTTGTCTTCCAAGTTGATATAGACCTTACCAGCGCCGTCGGACGCAAGGTACTCGGGTTTACCGCCCAAGTCGATTGGTGGATCGATGGATCCGGTCTTCGGATCGACGTCGGGTTTGAGCGTCATGAGAACTCCGTCGTCGCCTGAAACGACTAGTACAAGCCCGCTGGCTTTATCGAAAATGATGCCATCGGCGTCGGGTCGCGCTGCGATTGTTCCCAGGACAGCATTCGTCTTGAGATCGAAAATCACCACTGCGCCGCTCCCGTCGCTGATGAATCCTCGTCCGGCCTCGGGAACCAGGGCAACTCCATGATTGTGCTTCTGGCCGGGAATGTCCGCGATCGTCTTCCCCGAATCGGCGTCGATCACCAGCGTGTGCGTGCTTCTGGGAACGTAGAGACGGTGGTTCTTGGCATCCAGGGTGACATAGTCCATGCCGCCCTCGCCACCGATGTGAAAGGTCTTTTCGACCGCCCACGTGCCCTGCGCGGCAACGCGGATAGTCAGCGTGAACGAGAACGCTGCAATCAGAAAACCAGCAAATATAGTTCGAGAACGCATTGAGATCCTCCAGAAGATATTCCGGGAAATGTTCAGGATAACGCTATCGGTTGAATGTGAAAACTACCTGAAGAAGAGAGAGGAATGGTGCGAATCGCAATTGGCGAAATATCGGCGCGAGAACAAGCCTCAGATTCCGCGTGAAGCAGTAGTCGACCTTCTGGGCTGACTTCGAGGAGTGCAAGCCCTCAGTTTATCGAACAAGATCGCCACTCAACGGGAAAGTTCAATAAATTCCTCGTGCTCGAGCGCTGGAGAGGCCGACAGAATTATTGGGACGTCTGGGAAATAGTTGGATTTTCTTTTTCTGGAATTGTTATGGATGCCTGGACGCTGCCAATTTTCTGATTATTCCGGTCCACGGCCCCGAGGCGAAGAGTATAGGTTCCGGGCTTCAAGTCCAGATCCTGATGGAAAGGGACACCGGTCTGGAGAACCTGCTGGTAGGCGCCTGGGCGAAGAGTCATTTCCATCGTGTCCACCTTGTGCCCGGCCAGCCTGAATTCATCGTCCCAGGCAGTCACCGCGAAATCAACCGCAGCCAGCTTCCGCTGGTCGGCGGCATCGCTGAAACTGATGTCGCGCGCGTCCACGGCGTAATCGATCCGAACCACTTTGTGATCAGCGTCCGGAGGCAACACCTGTACTTTCAGCAGCAGCCCGGTGAAATCAGGCACCGAAGGTTGCATCGCCGTCGTCATGGCAAGCACGGTCTTGTCGGCGGACAATACCCGTTCGGGGAGGGCATAGTACCCGCGCCGATAGGTCAGTTCGGCGCCGCCAGTCGTGGCCTTCACCTCGATCTTGCGGTACTTGCCATTCCAATCATGGTTGGTTGGAGCGTAGGCCAGCGTGTAGTAAGTTGACCCCTGCTGCACACTGCGAGACATGGCATCCTTCAGATCATTCGTGCCATAGAAGGCCCGCCCGCCAGTTTCCCGCGCAACATCGCTCATGGCCTCGTGCGCGTCCCAAATCGCGGTTCTTTGGCGATTGTGGGCGTCGGCTATTTCATTTTGCGTGTCGGCGGTCGTCAGATAGGGAGTCTGAGTGCTGACGTCAAGGCCGGTTCCCATGCTTATCTGTCCACGAACATCGATCGGGTAGACAGCCATCCGAGCTGCGGTGAGAAGAGCGGCAGTCTGATGAACTGGCGGAGCTTGCTTCCCCAGCTCGCCAACCTGACGGTTCGTCTCGTTTTGCCGGCCCGTGCTTTGAGGATTGCCCGCGAGAGTGACGGGGGGCAAGTCAGGCCCGAATGTAACCGGGAATTCCGCGGAAAGCCATATCAGGTTCTTTCGTCCGGGGTAGCCGGTAACTGCCTGCGCCAGCGTGTCGAGAGCATTCATCGTCAGGATCATGCGCTCTTGTTTCTGAAACGAATCCTGGTTGGCCAGCGCCTTGCGAATGGCTCGACCGATAGGGGCGACGGGATTCTGATGCGGCCCCATGGACACCGGAGCACCAACATTCTCGAGGGTGGTCGCCAAAATCTCTTCCTTCTGCTGCTGAGTTTCAGGGCTGAGGAGTAAAGATTGATGTCGCAGCAATCCCCTTGCTGCCGCCACCAGGATCCCCGAGTCACCCGAAAATCCTTGAATCATGCTGAGTCTTGAGGTGAGCACAAACAGCGCAACCGGTAAGCCCGGTGGCAGTTTCTCCACAAACCGAATCATCTGCTTGCGCGCCTCGGCCTGGTCCATCCCATCGGTGTTCAGCATGTCCATTAGAACGATGGTGACGGGCCGGTCGGCTTCCGCATTCACGAATGTGAAGTTGGTGTATTGGTGGGGAGGAAGCTTCAGGGGCGGATGGGACCTGGCAGGAGTAGCGGCAGGCGCCTGCACGGCGAAAGCTGTGATCTTCTGAGGCCTGTTATCTTCAAGAACAGTAAAATCGCCCGCTTTCAAGCCAGGAATGAACTGGCCGTGGTGGTCGGTCACAATCACATCGAGCAGAACCAATCGCGAGCTTGCGCGAAATAAAGGAGGGGAACTGGATTGAGCAGCCGGTGGCGCCGGCGCCGAGTTGCCAGAGTCATGCGCTTTTATGGCAATCGGAAGAGTTGGCGCGATGATGCAAACCAATGTAAGAACACAAACTCCAATCCGTTTTCGCATGTTTCTCTCCGGCGACATCGTCGCAGCAGGATGGGTAACCCTACCGACAAGCTTGTTTTTACGCCGTCGATTGTAGCACCACTTTTGCCGGGCCGGGCGGGCGCGGCGGCCCGGCGGACAGGCAATTGCGTCAATTGGCGAAATATCGCATTTCACTCGTTGAGCGGCTCACTCCTCGTCATCAAGATTTTCTGCCACGTTGTTCGCCACCATGCCAAAGATGCCAAATACTAAAGCCAAACCTATGCCCAGCATTTCAGCGAGCACCCGATCCGTCTTCGTAAACTCACTGATCGCCCGGCCTCCCACAAAGAACGACAAGCCAGCAATCCCAAATAGAATCCGACTGGCTCCTCTCAGTAGGGTCTTCATGGCAAAAGCATGCGCCCGATTCGCAGAATGACAAGTCTAGTGCAATCGGACAATCTGTGAAATCTTTGTCGCGGTCGAAAAAACGATTTTGTCGCGCAGGTGAGATTAGGGTAAGGGCTTTTGAGCCTGCCGTTGCTTAGGCAGTGGGGCTGAGGCTGCTCGATTTTGTGGCTTGCTTCAGGAGCTTGCCAGCAAGCCGGAGGGCTTTTGCGGACTCGGACGGGCGAGGAGCCTCATGGTCGGTTGCTTCCATCAAACCTTCCTCAATGGCATCCAGAGCCAGGCAAGAGCGCTCCAAAACAATCAGCAGGTACTTCTGGGCGATGGGCCGATCAGCGGGATGAATGAGTACCCACCAACGGCGAATCGACTCCTGGACCTCAACCTCTGTCTTTTCGCCAACGACCAAAGCATCGATCAGCCGATACACCTTGCTCTTGATGGCCTGATAAGAGACAGAAACTTCCTGGGGCATGGTTTTTGGAACTGCTACCGCTGCATAAGCAATCCACCAGCCAAACCCCAGACGCTTGCAGCATCAGTGCTTGCCGATGTTACAAGCTGGTTAAAATCCTATGAATGGAATAAATCGGAATTCGGGATATGAATTCTGGAAGCATGGAATCGGAACGTGCCGCAAAACGGAACATGCCATAAGAGAAAGCGGAGAAGGTTTCGAGCAAGACCCAACCTCGACAAAGCAATCCCTATCAGCCAGCAGGTTACAATATTCCGCCCAGCAGAAACAGTTGGTTGAGATTTTCAGGGAAATGTATGTGCTGGGAGAAGGTTGTAGAACCTCAGAATTCCCTATACAGCGTATAAATTTTCGGAGGCAGAATGAGAGCGTTCACGTGGATAGTTGTGTTTCCAGTATTGATGTCGGTTCTTGGCGGGGCGCAGAGTGCTCCCGACCATACCATGCAAAAAGACGAACCGAGGGAGGAGCGAATGTTTTTTCCTCGCGATACGTTCTGGGGGTGGGCGCAGTTTGACTTGGCGCCTCCGCATAATGAGATTGATCCCAATCTGTGTGCCGCCAATGCGGGCACCTATCAGGGAGTCAACTCGCCTTGCAGTCTGTTTGCGCGGTACATGCTATCGGGGATGCTGGAGGTGCGCCCATTTGGCCGCGGCCAGTTACGGCGCTTGATGATTTTTGGCGCGCCAACATTTCTGTTTGGCAAGACCCTTCCCAAGACGCTGTACACGTGGTCGCCGGATGCGATCGGCATTGAGCACTCGTGGGGAGCGGGAATATTTATCGCAAAAGGATTTGAATTTCGTGTAACGCAGCATTTCCTCTTCGATCGTCTGGGGGCGCGCAGTAAGTACCTGGGCCCCGCCGATTTGGGCAACAACGGGCCTTGGGGACGCTACTTTACAGTAGGTGTGCGCAAGTCGTTTGGGACGCGGCGGTGGTGATCGCTGTCAGGTACGGCTGTGAAGGCCGATAGTTAACCTAGGGCGGGGAAGGGTATTCTTTATAAATAGAACCCTTTATGCTGGTAGCAAATTGCTAGGAGGCTGAGGAATGGCGAGTTCTTATAACGGCGTAGCGGTACCGTCCGACGGCAAGACGATTGGCTATGCGAACGGCAAGTATGAAGTGCCGGATAATCCCATTGTGCCGTTCATCGAAGGCGACGGAACGGGGCGCGATATTTGGAAGGCTTCGCTACGCGTGTTCGACGCGGGGGTGGAGAAGGCCTACAAGGGCAAGCGGCGAGTAGCCTGGTACGAAGTGTTCGCCGGCGAGAAGGCCAAGGCAAAGTTCGACAACTGGCTGCCGGACGATACAGTTGACGCCATTCGCGAATTTCGCGTCGCCATCAAAGGACCGCTAACTACGCCGGTGGGCGGCGGGATTCGATCTCTCAATGTGGCGCTGCGGCAGATTCTGGATCTTTATTGCTGTGTGCGTCCGGTGAAGTATTACAAGGGAGTGCCGTCGCCGGTTAAGAATCCCGAGCGCATGGACGTCGTTATTTATCGCGAGAATACCGAGGATGTTTACGCCGGCATTGAGTGGGAGCAGGGAACAGCAGAGTGCGCGCGGCTGATTGAATTTCTCAACAAGGACATGTTGAAGAACGGGAAGAAGCAGGTGCGGCTGGATTCCGGTGTGGGTATTAAGCCCATCTCCGTGACAGGGACCAAACGGCTGGTCCGAATGGCGATTCTTCATGCTCTGGAGACGGGACGCAAGAGCGTGACGCTAGTGCACAAGGGCAACATCCAGAAATTTACTGAAGGCGCATTCCGCAAATGGGGATACGAACTGGCTACAGAGGAATTTCGCGATCAGGTGGTGACGGAGCGCGAAAGCTGGATCATCGATAACAAAGACAAGAATCCAAACTTGACGATGGCGCAGAACGCCGAATTGGTTGAGCCGGGGATGGAATTTGCTCCTCCGGCATTTCGCCAGGCGGTGGAAGCCGAAGTGAAAGACGTGCTTGACCGCATTTACGCCACGCACGGCAAAGGGCAGTGGAAGAACAAAATTATGATTAACGACCGGATTGCGGATTCCATCTTCCAGCAGGTGGTGACGCGGGCGGACGAGTATTCAGTGCTGGCAACGCCGAACCTGAACGGCGACTACATCTCAGACGCTTGCGCGGCACAGGTTGGCGGGTTGGGGATCGCTCCGGGGGCAAACATTGGCGATGGCTACGCCATCTTCGAGGCTACGCACGGGACGGCGCCGAAGTATGCGGACAAGGACGTGATTAACCCTGGGTCGGTGATGCTCTCGGGAGTGATGATGTTTCGTTTCATGGGATGGAATGAAGCCGCGGATCTCATCGAGAGCGGGATGGAGCGGACGATTCTGCAGAAGAAAGTCACGTACGATTTCGAGCGGCTGATGGAAGGGGCCACCAAGGTGAAGACCAGCCAGTTTGCCGATTGCATTGTGGAGAATATGGGAGCGGCGGTGCTGGTGTAGGACATTGAGCGATTGGGTGATCGGGCGATTGTAGGCGCTCGTGCACGCCCGATTTTGATTGTCAATCGCAAAATCACCAAATTGCCCAATCACAAATTTCTTGAAAGGACTCATACATGCGCAAGAAGGTAACGATCGTAGGTTCGGGGAACGTGGGAGCGACGGCGGCCCACTGGATTGCTTCGAAAGAATTGGCGGACGTGGTGCTAATCGACATCATTGAAGGTGTGCCACAGGGCAAAGGGTTGGATTTGCTGGAAGCTATGCCAATTGAGAAGCGGGACTCTTACATTACAGGGACCAACGACTATAAAGACACGGCGAACTCTGACATTGTGGTGATCACGGCGGGCATTCCGCGCAAGCCCGGTATGAGCCGCGACGACTTGCTCAACACGAATTACGGCATCATGAAAGCAGTAGTGGGCGAGGTGGTGAAGTATTCGCCGAACTGCATTCTAATTATTGTTTCGAACCCGTTGGACGCGATGGCGCAGGCGGCATTTAAGCTCAGCGGATTTCCGCGCGAGCGTGTAATTGGCATGGCTGGAGTGCTGGATTCAGCGCGCTTTCGTGCTTTTATTGCCGACGAATTGAAAGTCAGCGTCGAGAACGTAACCGCCTTCGTGCTTGGCGGACATGGCGACACCATGGTTCCGCTGCCGCGATACTCGACGGTTGCGGGGATTCCGATCACGGAGTTGATTGAGAAGTCCCGGCTGGAAGCGCTGGTGCAACGCACGCGGGACGGCGGCGCGGAAATCGTGAAGCATTTGAAAACCGGCTCGGCTTACTATGCGCCTTCTGCCGCGGCCACTGAAATGGTCGAGGCTATCCTGAAGGACAAGAAAAAGATACTGCCTTGCACCGCTTACTTGCAGGGCGAGTACGGGATCAGCGGACTCTACGTTGGGGTGCCGGTGAAGCTAGGGGCGAAGGGGATTGAGCAGATCATCGAAATCAAGCTTACGGCGGAAGAGAAGGCTGGGCTTGATAAGAGCGCGGCGGCGGTGAAGGAGTTGTGTGGGGTGATTGGGGTCTGAAAGGAGAAGATATGACGCAAGAAGCAAGGATGTTCAGCGGAATTATTCTTATCACTGTGCCCACAATTCAGTACGGCGGGTATTTTCTGTTGATCTCCCTCATGGACAAGACCAGCGGCTATATGGACAACCCTCTGCGCCAGAATTTTTTTCGTGCCGGCCACGCGCATGCTGGTGTGTTCATTATTCTTTCGCTGGTGTGCCAGGTGTTGGCGGACTCGGCGTTGCTTCCAGCTTCGTTACTGTGGGCAGCTCGAATTTCGGTTCCTCTGGCAGCGATCCTCATTCCTGCCGGGTTTTTCTTTTCGATGCTATCGCCCACCGCTACCCAGCCGAGCGGCGCAGTGGGACTGATTTATGCCGGGGCCTTGGTGCTTGCCGCCGGAGTACTGCTGCTCGGTGTCGGGCTGATAAGGTCGGCAATTTCAGGGTAGGATGCGACTAAGACTGAACGCGCCATCAAGCTGACGTCGGAAGAGAAGGCTGGGCCGGATCGGAGCGCGGCGGCAATGAAGTTGTTGGTGGGTTGTTTGAGGAAGGTCTCGGGATAGGGCACAGGCCCATAGAGATTTACGAAGACCGTAACGGCACGACTGAACGTCGTGCCCTTCCCGATCCTATGCTGCCAGCGATCCAGTGCCGCTCCCAATTCCCTCGACTTCAACTCAACCCTGTGCCTACACCTTCTCCACCGTTACCTTCTTCACCACCACATCCTTGTTCGGACGATCATTGCGACCGCGCGGGACTTCGGAAATCTTTGTCACAATATTCTGGCCTTCGACAACTTCACCGAAGATTGTGTGTTTGCCTGTCAGCCAGGTGGTGGGCGCGACGGTAATGAAAAACTGCGAGCCGTTGGTGTTGGGGCCGGCATTGGCCATGGCGAGCTTGCCCGCCTTGTCGAGCCTGTGGGGCGAACCTTTGGTTTCGTCTTCGAACTGGTAGCCGGGACCGCCCATTCCGGTGCCTTGAGGGTCGCCACCCTGGATCATGAACTCGGGGATCACGCGGTGAAAAATCGTTCCGTCGTAAAGGCGATCTTTGGATTTCTTGCGAGTGGAGGGATGAGTCCACTCTCGTTTGCCTTCGGCGAGGTCCACAAAGTTGGCTACGGTTTTGGGGGCCTCTTTGTCAAAGAGGCGGCAGACGATGTTGCCCTCGCTGGTTTCAAAGGTGGCGTAGGTTCCGGGTTGGCGGGTCATTGGGGTCCTTTCAGAATTCTCTCGTTCGTTGTTCGTAGTTAGTTGTCGGCCTTGGCGTCCTCGATTACTCGGCGTTTGCAGCGGCGATCACTAGACAGTCGCGGCTCGTCAGACGTCTGAGGTCGGCGTTACGGCTTTGGAGCATTCGCTGCGGGTTTTGCCGGGGTGGCGGGCGTGTTTGCGGCTGCGCCTCCGCGGTCAATGGTGAGATGAACAATCTTTACCGCACGAAATGGACGATTGTTACTGGGGTCGCTGGCCATACGCGCAATTTGCTTGACCAGAGTTACGCTGGCTTCGTCGCACTGGCCGAAGATAGTGTGGCGTCCGTTCAAGTGCGGCGTGGCTACCTCGGTGATGAAAAATTGCGAGCCGTTTGTGTTGGGGCCGGAATTCGCCATGGCCAGACGTCCTGGACGATCAAACAAAATTCCGGAGCTGAATTCGTCCTGGAACTTGTAGCCGGGATCGCCGGTGCCGTTGCCGGCGGGATCGCCGCCCTGAATCATGAAGTCGGGGATCACGCGATGGAAAATGGTGCCATCGTAAAGCGGCGTCTTATGTTTAGTGGCGTGGCTGACGGGGTTGGTCCAATCTTTGGCGCCGGTGGCGAGATCGATGAAATTCTTGACGGTGATTGGAGTCTCTTTCTCGAACAGCTTGCAGCGGAGCGTTCCCACGGTTGTTTCAAAGACTGCGGTCGGCTCACCGGACTTTTTTGGAGCGGTCGTGGCAGCTTTCGCCGCTGGCTTGGCGGGAGCGGCCTTCGAACTGGAATCAGCTTGAGCCCAGACCGCCACTGAAGTGAGTGAAAAGAGAGTTACAATCGCGAACATTCTACGCATGAGGACTCCTTACCTGCGAACGAAAATGGTTTGGATGCGAACGGATATTGTACGACAGGTCAATCTCAATTTGGGTGCGACTGCATTTCGTGGCTGACAGTCTCGACCTGGCGGAAGACGCGCAGCAGATTCCCCCCGAGAATCTTTTTGATGTCGTCGGCGCTGTATCCGCGATCGAGAAGGGCTTGCGTAATCTTGGGCAAGTCTGCCGCAGAATCCATGCCCTGAGGCGTTGCGCCGCTGACGCCGTCGAAGTCAGAGCCCAGACCAACGTGATCCACCCCAGTGACCTTGGCGATGTGGTCGATATGGTCGATGAGGACATGAAACGGCGGGCGGGGAATCTTCGCCATCCACTCGCGGTCAATGCGGTTGATCTCGATGTAGTTGACCGGCTTGCCCTCTGCCTTTAGCGAGTCCACATATTTTTGGATCGCGGCCGCCTGATCTTTGGCCTGGGCCTCCATGGCTTTGCGGTAGTCCTCATCCAGGAAACCTGAAAAGAAATTTACCTGTACGACCCCGCCATTTTTCGCCACGGCGCGAAGCATATCGTCAGTCATGTTGCGCGGCGCGTTGACCAATGCGCGGGCTGATGAGTGCGAAGCAATTACTGGCGCCTTGGTCACGGCGATCACGTCGAAGAATGTTTTGTCGGCGACGTGGGAAATGTCGACGATCATGCCCAGACGGTTCATCTCCGCCACAACCTGTTTGCCGAACTCGGTGAGTCCGTTGTGATGTTGAATCTTGGGGTCGTTAATGTCGCCGGAGGAGTCGGCCCATTCGTTGGTGTTCGACCACGAGAGCGTCATGTAACGCACGCCGAGGCGGTAGTAGTCGCGCAGCAGGTGGATGTCGTTCTCGATGGAGTGACCGCCTTCGATTCCCATCAAGGCAGCGAGCTTATGCTGCTGGTGCGCGCGTTCGATATCGGCGACGGTGTAGGCCATCATCATGCGGTCGGGATACCGCTCCGCCTGCTCGTAGACGGAATCGATCAAGTCGAAAGTGTGCCGCGCGAAATGGCCCTGATTGGTTTCCGGGTCAACCCAGATGGAGAAAAACTCGGCGCCAAGATTGCCACGGCGGGCTTTGTCGAGACTTACGTGGCCAACGTCGTTGGCATCGGTTGAACCGAGGTCGAAACCTTCGTCGAGAAAGCGCTGTGGCGTGTCTGCATGCGTGTCGACGACGAGGGTGGAATCGTGAACGGCTTGTGCCTTGGGGCTGACGGCGGGGCCCGAGGGGTTGGGGGATTGGGCGAGCGTTGAACAGGCGACCAGAATTAGAAATGCGAGAGAGGGGATTTTGTAGTGAGTCATAGAGATGGCGCGCCAGAGGAGCAGTCCGCTGGCAAGTCACCGATTGTATAGGGCACAGAGCGAGGAAGAAAGCACGATTCCCCGAGAACAAGATGTTCTTACGAAAATAATGCGATTGGAATCTTCCGAAAGAAACTACCGCGCGTCGGCGGCGAGGGTCGCGGGCTCGGGGCGCTCCATGGGGACGACGTCCTGGGTTTCGCGCCAATCGGCGTAGCGTCCTGAGACCATGATGTGGAAGACCCACTGATGCCGCTCTTCCTCGGGCTCAACCAAGCCGAGCGCCTTCATGTAGAACAAGTAGCGCTCCACCCAGTGAACCTGCTCCTGGGTCATGCCGCGGCGTTGCAAGTCGACCGTAAGGCCGGCCAGATGAGACGAAGCGGTATCACCCTCGGCGGGAGCGGCGTTGCGATTGTGACGGCGAAGTTTTTTCTGGATCTTTACCGTACGAACGGCGGAGTTCACCTGAATCTGTTCGTGAAAGCGGTGGTAGTAGGCTTGCGAAATATCCTGCACAAAATCACGGGTCCAGGGACGGCAGTAGCGGCGCGAAGGATCGAGGCGCGGATCAAAGCGCAGCGTCTCCCCGGCGATGATCGGCTGCAGCGCGCCGCTGGCCTTTAAGGCTTCGAGCTCGTCGTCATCCTGAATGCGCGGCAGTTCAAGGCGGTCAACTTCGGCGTTCTGCACCAAAAGAGATTCGTGCGACGGACGGAACATCGGATTCCAACGGCTCCAGTGCAGCCGGTGAAAACGGTGATGATGATGCGGCTTCGGCAGGGTGGTAGTGGTCGCGCCAAAAAGCGGGCTGCTTGCGCAGGCCAGTAGGGCCACCAGAATCAGACGATGCTGTAATTTCACTTTTAACAATTGGGCTCTTTAGTCTGCCGCGGGGACAGCCCTGCGACTGTTGGGACATTCTAAGCCATGCTGTCAAGCGATCCTACGATTGATTGCAGGCTTCTCATTACGTGCGTCATCAGGAGGAGGTGACCGATGTGTTGGTTACCTGGTGGTTACTATCCCGACTTCGCAACGCGCTTCGCTATAGATATGTGCACGCGAAACACCATCCTGGCGCGGGGATTACGGCTAACACATGTACTCCAGCAGCAGGAGTTAGCGCTGTTTGGATACGTGGGAAAGCAGGCCGGTTGTGCAAAAGGACAAAAATCAGCGCCGGAAAAGGTCACCCAGGGCCTGTTTCATGACCGCGCCGCTTACTTCGGAAATGGAGCGGGTCAGCGGGATATCCTTGGGGCAGACCTCAACGCAGTTCTGCGCGTAGCCGCATTCCTGGATACCGCCATCGCCCATCAAGGCCGCGAGGCGCTCACGCTCCAGAACTTTGCCGGTCGGGTGGGCGTTAAATAGACGCACCTGCGCAATAGTGGCCGCGCCTACGAAGCCCGTATCTTCGTTGAATTGGGGGCACGCCTCCATGCAGCAGCAGCAGGAGATGCAGCGAGAAATGGGATAAGCCTGTTCCTGCTCTTCCGGCATGATGCGCGGGCCGGGGCCGAGATCGTAGGTACCGTCGATGGGAACCCAGGCTTTTACGGCTTTGAGGTTCTCGAAGATCACGCTGCGGTCGGTGGCCAGGTCGCGGACAATGGGAAACTTGGAGAACGGTTCGAGTTTAACGGGCTTATCGAGATTGTCGATTAGAGCGGAGCACGCCATGCGGGCTTTGCCGTTGATAAGCATGGCACAGGAGCCGCAGACTTCCTCGAGGCAATTGGAGTCGTAGGTAATGGGCGTGGTCGCCTTGCCCTCGCGAGTGACGGGGTTGGCAGCGATCTCCATCAGCGAAGAGATCACGTTCATGCCCGGATGCCAGGTGAGTTCGAATTCCTCCCAGTAGGACTTGGAAGTGGGATTATTCTGGCGCTTGATTTTGATGAGGACGGATTTGTTAGCCATTTGTTTAAAGTCTTAGTCTCTATCTTCGATCTTGAATTCAGCGACAACGGGCACCGGTTGGTCTTGGTCCTCAGGCGGGGCAAAACGATCTGGATGACGCAAATGTCTGTATGCACTTAGAGACCCCAGGAACAACAGCGCGAAAACGATTCCAGCCCATTCAAAATGGTTGTTGAACACGGAGTCGTAGATGTAAACAATTGCGAGCAGCCCCGAGACCATCGTTGCAAAGAGAGCCCCTCGCCTTTCGGTAATTCGTCGCGATGGTGATTCAGCAAACATACTTGAAGCTTCCTCAGGCTCTCAAATCAAAAAAGCATCTCTATTTCGCCACGTCATACTTCCTCGGCCTCGGCGGAATCAGCGACACATCCACCTGCTCGAACTCAAACTTCGGCTCGTCTGCATCCGGGGCGAAATATGCTTTCGTCGTCTTGAGGAAATTCTTGTCGTCGCGGTCGGGGAAGTCCGGCTTGTAATGCGCTCCGCGGGACTCATCTCTCATCCGGGCGCCCTGCGCGATCACGCGCGCCAACTGCAGCATGTTGTAAAGCTGGCGGGTGAAGACCACGCTGGTGTTGGCCCACTGCGTCCGGTCGCTCAGGTTCACTTTGCGGAAGCGCTCCAGCATCTCGACCAGTTTTGCATCGGTCTGCTGCAAGTTCTTGTTGTAGCGGATGACCGTGCAGTCTTTCGTCATCAACTCCCCAAGTTCCTGCCACAGCCGGAACGGATTCTCCGTACCTGAGTTGTTCATTAGCAGAGCATTGCTGTCTTCCTGCTTCTTCTTCTCGGCCTCGAAAACTCCGTTGCCGTCGGGCAGCGCCTGCAATCCGCGCGCATACTTGACTGCATTCGGTCCGGCAATGCCGCCACCGTAGATGCATGAAACCAGCGAGTTCGCACCGAGACGATTCGCGCCGTGATATTGATATTCGCACTCACCGGCGGCGAAAACGCCGGGGATGTTCGTGGCCTGCTTGAAGTCCACCCACATCCCGCCCATGGTGTAGTGCATGCCGGGGAAGATCTTCATGGGCGTGTCGCGCGGATCGTCGCCCACAAACTTCTCGTAGATTTCGAGGATGCCTTCCAGCTTGCGGTCGAGAATCTTGCGGTCAATGTGCGTCAGGTCGAGGTAAACCATCGGCTTGCCATCGATGCCGAGGTGGTGCTCGTAGACAACTTTGAAAATTGCGCGTGTGGCCACGTCGCGCGGAACCAGGTTTCCGTACTTTGGATACCATTCTTCGAGAAAGTACCAGCGCTCGCTCTGCGGAATCGACTTCGGATCGCGCTTGTCCCCCGCAGTCTTCGGAACCCAGACGCGGCCACCCTCGCCGCGCGCCGATTCTGACATCAAGCGCAACTTGTCGTTTCCTGGAATGGAGGTGGGATGAACTTGAATGAACTCGCCGTTGGCGTAATAGCAGCCCTGCTGGTAGAGCGCAGATTGTGCCGAACCTGTGCACACGACCGAATTCGTAGACTTGCCAAAGATTGCGCCGATGCCGCCAGTGGCGATGATGATGGCGTCGGCAGGGAAGGTGCGGACTTCCATGCTGCGCAGGTCCATGGCGCAGATGCCGCGGCAGACGCGGTTTCCGTCGAGCACGGCGGATAGAAACTCCCAGTGCTCGTATTTCTTTACTTTGCCTTCGGATTCGTAACGGCGAACCTGCTCGTCGAGTGCGTAGAGAAGCTGCTGGCCGGTGGTTGCTCCAGCGAATGCAGTGCGGTTGTATAGAGTTCCGCCAAAGCGGCGAAAGTCTAGCAAGCCTTCCGGCGTGCGATTGAAGGGAACGCCCATACGGTCGAGCAGATCGATGATGCCGGGCGCGGCCTCGCACATGTCTTTCACGGGCGGCTGGTTCGCGAGAAAGTCTCCGCCGTACACCGTGTCGTCGAAGTGGATCCAAGTAGAGTCGCCCTCGCCCTTCAGGTTCTTGGCCGCGTTGATGCCGCCCTGCGCGCATACCGAATGCGAACGCTTGACCGGAACAATAGAGAAGAGGTCAACATTCGCGCCCATCTCGGCGATCTTGATGACGGCGGATAGTCCGGCGAGGCCGCCACCGATGACGATAATCTTGGGAGCTGCTGCCATCACTTTACCGGCTTTCCGTAAGCTGTTGTCGCGTGGGTCGACTGCATCGCGCCTGAGGAACCAGGTTCGTAAGGCTGCTGCGGGCGCGACCGGAACGCCGTGAGGCTGGCCAGTCCGGCACCAGTCAGGACAAAGAAGAACGCAATGCACACCACCAGAAACCGCTTCCGCGCCTTGTCCCCGGTAACGATGCCCCACTTCGCGCAAAACAGCCAGATGCCATACGCGAAGTGCCAGGAAGCCGCGATCAGGCCCGCTACATAAAACAAGAACAACGAAGTCTGCAGCACCTCCGCTTGCACCTTGCCGAACGAGGCATTCGGGTAGGCGTGCAGATCGACGCCAGTAAAGCGCATCATCCACGTATGCCAGATGATGTAGGCGAAGGCGATGCCGCCCGTCCAGCGCTGCGCGGTGTACATCCAGTTGCCCGACCAGGGATACACGATCGTATTGCCGTCGCCGCGGTACCAGATGTAAAAACCATAGACAGCGTGGAAGGCAATCGGCAGCCAGATTCCGAACAACTCCAGAAAGAACACAAGTGGAAGACCGCCTAAAAATGCAACCTGCTTGGCGTACGCGTCGGGACCACTGATGGCGGTGGAATTCGAAATCAGGATATGTTCGAACAGAAAAACGCCGACAGGAACGATGCCCGAAAGGGAATGCAGACGGCGCAACCAAAACGAGGCGCCTTGTCCCGCACGCAAGGGCGCTACGGAATGTACTGCGCCCGGGGCCGCCACAGGGACGGTAGAACTGGCTGCTGACGCCAAGCTTGCTCCTTATGAGTTCGACAACGAGAAAAGAACTGTACATTATCGACGCGGATGAGAAGTGAAGTCAAGAAACCGTCGGCGTAATCACTCGTCAGTCAAGCTGTCACACCAACTCAAAAACTTTCGAAATGCTGCGCCACGATGGCTGTATCTGGATTTTTCTTCGGCGGTAAGTTCTGCAAATGTTTTTTTGATCTGGGGAAAATAAAAGAGCGGATCGTAACCAAAACCGTTCATGCCTCGCGGACCTTCAAGAATGATTCCTTCTGCTTCGCCACGAAAAGTAGCTAGAGTCCTTCCGTCGCGCGCCGCCGCCAGAACGCAGACAAATCTCCCCGTCCGTTGTGAGGAAGGAAGTCCCTGCAGTTCGCGGAGTACCCGCGCGTTGTTGGCTTCATCGTCGGTATTTTCCTCCGCCTGTTCAGGCCGGTCAGCTGCGTAACGGGCCGAGTGCACACCGGGGGCGCCGTTCAGCGCGTCAATCTCCAGCCCAGAGTCATCTGCCACCACAATGTTGCCCGGCGCATATCTGCTATACGATTCAGCTTTCTTGCACGCATTCGCTTCGAATGTGAGTCCATCCTCCACCACTGCGGGCAGGGAAGAGAAATCAGGAAGTCCGCCGACTTCCACGCCGTGCCGCTGAGCCGCGCCGGCGAAGTCGCGCAATTTCCCCGAATTGGAAGTTGCAATCAGGATTCGCCGCATCATCTCACCGGCCACTTCGCGCGAGTTGGAATCGACGGCGCTTTAGCTTCGTGAAGCAGCGACACAAGGATCAGAAAAAACGCCACCAAGGAGATCCATGCACCCCATTTCCTGTCCCACGTTTGGGTAAAAGTGATGTGCACGCGGTTCGCGCCCGCGTCCACCGGAATCAGCATTTGTCCTGTGCCTTCGCGAGTCGCAGCGTGAACGGCATGTCCATTCACTTCGACGCTCCACGCGGGATAATTGAACAGACGCAATGCAAGATTATCCGGGGCCGACATTTCCGCCGTGAACAGCTTCTGCTCCACAGTCCACTGCGAAAGGTGAATCGCAGCATGAGCGGGTCCGCTCACCGTGACCCGGCGGGCGTCTTGATTGATGGAAGAAGGATCGGCGCCGGCGGGCGTGTATTCGTCAGTACCCTCGTATCCCTTTCCAGTCGCCATGTTGTCCTGCATCTCGCGCAGGTCTGCGGCAGTGTCCCACCACGGCGGTTGAAAGTGTTGCCAGACAAAAGCGAGAAGAGCCAGCATGGCGAGGTAAAGCAGTACCCGTGCCGTCCATTTCTTCACTCCAACCGTGAGGAATACCGTGAAAGGGACGCCGAGGCACAACAGCCATCGCCAGGGGAATTGCATGAAGCGAAGCTTTGGCAAGACATTCCACAGCGGATTGGTAATCGCCAGCATAAGCAACGAACAGGCCACCGCCCATGCCACAAGCGTGTACCAGAGTCCACGGTTGCGGCTTCCCCAACCCCGTGCCACCCAGGCGGCCCCGAGCGTCAAGAGTATCTGCATCACCGCAACCCAGGAGATCAGCCGGTTGAAGACGTCGTGTTCCGCGTCGGTAGTGTGAACGAAAAGAAAATTATCCAGCGGACGGGAGCCGGGCGATACCGCCTGCGCAATGTTGACCCACTTCTGTTCGTAGATCGCAGGCAACAAATAAAACGCAGCCAAGGCTGCTCCCAGCAAAATAGCGGCCACTCCAACCAGCGGCACGCGCGGCGAGCGCCGTTGCCATGCCATCAGAACGATCAGTAACGCCAGCGAATAGTGGATCATCACTGCGGCAGGAGCATTGATCAGCCATGAGCCACCCAGCAGCATGGCGAGAAAAATCGTCACCCGGCGGCCCTTCTCGTCCGCCCGCAATACCAATAGCAGCAATAGTGGTAACAATGCGCTGGCCAGCAACTCTGCGAATGCGCTGCGCCAATACACAATCACAAGATGATAGGGATTGACGGCATAGAAGACCGCGGCGAAGGTGGCATCGCAGCGGTCCAGCCAGTTCCGCGCCAGCATAAACATCGATACTCCAGCCGCCACCAGGACTATCCACAAGTAAATGCTAGGGACTACAGTCCATGGAAATATTGCGCTGAGGAATGCGCCCAGGCTCCACGACGCCGGCGGATAAAAGATAAACCGCGGCTCGCCATAGGCGAAGTGCGCCAGCGCCGCCCACTGCGGATAAATAACACCTTGCTTCCATTGCGAAAGCACTTCCAGCCACGAATACAAATGGAATTCAACATCGTGCCCGGAGGGAGTACCGAGAAAAAAGAAAGGAATTTCAACGGCAAAAGCCGCAGCAGCGATTGCGACCAATGGCGACCACAAGAGAGTGTTGCGCGCTGGAATAGCGTTGCGTGGTTCGCCGGACGCAATCTCACGCGAGCCTGAACCGCCATCCTGACCGAGTTGTGCACTTTCTGCCAGCTTCGCTCCGGCAACGCTCGCGCAGAAACGCGTTCGCGATGCCCGTACATGTTCGCACAAGGGCGGCAAATGCTGCAGAAGTATCCCGCGCTAGTTATTGTTTCGGAGAAGGGAACGGGGAGCCCGGAGATCTGTGCATAACCGAATTCCTATTTAACTCAGATTTAATGTTCTTGAAACCAAGGCTCAACAGAGATTCGATACCTTAGTCGCATTGGGGTGGAACAGACTACGGAGAGGTGAAGAATCGGCGCCAGAGACGGGGTGCAGACTCTTCACCCTCCGGAATCAATCCCCCATGCCTCTCGCATTCTCCGCTCCGTTTGCCGCCGTACTTCCCGCCCGTGCCGTAATCCGGAAAGTTTCTCCAGCCAACCTGCCGCGAGAGGCTTTTTAGGTGGGTAGAATTAAGGAAGGCAAGCCTTGTCGGCAACGCCAGAAGCAGTTTTTCGGTTTAGTTTGCCACGCTCTCGCCCGAGCGCTGGCGGCGAAGTTCGGCGGAGAAATCATCCTGTTGTAGAGTAGAGCCGCGCCGCAGAAGTTCGAGCAAGGGATCTTCCATATCTTCATCTTCCGCAGCACGATCTGCCCTATTTTCGTCCGCTGACTCGGAATCGTGGACGAACTGGCTGAGATCCGCTTCCAGAGCGCGCGGAGAAATATTCAGTTCGGGCATGGAGTCAGGACAACCACGCAACAGGCTAATAAGATTGCCGACCTGGGTGCGTTGCTCGGCCGTGCGGGAAGGGAACTCGACTCCCATGCCATAACCCGGGTGCATGACGCGGACCATTCCTTCGGTATGGACCGCCATTTCTCCGGTTTTCAGGCAAAGGTCGATCAGCGCATGTTCCGGAAATGGCGAATCGGTTTCTACGTAACAGCCGCCCAAGCTCAAATCGGTAAGCTTGCAGTGGGGGACAATTTCCTCCGCCCCCGACCCCGGAACTCCTGCCGCGGCCTGCAGCCAGACCTGAAGTCGGGCCTTGACGGATTCTTCTACATCGAGAAAGTGGACTCCCGTCTGACCGTTCGCCTTCGCCCATGCCACCTGACCGTGAGCGTGAACTTCGAGACTGCCGTCGGGCAACTGAAAGTGGAAATTCAGCAGCGCTCCCGGAGTTTGCTGATCAGTGGTGAGAACTTCCATGCCAGTCTCGCTCAGATCGAGCAGAATGCCTTCGGCTTTGCGGGCATCCGGCAGCGTAATTTCCACGGGAGCCTGCACAGGAACGCGGTGGGCTCGGCGCCGTTCGCGCTTCAACAAGGCAGCCACGGCCCGCAGGCCCGTCTTGGCCTTTTCATCCGAGAGCGGCTTGTAAAGCACGAAGTGTGCACCGCCGCTTAGTACTTCCCGCACCCTGGCGCGCTCTGCTACCAGAGCCATCGTTACCGGAGCATTTCCCGAATTCAGCTGCCGAGCTTGGGCAAGCACTTCCAGCGCGGATTTGGGGTCTTCGAAATCAAGGATGAGGGCATCAAAGCGTTGCTGATGAAGACGGTCGATTGCCGCAGCGACGTCGCTGAAGCGCTCCACCGCAATCCCGGTAGCCGGCAAAACCCGGCTCAGGATTTCGGAAGCGGAATCGTCACTGGAAACCAGCAATGCGAGAAGAGTCATAACTAATTTCCCCGCCTCGACGCGGCGAGGTTATGGCCACCGCGGCGCCGTGGGCCGAGTCGCCTTGGAAGCGCTGGCGCTCCCACCTCCGGCACCCGCCTTCGCCGCCATGGCGTCGGAAGGCGAAGCCTCGTCCACTTCCATTAGGACCGTACTGTCGTCATCATCATTCTCCGCCAGCAAGGGAGCCACTTCACGCAGCTTCTCTGCCGCCTGCTGGAGCATTTCTATCTGCTTACCCAGTTGGGCGTACTTGGTCTGCTTCTGGCGCAATACTTCATGAATATCTTTCATAGGAGGACCCCCTCTGGAGAATGTAAGGAGGGAAGAGCGTGGGGGTCAACGGTAATCCCCGCTTGCGGGTTACTGGGGTAATTGCGACTTAACCCCTCGAGATCACGAACATTGCCGAGCAAAACAAAAGCCCCGCTGGTAGCGGGGCTTTTGAGAGGCGGATAGAACGAAGTTACGCTTTGAGCTTTCTGCGAACAACTCCAGCCAGACCAACCAATCCCGTTCCAAGCAACCCAAGAGTTCCGGGCTCGGGAACAGTCGAGGTGGCGATCACCGTGTCGCCGCTCGCCAGTGGGATGGATCCGGTGAAGCCATTCTTGCCAGTCTGGAATGTAAGCTGCGTCGTGGCGCCATTCACGGTCTGCCCGTTGTAATAGGTGCCCGAGATCGTGCCGCCCAGGGTGTAACATACCGCGCCGTTGGGTCCGCAGTTCAGGTTCTCGGTCCAAGTGATCGTGCCCGTGAATGTGCCGCTGAATAGTATTCCATTCGGGAGGCCGCCGGTGCCGTTGCTGGTGATAACGAAGCTGCTACCCGCACTGCTGAAAGTCGCACCCGTCGTCAGATTTCCTGACGTCAACGCGCCGGTCGAGAAGGTCAACGTACCAAGGTTGCCCTGGATCAAACCACCCCCATTGAAGCCGTTGACCTCACTCAGTTGAGAACCAGTAAGGCTCAGTCCAGCGGAACTGCCCGCCAAGGTGCCGCCCACGTTGGTAAAGTCCACACTGCCTGCGAATGCTGCTACCGGCAAAGCCAGAGCCAGCAAAGCCATCATAACTATCCGCTTCATGATCCATCCTCCCAAGAACTATCCTGGAAACTCGCTCGAATCCCTCGAAGGCTTCAGGCCTCCCCTGGCGGCGCCACACGCTGCGCCCGCACTTCTCTAATAGCACCCTTGGTGCCAAACCACAAAAAAACTTAACAACCTGATTCTATTGTAGTTAACGTCGGTGCTGGACAAGAGTGCCAATTTGAAACTGCAAACCGATGCACACTAGTACAGCCGTTTTGCGTTCCGGGGCCTCGCCGGACCGTCGCGCGAAGCAAACGAAAGATCAATACTGCACTGCGAAGGATGCGCCGCGCAACTACCCTCTTCGTGAGCAGTTCTGGGCAGGGCTGTTCAAGCGTCCCGAAGCTCGAAAGAGCTTCGGGACGCTTCCTTTTGGGAACAGAAGCCTTATTTCGTCACCGTGAACGCCACGTTGCTCTTGTACAGGCCGCCGGACGTCTGCACTTCAAGCGTGCCGGATGTTGCGCCGGTAGGCACAGTAGCCGTGATCTCGGAGGCGGATACGACCGTATACGTCGCCGCTTTCCCGTTAAAAGTGACGCTGGACGCGCCGGTCAGATCGGTGCCCAAAACGGTAACCTTCGAAGCCACCTTACCGGAGGTAGGATTTGTTTCCACGAACGCCGCCAACCCCTCTGATATGCTGAAGATATCGCCGTTGCCGTAGAAACCGCCACCCAAGGCTGAGCCGTAGAATTCTCCGTTGGTCGCCTGCATGAGCCCCCCGCTCGGATGAGCGCCATCGGTCCAGTTGAAGCTGTGAACCGTGGTCAGCGTGCCCCCCGAGGTGATCTTGAAGATCGTGCCGTCTTTGTTGGACCCGCCATAGCTGGCGGTCCCGTAGAAGTCTCCGTCGGTCCCTTGCATCAAGCCATCCTCGGGGTAATAACCGTCAGTGCAGTTCTTTACCAGGCAAAAGCTGTGCAGCGTCGTCAGGGTCCCTCCTGTAGTGACCTTGAACATTGTTCCACAGCCCGAGGTGCAGATGGTGCTGGACCCCCCGTCGACAGTCAACCCGTAAAAGTTTCCATCAGTGCCCTGAACCACGCCATGAGGAATGGCGCCGTCTGATCCCTTAAAAGTGTGTAGCGTGGTCAGCGTCCCTGAGGAGGTGATCTTGAAGATCGTGCCGCAACTCAGAGGACAACCGGTACCGAAAGTGCCTCCAGTTGTTCCATAAAAGTTCCCGTCGCTTCCTTGCGCAAGCCCTGCGAGCGGGTAGGAGCTTTGCGTGCACCCTGTCGATGAACAAAAGCTGTACAACGTAGTCAGTTTGCCCGCTGTCGTCACCTTGAAAACTGTGCCGCCGCTGTGGCTTCCACCGTAGGTGGTGGTCCCGTACAAGTTCCCGTCCGTACCCATTATCAAACCGTTAGGGCCGTTGCCGTTAGTGCCGGTGAAGGTCAATAGCGTCGTCAGCGTGCCACCGGTGGTAATTTTGAAAAACGTACCGCAGCCGCCGGTGACGCCAGTGCAAGGATCGCCGCTGACGGTGCCGTGAGTTGTCCCATAGAGCGTGCCGTCCGTGCCCTGCACCAGAGTGCCGTAGGGGTACGCTCCGTCACTCCCCTTGAAGGTGTGCAGCGTGGTCAGGGTGCCGCTGGGCGTAATCTTGAAAACCGTCCCGCAGCCATAGACGCCGCACAGCGTCGCGGTCCCGCCGTTGAAGACCGTCCCGTAATAATTCCCGTCGAAACCCTGAATGAGCGCCGAATGTTCAGGATAAACACCATTAGTGCCGTTGAAACTCATCAGAGTGGTGAAGGTAGTATTTGACGCAACCTCGTCCTGCGCGGGAGAGTTCACTGCCGCCGAGATACAAAACAGGAGGGCGATCAAAACAATCTTGGACGAGCCGAACGGTCCTTTACAACTCGCTCTCCGGTTTCGTGCCGCTGCGGACGTTGACAACACAATAGTAGTTCCTAGTTTCATTGCTTGGAATCCTTTCCGTAGTGTGAGGTTCGCGAGTCCGGTCAATCGAACTCGCTTTAAAACATCACAGGCCGAAACCTCTTTCGGGCAAATGCCGCACTGAGCTAGGCGACTCGGTCTGAGTTCGGCAATTATCCGTGCCCCTCGATTGGCTGTCAAACTCAAAGGTTGCAGGTGATACGGCCCAACTATCGAATGGCGGCGGCGCGCTCACTGGCCGGGCATTTGGCCGAGACTGGAAGACCGAAACGCTGCGGGGAATTACGAATTCGGTCTCCGATCAGCTCTCTGAGACGGCGCGACAGGTTAGTGGCCAAAGACCGGTAGAAACGCGAGGCCAGATGAGGGAACAACTCAAACAAACTCTGCAATGAAAGCTGGTCGAGACGGTAGGCTTCGATCTCGCCGTCGGCAGTCACGCTCGCGCTGGCTGGCGCGTCTTCCAGAAACGACATCTCTCCGCGGATCTCCCCCTGGCCCGATCTCCGGCTGCGCAGGCTGCGACAGAATCGGCAAAGGCCCCTAGCCGCCCTGAGAGAGCCGACTTCATAGCGAGCAAGAAAATCGCCGCCGGTATCGACCCCGGCGGCGTAGTTGAATCATCACAGATCCAATGCCAACCCTTAAGCCTACTGCCCAGTTCCTTTCACGGCAATCGTTTGTGGACTGCCCGGGCTATTGTCAAACAGCTTGTAGGTTGCACTTTCCGAACCCACGATGCTGGGATCGAAGGTAAGGCTAAACGTGCAGTTAGCCCCTGCCAGCAGCGACCCGTTACAAGGCGGATTCCCCGACGTGCTCCCGAAGTCCGCGCTGTTGGTGCCCTGGATCTCCGCCCCCTTAAAGGTAACCGTGGTGGTCCCGACGTTGTACACGGTCACAGTGTCGGAAACCGTTTGGCCCCGGGTTACGGTGCCGAAATTGATTGAGGTTGTGGAGAACTTGATGCCGGTTCCTACACCTTGCAACGCAGCCGTTTGCGGACTGGTCACATCGGTATCGGCGATGCTCAGTGTTCCGGACGCAAATCCAACCACAGTTGGTTTGAAGTCCACGTTCACAAAGCACGTGGCCAGTTTGGCCAGCACCAGACTGTTTGTGCAAGTGGTGCTGGACGCGCTGGCGAATGGCCCCGTGACCGTGACCGCCGGATTGCTCAGAGTGATCGACACTCCAGTGTTATTGGTCAGAGTGACCTTGGTGGTCCCGCTGGTCAATCCCACGGCCGTCGTGGCAAAGGTAACTGAGGTTGGGCTCAAGGTGACGTTGCTGATGCCCGTTCCGGAAACCCCAACCAGTTGAGGCGTCGTAGGATCGGTGTCGTTGATGATCACCGAGCCCTTCTTTAGCCCCGTAGACCCGGGAGTGAAGGTCACGCTGATTGTGCAGCTCGCCCCTCCGTTGAGCTTGCTGCCCGTGGCGGGACACGTATTAGCCGAGATGGCGAAGTCCGCCGTCTCATTCAACGTGATTCCGTTCATGGTAATCGCAGCTGTGCCCGTATTCTTGACCGTGACAGTCTGGGCCGCGCTGGTCGTCTTGACCAGTTGGTTGGCGAAATTCAGTGGCGCGCCCGTGACCGAAATGGCCGTGCCAAGCCCCGTCAAAGAGATCGTCGATACAGCACTGAAAAAACCATTGGTGTTAACAGTAATCGTGCCGGCCGCGTTCCCTGACGCCGTCGGAGCGAAATAGATGTACATGGTGCAAACCGTACCGTTGGGCAGGCTCGCAGGACAATCGTCGATCTCGCTAAACGGCCCAGTGACGGAAATGTTGGCGATGGTAAGCGGTCCCACCGAACTAAGGATGACGGTTTCCGGGGCGCTGGTCGATCCCACGCTGGTTAGAGGGAAGTTGGCGCTCCCCACCGACGTATTCAGCGCGGCAAAAGCGGTGATGCCCCGGACGCGGAAGTTGTATTGATCGGCCACCAGGAAATTGCCCGACGAGTCCACCGATATTCCCGAAGGGTAGTACAACTTCGCGCTAAGCGCTGCGCCCGCATCGCCGAAGTAGCCTGCCTGCCCACAAATACCGGCAAATGTTGTCATGAGACCGGCAGTGTCCACCCAACGCAGGCACTGATTGTTGGTGTCGGCAATGAAGAGGTTCCCGTTGGCATCGACTCGCACGCCGTCCGGGCTATTCACAGCTTCCTGGGTAGCCGGCCCGTCCCCTGTGAAATTGCAGGAACCCGTTCCAGCAACAGTGTTGATAACGCCTGTCAAAGCCGTAATTTCGCGGATGCGGCAGTTGCTTGTGTCCGCGATGTATACGTTTCCCGAGCCGTCGACGGTGACACCGTAGGGATAGTTGAGCTGGGCCGCGTTTGCCGGGCCGCCATCTCCTGAGTAGCCCTGACGTTGCCCGATCCCGGCGATGGTGTTGATGGTCCCGCTGGTCACCTCGCGGATGACTTGGTTGTAAGTATCCGCAATGTAGACGTTGTTCTTGCTGTCCACAAACACGCCCGACGGGTAGTAGAGTTCCGCCGAGGTCGCTTTGCCTCCGTCGCCGGTGTAACCCGCGCGCTGTGGAACGCCCGCAAAGGTGCTGATTGTACCGGCCGAATTCACCATCCGGATGATGTGATTGTAGCTGTCGGCGATATAGATGTTTCCCGAACTGTCGCGGGCTACGCCATAGTTATAGCTGATCTCTGCGCTCGTGGCCTTGCCCCCGTCCCCCGTGTAGCCGTAAGTACCAGTCCCAGCAAAGAAGTTCACCAGGTCAGTCGACTTGACCAGTTCGCGGACCAGTGCATTGCTGGTGTCATTTACGAAAACGTTCCCGGAAGGGTCTCCGTAAACTCCATAGGGATAGTTGAACACCACGCCCTGCGGAGCTTCTCCGCTTAACAGGGTTGGAATATTGTAGGTACCATTGCCGGCGACGGTGTTAATGTTGCCCCCGACCGTGAACAGACGAATGCGATAGTTGTATTGGTCGGCCACATACACATTGGAGCCGCTGACCGCAACGCCCGTGGGCTGGTTGAAGCAAGCCAGGGTGGCCTTGCCGGCGTCGCCGCAAAATGAAGCTGTGCCAGTCCCCGCCACGGTGTTAATGTTGCCCGCAACCGTGAACTGCCGCACGCGGTAATTAGTATTATCGCCAATGGTGACCGTTGTGCCGCTGACCGCGAGTTGGTAGACATAACCAATCTCGGCGGCGGTGGCGGCTGCCCCATCGCCCGAGAATCCATTGATATTCTTCCCGCAGACGGTGCTGATCTTCAAGCTGGATTTAGTTACTTCGCGGATGACGAAGTTGTAGGTGTCGGCGATAAACAGATTGCCGCTGCTGTCTGTCGCAACGCCATACGGATTATAGATCTCGGCGCCAGTTGCCAGAGAACCGTCGCCAGAATAGCCGCAAGTGCCATTGCCTGCGTAGGTAGTGATGGTGTCGCTGGAGAGAACCAGTTTGCGGACACGGCAGTTGTTGGTGTCGGCAATGAACAGATTTCCAAAGGTATCGGCAGCCACGCCGCTGGGGTTGTACAGCTGCGCGGATGTTCCCTTGCCGCCATCGCCGCTGAAGCCGGCGGATCCCGCAATACCGGCGATGGTTGTGATGGTATTGGTGGAATCCACCTTGCGCACTACGTAGTTGCCCTGGTCTGCAATGTACAGGTTGCCGGAACTGTCGAGCGCAATGCCGGTGGGATGGAACAAATCGGCGGTTGCTGCACCTCCAGTCACCCCGTCACCGCCAAAACCTTGGGCTCCGGACCCGGCCACGACCGTCAGCGTTCCGCTCGTGTTTACTTTGAATACCCGGTTCTGATAGGTAGCAGCAATGTAGTAGTTGCCGGAACTGTCCACCGCCACTGACACCGGGTTGTACAGGTTGGAGTCGAGGGCGGGAATGTCGTTAGGCCCGCCTCCAACTGCAGTGGTAATCACATCCTGCTGTGCCAGCGCGGTAAGACTCAGCATCATGGCGCTCAGCAATAAAACCAATCTTAGAGTGAAGCGGCGCATAAAATTCTCCTGGAAGCCTTGGCTTCTGTTTTCATCCGTTGGAAACTGAACTCTCCGCCCGCCTAGAGAATGGGCTGGGGACGCATCTGGGCGCCTCTCTGCCAGGTTTGCCCGTTGCTGTCCTGGTAGATGATGACCACGTTCGGCTGTGCCGGTGGCTGCAGCCAATCCTGGTACTCACGCTTGGGGACGGTGAACGCTTGGCTGAGCTGCACATCATGGTTCTTGTGCCAGATTTTTACCGTGGGAAAATTGCCCCGCAACGCAACCCCCGGGGGGCCTTCCTGCAGAACGACCACAGCGCCCTTAATATCACTGTCGCTGTAGTTGAAAAGTCGCAGGTGCAGCGTCAGATGCACCATGTCGCCCTGCTCCTGGACCTCGGTGAACCCGTAGGTGCCGGCAAAATCCCGACCGTCCTTGGCCATAACTGTGATCGCACTCAACAAAAAAATCGCCAGCGAGATGCTGACGATCGACGTACGCGAAAGACCAAAAAACCGCATAGTTCCTCCTTGAAATCGTTGGGGCCCCACCACCTTGAAGAAACAAGTCGCCCAGCGCACTTCCTCGCATGCTGGCTGCGACGGGTCACTTGTCCTGTCTTTGAGACGGAATTCAACCACGGTATGGCCTGCTATGGCCGCTTTGAAAACTCACACCTCGCGAGGGGAAGCGAACTCGGACGGAAAAGCACCATGAACCCAATTCGGCGCGGCGGCAATTCTCTGCCTGGGAAGCAACCTTGTCAAGATGAAGTTTTTTGCACAGTGGGCGCCAGCACTGAACCCGCTCCGATTAACTCCCGAAGACGCCGCGACAGGTTCGTGGCCACAGAGCGGTAAAAACGCGATGCCAGGTGTGGGAACAATTCAAACAAGCTCTCCAGCGCAGACCGATCGAGATAATAAGCTTCCAGCTCACCATCGGAGACCACGCTGGCGCTGGCCGCCGCATCTTCCAGGAAAGACATCTCTCCGCAAATCTCTCCCGGCCCAATGATCCGGGCTGCGGGTTGCGACGGGATCTGCACCCGCGCACTTCCTTTCAGTAACAGGTATACCCCGTTCGACTTCTTGCTTCTTTGCACCAGAACATCGCCCCTCTTGAAGGTGACACGGAGGGCTTTGTCCGCGACTAAAGCCCAGTCGTTCGCCGTGAGATAGATCAGGCCGTTCTTCGATGAGGATAGTACAGAGAGTTCCTGTTCATTAGACTTTGTCATGGCGCGCATTCCCCAAGTCCCGGCGAGCAGTCCGGCGAACGACAGAGAATAAAATCCTGCAACAGAAATGGCTGAACCGCAGAGTGAAGACAGACTAGCAGAAAACTCAGAATGACATATGAGCCTCGCACCAAATCAGACACCCAATGTCGTCCGCCATCCCACTGTTCCCTTGGGGTAGCGATCAAGTTTGCCCGTACCGGGAGGACACGGTTTCCCCAGAACGCTGCGTGCGATTGAAAAGTAGATTAGAGAAGATGGTGCGCCCTGAGAGATTCGAACTCCCGACCTTCTGGTTCGTAGGAAACGGGTTAGGAGAATCTAAGTGCCGTATCGTTCGTCGCCTACGGGCAATCCGGTTCTGAAATCCGTTCCTTGATTGGGCTATGAGTTGGGCTATGCTCCCGCGCAGGCGGGCCGGGCCTGTTCCACCAGCATAGTGTACGCCTCGTCGAGCATCTTCTTCTTCATCCTACTCACGGGCGTGCCGTCATACCACCAGCCAGAACCCTTCATGGATTTCAGATACCATTTCTCGGTCTTCGGCGTGACGATTCGCTCGCGCCCCGATTTGATAACGAGCGTAGCCCGTTGAAGTTCTGCGGCGAACTCCAGACAGTAGGGTTCATCAGTTTTGTGTTCGATGTCCTTCTCCGGGACCAAGAACGACGTTCCTTCGACGGTTACCCACACCCATGCTCCTCGGTACCCGTCCGCTTTCCGTTTGCCCGTATCACCGACAATCCCTTGCTGGACCCCGGCCCGAGTCGGAAGATGAACAAGCACGCGCCATCCTTTTTCGAACTCCGCCTTCATCTTCTTCGCCATCGTGTCACCCTCCAACGGTCACGATACTTCAGGCGGGCGGGACCACGAAAGTTACCGTGGTGCTTAGTAAGTTGCAAGGCATGAGATAATCGCGCAGGGAGGTAGTCACAAAATGGCGAAAAAGTATTATCCGGGAGAGACGGCACCAGTTTCCGCGTTGTACGAGTTGATAGGGCCGCGCGGTGGACACACGGGCAAGGAACGAACCGTGTCCAAAGGAAAGGAATTACCACCCACACCAAAGCCGGGCATGGCTTATGAAATTGCCGAACGTGCGCATAATGCCAGCGGGCGCAACAAGAGGAGATAGATACCGAGGAGAACGCTATGCCATTTCCACTGGTAGCAGCTTTGGTCGGGGCCGCAATCGGCAGAGCGACCAAGAAGGAAAGGAAGAAACAGGCAGTCAGCAAGTACAAGAAAAAGAGCGGCACCAAGGTGAAGGCTTACACGCGAAAAACAAGATAGACTATCTGGTCCGCTGCACTGGTACGGGTCTGTGCTGTGCAAAGCAGCCATGCTGCGCGCCTAGAAATAGGGCGAACATGATAATCATTCCGTAGGCAATGAAGTGTACGTTGTGTCGCGCCATTTTTGTCCTTCCCCACCTACCTACCGAGCAAATCCCACCACGGAGACTTCCTTCCCTTGCGCCGATTCTCGGCGCGCGGTCGAATCCGCAGGTTATCCGCAGTGCTGCTTCCGCCTCTAGAAAAAGCAATCTCGTGGTCGAACTCATCTTCCTTGCGGTTGTACCTTCGACCTGTCTTTCGTTCGTATCGAGCGATGGCTCTCCGCTTTTCGGATGCCGGGATGTGTCGGCCTCTCGGCTTAAGGAGCAGCCGTTCCACGGCGACGCCCGCTAGTATTCCGAAGCCGATGGCGACTGGAGCAGCCACATGCTGCTTTGAAAGATAAACGGCGGCGATCAAATAGACCGCTTCACCCAGAATGAGTCGGCGCAGGCGATGACGGATGCCCTCTCGTCTACGGTACAGAGAAAGGAACAACAAGGCCAGAAATGGAGCGATCAACAGAACAAGCACGAACTGGTGGTCGCTCTGAGCTGGCATGGCGCTACCGCAAGGCCGCCAGTATAGCAAAGTTCCCTCGCCTCGCCTTCCATTCGCCCCACCTAAGAGTTAGCTCCTACGGCACAGGATTCCGCCCTGGGGCGGAGCGAATGTTGTGTGCATGAAGGAGCAACGGATTACCGCCGAACTCAAAGCCGCCGCGCAGCGCCTGGCGCGGTCATCCATCAAACTGAGTTTCATGGTCACCAAGTTTCAGCAGGAGGATCGAGAGAAGATCAAACGCTGACTTTACCTTCGTCACTCGCGGCCCGCTTCGGCGGGCCTTTCTTGCTGGCGTTGACTTTAGCGCCCAACCAGAGTTACCACACCGACGTGCATGAGTATTCTTTATTCCTCCGGGCGTTGGCAGAAAGGGTTTACACGGCCCGGCTCTCCAACGGTTCGTCCCTTCAGGACGCGACGGACTTCCGCGAATGGATGATCGAGTGCGCGGAGAAGGCGGCGACGTCCACCACGATTGAAGAACTCTTTTCCAAAATAGATCAGTAAAGGGGCGGGCCGCTGGATCTTTTCAAACGCCTTCCCGTTCTGTTTTCCCCAGCGACCCTGTTGGCCGAAGGCCACATTCTCAGGCGGCTGTGACAGCCTCGCGCTGTGCTGCTCGCCGTTCAGCATAAGTCGGACGCGGCTCATCCGTTGCCGGGTCAGCGCGTCGAATGTGAAACTGTCCGCACTCACACGCATAACTCTCCAAATGCGGATCGTTTTTTATGAGTTCATCTGCTTCAGACTTTGTCGGCCAGCGCGACGGCTTCCCCAGACTCTCCGTATAGCTTGCTATCTTGTTGCAGTGACTTGCCGCCCTCTCCGCCGATCTTTTCGCTCTCAACTGTTCCTGCGCAGCTTTGCGCGCCGTAATCTGTGCCGCTTTTTCGGCCTCCTGTTTGTCCCGTTCAGCCTTGCGCGCCGCATCGCGCTTTTCCTTTGCAGCGATCTTCTCTGCATTTTTCGCATTCCTCTCATCCCTGCGGCGCTGATGCTGTATAAGGTCTCGCGTGCTAAGGGCGGCTGCGATTCGCGATTTCTGTTCTGGCGTCGAATTGGTCACAAAGTCGAGAAGAATCTGTTCGACGAAGACTGCCACTTTTGGAATGGGTGAACATTCCTTCAAGCGAGCGAAGAGCGTTTCTGGAAGCGCGACCGAGCGCTTTTTGTTCTTGGCGTAACCTGCTTTCGGGTCCGAACCAAATGCCTCCACAGCCAACGCGCGGAGCGTGCGGGCACCGAATCCCTTTTCCGCCACGGTAGGCAACCAAGTGTCGAGCCATTCGACCGGGAAACAGCAAAGCCCACGGTAGTGTTCGCGCGTCATGTTCGGAAAACGGCGCGAAGGGCCAAAGCGTTCTGCAATGCGGGCGCTCCGTTTCAGAAAAGTCTTGCTCAGTCCTGTTGCGTCGGAAGCGAGTTGTAAACCATCATCACTGCCAAACTTATTCATACCCCAGAGAGCAAAGTCACATTTCCATAAATCGTCGGCATTGCCGATGCTACAGATAGCCTTGCCGATGCGCTGATACTCTTCCGCTGATGTCGATGGGCCGATGACCAACTCGACCGGACTGAACATAGCGCCGGGAATGTTCATGGATGAGAGCGAGCGTGAGGGTAAAGCAAGAGAAGTGTTCATCAAAGTGTCAGGAACGTGTTACCGGGTTCCCCGCCGTTCCGCCCGGCAGTTTTTCCAAGGCGGACGGCGAGAAAGGTACTCGGGGTCCCGTGCCGGAGAACCAGAAAGCCAGCTACACTCCGTGGAGTGGAGACCCCGAATTATTTATGGGCCGCTGCGAGAGGCCAATCCCACCAGCGGCCCAAATCCCCCCGTGACGATGACGAATCGGAAACCGGGGGAAACTTGTTAACGCCTTTTGCTTTCGAGGCGCGTGATCTTTTCAGCTTGCTCGGCGACCGTTCGCTCCAGAGAAATGATGCGGCGAATCACTGGCTCTAAGTCCTTGATTCCGGTCTTGTAGGCAATTGCCTTCGCCTCGTCGATCTTCGGCGCTGGCGCGGCTGGTTTCGGTCGCAGATCTTCAAGCTGCTGAGGTGTGAGTGGCATTTTCGGCGACCGGACTAAATCATAGTTGGGATCAAGCTTCGTCATTCTGTTTTCTCCTTAAACCGATTTCATGCGCGCGGCTGCCTTCGCGCGCAGCCACTCCATATACTGCGAAGCTTTTTCGTTCATATCCACGATTGCTTGAAACGACGCCTTCAACTCAGCAATCTCTTTTTTGCGTGCTTCATTTTCCGCACGCAGGTCGCTTGCCGCAGTTTCCAGATTTGCGATTCGCTCTGGGTTTGCGACTGAATCCTTCCCGTCGATACCGGGCCGACCCTGCGGGCCAAGGAGTCCAGTTCCATCACGCCCGGCAGCGCCCGTGGCTCCACGTTCGCCCTTCTGCCCGGCAGCGCCTTGTGGCCCAATAGGTCCGGGGGGTCCGGCAGGGCCATCAGGTCCGATGCAGCGCGCAGCAGCCTGACCAAGGGTGAAAAAGTCTTGCAGACATATCACAGAGCCGTCCATAAGACCGAAAAAAGTGCGCTTAGAATCCGTGGCGTAGAAAATATCGCCCGCGTCCGCACGGTTCGGAATCTGTCGTTCCTTAAGTGAGAGGAATCTCGGCATTATGAAACCTCACTCAAGGGCATGGCGTTGGCCTTCTCCGAAGCCCGGCGCGCTGCGCGAGAGTTATAGCGATTGAAGTGCTGGGCCGCGTAGTCATTTAAATCGGCGGCATAATAATGTTGCACACCCTTTTCCAGAGTCGAACGTTGCGCCTGCGTGCGGTGCTTTGTTGCGGCTCGTTCGTGCTTCCGCTCATTCCAGTCGGAATCATCATCTTCGAGATCGTCTTCGGCATCTTTCTTGGCCCGCATAACAACGTCTGTGATTGCGTCCAGTTTCATGCGATTCCATCTGTCGACGCTGACCTTCGGCGAATAGCCAAAGAGAATGTCTTCAAAACTTCGGCCAGTCTGACGCGAAAGTTTTTTGACCACAGCAGTCGTCATCCGCAGCGGCGCTGCATTCACCATCGGCTGCGGAGGAACCACCACGCTGGATCGTGCGACGACGCTCGTCGCATTGCCAAGATATGCAGGAGTCGTCACGGCACTTACGTCTACCAATTTCGCCTGCTTGACCGTCCGGCAGTTGAAGCTCTGTCCGCTTTCGTCTTTTTCTGTAGACCACGCATCATCTTCGACGATCATTGCAAAGCTACATTCGCTGATGTCGCGTCGCTGGATCGAGGAATGAAGGTCGCGGTGCATTTGCGAAGCGGGATTGAGCTTGCACAAAAAGTTCAGACTCTGTGGCCCATCCCACAAGGTCAAGGTTCGGTTCGAAGTGCGCCCCAGAATCTGGTCGGGCGAATGATTGAAGGTAGCCTTCACATCCGAACCAGATTGCAGAGACCGCGCGAAGCAGCCGGGCTGCAACTTTTCACGGTATCCATCAAGATCCGTGGAAAGCACGCCATAGGTCGCAGCCGTGCCGTTGATCTCAAAGCTGTCTCCGCGTGGACTAGCCCGAAGGCTCATTGCCAGCGTTCTGATTTCAGTTTTGTTGCTCATAAAGTTTCCTCGTGCCCGGCTCCCCCAATGTCCTTGCGGTGTTACCACCTCTTGGCGGTCGAAATCTTCACGTCGTATTCCATCTGGCGGCGTCGGGCGGCGTCAATCGCCTCGGCTGCGGCTGCGGGATCGACGTTGGCCTGTTGAGCGAAGACCCGACACACGTCTTGCGGACAATCTTCGGGCGGCGCGGCGAAACAGTATTCCTCGAATCCAAAACGCTTTACGACAATGGGCTTGCTGTCACTTTTCCCAGCTTTAATGAACCACTGTGGAGGATCGACAAAAGTCACGGGAGTATCGTGTGAGTCGGCGACTGTTGAAAGCGCAGCTTGTTCCTGTCGCGCCTCCAACCAACCAACATCTCCGCGCTTCGGCATGCGAACTTCTTCAGCTTCGCCGAGTGCGATGAGAGTGCGGGCTGTGGTGTTCTCGATATGCTGGACGGTTCCGAACTTCTGATTGTTGGGATTGATGAACTTGATCTTCATGGCGTTTCCTCATACGAACGGGATTGACCTACAAGCAACTTGCCTGCTCCTACTGGCGGGTTACTGTGACGGGTTCACTCCACAGGCCCGCGCGGATTACCCGCCATTTCGTTGGCGGTATACGCATAGGCGAGCTTCCGCAGACCGTCCAGTTTCTGTTCGGCTGCTTCTCGCTCGACGCGTTCTTCCTCGGTCTCGCCGGGCGGCGCTGGCGGGGGCGGATTCTGCTCCAGCGCGAACCGCTGTGCTTGCCCTTCCCGTTGCTCTTTCGTCCAGTCGGGGTAATTCTGCTTCAGCCACTCGATGTACCACTCTTTCGTCGCTTCACGCTGCGCGTTGAACACAAGGCTCTCCTTTGATGTGCCGATTGGCCGCTTGTTCTGTCTTGGTTGCCCAGCGAACGTTGCCGGGATTGTAATGACCGTCGTTATCCTTGCGGTCGACGCTATGTTGTGGCGAAGGACGCGGACCTAAATCAGCAAACCACTCTTCGAATGAACTGAACAGGAAACGAATTCCTCTGCCGCCATACCTGTCAAAGTGTTTCCTTTTCGGATTCGTGCAGCGCTGCTGTGCCCCTAAATAAGCACGGTACTCAGGCATGCTGCGTACACGCCTGCCGTTCTGCACGCGCGCGAAGCCCCCAGCATGGCCGTTCCTGAAGCGCATGGGCTGCCCCTTCACCCATCCAAGTCTTATTTTCGTAACAGACGCAATCGGTGCTGGTTTACCGCAACCGCATTCACAAAATCCGTTCATACGTAGTCCTCTCCTTCTTTCCAAGACGTTGGAACGGGGATCGTTCCACGGAGCGGTTTTTCAGATGTAGATTTCGGCGAATAACCATCAATGTGTCGTCCCAGCGTTGCCGCTGACGGCATCCCAGGCTGTGTTGGTGGAATCATTCCCTTCTCACGCAGAAACTTCACAGGGTCGGCGGCCATCTTCACTGTCGCCTCTTTCAGCAATTGAACGGCGGACAACCACGCGCTGTCGATGAGTCGCCAGTTGCGGGAGTAGAACTCAGCGACTTCGTTTTCGTCATAGTCACGCTTCGGCAACAACTCTTTGACTGTGATGTGCCGCAAGGCCGCGTCAACATCGTCCCAACCTTTCCCTGACGTGAGCATTGTGTGAGCAACACGCTGACAGAGTTGCATGAAGGTCTCGGTCTTGATGAAATTCAAACCAGACTTCGTGGGCTTAAGCGGCAACAGCGCTTTGAAGAACTGCGACATTTTGCTTCCTCCTCTTGTTGTGCTCTTGCTCCGACTTCGTCGACCAACGAACGTTACCGGGCGCGTAGTGACCATCATTGTCGATGCGGTCGAGCGTGGTCCCTTTTGGGCGCGGACCTAACTCAGCAAAGAACTGCGCGAAGGACTCGAACAAAAAGTTGATGCCCCGCCCGCCGTAGTGTTTCCAGTTCTCAGAATTCGGATTATTGCAACGGTTCCTTGCCGACGCATACGAACGATATACGGATGTTTTCCGTGCCTGCCCATGTTTGAGGTTGGCGTTGTTGTGACCATGTATAAAGCGAAATTGTTCGCCCTTCGCAACACCTCTTGATTTCCAGTTCCGTGGCGCAACCAAGGTTGGTTGGCCGCATCCGCATTCACACAATTTGGTTTCCATCAGCATCTCCTTTTCTTTGATTTCCAAAGCCCGCATCTTCGCGGGAAGTTTTCTTTGAGTGATGCTCGTGGCACAAACCTTGAAGGTTGGTCAAATCGCAAAACATCCGATAATCCCCGCGATGCGGAATGATGTGGTCTGCGTCTGTTGATGGAGCAGTGCAACCTTCTTTCCACATGCAAATCGGGTCGCGCGCAAGAACCAGCGTTCGCAAGTTGCGCCACTGCGCGCGGTGGTACCACTTCTCCCAGGGCCGTCTCTCCCTCAAGAACGTAGCGTGCTCGGCTTGGTAGTTGCGATGCACCTCACAGTAGTCCTTGCCCTGTTCTGCAAGAGAACGGCAGGAAGGCGCAGCGCAAGGTTTTGTTCGCCACATAGTCGGTCTACCAGAGTCCCTGATTTATGTCGGCACGCCGGGCGTGCTCTTTGCCCGCGATGCCGCTCCCAGCATCGTCCCAGGCAGTGGCGTCTGCAGATTCGCCCGGCAAGTTACCGCCCCAATCCCCCAACTGGATGGGTCCGCGCGGTTGCTGACTTGCGTTGTGAAGACGGTATGTCGGCAGGGTTGCATAAACCATGTTCCGCTCACGCTCGTTCATTCTCTTACCGCTCTCGGGAAGAAGGTCGAGCAGGTTGTGATACGCCCCCACGGGAATCACGTTGCCCTTTGCATCGGTCTCCGTGTTGCGAACCTGCTCATAGATAGGAGGCTCACCGTCTTGAGTGCTCTTCTTCTCGATGATGCTGACGCAACGGGCACAACAAGGTCGGTCTTGCTCCAACTCGCGGCGCAGGTCGTACTTGCCGTAAGCGTAGAAGTTGCTCTGCCCACAAGCACACAGAAACACGTATCCACTTTCCTTGTTTGAGCCGTCGAGCAACCGATACCACGCCTTGCGTATCAGCGGATGCTGGCTGCCGGGTTCGTTCACTGGCGCATAGTCAATCGCGGGCAGGTGTTGTGCGAGAAGCCGTTCAGCGCCTCGGTTGGGGTTCGGGCGGGTCAGAAAGTCGACCGCCTTGTGTAAATTCTTATTGAGTGACTCGGTGAAGGCCATTACTTTTTCTCCTTGGGACTTTGATAAACCGCTTTCGTAAAATCGTTGTCGAGCGTGATGATGCCACGGTAGTTGTAGACGCTCTCAGCAGGTGCGGTCTCCATGCGCTCCCACCCGCAAAGCGCTGCCTGAACGCAATCTATTTTCTGGTGCTTATTTGGCTTCTCGGGAACAATCGCGTCATACTTTCCTGACCGCTCAAGAATCACGTTGCCGAGCATCCACTTCACAACCGGATTGTCCAAGTGCCAGAGTTGCCCTGAGAGAACGGCGGTCTTGAACGCAACAGCGAGCGGTGTGAGCACGCTTGGCATCTGACTTACTTCCACGCACTCAATTGATGTGTCCTCGGAAAAGGCGGCCATGAACGGACGAGAGTGCCACTTGTCGTAGCCGATGCTCCTGATGTTGAAGACGGGGAAACCGCTCGGCTCTTGCTTGGCGGCTATGATCTCAAGTAGATCTTTCTTGAGTTGGCGTGGATCGTTCATATCGCCGTCGCAAGTTTTTATCCAGCCGTCTCGAACCCATTGCTCGACAGGGACGCCCCAGTCCTTTTGCCGTTGAGCGACGTTCGCCGATGGCATCCAGAACTCAGAGATCAAAACCTTCACGCTCAACACTTCACCGCTCGCCAGCACCGCCTTCGGATAGAGCAATGAGAAAGCGCACAGATCTGAAACCTCACCGTAATCGAATCCTCCGAATGAAGGCTTGCCTGCGTTGTGCTCCAGAAAATGCGCGTAGAGTTCTCTTGGGGTTGCGTGCGGGAAGTCTGGGTATCCACGACAAGCATCAACCTTGCTGAACAGGAAGGTGGAGTTGTTCCGTCTTAATTCCGTCCAGCGGTTGCACTGATAACGCAAGAAGGACGAGAGGGAACTCGGGTCGGCTTCAGTCTCTCGGAACTGGCGCTGGAGTGATTCCAACGTGAGTCCCTGACCCAGCGACGGATTCGCCTTAATCCACAGCGATGTGTCTCTGTAATCATCCTGCGGCTCAAGTTCCCACACGCAACAAAACACATCTTCGGCGACGATGACTCGCTGGAGAATCTTCTTGACCATCTCAAACTTTTCCCAGCCGAACCCACGCTGCGCTCCACCAGCCGTAGAAATTGCCATCGTCAGCGGGTGCCGACGCGAGACCATTCCGCTAGTGAGTTTTGCCCACTGCTCGCGTCCGGCAGCGGCAGCATCCCACTCGTGGATTTCATCAGCAAGTAACGCTGCGGGGCGCAGCCCGTCCAACGAAGCAACTTCACTCGCGAGTGGCTGGAAGGTCGAATCTGAATCTTCGATGGCGAGGCTGGAGCGGTACGACGTGACATACTGCTTCAACTCCGGGTTCATCTTCACGAGCCGCTTTGCGTCCTTGAAAATGATCGAGGCTTGTTCGAGCGTTGTGGCAGCGCTGTACACCTGGCTTTGTTCTTCGCCATCGCACATCTCCAAGAACAAGCCGATGCCCGCATTCAAACTTGACTTGCCATTCTGCCGGGCAACCCACGTCCAGCATTCGAGGAAACGCCTGAGCCCGGACGGGCGTCGAAAACCGAAGAGGTTCACGAGCACGAACAACTGCCAATCGAAAGCCGGGCGGTTGAGGAACACTGCGAACCACGTCGCAATCTGCCGGGCTTGAAGGACGTCGTAGAAGAACCCCTTCTCCGCTCCGTGCTCAAGGTCATCCAAGAACCGGGCGCAGGAGCGCTTGTGCAGATCACAGGCGGGGATCGTTCCCTGCGCCACGCGCTGGGCGTAATCGCGGGCGCGGGAAGATGGGTCCGCTGGCGACCAGTCGAACAGTCCGCCTTCATCGAGCATCAGAGTCTGTTTCGGTACCAGCCGGGCGGCGAAGGTAGCGCGGGCGCGGGCTGTGGCGGCCAAGAAATCAGCGAGACTTATGTGGTCAGCTTTTTCCTCAATAAGCAACTCTTGCTTATCCTGGATAAGCAACGCGGGCTTTCTGCGCGAAAACTCCGCTTCGATTTCCTTAACGCGCAGGCGCGCGGCTTCCTTGCGGTCACCCGCAGCGTGGTATAAATCAGCGCGTGCCTGAATAAGCTCACGCAGAAGTGCCCCATCAGACTTGAGCAAAACAGGACGCAACTCCTCGACCAACTTATTCCATGCATTTCTGGCAGCGCGGGGCAGACCGGGCGGACGGAGGGGCACGCCTGGGCCTTCTGTGGCCTCCTGCGCCCTGCGGCGGCGCGCGGCGGCGCGATTGCCCGCCTGCTCCAATTCCTGCGCTGTTTTTCGCTTCATAAGAACGCCTGCAAAGTCATACGGAACAAAACGTTAGTGGGCCTTAATGCTCATGGCTGGTATGGATTCGCGCGGGAACCTATACCAATCTCGCCAGATATATACCAACATCGAAATTCTGTGTGGATTTCCGGCGCGCGCACCGCGACAGGATCGAAAATTGAAAAAGTAGACCCCCTCGGTCTCTTTTTCGTGCGGCAAACACAAGAGATATGTTCCTCGCAGCATCCATGAGCAGGTTTTGTTGACGAACAACCTTCGTGCACTCATACAGATACAGCGCTCGATTTCTTGCTGCAGCAACACGACAAAGCCCGGCTCCAACGATGTGGGTCGCTGGAGCCGGGTTATCCTGAACGGGCAAGGTTCGAGGAATCTTGGTATTGATGATTGAAGGATTGTTTTCCATTGACCTGTGCCCGTTCCACTATCCCCGCCCAACTGTGACGGCTCTGTTGCGCCCCAGGCGCGGGTGAGCCGCTGAGGATTCGGCAACGCCGGGCGGCCAAGGTCAGGTTGCGATGCTTGCAGGAGGCGTCGACGCCGGGGCGCTGTTGGGCCTGTTGGCCCGCTTCATCGCCTCATTGGGTCATCGGATGACTTGTTGCTTATTTGGATCGTGTGTGGCAGTGAGCTTTGTTACTGGTGTTGGGTCTACCGTGCCTGCCGTTCCTACCTTCGGTCTGGGTGACGATCCGGCATTCGCGCCAAGGTTTCCTCTAACGTCGGCAATGCCAAGTCCACTATCCGAACACGGGAAAAATTGAGCACCTGACGTTCGGCTTCATCCCTGCTTTCGAACAGGAAGCACGTCTCGGGGGAGTCCTTTGGAATAAGCAGCCAGCGGCCCGCGCCGACGATCCGGGCGGACGGGGCTGTCCGCTTGGCGCGCTCCAAGAAAGGCTCGAAGGCGTTTACCTGTTCGGTTTGTGGACGGGCAGAAATCACGGCTATTACGTCTGGTAGATGTTAGGTCAATTTCCGTTCTTGCTGTTGGCAGCGGCGGGTCCCAGTCGACGTCAGCCGGGTCAACGTCCTCTGGAAACCACATTTTCCCTTTTACCCATGTCAGTCTCTGGCTCATTGTTCCTCCAAGAAATCTTCGATACTTTCCTCGCTGCACTTTGGCAGCTTCTGCCATTGCGCTTTATGCTCTGCTGTCTGGCGGGCAATACTGGCTTCCTGTTGCGCGCGATACACGGGATCGTGTTTCATGCGCCAATCACCGCTGTCTAAACACTCCTGTTTTGCTATCGCCATTGCCGTGACTGATTGCTGAAGGAAAAGTCGCCACGGACTGACCTTGGTCAAGCCGCTGAAACCTTGGTCACGGTCGCGGAACTTTCTGACCGCTTTTTTCAGATACTCGAAGCCGTGCGGTTCTTTGCTGGCCAATGCCTTCAGTTCTCCTTGCTCGTTGTCGCTGGGGATTCCCATCAGGTCTGTGGTTGTTGGGAGAAGAATCCATCCCTCCCATCCGGCGAGTTCGGAAAACGAACTCGCGAGGACGGTTGGATGGATGGTTGGAGTGTCGGTACACCGGACGGTTGTGTCTCTTCCTACGTGAGACTCCTGCTCCCGAATTTGAGACTTCGGCTTTTGAGTTTGAGACTCCTGCTCCCGAGTTTGAGAGTCCTGTGAGGCATGAGTTTGAGACTCCTGCTCCGGGTTTGAGACTCCTGCTCCGGCACTGAAGGCGTCCACATCCAGAGACCTGATGGCGGTTCCCCGCTCACCGTGTAGACCACTTTTGTCGTTCAGCAGGCGCAACGCCCGAAGGTCAGCCAACAGGCGGAATATTGTGCCGCGCGACCAGTCGAAGTGCTCTGACATGGTTTTGACGCTCGGATATACCCGTGTACCGTCGCCGTCCGCATAGGTTGCAAGCCAGTTGGCTAATGATTGACGATTGCGGGCAACATGCCTCCACTCTCTACCCTCCTTCGGAAGGCGATAAGCTTCCAGCGGGAATTCCCGTATGTCACGGACGCAATGAACTGACCTCGCCCTTTGTTCCGTCACGGACGACCAGCTTTCTTGGCGCGCTCGATGACCTCACAAACAACGGGTTTAATCTCGACGGCATTTTCACCAATTACCTCGCCAAGAGTCTGGCCTTTATCCTTGATGTTTCTATTGCGAAGAAGATGGCACGCGTAAAGCTGTTCGAGAACGTCGCGCGTGTCTTCCTCCGACCAGTCCTGAACGAACATCGTCCGGCGCGCGGTCTGCACGAGGTTGTTGCGGTACAGCAGTTCGGTTTGTGGATTGGCCTTGGTCATTTTTCAAAAAGAGCCTTTTGAAAATCTATCGCCGGGAAACGCTGAGAACGTCTCCCGGCGACGAAGGCTCTATCGCTGACCAAGGCAATAGAAATCGGTGAAGAAAAAGTGTGAGTGCGTTGGTCATTGCACGAGCCTTCTCACTCCCCGAAGGCTGTGACGCGCCCTTCGGGGCTTATTAAAGGGTCTTTCCCTGTGACCGGGTGTGCCGTTTTCTGTGTTTGCTAACAAAGGACGGGAGTTAGGCAACTCAGAACCCGTTGGGGTTAGCACGACTGGATTCGCTAACCCCAACGGGCGTATAATAGTGCTCATCGTGTTCTCATCAACATCATTCACGCGCCTGGAGCGGGATCGTGCGGTAGCCGCAGGTCAATCGCGCTCGGATGCTAAGGTCGCAGCAGCACGGCGCAACGGCAAGGAGAGCAAGAACGGCGGTCGCCCGCCAACCCGCACTCTGGCGGAGCGGTTGCTGGGGCGCACATTGCGGAAGGCGTCAGAGAGGGTGGGATTTGGGCAGGCGTTCGAACAACTACTTGCTGCAGAGCGCCAGGACTTACTGAGATTCTTCGGCGTGCATTCTGAACACGCGCGCGTGCCTGTAATGCTCAAGCCCACACGTATTACAAATCAGTGGCGTCCACCGCTCAAGGGGCGCGCCCGAGATCGTGCCTTGAATCCTACCGTGTCGGTGTTGCACAGCAAGGCATGGCGTCAGCAAACTCGCCGACAGCCTCGCGAGATTCGGTATCTCATCCGCAAACTGAAGCTTGCGGCCAGCCAGTTCGTCCCGCCAGCGTCGTAACACGGCCCGGCTACCTCGACGCCGTAAGGCGTCCGACTGAAGTTTCCTGATCCACAAAGTTTGAGTTCCTGAAAAGGAAACAGGGCGCGTGCGCCATTCCAAGTGGAACGCAGCGCCCCAGTCGAACTCTCCAGCGGAGCGTTCGATGAATCCGGCACCAGCCACGCCCGAGTTGCTACCCTTCCCGCCCCACGATACCCTTGGTCCGCGACGAATTGTACGGCGGAGAGGACCTTCCTTGAGCCGTCGAATTGGACAAGCTGGCAACGTGTTTCAAACCGCACGAACAACTTGGGACCCGAACGCATCGGCCTTTGGTCGCTATTGGATAGACGCGCCTGACGGTCGAAAACGCAAGACGGTTTCACTCGGCACTTGTCGGACCCGCAGTGTTGCAAGGCAGAAGCTCCGTGAGCACATCGCGGTCACAGGTGTTAACGACGTACAAACCTTCAATCAAAATACCGCTCCAGCCTTAACCTTCAAGGAGCAGGCTCATACGTGGATGGCATCTCTTCGGACCCGGCGTCGGCGTCCGCTGAAGCCAGCCACACTCTTAAACTGGCAGAACCATTTGGACAAGTGGATACTGCCGACTCTTGGCGACATGCCTCTCTCGGAAGTCGGGAACACCGCCCTGCGCGGTCTCATCGACAAGATGATGGAAGCTGGCCTTGGGCCAAAAACAGTTCAGAACTACTCCGGCGTGGTGAAGCTGGTCGTGGCTTCCGCTGTAGACCACGAAGGAGAACCCATCTTCCCGCGAAAGTGGAACGCGGAGTTTGTCGGACTTCCAATTATCAAGAAGAACGACCAGCACCGTCCCACATTCGAGGCATCCAAAGTGTCCACCATCGTCTCAAGCGCTCGGAAGCATTACCGGGTGGTCTTCACCACGCTTGCAGGCTCAGGCTTGCGGGCAGGAGAACTCATCGGGCTGAAGGTGGGGGAAGATCTTTCCGCTGATTGCCGGACACTGAACGTGCGGCGGTCGGTGTGGAATGGGAAAGAGCAAGCACCCAAGACGGAAAACGCAGTCCGTGTCGTCGACCTACCAGAATCACTGGCGGCACTCCTGCGAAAGCACATCGCGGGAAGATCGTCCGGGTACGTGTTCACCACACGGAAGGGGCGGCCCCTCTCGCAGCGAAATCTGCTTCGGGTCTTGCACGCCTTGGCAGGGAAGACCGGGCTCCATGCTTTTCGTCGATTCCGCACTTCGGTTCTGCGGAAGGCGGGCGTGCCGGACGACCTGATCCAATTGTGGCTAGGACACGCAGGGCGGTCGGTCACTGATGACTACGCTCGGCAGCTTCGTGAGGACGTTCCATTCCGTCAGGAATGGGCCGCCCGCGTGGGCCTTGGATTTGAGTTGGGCTATGTTGGGCTACAAAACGAGTCGCCGACTGCCTTGAAGCAAGCGGCGTAAACCTAACACGGAACGGGTTTTAGAATGGTGCGCCCTGAGAGATTCGAACTCCCGACCTTCTGGTTCGTAGCCAGACGCTCTATCCAGCTGAGCTAAGGGCGCAGGATTACGTAGGCAGGAAATCTTGCTGACAAATTATAACGGAAGTCGCCTCTTGCTGCGAACCGGTGGAGAACGACTCGCGGCTCATTCGATTCTCGGTCCTGAGCCCAACCAAGTTTGCGCAAAACCCCCTCCATCTAAGGGGTTCGACCTAGCACGCAGCCGGCAAAAATAAATCCCTATGGAAAACCGCGTTCCACAGGCTCTTCGGCCTGTTCGTTGCTTACTTCTGCGGCCCGAAGTAAATCTTTCCCGCATCAGAGCAATTACTACAAACTCTCTTGTGTGTCGCGTCTGTGTTTTGTGTAGCTTAGAGACGGCACACCATGTGCTTACAGAAAGTGTAGACGAAGTGGCGCGCAACGGGGCGTTCCAAGAAGGACTTCGGCCAGAGGTTTTCTTGGGCGCCCCTTGCATTTAGAGCGCCTCCCGCCCTCCCCCTGATCCCCCATTCAAACTAGGCCAGCGTCAATCTTTCTCGCACATCCACGCCTGCCTGCCGCAACAGTCGAGCCACTGCTTCCGCCTTCATACGCGAAGCATCGAACTCCACCCGCACTGTCCGCTCCTGCTCGTTGAACTGCACGCTCCGGACACCGTAGACCTCGCGCATGCTATCGATTGCCCGCAAAGCATGCTCGCCCGGCGCCGCGCCATATCGAAAAACAACGTCCAGATAAGTCATGGGATAATCCTTTGCGCTGAAGATTCACGGCCCGGACTCTATTCCCGGACTGAATCCAATATAAAGCATTGCCCATCGAAGAAGTCACGGCCGCCTGAATGTCCCTCAAACCGCCAAGTTCTTCGCCCACGCTCGAACGCGACCCCGTTTGCGGAATGAGCGTGAATCCAGCAACTACCAAACATGTCCAGCAGCACGCCGGAAAAGACTTTTATTTCTGCTGCGCCTCGTGCGCGGAAAAATTCAAATCCGAGCCGGACAAATTCCTCGCTGCGCCCGCGCGTTCTTCCGGGCCGGCGACGGTTGGCGCCCCAAAACCGGCGACGGGCCTGATTCAATCGCACCCTCCAGACGCTCCATTTTCTCGACGCACATCACCCAGCAGCACAGCCTATGTCTGTCCCATGTGCCCCGAGGTTCGCCAAAACAAGCCTGGTGCGTGTCCATCCTGCGGCATGGCTCTCGAACCGGAAGTTCCACTCGCCTCTTCTCGCACCGAATACACCTGCCCCATGCACCCGGAAATCGTTCGCCCCGCGCCGGGTTCGTGCCCGATCTGCGGTATGGCACTTGAACCGCGCAGAATCACTGCGGTGCCCGAAGAAAATCCCGAGCTCCGCGACATGACCCGGCGCTTCTGGATCAGCCTCGTACTGACCGTGCCGCTGATGGCCATCGCGATGACAGGCATGTTCTGGCGCGGCGCGCTCACAATGGGTACCGTCGTACTCCACCTCCATATTGCCCAACTCGAGTTCCTTCTCGCCTCACCGGTCGTGCTCTGGGGAGGATGGCCATTCTTCCAACGCTTCTGGACTTCGCTTCTTAATCGCAGCCCGAACATGTTCACGCTGATCGGCATGGGCACCGGCGTCGCCTACGCATACAGCGTCGTTGCCACGGTCGCACCGCAGATATTTCCGGAATCCCTGCGCCCGATGGGCGGCGGCTATCCCAACGTCTACTTCGAGGCCGCCGCCGCTATCACCACGTTGGTCTTGCTCGGACAAGTCATGGAACTTCGCGCCCGCAGCCGAACCAGCGCTGCCATCCGTGCCCTGCTCGACCTCAGCCCCAAGACCGCTCACTTGCTCAACTCCGATGGCAGCGAGAAAGATATTCCTCTCGACCAAGTGAAGCCCGGCGACCGCCTGCGCGTGCGCCCTGGCGAAAAAGTTCCGGTCGATGGCGTCCTGCTGGAAGGCCGCAGCACCATCGACGAATCGATGATCACTGGCGAATCCATCCCTGTCGAGAAGGCTCCAGACAACAAAGTCATCGGGGCAACCATCAACGGCACCGGTTCGTTCGTGATGCGCGCCGAGCGCGTGGGCAGCGAAACCTTGCTCGCTCAAATCGTACAAATGGTCGGCCAGGCCCAACGCAGTCGCGCCCCCATCCAGCGCCTCGCTGATCGTGTCGCGAAATGGTTCGTCCCCATCGTCGTAGCAATCGCGGTAATCACATTCCTCGCGTGGCTCTTCCTCGGCCCACAACCGCGCTTCGCCCATGCATTAGTAAACGCTGTCGCGGTTCTGATAATTGCCTGCCCCTGCGCGCTCGGACTTGCCACTCCGATGGCAATCATGGTCGGCGTAGGCCGCGGCGCCCGCGCCGGCGTCCTCGTTAAGAATGCCGAGGCTCTCGAGATTCTGGAAAAAGTCGACACCCTCGTCGTCGACAAAACCGGAACACTCACCGAAGGCAAGCCCCGGCTCTTGGGAACCACAATCTCGAATGATGACCGTGGCGAATATCTCCGGCTCGCCGCCAGTCTGGAACAGGCGAGTGAACATCCACTGGCACGAGCCATCGTAGAGGGAGCCAGCAAACAGGGATTGCACCTCTCACAACCGACCGAGTTCGAGAGTATCGCGGGGAAGGGGATTACCGGCCTGGTCGATGGCAAGCGGGTCGCTGTTGGCAACTCCGCTTTGATGAACGACCTTGGAGCCTTCGCCGCCGCAAACGTGGCAGTCCATGAAGGGAATCCCATCGCGGGATCGAGCCTCTACGTCGCCGTCGAGGGCAAGTATGTTGGGGACTTCGCGGTCGCGGATCCACTCAAGGATTCAACGCCCGATGCGATTCGTGCCCTCATGAAGCAGGGAATTCGAATCGTGATGCTGACCGGCGACAACAAGTTCATTGCCGCATCGGTCGCATCGGCGTTAGGCATCGAGGAATTCGAAGCTGAAATCTTGCCCAGCCAAAAATTAGAAGTCGTCCGCAAACTACAGGGGCAGGGAAGAGTTGTCGCCATGGCCGGGGATGGCATCAATGACGCCCCCGCTTTGGCGCAAGCCAACGTCGGCATTGCCATGGGCACCGGCACCGACGTTGCCATGGAAAGCGGCGGCGTCACTTTAGTGAAAGGCGATCTCACCGGAATCCTGCGCGCCCGCAAGCTAAGCCAAGCCACCATGCGCAACATCCGCCAGAATCTATTCTTTGCTTTTGTCTACAACGCAGTTGGGGTGCCCCTTGCCGCGGGAGTTCTCTATCCGTTCTTCGGCCTGCTGCTCAGCCCAATCTTCGCCGCCGCCGCCATGAGCTTCAGTTCGGTATCGGTGATCACGAACGCATTACGCCTGCGAAACGTAAAACTTTGAGGTTACTGCGGGATCGTGTGGGTCGGACACTCTTGTCCGACGCTCTTGACTTTGCATTTCGTTTGTTGTCAGAGCGATTCGCGAGCAGAACGAAATACATCGTTCGCCAATGCTTGTTGCGACGTGCACGAATGCTCGCGCAATCGTGGAAGAGCGGCGCTTCAGCGCCGCGTAAAGCGTGGAAAAAATAACCGGGCTTTAGCCCCCGCGTGCCGAACTCCTATAGTTTTCCGAGGTAATCAATAATCTCCGGCTCAGTCCAATCCACCGCCCCAATAAACTTCCGGCGCATCACCCCATCGCGGTCGATGATGTAGGTCTCGGGAAACTTGGTCGTGCCGTAAAGACTATTGCTCTTCTGGTCCGGATCACGCACCGAGAGCAGACTGACATTGTGGTCTCGCAGGAATCGTCTGTAGTTGCCCTCATCGGCGTCGACGCTCACCGCCAGCACCGTCACGCCCTTCGACTGCATGCGTTGTTGCATTTGCACCAGCGATGGCATCTCTTCGATGCAGGGCGGGCACCACGTCGCCCAGAAATTTAGTACCAGAACCTTTCCCTTGAATTGGCTCAGCGTTACCGCACGATCGGAATCCTTCACCGTGAAATCCGGAGCGGCCGTGCCAATCCGCGGTGGCCGCGATCCGCTGTAGCAGCCGGAAAGCATCAGCAGCGCCGCCAGCAGAACATAGACGGGGACAACAGCGCCCGCAAAACGAAGTATACGTCTCACACCGCTATAATAATGGATTCGGCGTAGCGTGACGCAGGAAACCACCGTCATCGAATGCACTTCCGTTTCATCACATCTACCCCGCTGGATATTCTTCGCGGCAGTGGGACGTTTGCTGGCATCAGCACGCTGGCAAAGTTCCTGCGGATCGCTGGCCAAACCGTGGAGTTGGCCACGCCCACCTTTCGCTTGCCTGTCCACACGATGGAGCGGCTGGTCTTCAACGAAATGCTTCGCCTCTCTCCCCGAACCGGCAGCTCCATCACCGTAGGCTTCGACATGGACGGATACACCCTGGCGGGAACGGGCCGGGGACTGCATGTTGCGTCGATCAAGGGAGTCATCGCCGACGAAATGCGATTCGAAGCCGGTCTTACGAAGGCCACCATGCGACTGCAGGCGCTCTGCGAGAGGCGGCATGTCCGGCGCGCGGACCTTGTGATCGCCACCAGTCGTTACTCTGCGGATCGAATTCAGGAGTTCTATGGAATCTCGAACCCGCCACGCGTCGTACCTGAACTCATAGATCTATCCGCCTGGCGCAGGTTGCTCCAAACCAACCCGGCTCCGCCTGCCGGACATAAGTTTGTCGTGCTCGCGGTTTGCCGCTTCTATCCCCGTAAACGGCTCCACATCCTTCTCGGCGCCGCCGATCGCTTGCGTTCCAAAATACCGGAGCTGGAGGTGCGCATCGTGGGCAACGGTCCAGAAGCTCCCCGGCTCAAATCCATCTGTCGGCGGAAGGGCCTGCAGGGCATCGTGACCTGGCTTGGCAATGTCTCCCAAGCCGAACTTGCGCAGGAATACGCTGGCTGCCAGGTTTTTTGTCTGCCCAGCGTCCAGGAGGGGTTCGGTATCGTTTTCTTGGAAGCCATGGCCAGCGCCAAGCCGGTCGTAGCGGCTCGTGCGGGCGCCGCACCCGAGGTCGTAAAGCATGGCATTCTCGTTGACCCCGACGACAAAGAATCCCTGGCCGGCGGAATCATGCGCCTGTATGCGGACCCAACGCTGCGAGCGGCGCTCGCTGTCAAAGGATCGGAATGGGTTCAGCAGTTCGACGCCCCGCTGGTTGCTGATTCGTTCAAGCGGGAGGTGGAACTCGCTACTAACAATCGAGCAACGGCCTGCACTGCTTGAACTCCGGAACTCACATTTACTCGGCGAAGAATCGCAAGTATTCTGAGGAGGGACGTTCACTGGCAACTGACAACTGACAACTGACAACCAGCAATTGCTTCTATGGTTTATCTCACGCGCAAAGCCGAATTCTCCGCATCGCACCTCTACCACAATCCGGCATTCACCCCGGAAGAGAACCGCCGCGTCTTTGGCAAGTGCAACAACCCGCACGGCCACGGTCACAACTACACTCTGGAAGTCACCGTGAAAGGCGAGGTCGATCCCCGCTCCGGCTTTGTCGTTGACCTCAAGCAACTCAAGGAAGTCATGCATCGCGAAGTCCTCGACGCCATGGATCACCGCTTTCTGAATAAAGAAGTTCCGGAATTCCGCGATCAAATTCCCACCACGGAAAACATCGCCATCGCCATCTGGCAGCGCCTCGTCACAAAACTGGATCGTGCCCAACTCCACCGCGTACGCGTCTACGAAACCCCTGATCTTTTTGTAGATTTTTACGGTGAAGCATGAGGCGAGTTAAGTCCAAGTTCAGCGCTGCGGTTCCTCTCTGCGCCCTTTCTTCGCGACCTCCGCGGTTAAAAGCTTTTGAATTTCCCTCCCAAGAGCCGCGCAGATGAAAGCCCACCTCTCCCGCCGCTACCTCTTCTCCGCCTCACACCGCCTGCACACCGAAGCCATGTCCCCGGAAGAAAACAAAGCCACCTACGGCAAATGCAACAACCCCTACGGCCACGGCCACAACTACACCGTCGAAGTAACCGTCAGCGACCAGGTTGACGCCCAAACCGGCATGGTCTGCAACCTCGCCGATCTCGACACTTTCATGGAAAGGGAAGTCCTCGCCCGCTTCGGACACGAGAACCTGAATACGCTGCCGGAATTCGCTCAACAAGTACCCACCACCGAAAACCTCTGCATCCGGATATACGAAATAGTGCAGCGCGGCTTCCCTAAAGCGCATCTTGAAAGAGTAAGGCTGGAAGAGACAATGATGAATTCGTTCGAATATCGTGGTTGAAAGAATTCGATTTTGATCTTCAATTACAAAATTACCAAATTACCCAATTACTCAATGCCATGAAGCCCACAACCGAACCCTCCACCATCACCAGCGCCAGCTTCGAAGACCTCATCCAGGAAATGCTCGTCCGCCTTGGCGAAGATCCACAACGCGAAGGCCTCCAACTCACTCCGCAACGCGTGCGCAAGTCTCTGCAGTTCCTTACTCGCGGCTACACCGAAGATCCCGATACGCTCCTCAAAGGCGCGCTCTTCACCGTCACCTACGACGAAATGGTAATCGTGAAGGACATTGAAATGTTCAGCCTTTGCGAGCACCATCTCTTGCCTTTCTTCGGAAAAGTGCACGTCGCCTACATCCCGAATGGCAAAGTAATCGGCCTCAGCAAAGTCCCCCGCCTGATCGAACTTTTCTCCCGCCGCCTGCAAATCCAGGAGCGTCTCACCACGCAAATCGCCGAAACCATTCAGCGCGTCATCGAGCCGCAAGGCGTAGCCGTAGTCATCGAGGCCCGCCACTTATGCATGATGATGCGCGGCGTCGAGAAACAACACTCCGCCGCCGTCACCTCCTCGATGCTGGGCTGCTTCCGCAACGAGCAAGAAACGCGCCAGGAGTTCCTCTCGTTAATCCGTCAGCGCCCAAACGGAGTCTAGCGGCCACCACAAATCGTGTGGGTCGGACACTCCTGTCCGACGCCTTTGACCTTGCTTTTGATTTTCGTGACAGATCTGAAATTTGTGGGGTGCTCCACTTTTTTGGTAGTGGTGCAGTTTGCTTGTCATCCTGAGCAAGCGTTCTTTGCGCAGCGAAGGATCTGGGCGAGCCGCGCGATGCGTCGCGCTCTTTGCGACGCAATAATCGCGCGTTTGGCTCGCTTCCTTATCAAACTGCACACTCCCCACTCCTCGCGTCTTTTGCGAGAAGTGGGGCTTTTCGATACGCTAGCAAGGAACTAACGCGGAGCCATACGCTTGTCACCATCCACAAAAACCTCGGCCCAACCACTGCGCAATCAAGCCGCCCTCATCACCGGCGCAACCCGCGGCATCGGCCTCGCCATCGCCCATGCCCTGGCCGCCCAGGGCTGCAATCTGATCCTCACCGGCCGCGACGAAAAAGCCCTCAACCGCATCAGCAGGGAACTGGCCTCAGCGAAAATTAGAACTCTCGCCCACCCTTGCGACCTTCGCGACCCAAAATCCATCGCCGCTCTCTTCCGCGCCATCCGCCGCCAATTCGCCACCCTGGACATTCTCATTAACAACGCCGGCATCGCCCACGCCAATCTCACCGTCGACAAATTGCCCGCGACAATCTGGAAAGACGTGATCGACACCAATCTGACCGGAACATTTCTGGTCACGCAGGCCGCTCTGCCTATGATGAAAAGCGGCGGCACCATCGTAAACAATCTCTCCATCGTGGCCAATCGTGTCTTTGCCGGATCGGCCGCCTACGTTGCTTCAAAACACGGTGCGCTCGGCCTCACCAATACCCTGCGCGAAGAACTTCGTCCCAAAGGAATCCGCGTGATCGCCCTGATGCCCGGCGCCACTAATACCGACATCTGGAATAGTTTCTGGCCGCAAGCCCCGCGAAAAAAGATGATGTCCGCCGCCACCATTGCAACCGCAGTCGTCAACGCAATCCTTCTGCCGCCAAACGCCACCGTCGAAACCATTGAAATCCTTCCTACCACCGGCCTCCTCTAGCTTTACCCCGTGTTCCCCCGTGCTCTCTAGGGTAAAGGTTTTTTGACTCCAGCCCACAATCACAGTTACCATTGCGCTCGCCCATCAGCCACAAATTGGAGGAACTATGAGCAAAACCCCGTTTCTAGCCGCAGCCCTGTTTGCCATCGCGATCGCCGCCATTCCTACTCACGCCCAGGACACCAAAAAAGAAGCCGCCGTAAAACCGCCCGACCCAGAATCAAAAGTCGTCCTCGATTCCTGGAACGACATCGGCCGCAAACTCATCGCCATGGCCGAAGATTTTCCCGAGGACAAATACGACTACAAGCCCACGCCCGCCCAGCGCAGCTTTGCCGAGCAACTGCTTCACGCCGCCAACGCAAATTATTTTTTCACCGATCCCGCTACAGGTAAGCCCATGCCTAAGGAAGAAGATCCCAAGCGCTCGGACTTCAAAACCAAGGCTGACGTTGTAGCGTTCGTGAAGAAAGCCTTCGCCGACGGCGCCGCCGCCATCAAGGCCAAAGGCGATAAAGGGATGTCGGATCTACTGGTCGATCCTTTCGCTCACCAACAGGTGCGCGTCTCCGACATGGCGTACGGTCTTATCGAGCACTCCGGGGAACACTACGGACAACTCGTCGGCTACTACCGCATGGCTGGCCTGGTCCCGCCCGAGTCCCGTCCAAAAAAGTAACTTGCGCACAAACAAACTTTGTCATCCTGAGGCCCGCGTTCTTTGCGGGCCGAAGGACCTCAATCTCCACGATTGCGCCCTTTCACCCCTCACCCCACCGCATACGGATACCGCATCCTCCGCTCCCCAAAAACCTTCACCAGCAAGGCCCCCGCAGCAAATCCTCCGACATGCGCCCAGAAGGCAATCCCTCCCATGTTTTGTTTGTGGACGGCCAACGCCGTCTGAGTCCCGCTCAGAAAATTGAGCACAAACCAATAACCCAAGACGATCCACGCAGGTATCCAAAGAAAAACAAAAATGAGCTCAAAGAACCACGTCAGCACGCGCGCTCTCGGATACAAAACAAAGTAAGCACCAAGCACGCCGGCAATCGCGCCACTCGCCCCAACCGCAGGCACGGTCGAGTGCAAGTTGGACCCGGCCTGCGTAAGCATCGCAATCACACCGGTAAGAAGATAAAACGTGAGATACCTGAAATGTCCCAGATAATCTTCCACGTTGTCTCCGAAGATGTAGAGATAAAGCATGTTGCCGATCACGTGCATCCACGAGCCATGCAGGAAAAGGGAAGTGAAGAAGGGAACCACGACCACCAGCAATGGATACGTCGGCGAGCCCGCCAGCAACGCTGACAAATGCGACGGCACCACCCCAAACTCTCCGATCAGCACGCTCAGGCTGCGCCGGTCCAGCGACGCCTCAAAGAAAAAGATAAACAGATTCAGCCCAATCAAAAAATAGTTCACCCACGGCGTGCTGTACCGTACTTGATCGTCGCGCAGAGGAAGCATGGGAATTTAGTGATTAAGCCATCGGGCCATTGAGCCATTGAAAGCCGGCTTTCTATCGCTCAATCGCTCGACCAGTAATTACTCAATTTACCCGATCTGTTAACTTAGTGATGGAACAATCGCGCCATTGAGAAGTTGAAAAAGAATCCTGCGCCTATAATTTCAGTGCCCAATCGCGAGATCGCTCGATCACTAAATCACTCAATTCCCCCATGAATGGCGTCATCATCATCGACAAACCCGCCGGATGCACCTCGCACGATGTGGTCAACCGCATGCGCCGTATTCTGGGCCAGCGCTCCGTCGGTCATCTCGGGACCCTCGACCCCCTCGCTACCGGCGTTCTCCCCCTCGTCACTGGAGGCCTCACCCGTCTTGCCCAGTTCTATACCAGCTCAGAGAAAACCTACGAAGGCACGATCCGCTTCGGCTTCGCCACCAACACCTATGATGCTGATGGCGAACCCACCAGCGAGTCCCGTGCAGTGAATCTAAGTCTCGAAGATCTCCAACAACACTCGACCAGATTCGCGGGCCTGATCGAGCAAGTCCCTCCCCCATTTTCCGCCAAAAAAATTCACGGCGTGCCCGCCTACAAACTCGCGCGCAAACAACAAGAAGTAATCTTGAAACCGGTTCAAGTAGAAATAAAAGAATTCACAATCCTCTCCGTCGACGCCGACCGCGCCACCTTCCGCGCCCGCGTAGCCTCCGGCACCTACATGCGCTCCGTCGCCCACGAACTAGGCCAGCAACTAGGCTGCGGAGCCCACCTCGAATCTCTCCGTCGCACCTCCGTCGCCGAATTCGATATCGCCCAGTCTCACACCCTCGAACAAGTCGAAGCTCACCTAAACCTTTGTCATTCCGAACCGGGCGGAACACCCGGTGAGGAACCTGTTGTTTCCCACCACGAAGTCATCGAATCCCTGTTCATCCACCCTCGCCAACTCCTCCCCCAATTCCCCTCCGTCACCGCCGACGAACCCACCGCCGCCCGCATCCGCAACGGACGCCCCATCAACCTCCCCGAACTCTCCCGCGCCCGCCAGGTCAAAGTCTTCGCCGGACAACGCACCCTCCTCGCCATCGCCACCCGCGTCGCCGGCACGTTATTCCACCCAAAGATTGTGCTAGCTTCGGAGTCTCAGGCGCTTGCGCGAAACAAGTCGGGAAGGAAAGAGCCTGACTTAATGGGTGGAACCCATGAGACGTAATTCGAGTGAGCGGGGTCGCCCAATTCTCGTTTTTCCCCGCAAGGCAAAAATCGAGATTCCAGAGGCGCCCGCATCTTTTTCAAGCGCATCTTCTTCAGGCGCGTCGCCCAGGATCTAGTGCGCGGCGTGTGCCTTGGAGTCTTTTGGAGGTGGTTGCATGAGCCGAGGCAGTTTTGGCTCGGAATGCAGCGGCGCATTCATCTGACCGCCCCACAACTCCAGTTTGCAGTCGGGGACATTCTCACCACGCGCACACTTGGCTATCATCTTGGCAGCTTCTTCATCATGTTTGGGCTTGATGCGTTTGGGCGTCATCCAGGAGGCAAGGCCTGGAGGAGTCAGGTTGGGAGTTGGGTTCACACCAGTGGCCATGAGGCCAAGCCACGTTGAGGTCCCGTAGCGAACGTCGATTTTGTTGGCACCCATTTTGTGGCAGCTCGTACATGCGCTGGCGGCAGCGCCAGTGACCCTGTACACTTTGCCATTCCAGTCATCGAAGTCGTCTCCCGGGAACCAGTAATTCAGTCTGTGGATTTTTTCCGGCAGGACTTTGACCTGAGTCAGGTAGGGGGTGCGCAAGAGGCCAGTATCATGGCACGAAGCGCATTCCTCTTCCGCTGCGTCGTGTGGCGACATCCAAAAATTCGTTTTGTCCAGCTCTGGGGGAGGAACATTGGTACCATCAATTTCGCCGAGGTGCTGGTAGAAGCAAGTCGCGCCGTTCTCATAATTCGTCTGGATCACAGCGATGTCATCAAATTTATTGCTTGTGGGATCGGTCACATCCTTCTTGCGGCACAGCCAGACGATTGCGATGTTGTCGTTGGGGGGGTCTAATTTTTGTACTTTCAGCCGACTGCCATTGCGGCAACGGGCGGAAGTCAAATAAGGTGGTTTCTTGCAGGTTTCCCCCGTGGTTGCATCCATCGGAATCTCGGTGCCATCGTTACAGTTGAATCCTTCGACTGCGGCTCCCACTTCCTTGTTGCATTTCCTCGCGTAGGAAGCGTTATCCTCTGCTTGAGCTGAAATGCCAGCCAACATGCACAAGGTCAGCAGGAGCACTATGGGCTTCGAACGGTCGAGCGGCACGCACCCACAGGCTGACAACGGCCGACGACCTTGTGAGGCCAACCGCGCCCGTGCGATCCGGCAGCCAAAGGAAACTCCGTGATGCCTGAGCCTGTCAAGCACCTTTGCATCAGCGTGGGTCTTTGTATTGGTTTCGGGCATGTCATTCCCCTTTCACTCTTGACCGTTTAGGGCTAGCGAACCGTCGCCCATTTTCGTTTGTAACCATTAAGGCCCGCGAGAGCCACCAACCACCTGCGCAGGGCAATCCCATTTCCAGTCCGCGCGGGATGAAGCGACCCTCGGGACCGTTCATCTCTCGGGCATGTGCGAGCCTGAACCAAGAGCCCCACCCTGCCGGCACTAAGGATGGGGCAGACCTAGCTGAGCAGGGCAGCTGTAACGTCGACAGGCAGGTCGCCTATGGGGCACTCCTCCAATCGTTTCATGCAGCGCGAAGCGCCTTTTTGCCGGAGACAATGTCCTTTACAGCGCCTCTGAAGCCGACTAACTGCTGTTCATAAAACTCGTCAATGAACTCAAGAAGTCTGAGCGCAATCTTCTCGATTAACTTTTCCTGGATCGCTTCTTGCATCTTGATCATCATGTATTTGTCGCCGACAAACTCATATGTGTCATACGAGCTCGTTAGCGCCGTGCTGGCATAGGTGACGCAGAGCGCCTTTGCGTCTGTGTTTTCCATGTGAAGTGCGTATTTGATAACTCGGGTGGAAATGTTGGTCTCATTATAGGCGGTAATCACGCCAAAGTACTTGAAGTCGCGTTTTTGCTTTGAGTATTTTGCGATCTCGCCCCCCGATGCTTTCAGCGCACCAAGGACCGCATCCTTTAGCTGAGCGACATTCTTGATATTCAGGATCTTCTCGACCACCTCTGGATCTACCTTGAGGCTAAAGTCGCTCTTAATCATAAGTGTCATCTTGCTGGGACTGGAACGTAAAGAACGGAAATGGAAAACGCACGAATCCAGTTACCCAAGCATCCATGTTCTTTATGGCTTCAGAAACCTGAATTCCGGATTCGATCGCGGCGTTTGCAATGGTTTGCTGCACCATGTTGGTGCAAACGGCCATGATCATCGAGCATTTTTCGTAGTCCTTTGGGTATGACCATTGTCTTGTAACACGGCAGCAACTAGTACACTCGGGCACAGATATTGTGCCTAAGTCGACTGTATGTCAAGAAGTATTTGTGGGCTGGCCAAGCCTTTCTCATCAGTCCCATTCACTTTCTCTTCTGTCCGATCGTCACACCTTATCGCTTCACGCTTGCCTTGAGTCCAGGTTTGTGATGTCGGTATCGCACAAGTAAGAAGGAGGTTATGTGTGCACCGGTACTGTTCGCGGTTTTCGAAATGTCCGTTTCAGGTCCATGGCAGGGAACTGCGGCCCACGAGGTCGGCATTTGACTATCGCTAGGACCAGTGCTAAGTTTCCCGAGTCTAGACCTTTCCCCGCTGCAATCCTCGCGCCCCCGAAAGCCGGGCTCTCAGGATGTCACTCAGAAAGATCTCGTAAGCACGACTTGGACGCACGTCAGGGCCCCTGCCGTTGATCTACCTGAAGGAGGTCTCCCATGACCAGCCAGCGTTCCCTAAGAATCAAGACCAGTATTATCGGCGCCTTCGTTCTATTCCTCGCCGCTCTCACGGTCGTGATCGGCATCGCCGCCCAGGCCCAGCAGGCGGACAGCCAGCCGTCCGCGAAGTCCTCCGCGACGCCCGCAACTGAGAGCCGGCTCCAGACGAAGCAGCATGACCCCCGCATCCCGGCCACGAATTCTCTATCCTTCCTGCCGGCGGTTCCCTACGACACTGGCGGAGATGAAGCTACCTCGGTGGCAGTCGCGGATGTAAACGGGGACGGCAAACCCGACATCATCGTGGCCAATATATGCGCCAAGAGCACCCGAGCCCAGTGTGGTTTGACGAAGGGCTCGGTGGCCATATTCTTGGGCAACGGGGATGGAACCTTCCTCCCCGCGGTAAACTACGGCTCCAGCGGAGTAGAAGATTTGTCAGTAGCTGTAGCCGATTTCAATGGCGATGGCAAACTCGACTTGGTTGTGACCAACGCGTACGGCTGCCTCAACAATAAGTGTCCCCACGGCTCGGTGGATGTGCGATTGGGAAACGGGGACGGAACCTTCCAACCTTCGGTGGCCTACGACTCTGGCGGGGCCGGCGCCTGGTCCGTCGCAGTTGCAGATGTGAATGGGGACGGCAAGCTGGACCTGGTAGTGGCGAACGCGTACGACTCGACGGTTTCCGTGCTCTTGGGCAAGGGTGACGGAACCTTTTCGGGGGCGGTGGTTTATAACCCGGGCGGGCTGGGTCCCGTGTCAGTAGCGGTCGCAGACGTGAACGGCGACGGCAAGCTGGACCTTGTGCTGGGGAACGAGTGCGCCGGCAGCAGTTGTCTTCAAAACGGGGGAGTGGGCGTCCTGTTGGGCAACGGCGACGGAACCTTTCTGCCGGCTGTCAGCTATAGCTCGGGTGGGTCTCAGTCGACCTCGGTAGCGGTTGCGGATGTAAACGGGGACGGCAAGCCCGACATTGTGGTCGTGAATTATTACCCCAGCGACACCGTTGGCGTGCTATTGGGCAACGGAGACGGAACTTTTCAATCGGCGGTAGTCTACGACTCGGGCGGGCAACAACCTTACTCCGTGGCCGTGGCAGATGTTGATTTAGACGGCAAACCCGATCTGCTGGTGGCAAACATTGCCTACGACGTTGGTATTCTCCTCGGCAACGGCGACGGGACTTTTCAATCGGCTCTGGACTTTCAGCCGGGGGGAGTTTATCCGCAATCAATTGTAGCCGCCGATTTGAACGGCGACGGCAAACCGGACTTGGTGGTAGCGACCAACTATACATACGGAAGCAACGAGGATGGTGGGATAGGAGTGCTGCTGAACAATACGACTGTGGTTCAATCCACCACTTCCACCACCCTCACCTCCAGCCTGAACCCCTCCACTCACGGCCAATCCATAACCTGGACGGCAACCGTAACCACCTCGGGCTCCATCGCTCCCACGGGAACAGTCAACTTCAAGCGTGGTCCTGACGGCATGGGTACCGGCACGCTCAACGCCAGCGGAGTGGCCACCTTCACCACTTCAATCCTGAAAGCCGGTCCGTACAAAATCACGGCAGTCTACAAAGGGGACGCATCGAATCTCTCCAGCACGTCCACCGTCCTGCACCAGGGAGTAAAGCGGTAACCGTCATGCGGCAGATATCGGCAGCCCGTGATTGTCAGTCTTAAGAGTCTGTGTCGAGAACTTGCCCAGGTAAGCGGAGAGGCTTCCATCAGCTTTCCTGGCAAAGACGCAGCCATCTTGCCAAATGCCGTCATCGGCCCGGTGAGGACCGGGAGGATCTCCCTGATTACAGTGCACGTTGTGCACGCCATTTCCGCCGCCCGTATAAGGCTCGCCGAAAGCGAACACTTTGGTCGAGCCTTTCACCAGGGCAATCAGCGCTTCTCCCGCCTCGTTGCCCGTCACGTTGGTCCAGGTCTGCCCGGCAAGCGCCTTCTGCAGAATCAAGCTGCGCCCGTAATCCATCGCCCCCGAGTTGGCGTTGGCGTCCAAGCGGTGCCACCCGTCGGCCAACCCCGAGATGGAGGCGAACAGGTTCAGGTCGAGATTGTCGAGCACCTGAAACTGAAATTGCCCATTGGGCTCGTTCACATCCGCTGCCGCTTGATACTTCGTACCGCCCGCGTTGATGCTAAGGTCAACGTGAAACCATTGCCCCTGTTCGGTAATGTAGCTCGCGTACTCTCCGACCACAACCCCATAGGACGCCAGCATAGCTCCTCCGGTCGGCGTGAAACGATTCCGCAACAAGCGGGGCGCAATGTCCGATAACAGGTATTATGTAAAGTGAGCTGATTACCTTTGGCTGCGCGAGCGTTTGTTGGTGTTGCTCTTACTGACAACCGGCAACTGGCAACCGGCAACTGCCTACATCTTATACTTCCCCAAATCGTCGTCGTTCAGCCCTTCCAAATATTTTCGCAACTCCTCGGCGGTTACTCGGTCCGACATGTTCGCCGCCTGCTTCGAGTTCTTCAGCACCAGCTCATCCACAAAGATCGGACAATCCACTCGCAACGCCAGCGCTAGCGCATCCGACGGACGCGAATCGACACTCACAATCTCCCCGCCACGCTCCAACCAGATCACCGCAAAAAAAGTGTCCTCACGCAACTCGGTCACCACAACCTTATGTACGTGCGTCTCTAAGCCGGTCAGCACATTCTTGATCAAATCATGCGTCATCGGACGCGGCGTCGACACCTTCTCCATCTCCAGCGCAATCGCATTCGCCTCATAAACCCCCACCCAAATCGGCAGCACCGCCTCCCCCGCCACATCCTTCAAAATCACAATCGGCATATTGCTAACCGGATCCATCAAAAGGCCGCGGATGGTCATTTCTACTTCCATGGGAGACTCCTTCGACTGCTGCCCGCACTGCGCTGCTGTCTTCGCTTTTTATACCACCAATTCGCCCAGGAGGGAGTTGGGAAAGCTGGCGGTGGCCCTCACTGGGACGTAGCTTCCTATCTTTATTTCGGGAGCGGAGGAGTCGGGGGCGGTGAAGTTCAGGGTTTTGTTTTGGCTCGTGCGGCCCATCCATTGGGCGCGGGCTTCGTTGCGACCTTCAACCATTACTTCGCAGATTGTTCCTATGTATTTCTTGTAGCTTGCAGTTTGTATGGCTCGCTGATGCAGATTTACAACTTCGAGGCGGCGGATTTTCTCTTCGTCCGGGATCGCATCTTCGAGCGCGAGCGACGGAGTATTCGGCCGGGGCGAGTATTTGAAGGCGAACACTGCGTCATAGCCGACTTCGTCAAGAAGCGACAAAGTTTCGGCGAAGTCTTCTTCGGTCTCTCCGGGAAAGCCGACGATGATGTCGCTGGTGATGCTGATGTCGCGCTTCGCTGAATTCATCCAGGAGATGCGCTCGAGATATTGTTCACGATTGTAGAGACGCTGCATGGCGGTCAGCACGCGGTCCGATCCGCTCTGCACCGGCAGATGCACGTGGTCGCACAACGTGGGCACGGCGTCGATGGCGTCGATGATGTCGCGGCCGAAGTCGCGGGGATGCGAGGTGGTAAACCGTACTCTGCGAATTCCCGGCACTTCGCCCACGGCTGCCAGCAATTCGGCGAAGGTCTGCTTCCCTGCCGGATCCTTATAGGAATTCACGTTCTGGCCGAGCAACTGAATTTCCGTGTAGCCGAGATCGGCCATCTGGCGGGCTTCGGCGAGCACCGACTCCGAAGTGCGGCTGCGTTCTTTGCCGCGCGTGAATGGCACCACGCAGTAGGAACAAAACTTGTCGCAGCCTTCGATGATAGTGATGTATCCGCGATGCGGATTGGTGCGGGCGGTGAATTCGGTCTCGAAACATTCGTCGGTTTCGCGATCGTCGAGGCCGGTGATGCGGACCAGGGTTCCTGTCGTTCCTCGCACCGAACTCGCTTGGTGTGACGAGGCGTCATCCCGAAGCCCCGCATCTTCACCAGCGGGGCGAGGGATCTCCCCCGCTTCCAATTCCGCCAGCATCTTTGGCAGATTGCGGTAGCTGGCCGATCCGCACACGAGCGACACCCAGGGCGCGCGCTCGAAAATCTTTTCACCCTCTTGCTGGGCGACGCAGCCCAGCACACCAAACTTCTTGCCCTGCTTCTGATACTTCTTGTAATCGTTAAGCCGGTTGAAAACCTTCTGCTCCGCCTTGTCCCGTATGGAGCAGGTGTTGTACAGCACCAGCCCGGCCTCTTCCACCGTCTGCACCTGCCGGTACCCCTCATGCTCCAGCGTGCCAATGACCTTTTCCGAGTCATGCACATTCATCTGGCAGCCAAAGGTTTCGAGGTAGAAGGTCTTTTGGGGGTCGGCGGACATAGATGAAGTCAGTATAACGCGGGAGGCGATAGAGATGAGTTAAAGCGCTTGCCCCCGCGCAACTTGACTGGACAGAAGGAAGGTCTTTGGATAACGGCCGTCGCCGCAGCGTTTGAGCGACCCGAACTCCTTGTACCACGGCCCTTCAGGAACTTCCAGCTTTGATTCCATCCAAAGGCGCAGCTGGTTCAGATCATTGAGGTTGATGTTGCGATCGTGCATGCGCTCGACCAGATGGTCACGAATGGCGGCGGGGAGCCCTGACCATTTCTCGATCTGCAGCATCACTCACTCGCCAAAGACGAAGCGGCCCAGTTGGTTGCCCAACTGTTTGACCTGTTCCGGATCATCGGCAGCGCGGAAGCGTTCGGCCAATTGAAAGAATGCTTTTTCTTTCTGTTGGCGGGCTTCGATTCCCTGCTCGATCAGTTCTACCAGAACCCGGTTATCGCTGAGGTCGCGTTCCCTCGCCAGGGTTTCAACCTGCTTGGTGATCTTGGGCCTCAAGGTTACGCTTCGCCGGCCATGCTTTGTGCGGGGTCGTCTCACCGGAGCCATGGGTAACACCAGCATACACCGTTCTGGTAAATCGGTTCGTAGTGCCCGCTTGTCTCGACGCTGCATAACATTCTTAGCTATCGCCTTGAGTCTCAGCCTTTTTTTGCTTAGCGACTCCTTTCATGAATCTCGACACTAGTGCGCCTGCGACATCGAATGCCTCCAGCATATACAGCCGCGCCCACAGGAAACCAAACAGGAACCCGCAAGATGGAAAGTATATGCAAATTGCAAGCGCGAGCACTTTGTGTGAGGGGGCTTCACCCATGCCCGCTGCAATATAAGTAGCTAAAGAGTCCAACTTACCTGGAATCTTGTAAAGCTGCGTAAGGCCTACTCCAACAATGATCTTTGTCAGCCAGTCGGCAACTTGCTCTAAGCTAGTGCTCGGGTGATATTGGCTCGCATCCAATTGATCGCTCGACAGCCGCGGTATGCCAAAGAGGAATCCAACAACAACTGCAATCAACCATGCGCCTCCAGCTGAGAGCAATGCCACGCCCGCAATTGTTATTGCCTTATCATCGAGCCACTGCACTGTGTACAACACGATGACGCACATGCCGAGCGCTGTAACAACTACCAGCCTAGCTAACCATGCGTCATGGTTCTTTTTTTGCTCGGCCAGCTTCGCGGACTCCGAGGGCTCCGTCTGATTCTCAGTTGGTCCTTTCTGCGGAGAGATAAGTACCGCGATCCCGACTACTACCATGATGACTACGGCTATTTCGGCGATCAGTGCAAGCTGCTCCATCCCCAAGTCATGCACTTTTTCTGCTCGAAATTGGAGAAACAGGGCACCGAAAAAGGCAACCACAAGTAATACAACGACAGCGATGACAACGAAGTTTTTGGTTTTCTTGCTGGCGGCACTATCTACTTGTTTGGATTCGTTCATCTAAATACCCCTTTCTTCATGGCAGGGTGACTTACGCCTCATGCTGGGATGGCCCACCTTTCGCGGGCGTCGATGTTATCTCCCGAGTATCCTGCGTGACGAACGCCGAAGGGGCCTTCTGGAAAGCCTGAATCCTACTCCGCAGACTTCGGTCACGCAAGAAACTTTATGCGGCCAGGTTGCTAGAGAAGCAGTTGCGACCGGGCTTGGCAGCCGCTCTTCCACGGTGCTATCAGCGTCCGAAGGATCCCCGGCCACGGCGTCCCTCAGGGGCTGAAGCCCACACCGTTTCTCTTGCGTAACGGCACGACTGATGTCGTGCCCTTCCCGAACCGTGCTTAACCTGCGATTTTCCGCAACCTCTGAAGTCGTCCCCTCCCGAGCCCTTCCCTCTCGAAACGTGGAATCCCAAACATTACGGCGCTCTCGGCTTACGCGGGCGGGGGCGCCCGCGCTACACGGGCAGGTCAGCCGCGTTGGGGGCAGACGGCGCAGCGGTGGCCTAGACTCTTGCTACGGCAGCGGCGCGGGTCGCCCTTGCGGAGGCGGACGGCCAGGCAGGAATCCAGGAGGCACCAGGCTTCGCGATATTTTTCGAACATGGCGCGGGACTGGCGGCGGGTGTGGGGATAGAAGCGGACACCTTTGCGCTGTCCGATGGCCTGGATGGGGATGATGTACCAGATGTTTTCGGGGACGACGTAGGCGACGAAGAAGTCGATTTCCTTGCTGGTGTAGACCTTGCCGTTGGCTCCGGTAGTTTTGACGCGGTAGCGGGTCTCGGCGTAGCGGGTGGCGGACTTGACCTGGACGCGGAGAAGACCGTGATTGAGTTCGACGATGGAGTCGTAGCGGTTACTGTCTCCCCATGGGAGGGAAACGCTGAAGCCGAGAGCGGTGGCGCGGGCGAGGAAGGCGGCTTCGGCGGCTTCTCCGAGGCGTTTGCGGGTGGGCTCGGCGGAGGCTTGGAGGGTGATTTCTTCTTGAGGCGCTGGGCGCGGCTGCGAATTGTGGGGTGCGTTCTGCATAAATAGAAAGCGCAGCCGGAGGGCTGCGCCTGGGATGCTCCTTTTGTGAGGGCGAGGAAACCAAGGTCCCTCGTTGCGCTCGGGGTGACAAAGGTTGTTGCCGGAATGGCAACCGTTACTGCTCCAAACCAGAAGCTTCTGGGCCAGAAACACGAACGGCGCAGGACCCCGGAGGGCTGCGCCGCTGTTTTGACTCTATAATTCTATTATATCACGCTGCAAAGGGGTCAACCGTCACGTTAGCCAAGTTTATTTCTCCCAGCGAATCAACGTGATAGCAGGAAAAGGGCGAGTTTGGGGGCTTGACAAGAATTTTTGAAATCGGCGGAATGCACTGGCCTTAGGGCAGAATTGCCAACCACTGGCTGCGGAGTCGCTATAGGGATCCTTCGGCCCGCAAAAACCGCGGGCCTCTGGATGACAAGGTCGTTGGAATCGCGGAGAACGCGGCGAACTGCCGCGGAGGCCGCCGAGAACATCACGGCTAGCTTTTGGCTTTGACTAAGTCCAGGAATGCTTGATGAATCCGCGTGTCTTCGCTGAGTTCGGGGTGGAAGGTGGCGGCCATGGCACTTCCCTGCCGGACAGCGACGGGATCGGTCCCTTCGGTTGCAATGACTTCGACATTGGGGCCGACGCGAGAAATTTTCGGAGCGCGAATGAAGACCATCTCGAGGGGAGAGGCGCCGAGCTTGCCTTCGCGGATGGAGCTGTCGAGCTGGCGTCCGTAGGCATTGCGGCGGATGGAGATGTCGAGGGCGCCGAGGCCGGCTTGCTGAGGATTTTCTACTTCTGTGGCGAGCAGGATGGCTCCGGCACAGGTACCGAAGGTCGGTTTGAGGCGCACAAACTGCTTGAGCTTTTCGAATCCTTCTTCACCCAGCAATTTCAGGAAGGTGCCGCTCTCGCCGCCGGGGATGACGAGGCCGTCGATCTCATCGAGCTGCCCGGGCTTTTTTACGAGCACAACTTTGGCGCCGAGTTCTTCCAGCCGGCGGCGGTGGGCGTCGAAATCGCCTTGCAGGGCCAAGACTCCGATCGTCATGGTGCATTGATTTTACCCGACGGGTTCATGGATGGAGGCCTTATTGCCGTCGAGAATCCGGCGGCACCAGGTTATTTGCCCGGTAGTACACAACGAGCTGGCCGTAGTGTTCGCCGCTGTGCTCGATGGCGAACATCCAGATGCTGGAGTTGTGAGCCAGCCGGTTCCCAAAGAATTTTGATGTATTGTCCAGCCCTGCGTCGCCCTGCTGTTGAATCACTTTCGCTCCGTCCGCGACGGCCTCCTGCACAAACTTCACCACGTCGGCCTTGGTCTTGAAAGCTTCACGCGGAGGATTGTCACCCTCGCCGAAGTCGGGCCCTAGATTGGATCCGGCAACCCTGCGAATCAGGACAAAATCCAGTGCCGCGGCGTGCAGAAGATTTAGCGCAAAGGTGCGCTGATCTTTTTGCAGTTTGTAGTCATACTTGTCTTCGGGAAAATCCTGGGCCATGGCAATGAGCTTGTTGCCGATGTCGTTCCAGCGTTCCAGGGTCTCGTCGGCTCGCGACTTCGCAGGTCGCGGCGCTTGATCGGGCGATTGGGCCTGAGTGTGGAGACTGGATCCGACGACGGCGAGTAGAGTGAGTGCAACGAACGCAAGCGACGAACGCCTTGAGGAACGCTTCATCGTAAATTCTCCTTCCGATGTGAATTAGACGCAGCAGGAGCAGCATCGAGAGCAAGCGCCGGCGTTTATTGGAATTGGGTGATCAAGCCGTGGGACGTCAAGCCAATGGTAGTATTTTGTGGAAAAACCTTCCCATCTGCCGTAAATGCGACCGGAGGTGCAATGTGGCAAGCGCATCGATTCCGAAAAACAGCAACGAAGAAACGCAGTCGGCGCGAATCGCGATTGTTGAGCAGCACGTTCGTCTGGAGAACGAGCATGACCTTGAAGGCGTTCTCCGAACCTTCGGCGAAACAGCACGGTACGACGACGAGGCGTGGGGCGAACACTATCAGGGCGGCGACCAGGTCCGCCTTTTTTATGAGCAGCTGATGCGGGCGCTGCCAGATTTAAAAATCGAAATACGGCGCCGGCATGTCACTGATGATGCCGTTGTGCTTGAGGTCATGATTCGCGGTACCCATCTCGGGAAGTGGCGTGGTCTTCCGGCGACGGGACGGCGAGTCGAGATCCCGCTGTGCGGGGTGTACACCTTCGATTCAGAGGATCGGCTGGCTGGAGAAAAAATCTATTACGACCGCGGCACGGTATTGAGACAACTCGGAGTGTTCCATGAGCCGCAGAGCTTAGTGGGCCGAGCCTGTATCATGGCGACTCATCCGGTGACGATGGTCCGGGCGCTGACGAGGATGGTATTGCGGAAATGAGATGCGGCGGCTGGCTGCTTACCTGGCGCCGAACGCCGCTTTCACAATCAAGGGCGCCAAATCATCTAACGCTTCAGCCACCGATTCCGTTACGGGAAGCGGCATGCTGTCGAAGTGACACACGGTACCGAGCATTTGTCCCTGGGAACCGAATAGTGGAATGCCGTAGTAACACTGAACGTTCCGTCGCTTCGGATGCTCCGCAACCCGTTTGTCCAGCAAGGATTGCTCAATGTTGAAACGCTCGCGGGAGCGGTGGACATACATGCAATAAGATCCTGTAATCGGCTGGTTGGCGCAGTTGGTGATGTTCAAATTCTCTTTGTCGATCAAACAGACATTGCGCAGCATTTCCCCTTCGAAGGCGAAAATGGCCGTGTAGCGGTACGGCACTCTGTCGTTGAGCCAGCGCATCGCAGTGTTGAGGCCGCCAGCTTCCAGGGCTGAGGTAAATTGTTCCGCGATACCGGTCATGACGGAGACTGCCATAATGTCGAGGGACTTCAATTATAGAGCATAGATGGCCGCGGAGGCCTGTCCCGGCAGAGCCTACTTACGATGCCGAACGCATTGAAAGCGCTCGAGGCCGTCCGGCCCGCCACACGTTTATACTTTCTCCATGTCCCTTGCCAAGCAACTGCTCCTTAGCGATGTCCGTCCTTTCTTGTTCTCCCGAATTGGTACCGTTTCCCAAATATTTATGACCACACAGCTCGTTTCGCGAGCAGGTGCCCATAAAATGTTGGACGGTGGACGATTCGTTTAGGAGGGTATTGCCAGTGGGTACTGGACGACGTCTGCCAAATGTCGAGTGGTTTTGCAGCCACTAGGGTTCGACTCCCTTACCCTCCTCGGGTCACTCGATACGAAAGTTGCTTGACAATCCAACTGCCCCATTTATCATAGTAAGTGTTTGGCGGACGTCGTCTATGTATCTCGAAGCCCCGAGTGATACTCGGGGCTTTGGCTTTTTGGAAACTTTACTCTGTCCCTACATTTCCACGGTTACTTTATTGGCGACGTATCTCGATTTGCGGCGTCCACTTGTTATTAGGCTCGCAGGTAAGGGTCTTAATTGTGCCCGCGCTGTCCTCAAAAATAAAAGCGGACCCGCTCATACCCCTAAAGTTTCCATAGGATTTCGGGACAGTGCATCGGGCCTTTGCTATTGGTATGTCTTGAGGGTCCGCTTTCAGGGTCCAGGCTCCAAGAAAGAAGGCGAGAGCCGCTAGCGTGACCACACCCAGTCTTTTCATATTGGTACCTCAGGGTGAGATTTTCGTCCGACACACTATCTCGCTACGTGGACCTCTCGTCAAGAAAAACCGGGGATAGACGGGTGTACTGCACGGGACTGACCCCAATTTCTAGGCAGCAAAACTAGGTGAACGTCCCGTCTGTCCCCACGTTTCCGCCACATTTCCGCACCTAATTTAGCTGCGCTCTGCGTAACCTGCAGGCTCCGCAAGTGGAAGCCGGGCCTTTCTAAAGCGCGCTGGGCCTACTATCCACGACACGGGACCGAGAACGATTTCCTGAATCCGGCAATAGATGTATATGCATCTATTGAACCATGAGCAAGCCCGCAACGGTCGCTCTTTCCTGCATGTGCGCCAGTTTCCGCCGCGCCTCGCGCGTGCTGACCCAGCACTACGACACGACTCTCCGGCCACTCGGCCTGAGAGCCACGCAATTCACTCTCCTGCAAGCCTTGTCCCTCGCCGGAGAAGTTTCCCAGGGAACGCTCGGGGAGATTCTGGCCATCGATAGCACCACGCTCACCCGCACGCTCGCCATCATGGGGCGCCGAGGCTGGATCACCAGTCGATCCGGCAAGGACCGCCGGGAACGACGGCTCTCCTTGAGTGAGGCCGGCAAGGCCGAATACAAGCGCGCGCTTCCCTACTGGGAAAAAGTGCAGCGGGAGTTGCGTGCGCGGCTCGGGAACAAGCAGTGGAACAAACTTTTGAACCTAACCAACCAAGTGACCGCAGAGGTCACAGCATAAGGAGATTCGCCATGTCCAAATACGCCAAATTGAGTACCGGGCTGCTGGCAGCCTGGTTAGTGTTTTCCTTGTTCTCTTCCGCACTGCATCTCTACAGGAACGCTCCCAACACACCGCCGATCGCGTTCGGCATCGCCGTGGTGACGCCTATTGTGCTTTTCCTGGTTTGGTTTGCATCCTCGCCGGGATTCCGGCAGTTCGTTCTATCGCTGAGCCCGCGCACCCTCACACTGGTGCACAGCATGCGCATCGCCGGCATTGTGTTCCTCGTCCTCAGCGCCTATAAGATTCTGCCTGCGTTCTTCGCCTTGTCCGCCGGATGGGGCGACATCGCCATCGGCGTGACAGCACCGTTCGCGGCTCTCTCCCTGGCCAACCCGGCGCATCGCAAAAGCTTCATCTTGTGGCAGGTCCTGGGAATAGCCGACCTCGTCAATGCCCTAGCCTTGGGCACGCTCGCCGGGGTCATCGATCCGCACGGAATCCCCACCACAGCCATGACCGTGCTTCCCATGAGCTACATTCCGACGTTCGCCGTGCCAGTGTTTCTGATCCTTCACTTCATCAGTATCGCGCAGGCGCGCCGTTGGCCGACGACACATTTTGCTGCAACGGGCAATAGATTCCAAACCACGATGCCCCAAGGGTAAGAATGATCGATGGAGCCGTTTTAGCTGCAAGGTGGCCTTTTTGCAAGGTTGGGATACGGGTGCTCCCGGGCGATCGAGAAATTGAAAGACAAAAATTTCAAGTGACTAACAACCGGGAATCCCATCTTTTGCAAAGAACGCAAAGGGCGGGCCACCCGCGATTCGCGGCGTACCATCCGAAGTCGTTCTGAATGAGGTGGACGGCATGAAGTCCTCGTGCGCGGTGAACCTGCACAATGCAGTTACGGTGTCGCAACAGCGCCTGGGAAAACGTGTGGCCCAACTTAGTGCCGCACGAATGAATCAGGTATGCGCTGCTCTGCGCTTCTCTCTGGGTTGCGATTCGAACTAGTTACATTTGTCCCCGAATTTCCCCCCGGACCCTCAAAATCCCCGCCCAAGCGAAGCTTGGACAGGGCATCCTCAAGAGCGGAGACTCGGGCCAGTCTGGGCCAGCCCCCGACGGGCGGCCCGTCCAGTCTTGTTCGTTTTTCGGAATGATAACCAAGATAAGTGAATAATCTTGCATTCCCAAACCACTGAATTATATGGCGCCATCCGGAATTCGAAACAAACAAGAGATTTCAACGATCCGCTTTGTAGTCGGACGTAGAATACCGCACCTTTCGTCGCTAAAGACGATTACTCCCGGTCGGTGCCTTTTTTCTGGCAATATGGCAGCGTTTGTTCCGCCGAGCAAGAAAGGACTCCTAAGTGAATCAAAATGAATTAGTGGACAATCTCGTGTCGGCTCTGATCTCGAATCCCAACGTATTGCTGTACGCCCAGAACATTGCGACGGCAATCGTAAACGGTCCCAAGAACCACTGCGCTGCAACACTCAGTGCACTTCTTGTGTTTGCAGGCATTTATCCGAACGGAGGAGGAACAGGGAGTGGGGACCTGGAGCCGTGGGTACCCTCGTTAGCATATGATTTGGAAAACAGGCGAGGTTGGGAACGAATCGACGTTGGCGCCACGATCCAAAGTGGGGATGTCGGGGTGGTGCTTGTCAGCGCAGGTGTTCACCATATCTATCTCATCGTCGACGCGTCCGATCAAGCTCAGCCTTTGATCGCGGATAATCGGAGTTCAACCTTACATCCCCGAGCGGTTGGAGGTGATCAAAATCAGGGCTGGTCTCCCACTACCTATTTGTTGAGAGCTCCGCAGTCAAGCTGAGCGATTACACCTGCTATGCCACCGAGAGGCGCCGGGTGGCCCACTCAAGCCCCGGTTTTGGCTTGAGTGGGGATGTTCACAAGTCACAACGAACAAACTAGACTGTCCTCATGCCATGGGGGCTAACGCGTTTCATCACAGCGGGTAAAGTGAACAATATCCCATGCTGGCCTCTCGACTGAACGGGCTCAGCGTCGCCGCCTCCTGTATAGTGACTCAAACCCCGGAGGGACGATGCGTCACCGAATTCTGCACCTGATATGCCTCGTAACGTGCGTCGTAGTCCTTAGGACCGCCGCCCATTCCCAGCAAGCCCAGCAAAGCCATTGGGCCACACCCGACGACAAAACCGCGAAGTTCATGATCGACATGGAGCGCAAGTGGGCCGAAGGCGTTTGCGCAAATAATGGAGTTGTCTCTGAATTGTTGGCCGACGATTTCCAGGGCACCAGCACTCGCGGCGAGCGCTTCAACAAGGCGGACGAGCTGCGCGATGAAAAAGGCACACACTCGGCGCACGGCTGCGCACTCGACGATGCCAAGGTGCGCTTCTTTTCTTCTTCTGGTCAGGGCGAAGACGTGGCCATCATTTACGGCAGCGAGCACGCCATCGGCAAAGACAAAACGCATCCCGACGCGAAGCAGTGCCAGGTCTGGACCGATACCTGGCTGAAGCGCGACGGCAAGTGGCAGATCGCTGCCTCGCAGGACAACAAGGTCGATTGCAAGTAGCTAGAGAATGATCCTCTCATCGCCGACGCTAGACTCAAGAGCCACCCGTCCGGAGGTGTCCGTCTAAACATTTCCACACCTCCGTTGTGACATCTGACCTTGCGCTTCATATCAGATTCGGTCATCATTGCCGCAGCAGAAGCAGTAAGGAACCGTTCATTGAAAACCGAATAATAACGCGGCTAAGTCCTTCCCGTACAAGGTTTTGCCGTCCAAGTCGGCAGTTTTCAGTCGCGACAGAAATCGCGTCACTGATTCTAAATAACTTACGGGATGCCGATGCACCTAACCCCTTTGTCCGCAATATTTTACGGACAAGCCATGTAGAATCAATATTTTAGCCGGATCAGGCGCGGATCACTCCTCGCAAATCATTGATTCCAAGGATTTAAGCAGATTCGATCCGCAGATTTTTCTGATCCAGAATCGCGCTGCGGCAAGGCGGCTAGGGGTTCTCTGCAGCATCTCGTTGGGCCGATCGTTTCGAAATGAGTCGTCGAAGGATATAGCGGTGGCTCACTCAAGCCCGTTCAGTCGGTGGGTCGCCCGCTGCCCCACGTTGTGGCATAGTGCGTAAAGGCTCAACTTGCCTGATTCAGAGGCCGTTGTTGGGCCTCGCTGCTCACCCGTTCACCTCTTGGCGAAACCGCCGGCCAGTCTTCTCTCCATGCACCGGGAGCTGTGGCGTTCGCGTATCTGATGCGTACCGGCATCGCTGCAAGCCGCTCAGAAAGCCGAGATTCGCTGCGAATCGGCCACCAGTCGTACAAGAAGATCTCGAGAGGACGCCACATGGAAACCCAGCCGCCGATCGTAAGGCTTTCGCGAACGATCTCGCCAATACGGCTGCCCTTCATCAAAGCAGCTAGAAAATCGCCCAATGCAATCGCCGACGCTAAAGCAACGAGTCCGATCACAAGACTGGTCCGGCCCAGCCGGAACAATTCGCGCAGACGCCGCCCATATGCTTGTGCGCGTTGACTGAAGAACTCGTGGATCGCGTCGCGCAGCACGGCAGCCTCGTCGGGTAACCCCGCCTCCCGATCGAGATCAATCACCAGAGCAAGCGTTGCGTCCCGTGGCAACTCCTTGGCCCAACCTACAATGAACTCCTCAGCTTTGGGGTCCAGGTCCTTGTCGCGAAACGGAGAAGGGTCGATGGCATTGAATAGCTGCTTCAATTCGCCTACGTGCACCTCGATGACAGAGCACTTGGGAGGAATCGGGTCGCCGGCAGAGGCTTTGTCTTTAGTCCCGGAGGCATTCGTCATTACAATGGCTCGTCTTTACCAATGGCTCGTCTTTACCAATCTTCTTGAGAGACAGATTCCACCAGCTTGCACTCGAATGCTTTACCGGGAGAATTTCATGTCAGTGTAACTCAGACGCCCGCATCGAGATCGATACGAGCGCGACTGCCAGAGCTTCTCCGGTCCTCCCGCAACTTGTCCCTCTTCGAGCCGCTGCGCACAGTCTCATAGCCGTTTTTGGCGAAAGGCGGAGTTCCACCTACGATTAGGTGGTGGAAAATCACCATAGCGGAAGTAATCCAAGCGGTACGTGCGAAAGTAAAACCGTTTCAGGTGTAAGAGTTGGCGGGGACGACGGGACTCGAACCCGCGGCCTCTGCCGTGACAGGGCAGCGTTCTAACCAACTGAACTACGTCCCCACGTTTCTATACGGAATGCCGGACTGGTGGGCAGTGCAGGACTCGAACCTGCGACCTCCTGCTTGTAAGGCAGGCGCTCTAACCAACTGAGCTAACCGCCCCTCATACCTATTTGCGCGACCAGGCCCATTTGGCTTCGGTCAGAACAAGCGTCGCGCCAGGCAGAACTCGATTGAGGGGCATCCGCGCGAAACCGCGCTGCAGTGAGTATACGCGACTGGCGAAAAATCGGTCAACCGCGAGATCAAAGCGGTCACTTGTGCGCGAATCGGCCGCGCGAATTGCTAGCGAAGATGTGGAGCGGAATTGTGGACGCGGAATTTGCCTGCTTTGCCGCGGCCCGATGCCGCTACGGCCTCCGCTTGTGCGAATTGCTCTCAGCCCCTGCTAGACTGACGCGGTGCGCCGTCTGATCGTCAATGCAGATGACTTGGGCTTCACTGCCGGGGTCAATCGCGCCATCGTCGAAGCTCATACGCGCGGAATCGTAACCTCCTCCACCTTGATGGCCAATGGGCGCGCTTTCGAAGACGCCGTGCGTCTGGCCAAGACGGTTCCTCGTCTGAGCGTCGGCTGCCACGTCGTCCTGATTGACGGCGAACCGGTACTTGATTCGAAACTACTACCTTCCATCACTTCGGCGCATTCCGGCGGTGCTCGCTTCCGGGACAGTCTGAAATCCTTCGCCGCCCGTGCGCTCGCTGGCCGCCTCGATCCGGGCGAGATCGAAGCTGAGGCTGGCGCGCAGATTCGCAAGCTCCAATCGGCTGGCATCAGCGTTTCTCACGTGGATACGCACAAGCACACGCACTTGTTTCCAGCGGTGCTGCGGCCCCTGCTGCGCGCGGCCAGGGCCTGCGGCGTGCGCGCCATTCGCAATCCGCTCGGCCCGCTCAAACCGTTGAAGTCCGGTGAACTGTTGTCGCGCCCCAATCTCTGGACACGCTATGCCGAGGTAAGAATTCTCCGCACCCTGGCCGCCAAATTCCACGACGCGGCGAGACGCGAGGGCTTCATCACTCCCGACGGCACCCTTGGCATCGTCGCGACTGGTGCACTGGACGAAAAACTCTTCCGCGAGATCGCCGCAATAGTTCCCGAAGGCACGTGGGAATTCGTCTGCCACCCAGGCTATAACGATGATGATCTGAAATCGGCAAAGACCCGCCTGCGCGAATCGCGGGAGATCGAATTGCGCGTTTTGACCATGCCTGAGATACATCAGTTGCTGTTGAATCATGGAATTGAGTTGATTTCGTACCGCGATCTGATGCTGACCGAAACCGTGCCGTAGCATTTTCGGGGTACAATTCAAATCTCCAGCCTCGGCTAGGAGTACTTTCGTAACCTTAGGCAAACCCTGCCAGGAGGTTATGATTGCATTAGACCGAGCTTAGAAGATTCAAGCTGGGAGGCCTATATCATGTCTGCCTCTGGGGCAGCCCCGCGTGCAACATTGGACCTACGCCTACGTGTGTGGGGCATGGGCGCTGACAACCGGCCCTTCCATCAGAGTGCCACTGCCCAGAATGTCAGCATCACGGGAGCTTGCATTTGCGGCCTCGAGCATGAGCTGAAAGTGGGCGACGTCATCGGTGTTCAATTCGAGACCAAGAAAGCTCGCTGCAGAGTAGTGTGGGTGATGGAAGCCGGGGCATTAAAGAAGGTTCAGGTGGGGGTCCAGTTGGTGGCTGACCAGGAGTGCCCGTGGATTTCCCAGCTACCCGCAGAAGTGCGGTCTAATCAGCCGGTTCCCGTTCACGACAATCGCAGAAGGTTTCAACGTCACAAGATCTCGTTCCCTCTGGAATTCCGCGACGAGCGGGTGAACACCCCCATGCGGGTTAATGCCACCGACATCAGCGGGAATGGTTGTTATGTTGAGACCGCGATGCCGTTGACCCTCACGACCGTGCTGAAGGTGGAGTTCTGGATCGACCAGGAACGCATCACCGCCTCCGCCACGGTTCGCACGCGCGATCCCGGAGTTGGCATGGGCATCGAATTCACGGGTCTGCCGGACGACTCCAAGAAGCGATTCCAAGCCCATTTGGACAAGCTGGACCCTGGCATTGCTAAGCCGGGACCAAAAACCGACGAGTAAGTCCTCAGCACCGACTCGCTTTTTCCGCGCACCGCACCTGCTGTAGCCTGTAGAATCTGCATCCTCTATTGTTTCCGGCCATCGAATTACAGAACCTACGGAACGACCGGGAAAAGGCGGACTCTAGCGGAATGAAGATTGGGATCACCTGTTATCCCACCTACGGCGGCAGCGGCGTTGTGGCCACCGAACTCGGTCTGGAATTGGCTCAGCGCGGCCACGAGATTCATTTCATTTCCTACGCCCAGCCTATCCGGCTCCGCGGCGAGGAACCCAATATTCACTATCACGAAGTCGAAGTATCGCGATACCCGCTGTTCGACTATCCACCGTATGATCTGGCACTGGCCACGCGCATGGCCGAGGTCGCGCAGTTGTACGATCTCGATCTTCTGCACGTGCACTACGCGATCCCGCACTCGGTGAGCGCGCTGCTGGCGCGGCAAATGCTGGGGGATGGTCCTCGAGGACGCCGACTGCCCTTCGTCACGACCCTGCACGGCACCGACATTACGCTGGTCGGGATCGACCGCTCCTACCTGCCTATCACTCGCTATTCCATTAACCAGAGCGACGGCGTCACCGCCGTCTCCAACTACCTGCGCGACCGCACCATGCGTGTCCTCGATGTTAAAAAAGAAATCGAAGTGATCTACAACTCCGTCAACTGTGACGTGTATGTCCGGAACCACTCCGCCGAGCTTCGCGCCGAGTATGCGCCCAACGGCGAGCGCCTGCTGGTGCATCTTTCGAATTTTCGCCCGGTGAAGCGTCTCTCGGATGTGATCGAGATCTTCGATCGCGTGCGGAAGCAAATCCCGTCGAAACTGTTGCTGATCGGCGACGGTCCCGACCGTTCGGTGGCGGAGTGGCTGACGGTCCAAAAAGGAATCCATGAGGACGTTCTTTTCCTGGGCAAACAGGACCAGGTACAGGACAAGCTGGGCATCGCCGACATCCTGCTGATGCCGAGCGAGCTGGAATCCTTCGGCCTGGCGGCGCTGGAAGCGATGGCGTGTGAAGTCGTCCCGATTGCCACGCGCACGGGCGGCGTGCCGGAAGTGATTGAACATGGCAGCAGCGGATATCTGGCCGACGTGGGCGATGTGGATACGATGGCGCGCTACGCTGTTGAACTCCTGAACGACGAAAGCCAGCTGCGGGCTATGGGAAAGGCGGCTCGCGCCGTGGCTCAGTCTCGCTTCTGTTCCAGCAGGATCGTTCCTCAATACGAGGATTTCTACCGGCGCGTGGTCGAGCGCTCTTCGTAGAAACCCTCCGGGACCGCTCCCATCGCTTGGAGGAGTGGCAAGCGGATGCGCACCAGCGTTCCCTTCCCTTCATGGCTGTCAATCGTCATGCGCGCCGCGTCTCCATACAACACCTGGAGCCGCTCTGAGATGTTGGCCATGCCGATGCCGGCGCCTCGGGTGCTCGTTGACTCCACAAGTTGTGTAGCCGCCATGCCTACGCCATCGTCTTCCACTTCAATGACCAGCCCGGAGTCGGACAAGCGGCTGCGCAGGTAGATGCTGCCGCCTTCCACCATTGAGGAAAGTCCATGCTTGATCGAATTCTCCACCAGGGGCTGCAAGAGCATGCTGGGTACCATCACGTCGAGCGAGGCTGGGTCGAGTTCCTTTACCACGCGGAGTTTGTCGTTTCCGAAACGAACCACTTCAATGTCGAGATAGTTATCGATGAATTCCACCTCTTCCCGCAGGGGCACGAACGAGTCCGTGCTGTTGAGCAAGCGCCGCAGGATGGTGGCGAGTTTCGAAATCACGTCGCGCGCTTTATCCGGATCAAAGCGCACCAGGGAAGAAATCGAGTTCAGAGTGTTGAAGAGGAAATGAGGATTGATCTGGTTCTGCAGCGCTTCCATGCGGGCGTGCAGCAGCAACCGCTCCTGCTCCTCAAGCTTGATTTGAATGCGGACGCTGTTGAAGATCTTTAGCTCAATTCCGATGGCCATCGCCGAGGCCGCATAAATCGCTGCCTCGACCCACAGATTGCCGCTGTCCATGCTGAAAATGGAATGGGGGAAATATCGCGACAACTGGCTTTGCACGAAGCGCAACCCGATGATGGTGGTGAAGAACATAATCTGCCAGTCGAACAAGCGTGGTGTCGGCAGATTGCGGCGGATCAGGCGATAAATGCTGAGATCGATGAAGGGAGAAAACGACCAGATGTCATCCTTATCGAGCGCCATGGTGCGCAGTTGGCCGGCGATAAAACCGCAAAGCACGCCGAATGGCAGGGTCGCCCACTCCCCGTGCACCAGCGCGGGCAAGGCCATCAATATGCCTCCCAGCACGCCCGCCCAGCGGCCACCGATCGCTCCCAGCAAGAGCGCGGTCTCGAAACTTAGATCCCCGGCAATAAAGCTCCTGGCCGAAAACCGGATCCACACGCCGACCGTGATGGGCAACCCAAACCACAGCACCAGATAAATTTTCTGGCGCAGGGAACGCTCTTCGCGAAACAGGAGAGACTTAAACTCCACGGAACGCACCAGGCTGCTGGACACGGCCGCGGCCACACCCAACTTCACCAGCAGATTGATCCAGATCAGTCGCGGTTCCATGAAGTGTCGGGCGCTCACAATCGCCCGCGAGAAAACTGTAGCACGAAGCAGAGGGTCGGCCGGAACCAGAAAACGATTCCATCGATCGGAATCCGGCCAGACCCAAAAGTTCACGCAATCCGCCCTGCCTAAGGAGCCGGAGGCCTTGTCACACATATGTCTACGCCGCAGCCGATTTTCGCGGACTGGAGTGTCAGCGCTGCCCTTGCACGGGCGGGTACGCCCGCGCCAACACTCAGGGCGCGACCATGAAAGTGTATAATCGTGGCCACTTTGGCGGGACGAGCTCGGGGTAATTTCGCTGACGCGGGATCCCGGCAGAAACCTCCCTCCCAGATTCCGAGTACCCCAACCAGGAGATGACGTGGAGCACTCATTAAGCATGCGGTTAATACTTCCTTCCCGCCAAGCTGCGGTCGTCCGCGGCGCGGCAATTGTTCTTTTCTTGCTGACAGTGGCGTTCTCGGGCAAAGCGGCGTCTGCTCAGGCCGGATTCACAGGGATCTTTGGTGGCGGCCCGTTTTACAAGAACGCGGCCAACAATATCACCGAAATAGAGAACTCCGGCTTCACGGAAGCCATTGTCTGGAGCGTCGAGGTCAACAGCGTCGGCGACTTGAATTTCAATGGAGAGTTTCCCCTGACCTCCAACGGCGTTTACATCGGCGACCAGACCCATCCCGACTTTGCCGCAAACATGGCGCTGCTGAAACAAGGGACCGTAAAGAGAGTCACATTCAGCATTGGCTCCTCCAACTTCGGAGACTGGCAGGACATCACCAACCTGGTGAACTCGCAGGGGACCGGCTCGAACAGCATCCTTTACAAGGACTTTCAAGCTCTGAAAGCCGCCATCCCAGCTCTGGATGCCATCGACTTCGACGATGAGAACAGCTTCAATTCGCCCACCACGATCGCGTTTGGGGTGATGCTGGGCCAACTGGGTTATCACGTGGCGCCGGACGCCTTCGACAACAGCAGTTATTGGACGAATGTCGTCTCACAGATCAACATTCACCTTCCAGGCACAGTAGACGGCGTACACCTTCAAGCCTACGCCGGCGGCAGCGGAAATAACCCTTGCGTGGGATGGAATTTCGGCACTGTCCCCGTTTGGCCTGGCCTGTGGGATCTGAACGATACCCCGAGCCAGGTTCAGAGCATTATGACGGGCTGGCACAGCCAGTGCGGCATTACGGGCGGGTTCATGTGGCTCTATGACGACTTCGTCGGCAATGGTCTTGCGGCCCAATACGCCAGCGCGATCAACAATGCGGTTAGCAGCAGCGGCTTTACACTTTCGGGACCCAAGAACGTCTTCTTGAACCAAAGTTCGACAGCCAATGCGTTGATCACAATCACGGACTTTGGCGGTTTCAACGGCACGGTGACTCTGAGTCTGTCGAGTCTGCCGAAAGGCGTTAAAGCATCGGTCCAAGGGACGGGCAATAAACAGAAGGTTGTGTTCAAAGCCGGTCCTTCTGCCAGTACTGGAATCACTTCTGTGACCGTTACCGGCACTTCCGGCACCATCACCCAAACCCTTACTCTCACCTTGGCTGTAAGCGCAGCCGTGGGCGCAACCGGAACCGGCACGCAAGTGGATCTATCTTCGGAATTCAGCGTGAACGGAATCTACACAGACGGTACGACGTATTCCACCGGAGGCCTCGACGGCACAGGCTACTCGTACTCAGCGAACCTGCTCACCACGTCACGGGTTTTTAATAGCGTATTGCTCGATGTTGGACCCGCCAATCAACTTGACGCGGTCGCTTGCAGTGGCCAATCGGTTTCTTTAATTCAGGGCAAGTTTTCCAGTCTTATGTTGTTAGCGACTGGAGTGGAGGGAAGTCAAAAATCCCAAACCTTCACCGTCAAATACACCGATGGAACGAGTTCGAAAATCGTTCAGAGCTTCAGCGACTGGTTCGCCCCACAAAAGTTCTCTGGCGAGTCCGAAGGCGTTGCCATGGCATACCGGAATTTTGACAACGGCACCAAGGATCAGAGGACGTTCAGTCTGTATGCGTACCGGTTTGTTTTGAATCCGGCCAAGGTTGTGCAGAGCATTAGTTTACCTAATAATCCGCACGTTCTTGTGCTCGCGGCTACCCTGCTGCCGTGAACGGGTCGCCGACTCAGTGACGCAAGAGATTGAGAGGGCCCCAATTCAGCCGAGCTGTTTCTGGGGGGCTCCTGCGGCCCGACGTCGCATGAAGCAGTCCGAAGCCGAAGGCACTATTGAAGTCGGGGGTAGACGTTCTCCGTGGAGCGCTGCTGGCCTGAGATAGGCGCGAGGGTGTACGATTCTCTTGTCTTGTTAGAAAGCGACTGACTAAGCCGGCCTTATTCGCAAGAAGTATCAGGCAACCTGGGAACCGATGCACGTCTTTCTCGGGCCGTGGCGCGGATAGAGAGGCACCTCGCCCTCCGCATTGGGTTTCCGTGAGCAACGAGGAGGAGCCGTGCTACTCCGTCTGGAAATCCCCAACCTACCGCGCAAAGCCACTAGAGTGCTCCTGCGCCTGCCCTTGTTTCTGCTCCTGTTCGTGACCCCAGGGCTCTCGCAAAAGACGGAACCAAAGGACAGCAGCTCACCGAAGTACGATCTTCATACCGAGATGAAAGCCAAAGGCGTAGTGGAGGAAATAAACCTGCTCCTTGTTGGCACCAGGAAGGACTTTACCGAACTGATTATCAAGAACGGAGATGACAAGATCCACATCTACGTGTGCCCTAAACCATTCCAGGAGGAGATGGGCATCAGTTTCAGCAAAGGAGACCAGATTGCGGTCACGGGTTCCAAGGTCAAACAGGAAACGTCAGACGTGATCCTGGCTCGAGAGCTCGTAAAGGGGACGGACACCCTAATGTTCCGAGACGACAAAGGCAATCCGGTATGGGATTGGCGCACCGGCAAGTGATGCTTAGGACGCCCGAATGAGACTCTCTGACGCGATCGAATCGGTGCTGCAAAGCCAAGGCACGTTACGGGAGCGTATCCCGGCTAGGAGTTTGTCATGAAGCAGACTTTTGCCATCGGCATCGGAGGCGCTGCTGGTCAGGGCGTCGCTACGCCGGGCGACATCTTCGCAAAGATTTTCAGTCGCCGCGGCTTGCATCTGAATGCTTACAACGCCTATCAGTCGATCATCCGCGGTGGGCACACTTTTCTTACCATCCGCACAGGCCCGGACGAAGTCACGAACATGGGCGACCGGCTGGATCTGCTGATCCCGCTGAACCAGGACGCGATGGACCGCCACCTTGGACTGCTCACTGCTGGCGCTGCATGTATCTACAACTCTGACACAATCAAGCCGGGCGTCGGTGCGGAGGGCGTGCAATTGTGCCCGCTCGCCGTCGCCAAGCTGGCTGACATCACACGCAATAAGGTCGCGCAGAACACGCTGGCGGTGGGTGCTGGTCTCAGCATGATGGGCATTGGTTTTCAGGCACTGGAAGAGGTCCTTGCCGAGCAGTTCAAGAAAAAAGGCGACGCCGTAGTGTCTGAAAACGTTGCTATCGCGCGGGCGGGCTATGATTACGCCACGGCGAACTTCAAGGCTTTTGCCTGGCCACTTCCGATGACTGGGAACCGCTACGCCGTGCTCAGCGGCAACGTGGCGATGGCAATGGGAGGCGCGGCCGCGGGGGTGAAATTCTACTGTGCCTACCCCATGAGCCCCTCGACCGGAGTCCTGCATTGGATGGCGGCCCACGCTCGTAAAGCCGGCATCATGGTCCGGCAGGTGGAAGACGAGATTGGCGTAGTGAATATGGCGATCGGGGCTGCCCATGCCGGCGTCCGGTCCATGTGCGCCACCTCCGGCGGCGGTTTTGCCTTGATGACTGAGGGCCTCGGCCTCTCCGCCATGATGGAGACTCCGGTGGTGGTAATCGACTGCCAGCGGGCTGGTCCGTCCACGGGCGTTCCCACCAAGACCGAGCAAGGCGATCTCTGGCAGATGCTGGGCGCTGCCTTTGGCGACTATCCCCGGGTGCTGGCTGCCCCGCTCGATATTGGAGATTGCTTCAAAGTCATTCCTGAGATTTTCAATATCGCTGACCGGTTTCAATGCCCGGGCATCGTTTTGTGCGATCTCTTGCTCTCGGAAGGGAGGCTGAGTGTCGATCCCAAAGACTTGGACTTTGCCCCCGTCATTGATCGCGGGGAGCTGATCACCACGGCCCCCTCCGGATCAAATGGCGACGGCACCTACAAGCGGTACAAGATCACGGAAAGCGGCATTTCCCCGCGCGCCATTCCCGGCGTTGCCGCTTACACGCACACGGCGTCGAGTGACGAACACGATGAAGATGGTGTCCTGATCAGCGATGAATTCACGAATCCGACGAAGCGCCGCGCCATGATGGAGAAGCGCATGCGGAAGGTTGCCGGAATCGAAGCCGCGGTGTCTCCGCCCGTGCTGTGGGGCCCGCGCGATGCCGATGTCACGTTGATCGGCTGGGGATCGACTAAGGGAGTGATTGAGGAAGCGTGCGAGATCCTTACTGAGCAAGGCATTTCAGCCAATCAGCTCCAGATCCGATGGCTCGTGCCGCTGCACGGTGAGACGATTCTCGATATTTTGAAAGACGCAGGGCACACAATCATTGTGGAAAATAACTTCAGCGGCCAGTTCGCCCGCTACCTGCGCAGCGAAACCAGCTTCGTACCGGACGGAAATATCCGAAAGTACGATGGGGAACCATTCATGCCACACCACATCGTCGAAGCAGTAAGGGAACAGCTGGGTGGCAAAACCAAACTCTCTGTACCCGCCCATGAAATCCTGGTTTGAGGAAGTCTGGTTTGATGAAATCTGGTTTGAGGAGAACAGAAGATGGCGACGGCGCTAGCAGCTACCAACCACGTGGCGATGAATGACTTCAAAGGCAAGGTCGATCCCGATTGGTGTCCGGGATGCGGCGATTTTGGTGTGCTGGCGGCGGTCCAGAAGGCCCTGGTCGAGCTTCAGATCCCAAACCACAACGTGGTCACCATTAGCGGTATCGGCTGTTCGTCGAACTTTCCTGGCTTCATCAACACCTACGGGATGCACACCCTGCACGGTCGGTCTCTGGCCGTAGCTACTGGAGTGAAGCTTGCGAATCACGATCTGACCGTGCTGGTTACTGGTGGCGACGGTGATGGCTTCGGCATCGGCGGCAATCACTTCGTGCACAGCATGCGCCGCAACGTGGACCTGCTCTACATCGTGATGGACAACCAGATCTACGGCCTCACCACCGGCCAGACCTCGCCCACCAGCCGCGTCGGCATGAAGACGAAAAGCATGCCCTTCGGCAACATCGAAGCTCCGGTGAATCCAATCTCGCTGGCTCTTGCCGCTGGAGCCACGTTCGTTGCCCGCGGCTTCAGCGCGGAACAGAAGCAATTGACGGAACTGATCAAGCAAGGCATCCGGCACAAGGGCTTTTCGTTCCTGGATGTCTTCAGCCCGTGCGTCACCTATAACCATGACAACACGTACCAATGGTTCCGCCCGCGCGTGAAAAAGCTCGAAGACGATCCAGCGTACGACTCGACGGACTGGATGGCCGCTATGGGTAAGTCTTTGCTTTGGGATGATGAGATTCCAATCGGGAAGTTTTTTGAACGCACCGACGTGCCGACCCTGCACGGCGCGGAACCGGTACTGAACGCGGGTCCCCTCGCCCATGCTGATGTGGGGATTCCAGTGGACGTCACCAGGACGTTCGTTGAAGAGTTGATGTAGAGCAAAACCGCCGCTGTACAACTGGCGACAGATAATACGCCTCACTCACCAACTTCGGCTGTGGGCAGCCTATCCTTTACGGGCATTCTCTCAGCATTCGTGAAACTTTCGAACTCTTTGCGGGCTTGTGGAATTGATCACGTCCGGCCTCGCCAACGGGACAGGCTTCGAACTCTTCTCCTCCCAGACTCTTCGCGTCGAATTACTTTCTCATCGCAGCAATCGCAAGGATCGCCAACTCCCGCAGCCGCCGCTCAAGTGCCTTCCGATCGCCTTGCACCTCTGGGTCGTGTTTGGCTCCCTGTCCGGCCCGCATCAAGATGCGGACAATCTGTTCCACGGTAAGCCCCTGCGGAGGCCCTCCGATCGCGCCCGTTTTCTGAAGCGATCGTAAGAATCTCGCGAGCCGATCTTCGTATTCCGTATTCAGGTCGCTGATCCTCGTTCGCGCAAGCTTTGAGAAAGTCTCCTCCAGCTCCGGCATGTGCTCAGATTTGCTGAAGAGCTCGAACGCCATACCAAAGTAGGCATCGAGCAAACCAGTCAGCCGGTCCACCGCCGTGCCACCCGCACGCTCGGCGGCAGTGCACCGCTCTCGCACCTGGTCGCCGAGATATTCAAGGATTGCCAGAAAGACCGCCGCCTTGTTCTCAAAGTGCAGATATACCGTGCGCTTGGCCACCTGCGCCGCCTGGGCAATATCATCAACGGACGTCTTACGATATCCGTATTGGGTAAACAGCTGCAGTCCCGCCAGCACGATGGCATTTGGCTTGGCCGACCCGCCCTCCCTGGCTCCTGCATTTTTTTTCTGAACCTTTTTCATCCCGATTACATCCAAGCGTGCTGAGTATACCATAACAGACTATCTGGTATACACTCAGAATCGCTCCCTGTTTAGGCGCAATAGTGCAAATCGCGGGTTTGAGGCATCCAATCCACTATGCGGATACGAAAAAGCTTGATCGGTCTCATTGCAGTGATTCAGTCCGTTCTTTGTTTGACCCATCTTCTCCTTTATGAGACGTGGGCATTTTCGCCCGCAGGAAGTGAGACCAACGGGCCGCTGTGGATCAAACTGGCCCTCGCCTTATTGTCAGTGAGCTTTGTTGCAGCTTCTCTACTCGCCTTTCGCTATACAAACGCTGCTCTGCGCGCGTTTTACCGGGCGGCGGCGGTTTGGATGGGTCTGGTGAGTTTCCTCTTTATCGCGGCGGTTTTCTCCTGGATTATTTTTGGAGTTGCGCGGCTGGCGGGGCTGGACATGAACTTCCATCGGACCGTGGAATTGCTTTTCGGTGCGGCAACAGTGGCCGGACTCTATGGGGTTGTCAACGCAAGCTGGACGCGAATCACGCGAACCACGGTGCGGCTCGCGAACTTGCCGGCGGCGTGGCAAGGGCGAAGAGCGGCGCTCATCAGCGATGTGCACTTAGGGCACGTGCGAAACGGCAGTTTTCTTCGGCGCATGGTGGCGACAATTTTGAAAGAAGAGCCGGACTTGATTTTTATAGCCGGTGATTTGTTTGACGGCACGGCCATTGACGCCGGACGAGCCGCGGAGCCCTTGAACCAGCTAACCGTGCCCCACGGTGTGTATTTTGTCGCCGGAAATCATGAGCAATTTGGAGACGACAGCAAATATCTGCATGCCATCGAGGCAGCCGGGGTCCGCGTGCTCAGCAATGAGAAGGTGGAGGTTGACGGCTTGCAGATTATTGGCGTGCCCTACGGAAACGCGACGCAGGAAGGGCGCCTTGCGTCGGTGCTGCACGGCATCGGCGTGGATCGCGACCGCGCGAGCATTCTGTTGACGCATGCGCCCGACCATCCGGAGGTCGCCGAGGCCGCCGGCGTTTCCCTGCAGCTATCCGGGCACACGCACCTTGGGCAGTTCCTACCTTGGAGCTGGATGGCGCGGCGGATTTACCGGCAGTTTGTATATGGCTTAAGCCGGATCGGGAAGATGCAGGTTTTCACTTCGAGCGGAGCAGGAACCTGGGGACCGCCACTGCGGCTGGGATCGAATCCCGAGATTGTAATGCTTGAGTTCCAGTAAGAGTTACTAGCCCTCTCAAGCTACTTTGGATTTGCCGTCGGATTTCTCCAGGTGTCGGCGAATTGATAGCGCATTGCGGATAAGATCGTCGACACGCTCCGAGTCCTGGCTCAGGGCATCCGCACGACGAGGACACCGGTCACGGCGCTGGCACCGTCCGGCTACGCGGCCGTGCCAGCTCGGCTCGCCTGATGGCAGAATCCAGCCGCCGAATCTCCCGATATCGGAAACAGTCGACCAGGTGATCGTTCACCATGCCGACAGCCTGCATGTGCGCGTAAACGACGGTCGAACCAACGAAACTGAATCCCCGGTGTTTAAGATCCTTGCTGAACGCGTCCGATACAGTTGAGGTAGCCGGAATCTCCCGCGTCGCCTTCCAACGGTTGAGTTTGGGTCGGCCATCGACGAACTGCCAGCAATAAGCGTCAAAACTTCCCAACTCTTCTTGAATTGCGAGAAACGCCCGCGCGTTGCGTATCGCAGCTTCGATTTTCATCCGGTTTCGAATGATTGCTGGATTCAACGTGAGCTTCTGGATTCGGCTCTGGGTATATCGCGCCACCTTCTCAGGATCGAACTCGCTGAAGGCACGGCGATACCCCTCCCGCTTTTTGAGCACGATCGACCAGCTCAGCCCAGCCTGCGCCGCTTCGAGCACAAGGAACTCAAAGTGTTTTCGATCATCATGGACTGGCACACCCCATTCGCGATCGTGATACTGGAGCATGAGCGGATTTTCCATGCTGACCCAGGTACATCGTTTCGTAGTCATAGAGTGTAGACCTCGGGACTCGAAATCAAAGCCATAGCTGCTCTCGCCTACCTTGCCTGGACATGAATGGATTTCGCCCGCTGCGAGTCTTACCTCACCCCGCAACCGACTCATCACACCGCTGTCTCGCTCAAAGTAGATTCGTCTGCGAGTCGTTCGCGCAGCGCAGGTACGACGCGGGTACCAATCGCTTCGATGGCTCGCATGAGCTTCGCATGAGGTAAAGAGGCCACGTTCATTTGAAAGCTGAGGCGGGAGATACCGCCCAGCGCTTCATTGTACCGAACGATCTTATCGACTGCTTCTTCGGCGTTGCCGACAAGCAGCGCGCCCTCCGGAGTTCGCTGCGCATCGAAGGCAGCACGGGTGACGGCCGGCCATCCGCGCTCCTTCGCCACAGAGGCAAAGGCGCGGACGTAGCCTGGAAAGAAGTCGTCGACGGCCTCCTGCGTTGTAGGTGCGACATATCCCAGGGCGTGCACGCCAACTTTCAGACGATCGGGTGAGTGTCCGAACCGCTTGCCGGTTTCTCGATAGAGATCAACGAGCGGCCGGAAGCGCCGCGGTTCACCGCCGATGATTGCGACCATTAAAGGAAGACCAAGCGCTCCGGCGCGGGCGAAAGATTTTGGAGTCCCGCCAACTCCCAGCCATATCGGCAAAGGATTCTGCACCGGTCTTGGGTAGACGCCCTGGCCTGTCAGAGCAGCCCGATGTTTGCCGGACCAGTGGACGTTCTCGTTCTCACGGATCTTCAGGAGCAGATCGAGCTTCTCTGCAAAGAGCGAGTCGTAGTCCTCCAGTTTCAGGCCGAATAGGGGAAAGGACTCGACGAACGAACCGCGGCCTACCACCATCTCCGCCCGGCCCTGCGAAAGAAGATCGAGGGTGGCGAAGTTCTGAAACACACGTACCGGATCGGCTGAGCTCAGAACCGTTACCGCACTAGTAAGACGGATGCGGTGCGTTCGTGCCGCCGCCGCACCGAGAATGACCGTAGGGGCGGAGTCGAGGTACTCCCGACGGTGGTGCTCGCCGATACCAAACACATCCAAGCCAACCTCTTCGGCATGCTCGATCTGTTCGACCAAATTGCGCAAGCGGTCTGACGCGCTAACGGCAAGGCTTGCGTCGTCGTATGCCGCTGCGAAGCTATCGATACCGATTTGCATTTTTGTCTCGTCCAACTGTGCGATCATTAGCGTGTTCCTTTCCGCTCATGAGTGAGAGCCGCGGGCACGTGCGGATTATTTTCAGTGAGGTGCTCTTAACGTTTTCAGTGCCCCGCCCCACGCAATTACTTGGTCCGCCATTAAATGCACGGCCTTGTCGTGCTGTTCGTGCGGCTTAAAGGTCGTGAAGTTCTCGAAGTCGGTAAACATCGAAAGCGCCACCTGCGCTCGCACGTCCGCAATCTCGATTTCGCCCATCACTAGACGCAAGTTTTCCACCGCTCGGACACCGCCAGCGCCGCCATATCCGACAAATCCAGCCGCCTTGTTATTCCATTCGCGGAAGAGATAGTCGATCGCGTTCTTCAATGCCGCCGAGGTGGCATGATTGTATTCGGGGGTAACGAAAATGTAGGCGTCGAGCGAGCCTATTTTTTCGCTCCACGTCTTCGTGTGTGCCTTGCTGTACTGATGCATCCTGGGTGGCGCGGGCTCATCGAGGAGCGGGAGCTTGTAATCCTCGATATCGACAATCTCAAACTCCGCGTCGTTGCGGCTTTTCAGGATATCGTGCACCCACTTTGCAACGGCCGCCGCTTTCCGTCCCGGTCGCGTACTGCCGACGATGATTCCAATTTTCAGCATTTCCCTTTTATCCTTTCTGGTGCAGTCCCCAAGTCGGTTTGTGGTCTCGCCTAACTTTGTGATCAGTTTGTAGGTCGTGCCTTACTGCTCTTAACTTTAGATTCTTGTTCCTCAAGGTTTTCCGCTGCGAGCAGCCCTAGCTTTCTAAGCGATCCGTAGATTTGTTCCATCTCCTTTTCGGACAGCGCTGACATGAGCGCCTCGAGGTCCTTTGCATGCCGCTCGAAGCACGATTTCGCCAGCCGCTTACCTTGCGCCGTGAGTTCCACAACCCGCGCCCGTCGATCACTTGGGCTGGCTTTCCGTACAACCAGTCCGAGTTTTTCCAGACGGTCGACTGCCGCAGTCATGGAGCCACTGGCTAGGCGCACCTTGTCCTGGATCTCCGAAATGGTGAGCGGGCCCTTGTGTAAGAGGGCCTCGAGCGCGGCGAAATCGGTGAGGCATAGCCCTGTGTTGGCGATACTCCGCTCAGCCACAAGGCTTAGCGCACGATAGCTCTTCGCAATCACCAGCCAGAGCCGAGGTGCTGTAATGCGAAAGCTCTTTTTCATTACGTTTACCTAGTCAGGCAGCTTGAGGCCGGGCCTTGATCCCGTTGTCCGCGGGCGAAGACAACAGGCGGTCGACGGAAGCCGCTCCGGCACCGCGAATCATCAGAAGGGCCGTTATCGCCAGCACGAGCAAATGAAACTCGTACCCTTCCCCTTTTTGCGTCCCCGTCCAGTTCATAAACAATCCGAATTGATGGTGGATCATTGCGACGGCCACGATCATGTCGCAGAAGATTCCAAGGGACGCAACGCGAGTGAGCAGTCCGAATGTAAGCCCCAATCCGCCGAAGAACTCCGCGGCGATGGCCAGAAATGCGAATACGGCCGGAATGTGCATGGCCCCGGTGAAGAAGCCCATCGTGCCGGTGAAGCCGTATCCCCCGAACCACCCGAGCATCTTCTGGGCGCCGTGGGCGAAGAAGATCACTCCCAGCACCAATCGAGGAATAGTCGTTGCAATGTCATTGTCGGTGGCAATCAGTTTACGAATCATAGAAATTCCCTCCGTCGCAATCTCGCTGCCCCGATCGGGGCAAACAGCAGATCAGATGAGTCTCCTTATATAAGGATTCTTTTTATCGAGGTAAACCCCGGCCCCATCGCCAGGGACATCTCACCGCTATTCACGACGCGATGTCACCGGTCGCACCGTAATGCCCTGTAATTAGTCGTAGGGAATACAAAAGAACCGACGCTCTATGTATCGTCTGTTTATCGCGAGTTTTGACCCAAAACTCTCGAACAAGGTGATCTGCGATGTTGGGAACGAAGCACAAAGACGATTTCGAGTCCTACTGGCAAGATGTGTGCGGGCACAGAAGATGATCGCGCTGTGTCGTGATGCAGGCGCCACAATTGCTTCCGAAGTTTTGGACACGGGCCATGCTGGCGTTTCTAACGTCAGGATTGCCGACAATCCACGCATGGGCTCGCAAATCAATGCCTTCCCCACAGTGTAAAGCCGCTCTAGAGTAGGGTCGAAGGAGAAGGGGAAGCGCTGGTGCCAGGCCAGCTCTCTCTTCAAGTTGAACTCAGGCCATCTATGCCCTGCCTCGCACAGTTGAGCTCACCGCAGCTCAACTCCTGCACGGCGTCCAATTGTTTTTCTGGAGTGTCAGGCTGGAATCGACAAGGCAAAGAATTCCGCTGGCATAAATCATGCGATGTGCGAAATCATTGCCCCATCGAATCCATTTATGGATGTCGCTTAAACTTATCTTGCAGCTGCAGTCGTTTTTTCTCTGTCATTCGCTGCTACCAGGGCGCCGGTTGCCGCCGTTTCGATGAGATGAGCGACCGCTTGTGGTTGCGACACATACACGGCGTGGCTGCTTTTGACTTCGACGACCGTCGCACCGGCGCGCTTCGACATCAGCCGCTGCGCATCGGGCGGAAGCATCCTGTCCTCAGTCGTTAGCAGGTACCAGGTAGGTTTCGCCTTCCATGCTGCTTCGCTGATGGTGCCTCCCACCGCGTTCACACCCCACGGCACTTGCGAGTCGGCCATGAATTCGGCCTTTTCCCGGCTCACATCGGCGGCGAAAGACGCTGGGAATTTCGCTCTGTCGAGCAGCAGAAAGCCATCCACGGGCGGGAGGAGCGGCGGTGCAGGCGCACCAGGAGGCGGATCCTTGATCAGCGAGGATACAGATTCGCCTTTGTCGAGCGCAAAGGCAGCGACATAAACGAGCCCCGCCACCTTTGGGTCGTTGCCGGCTTCGGTGATGACAGCGCCGCCATACGAGTGACCGACGAGTATCACGGGGCCGTTCTGAGCGGCGATCGCCCGCTTGGTAACCGCCACGTCGTCTGCCAGAGAGATGGTCGGATTCTGGACGATGGTGACCGCGTAGCCGTCCTTCCTCAAGAGGTTGTAGACGCCTTCCCACCCGGACCCATCCACTAAGCCGCCGTGGACGATAACGATGTTCTTCACAACTGTCGTTGATTTTGTTTGTGCCATAGTGTTTTCTCCCATGCCTAAAATGATTGTCATGATCGCCAGCGCACCGTAGATGATTCGTGTTTTGACGCCCATTGCCATTGCGTTATTCTTCATCTGATATCCTCCGTGACCCGAGTTGCAACCAACTTCCCGCGCTCCGACTCATTTGTATGTCGGGAAAGTCTTTCCGAACATGGGACGGCCGCTCTTTGACTGTTCTTCGGACGCTTCATCCTGAATGACGTCCCAATGCTCCACAAGGACTCCGTTTTGAATGCGCACGATATCTGCGGCAATCCAGTTCACGGGGAGGCCGAGGTTCGAAAATCGCCCGTGCACGATCACGAGGTCTCCCTCGGCCACAATCATCCCCGGTTCGTACTTCAACGTTGGCGGGACGCTCTTGATGAGATTGAACAGACCCTCACGACCAGGTCCAATGTGGGCGCTGTGTTGAATGTAGTCCGGCGACCAGAATCGTTCTGCCTCAGCATAATCGCGCTTGTTGAAGAGTGTGTCGAACGCTTCCATGACAACGGCCCTGTTTTGTTCGGGTTTAGTCTTCGTTATTTCAGCCGTCTGAGTTGTTTTGGACATTTGAGATTCTCCTTTTTATGTGATTGGGTCGTTTTGCTTCTTGGCTCCACAATTAGCCCGCGAGCATCCCCCCATCGACCGCCAGGGATGCACCGACAATGTAGGAGGCCTTGTCAGACCCAATGAACACGATGGCATTCGCAATCTCTTCGGGCAGTCCCATGCGCTTGGTAGGAATATGCGCTTCGAGGAAATTCTCTTTGTTTTCCTTCGTTTGCGCAAAGCGGTTGAACATCCCTGTTTCCGTGGGACCGGGGCCAACGATGTTGACACGAACGCCTGTGCCGGCCAGTTCGATGGCCGCAGACTTCGTGATGCCTTCCACGGCGTGCTTGCTGCCGACATACACCGCTGCGGTCGGGCCGCCGATCTTGCCGTACGAAGACGAGATGTTGACAATGCTGCCTTTGCCTTGCCGAAGCATGGCCCGAATCTCGTACTTCATGCACAGAAGCACCCCAAGCACATTCGTGTCGAAAATAGCTTGATAGCTCTCCGGGGTTACGTCGGCAGCCGAACCGGGAGTGCCGACCGTGCCGGCGTTGTTGACAGCAATATCGAGGCGACCGAAACGGGCAATGGCCTTGTCGACGAGGTTTTTGACTTCGTCTTCGTGGCGCACATCGGTGAGCACAAATTCGGCCTCAGTGCCGAGGTTGCGCAGTTCAGTGGCAAGCTTCTGACCTTCATCGTCGTGTCGACCGGAAACAACGACCCGCGCTCCTTCTCGCGCGAAAGCCAGAGCTGTGGCGCGCCCAATGCCTGTCAGTGCACCGGTAATTAAAACGACTGGTGAACTCATAGACTACCTCCTTTGATCTGGCACTCATGCAGGTCAGGTATGACAAAGCATCAGCCAAGCCGCTTTCGAGATGGCTCAGATCAGTTACTTAGATTGCGACGTTAAGCATTGGTAGCGCGCTTGAAGCATACTTTATTAGAATTCTCACCAATGCCTCACAAGCATGGGCTTAGAGACTGGAGTTACGACTCCACCATTTCGTCGCGGCTGTCGAGGTAGAAACCCTGACGGTAGCAGCAGAGCGGGCAGGACCTCAGAAGGAGCGGCACGTTGATCTGGCCGCAGCACGTTCGAATCTTAGTGCACGTTCTTCGAGACACGAGCCACCAACTCGTCCAATCTCGAAAGCAAAAGCTTCAGAATAGGAGACTGGTTCGACTTTTTGTAGCCGAGGACCAGATCGACCGTTGGCGTATATCCCTTCAGCGGGCGACTCGTCACAGACGAAGGAAGAAAGTTCTGGGTATACGCAGGTAACAGCCCTACGCCGCGCGTCGACACTATTAAGGACAGTCCCATGGTGACATTGTCCGCCTCGTGAGCTGGTGTGATACGGACTCCGGACCGCTTCAGATAATTATTGATGACTGCTCGCAGCACAGGAGCCGTGCTCGAAACGATCACGAATGTCTCGCCTTCCAGATCCCTCGGACCGATGGCTTTGAGCGCAGCGAGACCGTGGTCACTAGGCAAGATCACCATCAGAGGCTCTCTCACGAGAAGACGGAACGCCAGGTCTGGCATCGCTCGTTCTTTTCGAAGAAAAGCGGCATCGAGTTTTCCTTTCGAAAGGCCTTCCGCAAGCAGCGGGGAGTATTGACTCGATATCATCACGTCGATGTTAGGAAGTTCGTCGCGCAAGATCCGCAAGGCTTCGGGCATCCACGTCAATTCGTGTCCGGTCAGAAAGCCCATGGTGAAGCATGCCTTAGTGGGATGAACGACCCGGCGCGCAGCTTCACCTGCCGCTTCTGCCTGGGACAGTACGACACGGGCGTGATCGAGAAAGGCTCGACCAGCCGGTGTCAGGTCGATCCCGCGAGCGCGGCGCGTCAGGAGTTGGGCGCCCACCTCGTCTTCAAGATCTCGAATCTGCCGACTCAACGATGGTTGCGACGTGTGCAGTATTTGCTGCGCCGCCACCGTCAGGTTTCCGGCGTCCGCAACCGCAACGAAGTAGCGAAGATGTCGTAATTCCATCTTTCACTCTCATACTTACAAAGCATCGATGTTAGCTTAACAAAGTAAGCCTCAAGAGCGCTACTGCGAGCGGGTGTCGAGCCACTTCCGAATATCCGAGACTGTATCTTCGTAGAACGTTTTGTAAAGGCCCTGCGACACTTAGCCGATCGATGACGAAGCACCGACCAATCGACGCATTCAAGCGCCGCGTTCTGGTAATCGTCCAGAACTGCGATCTTGTACTTCTTCATTGGTTTTTTGTTCATGTATTTCCTTCGCTTATCAAGGCTTTCAGATTGTAAGAATGACCCTGCCGAAGGGTCGGCCCTCAACGAGGTGGCGTAGCGCGTCTGCGGCCTCAGCCAGCGGGAGAGTCTTTGCCACGATCGGCTTGACCGCGCCGGAGTGAAGTAACGAAAAAATAACGCTCCATGCGGTGTTCCATGCTTCAGCGGGCTGCGCGAACAGGGAGAAGCTCTTGATACTCGCGCGTTTCCAGATCAAGTCCGTGACGTCGATGGTTGTCTTGCGGCCTGCGGAATAGCCTAACGTTGTCAGGCTTCCTCCGCTCGCGAGTGTGCTCAGCGCCTCGCTCAGGATTTCTCCGCCGATTGCGTCGATCACGACATCGGCACCATAACCTTTTGTGATCCGGCGAACGCCGTCGCTGAGCTTCTCCTCGGAAAGGTCGATCACCTCATCGAAGCCCAAATAGCGTGCTTGTTGCGCCTTTGCATGATTGCTTGTCGTTGATATGGCATGCTTCGCCCCCTGCGCTCTAGCCAACTGAGTGACTGCATTTCCGACGGACCCTCCAATCGCAGGCGCCAGCACCGTCTTGCCTTTTGCGAATCCGGCGAGGCCTAGCGCCATTTGGGCGGTGAGATATGCGACAGGAACACCGGCAGCCGAAACGTCCCCGACGTTCTCCGGAATTAAGCAAAGGTTCTCTTTGCGGACGGCAAGCCACTCACTGTAGGTTCCATTCTCCGAAACGCCGTAAGGACCGGTAAACATCACACGCGAACCGGTAGGAAAGGCCATTCCTCCTCCCTCCTCTACCACGCCTGCTCCTTCTCCTCCTAACACCAGCGGCGCTTTGGCTCGTGGGTATCCCCCCGACAGAATGGTGTGGTCCAGTGGCGTGACCCCGGCCGCCGTGATTCTTATCACTACTCGTCCATCCGAGACTGACGGCTTTGGAATGTCCACTAGCTTCAAATCCTTGTAGCCGCTGAATCCTTCTGCCCTCATTGCCCGCATAAACGTTGTCCCATCCTTCACCCGGCGTTCCACGTTTGCTCACCCTGGGCAAATCATGGTTTGACGGCTTGCGCTGAAGTCCAGAGCGCACCTGGATTGCCCCAGTCAGGGTAGACCTTGAGCATTTGGTCGTAGAGTTCCCGCGCAGTCGTCGCCTGCATTGCTAGGCGCTCGAAATCGAGGATATATTTCCGCGTTTCGCCGAGGATCTTAGGGCTGTCACTGTTCTCGACACGCTTATGTCCGGCAATCACGGCGCGCGGCTTAAGCGATTCCATTTTGTCGAGAGCCGCAATCCACTCTTGGCGTCTCTGTTGATCAGGTGACTCTGACAGATGTAAGTGAACGCCGTTGTAGGCGGCATCACCGGCCACGATCAAACCTATCGACGGAACATGAAGGCAGGTTGTGCCGGCAGTATCGGTGAACCCGAGTGGCACACTGACTAAATCGTGGCCTTCCAGGTTAATGACGTTTCCGGCCAACTCCTCGGCAATTACAAGATGGCTGGAAATCTGGCCGGGAAAACGCGGATTCCAGAACGTAGCGAGAGACTCTGGCGATGCCTGCTGGCGCATAACCCTAATCACTTCGGGCCGCGCGACGAAGCGGGCATTGGGAAATCGCTCCAGAACTGTAGTGACGCCAAAGAAATGATCGCCGTGGCCATGGGTGGCGTAGATCGTCGTCAGATTCTTTCCCGTGGTCGCAACCCAATTCGCCAGGGCGCGCGCCTGCTCGACGGTAATAGGGGTGTCGACCAGGACAGCATCTCGCTCCCCAAAAATAAGAGTGGACGAAATAGGCGGCCACGGCCGCTGTGTTTGGCCCGGCGGCAAATCGCTCGTGATTGCAGGTATGCTGGGCGCCAAGAACACACCCCACCTCAGCGCTATTTCTTGAGTTGTATGTTGGGATTTGGAGGTTCTGCTGTCAGATTGTCCGTGCATCGAACGTGCTTCAGCTCGGATTAGCCAAGTCGAGGCCGTTACGAGACCGATGCCAGCATTCAATAGGAACTCCCGTCTTGAACTCATTGAGACCTTTTCGGATCGCATATCTACCTCTCGTCCCATTGATCGGTAAATACCACCGGTACCCAGCTATAGCCGCTCCCGTCCTCGCGCAAGCGACCCAGGGCAGGAAATAACGACGTGTGCGGAGTCGCGATTAACACTCCATCTCGCGCAAGCTTAGATAGCAATTGATGTCGCGTCGCCGCGGCCGCAGTCTGGTCGATGTCGAAAATCGTGGTAACCTCGGGATGCTTCAGCTGGACGCGCTGTGCGTGGACGATGTCTCCCCAAAACAGGATCTTTTGTCCTTTTGACGAAAATTCATAGCCGGTATGTCCCGGGGTATGACCAGGCAGCGGGACGACTTGCATGCCGTCGACGATTGGCTCGGACCCACTGAATGTGTGCCACTTACCGGCCTTGATGTACGGCGCCGCGATGGCTTGTGCACTCTGGAAGAACGGTTGCGCATCCTCCGGCGCCTTAGCAGCGACGTCCGGCGACAGCCAAAAGTCGCTTTCGGCCTTCGCCACGTAAACATCGGCATTTGGAAAGACCCGCTTTCCGTCTTGAGTGGTCAAGCCGCCGACGTGATCGGAATGGAGGTGCGTGAGCAAAACGAGGTCGACTTCTTCCGGCTTGTAACCTGCGCCGCGGAGGCTGCCCCCCAAGCGCCCCAGTTTTCCCCCGCCCCACCACGTGCCGGCACCCGCATCGACGAGGATTAGTTGCTTGCCGGTGTTGACTAGGAAACCCATATCAACAACATCCAGCACATGCGGATCTTCTTGCAGTGCCTTCACGACTCCATCCATCGTCGCGTTCGTTCCGTTCAGCCAGTGGGGATCGAATACACCGGTACCATCGAATAGGGCCGTCACTTCGAGATCGCCGACTTTTAGTCGGTAAAAACCCGGTACTTGATCATGATGCTTCGGTCCGGCAGCCAGAGTTGCGTTCGGAACGGCGACAAAGCTGGCCAACGCTGCCAGAATAGCGGCGGCGAAGCGAACCGAACTTTTCTTGAGCACGTTTCTACTCCTCACAACTGCTGAAGTCATAGCTCTACCTCCGTCGAACTGGAGCCCCCTGCGGGTCAGGCGTAACTTAACTTCTGCCAAAGCTGCTTCCGGGATAGCTCAGGTCACTCCGTTAGATTGTGATTCACGCTCTCGGTAGCTCCCTGAGAGCATACTTTGTTGAGTTGGCATCGATGCCTCACAAGCATGGGACCGAGGAACAAAGACACCTTCACTATTTCGTCGTAGTGCCGGGACGGCTGCGGGCAAGGTTCTTATAGTCATCTCAGCGCTCCGCGCTAATATTCCGCGACCACACGGTCTCTTCTTGGACCTTCGCCGGCGCTCTTTCTCATATGAACAACGACTCCACCTTCCTCAAAGCGAACTTCATCCATTAACGCTCTCATCACCTGGATGCCACGGCCGTGAACTGATTTGATGTTTTCGGGAACTGTAGGGTCCGGGAGATTATTAGGGTCAAATCCTCTTCCTTCGTCCTTTACGGCGATTGAGACTTCCTCAGGCTCACAGCGGCAGGTAACATGGACGCGCTTTCGATGATCCTCATGATTTCCGTGAATGATGGCGTTTGCCAGGGCTTCCCGCAACGCGATTTCAACGTCGCTCACGCCCTCGGGAATACAGGCGCAATTCCTTAGCAAGAGCATAAGTTTGTCCACGAAGGGAGAAATTGCAGTCACTTCGCTTGGCAAGGAGCACTCCAAAGCGATGTGAGGGCCGCGGTGGCTTTTTGTTTTACATCATGCGTTGTCGTCATTCGGAAACTACCTTGGGCGATTCGAAATAGCTCTTCTTTATAACTGAGGCAAGTTCGAGATATTCCATCCGCCACCCATGGCCTTGATCAACAGCACGTTCGCTTCGAGGCGTCGTCTCAGAATATCGATGTCGTTTCTCTCGTTCGTCAAAGCTGTGGTTTGTGAAGTCACGACTTGCAGGTACGTGTCGACGCCCCCGGCATAGCGGTTCTGAAACAGCTTGAGCGATTCCTCGGCCGCACTGGTGGCCTGCTGTTGTTGCGTTGACTCCGTGCTGAGGACGCGCAGAACTACCAAGTTATCCTCGACTTGCTGGAATGCATCAAGCACAGTTTGCCGATAGCCAGCCACAGCGGCGTCATATCCTGCGCGGGCCGATTCAGTAGTTGCTCGGCGTCGCCCAGCGTCGAAGAGGGTCTCCGACAGTTGCGGTCCGACGGCCCAGAAACGGCTGGGCCAGGTGAGCCAATTCAAAATCGAAGAGCCCTCTAGTCCCGCACTCGCGGCTAGATTAAGAGTCGGATAATAAGCGGCCTTGGCAATGCCGATTTGTTCGTTGGTAGACGCCATGCGGCGTTCCGCTGCAGCAATGTCGGGACGACGTTCAAGAAGCCGCGCTGGCAGAGTAACGGGAACGGTAGGCAGCACGGGCGCCAAAAGATTCAAGGGAGAAACTGCCAGATGGAATGCCGCCGGAGGCTTTCCGATAAGAATCGCCAGAGCATGCTCGTACTGCGCGCGTTGGACAGTAATATCGGACGCCAGCACTTGGGCAGCCTTAAGCTGCGTCTGCGCCTGCGCGACATCCGATTTCGGCGACGCCCCGCCCTCGAAGCGATTTTGTGTCAACCGCAACGCTTCGGTATAGGCCTTCACGGTATCGTTCAGAAGTCTCTCCTGGGCGTCGGCGCTCCGAACCTCGAAGTAGTCGATCGCAACTTCGGCATGGAGGCTCAAGCGAGCCGTTTGCAGGTCAGCGGCGCTTGCCTGGGCCTGCTGCCTGGCGGCGGCTACGCTGCGACGAACACGTCCCCACAGGTCGATTTCATACGACAGATCAAGAGGAAGGACGAAATCTCCGCTGCCATTGTTGACTGAGCTGGGCGGAAAGTAAGGTTTGTTACCAGAAACTCGAATGTCGGATATGCTGGGAGAACTTCCGATTGTCGGTGCTTGCGCGGCGCGATTGAAGCGAATCGCCGCTCGGGCCTGCCGTAGATTCGCCTCGGCGATCTTCAGGTTTTGGTTGGACGAGTCCACCTGGTCTTCGATCTCGTTTAACGTTGCGTCGCCATAGAGCTCCCACCACTTTCCGCGGACAAGGTCGTCGTCTGGTTGTGCGACCTTCCATCCGTCTCCCTCTTTCCATGCTTGCGCCTCTGCGAAGTTCGGCGTCACCGGAACAGTAGGCTTGGCGTATCTGGGCCCAACCATGCAGCCGGACAGCAGAAATCCAACGGCACTCACGAGAACAACGCCATAGCGTCTCATTGTCTTGCTCCATTGACGTTCTTAGCGACCAGCTGTACGGCGGCTCCATTTACAAGCGAGTCGGATGGGTTCACAATCACGGTATCGCGCGCCGATAGTCCGGAGATCACCTCGACCGTGCTGCCATAGTCCTGGCCGATTGTGATAGGTGTGAGTTCGACATGACCGTTGCGGACAACTCCTACCCGTAATCCCTCGGCGCGGAACAGCAAGGCGTTTGACGGGATGGTGACCGAGCCGGGATGGGGTGGAACGCGGAGATGCACAAACGCATAGGCACCGGGCAACAGGCGCCCTGTTGGATTGGGAACGTCTACCTCAACATTGAGTGTGCGGGAGGTCGCATCAATCGCATCGGCGTTGCGCGCGATCGTGCCCGTCAACGTTTCGCCCGGAAGCGCATCGAGCGTGAGCTTTGCTTGCTCGCCGTTCTGCACAAGTGCGGCGTAGATCTCAGGCACGGCGACGTAGACACGCAGCGTATGAATGGCTGCCATGTGAAAGAGTTCCTTCGGCCCCGAATTGTCGCCAGCCTGCACTAACGCCCCAATGTCCGTATTGCGAGCCGTAACCACACCATCGAAGGGGGCGGTAACGCGCTCGAAGGCTTGGAGTTGCTCTAAGCGTTCGACGTTGGCTTTACCTGAATTCACCAGAGCCTGTTTCGAGTGGAGATCGCTGACGGCCTGATCCGTTTCCTGGTGCGAAACCGAATCGGTCTCAAGCAGATGCTGCCAGCGCGCAGCCGTGGTTGTCGCCAACTGGAGATTCGCCTCAGCATTCTCCAGATCGGCCCGTGCCTGTTGCAGTTGTTGGTCAAGTTCCGGGGTTTCAATCGTCGCGAGAAGTTGGCCCTTTCTTACGCGTGCGCCGATGTCTACGTACCAGCGCTTAAGGTAGCCGCTGGCCCGCGCGTAGATGGGAGTGTCATTGAAGGCTGACGTACTCCCGGGCAGCGCGATCTCATCCCCGTCTGCACTCGCTTTGGGAGAGACCACGTCCACATAAGGAATCGCCGAAGCCTGCGCGCTCTCTCGCAGTCTGGTTTCAGCCTTAAGGCGGGAGTGCACTCCAGAGGCAATCGCCAAGCCCGCAAACGCTGTAAGGATCGCGATAATCGCGATGGCTCGCTTGCTGAATGCACGTCGCGGATTGTTCGGAGCTGGACCGTTCGCAGCCACTTCCGTGGCAACTGTAAGATTTCCTGTTTCATTTATTGTCATAGCTAGAGCCTTTCCATTCCTCGTGTGCCTGATCTTGAACACTCTTGAATGGCTCCAATGCATCGGTCGACTTGCGTCGATGAAACGCAGCGAACACAGATGGGACGAACACCAGGGTTGCTACGGTCGCGCAAAGCAGGCCTCCGATGACCGCGCGCCCCAGAGGGGCGTTTTGCTCTCCTCCCTCGCCGAGACCTAGCGCCATCGGCACCATGCCGATCATCATGGCAAGCGCTGTCATGATGACCGGACGGAAACGGGTGACGCCAGCTTCGATCGCGGCCTTCACTGAGTCGCCATGGACTTGTAGCCGTTCCTTCGCGAATGAAATCACGAGAATGCTGTTAGCCGTCGCAACCCCGACGCACATCAGAGCGCCCATCAGAGCCGGAACACTCAGGGTTGTGTGGGTAAAAAAGAGAAAAAGAACGATGCCCGCCATGGCAGCCGGTAAAGCGGTAATAATGATGAAGGGATCCAGCCAGGACTGAAAATTCACGACGATCAGCATGTAGACAAGTACGATAGCGAACCCAAGTCCAATGATTAAACCGAGGTACGAACTGCGCAAGGTTTCCACCTGACCGCGAATCGTAATAAACGTTCCCCGTGGCAGTGATTTTCGATTGGCATCGACGATACGTTGCACGTCCCGGCTTACGGCTCCGAGATCGCGGTCCTGAACCGCCCCGTAAATATCGACTACACGACGTATGTTGTAATGGGAGACAATGGCCATTTCGCGCGAGCGCTGCATCGAGGCCACGTCAGCCAGAATCTCAGGATTGGCTTTGCTGCCGCCCGCGATGGGGATGTTCTCGACATCCTTGACCGTTTGGAGACGATACTGCGGTGTCTGGGCGACCAAGTTGTAGCTCACGCCGTTGTTCCAGTTGACAAAGAACATCGGGGTAATCTGAAAGCTCCCGCTAAGCGAATTCAGAACGATTGAAGCCACGTCCCGCTCGGTGTAGCCCGCCTGGGCTGCCTTTGTACGATCCACGTTTATTTCGAGGGTCGGATAGTCAAGCGGCTGTTGAATGTGCAAGTCTGTAAGACCCGACACCTGATGCAATTCGGTCAGGATCTTGTCAGCAATTTCGTGGCTGGCCTGAACATTCGCGCCTTCGATTTGCACGTCAATAGGCGCAGGCAGGCCGAAGTTAAGGATCTGAGTCACGACATCCGCGGGTAGAAAATAGAAGCTCACGCCGGGAAACTCCCGGGGCAACTCCTCGCGTAACTCTCGGACGTAGTCAGCCGTCGCCCTGTGATTTTTGCGGAGCGAGACGAGCACATCGACATCGTTTGCGCCAATAACACCCGACGTCGCATGCATTGTATTCAGCGGGCTGTACGGAAGTCCGATGTTGTCGAGAATGTTGTCGAGCTCTGCTGGCGGAACTTTTTCGCGGATCGCGTCTTCGACCAAATCCGATAGGCGCGCAGTCTCCTCAATGCGGGAGCCTGTCTTCGCGCGAATGTGGAGGATGAACTGGCCGGCGTCAGACTGCGGGAAAAAGTCCTGGCCGAGCCATGGCCCCAAAAGAAAAGTACACAAGCAAATCCCGAGAAACGCTGGAATGAAGAGCCGTCGGGCTTCGACACATCGTGTTAGGACGCCTCGATAAGAGTTGCGCAGACGTTCGAAGCCATTCTCGAATTTCTTTTGAAAACGCACGAACAGATTCTGCGACTCCCCGCGGCCCTCATTGAGTTTGAGCATGTACATCACGAGCGTCGGCACCAGCGTTCTCGAAAGGATGTAGGAAGCGAGCATGGCGAAGACCACCGCCTCCGCCAGCGGAACGAACAGGTATCGTGCAACGCCGCCAAGCAGAAATAACGGCATAAAGACGATGCAGATGCACAATGTCGAGACGAGCGCCGGCACGGCGATCTGCTGGGCGCCGTTCAGAATGGCTTGGCGAATCTCGGTCTCGTGACCTTCTTCGAGAATGCGATTGATGTTTTCGATCTCAACCGTGGCGTCGTCCACCAGAATCCCAACGGCCAACGCTAACCCGCCCAGGGTCATGATGTTGATCGTCTCGTGCAGGAAACTGAGCACCAGAATCGAACTGAGGATCGACAGAGGGATGGAGATGGCGATGATGAGCGTGCTTCGCCAACTGCCGATGAAGAGAAGAATCATGACTCCAGTAAGGGCAGCGGCAATGACGGCTTCGCGAACCACACCGTCGATCGCGCTCCGCACAAACAGGGACTGGTCGGCGAGGGCAGTAACTTTCAACTGCGGCGGCAAGGTCAACGCCGCGCGGGGTAACACCTTTCGAATCCCCGCCACGACATCCAGAGTCGATGCAGTTCCAGCTTTGAGAATGCTGACCAGCACGCCGCGATGGCCATCCTGTCGCACCACATTGGTTTGAAGTCCAAACCCGTCGCTTACCCGCGCCACGTCTCGCAGGTAGATCGTTTTCGCTCCGACCTGCTTGATAGGAAGATCGCCCAACTCGGCGACCGTGCGCGGCGTGACGTTCACGCGAACGTCCAACTCGCTTTCGGCGATCTTTGCCGTGCCGGACGGCAAGATAAGGTTTTGCGCATTCACCGAATTCAAAACGTCGCTAGGCGAGACGTTTTTGGCCTGCATCAGATTTTGATCCATGTTGATCATGACCTGCCGCGGCTTGCCGCCGTACGGTAAGGGAATGACGGCGCCCTGCACTGTAATGAGCTGAGTGCGCAAGAAGTTGAGCGAGAGATCGTTAAGCTGCTGTTCCGACATTCCGGGGCCGGAGATACCTAGCTGAAGGACCGGGACACTAGAAGCACTGAAGTTGATGATCTCTGGCGGCTGCGTGGCGGGAGGAAGAAGCCGCAGAATGAAGCCGGAAAGTGCTACCACCTGCGAGTTCGCGCGGTCCACGCTGGCGCCGGGTTGAAGATAAATCTTTACGACCGCCGTGCCGTTGTAACTCGTCGATTCGATGTGCTCAATGTTGTCTACCAGAGTAGTGAGGCCCTTCTCGAAAGGAGTGGTCAGCCGGGTTTCCAGATCCTCAGGATTCAGTCCTGTGTACGTCCAGGCGACCGAAATGACCGGGATGTCGATATTCGGAAAGATGTCGGTGGGGGTCCGAAGAATGACGGCAGGACTCAGTAAGAGAATGAGGGTCGCAAGAACAACGAACGTATATGGGCGACTAAGAGCTAACCGGACTATCCACATAGACGTATCTCTGCTTGGCTACGGCGTTCAGCGGAAGTTTCGACGCAGCCGGGCATGCCTCCAGTCCCTTCCGACGGTCTCGTGGAACTTTAACGACGATTCTTACCGTCCTTCGTTTCGATCTTGATCATGTTCGATGCACCGTGAGACCGCTCGGTCTCATTTTTCTTGTCCACCGCCGCGGTTTCTAGCCATGGCCTTGATCCCGAAGCCCTGCAGGCCAGGTATGCATAAATAGGTTTGCCGAAGCCGCATCGCAAAAAGCCCAGATCGCCTTCTTAGATGGCGGGGTTCGCCCGTGGTAGCGGCGTTGAAGCATACTTTGTTTATGCCAGTCGCAATGCTTCGCAAGTATGGACGGGCCGAATAGCCCAACCGTAACTATGCGACCGAACGGTCCCTTCCATCATCACAAGCTCGGATAGGTAATTAAGGAGAGTTGACGCTCCAACGGTATCCCTACGTCGGGCGCCCGCAAACTTTCAATGAGCGAAGAACGTGGTTTCATCTCAGCCGATCAGTTTCATCCCGATCCGTACACACAATCTCGGAACGCGGAGCGTACGCTAAACGGTGCCATCGTCCATGCTGACATCAGCCGAAGCTACGAGGAATATCTGGAGATCTTCGACGAGTTTTATGCCGACGATATCGAGGGAAGCAGTGATACCACAGAAGAGCCGATCCGCGGAAAGGCGGGCGTGCGCGCGCTTGTTTTCGGCTTTCTGGTTCCACTTCATGCAATGGCCGAGGTCGGTGGTGTGTCAATAGCCGTTCGACAAAGGTCGATTCCTGGAGATGTTGTCGACGAGACCCATTCTGCGTGGACATTGGAGTTGGTCGGGGCGACAGGCAGGGTCTGCACTGTGAACTGGCGCATCTTCAGAAAATGGAGCGACTCGCGTGTAGTGCTTGAGCATCACTACGACCACCAGCAAGGCGGTGAGCCACTGAGCGACGGTGACCTTAAATCCAATGTGCTTGAGCCTCCTACAGGTTTTCACAAGTCGTCGTGAATATCCTGAGGGGTTTTAGCGGATCCGGGCGCTGGGGTTCAAAATGGCTTTCTCCGCTCACTGGCCGCATATCAAATGCGACCTGGGACCGGTCGGTCGCATCCAACCATTTGGATCGTGCGGTCAGCGACCGTATTATCGCGGAGTTGACATTGCTAGGAGCAGAACGTGCGCAAAGGCGAGCAGACTCGGCAAGACATCATTCGTAAGGCGGCGCCAATCTTCAATCGAAAAGGATACGACGGCGCTGCACTTTCCGATCTCATGCGAGCCACTGGTCTGGAAAAAGGCGGGATTTACAGGCACTTTGAGAGCAAAGAAGAGCTTGCGGGAGACGCCTTCGAGCACGCCTGGAAAGTCGCCATGGATGCGCGCTTTGAAGGAACAGAGGAGATCCCGAACACCGTTGAGCGTCTCAAACAAATCGTGCGGAACTTTCGCGACCGGCGTGCAGGGCTGGTGCCGGGAGGGTGCCCGCTGCTGAACACGGCCATCGATTCCGACGATGGCAATCTTCAGTTGCGAGCCAAAGCCCGCCAGGCTCTCACTTCCCTCCTTGATCGTCTGCGATTAGTAGCCGAGGAGGGGCAACGACGAGGTGAGGTGCGTGCCGATGTCGATTCGGCGAAATTGGCCACCTTGATTGCCAGTACGCTTGAAGGCAGCATAATGGTGAGTCGTCTGCAGAAGAAGGAAGAGCCTCGTGACCTTGCCGTCCGTCACCTGGAGGAATATCTCGAAACCAAAATTCGTGCGCGGAAATCGAAGGCAGGAGCTGACAAGTCATGAGTACTCAAGAAATTTCCTCGCAAGCGGACTTCAGGGAACGCGCAAAGACGAACGACGTTCCCATCGCGCGTCTGATTGGATTTGAGGTGAAAGACATTGCTGACGGGCGGGCAACGGTCGTCTTGGCGGCCGGACCACAGCATGCAAATCCCATGGGAACGCTGCACGGCGGTGTTCTTTGCGATATTGCTGATGCCGCGATGGGCATAGCGTTTGCAAGTACTCTCGCCCCAGATGAATCCTTTACTACCGTGGAATTGAAAATCAATTTCTTTCGCCCGGTCTGGCAGGCGCAACTCAAAGCGGAAGGAACGGTCGTCCGGAGGGGCCAGACGATCGGCTACGTCGAGTGCACCATCACCGACGAAGAAAACCGATTGGTCGCGAAAGCAGCTTCCACGTGTATCGCACTTCGCGGCCCGAAGGCCGTGGGACGGTAATACTCTGGCGTTGCCTCCTGCTTCTTTGACGTCTGCTCATAGAACAGCGCTCTAAGCGCTAGGCCTCAATAATTCATATCCTTTCGTTCGAACTCGCCGAACAACTTTATCTTGTCTTTGCTGCCGTATTTGCGCCATTCATCACTTCCCTGGAATTCAAAGTACCTGACGGTTGTTTTTCAATGCTCGAAGAAAGCTTTAGGGACTGATTCGTGTCGCATGTTTTCTGTTCTAACATTTTGGCGAGAATTTGCCCGAGTCAGAGGACTATCATTCTGCTTTGACGTGGTTGGACAAGTTGTTGTCTCAGGAATCAGGACGGAGGTAGAGTGGGGCTTATATCCCAAACCCTGCGCACTGTTGGCCAGGTGCTACACGGGCTGCGTTTGAAGGTTGCGCTCTCATGTGCGGTTCTATTTTCCCCCGGGTTGGTCCCGGCCTCATCTGCGCTAAACCCACAAGAGTTGATGAGCCAGTTCACACACACCTCGTGGACCGCGAAGGATGGTATTCCCCCAGTGCTGGGGATTGCACAAACGAAGGATGGCTATTTGTGGCTGGCAACAAGCGCCGGCTTGTATCGATACGACGGCGTTCATTTTGTCGCATGGAAGCCACGTGAAGGGGAGGAGTTGCCCGGCTCTGCAGCTATGTCGCTTTGCCTGAGTCACGATGGAAGCCTGTGGATTGGATTTCGAAACGGTGCCATCAGTCGACTGAGCAATGGTCACTTGCAGAATTTCTTACCGGTTCCGGGCTCTCCTCGCGGGAAAATCCTTTCGCTGGCAGAGGGCAGAAATGGAGTGATCTGGGCAGCCGGTCAGTACGCGTTCGGCCGAATCGAGAATGGCGAGTGGCGGAGAACCGGAGCAGGCGAAGGGTATCTCGCGCCAGCGGCGCAATGGGTGACCGTAGATCGGTGGGGAAATGTGTGGGTGGCGACCGATGGCTACGATTTTGGGCTTACGTCCGATACGCTCCGGCGCAATACCGTTCTGGTTCTCCACAACGGCGAGCATCGTTTCGCGCCAACAGGTGCAGCCGTAAGCTACGTGCCGCAGATTGCAGAGGCGCCTGACGGAAGCATTTGGATCACGGAACAGATCGAGCCCCGGATTATCCGGATCACCGCTGGGGCCGTACGAATGGTCCCGCTAAAAGGAAATTTCGGTTGGCCGCCCCATGTCCTTTTTGATCGCGACAATAGCGTATGGATCGGAGTTAATGGCGATGGCTTGCGTCGCTCCAGCGATTTCCGTCAACCGGATGTACCGCAGATCGACAAGTTCGTCCCCGGCGAAGGACTCTCCGGGAGAATAGTTTATTCCTCTTTTGAGGATCGTGAGGGAAATGTGTGGTTTGGCACGGAAGGCGGGTTGGACCGATTTTCCGAGAACAAGCTTATGTTGTTACCGGTGCCGGTAAGCTTCCCGCCTAGAGACGACATGGGCTTGAACTCTACTGCGGACGGAACGCTTTGGATGTACGAATACGCCAGTGCTGGCATCTACACCTATCGTGCTGACAAATTCTCTGCTGGAAAATGGCCGGCGAAGGTGCCCGGAGGTCGCAGGATCCTGAGCATCTATGCGGAAGATGGGAAGACGGCATGGTTGGGCGGCGACTTCGGACTGGCGCGCGTTGTCGACGGAAAGATCTCCTTTCTGCCTGTTGCGGACAACTTGACGGGAGGTCCTGTCGAGGCGATAGCAAAGGCAGCGGACGGAAGCCTATGGATTTCTTTCTGGGCTGCGGACAGCGTGGAACGACCGATGCGGTTGCTGCACGGCGTCTGGTCTGATTTTCGAAAAAGCGCAACGCTGCCAAAATATCGCTGCAGAGTGCTCCGCGGCGATTCGGCCGGGCGGATGTGGTTGGGCTATGAGGACGGAGAAGTAGCCGTGTATGAAAACGGCAGCTTCCGCATTTATTCGTCGAAAGACGGGCTAACCGGCGGTCAAATCAACACGATTTATGAAGATTCCAATCGGCATACCTGGATCGGTAGTGATGGAGGTCTAAGCCGGTTCGACGGCGGACAGTTCGTGACCCTGACGGCTAAGAATGGACTGCCCGGGCGGTCCATCGCCGGCGTCGTAGAAGATGCCGAGGGATTTGTGTGGCTCACAGGGTCGGCGGGCATCATGAGAACAGACGCCAGGGAGCTGAATAAAGCGTTCAGCTCTTCCGCGTACGTAAAAGGCACTATCTTAGATGCGGGGGACGGACTCCGCGGTATGCCCCGGCAACGAGAACCCTTCCCGACCATGACGAGAACACCCGACGGGCGATTGTGGTTCTCGACTACGAATGGCCTATTTATGCTCGACCCCCGGCACGTGCCGAAAAATCTCTTGCCGCCGCCCCTGGCTATTGAGGAATTCAAGGCGGATGGTCGAAGTCTTTTGGAGACGGATGCCGTAAACAAGCAGCTTCGGCCAAACACGAAGATTCTACAGTTTGACTACACCGCTCTCAGTTTGACTGCTCCTGAGCGCGTCCGATTTCGCTACCAATTGCAAGGGTTTGATCGGGAGTGGAGCGCACCGGTGACGTCGCGGCAAACGATGTACACCAATTTGCCGCCTGGCGACTATCAGTTTCGCGTGATTGCCTGTAACAACGATGGCGTCTGGAATGAGGCTGGAGCGTCGCTTCCGTTCACTATTCTTCCAGCCTTCTATCAAACCAAGTGGTTCCTTCTCCTTTGTGCCGCGGCAATTGGGTGCCTCACTTGGGTGGCGTACCAACGGCACTTGCGGCGAGTGTCTGCGCGTCTGAGCCTGATTTTCAAAGAAAGGCTAGCTGAACGGACGAGAATAGCCCGCGAACTGCACGACACACTGTTGCAGAGCTTTCAGGGACTCATACTCCACTTTCAACGAGCGCGTAACCTTCTTCCTGAGCGCGCTTCGGAGGCAATCCAAATGCTGGACCGGGCGTTGGATGGAGCGGAACAGGCTGTTGTCGAAGGACGAGACGCGATCCACGACCTCCGCTCCCCTGTGCCTGCTGCACACGGCCTTGCAGAGGAAATCACATCCCTAGGAGAAGAACTTATTGCCAAGGACGGCAATAAGGATCCGGTGCAGTTCCACGTCGTTGTTGAAGGCTCGGCGCAGACGTTGCATCCAAACGTCCACATTGAGATCTTCCGGATTGCACGTGAGGGGTTGCGGAATGCTTTTAGCCATTCCCAAGCCCGCCGGATCGAAACAGAGATCGCTTACAGCAACAATCTGTTTCGATTGAGAATACGAGATGACGGAAAAGGAATTGATCCCCATGTACGAAATCACTCGAAACGAATAGGGCATTGGGGCTTAGCCGGTATGCGCGAGCGCGCGGAACGGCTTGGCGGAGAATTGGAAGTGTGGAGCGAACCTGGAGCGGGCACCGAAGTTGATTTGCGTATTCCGGCATCGATTGTCTACGAATCAGCTTCTACTCGAAACCACTTCTGGTTGTTTGGAAAAAGCCAAAAGAAAGATCATGAACATCACGCCTAGTCCCATTCGCATTTTGTTAGCCGACGATCACCCTGTGTTGCGCCAGGGCATACAAACTCTTGCGGGAGATGAACGTGATATGCAGTTCGTCGCGGAAGCATCCAACGGCCGGGAAGCGATCGAACAGTTCCGAAAACACCGGCCCGACATCACGCTGATGGATCTGGAGATGCCGGACGTGAACGGTATCGATGCGCTGATTGCGATTCGAAACGAATTTCCCGATGCGCGCATCATCATCCTTACGACGTATGCGGGCGATGTTCGGATTTCACGAGCATTGAAAGCCGGCGCCCGCGGTTATCTGCTAAAGAGCCTCTTGCGCAAAGAACTCTTGGACACAATTCGCGCTGTCCATGCCGGCCAGAAGAGGATTCCGGCGGATCTTGCCACGCAAGTTGCTGATCACGTTGCGGATGACACTTTAACGATCCGAGAAATCGAAGTCCTTAGAGCGATTGCGGCTGGAAACGCCAACAAACTAGTCGCCGATCAATTGTCAATCACCGAGGAAACCGTTAAGGGACACGTAAAGAACATCCTCTCGAAACTTGGCGCGAACGACCGAACCCACGCAGTCACTATCGGGCTGAAACGCGGAATTATCGAACTGTAGCCCCCTCGAAAGAGGTGTATCGCAACCCCGGTTTTTGGGGATTCGACTGCGCTGCGTTTTTCGTAACCTTGTCGTTGAGGCCTTCTCTGCAACGACTATTCTCGATGTTCCCCAACGGTTGGCCGGGCAGAGGTCTTCTACTGCTGCGGTTAGGGGCAGGAATTGTCCTGACCCATAATGGAGTCTCCGAAATGCTGACCGCGCCCGAGGGGCATGGAATCATATGGCAATCCCTCGCGGCCATAGGCGGCGTCCTTCTTCTTGTCGGCTTTTTTACACCTATGGCGGGAGGGTTGATCGTAATCGTTGAACTATGGACGGCACTTTCGAGAGCTGACAATCTGCGAACTTGCATAGTGCTAGCGGTCGTAGGTGCAGCCCTGGCAATGCTTGGACCCGGCGCCTGGTCCCTTGACGCGCGGCTTTTCGGACGAAAGCGTATTGACATCGGTGATCGCTAGAGCTGCGTCGTTCTCCCTCAATTGTGGTGTTCGCCCACACCTTCATTGGGTAGGCGGACAAGGACTCTAACTGGGGTTGTTCGCCGAACGTTGTCGGTGCATCATCGGCACAATAGGGAGCCGACGATGAATATGTCGCTCGCCTGTTGAGGATTTTGACAACCTCTTCGCGACAAACGTCCGATGCCTGTTCTTTTGTGACAAAACTCACGGGGGCGCGTCTTTCGGGATAAGCGTAGCAAGGGCCTGGGGAGCAGGACGGGCGCCGCCAGAGTTTGGACAAGGCGTGACAGAAGTTGATGTAACGGTGGAGGTAAGAATGGTTCAGCACAATAAAACCGCACTGGTGACGGGGGCTTCCCGTGGAATTGGCCGAGCCACTGCCTTGGCAATTGCTGAGACGGGTGCACACGTATTGGTTCATTACGGCCGCTCGGCGCAGGAAGCGGACTCTCTCGTGTCCGAGATCCAAACAAAAGGCGGAAGCGCAAATGCAATCTCGACGGATCTAGGAATTCCGAGCGGCGCTGAGCAGCTAGCCAAACAGGTGCGCTCAATCGTCGATCGATTGGATGTGCTTGTGCTTAATGCCGGAATCAGCAAGGCGGCACCCCTCGCGGATTACACGGTAGAGGATTTTGACAACCTCTTTGCGACAAATGTCCGAAGTCCGTTCTTCCTGGTGCAGCAACTGCTGCCCATTCTAGGTGACGGTTCGAATATCATCGTGATCTCTTCGATCGGATCCCATGCCGTGGTTGGCAAGCCCGGCGTGGACAACCCCTCGATCCTTGCCTACGCCTCGACCAAAGGAGCATTAGAGACTCTGGTCAAGAACTGGGCGGCCATTCTTGGGCCGCAAGGCATTCGCGTCAATGCAGTCGCACCGGGAGTAATCGACACGGACATGTCGAATTTTACGAAGACTGAAGCAGGCCGCGAGGTCACTCTCGGAATGCAAGCACTAAAGCGAATCGGCAAGCCCGAAGACGTCGCAGATGTAATCGTGTTCTTGGCTTCTGACAAGGCGCGCTGGATCACCGGCGCCACTATCCCTGTGGACGGTGGATCAAAGCTTTAGGAGGAGGCAGACGCAGCTATGAATCATACAGTTGGGCCGAGAAACAAAGCTCTTGTCCTGGAAGCGTTCGATACGCTGTTTAACAAGCGTGACTACACCGCTGCCCAGAGGTTTTGGTCACCTCACTACATCCAACACAGCGCGCACATTGCCCCCGGTCGTGAGGGCCTGTTCGATCTCGTCAAGAGCCTTCCACCGACTCTCAAATATGAGCACGGAACGATTGTGGCTGAAGGGAATTTTGTCATCGTGCACGGACGATTTTCGAACTTCGGCCTCGCTGTGAACTGGATTGCCGCAGATATTGTACGCATTGAAAACGGAATGCTTGCCGAACACTGGGATGTAATTGTTTGGTGAAGAGTTTAATAAATGATCCGCCCCTGCGAGGCATGGGTCGGTCGAAAGGTTGTCATGCTCGAGAAGCGAACACTTTCAAGGAATGCGGAAACGGACCGCTGCATTCAACTCGCTAGCGGCTTTCTTGTCCTGGCTGAAAAAGAGCTATCGGCCTTCGTCCACGCGGTAGACAGGTTGTTCGGCCCTGAGCAGGCCCGCCAATCGGCGCTGGACTGGATCGAGGAACTGGAACGTATGGATTGGCCGTCTGGGGAATCGATTCCAGATTTTCGTCGGGCTACGCTGGGCGCAAGTGCTCGGCTTGGCGCTTTATTGCCTGGCAGTGGCCAACTAAAACTTGGGAGAGTTTTGTGAGCGCAGCTTCCCAAACAACTTGGAATGAGAGGCCACGGATGAGTACCTCTTCGATGTTAATCGGCCACTCACTCAATTCTCAGGAATCGCCGATTCACGTTTCATTGTGTCAATAGACCATCCGACCCCACATTGGAAGACCCCTTTTGACCTATGAAAGGGAACTTATCGAGGCGGCTCTTACGGAAAGCAACGGAATAGTTGCTGGACCAAATGGCGCGGCTGCCAAACTCGAAATTCCGCGGTCGACGCTAGATCTGAAAATCAAACAACTCAACATCAGGAAACACGCCATCCGGTAAGGCCCCTCGTTGAACTCCCAGAATCTTGGCGCACTCCCAATATTCTGTCACTCCAATGCCAGAGCTCGCCTGCGACTGTCAGATGTCCCAGTCGGTGTGAAATCGAGAGAGTCTGGCCGAATTGTCCTCGGCGTATTATGCCTTTGGTCTGTTCGGAAAAAATTGCATTAACGTCGAAGTGGAAACCTGCGAGGTCGTCACTCACCAGGATCGATACACTATTCCTGAAGGTGCCAATGTCGATTTCCGGCGCGGGACTTGCGTAGAGACGGCGAATGTAGCCAATGCCTACGATAGGTTTATGCCCCTCTCCAGACAATACGACTGCCTGAAATCCGGCGAAGGCCTCGCCGGGACGACTGCCTGAGAGAGCATCGCCGGTAGCGCCACTTGCTTGAGCAAGTGGCGTCGATAGCGCGAGCAACTGAAGGCGGGATGCAACAGTGAGCTTGGTGACCTGGTTAATGCCAAATAGCGTTGTGAACTCAGGTGAGGTCTGGGCATAGAGTCCGCCGTCCTCAAATTGCAGGTAGCCCACTGGGGTCAGTGTCGCGGGGGTTGAAACTGTAGGACGACCGGGATTTGCTTCCGGTGTTTCCACGGCAGACGACTGCGCACCAATCCGCGCAACAAATAAAAGTGTAGCCGCCCCCACAAAGCCGCACCGAAGCAGTCTTCTCAAAACAGGCTCCCGAAAGAAGCGAGATCGCACGCTGAAGCGTTTCTTTGCTGTTCCGTTCTGGGCTACGCGCGTGGAGTCAGGAATGGCGGCGAATAAAAAGGCTCTGATAACGGTCGCGACGCAACATGGACGCAGTCCTTACTCACTTCACCACGACCTGGCCCGTCATTTTCGGATGGATCGAGCAGTAGTAGGAATACGTTCCCGCCTTGGTAAACGTGTAAGAGAACTTTTCGTCCGTGTCCATTACCTTGGACTTGAACACGCCGTCTGTGCTCACGGCCGTATGAGGAATGTCATCACTGTTTGTCCAAGTAACTGTTGTTCCGACGGGCACCGTGATCGCCTGGGGCCCAAAAACGAAATTATCGATTTTCACCGCCACGTTTGCTGCGGAGGGTTGGTCACTTGCTGTGACCCGCGACGATCCCGCGACCAGCAGCAGCATCGCAATTATCACCGGCATTACCGCACCTGCAATCCGCACATTTTTCTTCGTCATTTGTCTGTCTCCTTATACTTGATTTTCTTGCTTGAACCCTGAGGTGCATGCGTGCGGCTTCCGCTCACTCCTCTACTACCAGTGTCCCTTTCATACCTCTATGGCCTAAGCCACAGACACTCGAGCAGCGAAATTGGAAAGTGCCAGCCTTGTCAGCGGTGAATTCGACGACAACGGTCGTTCCCTTAGGGATTTTCTGATTGATGTTAAAGTCGTCTAGCCTGAATCCGTGATCGTGGTCCGCGGCGACCATGATTAGCTTGACCTGCTCGCCTTTCCTGACGCGCAGGGAGCCAGGGCTGAATTCGTACTTCCTGAGTGTTACCTGAATTTCATGTACCCCTCGCATCGGCGTACCTGCATCTTTAGCTGCTTGCGCAACTGTTCTTACCGATGCCGCGGACAAGATCGTGAGTCCTATTAACATCATCGTCAGCCTGTTCACGTTGAATTCCTTTGCTTGAAAACCAGGTTGCCACTCACTGGAGATAACCAAAGTGTTGATCTTTTATTCCAGACCGCACGGGAGTACGGTTTCATTAGGTACGCTGCAGTTGTTCGGGAATTCTCTCGCGGCCAGGTCGGCATTGCACTCAAACCGCAGCGCAGTCTCGGTCTAGGATGGATGTTTGTTGCGGCAGCCGCCATTCATCGTGGTCGGGAACTTGACTTCAGCCTATCTGGGAACTCGATCCGGCAGAGATCAGGTTCTTAGCGAGATTGCAGACTTGCACGTGGCGACGCTGGCCAGTTCATCGGAGGTGGATGTGATCTCGACTGGGCCGATGACGTTTTGTTACTGCTCCCTTAGGGTTCTAAACGCGGAACGCATTTCCTCGACAAAAATGTCTGGCTGTTCGAACGCGGCGAAATGGCCGCCGTGTTCAGCCTCGTTCCAGTAAATGAGCTTCGAATAGGTCTGCTCGGCCCAGCTCTTTGGAGCACGATATATCTCTCGCGGGAAGACGGTCGCGGCCACAGGCAAGGTGAGCTTGCCTCCTGAAAATGAACCGCTCTTATTCTCCCAGTAGATTCGTGCTGACGATGCTGCGGTGTTTGTGAACCAGTAGAGTGAAATGTCGTCCAGCATCTGGTCCCGCGACAGCGCGTCTTCAGGAGAGCCGTTGTTGTCAGTCCAACTGTAAAACTTTTCGTAGATCCACATCGCCTGGCCTGCCGGTGAATCCGACAACGCATATCCGATCGTCTGCGGCCGAGTCGCTTGTTGGCGGAAGTAGCCGTTGCCGTCGCCAAGGAAACGTTTGGCACCATCGACCGCTCTCTGCTCTTCGAAACTGAGATGCTCTGGCATTTCCGTAGGAAACACGAATTGCCAATTGAGATGTATTCCGGCGAGTCCGGGGGGAACAAGATGCCCGAGCGCGGTCGTTACTCCCGCGCCCCAGTCTCCCCCCTGTGCGACCCAACGCCTGTAGCCAAGCCGCTGCATCAGCAGACTCCATGCGGAGGCGATGCGGGGGAGGTTCCATCCGGTTTGGGTTGGCTTGTCAGAAAATCCAAATCCCGGAAGAGACGGAACGACTACATGGAACGCATCCTGTGCGCGACCACCATGCTCTGTCGGATTCGTCAGGGGCCGAATGATCTTTATGAACTCCACAATCGATCCAGGCCAACCGTGAGTCAGAACGATTGGTAGCGCATCGGGATGTGGTGAGCGTACGTGGATGAAATGAATGCCCAGTCCATCGATGGATGTCCGAAAGTTTGGAAACGAGTTCAGCTCTGTCTCGAAGCGTCGCCAGTCATAACGAGATTCCCAATACTCGATGAGCGATTTTGCATGAGCGAGAGGAACTCCCTGAGACCAGTCCTTGACCGGCTGTTGGTTGGGAAATCGGGTAGCTCGCAAGCGCGCCCGAAGATCGTCAATGGCTTCCTGCGGAACAGAAATATGAAATAGACGTACTTGTTCGGTAGCCTCGGGTAACTGCAACCCTGGTGTTTTCGGCATAACTGTATTTCCTTTCAAAACGCTCCGCCGGCCTCAAGACTGCTTAAGACCTGTGAGGTTGGTGCCCCATTCGAGGATCGGCGAGTTCCACTCAATCTCTGCCTTCTCGAGAACTTTCTTGGTGTTTTCGATATAGGCCTTTCGGTAAGGCTTCGTCCCCTGGGTCGCGTCGAATTCCGCGCGCGTTCCTTTCCATAGCTCATGGAGGACGAATTCACTCGGTCGTTCCGGAGTTTCGTGAAGAATACCCATGATGAATTCAGGTTCCTTTGCACAACGGTCAAGCATGCCTTTAATCTCGACAAGAAGCCCCTCTTTCTGACTGGGTTTGACTTGGTAATGGAGGCTCAGTGAGGTCGTTGCTCTCTGCGTCATTGCGCTTCCTTTCGAAATGTTGTAACCATGAGAACCTCCTTCTTTAGCACCACAGGCCGACGGCAGACGAGGTGAGCCTCGTCTGCCAGGAAGCTTTAGGCGCCCTTGAGTTGTGGGGTACCTAGCAGCTGCGTCTCCCACAAGAACACAGAACCAGTAGCGCCGGCATGGTCGATAAAAAGCTGAGCGACTTCTGCAAGGTGCCCTGTGCGCGCCCAATCACGCTGAAGTTCTCCCGCCATTCCAAGCCAGGTAATGGGTTGAGCTCCCGCAGCCACGAGACGGCGGATTGCCATATCGTGTGCTTCCGGAGAGACGCCGCCCGAGGCGTCGGGGACGACGTACACATCGTAGCCGTCACCCATCGCATGGATAGCGGGCATTGCAAGACACATCTCCGTCCAGAGCGCGGCCATGACCAGCTTCTTCCGGCCCGTCTTCTTCACTGCCTCGACGACCCGGCGGTCCTCCCAGCAGTTGATGAAAGTGCGGTTAATCGTCTTCTGATCCGGAAAAACTGCCTGGACCTGCTTGAAAATTAATCCCCCGCGTTCCTCATTGACTGTGGTGAGAATCGTCGGAATACCATATGCCTTCGCGGTTTTGGCTAGCGCTGTGACGTTGTTGATCACGATTGTAGGGTCGTGACTGTTTACGTTTGCCAACTGGAACGGTTGATGGTCAATGAGGAGTACGGCACAATTCTCCGGTGTCAGAAGAGCGTCGAGACCGACTTTTGGAAATTGTTGCATCAGATGTGTTCCTTTCTACGAATCGGCGTTAGCTAGCAAAATTCGTGCGGCTATCTGGTCACTCGTTTCCGTTCACCGCATCTGTGAAAAGCTCTTGCGCAATTCGGCAACGAACAGATCGGCCTGCTCAAGCGCGGCGAAGTGACCGCCCTTCGGAACCTCGTTCCAGTAGAAGAGCTTCGAATAGGTCTGGTCGCCCCACACCTTCGGCGGTGTGAAAAAGTCGCCTTTGAAAATGCTGACTGCAACCGGCAAATCGAGGGACATTCGAGAGAAATCTTTCGCCCAACTCTCGTAATAGAGCCGCGCAGAGGATGCAGCCGTGTCGGTCAGCCAGTAAAGCGTGATGTCATCCAACATGTGATCGAGAGAGATGGCCTCTGTGGGATCATCCTTGTTGTCGCTCCACGCCTGAAACTTCTCGTAGATCCACATTGCTTGCCCAACCGGCGAATCGGCCAGACCGTACCCCAGTGTCTGCGGACGCGTCGCTTGGATGGAGCCATAAGCAGATCCATCGCTCGCATACTTGCCGAGTTGAGCCAGCGCCGGCTGTTCTGTGGCCGAATAGCCACCGGGTTGCGGTGGTGGTGGTGGAAAGAGAATCGGAAGATTCAGATGAATGGCGACAAGCCCCGCGGGCCGCTGCTTGGCCATCCAGCTCGTCACGCCAGCGCCCCAATCACCGCCCTGCGCAACATAGTGGCTGTAACCCAGGCGCGCCATCAGCACTGCCCAGGCGCTAGCAATGCGCGGAAGACGCCACCCCGGTTCTGTCGGTTTGTCCGAAAAGCCAAAGCCGGGGAGGGAGGGGATTACGACGTGAAAGGCTTCATTGGCTTTACCACCGTGGGCCGTCGGGTCCACCAGAGGTCCGATGACCTGCAGAAACTCGATGATCGACCCAGGCCATCCATGCGTCAGTATGATCGGCAGAGCATTCTCGTGCTTCGATCGGACGTGAATGAAGTAGATCCCGAGACCGTCAATTTGGCTGCGAAATTGTGGAAGCCCATTCAGTGCGCTTTCAACCCGACGCCAATCGTAGTGGGTGCGCCAGTATTCAGCGAGCGCCTGTGCTTTGGCCAGCGGTACACCCTGGGACCAGTCCGTTACCGGTTCCTTGTCCGGCCAGCGAGCATTGGCAAGTCTCTTTTTAAGATCGTCCAATGCTGCTTGTGATACGTGGACCTTGAAGGGAGTGACATTTTTTGTCGCCGTGGGGAGCGCGAACTGCGCAGCCTTGTCGGAGCTCGCGTGGGCACTCATTGGCCCCAGCCCGGCGGACAATATACCGGCACCACCGGCTGCGGCAGCGGCACGTATGAACCTTCGGCGCGAGATGAGCGTCGGAACTTCTGTTTTGTTTTCTAAGTCGCTGTTCATGAGTTGCTCCCGAACGCCAATTGAATGCACTGCTTCATCAGACCGTCAGGATCGGTTGCACGATCCTAATACTTCGTCGGCTGTTCAGAGCTAACGAAGTTTGAAAACCAGCAATGTGCCGGCCTTCGGAACCACCGTTTTCGTCCCTTGGATCTCGTCGATGCCATTTTGAAGGCCTCGCGCGTCAAGGTCCCAGCCCGTCGTGACAGCGACATACTGCTCGCCGTCGACCGCAAACGACGTGGGAACACCGATGGCGCCGGACGGAAGCGGGAAGCTCCACAATTGGTCACCAGTGCGGGCGTTAAACGCTCTGAACAAGCGATCCGGAGTCCCGCCGGCGAAGAGGATGTCCCCGCCCGTGACCAGAAGGGGCGACCAGAGGATCGTCTTGAAATTGTGCTGCCAAACTCGCTTGCCGGTATTTAG